>ERZ1673752.53-NODE-53-length-203753-cov-169.408011_pt1 | contig 203753 bp, 165 predicted proteins | sample MGYA00580195_ERZ1673752 | MGnify/ENA primary metagenome ERZ1673752 (study PRJEB41218, sample SAMN15661744) | gut metagenome | host: Homo sapiens | place: Canada: London | collected 2015-08-20/2019-03-30 | study: EMG produced TPA metagenomics assembly of...
CCCATCTTGTCGCCGTCGCGTTTCGAGAGCTTGCCGCCGCCCGTGGGTTTGAGCAGCAGGGGCAGGTGGGCGAACGCGGGCTGCGTCGCCGTCCATCCGAATGCCTTGTATAGCAGGTAGTGCAGCGGCAGCGAAGGAAGCCACTCCTCGCCGCGGATGACGTGCGAGACCTCCATCAGGTGGTCGTCGACGATGTTGGCGAGGTGGTAGGTGGGCAGTGCGTCGGCCGATTTGTAGAGCACCTTGTCGTCGAGCGTCGAGGTGTTGACCTCCACGTGGCCGCGGATCAGGTCGTCCATTTCGACGACTTCGTTTTCAGGCATTCTGAAACGGATCACCCACTGGTCGCCGCGGTCGATACGCGCCCTGACCTCTTCGGCGGGCAGCGCCAGCGAGGTGGCCAGCTTTTCGCGCACGGTGTAATTGTAGGCGAATGCCTCGCCGCGTCCTTCGGCCTCCCTGCGCAGGGCGTCCAGCTCTTCGGCCGTGTCGAACGCATAGTACGCCCACCCGGCTTCGACCAGCTGCAGGGCGTATTTGAGGTATATCTCACGCCGTTCGCTCTGGCGGTAGGGGGCGTGGGGGCCGCCCGCGCCGACGCCTTCGTCGATCCGGATGCCGCACCACTCGAGCGATTCGAGGATATACTCTTCGGCGCCCGGTACGAAACGCTGCGAGTCGGTGTCCTCGATGCGGAGGATCATTGTGCCGCCCATCTTGCGGGCGAATAGGTAGTTGTAAAGGGCCGTGCGGACGCCGCCGATATGCAGCGGCCCCGTGGGGCTCGGTGCAAAGCGCACTCTTACGGGTCTTGCCATGTTATGATTCTATTTTGTTTTTGTCGTTTCGTTTCAGTTCGTCTTCCCTGTGCCGGGCGTAGGCGTCGTATTCGGGCGTATCCGGGAAATCGCGCCACGCCCTGCCGCACCTGCGCAGCCCGGCGGCCGCGACGATTGTCATGCCCGCGCAGGCTGTTCCCACGATTGCCGCCGTGATAATCCACATCGTGCGGTTACGCAGGATCGCAGCGGCGAGGATCAGGCCGAAAAGCACTCCCTGCGTCCGGCGGGAGAACAGTATGCTGCACAACGTGTCCATGTCCGGGGTGTCCTTATTGCGGGTGTCCGCTGCGTTTCGGTGTGCCGGATGGGGACGTCAGACGTTGAACAGGAAGTGCATGATGTCGCCGTCCTGCACGACGTATTCCTTGCCCTCGATGCCTATTTTACCGGCGTCGCGGCACGCTTTCTCCGAGCCCAGCGCCACGTAGTCGTCGTACTTGATGACTTCGGCGCGGATGAATCCTTTTTCGAAGTCGGTGTGGATGATACCTGCCGTCTGCGGGGCTTTCATGCCGCGCACGTATGTCCAGGCCCGCGACTCGTCGGCGCCCGTGGTGAAGAACGTTTCGAGGTTCAGCAATTTGTAGGCCGATTTTATCAGGCGTGCCACGCCCGATTCCTCGAGGCCGAGGTCTTCGAGGAACATCTGCCTCTCCTCGTAGCTTTCCAGTTCGGCGATGTCGGCCTCCGTCGCTGCTGCGACGACGAGCATTTCGGCTTTCTCGCCGGCGATGGCCGCCTTCACTGCTTCGGTATAGGCATTGCCCGTCACGGCGCTTTTCTCGTCTACGTTGCAGACGTAGAGCACCGGTTTGTCGGTCAGCAGGTTGAGGTCGGCGACCAGCTTGCGGTCTTCCTTCTCCAGTTCCACCGTGCGGGCGCTGTTCCCCTGTTCGAGTGCGGCTTTGTATTGCAGCAGCAGCTCCACGGCACGCCTGGCGTTCTTGTCGCCGCCCGAGGTGGCCTGCTTCTGCGTTTTGGCGAGGCGGTTTTCGATGGTTTCGAGGTCTTTGAGCTGCAACTCCGTGTCGATGATGCCCTTGTCGCGCACGGGGTCGATCGACCCGTCCACATGGGTGATGTTGCCGTTGTCGAAGCAGCGCAATACATGGATGATGGCGTGCGTGTTGCGGATGTTGGCCAGGAATTTGTTGCCGAGCCCTTCGCCTTTCGACGCCCCTTTTACCAGTCCGGCGATGTCCACGATCTCGATCGTGGTCGGGATCACCCGTTTGGGATTGTCGATCTCCGCCAGTTTGACGAGCCGTTGGTCGGGAACCGTGATGACGCCCACATTGGGCTCGATGGTACAGAAAGGAAAGTTCGCCGCCTGCGCCTTCGCATTGGACAGGCAGTTGAAAAGGGTCGATTTACCCACGTTGGGCAAACCTACGATGCCGCATTGTAAAGCCATTCTATTTATTTGTCGTTAGATTTCGATAACGCCTGCAAAGATACGAAATTCTTTTCATATTGTCATCGCAGGCAGGGTGTTTCGCACGGTTCCGCCTGCGATTTCCCGCTTTGCCGGGAATCGCCCGACGGATCGCCCGCAATGAAAAGGCAGCGACCTGCGCAGGCCGCTGCCTTTTCATTGCGGGCAGGCTGGTTTATCGTGCGTAGATGCGGGCCGCATAGCCCCCGCCCGGGGCCATCCGGATCTTCAGCCTGCGATCCTGCGGCAGCTCCGATACGGCCTTTTTGAAATCGCGGGCTGCCCGGTCGGCGTTGATGCCGTCGGCGAAACTCTCGACGTCGTAGTTGCCGCTGCCGATGAACGACAGATCCAGCTCCAGTTCGCGGGGTGTCCAGTCGGTCATGGCGCCGATGTACCACGTGTCGCCCGAGCGGCGTGCGATGGCGATATATTCGCCTACCGAGCCCGTGAGGGCCACCGTTTCATCCCATACGGTCGGGACTGAGGCCATGAAAGCGAAGCACTCGGGTTCCTTCATGTAGTTCGACGGCGAATCGCAGAGCATCGTGATCGGCGACTCGAAGACCACGTACTCGGCCAGCTGGCGGCAGCGGGTGCCCTGGCTCATGGGTTCGCTGTGCACCGGGCGGTAGTTGCCGCGCGAGGCATTGCGCATGGCTCCCTGCGTGTAGTCCATCGGCCCGGCGACCATGCGGATGAACGGCATCGTGACGTCGTATTTCACCATGTCGGTCGATTCGGCCGACCATTTCAGCTGTTCGAGGCCGAACACGCCCTCGTAATTGAGTACGTTGGGCCATGTGCGGTTGAGCCCCGTGGGCTTGAATACGCCGTGGAAATCGAGCAGCATCTTATGTTCGGCGCAGACTTCGGCGGCGCGGTGCAGGAAATCGACCATCCGCTGGTCGTCACGATCCATGAAATCGACCTTGAAACCCTTGACGCCCATGTCGGCGTAATGTTTCACGACGCGTTCCATGTCGCGCTCGAAGGCGTAGTAGCCCGCCCAAAGGATGATGCCCACATTGCGCTCGCGGCCGTATTCGACCAGTTCTTCCAGGTCGATCTCCGGCACTACCTGCATCAGGTCTGCCTGTTTGTTCACGGCCCATCCCTCGTCGAGGATCACGTATTCGATCCCGTGCTGCGAGGCGAACCAGATATAATACTTATAGGTTTCGTTGTTGATGCCCGCCTTGAAATCGACGTCGTAGAGGTTCGAGGCGTTCCACCACTCCCAGGCCACTTTGCCGGGTTTGATCCACGAGGTGTCGGCGATCTTCGAGGCCGGGGCGAGGCGGTAGACCAGGTCGTTGTCGAGCAGCTGGCTGTCGTCCTTCGATACGGCCATTACGCGCCACGGGAACGACCGGGTGCCTTCGGTCGCGGCGATGTAGGGTTCGCGCTCCGTGACCAGCATCTGCAACTGGTTGTGGCCGCCCTGTTCCTCTTTTTTGGGATAGGGAGCGAACACGCCCTTCAGCACGGGGGCCTCCGTCGAGTTGTTGAGGAAGAGGCCCGGATAACCCTGCAGGTCGGCCTCGGTGATGACCATCTTGCGGCCGCCGGGAAGTTCCACCAGCACGGGCAGGAAGATCAGTTTGCGGGGGTCGAGCTGCGTCAGCGGGAGACGGGTGTAGGTGTTCTCGAACGAATTGCGGAACTGCCCTTCGAAATCGAGCAGCCGCTTGTGTCCGACATAGGGGGCGTACGCCGTATAATCGCCCGGGAAGGTATAGGCGACCTGCTCGTTCTCGACCAGGATGCCGTCCTTTTTCCGGGTCGTGAAACGGTAGGCCAGCCCGTCGTCGTAAAGGCGGACTACCAGCCCGTAATCGCCGCGCATCGTAAGCTCGAGTTCGTTGTAGTGGTCGCGGACGCTGCTCTTCTTGTAGAACGGCGAGGCGATCCGTGCGTCGGCCGTATTTTTCCTGGCCCTGGTGACTTTGGGGTTGCTGCCCAGCACTTCGCCGCCGCCGAGCGTCATCGAGACGGGCGACGGGGCGAGCAGCGTTTCGCCGTCGGCCGAGAGCGAGATCCGGAGGTCGGAGCCGGTGGCGACGGTGGCCTGCAGCGTGCCGTCGGGCGAGGTGAGCGTGTAGTTTTTCTGTGCCATGAGCGGCAGCGCGCACAGGGTGCATGCGAATAGGAATAGCGGTTTTAAGGACATAAATTCAGTTTGAACGGTTAATTTGCCCCGAAGATAGTAAATCCTCCGCAAAAAACGGCCGATATGCCTGAATTTTGATCTCCGTGCGCAATGCCCGGGGCGGGACACCTGTTTGCGGGACGGTGCTAACGCCTTTTCGGGGCGACCTGGCTGCGGTATTCCGACGGGGTGAGGCCTTTGAGCTGGCGGAACGTGCGCGAGACGTTCTTGATGTCGGAGAAACCCAGCTCGGCGGCCGCCTCGGATACGCTCAGCCCTTCGCACAGCAGCTGCATCATCTTTTCGATGCGTGTCTGGATGATGTAATCGTAGATCGAGGTGCCCATGCCCTTCTTGAAGCGGGTTTCGAGCAGGCGGCGCGACAGGGGCACCAGTTTCACCAGGTCGTCCACCGTGATCTTCTGGCTGATATTCTCATGGATGTAGCGCAATACTTCGGCGATGTGCGGATCGTTGTTGGCATAGATGTCCGTCGATTGCCGGGTGATGATGTTGAGCGGCATCACCATGACGTCTTCCCATTCCGCTTCGGGGTTGCGGATCAGCCGGTCGATCAGCCGTGCCACGTCGTAGCCGCCCTGCTCGACGCCCTGGCTGAGCGACGAAAGGTTCGGGGCGGAGAGCTTGCAGATCGTCTCGTCGTTGTCTACCCCCAGGATGGCTATGTCGTTGGGAATGCGCGAATTTCCCCCCCCCTCGATCTGGAGGCACGCTTCGGTGATATGGTACGCCTGGTTGTCGTCACAGGCCATGATAGCCACCGGTTTGGGCAGCGATTGCAGCCACGTGATGAGCTGCGCCGTGTCGTAGTACCACAGGTCGTTCTGGGCTCCGCTGCGCAGCGACGAGAAGGTGAAATCGGGGTTCGCCTGCTCGATGGTGTCGCGGAAACCCTGGCAGCGTTCGTCCGAGAAGTCGATGCCCCGCGTCCCGTAGAAGGCGAAGTTGCGGAACCCCTTTTTCAAGAAATACTCCGCGGCCATGCGGCCGGCAAGGTGGTGCGGCCCGGTGATGTTGGGGATCGTCGTGAAACGCTTCTTGAAATCCTGCGCGATGGCGATGATGCCGTTTTCGCGGAACAGACCGACGTTGTCCGTGTTGTAGAACTGCCCGATCACGGCGTCGGCCTTCATCCGCACGGCCCATTCGACCACCGCCTCTATGCCGAACTTGTCGCGTATCGACAACGGCAGCCGGCAAAGGCTCCACGCCTGCGCCGTGTCGTGCGCATAGCGGGCCATGCCGAGCAGCAGTTCGCGGGCATAGGCTTCGGAAAAATCGGTCAGGAAAATTACGCGTGCCATGGTCTGGTTGGGTCTCTTCGAGGGTAAAGATAGCTTTTTTTCGGGAATTTTCTGCCCCAGGACGGAATTTCGGGCGAAAAGGCACTCCTGCCGGGGTTTCGGCGCCGGATAGGAAGGTTCTGCGCGATGTGAGGATGTAAAAGCGCAAATAGCCACGGACGGGACGCTTCTCTTCTCTTATATTTGTATAACCTAAACTGCGACCGGTTCCGATGCTGCGCAGATACGGCTGCCGGGGTTTGCAATACCGCCCCGGAATCCTTATCTTTGATGGAACGCTTTACGGACGGGGCGCATACACCGAAACTGCCATGACCAAAAAACTTACCTTCGCCTTGCTGGCCCTCGGGCTCCTTGCGTGCGCGCCGCGACCGGCCGGCCCGGTCGATTATGTAGACCCGTTCATCGGCACGGGCTACCACGGGCATACCTACCCGGGCGCAACGACGCCGTTCGGCATGGTGCAGCTCAGCCCCGACACGCGTGCCGGGGACTGGGACGCCTGCGCCGGATACCATTACGACGATACGACCATCGACGGTTTTTCGCATACGCACCTCAGCGGTACGGGGTGTGCCGACCTGGCCGACATCCTGTTCCATCCCACCACGCGCGAAATCGTGTTGCACGACGGCGCCTGCGTCCTGCAGCCCTATTTCTTTTCGCACGGGGACGAGAAGGCCTCCTGCGGCTATTATGCCGTGGAGTTACCCGGTGAAAATATCCGGGTGGAGCTTACGGCGGCGCCCCGTACGGGCGTGCACCGCTATACCTTTACGGGCAAGGGGCCGCGGCAGGTGGTCGTCGACCTGATGCACACGATCGCCGAGGAGCAGGTCGACATGCGCGAATTGCGGACGACGGCGCCCGATGAGATCGCCGGGATGCGCCGCACGCAGGGGTGGGTGCCCGACCAGTATGTCTTTTTCTCCGCCCGTTTTTCGGAGCCTTTCGCCGACGTGCGGCTGCTGGGCGACAAACAGGCCGTGCTGACCTTTGCGCCGGACACCGAAACGCTTACGATAGCCGTCGGGTTGTCGTCGGTCAGCGCTGAGAATGCCCGTCTCAACAGCGTCGCCGAGGTGCCGGAGCTGGATTTCGATGCCGTGCATGCGCGTGCCGCCGCGCTGTGGCGCGAAGCGCTGGACGACATCGTCGTCGAGGGCGGTTCGCGCGACGAAATGGTCAATTTCTATACGGCGCAGTACCATACCAAGCTAACGCCCAATCTGATGAGCGATGTCAACGGCGAGTACCGCCGTCACGACCAGCGCATCGCGCGTATGCCGCAGGGCGGGGCCTACTATTCGACATTCTCGCTGTGGGACACTTTCCGCGCGTGGAACCCGTTGCAGACGCTGGTGGATACGACGTTAGTCAACGACATGATCCGCAGTATGCTCGACATGTACGACATAACGGGCGAGCTTCCGATCTGGCCGCTCGCGTCGGGCGAGACGGGGACGATGATCGGCTACCATGCCGCGTCGGTCATTGCCGACGCCTACCTGAAAGGTATCCGCGGATACGATGCCGAAAAGGCGCTCGATGCGATGATCCGCTCGTCGAACATCAATAAGAAAGGTTCCGATTACTATGTGGCACAGGGGTTTATACCCTCCAATATCAAGCGCGAGTCGGTCTCCTGCACGCTGGAATATGCTTACGACGACTGGGCGATCTCCCGCATGGCCGGGGCCATGGGCCGGGACGACGTCGCCCGGGAGTATGCGCAGCGGGCGCTCAACTACGCCAATGTCTTCGACGGGTCGACCTGTTTCTTCCGCGGCCGCGAGACGGACGGCAACTGGTCTGAGCCGTTCGAAGAGTTCGCCACGGGGCGCGACTATACCGAGGCCACGCCGTGGCACTACCGTTTCTTCGTGCCGCACGACGTGAACGGGCTCGCCGGGCTTTTCGGCAGCCGCGAGGCGTTCGTCCGTGAACTGGATCGGCTCTTTACGCTCGAATCGGACGAGATGCAGCTCGACGTAAGCGACGTGACGGGGCTCATGGGGCAGTATGCCCACGGCAACGAACCCAGCCATCACATGGCCTACCTCTACAATTATGTCGGGCAGCCGTGGCGGACACAGGAGCTCACGCGCAGCCTGCTGCACGGGATGTACGCCCCGACGCCCGCGGGGATCATCGGCAACGAGGACTGCGGCCAGATGTCGGCGTGGTACATCTTCTCCAGCCTGGGCTTCTATCCCGTCTGCCCCGGCTCGAACCAGTTTGCGCTGACCGCACCCCAATTCCCGAAGGCCGTCGTGCGCCTGGCCAACGGCCGCACGCTGACCGTTACGGCAAACAACCCCCGCCGCAATACCTATATCGCTTCGGTGACGCTCGACGGAGTGCCCGTGACCGAAAATTTCATCACCTACGAACAACTGATGCAGGGTGGGGAACTGCATTTCGAACTCCGTGCGGAACCCGATTACGCCCGTGGAACGGATGCCGCAGCAGAGCCCTATTCGCTTACGCGCGGCCAGGTCGTTTCGATTCCCTATACCACGCAGAACGTGAGCCTCTTCACCGAGCCTGTGCCCGTCGCCCTGGCCACGACGACGGCCGGAGCCGAAATCCGCTATACGCTCGACGGCTCGGAGCCGGACGAAACCTCGGTGCTCTATGCCGGGCCCGTCGTTGTCGACCGCTCGCTGACGCTCAAAGCGCGGGGATTCAAACCCAGAGCCGCACCGAGCCGTACGCTGACGCTCCAAGCCGAGAAGGCCGTATTCCGCAAGGGACTGCCCGGAGCGGGCGCGGCCATGCGTCCGGGTGTCGCCTATGCCTGTTACGAAGGCGTGTTCTCGCATGTGGACGAGATTCGCCGGGGAAAGCTCGTGGCGTCCGGGACAATGCCCGAGCCGTCGATTGCCGATGCCCCGCAGGAAGACCATTTCGGATATATTTTCAACGGCTGGATCCGTATTCCCGAACGGGGCGTGTGGGAGTTCATGACCAAGAGCGATGACGGCAGCGTGCTCGTGATCGGCGACCGGAAGGTGGTCGACAACGATGGGTCGCACGCTTCGGTCATGGCGACCGGGCGCGTGGCGCTCGAAGCGGGTCTGCATCCCTATACGCTCATGTATTTCGAGGATTACGAGGGGCAGGATCTCTCCTGGGGCTGGAGGGCGCCCGGAGCGGCTCTCTTCGAGCAGATCCCCGCGGAGCGTTTGTACGTTGAATTTCCCGATTGTCCCGCTGATTAAACTATAAAGTTATGAAACGATTGTTCTATCTTCTTGCGGCAGCGGCGTTCACTGCCTGCGGTTCGGCCACGACGCTCAGCGTCATGACCTTCAACATGCGTTACGACAACCCCGAAGACGGGGCGGACAACTGGCGTTTCCGCCGCGGGCGGGTCGCCGAGGTGATCGCTTCGCACGGCGTCGACGTTTTCGGCACGCAGGAGCTGCTTGCCAACCAGCTCGGCGACCTGAAGCGTTTGCTGCCCGGCTATGCTGCGGTGGGCGTCGGCCGTGAGGACGGTGCCGAGGCGGGCGAGTTCAGTGCCGTATTTTACCGGCGGGATCGTTTTACGCCCCTCGAATCCGGGACTTTCTGGCTGAGCGAAACCCCCGACGTCGCAGGCTCGAAAGGGTGGGACGGCGCCTGCGAGCGCGTGGCAACCTGGGTCGTACTGCATGACAGGGAAGGGGGCCGGGAGTTCCTCTTCGTCAACACCCACCTCGACCATGTAGGGCAGGTCGCCCGCGACGAAGGCGTGAACCTGCTCAGGGAGCGCATCGAAGCGCTGCGCGGGGATCGGCCTGTGATCCTGACGGGCGATTTCAATTCCGAGCCCGGCTCGTCGGTCGTGGCGCACGTGCAGAAAGACGGCGTACTGCATGACGTGAAGCAGGTCGCCGCCCGTAAATCCGGCACGGAGTGGAGCTTTTCCGACTTCGGGCAGATACCCGAGGCCGAACGCCCGTTGCTCGACTACATCTTCGTGAGCGACGGCATCGCCGCCGACCTTTACGAGGTGCTGCCCGATACGCTCGGTGGCGGTTATGTCTCCGACCATGCCCCCGTGATGGCCATCGTCAAATTCGAAAAATAACATCCCGCAATGAAAAAGATACTCAAAATCTGGCTGCTGTTCGCAGCACTGTGCACCTGCGCCACGGCTGTGGCCGAGCGCCCCATCCTGATCCATTCGCACAACGATTATTGCCGCCGTGCCCCCTTCTGGCAGGCGTACGCCCAGCAGGTCTATTCCATCGAGGCCGACGTGTTCCTGCACGACGGCAAGCTGCTCGTGGGGCACGAGGTCGAAGACCTTTCGCCCGGCATGACCTTCGAGGCGCTCTACGTCGAACCGCTGGTGACGCTCTTCGGGCGTAACGGCGGGCGGGCGTGGAAGGATTCCGGCGAACACCTTCAACTGATGGTCGAGCTCAAGTCTGCTACCGAACCGACTTTGCAGGCCGTTGCGGCATTGCTGGGCCGCTATCCCGAGGTGTTCGACCCGGCGGTGAACCCCGAGGCCGTGCGGATCGTTGTCACGGGGCGTGTCCCGGCACCGGCCGATTTCGGCAAATATCCCTCCTATATCCGTTTCGACGGGGTGTGGGATGCCGACTATACGCCCGCGCAACTGGAGCGCATCGCCCTCGTAAGCGCCGATTTCAGCGACTATTCGCAGTGGAACGGCAAGGGCTCGATCATCCCGGCCGAGCGTGCGGAACTGGAGACGGTCATCGACCGCGCACATGCCTGGGGAAAACCCGTGCGTTTCTGGGGCGCCCCCGAAGGGACGACGGTTTACTATACCTTTTATGATATGGGTATCGACTACCTCAATACCGACCATCCCGAGGTGTGCGCCGCGTTCTTCGATGATTTCGGCAACAAGAATTTCCAGATCGGCGAGCGCCGCACGGCCGCCGAAGGCGTGACGGGCACCAAGCGCCTGGACAAGACCACGCGCGATTTCCGGGGCTTCCAGAACGACAAACTGCAACTCTCCAAGGGCATCGACGTCTATACCCCGACTTACCGCAACGACGGGGGCCGGGGACGGGTTCGCAACGTGATCTACCTGATCGGCGACGGCATGGGGCTGTCGCAGATCGTGGCGGCTTTCTATGCCAACAAGGGGCTGTCGACCCTGCAGATGAAATATATCGGCCTGCAACAGAACAATGCGCTGGATGCCTTCACGACCGACTCGGCTGCCGGCGGCAGCGCCCTGGCCACGGGCGAACGCCATGATAACCGCCATATCTCGATGAGCCCGGAAGGCGTGCCCTATCCCTCGCTGAGCGATTTCTTCCACGACAGGGGGCTGCCCGTGGGCGTCGTGACGCTGGGTAACATCGCCGATGCCACGCCGACGGCCTTCTACGGGCATTCGGTCGAGCGCGACAATGCCGACGAGCTGACCCGCTGCCTCATGGACGGGCGCATCGACCTGCTCTGCGGCAGCGGCATCCGTGAATTTACACGCCGCAAGGACGGGATCGACCTGGTCGGGGAGCTGGAGAAACAATACGATTTCGTGCGTTCGGTCGATGGGATCGATGCCGCGAAGGGCAAGGTCATCTGCATCGACGAGGCGATGGACGATGCGGCCGAGGAGGCCAACCTGACATTGCTGGCCGATGCCACGCGCGCTTCGATCGCCAAATTGCAGGAACGCGGCGGCGAAGGGTTTTTCCTGATGGTCGAGGGCGCCAAGATCGACTATGCGGGGCACTCGCGCTGCCTGCCCGGTTCGGTCATCGAGACACTGAGCTTCGACCTGGCCGTTGCCGAGGCGCTAAAATTCGCCGACACGAACGGCGAGACGCTCGTCATCGTCACGGCCGACCATGAAACCGGCGGCCTGGTGGTGGTCGACGGCGACGAGCATACGGGGCGTGTGACGGGCGTCTATGTTTCCGACGACCATACGCCCGCCATGCTTCCGGTATTCGCCTACGGCCCGGGCGCCGACAAGTTCTGCGGCACCTACATGAATACCGAGATTGCACGCAGGATAAAATCACTGATAAAATAACCGCATACTATGACGCTACGCAAACAAATCGCGGCATTCGTGTCGCTGGTCTTCGCAGCGGGCACGGCAGGGGCGCAAGACCTCAAATCGGGGCCCTACAAGCTGCCCTACAAAAACACCTATGTCAAGGAGGTATTCGTGGCCGAGAACGAGTTCCGCACGGCCAAACCCGAACACATCAAACCCCGGACGTTCGCCGAGGCGCGCAAGATCCTGCCCTCGCCCGTGTGGGAAGGGCATGAAAAGGAGGTCGAGATGTACTGGCACGCCTGGCAGATCGCCGTGGGCAACATCCGCCAGCCGCAGGAGGGCTCGGGGTTCGTGTCGCCTTACCTCGATATTGCCTACAACGGCAATATCTTCATGTGGGACGCTTCGTTCATGATGATGTTCGCCCGCTACGGTTACCGCTTTTTCCCGTTCCAGCGCACGCTGGACAACTTCTACGCCAAGCAGCATCCCGACGGGTTCATCTGCCGTGAGATCCGTGCCGACGGCTCCGACTGCTTCGAGCGCTACGATCCCACCTCGACGGGGCCCAACCTGCTGCCGTGGGTCGAACTGATGTATTACCGCCAGTTTGGCGACATCGACCGCCTGCACAAGGTTTTCCCCGCCCTGTGCGCCTATGCCAAGTGGTGGCGGCTCAACCGCACGTGGCCCGACGGCACCTACTGGTCGAGCGGATGGGGGACGGGCATGGACAACATGCCCCGCGTGAAGCCCGAATACAACCCGATCTTCTCGCACGGCCACATGGTCTGGCTCGACACCAACCTGCAGCAGATGCTGGTCGACGAGTCGCTGCTCAACATCGGTTTCCACATCGAACGCTGGCAGGAGATCGAGGACATGGAGGACGAGATGAAACGGCTGCGCGCCTATGTCAACGAGCACCTGTGGGACGACGCGACGGGTTTCCTCTACGACCGCTATGGCGACGGGTCGCTCTGCACGACCAAGGGGATCGGCGCCTTCTGGGCCCTGCAGGCCGACGCGCTGGACAAGGGGCGGATGGATCGCATGGTGGCGCACCTGGCGGACACGGTCGAATTCGACCGTCCGCACCGCGTGCCGTCACTCTCGGCCGACCACCCGAAATACAACCCGACGGGCCGTTACTGGCAGGGCGGCGTATGGCCGGGTGCCAATTACATGGTTATCGACGGCCTCTACCGCAAGGGCTACCATGACCTTGCGCTGGAGGTGGCCGAAAACCATTTCAACGCCGTATTCGAAGTGTGGAAGAATACCGGGACTTTCTGGGAGTACTATGCCCCGGAGAAGATCGAACCCGGGTTCATGGCCCGTAAGGACTTCGTGGGCTGGGCGGGGCTGCCGCCGATCGCGGTGTTCATCGAGTATATCCTCGGCATCAAATCCGACTATTCCGAGGGGCGTATCGTGTGGGACATCAACCACACCGAGGCCCACGGCATCGACCGCTATCCCTATGGCCCCGAGGGTGTCGTGGGGCTGAAGGTCAAAGGCCGCAATTCAGCCGGGGACGTGCCCGCGGTGAGCGTTACGACCAACGTGCCGTTCGACCTGACGGTGACGTGGGGCGACGGGCAGAGCCGCACCGTCCGCGTGGAGAAAAGCGGCAGTGTGAAACTGAACTAAGGAACCTAACCTACCTATGAAAAAGATAACGACTCTTATGTGTGCCGTCGCCTTGTGGTGTTCGGCACAGGCACAGGCGCCCGCCCTGCATTTCGGCCGGGACGGCAAATTCCGGATCGCACAGTTCACCGACGTGCATCTCGACCTCGGCACGCCTTACCGCCGGGCGCAGGCGGAAAAAACCATCGCTCAGATGCGCTACATCCTCGATGCGGAGCATCCCGACCTGGTGGTCTTCACGGGCGACGTGGTGACGGGCAAGCCCGCCGCCCAAGCGTGGCACCGCGTGTTGGAGCCCGTCGCGGAACGCAACCTGCCGTTTTGCGTGGTGCTGGGGAACCACGACGCCGAGCAGGATCTCACACGCGCGGAGATCGGCCGCATCGTCACCTCGTATGCCGGCACGCTCAATACGCTCGGCGCCGGGGGCGAACTGGCCGACATGGTGCTGGAGATCGCCGGGACGAAGAAACCTGCGGCGTTGCTCTACTGCCTCGATTCGCACGATTATTCAACAATCCCGTCTATCGACGGCTACGGTTGGTTTACTCAGGAGCAGGTGGGCTGGTATCGTGCCCGCAGCGCCGCCTATACCGCGGCCAACGGCGGGAAGCCGCTGCCGGCGCTGGCGTTTTTCCATATCGCCCTGCCCGAATACGTCGCTGCATGGCGGAACCCCGACAATACGCATGTCGGCCGTGCCGCCGAGGATGAATGCCCCGGGGCGCTGAACCCCGGCATGTTCGCCGCGATGGTCGAGTGCGGCGATGTGATGGGCACCTTCGTGGGACACGACCACGACATCGACTATGTGGTGGCCGAGAAGGGCATCGCTCTGGGTTACGGCCGTTTTTCGGGCGACGATACGACCTACAACAACCTGCGGCCGGGGGTGCGCATCCTCGTGCTGACCGAGGGCGAGCGAGGCTTCGAGACGTGGATACACGAGCGCGACGGCCGGATCGCAGACCATGTGGAATTCCGCGGCGGGAAAGTCGCGAAAGTCGGAAATAACAACTGATTGCGCGATGAGGATTGGTGTGGATTTGGGCGGCACGAACGTGCGCGCCGGCCTGGTGAAGGATGGCCGCATCGTGCGGTTGCTCTCCGAACCCTGCAAAGCCGACCGCCCCGAAGGGGAGGTCGTGGATCATATTGCCTCGCTCATCGGGAAGCTCATCACCCCCGACGTCGCCCGCATCGGCATCGGCGTGCCGTCGGTCGTGGATGCGGCGCGCGGGATCGTCTACAATGTCGTAGGCATCCCGTCGTGGCGCGAGGTGTACCTCAAAGATCTGCTCGAAAAACGGTTCGGCGTCCCGGTATATGTCAATAACGACTGCAATTGCTTTGCTCTGGGCGTCAGCCGCTTCGGCGAGGCGAGCGCATACAGCGACGTGGTGTGCGTGGCGCTCGGCACGGGTGTCGGCGCGGGGATCGTGATCGGCGGCGAACTCTATTGCGGGCACGATACGGGCGCCGGGGAGATCGGGAGCATCCCGTACCTCGACCGCGATTACGAATACTATTGCAGCAGCCGTTTCTTCGTAGGCCGCGGCACGACGGGCAAGGAAGCCTACGAGCGTGCCCTGGCGGGCGATCCCGCGGCGCTGGCGCTGTGGCACGAATTCGGCGGGCACATCGGGCGGCTGGTGATGATGATTCTCTATGCCTACGACCCCGAAGCGATCGTTTTCGGCGGGAGCATCGCCCATGCCTACGGGTTTTTCCGGGAGGCGATGTACGAGCAGCTCAAACAGTTCCCGTATGCCAAGACGGTCGAACGGCTCCATATCTGCTGTTCGTCGGTCGAACACGTGGGGCTGCTGGGGGCTTCGGCGTGCGAATAACGGGCCGGGGTTTTGATTTGTCCGTTTTTTGCCTTATTTTTACCTTGTGTTCCTGAGCAACCCCATTTAAAACAAGCCCGATATGAAGAGACTTATACCCCTTGTTGTCCTCTGTGCGGCCCTCTGCGGCTGCGGTAAGGTAATTCCCGCCGACGATGAAGTCGCGGTGGTGCCGCTCCCCGAACGTGTCGTGAAAGGGCAGGGAACCTTTTTGCTGACCGCTTCGACCGAAGCGGTGCTGCTGTCCGGCGACGACAGTCTGGCCTGTGTGACCGGGGCGCTCGACGAAGTGCTGGAACCGGTGTTCGGCAAAGGGTTGCGGGTGCGGCATGCCGACGTGCCCCTCGACGGGGCGCTGAATATCTCGTGCGACGCGGCGATGCCGGCGGATGGCTACCGCCTGGAGATTACGCCCGGGCGTGCGGAGATTGTTGCCGGAAGCGCAGCCGGGGCGTTCTATGCGGTGCAGACGCTCCGCCAGCTGATCCCCGCTGCGGCTTACGGTGCGGCCAACGTGCGGGCCGTGGAGCTGCCCGTCGTGACGATCGAGGACAAACCGTGCCTGGGCTACCGGGGCATGATGCTCGACGTCTGCCGCCATTTCTTCACGGTCGACGAAGTGAAGGAGGCGCTCGACATCATGGCCCTGCATAAGCTCAACGTGTTCCACTGGCACCTTACCGACGACCAGGGGTGGCGTATCGAGATTAAGAAATACCCGAAGCTGACCGAGGTGGGTTCCGTACGCAGCCGTACGCTGATCGGCCGCGACCCGGGCGGCGAGTACGACGAAAACTGCAAGTTCGACGAAACGCCCTATGGCGGTTACTATACGCAGGACGAGATCCGCGACATCGTGGACTACGCCGCGAAGCGTTTTATCACGGTGATCCCCGAGATCGAATTCCCCGGACATGCCGTGGGTGCGCTGGCCTCCTATCCGTGGCTCGGCTGCACGGGCGAGCAATACGAGGTGCGCCAGACCTGGGACATCGACGATAGGGTGTTCTGCATCGGCAAGGAGACGACCTTCGAATTCATCGAGGGGGTGCTGGAAGAGGTCGTCGGCCTTTTCCCGTCGGAATACATCCATATCGGCGGCGACGAATGCCCGACGGTGATGTGGGAGAAGTGCCCGCATTGCAAGGCGCGCATGAAGGCCGAAGGGCTGAGGCGTCCGCGCCAGTTGCAGAACTACGCCACGGCACGCGTCGAGAAGTTCCTGAATGCCCGCGGACGCCGCCTGATCGGCTGGGACGAGATACTCGAAGGCGATGTCACCCCGACGGCGACCATCATGTCGTGGCGCGGTGCGAAAGGGGGCATCGAAGCCGCCAGGCAGGGCAACCATGCCATCATGGCGCCGACCACGAACTGCTACCTGGATTACTACCAGACGCGAGATACGGCCCGCGAACCCCTTGCCATCGGCGGGTACGTACCCGTGGAGAAGGTCTACGAACTCGATCCTTACGAGCAGCTCACGCCTGCCGAGCAGGCTTGTATTCTGGGCGTGCAGGCCAACCTGTGGACGGAGTATATCGCGACATGGCCCCATGCCGAATATATGCTTCTGCCGCGCCTGAGTGCGCTGGCCGAAGTGGGGTGGAGCCTCGACCGGAAGGATTATGCCGGCTATCTGCACCGTGTCCGCCGCCTGGCGCGGATCTACGATGCCTGCGGGTATAATTATGCGCGGCACATTTTCGGAGAGTAGGGCGGCTCCCGCATACGGACGGGGATCGGCTGAGTGTCGATCCCCGTTTTTTGTGCCCCGCAGCGGCACCGCAGGCCCTCGGGGATATTATCTCGGATTTTGCACGGTGTGTTCGTAAATTTTTGCTATCTTTGGAGGCAAAAAGTGTGCGGATTATGGATTTGAAATACGTGCGGAGCGAATTGCGCAAGCTCTCGGAAATTGTTGAAGGCTGGAATGCGACCCAGGAGATCGGCTCCCTCGAGCGGGATCTCGCACTCGATAAATTGCGGACACTCTACGAGGCCGTGCGTTTCGGTACGGAGGAGGAACCCGCCGCGGCCGATGCCGTCCGGCAGGAGGCCTTCCCGACGGAGATCCCGGTCAGCCTTGACCTGGGCGAAGTGCTTTCGATCGAGCCGCTGCCCGTGGCGGAACCCGAATTGCCGTCGCTCTCCGGATCCGGGCCGGAACCCGAATCCGGGTTCATTGCGCCCCAGGCCGGCCTGCCCGTGGCGGAGCCCGGGGCAGCTTTCCCCGATTGCGATACCGCGGCGGCGGAAACGGTGGCCGAATCTGTGCAGGATTCCGTGCCGGCGGACGGACAAGAGCCGGCCGGGGGTGTTGCGGAACCTGCCGAAATCCCGGCTGAACCGGCTGCGGGGCGAACTGCGGAGGCTGAACCCCCGGTTGCCGGGCTGGTTCCCGATTCTGAAACCCCGGCTGCGGAAGAAATCCCTGCGCCCGAATCGACTGGAAATAGCGCCGGCAAGGAAGTGCCGGCTGAAAATATTGCGGCGGCATCCGAATCGCATGGGGATTCCGGCTCGCAGGAGTTTGCCCGTGTGCCGGGGGCATCCGGGCCGCAAGGGGCAACCGACCCCCGGGACGAGCCCGCACACCGGGAAGCACCCTCGGGGATGCCCGAACCGGAAGCAATTGCCGGATCAGGGGCGGAAACGGGCGTTACCCACCCGGCTCCCGGAGCGGGGGCGCATCCTGCGGCAGCGCCGCAGCCGATCGCGCCGACCTTGTTCGGCATCGAAGAGGAGACCCAGCGCCACCGCCATAAACAGCGGGTAATCATGTCGCTTTACAATCCCGAACCCACGGCTGCACGGCCGACGGCCGAAAAGCCTGCTCCGGCACCTGCCGCGGGGGACGCCGCAAGACCCGAGGCAGGGCGGCCGCAGCTTCCAACCGACAGTCCGGCAACCGACAGCCCGGAACCGGCATCCGGCCCTGGCGCTTCGGCTCCCGGGGCTCCGCGTATGTTCGCCGGGGATGAGGCCCCTGCCGAAGGTGCGTATGCGGCGTCCGTGCCGCAGCGTCCGGCGCCCGTGTCCGACACCGGGGATGACGACGAAGAGCCCGATTTCGAGGAGATTACCCTTGCAGGGAACGGGGCGCCGAATAACGGGGCCGTACTGGGCGAAGTGATCAACCATGACAAACAGACGCTGGCCGATACGATTGTGCCGCCGCGCGACATGGCCTCGGAACTGCGCCGCAGCGAGCCCGTCACCGACCTGAGGCGCGCCATCGGCATCAACGACAAGTTCCTGATGATACGCGACCTATTCGACGGCGATGCCCGGGCTTACGAAGCGGCGCTCGACAAGCTCGATGCCTTCGGCGATTTCGACGACTGCATGATCTACATTGCCGAGAATTATGCCTGGAATGCCAATTCCGACGGCGCGAAGTTCCTGATGGAACTGCTCGAACGTAAATTCGCATAGCTCCATGGCCAAGCTCTATATCGTACCTACGCCGATCGGGAACCTCGACGATATCACGCTGCGGGCGGTCAATGTGCTGCGCGAGGTGGATTTCATCCTCGCCGAGGATACGCGTACTACGTCGTTCCTGCTCAGACACCTCGGTATCGAGAAAAAACTCCATTCGCACCACAAGTTCAACGAACACGCCACGGTCAAGATGGTGGCCGGGTCGATTGCCGCCGGACGCAATGCCGCGTTGGTTTCGGACGCCGGGACACCCGGTATCTCCGACCCGGGGTTCCTGCTCGTCAGGACTTGTGTCGAGGCCGGCATCGAGGTCGAGACCCTGCCCGGTGCCACGGCGCTCATCCCCGCCCTCGTGCAGAGCGGCTTCCCGTGCGACCGGTTTTGTTTCGAGGGGTTCCTGCCCCAGAAAAAGGGGCGGACGAAGCAGTTGCAGGCGCTCGCCGACGAGGAGCGTACGATGATATTTTATGAATCGCCCTACCGGGTGGTGAAATGCCTCGAACAGTTTGCCGAAGTGTTCGGCCCCGGGCGCCGGGTGTCCGTATCGCGCGAACTGACCAAGAAGTTCGAGCAGACCGTGCGGGGCACTGTCGCCGAGGTGCTGGAGCATTTCCGCACGACCGAACCCAAAGGCGAATTCGTGATCGTGCTGGCCGGAAAACCCAAGCCCGGACGGGAAACGCAGGGGGACGGCGACGAACAAAAGATCGGATATGATGAATAACAACGATACGCATCGGGTCAAACGCTCTTTCTCGGCATGGCTGGGGGAGATGCGCGAATTCCTCCGGGGGCGTTTCAGCCTCGATGAGGACAAGGCGCAGCGCGACGAGGTCGTGGCGTCGATTTCCAAGGGGGTGGTATTTCGCGGGGTCAACCTGTGGGTACTGATCTTTGCGACGATGATCGCGTCGCTGGGCCTGAATGTCAACTCGGCCGCCGTGATCATCGGCGCCATGCTCATCTCGCCCATCATGGGGCCGATCATGGGCATCGGCCTTTCGCTGGGTATCAACGATTTCGAACTGCTCAAAAAGTCGCTGCGCAATTATGCGCTGATGTTCGTCGTGGCGATCGTCACCTCGACGGTCTATTTCCTGGTGTCGCCCCTGTCGTCGAACAGCAGCGAGTTGCTGGCACGCACCGTGCCGACGACCTACGACGTGCTGATCGCATTGTTCGGCGGTCTGGCGGGCATCGTGGCGCAGACGCGGCAGGATCGCACGTCGACCGTGATCCCGGGCGTGGCGATCGCTACGGCGCTGATCCCGCCCCTCTGTACCGCGGGCTTCGGCCTTGCCACGGGGCAGATGCGCTTCTTCTTCGGGGCGTTCTACCTCTTTTTCATCAACTCGGTATTCATCGCCCTGGCGACCTATGCCATGGTGCGGTTCCTGAAATACGAGAAAAAGGCGTTCATCGACAAGGTGCGCGAGCGCAACGTGAAGCGGCTGATGATGGTCATCACGCTGGTGACCTTCATCCCGAGCGTCGTCATCGGGTTCCACATGGTCAGGGTGTCGCTTTTCGAGGCGGCGGCCGACAAATATGTCTCGCAGGTATTCAATTTCCCCCATACGCGCGTGATCGAGTGTAATAAGCGTTACGCGCACCGCGGGCATCCGTCGCAGATCGAACTGCTGCTCCTGGGGGAGCCGCTCGACGACGGGACGATCGAGAACGCCCGTACCCAGATGGGCAGCTTCGGGCTCGACAAGGCCGAGCTGGTCGTCCGTCAGGCGAACACCACGGACAAGATCGACGTGGCGTCGCTGCAACAGAGTTACCTCGAACTCCTGGAAGAGAAGAACAGGCGCATCGGCGAGATGGCTGCGCAGCTGAAACGCTACCGTGTCACGAATGTCGAGGTGGACGACATTTCGCGCGAGGTGGGCGCCATGACTACGAACGTCAGGGCCATATCGCTGATGAAGGGCATTACGTTCGACGTTTCGGGCACGCCGCTCGATACGACGCTCGTCTGCGTGGTCACGCCGAAAGTCGCTTCCGATTCCATCGACCGGACGACACTTGCGAACTGGCTGAGAATCCGCACCAAGGTCGCCAACGTAAAACTTTTCGTCGAACCGTAACCGCTGATTTGCCGGATGAAACGTACAGAGCTGAATTTCGTACAAAAGGTATGGTTGGAGTCCCTGTGGCTCGGGGCGCGGGTGTTTGCCATGATGCCCTACTGGTTCAAATACTACATTGTTGAAAACCTGCTCTTTTTCATCATATATTATTGCCTGCGCTACCGCATGAAGGTCGTGAAGGCCAATTTGCGGAACTCGTTCCCCGAAAAAAGCGAGCAGGAACGGGCGGCCGTCTGCCGCAGTTTTTACCGTACGCTTGCCGAGATTTTCGTCGATACGGTCAATATGGCCCACATGGGCGAGGAAAAAGGCCGTACGGTTCTCACCGTAAAAGGGTTCGAGGAACATTATGCGAAGGTACACGGCCGCGACTGGATCGCCATGACGGCCCATTTCGGCTGCTGGGAGTATTGCTCCTACTGGGGGCTTTACGAACGCTCGCAGATGCTCGTGGCCGTTTACCACCCGCTGCGCAGCAAAGTGATGGAATGCCTTTACCAGCGCCTGCGCAACTACGAGAATTCGATGACCGTGGCGATGAAGGATTCGCTGCGCTTCTACCTGCGCAACCGGGAACGCGGCATCGAGGGCAAGAACCTCGTGATGGGGCTTATCGCCGACCAGAACCCGCCGCGCCGCCCCGACAGCCATTGGTTCCGCTTTCTCAACCAGGATACGATCTTCTTCGACGGCGGGGAGAAACTGGCGCTGCGCTGTAACCTGCCGGTCTATTTCGTCCGGATGGAGCGCTTGCAGCGGGGACGTTATCAGATGTCGTTCGAACCGATCTACGACGGTGTGGAGGAGGTCGCCGAATACGAAATCACGGAACGTTACGTTAGACGTTTGGAAGCCATGATCCGCGAGCATCCCGAGCTCTGGATGTGGTCGCACCGCCGCTGGAAACACAAACGCACGAATGCCAATCGTTAAAATCGTCATACTCAACTGGAACGGCGCGGAGCACCTACGCCGCTTCCTGCCGAGCGTCGTGGCCGCGGCTCCCGCCGGGGTCGGGGTCGTCGTCGCCGACAACGGTTCGACGGACGGGTCGCTGGCGGTGCTGGCGGAGGAGTTCCCGACCGTCGCCGTGGTGCGCCTCGACCGGAATTACGGTTTTGCGGGCGGTTACAACCGCGCTTTGGCGCAGGTCGAGGCGGATTATTACCTGTTGCTCAATTCCGATGTCGAGACACCCCGGGGATGGCTGGAGCCGATCCTCGGCGTTCTGGAGCGTGAGCCCGACGTGGCGGTCGTTTCGCCCAAGCTGGTTTCGTGGCTCGACCGTACGAGATTCGAGTACGCAGGGGCTTCCGGGGGCTTTATCGACTTCCTGGGCTATCCTTTTTGCCGGGGGCGTATCCTCAAGCGGGTCGAAGCCGACGAGGGGCAGTACGACGATGCCCGCGACGTATTCTGGGTCAGCGGAGCGGCTTTTTGCTGCCGTGCCGACGTGTTCCGCGCATTGGGGGGCTTCGACGACGATTTCTTCGCCCACATGGAGGAGATCGACCTCTGCTGGCGCATGCAGCTCGCGGGTTACCGCGTGCGGGTCGTGCCCGGGAGTACGGTCTACCACCTCGGCGGCGGGACGCTGACGACCGATTCCCCGACCAAGGTGTTCTACAACCATCGCAATAACCTGGCGATGCTCTACAAGTGTGCTTCTCCCGTACAGCGTGCCGTCGTGGCCGTCGTGCGCCCCGTGCTCGACCTGATGGCTGCATTGTCGTACCTGGCACAGGGGCGGGGCGATAATTTCCGTGCCGTATTCCGCGCCTGGCGCGATTTCCTCCGCTGGCACGGCAGCCTGTCGCGCAAGCGGAAGGAGATTCGGCAGCAGTGCAGGGGGACGGTCGCCGGGAAGGTTTACCGCGGTTCCGTAGTCCTGCGTTACCTTTTGGGGCGAAAGACCTTCGGGCGGATGATGTGACCCGGCGGAAAAACTCAGGACGGAGATTTGCCTTCCGGCGGAATAACCTAAAATAAGACCTCCCGGTTTTGCCGGGAGGTCTTATTTTAAACAGTATTCGGTGTTTTCCTACTTGTTGATTTTCGCCCACGAATCCTTGAGCGTCACCGTGCGGTTGAACACGGGGTGTTCGGGTGTCGAGTCGGTGTCGGGGCAGAAGTAGCCTACGCGCTCGAACTGCACGGCCTGCCCTATGGGTATGTTGCGCAGCGACGGCTCCAGGTAGCCCGTGACCTTGACCATGGATTCGGGGTTGAGGTTGTCCTCCCAGGTCTGTCCTTCCTCCACGTCGTCGGGGTTCTCCTTCGTGAAGAGCGGGTTGAACAGGCGGATTTCGGCCTCCACGGCATCTTTGGCCGATACCCAGTGGATGACACCCTTCACGCGGCGGCCGTCGCTCGACGACCCTCCGCCCGACATCGGGTCGTAGGTGCAGCGCAGCTCGGTGATGTTGCCCACGGCATCCTTGATGACCTCCTCGCACCTGATCAGGTACGAATAGCGCAGGCGCACCTCGCCGCCGGGTGCCAGGCGGAAGAACTTTTTGGGCGGCTCCTCCATGAAATCGTCGCGCTCGATGTAGATGACCTTCGAGAAGGGCACCTGCCGCGTGCCGGCCGATTCGTCCTCGGGGTTGTTGATCGCCGTGAAGAGCTCGGTCTTGCCTTCCTCGTAGTTGGTGATGACCACCTTCAGCGGGTTGAGCACTGCCATGCGGCGCTCTGCGATCTTGTTCAGGTCTTCGCGCACGCAGTATTCGAGCTTGCCCAGGTCGATCACGTTGTCGCGCTTGGCTACGCCCACCATCTCGGCGAAGTTCCGCACCGAGGCCGGGGTATAGCCCTTGCGGCGCAGTGCGCAGATCGTCGGCATGCGGGGGTCGTCCCAGCCCATCACGGCGCCTTCCTGCACAAGTTTGAGCAGCTTGCGCTTCGACATCATCGTGTAGGTGAGGTTCAGCCGGGCGAATTCGTACTGGTGCGAAGGGTAGATCTCCAGTGCCTGGATGAACCAGTCGTAGAGCGGACGGTGCACGTCGAATTCGAGCGTGCAGATCGAATGGGTGATCTGCTCGATCGAGTCGCTCTGCCCGTGGGCATAGTCGTACATCGGGTAGATGCACCACTTGTCGCCCGTGCGGTGATGCTCGGCATGGATGATGCGGTACATGATCGGGTCGCGGAAGAGCATGTTGGGGTGCGCCATGTCGATCTTGGCGCGCAGCACCTTGGCCCCGTCGGGGAATTCGCCGTTTTTCATGCGGACGAACAGGTCGAGGTTTTCCTCCACGGAACGGTCGCGCCACGGCGACGGAGTGCCCGGTACGGAAACCGTACCGCGGTTTTCGCGGATCTGCTCCTGCGTTTGGTCGTCGACGTATGCCAACCCTTTTTTAATCAGTACGATCGCCCAGTCGTAGAGCTGGTCGAAATAGTCCGACGCATAGCGTTCGACGGCCCAGTCGAACCCGAGCCACTGGATGTCGCGCTTGATCGAATCGACATACTCCACATCCTCCTTGACGGGGTTCGTGTCGTCGAAACGGAGGTTGCACTTGCCTCCGTATTTCCGTGCCAGCCCGAAGTTGATGCAGATGCTCTTGGCGTGTCCGATATGCAGGTAGCCGTTCGGTTCGGGCGGGAAACGGGTCTGGACGCGCGTTTCGCCCTTGGCGATCGACTCTTCGATGATCTCTTCGAGGAAGTTCAGCGACTTCTCCCGTGTTTCGTTTGTTTCGCTTGCCATATGTGTATGTTTCGCTTGTTGTATGCTTTATTTCTTTGCCTTGGGGCCGATGTTGAACAGCTTCTGGATGTCCACCGAGAGCTTCACGACCTGCTGTGTGCCCATGCCCGTGCCGTCGTAGTGGAACACCATGCCCGCCTCGACGGCCAGCGTGCCCTTGAAGAATCGGCGGTCATAGCCGACCCACGTGCGGTTATAGACATTTTTTGTCGTTGCGTAGAAAGGCTCGCCGGCATAAAGCCCGTCCTGTCCGTAGGTGACGGGGATGTCTTCGCCGACCGCGATGTTGCGCAGGGGTTGCAGGTTTTCGCCCAGATAGAGGTTGTTCTCAAGTTTCACGCCCCACTTGGTCAGCACGAAGTCGATCTGTGCACCGCACGGTTTTTTCCAGTTGTGGTCTACGCTGCGGCCGCGCTGCGGGGCGAAGAGGAACCCGGCCTTGATGTCGAAGTCGAAGTAGGCGTTGAATCCCCAGCCCACATAGGGGTTTACCAGCAGGTTGTCCGTGACGTTCTCGTTGAGCTTCGAACCTGCGAAATGGAACATCGAGAAGGCATAACCGAAGTAGAAGCCCCGCTCGAGCGTATAGCGTCCCGCCGAGATGATGCGGAACATTTCGCGCGACTGCTCGGAATACATGCCTTCCCAGTCGATCGCCATTTCTACATAGGTGTTCTCGCGCTCGGTGGATTTATAATGCCCGAGGAAACCCGAAAGGCGGTTGTGGTAGAACGCCGTCGAGTCGCTGAAGAACGCCCTCGAATAGTCGCCCAGCAGCTCCTTGCGGTCGAAGATACCGGCGTTGGCCTGTACGTTCTTGCTGTTGAACTGGTAGTATACGATAGGGCGGGCCTTGGTCAGGAACCGGGTGTCGTTGCCGAAGTCCTGCAACAGGTCGACACCGACCACCAGGCGGTTTTTCCCCATCCATTCCACGCCGATGCGGGGCGTGAGGCGGGCGCTGAAGAGCGTCTGCGATTCGTTGAAATCGTTGTTGGCGTATTCCCGGTTGTCGAAGCGGGTCGCGAAGTCGGCGCCGACGATCAGATTCTGTGCGCTGAGGCTTCCTCCCGCGACAAAGGCGGCGAACGACAGCATCAAGACTTTTTTGAGTGACATAATTCTTTTGAATTGAGACCCCAAAAATAGGTAAAATATTTATTATTTGACTACTTTTGACCCCGAAATCACTCATTTGCATACGTTATGCGTAAAATCACCAACGAAGAGCTGAACCGGCCCTCGGCCGGGGAGTTCGCCGCGATGGAGAAAATGCCCGTCGCGGTGGTGCTCGACAACGTCCGTTCGTTGCAGAACGTAGGGGCTTTCTTCCGCACGGGGGATGCTTTCGCCGTGGAACGCATCGCCCTCTGCGGCATCACCGCGACGCCGCCCAACCGCGACATCCACAAGACGGCGCTCGGCGCCGAACTGACCGTGCCGTGGACTTATCACAAGACGACGGAGGAGTGCATCGCCCGCCTGCGCGCCGAAGGCTACCGGGTCTATGCCGTCGAGCAGGTCGAAGGCGCCGTGATGCTCGGCGACTTCCGGGCGGAGCCGGGCGTGAAATATGCGCTCGTGTTCGGCAACGAGGTGATGGGCGTGGGGCAGCAGGCCGTGGACATGTGCCACGGCGCGATCGAGATCCCTCAGGCCGGGACGAAGCATTCGATCAACGTTTCGGTCTCGGGCGGTGTCGTTTTATGGGATTTTTTTTGCCAAATCCGGCCAAAGCGTTAACTTTGCCGCGCTGAACCGCGGTTTAGCTGCGCCCCGGCAAAGCAGATGAATTTGGCTTTGCACCCGGCTTGCGCTATCACCCCGGTTTACAGGTGTTGATAAGTCTCCCTTTTCAAAGGGAGGTTTGGAGGGATTGTCGATATGGAATCGGCGTTTTTGCGCCGTAATACGAATCCGATGGATTCCATACCGGAACCTTGCGAACAAATGAAATGTTGAATAAATCCATTGGGTTCGTAGTAAACTATGTCTGTAGAAAGTACTGTCAGGGCTGTGACCACCTACCGTCTGACGGAGATGAAACAGCGCGGCGAGAAGATCGCCATGCTGACTTCGTACGATTATTCGATGGCCAGAATTGTCGACGCCGCGGGTATCGACGTGATCCTCGTGGGCGACTCGGCGGCCAACGTGATGGCCGGTTACGAAACCACGCTTCCCATTACCCTCGATATGATGATTTACCATGCGCGTTCGGTCGTGCGTGCCGTCAGCCGTGCGCTGGTCGTCGTCGACCTGCCGTTCGGAACCTACCAGGGCAATTCGAAGGTGGCGCTCGACTCGGCCATCCGCATCATGAAGGAGACCGAGGCCGATGCCGTGAAGATCGAGGGCGGCGAAGAGATCCTCGAATCGGTCAACCGCATCCTTTCGGCCGGAATCCCCGTCATGGGGCACCTGGGGCTGACGCCGCAGTCGATCCATAAATTCGGGACGTACAGCGTGCGTGCCAAGGAGGAGGCCGAAGCAGCGAAACTCGTCCGCGACGCCCACCTGCTGAGCGATGCGGGGTGCTTCGGCATCGTGCTCGAAAAGATTCCCGCGGCGCTGGCCGCCCGCGTCACCTCCGAAATCTCCGCGCCGACCATCGGTATCGGGGCCGGTAACGGCTGCGACGGGCAGGTGTTGGTGATCCACGACATGCTGGGCATCAACAAGGGTTTCTCGCCGCGCTTCCTGCGCCGCTATGCCGACCTGTATACTGTCATGTCGGACGCCGTGTCGCAGTATATCGCGGACGTGAAGTCATGCGATTTCCCCAACGGGCAGGAGCAGTATTGACCCCGCCGGGTGCGCAGGCCGCCGTGACGGAATAATTTCGATCCCCGACCCTGAGGCCGGGGATTTTTCCTGTCCGGGAAGTCGTCGGCGGGAGGATGCCCCCGATTGCTGTCCGGGGATTCCGGGCGCGGGGCGTCCCCTCCGGCTTGTACGGGACTGCGCGGGCGGCTTCCCGGCCCGTGGCGCCGGGGGCTGTCCCGGACGCAGGCGTGTGTATTTACCCGTCGCGGAGCTGGCCGGGCGTTGTCCCGGGGGCTCCGGATTTCGCCCGCACCCGGCGGCTTTGATAAATTGTTGATAAAAAAAATCGTCGCGTTGCCCCGGATATTAGGCCGTTTCGAAAATTATCACTACATTTGCGAGCAACAAAAATCCACGTTCATTATGTCTTTTATCAATGAAAGGGTTCAGCCCGAAGGACTTACGTTCGACGATGTGCTGCTTATACCCGCCTATTCGGAAGTGTTGCCGCGAGAGGTCAGTGTCCAGACCCGTTTCTCGCGAAATATCAAACTCAACATCCCCATTGTGTCCGCTGCCATGGACACCGTTACCGAAGCGCCGATGGCTATTGCGCTGGCTCGTGAAGGCGGGATCGGCGTGATCCACAAGAACATGTCCATCGCCGAGCAGGCCGCCCACGTGCGCCGGGTGAAGCGGGCCGAGAATGGCATGATTTACGACCCGGTGACCATCTCGAAAGACCATACGGTCGGCGATGCGCTCAACCTGATGAAAGAGAACAAGATCGGGGGTATTCCGGTCGTGGACGCGGATCGGAAGCTGATCGGTATCGTCACCAACCGCGACCTGCGGTTCCAGCGCGACATGTCGCGCCGTATCGAGGAGGTGATGACCCCCGGCGACCGCCTCATCACCACGCATAGCTCCGAATTGTCCAACGCCTCGGAGGTGCTGCTCAACTGCAAGATCGAAAAGCTCCCCGTGGTCGACGACGAAGGCCATCTGGTGGGGCTTATTACTTATAAGGATATCACGAAGGTGCAGGATCATCCCAACGCCTGCAAGGATGCCAAAGGCCGTCTGCGCGTCGCGGCCGGCGTGGGCATCACGCCCGATGCGCTGGATCGTGTGAAGGCGCTCGTCGAGGAGGATGTGGATGCCGTGGTGCTCGACTCCGCGCACGGGCATTCGATGAATATCGTCAATAAGCTCAAGGAGATCAAGGCCGCCTATCCGTCGCTCGACGTGGTGGTCGGAAATATCGCCACGGCAGGGGCCGCACGGTTCCTGATCGAGAACGGCGCCGACGGCATCAAGGTCGGCATCGGCCCCGGCTCGATCTGCACCACCCGCGTGATCGCGGGCGTGGGCGTTCCCCAGCTGTCGGCCATCTATGCCGCGGCGTCGGCCGCCAAAGATACGGGCGTCCCGGTTATCGCCGACGGCGGCCTGCGTTATTCGGGCGACATCGTCAAGGCGCTGGCTGCGGGCGGCGACTGCGTGATGATCGGCTCGATGTTCGCCGGCACGGAGGAATCCCCCGGCGAGACGATCATCTATAACGGCCGTAAGTTCAAGACCTACCGCGGCATGGGCTCGATCGACGCCATGAAGGCGGGTTCCGCCGACCGCTATTTCCAGAAGGGCTGCGAGGGCAATATCAATAAGCTCGTTCCCGAAGGGATCGTGGCGCGCGTACCCTTCAAGGGCACGTTGAGCGAGGCTGTCTTCCAGCTTATCGGCGGCATCCGTTCGGGCATGGGTTATTGCGGTGCCAGGGACATCGCGGCTTTGCAGCGCGCGCAGTTCATCCGCATCACCTCGAACGGCGTTACGGAGAACCACCCGCACGACGTGACCATCACAAGTGAAACGCCCAATTATTCCCGCGGTGAATAGTTCCGATCCCGGGATCGCGGCCTGCGGGCTTTTTTGCGGTTCATGCCGGAAATTCCGGAAAGGGAGTTGTCCGGGGTGCCGCGATAACGAAAAGGCCGCGTGGTGCAAGGTTCGTTCCTGTTGCCGGGAGAACGGCTGGCAGAGTTGCGCCGAATGCACGCTGGTGCCGCTGGATACCTGTAGAAAGTTCAATAATTTCATTGCCGGGATTTTTCAGGTCGTTTTTCGCTCAGACCGCCGAGGTTGCATAGAACGCATCCGCGAAGTCGGGAGCGAGGCTTTCGCCGCGGAGATGCGCCTTGCGGGAAGCTACAACCGTCCGGTAAAAAGAAAATAATAAGGATTCGGGGTCTTCCTTGCCAAAGGGAGATTCAGAGGGATATTAAGCCTGGAACCGGCGTCGGAGACGCCGTAGAGTGAGTCCGGCGAGTTTCATGGCTTGTAAACCTTCCGAAATTGATGAACCCAGATTCGTCGGACTTACGTTATATTATGGAAAAAATCCTGATTCTCGACTTCGGGTCGCAGTATACGCAGCTCATCGCGCGGCGCGTACGCGAACTGAATGTCTATTGCGAGATCCACCCCTTCAACAAGATTCCGGTGCCGGATGCTTCGGTGCGGGGCGTGATCCTCTCGGGCAGTCCCTTCTCCGTGAGGGACGAGCATGCCCCTGCCCCCGACCTTTCGGCCATCAAGGGCAAACTGCCCCTGCTGGGGGTCTGCTACGGCGCACAGTTCCTCGCATCGGCCTTCGGCGGCGAGGTGCAGCCTGCGCCCAGCCGCGAGTACGGCCGTGCGATGCTTACGGTGGGCGATGCCGGTGACCCGCTGATGCGCGGCCTGCCTGCGACCACGCAGGTGTGGATGTCGCACGGCGATACGATCACGTCCGTGCCGGCCGACTACAAGGTCGTGGCCAGCACCGAGGAGGTGTGCGTGGCTGCGTTCCGCATCGAGGGCGAGCAGACCTGGGGCATCCAGTTCCACCCCGAGGTTTACCATTCGACCGACGGCACGCACCTGCTGAAGAATTTCGTCGTGGGTATCTGCGGCTGCAGGCAGGAGTGGACCTCGGAGAGTTTCGTAGAGGCCACCGTGCGCGAGTTGCAGGAGAAACTGGGCGACGACAAGGTCGTGCTCGGGCTTTCGGGCGGCGTCGACTCGTCGGTGGCCGCCATGCTGCTGCACAGGGCCATCGGCAAGAACCTCTACTGCATCTTCGTGGATTCGGGCCTGCTGCGCAAGAACGAATTCGAGGACGTGCTCGAGTCGTATAAGAACATGGGCTTGAACGTCAAGGGCGTGAAGGCCGGCGACAAGTTCCTGGGTGACCTGGCCGGCGTGAGCGATCCCGAGACCAAGCGCAAGATCATCGGCCGCGATTTCGTCGAGGTATTCAACGACGAGGCGGTACGGATCGAGGACGTGCGCTGGCTGGCGCAGGGGACGATCTATCCCGACGTGATCGAGTCGGTGTCGGTCAACGGCCCCTCGGCGACGATCAAGTCGCACCACAACGTCGGTGGGCTGCCCGAGAAGATGCACCTCGGGATCGTCGAACCGCTGCGCCTGCTCTTCAAGGACGAGGTGCGCCGCGTCGGCCGTTCGCTCGGGATCTCCGAGCAGCTGATCGGGCGCCATCCCTTCCCGGGGCCCGGCCTTGCGATCCGCATCCTGGGCGACATCACGCCCGAAAAGGTCGGAATCCTGCAGGACGTGGACAAAATCTACATCGACGCCCTGCGCGATGCCGGGCTTTACGACAAGGTGTGGCAGGCGGGGGCTATCCTGCTCCCCGTGAAGAGCGTCGGCGTGATGGGCGACGAGCGAACCTACGAGAGCTGCGTCGCACTGCGTGCCGTGACCTCGACCGACGGCATGACCGCCGACTGGGTGCACCTGCCCTACGAGTTCCTTGCCAATGTGTCGAACGACATCATCAATAAAGTCAAAGGGGTCAACCGCGTCGTCTACGACATCTCCTCGAAACCGCCCGCAACGATCGAGTGGGAATAGGGCGTGATCCCTGCGCGGCCGCTGTGTGGGATCGGCCGCTGTCGTATTGCAATCGTTGCCGAACCCGTTATTCGGCACGGCCGGCCCGGACCTTTACAGTCCGGGCTGGCTGCTTTTGCGGCCGGATGGTGTTGCCGACGGGCTTTGCCGGCTGATGCAACATGCGTGCAATGCCATATTCCCGGGATTGTTATGGGATTGTCGCAACTATGAAATAGCCGCTGGGTAATTTTGCAGCGTCGGAAACGATGTCGATTTATGACCCCTGCCGATGCAATCCGCCGACCAGCCTTGAAACTTCTCCCGTCCCGGTTTCCGGGGCGGTTTTTTTTGTCTGGCCGAAGGTACCCCGGGGATTTTACGGTTCGGGGCGGGAGCCCCCCCCCTCCGCCGGAGCCTTAATTTGGGAGCGGATGAGGCTGTCTGCCGGACGGGTTGTCCCTTTCGAAGCAGCATGGAACGTTTTTTTTGCTATGTAACGGAATATTAACAGTAAATATAGCCGAAATCCTTTTGTATTTTTGAAATATAAACTATCTTTGTAATAGTTTCCCCTTGAAAAAACGGAAGAATCGTAAGTCATTTATTGTGTACAGATATTAGTTTATAATCACCTAATTAAAACTATTTTTTATGAGTAAACATCTTTTTAGGTTGTTGTTCGGCGCATTCTTCCTCGTGGCTGCCACGGCATTTACGGGATGCTCCGACGACGATGACAAGTCGCTGACGCCGAAACTGACGGCGGATCCGACGGCGCTTAATTTCACCGATGAAACGGAGACGACACAAACCGTCGCCATCACGGCGAACTGCGAATGGACGGTTACTGCAAGTAACCTGGATTGGGCTACCATTTCCCCGATGAGCGGCAAAGGCAACGGAACGATCTCCGTTACGGTTTCCGAGCTGCCCGCCGGTACTTCCCTGCGCGAAGGCAAAATCTCCTTCACGCTTATCCACCCCGAATTCGGCAAATGGGATTCAAACCAATCGCCCATTACCGTGAAGCAGTACGGCAGCGGGGTTACACCCCCCCCCACGGGCGATGCTATCTATGCTAACGATTTCGATAAGGAGCAGGCAACGGAAGGCAGCAGCGGCTGGCCTTTTGCCGACCAGTTCGAAGGTTGGAAGAACCAGACCGGCACGGGTGCCGATAATGTGACTTATGTGGCCAACAGTATATCTGTTCGTTCGAATTCCGCTTCCAACGGCAGCTATTCGAAATATAAGGACGATGCATCCGGCGTCAACAACATGCTGTTCCGTGCCGGTGCCGAACTCGAAATCCACAAGATCGCACTTGATCCTGCTCAGAAAAACCTTTGTCTGACATTCGGGTCGTACAAAAGCCTTTTTGGGGATGATGATAATGCGTTCGTAACCTCGGAGTTCCATGTGTACCTGAGCAAGGACGGCGAAAACTGGGCGGAAATCGCCTATGACCGGCCTGTCGGAGATGACGAGCACACCAATTTCGGCACCTGGGCTTTGGCAACGGCCAACTTTACGCTGAAAGAGGTTCCCTCTGAACTTTATATCCGTTTCATTTCCGATCTTTCATCCGCACACCGTATCGACGACGTGAAACTTTTCGAGGGCATCGGTGGTACGGAGGTCGACCTGGGCAACGTAACTCCCCCGACCCCGGGCGAGGCTGTCGTTATTACGATTCCCGAAATCATCGCCAAACTTACGACGTCGCAGGTAGCCCTCGATACGAATAACGACCGTTATTTCGAGGCCGTCGTCGTAACCGACAAAGAAGGCGGGAATTTCAACGGCCAGAACCTTCAGGTGATGACCCCGGGGGCGACTACCGCCAAGAACGGTATCACGCTCTACGGCAGCGGTAAGTATACCGATCCCTATGACGATGGCTTTACGTTTGTCAAGGGTGACAAGGTGAAGGTGACGCTGAAAAAGGGCGAAGCGCGTATCGTAAGTTACAACGGCCTGTACGAGGTTACCGGCAGCAAGGGTGCCGACTGGGTCGAGATCGAAAAGATCGGTACAGAGACCATCACGCCTGTCGTAGTCGATCCCGCTAAGCTGGCCGAATATCAGGGTATGGTCGTGACGGTCAAGGGTGTGACCGCCCCTGCTACGGCTGCCGACTGGACTACGAACGAAGCTTTCGGAAAGCATACGTTTACGACCTCGGCCGGTAACATGACGGTATTCGTACAGAAGGCCATGCCCGGGCTCGTAGGGACACAGTTCGTGGCAGGTTCCACCGGGGATATTACCGGTTACGCTTCGGTGAACAGCAATGCCGCGCAGGTTTGTCCGCAGCGTCCCGAGGATGTGGCAGCTTTCATGGGCGAACCTTCGACCGACCCGGCGATTACCAAGCTCGACCCGACGTCGCTTTCGTTCTCGGCGACGGACAATGCCAAGACCGTGACGGTCACGGCTGCCAATGCCGACGACTGCACGATCGAAGCCGCTACGGATAAATCGGAGCAGTTCACGACCTCCGTAAACGGGATGGTTGTAACCGTGACGCCCAAGGAAAACACGACGGAGCAGGCTATCACCGCCACGCTGACCATCAAACTGATGAAGGCCGGTGCTGCTGTGGATACCAAAACCGTTGCGATTTCGCAGGCCGGGAAAATAGTGGGAAGCGGGTATGTGCGCGTAACCTCTATTACATCGGGTAAAAAATACCTGATAGTGGCTGAAAATGGAGATAAATATGCTGTTTTACCGGCATCTGCGGGGTTGAACGCTAACAAATTGTTTGATGGAATTGCGATTACGGTTGCAAATGGAAAAATCGAAGCAAATGCGGCAAATAATGCCCATGCTGTTACCATTGTAGCGAGTGACGGTGCGTATACGATCCAAAATACAGCAGGCAAATTTATTGAGTACGCTAATAATAGTAGTGGTAAGACGCAGTTGGCAATTGTTGATACATCATCAAGAAAATGGGTTGCTGATGAAGAAACTGCAGGGACATTTTTGATTAAAGATTCCGAGGTGACGGGGCGTGCACTCCTATACCGAAATGGAGACACTGAGTATGACAATCGTTTTGGAGGATATGCAACTTCAAATATAGGTAAAGGGTATATTACTGTCGCCCTTTATGAATTGAGCGAATAGCAACTCTCTGATTCCGATAATCCATCCCCGGCGGATTGGCTTCCGCCGGGGATGATTGTCGGATTTTCTACCTGACATTTTTATCTGCAAATTCCCACATGATTTTGACAAACGGGTTATTGAAACTTTTCGGGCGGGCTATGGTGCTCGGGGCGCTCCTGCTGGTTTTCGGGCGGTGCGGTTCCTCCGACGACGGCACCCCGGCGAATATTTCCGCGGTGTTCATGGAAACCGGGACGAATACGCTCCAGGCCAAAGGTTATGCGACCGATCCACGGCTCGTGCTGACGGGGCCCGTAGGTACGGCTTACACCGTCACCGTGACCGAAGGCGGCAGTTGGTGCTGGACGTCGCGCAGGACGCATACCACGACCAAATCGGCGAAACTCGTTTCGGCGAACGATGTCGTGTACCTCTACCTGGACGATAATGAAACGGGCGCTTCGCGCCGTGCCGCGGTCGATGTCGTTTTCGACGGCGGGCACGAATTCACGTTGACGATCGACCAGGCGGACTACTCGGTTCCGGCGTCGATGGATCACGCGTGGGCGGAATTGCCCGCCTATGTCGAAGCCCCCGATTACCGTTACGTAACACATTACGCGCCGCTCTCTTCGACTGTGACGGCACGTAACTTTACGATCTGCTACGACACGAAGAAACGCATCGCCAACTGGGTCGCCTATCCGATCCACGATTGTTATATGCAGGGCTCATACAACCGTGCGGACACATGGGCATATGATCCCGACATACCGTCCCAGTATCAAGCCGACCTCTCGCTCGGTTCCTATCGCAGCGGCGGTATCCGCGGTCACCAGTGTATGTCCAACCACCGCTATGTTCCCTATTCCCCGCTGCTGAACGAACAGACCTTCTATTCGACCAACATCATGCCGCAGAATTCTGCGTTTAACGGTGGCTCCTGGCTCAGTATGGAGAATACCGCATCGTCGAAACGGTGTGCCGATACGCTTTATATCGTGACGGGTACCTACGGCGTGCAGGGTTCCGGTTCGGACAAGGCGGGTACGTCGGTCGCCGTTCCGGAGTATTGCTGGAAGGTGCTGCTGCGTACCCGGAGCGGCCGGACGGGGAAACGGGTCGACCAGATTACGGATGCGTCGCAGCTGATGGCCATCGGGTTCTGGGCGAAAAACGCTTCGTCGAGCAAAAACGGGTTGAAGGAATATATCACGAGTGTCGCCGACATCGAGGAGAAAACGGGCTACAAATTCTTTACGATGCTCGACGAGGACATTGCCGCCGATGTGAAAGCACAGAACAATCCCTCGGACTGGGGTATAAATTAATCTGAACTATATGAAGAAACTGCTTTTTACCGGGCTTTTCGCAGCGCTGATCGTCGCCTGCTTCGCCCAGAAACCCTACAAGGTCGTTTTCTACAACTTCGAAAACCTCTTCGATACGATCCGCAACCCGGAGATTTACGACGAGGAGTTTACGCCCGAAGGGCCCAAGAAGTGGAATACGCCCAAGTACACCAAAAAGATCAATAACCTTTCGCGCGTGTTGTTCGACATCGCTGCCATCAACAAGGACTACCCGGTGGTGATCGGCGTTTCGGAGATCGAGAACCGCAATGTCATGGAAGACGTGATCGCTACGCCCAAACTCGTCCCGGCCAATTACCGCATCGTGCACTACGATTCGCCCGATGCCCGCGGCGTGGATGTCGGGTTCTACTACCGTCCCGACGTATTCAAGCTCGAAGGCAGCGCCCCGATCCCGTTTACGATGGAGAGCCTGCCGAATTTCCGCACGCGCGACGTGGTGACGATGTGGGGGACGATCGACGGGGAACCGTTCTATTTCATGGTGGCCCACTGGCCTTCGCGCCTGGGCGGCAAGGAGGCTTCTGCACCCAAGCGCGAGCGCGCCGCCGAGATCATGCGCCATGCCGCCGACTCGGTGCTGGCGATCAACCCCGCGACCAAGGTCGTGATGATGGGTGACTTCAACGACGACGCCACCGACAAGAGTATCACCGAGGTGCTCGGCGCCGAAGGCAACATCCGCAAGCTCCAACCGGGCGGATACTACAATCCCTTTATCGACATGCTGAAGGCGGGCATCGGTTCGCTTGCCTACCGCGACCAGTGGAACCTGTTCGACAATATCGTCGTGTCGGAGAACCTCGCTACCGGCTCGACGGGTTCGCTCAAGCTGGAGCGTGCCCCCAAGGGGAAATATTACGGCAATATTTTCCGTGCCCCCTATCTGTTCCAGCAGGAGGGCCAGTACAAGGGCTACCCGCTGCGTACGTTCGTGGGCAACAATTTCCAGGGGGGATACAGCGACCACCTTCCCGTATTCATTTACATCGGTAAATAACCCAACAAAGTAATTATGAAGATCAGAGCTTTACTTGTTATCCTGCTCACGCTGGCCTGTGCCGGGGCGTATGCCCAGGACGGGGGCGTCAAAGGCAAGGTCGTCTCGCGTGACGGCCGTGTCGCACTGAGCAATGTCAAGGTGGTCGTCGAACCGCTCGGCGTCACCGTCATGACCGACAACCACGGTAATTTCAATATCGACCAGCTGCCCAAAGGGGAATACCGGTTGAAATTCGAAGCCCCCGAGTTCGAGAACCTCGACCTGGCGGTTCGTGTCGACAAGATGGTCAAGAACCTCAATTCGGTGGTGATGGCCCCCGATGTGCAGTATGTCATCGACGACGCCGTGTTCGCGGAGTTCGACTCCGATACGGCGGCCGACGGGCAGTCGCTGCCTTCGTCGCTTTCGTCGTCGAAGGATGTCTTCAACAACATCGCCTCGTATAAATTCAGCGAGATGCGTTTCAACGTGCGCGGTTACGATTCGCAGTATTCGAGCATCTACCTGAACGGCATCCGGTTCAACGACGCCATGACGGGCTATGGCCCCTGGTCGTTGTGGAGCGGCCTGAACGACGCCACGCGTAACCAGGAGAATACCGCCGGGCTGCGCTCGTCGGGCTACGGCATCGACGGCATCGGCGGCACGACCAATGTCAATGCGCGCGCTTCGCAGATGCGCAAGGGCTTCCGTGCCAGCGTCGTGAACGGCAACTCGATGTACCGCTTCCGCGCGATGGTTTCCTACGCTTCGGGCCTGCTCGACAACGGATGGTCGTACGCCTTCTCGTTCTCGACCCGCCAGGGCGGCAACTCTTATGTCGACGGGGTGTACTACAATGCCTACGGTTACTTCGCATCGGTCGAAAAGCGTTTCGGCGGCGATCGCCACAACCTGGCGCTGACCATCCTGGGGGCACCGACCGAGCGCGGAGCGCAGCAGGCGTCGACGCAGGAAGCCTACGACCTGTTGAGTAACAACTATTACAACCCCAATGTGGGCAAGCAGGACGGCAAGCTGCGCAACTCGCGCGTGCGCGATTACCACGAGCCGATCGTGATGCTCAACTACGGGTTCGACATTTCGTCGAATACCAAACTTGCCGCCGCGGCTTCGTTCCGCTTCGGCAAGAACGGCTATTCGGCCCTGACGTGGACGGATGGCCCCGACCCGCGCCCCGACTACTACCGTTACCTGCCCAGCTTCTACACGAACCGTATCCTCCAGTTGTCCGAGGGCATCGAGAGTTCGGATCTGGGGACGTACAACGACCTTGCGCTGCGTTCGATGCGCGAGTGGATCACCGACCCCAGCAAGAGCCTGATGGATTACGACAACATGTTCCGCATGAACTACAACCGCAACAAGTCCGGGGCTTCGGGCATCTACATGATCGAGGAGCGCCATACCGACCAGCGCGATTTCAATTTTGCGGCCAACATCGCCCATACGTTCCGCAACCAGTCCGTGCTGCGCGGAGGCCTGACGGCGCGTATCAACCGCACGGAGTACTATGACCAGGTGAAAGACCTGCTCGGCGCCGACTACTGGCTCGACGTGGATAAGTTCGCCCTGCGCGACAACGGCAACTACAACCCGCTGCTTTCGCAGAACGATCTGGATTATTACCTCAAGCACGGCGAGGCCCGCCGCGTCGGGGAAGGCGACAAGTTCAGCTACGATTACTACGCCAACCTGCGCCAGGCACAGGTCTGGGCGCAGTATTACGCCTCGTTCGGCGGTTTCACGATGAGCCTCGGCGGCGAGGTCGGCTACACGGCCATGTGGCGCGACGGCCGGCTGCGCAAGGGACTCTTCGCGAACAACTCGCTCGGTAAATCGAAGACGCTCGACTACCTGACCTACAAGCTCAAGGGCGAGTTCTCGTACCGTTTCTCGGGTGCGCATGCCATCGACGCCAATGTGGCCTACATGGTCAATCCCCCGCAGTTCCGCGACGCTTTCGTTTCGGCGCGTACCCGCAATACGACTACGCCGGGCCTCGATTCCGAGAAGGTACTCGGCGTCGACCTGTCGTACAACCTCAACCTGCCGTGGATCACGGCGCGCGTTTCGGGTTACTATACCTCGGTCGCCGACCAGTCGAAGGTCATCTCGTACTATGACGATACGCAGTCGTCGTTCACCAACTTCGCCATGAGCGGCATCGACAAGCGTTACTACGGCCTCGAAGTGGGCGTCGTGGTTCCCATCTGGGGCGGCATCTCGTTCAACGGCGCCCTGAGCCTGGGCGACTACCGCTATACGTCGGACGCCAACTTCACACAGACGCGCGACAACAGCGAGGAGGTGCTCCGCGGCGACAAGGTGCTCTGGGACGACCTCTACGTCGAAAGCACGCCCCAGACGGCGCTCAACCTCGGCCTGAGCTACCGCGGCCCGCGCAACTGGTTCGCCTCGGTCGATTTCAACTATTACGACCGTATCTACCTCTCGATGAACCCCGCGCGCCGTACCCGTGCCGCTTATGCCACGGTACTGCGCCCCGACGAGGCGGCACAGCTCCCCGGCGCCGTGAAATACACGGCGCTGATGAACCTGCGCGATCAGGAGAAATTCGACTCGGCCTATACGCTCAACCTGAGCGTCGGCAAGAACTGGTACATCCACCGCATCTACCAGCTGGGCTTCAGCCTCGAGGTGAAGAATATCCTCAACGACCAGACGATCCGCACGGGCGGTTACGAACAGATGCGCCTTTCGCGCCGTACCTATGTGAACAAGGAGGGTGCGGCCGCCCAGCCGATCCAGTACTACGTGCCGTTCGATTCGAAGTACTTTTACCTGCTGGGGACGACCTATTACCTGAATGTATATTTCCGCTTCTAATACGATATGACGATTATGAAAAAGATATTTCAGTTATGTGCCGTGCTGGCCGTGATGTTTGCGGTTACGGGGTGCTATAATGATTTCGATGCGCCGAAGCCTGCCAAAGTCTATACCGACGAGGATTTCGCGGGGATGAAGCATATCTCCATCGCCGATGTGAAACAGATGTTCCTCGATGAGCACAAGTCGCTCGGCGGTACGGGCAGCAACTCGAGCTGGGGCGATACGAAGTACGTACAGATCGGCCAGTCGCCCGACGGGCTGGATTACTACATCAAGGGCAAGGTGCAGTCGAGCGACGAGGAGGGTAACGTCTACAAGTCGCTCTACCTGGTGGACGATTCGGGTGCCATCGAGGTGAAGCTCACTACGGGGCTCTATTTTACCTATCCGATGGGGCGTTTCGACAAGGCCACGGGTACGATCCCCTCGAACTGGGTCTATGTCAAGGTCTCGGGCCTCTATATCGGCAACTACCGCATGATGCTGTCGCTGGGCGAGGGGCCTACCGATTCCTACAACAAGGTGGGCGAACATAAATTCTATGCCAACTCGAACATCGAAGACCCGACGGAGATCCGCAAGCGCGTATTCCTCGGCGGGGAGACGCAGCTGGAGCTGGGCAAGGAGATTCTCGAGATCACCGAGGCCAACTGTGGCGAATTCTTCGGCCAGAATGCACAGAAGCATTTCGGGCGCCTGGTGATCCTGCGCGGCGTTACGTGCCGTTACGGGACGGTAGGGTCGAACATCTATCCCGCGTGGATGTATACCGACATCCGCCCGGTGATGAACAAGGTCTGGTATCGGTGGGCGTTCAGCAACGCCGGTACGAACCTCTACGGTTCGGTGCTTTTCACCTATGACAGCACCCTGCCTTCGACGACCAACAAGAAGGGTGTCTATACGGTGCGCACGAGCGGTTATTCGCGTTTCGCCCAGTATCCCGTCGTCCGCGACGGCGCGAAAGGCGATATCATGGCCATCTTCGGTATCTACTCCAAGGACTGGACATACAACTACGGCGCTTACCAGTGCACGGTCAACTATTTCGACGACATCATGTTCGATGAAGACGCCTTCCTGACGGAGGCGGAAGTCGAGCAGATGACGCCGGCCGATTCGTGGGTTACGCCCGACACGTCGGACGACGAGTATACCGAATAACCCGCTCCGGCAGAAACGACGGCCGCCCTCGGAAAGGCGGCCGTTTTTTCGTTGCCGGCGATACCGGGAAACGTTAAAATCCGTATCTTTGCCCCGGATATTCACTCCTGACCGATGAAAGATTTTGCAGCCATAGATTTCGAGACGGCCAACGGCCGGCGTACGAGCGTCTGCTCGGTGGGCGTCGTCGTGGTGCGTGGCGGCGAGGTGGTCGACACGCTTTACAGCCTGATCCGCCCGCGTCCTAATTTTTACAGCCGTTTTACCACGGCTATCCACGGCCTCAGCTACGAGGATACGGCCCAGGCGCCCGACTTCACGGCCGTATGGAGCGAGATTGCACCCCGCATCGAGGGGCTGCCGCTCGTGGCGCACAATTCGCCCTTCGACGAGGGGTGCCTGCGCGCCGTGTTCGAGTTGTACGGGATGCCTTACCCCGGCTACCGGTTCTATTGTACGTGCCGCGCCTCGCGCAGGACGTTCGGCAGCCGCCTGCCCAACCACCAGCTCCATACCGTGTCGGCGGCGTGCGGTTTCGACCTTGCCAACCACCACCATGCCCTGGCCGATGCCGAGGCGTGCGCGCGGATCGCGCTGAAAATCCTGTAACGGGGTTCCTGTCCCGAAACAGAAACTCCCGGCTGTTGCCGGGAGTTTACGTATTTTCCTGTTGCCGGGTCAGAGCCCCAGCTCCAGCTGGAAGCGGATTTCCCAGCGGTTGTAGTCGGGGTCGAACGATTCGCTGCGGTGGTTGTACGACATGTCGGCCTGTACTTTCAGGCTGTGGCCGATGATGTAACGGGTAATGCCTACGGTCGTCTGGTTCCAGCGCTTGTACCCCGCAAAGGGTTGTACCTCGTGCTCGGGGAAGAGCGTCGAATTACGCAGGGCGACCTCCCATTTCTTGTCGAACAGGTAGCTGGTCTGTATGTTGAGCCCCTGCCCGCTGTATACGAAGGCATTGCTCCGGGGGTCGAACAGCGGTCGGTCGCAGCTGCGTCCCATGAAATCGGTATAGAATGCGAAGCCCCGGTATTTGAGGATGAAATCCGCGAAATAGGAGCCGATGTTGCGGGTCGCGTCGTCCGGCATGACGGCGCCGCGCTGGCCTTTCAGGCGCGATGCCTTGTGGTTGTAGGAGTAGGCTCCGGCCACGAGTATCTTGACCTGCTCCTCGCCTTCGAAATCCCCCTCCATCACGTCGCCTTTCGACTTGAACCGCCCCAGCGGGTAGAGCTCCAGCCGTCCCGTGTAGGCGAGCCCGCCGTTGGACGAACTGCCCCAGTTGCGGCCTTCGCCCAGCGTCACCGAACCTTTGGCCGAGAGGTTGAAGCCCTCGCCCCCGCGCATGTTGTATTCGCCGAAGAACCCGAAATCGCGGTCGAGGTTGAACTCGCTGTTGACGATGCTGCGGTCGACAAATTGCAGGGCGCTCGAAGAGTTAATGCGCGCCCGGTTGGCCTTGATCTTGGTCTGCCCGAACCCGATGTTCCACTTGGGACTCGGGACGTAGTAGACGATTGCGTCGCGGACGATGTTCATATTGCCGTTGGGCAGCGGTTCCGTGTCGTAGGAGGTGAATCCCAGCTGAACCGAATAGACCAGTTTCGGGGAATAGATGTACCCGTCGAAGCGCAGGCGCAGGCGCTTGACCTGCGCATCGGTTTTCGTGAGCGTGAAATCCTTGTCGAACGAGAGTCCCACCATGTTCTGCATCCGGAAGCGCATTGTCAGCGAGAACCAGTTGCTTTTGGGGCGGAACGTGATGCCCTTGCCGACTTCGAGGTTGGGCATGTTGCGTACGCGCTCCAACAGTTCGTGTTCGTCTTCGAGCGAATCGGCGGAGATGAATTCGGTTTGCCTCAGCGGCGAGCGTTCCTGTGCTGCAGCGATTGCGCAGCTGCACGTCAGCAGGAGCAGAAGGAGTGTCTTTTTCATGTCGGTCTTGTCTGTCTGTCTGTTTGTTTGTTTCGTTTCGTTTCGGCCGGGTTCGGGCAAAAATACAAAAATATGCTCTTACCCGGTTAAGTCGCTGCAAAGTTGGGCGGTAAACCTGAAAAGAATATGAAATAGCCGTTGGAATCTTCCCGAAAAGGAATTAAATTTGTGGTGCGGCATCCGGGTACGGTTTCCGTTGGCGGCATGTTGCCGGACGGACAATAAACCTGCCGGTTTTACGTTTTATGAAACGACAGAAAAATTAAAGACCATGACAACGACAAAATTCAAGGGCACGCCCGTGCATATCGACGGCGAATTCATCCGGGCCGGCGTCCAGGCTCCCGATTTCGAATTGGTAAGGGGCGACCTCTCCCCGCTGAAACTCAGCGACCTGAAAGGCAAGCGCGTCGTGCTGAACATATTTCCCAGCCTCGATACGGGCGTCTGTGCGACTTCGGTGCGAAAATTCAATAAGCTGGCATCTTCGCTGCCCGATACGGTCGTCGTGGCCGTGTCGAAAGACCTGCCTTTCGCGCAGTCCCGGTTCTGCACGACCGAGGGCATCGCCAACGTCGTTCCCGCGTCGGATTTCCGTGCTGCGGGTTTTGCCGGCGCCTATGGCGTGCTGATGGCCGACGGCCCGCTGGCCGGGTTGCTCGCCCGTGCCGTGGTGGTGATCGACAAGGCGGGGAAGGTGGTTTACACCCAGCTCGTGCCCGAAATTACCGAGGAACCCGATTACGATGCGGCCGTCGAGGCCGTGAAAGCCTTATAAACTTAAATAGTAAAGAAATGATACGATTGAATGTTTTTATCCGTACGACGGATTCCAACCGCGAGGAAGTGGTAAATACGGCCAGGGAACTGGTGGCGGCTTCGCTCAAGGACGAGGGCTGCGTTGCCTATGACCTGTTCGAAAGCACTACGCGCAATGACGTGCTGATGATCTGCGAGACGTGGAGCGACGCCAAGGCGCTGGCTGCGCACGAGCAGGCGTCGCATTTCACGACCCTCGTACCGCGCCTGCACCAGCTCAGCGAGATGAAACTCGAAAAGTTCGTTTTCTGATGCCTTGTACGGGAACACATAAAAGCCTCTGTTTCGATACAGGGGCTTTTTTTGCCTTTGACTGCAGCGAAACCCTGTCGTAACCGCCGTCCCGCAGCCTGATCCCCGGATACCAAACGATAACCAAAACACATCTAACCCCATCAAAACAAATAATTAACCCGCGCTTTTCAGCTCAGATTCGACTCTCATATTTAATTTTTTTATACTAACCAAATTTTATATGACTATGCGAACTAATTATTTGTTGTTCTTTGCAGTTCTTCTGGGAGCCTTTCCCGCGGCCGGGGCACATGCCGCAGCCGATTCCCTCTCGACCGGCGTGGTGCTTTATTCGCCCTATACGAAGATCGTCGTATCCCCGGGAGCTTCCATCAATTACAGCGTCGACCTGATCAACAACGGCCATGAAATCCGAACCGAGAACATTGCGCTCGGCGGCCTTCCTTCCTCCTGGAAATACGACATCAAGTCCGGAGGCTGGAATATCGAGCAGATGGCCGTCCTGCCCGACGAAAAAAAGAATTTCACCCTTACCGTCAACGTCCCGCTGAAGATCAACAAGGGAAGCTATAAGTTCCATCTCTCGGCGGGCGAAGCCCGGTTGCCGCTCACCATCGTGGTCTCCAAACAGGGGACTTACCAGAGCGAATTCACGACCGATCAGCCCAACATGCAGGGCAATTCCAAATCGAATTTCACCTTCAGCACCACACTCCGCAACCAGACCGCCGACCGGCAGCTCTATGCGCTGATGGCCGATGCCCCGCGGGGCTGGAACGTGGTGTTCAAGCCCAACTATAAGCAGGCGACCTCGGCGCAGGTCGATGCGAATGCCAGCCAGAATATCTCCGTCGAAGTTACGCCCGCGGCCAATGCCGAGGCCGGAACCTATAAAATCCCCGTGCGTGCCGTCACCAATTCCACCTCCGCGGAACTGACACTCGAAGTCGCCATCACGGGGACGTTCCAGATGGAGGTGACTACACCCAAGGGGTTGTTGAGCGCCGACATCACGGCGGGCGATACCCGCCGTATCGACCTGGAGGTCGTCAATACCGGATCGTCGGAGCTGAAGGACATTCAGCTCTCCTCGCGCAAACCCGCCGGGTGGGAACTCTCGTTCGAGCCGTCGAAGATCGCGTCGCTGAAGGCCGGGGCTGCGGCCAACGTCACGGCCGAGCTCAAGGCTTCGCCGAAAGCCCTCCCGGGCGATTACGTGGTCGTGATGGATGCCAAGACCCCCGAGGTGACTGCCGATGCGCAGTTCCGGATTTCGGTGAAGACGCCCCTGTTCTGGGGATGGGTCGGCGTGCTTGTCATCCTGGCTGCCGTGGGAGGGGTCTATTGTCTTTTCCGCAAATACGGAAGGAGGTAGGCCATGGCTGAAGAGGTAATCGTATTGACCGACCTGACGAAAAAATACGGTGCTTTCACGGCAGTAGACCGTATTTGCCTGTCGGTGGCGAAAGGGGAGGTCTTCGGTTTGCTCGGGCCCAACGGGGCGGGCAAGTCGACTACCATCCTCATGATGCTCGGACTGACCGAACCGACGTCGGGCAATGTCAGCATCTGCGGGATTGACGCTACGCACAACCCGATCGAGGTGAAGAGGCGTATCGGCTACCTGCCCGAGGATGTCGGCTTCTACGACGACATGACCGGTGTGGAGAACCTGATGTATACGGCCGCGCTGAACGGGATCGCGCGCGGCGAGGCGCACAGCAGGGCCGTGCGGCTGATGGAGCGCGTCGGGTTGGGCGAACAGATGGAGAAGAAGGCCGGGAAATATTCCCGGGGCATGCGCCAGCGGCTCGGGCTGGCGGACGTGCTTATCAAGCAACCGCAGATCGTCATCCTGGACGAACCTACCTCGGGGATCGACCCCGCCGGGGTGCAGGAGTTCATCGCCCTCATAAAACAGCTCAGCAGCGAAGGGCAACTGACCGTGTTGTTCTCTTCGCACAACCTGGAGCAGGTGCAGAAGGTTTGCGACCGCGTCGGGCTTTTCAACCGGGGGCGGCTCGTGGCACAGATCGGCCTGGAGGAACTGCGGCGCGAAAACCGCGATCTGGCCGATGTTTACAACCGCTATTTTACGGAAGGGGGTGGGCAGCATGACTGACCAGAAAGTGCATTCCCCGTTCTGGACGATCGTCCGGAAGGAGATCGCCGACCATGTGCGCAGCCTGCGGTTCATTATTCTGGTGAGCATCATCGTGCTCACCTGCGCGGGGTCGTTGTATACGGCGCTTACGAATATCGCGGCCGCGATAAAGCCCGACGATCCGGACAGCTCCTTCCTCTTCCTGAAACTCTTCACGGTGTCGGACGGGACGCTCCCTTCGTTCGTATTTTTCATCAATTTCCTGGGGCCTTTGCTCGGTATCGCATTGGGCTTCGATGCCGTCAATTCAGAGCAGAACAAAGGAACGCTCAGCCGTATGCTGTCGCAGCCTATCCACCGCGACTGTATCATCAACGCCAAGTTCGTGGCTGCGCTGATCGTCATCGGGGTATTGCTTTTCGCACTGGGTTTTCTGGTGATGGGGTGCGGTTTGATCGCCATCGGCATTCCTCCGACCCCCGGGGAGTTCTGGAGGATCATCCTGTACATCGTTACCGGGATCTTCTACGTGGCATTCTGGCTTACGGTGGCGATCCTGTTCTCGCTCTGTTTCCGCCAGGCGGCTACCTCTGCGCTGGCATCCATCGCCGTGTGGCTTTTTTTCAGTGTGTTCTATGCGATGATCGTCAGCGTGGTCGCCCGGGCGCTGAGCCCCTCCGAGATGGCTCCGGTCTACCACCAGCTCAGCTACCAGCGGTTTATCCTGGGGCTGATGCGGCTGGCGCCGAGCGAACTGTTCAACGATGCCACTTCGACGCTGCTCATGCCTTCGGTGCGGAGCCTCGGCCCCCTGACGATGGAGCAATTGGACGGGGCTATTCCCAGTCCGCTGCCTCTGGGCGAGAGCATCAAGGTCGTGTGGGCGCAGTTGACCGGACTGGTTGCCGCGACCGTCGTCTGCTTTGCCGTTTCCTATTCGATATTCATGCGGCGGGAAATCCGCTCCCGATAGGACGGAAGACTGGTGTGGGCGAGGGCGGCTGAGAATACCCAGCCGCCCTCGCCGTATCCGTATGCCCCTCCCCTCAGAACGGATAGCCGATCGCCAGGTGGAACCCGAGCCCGTCCTTGAAGCTGGAGATGTTGTAATACCCCGTCTTGTCGGGATTGGGGTAGGGGGTGTGGATGCCGATTCCGAGGTCGGCACGGATGACCAGGTAGCTGATGTCGTAACGCAACCCGAATCCGGTGCCCAGCGCGATTTCATTGAGCAGCCCTTTCCATTTCAGTTCCGCACCGGGGCGTTTGGGGTCTTTTTTCAGCAGCCAGATATTCCCGGCGTCGAGGAAAACGGCGCCGTTCAGGCGTCCCATGATGCCGAAGCGGTATTCGACGTTAGCCTCCAGCTTGAAATCGCCCGTCTGGTCGAGATAGCCGTTGCGGTCGTTGGCCGGGGGACGGTAGCTGCCCGGCCCGAGCGACCGGATCGTGAAGGCGCGGATGCTGTTGGCGCCTCCGATGTAGAACTGCTCGCTGTAGGGCATCACCTCGGAATTCCCGTAGGCATATCCCACGCCGACGAGCAGCCGCGTCGCCAGCCAGTTGTTCCGGTGCCCGATGCGGTGGTAGAACTTCACTTCGCTCACCTCCTTGACGAACTGCGAAAAGCGGTTCCCGAACAGGTGCTGGGGCTGTTTTTCGCCGAACAGGCTCAGCACGCCCGAGAGGATGTTGCCGGCCGAGGTGACGCTGTTCTGCCAGTAGAAGCGGCGGTTGCCGGTGCTGCCGTAGGTCTTGTCGAACGTATAGGTATAGTTGATCGACGGTACGAACTGGTTGCGGAAACTCATGGCGATGGCCGGGTTCTCGTCCATCGTCTTGTCGAAGGCTTCGGTCGTGTGCAGCAGCTTGTTGTAGGTGAGTTTGAATACGGTCAGCGAATGGCGGCTGTAAGGCGAGGTCTGGAAATTGTATCCCGCCGAGCCGCTGAACGCGATCAACCGGAAGAAGCTGGGGCGGTTCATCAGGTCGACCCCGAGTTGGAACGTCGTGCTCCCGGGGTATTTCAGCCTGCGCGTGATGAACGACGGCAGCAACAGCCGCGGAATGCTGAGGTTCGCATTCAGTCCCAGTTCATAGGAGTTGAGCCGTGAGGAACGGCCGCCGGAGTTTTTGTTGCCCGTCTGCCATTCGTACGAGCCGTTCAGTTTCAGGGCGAGGACTTCGCCGCCCCGGAACAGGTTGTTGTTGCTGACCTTGAAGGTGATGCCGGGGCCGATGAAGCTGTTCGACTTCGAGGTTACGTCCGTTTCCAGGGCGGCTTCCAGCGGATAGTCGAACTGCGCGTCGATGGCGACGTCCAGCGTGTCGGAGCCCCGCAGCGAGTCGAGCGGCGTGACACTCAGGTTGACGGAACGGAAAATGCCCAGCTTGTTGAGGTCGGTCTGCGTGCGGTTCTGGGCATCTACCGTGAAGAGCTGCCCGCTTCGGAGCGTGAGGGCCCTGGACAGGATCCTGGGGCGGATTTTCATCGGCCGCTGGGCGATGACCGTCGCATTGCGCAGGCGGAGCGTGTCCGTCGGGCCGGGTTTGATGTTCGTCAGCCGCACCGTGATGCCGCCCACCCGGTAGGGCTTGAGCGCCACCTCCGGCAGGTTGGGCTTGAGGTTCAGGCGCAGGTCGACCTGCCGTAGACCGGAAGTCGTATCGGCCAGGTATTCCAGGTATTCGGGACGGAAATAGTAGTATCCCCTGTTGCGCAGCAGCTGGGAGATCCGTTTGCGTTCGAGCGTGAGGCTGTCCATGTTGTACTGCGCCCCCACGCGGAGCAGGGACGTGGCCCGGAGACTGTCCATGAGCTGTTCCATGCCGCTGTCCACCTCCGGGTAGGCGATCTTCGAATAGTGCCAGGGCGGCGCTATGCCGAGCGTATAGTACACCTTTGCCTTCCGCCCGTGTTTGCGGTAGAGCAGGGAGTCTGCGGCGTGCGAGCCGAAATAGCCGTAATTTTCAAGCACCTGTTCCGCAACCTTCGTGCGGAGTTGGGGCTGCACCTTCGAAATCAGCACGGGTTCCTTAGCCAGCCGCTTGAAAAACCAGTATTTGAACCCTTTCTCTTTCGGCGTATAGAGGTAGTTGTAGGCCCATAGCCCGATCGGCAGCGGGGTGCGGATGTAGGGGCTGTAGAGCGGGTTGTTCGGGGCGACCGACAGCGGCTCCTTCACGGCGGATTCGGCTGCTGCGGAGAGTACGACGCCCGAGTCGGGTTCGATCCGGATTTTCTTCACGCCCGTATACAGCACCTCGTCCGTCCCCAGCCGGCGGGTGGTGGAGCAGGCCGCTACCGACAGCACGGCGCAAACCAGAATGCAGGTATTTCTAATGTGTGCCGGCCTCATCTCGTTTCTGTTTTTTCGCTTTGGGTTTCGTCGACTTGAACAAGTCGCCCAGCCTCAGCAGTTTTTTCCGGATCACGAAACCCACACCCGTCTCGGTGATTTCCCCTTCGAGGATGCTTTCGTACCCGGTATGGCGGAATACTTTCAGGTACATGTTGTCGCGCTTGGTCAGCATGTATTCCAGCGAAATGTCGTCGATCAGGTTCTCCTTGAGGTTCTGCGACGGGGCGGCGTCCGTGCTGAACTTGCCTCCGATGACGGCGCGCACGCGGTTGCTGAACAGGTTTTTGGACAACCGGTAGGAGTAGTCGGTGCGCTGGCCGTTGGGGTCGTCCTCGCCATAGGAGTTGATGCCGAAACTCAGGTCTACGCCCTTCAGGTTGTTCTGCGCCCACTGGTTCAGCTCCTTCTGGATAAACGAGTTGAGCGGGTTCTCGGAGCTGACCTTCGCCGTGGTTCCGGGGCCCGTGTAGGTGTTGTATATCAGCAGGTTCATAGCCTGGTTGGCGCGTTGCTCGGCCGTGAGCGAATTCAACTGGTTCTGCATGGTGAGGTCTTCGGGGGCCGAAAGTCCGAAGCTGACCTCCAGGTCGTCGAGCGAATTGCGGATGTTGATGGAGATGTCGAAATTCACCGCACGGTTGTCCTGCCCGTCCGAGGAGACATTGGCACGTACGGTCTCCACGGCTGTGATGTTGAAAGCCGGGTCGGCGATGTTCCCTATCCATTCGACATAGCTGTCCGGCGTGATCTTGAAGATTTTTTGGGAGATGACGGGCGGATTGTAGCGTACGCTTCCGCCCGAAAGCACATATTTTCCCGACAGGCGGACGTCGCCCAGTGGATTCATGGTATAGGTCAGGTTGCCGCCTCCCTTCAGGTCGATCCGGTTGTTGCCGTCCGCCGAAAGGTCTACGGCCGCCTGTACGTCGTTGTTGATGTCGACATTCACCAGTACGTCCATGCCTCCGATGCGTATTGCCTGCGATGTCTCTTCCTGTCCCTGGGAGTCCAGTTCCCGGAACGAGACGAACGTCACGATGTTTTGCGGACGCTCCTTCACGTCCATCGGGGAGTCCTGCATGACGTAATTGATGTCCGTGCCGCCCAGCAGGGCTACGTTCCCGCGGACGACGAGTTCGTCCAGGGGGCCTTTGGCCGTCGCGTCCAGGTCGAGGTAGGCCTTTCCGTAGACCGACGTACCCTCTTTCCGGGCTACGTCGACTGCCTGGAAATCCGACGCCCGGAGCGCGAGGTCGGCCGTCATGCGGCTGAAATCGGCCAGGTCGACCTCGCCGCCGATCGTCAGCGGCTTGCTGTTCGGGGCGAGGAGCGTGTAGTCGTCGAATATGACGCGGCTGTCGTCGATGCGGATCGTGTCGGACGACAACCGGAACGACGTGCCGATCATCGGCACGCGGATTTCGGTCTGTGCGAAGTGTACGCCCCCGTCCAGCCTCGGCCGGTCAGCGGCGCCTCCTGCGTGGATTTTCGCCTGCAACCGGCCCCGGAGGCGGATCAGGTCGTCGGGCAGGAATACGTTGGCCTGCTGCAACGGGAATCCGGGGATCGTCGCCGTGAGGTCGAGCGGGCTTTCGCGCTCTGCGCGGTAATCTCCCCGGACGGTCAGTACCTCGGCGCCGTCGAGCGTCAGCCGCGCATCGGCCATATGTCCCTGATCCTGCTTGTAATAGAGTCCGAAGTCGACGTTGCCGAACCGCCGTTTGTCGTACGACAGTTCCGCGATGGACAGGTCGCCGCGCAGGGTCAGGCTGTCGGGCGTCATGCCCAGCGTCATGTCCATACCCAATACCCCGTCGACGGGCGGGGCGGAGGGCAGCAGCCCCAGTGCGGAACCGATGTTCAGGCCGGCGATATCCAGCCGGATGTCGTCGGACGCCCCCTCTCCGGGAACCGTTTGGATTGCGAACCGCTGGTCGCCGTGCCTCATGTCGAGGTCGGCGTCGATGCTTTTGCCATACCTGTAAACGAGGTAATTGCCGGGGTTTACCGTCCAGGGTTCGTACCCGAATACCGGGTCGGGCGGCGTTACGCCCGCCCTGACCAGACTGTCGTTCCATTCGACATCCAGCCCGAAGCGGAACCCCTCGCGTCCCGCCCGGTTTTTCTGGCAGAGGTTTACCTGGCCCCTATTTCCGGCCACATGGCCGTACAGCCCTGCGAGGGCTACGTTGTCCAGGTTCCCCGGGACGTTCGCCGTGCGGAGGAAATAATCCAGCCGGCGGCCGTCCTGCGCGATGCCTGCCGTCAGCGTGTCGAGGACGACGCCTCCCCAGGCCAGCCTCTCCGCCTTTATCCGGAGGGATACCGGCAGGGAGTCGCAATTCACGCCTTCGATGTCCAGCGCGCCGAACGACACCTTTTTTGTCTTCAGAAAATTATTCAGGATATTTTCGCGTCCGGCCGTGACACTCAGGCTGAAATCGGGCAATGCGGGTTTCAGGGCCTCCATGTCGACGCTTTGTGCCCGTATCTGCCGTGCGAGTATGTCGGCGCTCCGCGTCAGGGCCGGAACCAGCGAGTCCACGGGCCCGGGGGAGACGAATGCCAGCGACAGGTCGCCGGATGCCAGTTTGGCCCGCGTCGCCGTCGTGTCGGAGCTCAATGACAGGCTCGTCGGACGGATGCGGTCTGTGCGGTGCCGGGTTCTGACCTCGATGCTGTCCAGGGCTATCCGGGCCGTATAGCTGCCGGCGTCCGAGGCGGACGCCCCGGCCTCCAGCGCGAACGACCCGCCGATTTTCTGCGGGGAGATTCCCAGCTCTGCCAGGTCGAAATCGAAGACGTTGCCCGTGAGCCTGACTTCCTGTTTCCGTTCGGTCAGCGTGCCCGAGACCAGCAGCAACAGCCGCAGCGCCTCGTCACGGTCGGACAGGCGGCCGGAAAGCTGCCCTCCTTCGAGGTTTGCATTCAGCTCCACGCCTCCGAAATCCCTGCCGCGGAACTCCGCCCGGTTAACCTGCAGGCGGATGTTCCCCCGGGTCTGCGCCCGGAGCGGATCGAATCCGCTGCCCCCGGCCTGCAGCGCCAGGTCTAAAAGGCCCAGCGAATCGGCCGGCAAAAACCTGTTCAACGGGAAGCTGTCGCACCGTAATTCGATGCCATAGGTCTCGCTGCGGGTATCCAGCTGGCCTTGCAGGGCTATCTCCCCGCCGTCGGCCGAGAGCGTCGAAGCGGCCGAGAATGCCCCTTTGTCTGCGCCGGCCGTTCCGTGGAGCCGGATGCGGTCGGGAATCGCTATGCGCCGCCGCAGGGCGGAGTCGGGCAACAGCGCTTCGAGGAACGCCATATCCCTGAAATCGCCTTCGAACCGTGCGGAAGCCTCCATGCGGCCGGGATCGAGCACGTTTCTCGCCGCCCCGTCCGCCGTGAATGCGACGTGTCCGGGCGAGGAGATGTCCAGCCCGGCTTTTCCGATGTCGCCCAGCGTCCCCGCTGCGGTGAGCGCCAGGCTGACGATACGTCCGTCGAGCACGGGCGGTATCAGCGCCGGATAGAGGTATTTTAGGTCTTTGGTGTTCACGTCGGCCGTGAGCGCTGCCTTGAGTGGCGAATCCGGAGCCAGTGCCAGAATCCCCTCCCCGGCGGAGATGTTGGCCTCGATCCGGGAAAAGGGCGTTTTCAGGGTGACGCCGGCAAGGGATATGCCCGAGGCGTCCATGCCGATGTCCCCGGTCATGTCGCTCACCGTGAGCCCGCTGCGCTCGGTGAACGCCATGCGGCGGATTTGCAGGGCTATGTCCGCACCCCGGTTGTAGATCGAATCGACCGCCAGGTCGAGCGTCGAGAGGACGATGAACGACGGGTCGAATCCCGCTGCGGGACGATGGTTCAGCAGCCCGTATTCCGCCCGGTTGCCGGTCAGCACGACGCTGCCGACCCGAACCGTCCAGGGGAGCGACGGCGTGCTGCCGCCGGGGGCGGGAGCTGCCTCCTGTTTCTCTTTTCCGGGCACTGCCGGCCCTGTCAGGTAGGAGTAGCCGCCCCGGTTCAGCAGTACGCTTTTCACGGATACCTGCTGGCTGTCGAGCCGCACCCGGCATTCATCCACCGTGCCTTCGGCCAGGCGGACGGAGAGTTCCGATACGGCAGGTGCCGTCCGCATCCCGAAAGCCAGGTTGCCCACCGAGAGTTTCCCGATGCCGATCGTCCACGGCAGTGCGGCCGTGCTGTCTGCTTCCTCTTTCGGAGCCGCTTGCGTTATGTCCAGCCGGACATCGGCATCCGACAGGACGAGGCTGGCGATGCCTGCCGTATTTGCCGAGAGGTCGGCCTTGGCCGCATCCAGGGACAACAGGCCCGCCGAAAGGCGCATGTCCATGCCCGCCAGCGAATCCTTGTAGCGGGCGGCGACCCGCTCCAGCCCGAAGCTCCGGATGACGACCTCTTTCCGAACCAGGGGCCACAGGGCGACATCCAGCGAGAGCCTGCCGCAGCTGAGGAGCGTATCGGCCTTGTCGACCAGCAGCGTGTTGTCCACCGATAACCGGAGCGGAAAGGAGAGCCGGAGACGTTCGACGGACAAATCCATCCCGAGCGCCCGCGAGGCATAGCCGACCGCGCGCTTCCGAACGAAATCCTGTACGGCCGGTATGTAGAGCAGGGCGGGAACCAGTATCAGGACGACGAGGACAACGAGCAGCGCACGGAGCGTATATTTGATGATCTTTTTCAGCATTAAAATAGTGTCGTATGTCGTAATATCTTGTAATGCAAGACGTTGGCATATGATGGCATCCTTGGTTTTACGGGCAGCCCGTAAAATCGGGGCAAGTTACTAAAAATCCGATGATTGCACAACGGCAATTCCCCCGATAAACGGGCTTATTCGAGGTCTCAATCGTCTTTTTTGATTTCACCCTGCTGCCCGGGCGGCACCTTCGCGGCTGCCACAGCCGTTGCCGGAGGGCATATATCGCATATCCTCGCCGGACGCCGTGCCGCGCCTACCGGAAGAAGCTGACGAGCAGCATCACATTCAGGACGGTCACTACGGCCCCGATCCCGTAGAGCAGGTATTTGGTGAACCGCGAGTTCCGGTATTTGCCCATCACACGCTCCGAAGAGGTCAGGTGTACCTGCAGGAAGACCGTGAAGGGCAGCTGGATGCTGAGTATCATCTGGGAGTAGATAAGCCCTTTGAACGGGTCGCCGATCAGCAGGATGATCAGGAATGCGGCGACCAGCGAAACCATCACGCCCGTCCGGGAGTGGTTGTCCCTGATGTCGTAGGGCTCTTTGAATATCCCGGCGAAGATCGAGCCCGCGGCCATCCCCGAGGTGATCGTCGAGGAGATCCCCGCGAAGAGCAGGGCGACGGCAAAGATATGCGTCGCGCTTCGCCCCAGGAGCGGTTGCAGGAGCGAATCGGCCTGCTGCAACTCCTCCACGGGTGTTTTTGTCACGAAGAAGGTCGCTGCGGCCAGCAGGATCATCGCGCTGTTGATCGCCCAGCCCACCAGCATCGAGAAGATCGTGTCTGCGTACTCGTAGCGCAGTTGCCTGCGGATGACCGCGTCGTCGCTCAGGTTCCACTGGCGGCTCTGGATCACCTCCGAATGAAGGAACAGGTTGTGGGGCATTACCACTGCGCCCAATACGCTCATGATGATGACCATCGAACCCTCGGGGAACGAGGGCGTCACCCATGCCCGGGCGGCTTGCGGCCAGTCGATCGTTACCAGCGACAGTTCGTAGATGAACGACAGCCCGATGATCGAGACGAAGGCAATGATCCATTTTTCGATCAGCCGGTAGCTGTTGGTGAAGAGCATGACGACCACGAACACGAGCACCAGCAGCGCGCCGATGCGCACCGGTACGCCGAATAGCATCTGCAATGCGATCGCCCCGCCCAGGATTTCGGCCAGCGAGGTGGAGATCGACGCCAGCACGGCCGAACCCAGCAACGGGCGCGACCATGCAGGTTTGAGGTATGCAGATGCCGCTTCCGACAGGCAGAGGCCCGTGGCGATGCCCAGGTGTGCGACGTTGTGCTGCAATACGATCAGCATCACGGTCGAGAGCGTCACCATCCATAGCAGCGTGTATCCGTATTGTGCGCCTGCGGCCAGGTTTGAAGCCCAGTTGCCGGGGTCGATGAACCCCACGGTGACGAGCAGTCCCGGGCCGATGTATTTGAAAATCTCCAACCCGCCCATCCGGGGCTTGTGATCCGGGCCGAAGAGTCGAGACCAGAATGACATAGTTACATAGTTTATTTCGGCCCGCAAAATAAGAAAAATAAATCGTTTTTACGGGTTGCCTGCCGGACAACTTCGTGCGGGCGCGTCAATTGCCGGCTCGGTTTTCGGTTATATGTGCAGGTGGAATAATTTGGCGATGCCCGTCACGACGATCTGCACGCCGACGCAGAAGGTGAAGAAGGCGACCATCTTGTTGATGACGATGCTGCCGCTGGTGCCGATTTTCCGCATGATGCGCTCGCCCTGCGACAGGAACAGGTAGAGGATCAGGCACATCAGCACGACTACCAGCGCGATGATCGCATAGGAGAGCAGCCCTTTGGCCCAGCCGTCCTTCATGCTCACCGAGGCCATCAGCGTCAGGATGACCGAGACGCTGCCCGGGCCGATGCTGATCGGGAAGGTGATCGGGTAGAAGACCTGCGATTCGAGGGCTATTTTGTGGAGCGGATTGACATCCTTGCCCTGCGCGTGCCCCACCGAGGAGTCCGAGTCGCTGAGCCATTGCAGGGCGGTGCGGCAGATCAGCAGCCCGCCGCCCAGCTGGATCACCGGCAGCGAGAGCCCGAAGAGCGTCAGCACGAAATGCCCGACGGCCAGGCTGCCCAGCCCGACGAGCAGATAGTCGGTGATGATCCTCCGGATGATCGACTTGCGGTCTTCATCGTCCAGCCCCGACAGAAGCCCGTTGACCAGGAAGCCCGCACCGACGGGGTTCGCCACCGGAAACAGCGCCATGAAGGCGGATATGAACGTGAAAAGAAATCCTTCCTTTAACATCTTGGGGTTCGGAACTTTGTATTGTGGTGCGAAAGTCATCAATAACTATTCCAAACCTCCGGTATGTCCGCATAATATGTTCCGGGGCGCAAATTCGCGGGCGGCCTTTTCCCTGCTGCCGGTTTTCCCTGCTGCCGGCCCCCCCCCTGCTGCCGGCGGCAGCGCCCTGTCGCTGTCGCCGGGACGACGTGAGGCCGCCGGCTCCGGTTACGGAACTTTTTTCGGGCTCCTTTTCCTGCGGCCTTGCCCGCTGGCATTCGCTCCATGCCCGGGGAGCGGCGATGCTCCTTCGCAGGGCTTCGAATCCGGCTGTGTGCGGGGGCGTGCGGCGCCGCACGCCCCGGTGCGGATATTCCGGGCCGTATCCCGTGCCGGTTCCTTTCCACCGTCCCGAATACGTCGTGACGCGGTGTTCAGCGCATGATTCTTGCGGGCGCCACAGCCTCTTCCCCGGTGTCGCCGGGGCTGAACTCCTTGTCGGCGAAGAGCTCAGCGAGCCCCGTGATCTGCTTCAGGCGCAGCAGTTCGTCGCGATCCATGCCGATGTGGCGCATGATCCACTGGTCGGACATCTGTGCCCGCGTCAACTCGGCGACGATTTCGCTCATCAGTTCTACGTTGTGTGTGCCGCGCGCCCGGTTGTGGCGGATGGTCGAGGCCATGCGGTTCGAGAGGTCTTTTTCGATCACCGCCACGGGCAGCAGGCCCCGTTCCCGCTCGTAGATGCGTTTCGACCGCTTGAGCACCAGGTAGCGGTGGTAGCCGTCCACCAGTTCGTAGAGATCCTTTTCGGCATCGTAATAACAAACGCACGGCATCGTGTAGCCGTCCTCCCAGATCGACAGCTCCAGCAGTTTCATTTCGGGCGGGGCTACGACGTTGGGGTTGTAGCTGTTCGCCACGACTTTCTCCACCGGCACGGCCCTGACGTCATAGACAGGGCTCCGGTACGTTGCTTTTGTCGGAGGGTTGCAGTAACGATTCATATTTTTCCATGATTTTATTTCGGCGCTGCGTCTCGCTTTTGTTCGGCGAGAATCCCATGTATTTGCAGGCATGGTCGTTCTTCAGGATGCAAATGCAGATCCGCTTGAACGTCGGCAGCCGGCTGAATTCGGGCAGGTCTATGTCGTCGAGGTATTCCATGCGCACCGGACGTTTGTCCGTCCGGTAGGCGCTCTTGCCGCCGATTTCAATCCGGATTCCCGCCCTTTGCAGCTTTGCGATGGTTTCGTCGGGGAGGCACCCGCCCTTCTCGCGCCAGAATCGGATGCTTACGGAGAGCTTTTCGAGGTAGTTGCTCCGTGTCCGCTCCGGGAGCGTCGAGAGCAGGAAGTGCATGTAACCTTCCCAGGTCATCCCTTTCGGCAGCTTGACCGATTGCCAGCCGGCGGCGGCCGTCCGGCCGTACAGCGCCGCGAAGTTGGCGCCGTTGACCCGGCCGATCATGCGGCCCCACGTGTCCGGGTCGATGGCCTTGTAGAGATGCAGGCTCGAAATCGCCTGCGAGATGAAAGGGCTGGCTACGCGTTGGCTCTCCAGCGGTACGCCGGCCATGTAGAAGAGGTCGTAAATACGGTTGTAGGGCCAGCCGAACCGGCCGTTCGCCGTCCAGATGTCGGTCGTGAGCCAGTCGTAGAGCGGGTAGGCGTTGCAGATTCCGCCGCCGACCCATTGGCGTATCCACCGCTTGCCCGAAAATCGGTGGTGGTTGCGGTCGCTGTATATGGTGCGCCAGCGGTTGAAACTCTCCTGCGTGCGGATGCCGATCAGGCAGCACGTGCGTGCCGCCCGGTTGCGGGCGTGGAGCCACTCGGCAAAGCAATTCTGGAATTCGTAGTCCCACATGTCGTCCCTGAAGAACGGGAAGTCGCGGTGCGTGAGGCAGCCCGCAGGCATCTCTCGCACCCACAGTTCCCGCTTGGACTCTTCCCACGGCCTCCAGTACTGCTGGAACATCGAAGTACAGGTCAGCACCTTGAACGGCACGCAGACCCGGTAGACGTCGAGTATGTCGGCGTTTGCGGCCAGCGTCCGGTTGACATAGTCGACCGTGTCGCGGTACTGTATCTCGTAGTCCATGTGGAATACCCCGATGCGGCGTTTCAGATGGTGCCGCCGTATGTAGTCGATGCACAGGTTGAGCAGCACGCCGCTGTCCTTGCCGCCCGAGAAGGAGACGTAGACGTTGTCGAAGAGATCGAATACGGTTTTCAGCCGTTGCTGTGTCCGCTCGTAGACGTTCATGGCTGCGGACGTTTATTGTCGTACTGCATCGCGACGTACTGCTTCCACTCCCGGATTGCGGCGAACCCCTCGGTGCGGAATATCTCCGCATGGCGGATCAGCGTGACGGAACGTATCGTATAGTCGCGGCCATAATACCGGACGACCTCCCGCAGGAACCGCGCGAGCAGCTGCGGGTCGTCGCCCGAGACATAGTAGTTGTTGATCCTTGCGATCCCGTTGTCGGTAATCTCCACCGGCACGAATCCGTAAACATTTTCACCTTCCCAGGCGACGAACCACGTATGTGAACGCGAAGTCCAGAACGGATAGTTGTTGTTCTGGCGCAATACGCTGCGCCGCATGACCAGAGGTGCGACGAGTGTGTAGAGGCGCGGGGAGGTTCCGTCCAGTTTTTCGATTGTCATATTCCCGATGCCGCACTTGCGGACTGAATATTGTATATTTGCGACTGAATGTGTTGGGTACGTGGGTTGTCATCACAAATATAAAAAATTACGCCCGTTTTCTCAAATTTTTCGGCCTCGGGGATAGATGTTCCGATCCGGTTCCCGTCCGGAAAGCACCGCCGGAAACCTGTAAAAACGGCCGGGGAAGCCCCGGCGGGAAATTCAACCCCGGCTTTCCATGCTGTCTGCCGAGGGGTTGACGCTCACCACGTCCTGCTCTATCTGCCGCTGCGTGGGCGACCCGCCTTCGGTGGCGGGGGTGATGGGGCCGCCTTCGGCGAGTATATCGTCGGGGGTGATCTGGGTGACGGGGATTTCCTGCATGCCTTGCGATTGCCTTACGGCAGCCTGAGCGGCCTCTTGTCTGCGGGACGGATGGTGTTGGACGGTGTTTTTCATCGGTTCTTTTTTTGGAAAGAGTGCTGCAAAGGTCGTACCGCGATGGGGAAGGGCGTCGCTGAAGGCATCGAAGCCCGGTATGCCGGGCTTCGTCCGTGGTTTTCTCCTTTTCCCGTTGGCTGTACCCTGGGCATGGCTGTCCGTTGTGGCAGGAAGCCGTGAGTTTCCACCGCCCGAGGCGTACCTTGCTTCCCCGGCGTTGGCGTGCCGTTTCGCCGACACCTGCCCGGGTGGGGCGTCAGCAGGCTGGCGCGTGCGGAGCCGCTCCGCATCGCCGTTTCCGGCGTATGCGCCGCCGATTTCTGCCAGCAGCAGCATGAATGCCGCGAGCCGTTTCATCATCCCGGCCGGGTTACAGTTCTTCGAGCCGTGCCACGGGCGAAACGTCGAGCGACGAGAAATCGCCGTGCTGGTAGTGGAAATAGCCTGCCATGGCGATCATTGCGGCGTTGTCGGTCGTGAACTTGAATTCTGGCAGGAACGTGCGCCAGCCGCGCCTGCGGCCCTGCTCGACGATGCCGTTGCGCAGTCCCGAGTTGGCCGATACGCCCCCGGCGATGGCGATGTCGCGTATGCCCGTGTCCTTCGACGCCCGCACCAGTTTGTCGAGCAGTATCTCCACGATCGTGCCCTGGAGCGATGCGCAGAGGTCGGCCTTGTTGCGCTCGATGAAATCGGGGTCGTCGGCCACGGCGTCGCGCAGCATATAGAGGAACGAGGTCTTGAGCCCCGAGAACGAGTAGTCGTAGCCGTCGACATGGGGATGCGCCAGGCGGAACGCTTTGGGGTTGCCCTCCTTTGCCAGACGGTCGATCACCGGGCCGCCGGGGTAGGGCAGGCCCATGACTTTGGCGCATTTGTCGAACGCTTCGCCTGCGGCGTCGTCGATCGTCGTGCCGATGATCTCCATATCGAGCGGCGAATCCACGCGTACGATCTGCGTATGCCCGCCGCTGACCAGCAGGCAGAGGAACGGGAAGCCGGGATGGGGCAATTCGCGGTCGGGCAGGTCGATGAAGTGCGAGAGGATATGCCCCTGCAGGTGGTTGACCTCGACCATCGGGATGTCGTGCGCCACCGAGAGCCCTTTGGCGAACGATACCCCGACGAGCAGCGAACCCAGCAGCCCGGGGCCGCGCGTGAAGGCGATGGCGTCTATCTCCGCGACGGTAAGCCCGGCCTCTCGGAGTGCCGTGTCGACCACCGGGATGATGTTCTGCTGGTGTGCCCGCGAAGCCAGTTCGGGGATCACGCCGCCGTATTTTATGTGCACGGCCTGGGAGGCGATCACGTTCGACAGCAGCAGGTTGTTGCGGATCACGGCAGCCGACGTATCGTCGCACGAGGATTCGATGCCGAGAATTGTAATATCCATCCGGTTATTCGTTTTTTTTAACTATTTTAGTTAAATTTGCAGGTTATAACGACCTATCAATGCGCAAAGGTATAAAAATATTGGGAAAGGTGTTCTCGGTAGCGGTTTTGTTGCTGATAATTCTGCCCATGGTGCTCTCGTTGCTGCTCGATATCCCCGCCGTGCAGAATTACGTGGTACAGAAAGCCGTGCGCATCGTGTCTAAGACGCTCGAGACCACCGTGAGCATCGACCGTGTGGACATCGGGCTTTTCAGCAAGGTCAAGGTCAAGGGCTTCTACGTCGAGGATTACCAGCGCGACACGCTGCTCTACGTCGGCAAGATAGACGCTTACATCACGGGGCTGGGCATTTTCGGCGGCGGGGTGGTGTTCAGCCGCGGCGAGATCAGCGGGGCGAAGCTCTACCTGCGCGAGACCCCCGAGGGGGAGATGAACATCAAGCAAATCGTCAACCGCATCAGCGATCCCGACAAGCCCAGGAAGGGAAATTTCCGCCTGTCGCTGCGCAAGGCTTCCATCGAAGGCATGGATCTCTGTCTGGAGCGGCTCACGCGGCGCGATCCCGAATTCGGCATCGACTTCGGCCACATGCACCTCTACGGCATCACGGCGCACGTCAGCGACTTCACCATCGACGGGCAGTCGATCTATACCACCATCGAGGCCATGTCGGCCCGCGAGCGCAGCGGCTTCGTGCTCGACCATTTCTCGGGGCGTTTTTACCTGACCAACGGTGCGCTGGGCTTCGAGGATACCTCCGTCGTCACGCCCCGTTCGAACGTCGACATCCCCTACATTTCGCTCGTCGGCGATTCGTGGGCCGGCTACAAGGATTTTCTGGGCGAGGTGCGCCTCGACGGCAGACTGCGCAACAGCACCGTCTCCACGGACGACATCGCCTATTTCGCCCCGCGGCTCCGCGGGTGGCATACCGTTTTCAGCAATATCGACATCGAGGTCGCGGGCGTCGTCTCCGATTTCACGGGCAAGGTCAGGAGCCTGCAGGTGGGTGAGGGTACGTGGTTCACGGCCGATGCCGCGGTCAGGGGGCTGCCCGACATCCGCACGACGCATTTCGACCTGACGATTCCGCGCCTGACCTCCACGGCCGAATCCATCGACGCCCTGGCGGCCGGCATCGGCGGCCGTGCGCTCTCCGACAAGCTGGTCGCGATCCTCGGGAATTCGGGCGACATCGACGTCAGCGCCCGTTTCCGCGGGCTGCTCTCCTCGTTCGACATGCGGGTGGGTGCCAAGACCGACGTGGGCGGCATCGACTGCAACCTGCAGCTGAGCCCCTTGCGCGGCGGGCGCAGCAGCGTCAAGGGCGACGTGGCCGCACGCAACCTCAGGCTGGGCGAACTGCTCGGCCGCCGCGACCTGCTGGGCAACGCCACGCTCACGGCCTTCGTCGACGGCGTCGTCGGGCGTGGTTTCACCGACGCCAATGTCGTGGGCAACGTCACGCAGCTGGGCTTCAACGGCTATGTCTACGATTCGCTGCGCCTCGACGGGCGGCTTCGCAACCGCGAGTTCGACGGCCGTATCACGGCACGCGACCCCAACCTCGATTTCGATTTCCTCGGCATGGTCGACTTCAACGACTCGGTGCCCCGTTACGACTTTACGATGGATCTGCGCCGTGCCGACCTGGCCCGGCTGCATGTCAACCGCCGCGACTCGGTCTCGGAACTTTCGGCGCATATCGTCGCCAAGGCCGGCGGCCGCTCGCTCGACGACCTGAACGGCCGCATCCAGGTCACCGACGTCCTCTACCGCTATAACGATAAGCAGCTCACGTCGAAGAGCATGACCGTCACGGGCGAGAACTCGGCCCGGAGCAAGTTGGTCGAACTGCGCTCGGATTTCGCCGACGCCACGTTCCGCAGCAAGACCAGCTACCGCGAGGTCTTCCGCTACCTGCGTGCGAGTGCCTGGAAATACCTGCCCCTGTTGCGGCACGGCGACGAGGAGTCGGTGCCCCGCGCATCGGGGGTGGCCGTCGCCAACGACTATTCGCTCCTCTCGGTCGACGTCCGCCATATCGACCCGATCGCAGATGCCATCTCACCCGGCCTGCAGGTCGCCGACGGCTCGTCGCTGCAATTGCTTTTCAACCCCGCGAGCGACCAGCTTTCGCTCAAGGCGACTTCGGAATATATCGAACGCAAACGTATGCTGGCCACGCGGCTCAACGTCAACGCTTCGAACCGGGGCGATTCGCTCACGGTCTATGCTTCGGCCGAAGACCTCTATGCGGGTATGCTCCACCTGCCGGGGCTTTCGCTCACGGGCGGTGCCAAGCAGGGGCGCGTGCAGCTTTCGGCAGGGTTCAACGATACGCTGCGCAAGGTATCCGGACTGGTGGGCGTCCGGGCCGACGTAGTCGACGAGCACGGGCCCAACGGCCGCGTCGTCGACCTGCGCATCCTGCCGTCGCACATCACCCGCGGCTCGAAGACCTGGCAGATTTTCGCCCACAAGATACAAATCGACACGGCGCAGGTCGTGATCGACAAGTTCTTCGTGATGAACCGCGGGCAGGAACTTCTGCTGGACGGTATCGCTTCGCGCAGCCGCGAGGATTCGGTGACGCTGCGCCTGCGCAATTTCGACCTCGCGCCCTTCACGCAGGTCATCGAACGCATGGGCTACGTCTTCGAGGGGCGCACCAACGGTTCCGCGACGATGAAATCGGCGCTCCATGCGGGCGAGATCACGGCGGACATCCTGCTCGACAGCCTTCAGGTCAACGACATACCCGCACCGCCGCTGCGCCTCACCTCGCGCTGGGATTTCCTGCGCAACCGTGCGGGCGTTACCGTCACCGACCGTCATAAGCGCGATACGCTGGTGCGTGGCTTCTACGTCCCGTCGCAGGTGCGCTACTATGCCCGTCTGGACGTCGACAGCCTCGACATGGGGCTGCTCGATCCGATCCTCACGGGTGTCATTTCCGATACCGAGGGGCTCGCTTCGGCCGACCTGGTGCTCCAGGGGCAGCGCCGCGAGGCCGACCTCACGGGCGAAATCCGCGTCACGGGGCTGTCGACGTGCGTCGATTTCACACAGGTGCCCTACACCATGCCCCGGGCGGTGCTGAGCGTCAAGGGCAACCGCTTCCGGGCTTCGAACGTCCCGATATTCGACCCCGAGGGCAACGAGGGGCGCTTCGACATCGACCTGAGCCTGCAACACCTCTCGAACATCGCCTACGACGTACGCGTCGCACCCCGGCAGATGATGGTGCTCAACACCACCCCGCAGGACAACGACTCTTTCTACGGCCGTGTCTACGCCACGGGCTCCGCCCGTATTTCGGGCGACAAGGGGCTCGTGAAGATGGATATCGCCGCCACGACCGACGACCGTTCGTCGTTCTTCATGCCGCTGTCCAGCAAGTCCAATATATCGAGCGCCGACTTCGTGACCTTCAGGGAACCGGTCAGGGTCGATACGGTCGACAACCTCGCCCGCAAGAAGATGATGTTCGAACGCAAGCGGCAGCAGAAGTCCGACGCCGGCAGCCAGATGGATATCTCGCTGGCGCTGAACGTGCGGCCGGGCGTCGAGGTCGAACTCACCGTCTCGGGCAACACGCTCCGGGCGCGCGGTGACGGTACGCTCAACCTGCAGATCAACCCCCGTTCCAACGTCTTCGAGATGTACGGCGACTATACCATCACCGAAGGGAGCTTCCTCTTCTCGCTGCAGAACATCATCAACAAGCGGTTCGTCATCGAGAACGGCTCCACGATCCAGTGGACGGGCTCGCCGATGGACGCCATGCTCAACATCAACGCCATCTACAAGCTCAAGGCGTCGTTGCAGCCCCTGTTGCAGGGTACGTCCGACAACCTCACGGCCGACCGTTCGGTGCCCGTGGAGTGCGTCATCCACCTCGGCGAGCGGCTTTCCAACCCGGCCGTCACCTTCGACGTGCATGTCCCCGGCACCGACCCCGAGACGCAGACCGTGATCGCCAATGCCCTCACCACGCCCGAGACGGTCGATACGCAGTTCGCCTACCTCCTGCTGTTCAACAGCTTCATGGGCGAGAACAGTTCATCGTCGTCGAACATCGGCACCTCGGTCTCGGCCGCCACGGGGCTGGAATTCGTGTCGAACATGGTGAGCAACCTGCTCTCGAACGACGACTACAACATCGTCATCCGCTACCGTCCCAAGTCGGAACTGACCAGCGACGAAGTGGACTTCGGCCTTTCGAAGAGCCTGATCAACAACCGCCTGTTCGTCGAGGTCGAGGGCAACTACCTGATCGACAACAAGCAGGCTGTGAACAGTTCGATGTCCAACTTCATGGGCGAGGCGTACATCACCTACCTGATCGACCGTGCCGGGACGCTCAAGGCCAAGGCCTTCACGCAGACCATCGACCGTTTCGACGAGAACCAGGGTCTGCAGGAGACCGGCATCGGTATCTATTTCAAGGAGGATTTCAATAATTTCCGGGATCTGCGGCGGCGTATCAGGGAGCGCTTCACCAACAAGAAACGCAAGGCGCGGCGCGAAGCCCGGCGGCAGGCCGCCCGCGAGGAAAAGGAGCGGCTGCGGCAGCCGGCGGATACGCTTTCGGCCCTGCGGCCCGTTATGGATAAGAAGGACGAAAACAACTGAACGGCAGAAAAAGAACTCGAATCAAACAATAACAATTTTTCTTTAAACTATGATGACATTTTTGCAGGCTGCCGAGGCGGTGGCCACCAGTGAAGAAACCCGCATGGGACTTTGGAAACTGTTTTCGATGGGCGGCTGGCTGATGTGGCCGCTGCTGGCGCTGGGCGGCGTGACGATCTTCATCTTCGTCGAACGCTTCATGGCCATCCGCAAGGCGTCGGTGCTGGACATGAATTTCATGAACCGCATCCGCGACTACATTTCCGACGGCAAGATCCATACGGCCGTGAACCTGTGCAAGAAGACCGACACGCCAATCGCCCGCATGATCGAGAAGGGCATCGAGCGCATCGGCCGCCCGATGAGCGATGTGCAGACCGCCATCGAGAACGTCGCCAACCTCGAAGTCTCGAAGCTCGAAAACGGCCTTCCCTTCCTGGCGACGATCGCCGGCGGCGCCCCGATGATCGGTTTCCTCGGTACGGTGCTCGGTATGGTGCAGACCTTCATGGATATGGCGGCTGCGGGCGGCACGGTCGACCTGAGCCTGCTGGCCAGCGGTATGTACGTGGCGATGGTCACCACGGTCGGCGGTCTTATCGTCGGCATCCCGGCCTATTTCGGCTACAACTACCTCGTGGCACGCATCGAGAAGCTGGTCTTCCAGATGGAGGCCAACTCGATCGCCTTCATGGACATCCTGAATCAACCCGTTCAAAAATAACGCGCTATGGCAATCAAACACGGATCGAAAGTCGATAAATCCTTCTCGGCATCGTCGATGACCGACCTGATGTTCCTGCTGCTGCTGTTCCTGCTGATCGCTACGACGCTGATCAACCCCAATGCCCTGAAGCTGATGCTTCCCAAGAGCTCCAACCAGCTCAAGGACAAGGCGATGACCACGGTGTCGATTCAGGATACGGGGCACGGCAAGTACCGCTACTATGTCGAATTGCAGGACGTGGGTTCGGTCGAGGGCGTGGAACGGGCGCTCAAATCGCGCCTCGACGGGCAGAAAGACGCTACCGTGTCGCTTCATTGCGACAAATCGGTCGCCGTCGACGAAGTCGTCAAGGTGATGAACGTAGCCAAGGACAACAATTACAAACTCATTCTGGCGACCTCGCCGAATTAAAGGCCCTATGTACTATTACGACCCGAACGGCAAGTCGCCCCGCAGGTGGGCGGCGATCGCGGCGGCAGCCTATGTGCTGCTGATCGCCGCTTCGTTCGCATTGGTCTCGTTCGATTTCCGGAAGATCCACGACAAACCCGGCGATACGATCCTGGTCGATTTCACCGAACCGCCTGCCCCCGAGCGCCCCAAGCCGCCCGTGAAGGCGGCCACCGAGCCCCGCGTGCATGACAAGGCCGCCCCCGTGGAACAGACCGCGCAGGTGGTGGGCAAGGACGAGACGACGCAGACGCCCAACCCCAAAGCGCTGTTCAAGATGAACAAGGGCGGGGCCGACGAACCCGACAATGCGGGCAACCCCCGCGCGCCTCAGGGCGAGGACAAGGCGAGCGGCGACGGCCCGGGGCTGAATCCCGACGGGCTCGACCAGCTCGACCAGGGGCTTCAGGGACGCGGCCTTGTGGGCAACCTGCCCAAACCTTCGTATCCCGGTTCGAAGAGCGGGAAAGTCGTCATCCGCGTTACGGTGGACGCCAAGGGCAAGGTGACGGGCGCTTCCTACGAACCGAAAGGCTCGACGACCGATGCCGCCGAGCTTGTCGAGGCGGCGAAGAGCGCGGCGCTGAAGGCCCGCTTCACGGAGAGCCGCGCCACGCTGCAGGGCGGGACGATCACTTATGTTTTCCGTATGGAGTAATTTTTGAAACGAGCGTATACATGCGAACTTTATTACTGACAATCCTCGGGTGCCTGGCCTTCACGGCGGGACATGCCGGGGCGGCGGCGCAAAACCCGGCCCCGGAAACGGCCGGGGCGCAGCAGGACGCGAAGGCGCGGGGGGCGCACCTTCGCATGGAGGTCGCCGGCCACGATTTCGGCGACGTACCCCGCAAGGGCGGCGACCTGGTGCGGGAATTTACCTTTACCAACGACGGCACGGCGCCGCTCGTGGTGACGCGCGTCATCACGTCGTGCTCGTGCCTCAAGGCGTCGTTCCCCAAACGTCCCGTACCGCCCGGCGGACAGGGCGTGATCCGCATCACCTACGAACCCCACAAGAGCGAACCGGGCGTGTTCAACAAGGTGATCCAGGTCTATTCGAACTCCGTGGACGGACGCGATGTCATCACCGTGCAGGGCAATTCGATCGACACCCCGCCGCGCAAGATAAAGACCGACAAAGTGAAAGTGAAATACAAATAATATGGACATCCTGTTTACCAACGCAACGATCCTGCCGATGACGGCGGCCGGGGACGAACCCAGAACCTTCACGGGGGCTGTGGGCGTCGCGGGCAACCGCATCGCGCTCGTCACTGCGTCCGGCTCCGAAGCCGACGCGTTCCGCACCTGCAGTCCCGGCGTGCGGGTCATCGACTGCACGGGCCGGCTCCTGATGCCGGGCCTTGTGAATACGCATTGCCATGCGGCCATGACGCTGCAACGAAGCTATGCCGACGACATCGCCCTGATGGAGTGGCTCAACGACTATATATGGCCTTTCGAGGCGCGCCAGACAGCCGACGACGTGGCGCTGGGCATGACGCTCGGCATCGTCGAGATGCTCCTGGGCGGCGTCACCTCGTTCGTGGACATGTATTACCACGAGAACCGCTGCGTGGAGGTCGCCCGGCGGCTGGGCATCCGCGCGATGCTGGGATGCAACTATTTCGACAACAATGTCGACGAGGTGCTGCCCGAGGCGGAGAAGGCCGTTGCGCTGGCTGCTGACTGCGACCGTATACAGATTGCCCTCGCACCCCATTCGCCCTATACCGTGTCGCCCGAAAACCTGCGGCGCGGCAAGGAGCTGGCCCGCAAATGGGGGCTGCATTTCATGACCCATATCGCCGAGACGCGGGACGAGGTGCGCATCGTGCGCGAAAAATACGCCGCGACACCCGTCGAGCACCTCGATGCGCTGGGTATGCTCGACGACAAGACCATCGGCGCACACTGCATCCATGTCACCGACAGCGACATCCGCACGCTGGCCCAGCGGGGCGTGGCCGTGTCGCACAACCCGCAGAGCAACATGAAGATTTCGAGCGGCGTGGCTCCCGTCGAGAAGATGCGGGCCGCGGGTGCGCTGGTGACCATCGGCACCGACGGCACCTGCTCGAACAACGACCTCGACATGTTCGAGGAGCTGCGCACGGCGGCCTTCCTGCAAAAATCCGCCACGGGCGATCCCGTGGCGCTCCCGGCCTACGAGGCGCTGAAGCTGGCTACGGTCAACGGCGCCCGCGCCATGGGCTATGCGGAGGGTGAGCTGGGCGTCATCCGTCCCGGGGCGCTGGCCGACCTGATCGTCGTCGACCTGCAGAAACCCCACTTGCAGCCGATCCACGACCTGGTCTCGAACCTGGTCTATTGCGGCAAGGCGTCGGATGTCGACACGGTGGTGGTCGACGGCTGCATCGTGGTCGAAAACCGCCGTGTGGCCGGTGTCGACCTGCCGAAGCTGTACGCCGACGTCGCCGCGGCCGTGGAACGCATAACCGGGAGATAAGGGAATGCCGGGGAAAATTCGATTCGGCATGGTCGGCACCGGGTTCATCGCCGACTGGGTGCTGGCCGGGGCGCGGCAGGACGCGCGCTTCGAGGCCGTGGCGATCTGTTCGCGTTCGCAGGAGAGGGCTGACGCCTTCGCTGCGAAGCACGGCATCCCGCACACCTTCACCTCGCTCGGGCAGATGGCGGCAAGCCCGCTCGTCGACGCCGTTTACATCGCCACGCCCAATTTCCTGCACGCTTCGCAGAGCATCCTCTGCATGCGCCACGGCAAGCACGTGCTGTGCGAGAAGCCCCTGGCCTCCAATGCCCGCGAGGCGCGGCAGATGGTCGCCGTCGCCCGCGAATGCGGCGTCACGCTCATGGAGGCCATGATCTCGACGCTCAACCCCAATTTCCGCGTCGTGCAGGAGTACCTGCCCCGGCTCGGGACGATCCGCCGCTATTTCGCCAGCTTCTGCCAGTACTCCTCGCGCTACGACAAGTTCCGGCAGGGGATCGTGCTCAACGCCTTTAACCCCGAACTGTCGAACGGCGCCATGATGGACATCGGGGTCTATACCGTCTATCCGATGGTCGCGCTGTTCGGGCGTCCGCTGGAGGTCGAAGCGCAGGGCATCGTCCTCTCTTCGGGTGCCGACGGGCAGGGCGTCGTCAATTTCCGCTACGAGGGGATGAATGCCACGGTGCTCTACTCCAAGATCGCCAATTCATCGCTTCCGACCGAGATCCAGGGCGAGGAGGGCAACCTGTTGCTGGACGCCATCCACACCATCCGCGACGTGGCGTACCTTCCGCGCCCGGCGGCCGCTTCGGGGCGGGGCGACGCCCCCGTCCGCCACAGCGTCGGGCTCCCCCTGGAGAAGGATACCTATTATTATGAGGTCGCGGAGTTCATCGACCTCATCGAACAGGGACGGATAGAATCCACCGTCAACAGCCACGAAAACTCCCTCGTGACGATGGAGATCATCGACCAGGTGCGCCGCCAGCTGGGCGTGTCCTATCCCGCCGACAGGTTGCCGTAGAGGTGTAGCGCTTGTCCGTCCGGGAACCTTTCTCCCCGTCCGGCGGCCTCCTTTCCCGGCCGACCAACGCCGTTGCGCGTCCCAAGCCCGCCATTTGCGACCGACAAGCGTTGCAGCCCTGCCCATAGCCCGCCTTTCCCGGCCGACAAACACTGTTGCCCTGCCCGGAATGCGCCTTTCCCGGCCGACAAACTGCCTCAGGCCGGGAGCGTTGCGGCCCGAAAGCCCGCCTCTTTGCCGGCAACCGCGGTTGCGTGACCCGGAGCCTGCCCTTTCCGGCCGGTGAGGGTCGTCCCTGCCCGAGGATAAAACAGCAGGCCTGTCCCCGCATGGGACAGGCCTGCTGTTTGTCGTCTCCGGCTGGTTTTCGTCGGTGCGGAGGACGCACCCGCCGCTATTTCTTCCGCAGGTAAACCGTCGCCGTGCGCGAGGTGTTGTAGATGCGGATATGGGGCCGTTCGGTGTTGTCGCCGTCGCGTGCCGGGAACGAGAAATGCTCGGCGTCCATCGCCTGCCGCTGCTGCCCTCCGAAGCGCTTTTCGTCGGTCGAGAGCACGGGCACATACTTGCCCGGCGCCTGCACGGGCAGTTCGTAGTCGGGGATCGAGGCCGTGGGGTGCCAGTTGAACACGAACAGCAGGTTGCCGTGCGAGAAAACCATCGTCTTGTTGCACTCGTCCATCGCGAGGTTCCAGGCATAGCCGTCCGCGAGTACCTTGTAACGCTTCACCAGCTTTATCATCGCCTTGTCGAAATCCCCCAGCCACGAATAGCGCAGGAACCCGTTCTTCGCCAGCGACCATTGCCGCCGGGCGTGGGCGTAGCTCCAGCCGTTGCCTTCGCGCGGGAAGTCGATCCACTCGGGGTGCCCGAACTCGTTGCCCATGAAGTTGAGGTAGGCCTGCCCGCCCGTCGAGATGGTCATCAGGCGGATCATCTTGTGCAGCGCCATGCCGCGGTCGATCACGATATTCTCCGACGCCTTGTCCATGTGGAAATACATCTCCTTGTCCATCAGCCGGAATGCCAGCGTCTTGTCGCCCACCAGCGCCTGGTCGTGCGATTCGGCATAGGCCACGGTTTTCACTTCGGGCAGGCGGTTGGTCATGACGTCCCACATTTCCCATATGTTCCACTCCTCGTCGGGCACCTCCTTCAGCTCCTTGATCCAGAAGTCGGGGATCGCCATCCCCAGCCGGTAGTCGAACCCGATGCCGCCGTCGGCGATGGGGATGCACATGCCCGGCATTCCGCTCACGTCCTCGGCGATGGTCATGGCCGCCGGCCGGAAGTCGTGCACCAGGCGGTTGGCGAGCGTCAGGTAGGTCAGCGCGTCGCGGTTGACCCCCTCGTCGAAGAAGTGTTCGCGGCAGTCGAAGTCGACATAGCCGTGGTGGTGGTAGATCATCGACGTCACGCCGTCGAAGCGGTAGCCGTCGAAATGGAACTCGTCGAGCCAGTACTTGACGTTCGACAGCAGGAAATGCTGTACCTCGTCCTTGCCGTAGTCGAAGAGCTTCGAGTCCCAGTAGGGCTGGTAGCCGGCCTTGCCGGGCAGCGAGTACAGATGGTCGGTGCCGTCCAGTTCGTCGATGCCTTCGTTGAGGTTGCGGACATAGTGGGCATGCACCAGATCCATGATGACCGCCAGCCCCAGCTCATGGGCGCGGCGCACCAGCTCCTTCAGCTCCTCGGGCGTGCCGCAGCGCGATGCGGGTGCGAAGAAACTCGACACGTGGTAACCGAACGACCCGTAATAGGGGTGCTCGGCGATGGCCATGAGCTGCACGGCGTTGTAGCCGTCCTTTTTTATTATAGGTAGTATTTTCTCCGTGAATTCGCGGTAGGTGCCCACGCCCTCCTTTTCCTGCGCCATGCCCACATGGGCCTCGTAGATCAGCAGGCTGCCGTTCTTCGAGGCGTCGAACGCGTCGCCCCGCCAGTCGAACGGCTCCGGCGCCCAGAACTGAGCCGTGTAATTCTTCGTCGCCTCGTCCTGTACCACGCGCGTGGCATAGGCCGGGATGCGGTCTTTCCAGCCGTTGTCGCCGTGGACGTGGAGCTTGTAGAGCGACCCGTGGCGGAGCCGGTCGCGGTACATCGCCTCCGGGAAGAAGGCGCTCCATACGCCGTGCGCGTCGCGCTGCATACGTATCTCGGTACGCTGCCAGTTGTTGAAATCCCCGAAGACGTAGACGTCGTGCGCGCCCGGCAGCCATTCGCGCAGCCACCATCCGTCGAGCAGCTCGTCCCGCTGCCAGCCGAAATAACGGTAGCCGTTGGCGTAGTCGACGATCGAGCCTGCCGCCTGCTCGATCGCGTTTATTTTGTCCGTATACCGTTCGTAGCGGCGGTTGAGCTCCTGCTCGGCGGGGAGCAGCCACTCGTCGCGTTCTACGATCGGGAGCCTGCGGGTCGTTTTTTCCATAGCGGTTTTCCTTTTATACAAATATATGAATTTTTTTTCTATCTTTGTCCAAGACTAAAAAACAGCACCTTATTAAAAAAATTACTAAAACCAAAATCAACTTATGAAAGGACAACCCAAAGGACTGATCGCGGCGGCCCTTGCCAATATGGGCGAGCGTTTCGGTTTCTACATCATGATGGCTATCCTGACCTTGTTCATCTCCGCCAAGTTCGGCCTGAACGAAACGACCGCGGGGTATATCTATTCGGGATTCTACGCTTCGATTTACCTGTTGGCGCTCGTCGGCGGTATCATTGCCGACAAAACCCGCAACTACAAGGGAACCATCATGTGGGGGCTCGTGGTGATGTCGCTGGGCTACCTGATCATCGCCATCCCCACGCCGACGCCCGTGTCCAGTCTGCCGCTCTACCTGACGCTGACGTGCGTCGGCCTGCTGGTGATAGCCTTCGGCAACGGCCTTTTCAAGGGCAATCTCCAGGCGCTCGTGGGGCAGATGTACGACAACAAGGAGTTCAGCGCCAAGCGTGAGTCGGGTTTCCAGATTTTCTATATGTTCATCAACATCGGGGGCTTCTTCGCGCCGTTCGTCGCCATCGGCGTGCGCAACTGGTGGCTCAAGGTCAACAATTTCGACTATAACGCCAAGCTGCCCGAGCTGTGCCACGAATACCTTGCCAAGGGCGAGCACATGGCCGGCGAGGGGCTTGCCAACCTCACGTCGTACGCCAATTCGGCCTACCTCGACGGCACGCCCGTGTCGGCTGCCGGCCTACACGATTTCTGCAACGGCTACCTCGATGTCTTCAACCGCGGTTTCCACTATGCGTTCATCGCGGCCATCGTGATGATGCTCGTGTCGCTGGTCATCTACCTGTCCAACAAGCAGCGCTTCCCCGACCCGTCGAAGAAAGCCGCGGCCGGCGGCGCCAAGGCTTCGGCCGAGGAGATCACCATGTCGGCGCAGGAGATCCGCCAGCGCATCTACGCGCTGTTCGCCGTGTTCGGCGTCGTGATCTTCTTCTGGGTTTCGTTCCACCAGAACGGCTATTCGCTGACCTATTTCGCACGTGACTACGTCAACCTCGACGTCATCAACATCAACCTGGGCTTCACGACCATCAAGGGCGCCGAGATTTTCCAGAGCGTTAACCCCTTCTTCGTCGTGACCCTCACGCCGCTGATCATGTGGTTCTTCGGTTGGCTGCGCAAACGCAACATCGAGGTTTCGACCCCGATGAAGATCGCCATCGGTATGGGTATCGCCGCCACGGCCTACCTCTTCCTGATGTTCTTCTCGTTCGCACTGCCCGACAAGGCCGCCCTCGCAGGCATGAAGGCCGACCAGGTGCAGTCGATCCTGGTGACCCCGTGGGTCATGGTGGGCCTCTATTTCATCCTTACCGTCGCCGAGCTCTTCATCTCGCCCCTCGGACTGGCATTCGTATCGAAGGTGGCGCCCCCGCACATGCAGGGCCTTATGCAGGGCTTCTGGCTGGCCGCTACGGCCGTGGGCAATGCGTTGCTGTTCGTCGGCGGATGGCTCTACATGCACACCCCGATGTGGGCTACGTGGTGCGTCTTCGTCGCAGCCTGCGGCATGTCGATGCTCGTCATGCTCTCGATGGTGCGCTGGCTCGAACGGGTGACGAAATAACCCCGTGTCATGTTCTCCCTATGGCCGCTGCGGATAAACCGCAGCGGCTTTTTTTCGTGGACGGTGCGTGGGGCGTATCCCCCGGTGCGTGTCTCGATGGCATGCGTCCCTGCCGCGCCCGTGGGCTGGCATGCAGGCTCCGGCAGTCGTGTTCCTTCGCCCGTGCTGCGCTGATGCGAGCCCCCGCCGGATCGGCATGCGTTGCGGCAGTTTGCCCGGCGTCTCCCCGGATACGATCCCTACCGGCCTGAACGGACGGGGGATACCTCCCATATTGTTCGGATTTACTACATTGTTCGCCGTTCGGTGTGTTATTTGCTGATGAAACGACAGAAAACAGAAAACTTTTTTGGTTTCATGGGTTTTCTTTCTATATTTGCCACCGGATCCGAAATATTTGAATGCTATGACCCCTCCTCAGAAAGGACGCATTATCGACCAAGCCATGCAGATGTTCGTTTCGCAGGGTATCAAGTCGGTACGAATGGACGACATCGCGCAGCAGCTCGGGGTGTCGAAGCGAACGCTCTACGAGATGTTCGGCGACAAGGAAGGCCTGCTCTACCTGGCCATGGAACGCTATTCCGAACGTAACCGCCAGCGGTGGAACGAACTCACGGCCGATGCGCACGACGTTCTCGAAGCCATGTTCATGGTGCTGGGCGAAGTGATGGACAACGCCGAGGTTTCGCGCCGCATGATGGACAACCTCCGGAAGTTTTATCCCGCTGTGCACGACAAGCTGATGCGCGAGGGGATGGTGAAAAACCGCACGAGCCTGCGTTCGATGCTCGAACAGGGCATCGAGGCCGGGCTGTTCGTCAATAATTTCAACATCGACCTCTCCATTTCGGTGCTTTACTATACGGCTTCGGCCATCGTGACACGCCGCGAGTTGATGCTGCCCGACGGGATGTCCGAACGCGAGGCGTTCGTGCAGATCATCAGCAATTTTTTCCGCGGCATTTCGACCGCTAAGGGCCTGCAGCTGATCGACGACAACCTGAAGCGGTACAAACTGTCGAAAACGGGAAATAAATTGAATTTGGATAAATGACTATGAAAAAACTGATTCTGACATTGTGCCTCGCGGCAACGGGTACGTTCGCTGCCGTGGCGCAGATGCGCCTCACGCTCGACCAGGCCCTCGACCTGGCGCTGAGCGAGAATCCCACCATCAAGGTCGCCGAGATGGAGGTGCAGCGCTACGACTATGTGAAACGCCAGACATGGGGCGGCCTGCTGCCGCAGGTGTCGGTGACCGGGCAGGTCAACCACAGCTTCATCGTGCAGCAGATGTCCAAGGGCTTCTCGCTGGGCAACGACCCCTATACGACGCTCAGCGGGGCCGTGGATGCTTCGGTGCCGCTCTTCGCGCCGCAGGTTTACCGCATGATGAAGATGAACGACAAGCAGATGGCCACGGCCGTCGAAGCGGCGCGTTCGTCGCGCATCACGCTGACGGCCGAAGTCAAAAAGGCCTTCTACAACATCCTGCTCGCCGAGCAGTCGCTCGACGTGCTCCGCGAGTCGCAGGCCACCGTCCAGCGTACGGTCGACGACACGTCCGTGCAATATGAGAACGGGCTCACGTCGGAGTACGACCTGTTGACGGCGCAGGTACAGCTCAGCAACCTGAAACCCTCGATCCTCCAGACCGAGAACTCGATCCGCATCGCCAAACTGATGCTCAAGATGTATCTTTCGATCCCCGAGCAGGTCGAAATCGAGGTCGAAGGCGAGCTGGACGCCATGCGCGACAAGGTGCTCGCCGGAACCGAGGGGCTTACGACCGACACTTCGGACAACTCCGACCTGCGCACGCTCGAACTGCAGGAGGATTTGCTCCGCCTCCAGCTCAAGGCCGAGAATGCGAGCCGCCTGCCGACCATCGGGGCGTTCGGCAACTTCACCCTCACCGGGAACAACATGGGCTCGGTGTCGTTCGACCAGGCGACGATGGAAATGACGACGATCAAGGACGGCTATTTCTGGCAGAACCCGCTTTCCGCCGGCATCCGCGTCTCCGTGCCGCTCTTTTCGGGGCTGACGAAGATGAACCGCTCGCGCGAGATCAAGAACCAGATTTCGCAGATCGGCCTCCAGCGGACATACGCCCGGCAGCAGGTCGACGTGCAGGTTCGCTCGGCGCTGAACGACCTGCTGACGGCGCGCGAGACGATGTACGCCCAGGAACTCACCGTCGAGCAGGCGCGCAAGGCCTACTCGATCTCCGACACCCGTTACCGTGCGGGGGCGGGTACGATCCTCGAGCTCAACAGCGCCCAGCTGGCGCAGACGCAGGCGCAGCTCAACTACTCGCAGGCGATCTTCGATTACCTGACGGCCAAGGCCGAGTACGACCGCATCGTCGGCAAGGAAAAATAGCGTGGAAATTGAAAAACAAAGATAGCATATGAAGAAAACAGCAGTTATATTGTTTGCCGCGGCTGCCCTCGCCGGCTGCAAAGGCAAAAGCGGGGCAGGCGACGTGCAGCAGGACAACCGTGTGCTGACTAAAACCGAAACGGCGGAGTTCGCCACCGTGCAGCTTACCGAGGAGTTCACTTCGGAGATCGAGCCCTTCAGGGAGAACGACATCACTCCGGCGGCTTCGGGCGTGCACATCGACCGCATCCTGGTCGAGGTGGGCGACCCCGTGCGCGAGGGGCAGCTCATCGTGACGCTCGACCCGACGCAGTACACCCAGCAGCTCGTGCAGCTGAAGACCGTCGAGGACGATTACAACCGCCTGCTGCCCGTCTATGAGGCCGGCGGTATCTCGGCGCAGCAGATCCAGCAGGCCAAGGCGCAGCTGGACGTGCAGCGCGAGGTGGTCGCCAACCTCAAGAAGAACATCGAGGTGCGTTCGCCCATCACAGGCGTGGTCACGGCGCGCAACTACGAGTCGGGCGACCTCTTCTCGGCGCAGCCCATCCTGCACATCATGCAGATCGACCCGCTGAAGGTCATCGCCAATATTTCCGAGCAGTATTTCCCCAACGTGAAGGTCGGGATGCCCGTCGAGCTGAAGGTGGACATCTTCCCCGACCAGACCTTTACGGGTACCGTCTCGCTGATCTATCCGGCGCTCGACCCCACGACCCGTACGTTCAAGGTCGAGGTGAAGGTGCCCAACGCCGGGCGCACCCTGCGCCCGGGTATGTACGCCCGCACGATCTTCAACATGGGGCAGAAGGAGGGCGTCATGGTGCCCGACGTGGCCGTCCAGAAGCAGGTCGGCACTGCCGAGCGCTTCGTGTATGTCATCGAGGGCGATAGCGTTGCCCGTCGCCGCCGTGTCGATGTCGGACGCCAGGTCGGCGACCGCGTGGACATTCTTTCGGGCGTAGGGGCGGACGAAGCCGTGGCCGTCACGGCCCTTTCGAAACTCTACGACGGTGCCAAAGTGGAAATCAAACAGGAATAAAACGCCCCGAAACATATGAAAATATACGAAAGCGCGGTTCGGAAACCGGTCTCCACGGTGCTCATGTTCGTCGGCGTGATGGTCTTCGGGCTCTTCTCGCTGATGAACCTCGCGGTAGACCAGTACCCCGAAATCGAAATCCCCCAGATATCGGTCATCACCTTCTATCCCGGAGCCAACGCTGCGGATATCGAGACCAACATCACCCGTATCCTGGAGGATAACCTCAATACGGTGAGCAACCTCAAGAAACTGACCTCCAAGTCGCAGGACAACGTGTCGATGATCATTGTCGAATTCGAATACGGATCCGACCTGACCGAGGGCGCCAACGAGATCCGCGACGTGGTGAGCCGCAGCCAGTCGCAGTTGCCCGACGACATCGATTATCCTACGATCTTCAAGTTTTCGACCTCGATGATCCCCGTGATCATGCTTGCCGTGACGGCCGACGAGAGCTACCCGGCCCTGAAGAAGATCCTCGACGATAAATTCGTCAACGTCCTGAACCGTGTCGACGGCGTGGGTGCCGTGACGGTCATGGGCGCCCCCGAGCGCGAGGTGCAGGTCAATGTCGACCCGGCCAAGCTCGAAGCCTACAACCTGACCGTCGAGCAGCTGGGGCAGATCATCGCCGCCGAGAACGTTAACATCCCGAGCGGCACGATCGACATCGGCAACAACACGTTCAACATCAAGGCCGACGGCGAATTCAAGCTGAGCGACGAGATGCGCAAGGTCGTGGTTTCCAATGCCGGGGGACGCACGGTGATGCTCTCCGACGTGGCCGAGATCCGCGATACGCTCGAAAAGGCCACGATGGACGAACGCGCCAACGGGCAGCGGAGCGTGCGCGTGATGATCCAGAAGCAGTCGGGTGCCAACACCGTGGACATCGTCCATGAGATTCAGAAGCGCCTGCCCGACATCCAGGCGAGCCTTCCGCGCGACGTGAAGATGGAGACGATCTTCGAGGGGTCGCAGGAAATCACCAATGCCATCGGGTCGCTCTCGGAAACGATCATGTACGCCTTTATCTTCGTGGTGCTGGTGGTGATGGCCTTCCTCGGGCGGTGGAGGGCGACGCTCATCATCTGTATGACGATCCCCGTGTCGCTGATCTGTTCGTTCATCTACCTCTTCGCCACGGGCTCGACGCTCAATATCATCTCGCTCTCGTCGCTCTCGATCGCCATCGGTATGGTCGTCGACGATGCCATCGTGGTGCTGGAGAACATCACGACGCACATCGAGCGAGGTTCGAATCCCAAGGAGGCCGCCATCTACGCCACCAACGAGGTGTGGCTGTCGGTCATTGCCACCACGCTCGTGGTCGTTGCCGTGTTCCTGCCGCTGACGATGGTGCCGGGCATGGCGGGTATCCTCTTCCGCGAGCTGGGCTGGATCGTGACCATCGTGGTTTGCGTTTCGACTACGGCAGCCATTTCGCTGACCCCGATGATGTCCGCCTACCTCTTGAAACTCGAGGGCGGCGTGCACGATTACAAGGGGCTGGGTGTCATATACAAACCCATCGACCGGGCACTCGCATGGCTCGACGACGCCTATGCCCGCTCGCTGAACTGGGTGGTGCGCCACCGCCGTATCACGATCTTCTCGATGATGGGGCTTTTCCTGATTTCGCTGGGGCTCGTCACGCAGGTGCCGACCGAATTCTTCCCGCCTTCGGATAACGGCTGGATCTCGGCCACGGTCAAACTGGAGCAGAACCTTTCGGTGGATTACACCGCGCGGATCGCCCGCCAGATCGACAGCATCATCTACAAGAACTATCCCGAGGTGACGCTCGTGTCGGCCTCGTCGGGCGCCAACTCGTCGGACGACGCGTTCGCTGCGATGCAGACCACCGGTTCGCACATCATCAATTACAACCTCAGCCTGCCCACCTCCGACAAGCGCGAGCGGTCGATCTACGTTATCTCCGACCTGCTGCGCAAGGAACTGGATCGCATCCCCGAGGTGCGGGAATATTCGGTGATGCCCGGCGGCGATAACGGCAGCATGAGCGGTTCGGCGACGGTCGACATCAAGGTTTTCGGCTACGACATGGACGTGACCAACGCCGTTGCCAACGACCTGAAGGAAAAGCTGGGCGGCCTGGAGGGTACGCGAGACGTGCAGCTTTCGCGCGACGACCTGCGTCCCGAACTCAACGTGGTCTTCGACCGTGACCGCCTTGCCTATTACGGCATGAACAGCGCTACGGCGTCGCAGGCCGTGCGCAACCGCATCGACGGCCTCGTGGCCTCGAAATACCGCGAGGACGGCGACGAATATGACATCGTGGTGCGCTATGCCGAACCGTTCCGCATGTCGCTCGGGGACGTGGAGAACATCACGCTTTACAACGGGCAGGGGCGCCCCGTGAAACTCAAGGAGGTCGGCCGCGTGCAGGAGGAGTATGCCGCGCCGATGATCGAGCGCGAGAACCGCCAGCGTGTGATCACGGTCAAGTCGTCGCTCGGAGCCGGCGTCGCCTTGGGCGACGTGGTGGCCGAGGTCGATCAACTCATCGCCGGGTATCCCGTGCCCGACGGCGTCGACCTCGAAATCGGCGGTACGGTCGAAGACCAGGGCGACGCCTTCAGCGATCTGGGCGTGCTGTTCATCCTGATCGTCATCCTGGTCTACATCGTGATGGCCACGCAGTTCGAATCGCTGCTCTTCCCGTTCATCATCATGTTCACCATCCCGTTCGCCGCCACGGGCGTTTTCCTGGCTTTGTGGATGACCTCCACGCCGATGTCGCTCATTGCCCTGATCGGCGCCATCATGCTGGTGGGCATCGTGACCAAGAACGGTATCGTGATGGTCGACTACATGAACCTGCTGGTCGAGCGCGGCTCGGGTGTCTTCGATGCCGTGATCGCCGGCGGAAAGAGCCGTCTGCGCCCTGTGCTCATGACTTCGTTCACGACCATTCTGGGTATGCTGCCGCTGGCGATCGGCACGGGTGTCGGGTCGGAGACGTGGCAGCCCATGGGTATCGCCGTGATCGGCGGACTTACCTTCTCGACCCTGCTGACGCTGTTCATCATCCCGGCGCTCTACTCGGTATTCGTCAACCGCTCGCAGCGCAAGGAGAAGGAGAAACTTGCCCGCCTGGCCGCCGAACACCAGGCCAGCCGGCATTAAACCGTTTATCCCGCCTGTCCGGTTGTTACCGCACCGGGCAGGCGGGACATAAAACCCCAATACCGTTATGAAAGCAGTATTCTTATCATACAACCAGGCGCTCACCGACCGTGTGAACGCCATCCTCGACGAGCAGGGCGTCCGCGGCTTCACGCGCTGGGCGCTGACCGAGGGTCGCGGGTCGTTCGACGGCGAACCCCATTACGGCACGCATGCCTGGCCGTCGATGAACGCTTCGCTCATGGCCATCGTCGACGACGAAAAGGTCGCGCCGCTGATGGAGGCTTTCCGGGAGATGGACGCCGCCACCAAGATGCAGGGCTCGCGCGCCTTCGTCTGGAATATCGAGCAGACCTACTGAGTTTCCCGGAGCTGCGGTGTGCCGGGATTTTCCCGGGCTCCGGGGTAAGGGGCCGGGTTTCCCGGTGTTTCCGGGTACGCCGGGCGGGTGTGCCGGGCCTTTCCGGTACTTGCCGGAACGTTCCGGGAGCTTTCCCCGGTTGTCTTCTCCGGTTTTGCAGGCAGACTGCGGCTTGGGGGTGTTTGCCCTGGCGGCAGTCCCGGACTTTGCAGCGGCCGAGCCGGTGCACTGAGGCAGATTCTTCGGTGTGCCCGTACGCAGTCGTCCTATTTTTACTATCTTTGCCTGCATGAAACTCACCTTTCTGGGAACGGGCACCTCGCAGGGCGTCCCTGTCATCGGGTGCCGCTGCAAGGTCTGCACCTCGGCCGACAAGCGCGACAACCGCCTGCGCACTTCGGCCATGGTCGAGGCGTGCGGCGTGCGTATGGTCATCGACGCCGGCCCCGATTTCCGCTGCCAAATGCTCCGTACGGGCATCCGCCACCTCGACGCCATCCTCCTCACGCACGAACACAAAGATCATATCGGCGGGCTGGACGACGTGCGGGCTTTCAACTTTGTCGATTACCCGCCGCTGGTGCACAAGGTCGACATCTACGCCGCACCCCATACCCTCGGCGTCGTGCGCAAGGACTTCGACTATGCCTTCGCACAGGATAAATACCGCGGCGTGCCCGAAATCGAGTTGCATGAGATCGACGTCACCCGGCCGTTCCGGGTCGGGGGACTGGAAGTCGTCCCCGTATCGGGACACCATTCCGACCGTTTCGCCGTTACGGGCTACCGTATCGGCAGGCTGGCCTACCTGACCGATTTCAAGACCATCGGGGATGCCGAGGTCGAAAAACTCCGGGGCGTGGAGGTGCTCGTCGTCAACGCGCTCCGCTTTACGGAGCATTATTCCCATTTCAACGTGGCCGAAGCCCTTGCGCTCATCGCCCGCGTTGCCCCGCGCGAGGCCTACCTCACGCACATGTCCCACGACATCGGCCTGCATGCCGTGACGGAGCCGACGCTCCCCCGCGGCGTACACATGGCCTACGATACGTTGCAGATTGAAATAAACGATTGATATGAAAGATTTTAAAAATAAGGTCGTCATCGTGACGGGTGCTTCGTCGGGTATCGGCGAGGCGATGGCACGCGAGTTCGCCGCGCAGGGCGCCCGTGTGGTGCTGGGTGCGCGCAGCGTGCAGAAATTACAGCTTATCGCGGGCGACATCCGTTCCCGGGGCGGGCAGGCCGCCTATTGCGGCGTCGATGTGACCGATGTCGGCGAGTGCCGCCGGCTCATCGACACGGCCGTGCGTGAGTTCGGGGGTATCGACGTGCTGGTTTGCAACGCCGGGCTTTCGATGCGCGCCATTTTCGACGACGTCGACCTGGAGGTGCTCCACCGCCTGATGGACGTCAATTTCTGGGGTACGGTCAACTGTTGCAAATTCGCCCTGCCGTATCTCCAGCAGTCGCACGGTTCGATTGTCGGTATCTCGTCCGTCGCCGGGCTGCACGGGCTGCCGGGACGCACGGGCTATTCGGCCTCGAAGTTCGCCATGACGGGCTTCCTCGAAACGCTGCGCATCGAAAACCTCCGAAAAGGGTTGCATGTGATGGTAGCCTGCCCGGGTTTCACGGCATCCAACGTCCGCTTCTCGGCCCTCACGGCCGACGGCACGCAGCAGGGCGAAACCCCGCGTGACGAGGCGAAGATGATGACCCCCGAAGAGGTCGCCCGCATTGTCGCCCGCGGCATCCTGAAGCGCAAGCGCCTCTGCCTGATGGAAAACGAGGGGCGTGCCACGCATTTTGTCAAAAAGTTCGCCCCCGGCTTCCTCGACCGCATGTTCTACCTGGTGATGTCCCGGGAGCCCGATTCGCCGCTGAAATAACGTCGCCGCATCCGCCGTGGCGAGCCCCGGGGAGCGGTTTGAACCAAGGGAACTATGGTACGGGAAGAAAGACATTCCGAAGAAGAGGTTCGGCGCGTCTGCGTCGAGATCCGCCGTCAGGCCGCGTTGGAAAACGCCCGCTGGCAGCTTAAAGCGGGGTATGGCGGTTTGGCTCTCATGTCCGTCGTGCTGGTCGTCGTCCTTTGGGGAGGCGACAGCTGGAGATGGTGGTGGCTTTTTTATTTCGTTGCGCCGGTCATGCTGGTCATCAACGGCCACCGTGTGGCGCGGGGTAAAAAATCGTGGTGAAATAAATGGTAAAATAAAAGGAGGCGCTCAGCTGATGGGGCGCCTCCTTTTTTGTCGTCGGTTCATTGTTCAAAAAATATGGGCGCCTCTTTTTTGCCATGGGTTCATCGTTCCCGCCTTTCCGGTTCCGCTTCTCATTTGCAATCCCTCTTCCATTAGCGCTTCTCCCGCCTTCCGTCCCTCGCCCTTCCGGTGCGCCCGGGGCCTGCTGCGGATTATTCCTTTTTCTTCGCCCCGCCGTCCTTATTGCCGTCCTTGCCGTCTTCCTTCGAGGAGTCCTTGAACTCCTTGACGCCGCGTCCCAGGCCGCGCATCAGTTCGGGGATCTTCCTGCCGCCGAACAGGAGCAATACGACCAACAGGATAAGTATGAGCTCGGTCGGGCCGAGGAACAGGGGGATGATGGATAATGTCATGGTATATTCGGGTCTTTGGTGTGTGCGTTTTCCGTCCGGGCTTCCTCTGCCGTATTCCCGGACACGGGGCCTGCCTGCGGACAAATGTACTAAGAATTTCCGAAACCCCGCTTTCCCGGGCGAAAAAAAGCGGACTTGGCTGCGGATACCTATACCGAATAGAGGAAATCCTCGAGTGAGCACGCCGGGTCGACAGCCAGCTTTTTACGGATCCGGAACCGGAGCTTCTTAATGCTGTCGGGCTGTACGGAACGGATATGGGCGATCGTTTTGTTTTCCATGCCCATGCGCAGATAGGCACAGAAACGCAGCTCGTGCTCCGTAAGATCGGGATGCGCCTTCCTGAGCCGCTCCAGAAAGCCGGGGTAGATCGCCTCGAAGTGGATCCGGAAAAAGGCATTCTCCTCGTCCGGATGGGTCTGGTGTCTGCGTATGCTTTGTTGCAGCCGGATGCCGATTTGCGCCGGGAGGTGCCCTTCGTGCTGTTCTTGTTCGATCTTCTGCCGCAACTCTTCGAGCACGCGGTTGTAACTGTTGATTGCCATCACGCGGTCGGCCAGCTCCCGGTTGCGCAGATCCACTTCGCGGCGGTACTGTTCGCTGCGCAGCCTTTCGTGCGCGAGGCGCGTGTTGAGTTCCTTGTTCTCCGCTTCGTGCAGCTGGTTGAGCAGTCGCTCCCTGTCGCGGCGCGCCCGGAAGGCATAGCAGATGAAGGCGGCGATGCAGACCACCGTGATGACGATGAGCAGAGTCAGCCGCAGCTGCCATGTCGCCCGTTCGTGCAGGTAGGTGAGCCGGGTCTCGTATTGCTCGATGGCTGCGCGGTTTTCCATCAGCCGCACTTCGGCCAGCCGCCTGTCTGCACCGAGCGAGTCGCGAGCCGCTGAAAACCGGCTCAACGTGCGGTAAGCGCTGTCGGCCTGCCCCGTGGCATAGAGTGCGTGGGCGGTGTTTTCGAGCGAGGGGAGCAGGAATTCCGCATCGTCCGAAGCTTCGACATAGTCGAGTGCCTGCCGCAGGAGCGGGAACGCTTCTGCGGCGCTGTCCCGCTGCAATCGCTCGATCGCCAGCGCGACGGCGCTTTTGGCGATGAGTTTCCGGTCGTCCGAGAGCCTTGCCAGCCGGTAGGCTTCGGCGGCTTCCCCGCCCCGTTCGTCGCCTTCGGCATAAGAGCAGTACGAAAGCAGGACATTGATCCGAAATGAGGTGTCCGCGAGGCATTCCGGTGTGCGCAGCAGTGTGTCGAGTATTCCGACGGCTCTCTTCCGTTCGCCCTGGCGGTAAAGTACATTGGCGAAATTCAGCCGGTTTTTGACGTAATATGTGTCGGTTCCCGAGAGGGTGAACAGGCTGTCGGCTGCCTTGAAGTAGTCGAGCGCACGCTGCCAGTCTTCGAGCTCCTGCATGATTACACCCATGTTGACGCATGTGCTGGCCAACCGGAGCGTGTCACCTGTCCTGCGGTAGTATTCGTCCGTTTCGCAATATCCCCGGTAACTGTCCGGATACTCTCCGCGCATCAGGCGTATCTGGCTTTGCAATCCCACGATGCGGATCCTGTCATACGGATAGCGTGCCGGGTCGACCTGCCGCTCTGCATCGCGGAGCAGTTCCAGGGCCTCGTCCCATCGGCCCTGCGGCACGAGTGCGCGGGCTTCCCAGTAGCGGGTGCGCCACCCGAGTACCGGGTTGTCCGGCAGTTGGTTGCGCCGAGTACGCAATTTTGCCAGTAACTCCCCGCCGTTCCGGGCGTCCTGCGACGATTCGAGTTGCCGCGCGAGCGAATCGTACGTGCGGTCGGCCGGTGCCCATTCCTTTTGGAGTGCCGGGTCTGGGGCGAAACATCCGGCCGCCAGCAGGATAACTGCGAAGAGGAAACATTTTTTCATGGCGTAAAAATAACAAAATTGCCGATGTCTACTATTTGTCCACCGCAGTTTTTTGTGCAGGAATCGTTTTCTCGATACCTTGCCGAAGCACCCGGGACGCTTCCCGACCCGGCTGCCGGATAGTATTAACCTTTAAAACGACGAAGCGATGAAAAGAATTATTTTTGGCCTTGCCTTGTGCTTGGCAGTGTGGGGATGCAGTGACGACAAGACCGGGGGGACGGTTCCGCCCGATCCCGGTCCTGAACCCGAAGTCCCGACCCTTGCGACGAGCCTGGCGTTCGGCGTCCCGTCCGTCGAGTTCCCTTCGGGTGGCAAGACGGTCGATGTGGCCGTCGTGGCCGAAGGCGGCGAGTGGGCGGTTGCAGAGACCCCCGACTGGCTGGCTGTGACGCCTGGCGAGGGGAAGGTGACCCTGGCTGCCGACGACAACCGGAGAGGCACCCTGCGAAGCGGGAAACTGCGTATAACGGGTGCAGAGAACGTGGAGGCGTCACTGGATGTGTCGCAGGGAAACGGGGCGCTGATTTTACGCCTCGAGGTCGAGGCTCCCGCGACGGTGGCGGCGATCCCGCTGCATGGTCAGGTGTCCTGCACGATCGACTGGGGCGACGGGGCTGTGGAAAGTATTGATGCCAAGATCGACGGTCTCGGGATCGCGCATCCCTCGCACGAGTATGCCGCGGCCGGGACTTACCGCGTATCGGTTAGCGGTACGGTGCCTTCGCTCTCTTCGATAAAATTGACCGATGACCAGGCGTTGCGGCTGAAAGCCGTCGAAGCCTGGGGTGCCACGGGCCTCGAAAAAATGCAGTATGCTTTTTACAGATGTGCTGCGCTCGAATCGATACCCTCTCCCGGGCCCGAGGCTCCGTTCGCCCGTGTGACGACCTTTTCCAAGGCTTTCGACAGCTGCGATGCCCTGCGGGAGATTCCCGCCGACCTGTTCGCCGGATGTACGGCCCTGACCGATTTGAGTTCCTGTTTCGCCAACTGTTATGCCCTGCAGGAGATTCCTGGACACCTGCTCGACGATTGCACGGGTGTCGAAAAGCTCAGCAGCATCTTTGCCTACTGCCGTGGGCTGGAGTCGGTTCCCGGGAAACTTTTCGCCGCCTGTTCGAAGGTGACCGACCTGGGCTACCTGTTCATCTCCTGCGAATCGCTGCGGGAACTCCCGGCGGATTTGTTCGCGGGCTGCGTTTCCGCCACGACCTTCATGCAGTGTTTTTCGGGTTGTACCTCGCTCGAGGCGATCCCCGCCGGGCTGTTCGACGACTGCACGCATACCGAGGTGTTCCAAAGCACTTTTATCGACTGCTCGGGGCTGAAGAGCGTCCCCGAAGGGTTGTTCGACAAACATCCCGATGCCGTGAAATTCAATTTCACCTTTGCCGATTGTACGGGCATCGAGTCCGTACCCGTCTCCCTGTTCGACAACTGCCGCAAGGCCACGGCGTTCACCCAGACTTTCCGGGCATGTTCGGCCTGGCAGGGCGAATCGCCCTATACGCTGGTCGACGGGACGAAGGTGCATCTCTACGAGCGCTCCAAATACCCCGATGCCTTCGAAAAGGCTCCCTCGTCCAGCACCAACGGGACTTTCAGGGCGTGCACCGGGCTGGCCGATTATGAGAAGATGGCTGCCGATTATCCCAAGTGGGTGAAATAGCATGGCGGACGGACGGTGGCGCCTGCACAGCCAGAAAAGAGCCCCGGAGCATCGCTCCGGGGCTCTTCTTGTAATGGGCTGATCGCCTTATTTGAAGAATATCGACGAAATCTCCTTGTAGTTGTGCACGCGCTCGATGACGTCGGCGAACATGTCCGCCACCGACAGCACCGTGAACTTGTGCAGGTCTTTGTCGGGGTTGAGCGGTATGGTGTCCGTCACGATCACCTCCTGCAGCGCGCTGTCGTTGATGCGCTCGTAGGCCGGGCCCGACAGCACGGGATGGGTGATGGCAGCGCGAACGCTCTTCGCCCCGCGTGACATGAGCATGTCGGCGGCCATGCAGATCGTGCCTGCCGTGTCGATCATGTCGTCCACGATCAGGATATTGCGGCCCTCGACCTCGCCGATGGCAGTCATCGTACCCACGACGTTGGCTTTGGCACGTTCCTTATGCGAAATGATGATCGGCGTGCCGAGCAGCTTGGCATAGGTGTTGGCACGCTTGGCGCCGCCCATGTCGGGCGCTGCGATCGATAGCTCTTCGATGTTGAGGCTCTTGATATAGGGGATGAAGATGCCGCTGGCATAGAGCGCATCGACCGGTACGTCGAAGAAACCCTGTATCTGGTCGGCATGCAAGTCCATCGTCATCACGCGGTCTACGCCTGCGGCCATCAGCAGGTTGGCTACCAGTTTCGCGCCGATCGGCACCCGGGGCCGGTCTTTCCGATCCTGTCGTGCCCAGCCGAAGTAGGGTATCACGGCCACGACCTTGTAGGCCGAAGCGCGGCGTGCGGCGTCGATCATCATCAACAACTCCATCAGGTTATCCGAAGGCGGGAACGTCGACTGGATGATGAATACCGTACACCCGCGGATGGACTCGTTGAAGCAGGGCTGGAACTCGCCGTCGCTGAAACGCAGCACTTCCGATTGCCCGAGCGTCGTACCGAAACTCGCCGCGATTTTTTCGGCAAGGTATTCCGATCCGCGACCCGAGAAAATTTTGATTTTGTGGATAGCCATAGGTTACGAGGATTTTTGATGGTGCAAAGATAGTATATGCCGTCGGAAAAACGAGCCCTGCGGGCAACCTTTTTTCAACAATCGGTTAAACATTGAGGCATCCGCCGATGAAGCCGAGGATCTCCTCGCGTCCCGTACCGCGTTCGCCCGACGAGACGAACATCGGCGGAAGTTCCTCCCATTGCTCGCCGAGCGTGGCCTTGTAACGCTCCATGCTCTTCGCACACTGCGTCTTGGACAGCTTGTCGGCCTTGGTGAAGACGATGCCGAACGGAATGCCGTTCATACCCAGCATTTCGATGAAGCGCAGGTCGATCTTCTGGGGTTCGAGCCGGATGTCCACCAGTACGAACAGGAAGTGCATCTTCTCGCATTTGAGCACGTAGTCGGTGATGATCTTGGCGAAATCGCTGCGCATGGCCTTCGACGTGCGGGCATAGCCGTAGCCCGGCAGGTCGACCAGGTACCACGCATTGTCGATCAGGAAGTGGTTGATGAGCCGCGTCTTGCCGGGTGTCCCCGAGACCTTTGCCAGCCCCTGCCGGCCGGTCAGCATGTTGATGAGCGACGACTTGCCGACGTTGCTGCGCCCGATGAAGGCGATGTCCTTCAGCGAATCCTTCGGAACTTGCGAGATGCGCTCCGAGCTGCACTTGAATTCGGCTTTGTTGATCTGCATGGCAATGGAATTTTGTGCAAAGATAGCAATATTTCCGGATACGGCACGGGGGAAGGCGTCCGCCGCACCCCTTTCTGTCGCCTCCCGGTTCGTTTGCCCTCTCCGCGGCTGCCCGTTATTTCCGCGGCTGCTTACCCCGTTTCCAGGCGAGCGTCACCCACAGCGGACAGTGATCCGATGCCGTGGCCGTATGGTCTACGGCGCTTTCCGTGACCGTGGCCGACGTGGGCAGCCCGCGGCCGAGGATGTAGTCGATGCGCACGGCCGGGTTGTCGGACGGAAACGTCATCCGCGTGGTGTCGGAAAGTATCCGGAAGCCGCCGCCCAGCCCCGCGAGCACCGCCGCGGCATCCCCTGTGTTGAAATCCCCGGCCAGCAGCACCGGTTTGCGGCATGTGTCGGTGGCCTGCAGGATCAGGGGCAGCGATGCGTGCCGGTCTTCGGGCGTGAGCGAAAGGTGGGTGACGCATACCGTGTAGTCCGGGAATTCCGCCATGAGCAGTACCCGGGCCTCCTCGCGCCCCGGGAGCGGGGTGCTGCGTACGGCGAGCGGCTCGGTGCGCGACAGCAACCCGACGCCGTAGCTTCCGCCCGCGAAGCCGATGGCGCGGCCGAACGTGGCGTGCATACCCGTCATCCGCCCCAGTTCACCGGGGATGTAACGCCCGTCCACACGCAGCGTGGCGCTGTCCAGTTCCTGCAACGCCACCAGGTCGGGCGCTTCGCGCAGGATGACCCGGGCGATGCGGCCGATGTCCTGTATGTTGTCGATGCCGATGCCGTTGCGGATGTTGTAGGACATCAGTTTGAGACGCTCGGGCCGCTGTGTGCAGGCGGCAGCCAGGCCGCAGCAGAGGGCCAGCACGAGGGTGCGTAGGGGTTGTTTCATGCCGGATGGGGTTTTCCGCAAAGGTAATACAACCGCAGTTGAAAGCCAAATAAATCCGACATGACCTGCTGTGTGCCATGCGGTTCCGTGACAGGCGCCCTGTGCCGGGCCTCGTAAATTCCTTTCGGTTTGGTTTAACGGTGAATTTTTCGTACCTTTTAGCATCCGATTTGCAGCGACCGATATATTTAACTTATCATGCTTATGAAAACTCGACTTCCTATCGTGCTCGGCGCTGCGGCGCTGGCCTTTCTTCCCACCGAATCCCCGGCCTGCACGCGGGCCGTTTATCTCGGCCCCGAGGGTATGACCGTCACCGGGCGTACCATGGACTGGCGCGAGGATCCGCTCACCAACCTTTACATCTTTCCGCGCGGTACGGCGCGGCGCGGGGCGAACACAGACAACACGGTGTTCTGGACCTCGAAATACGGCACCCTGTCGGCTGCCGGCTACGACATCGGCATCACCGACGGCATGAACGAGGCCGGGCTGGTCGCCAACCTGCTGTTCCTGCCCGAATCCGTCTACGAACGCCCGGGCGATACGCGCCCGGTCATGGGACTGAGCATCTGGACGCAGTATGTGCTGGATAATTTCGCTACGGTCGACGAAGCCGTTGCGGAGCTTTCGAAGGAGAAGTTCCGCATCGACGCCCCCGACCTCCCGAACGGTGTCAAGTCGCGCCTGCACCTGGCCATCTCCGACGTCTCGGGCGACAGCGCCATCTTCGAGTATGTCGACGGCCGCCTGTCGGTGCACCACGGCCGTGAGTACCAGGTGATGACCAATTCGCCGTTCTACGACCAGCAGCTCGCAATCCTCGATTACTGGCAGCAGATCGGCGGGCTGACGATGCTTCCCGGCACCAACCGCGCCCCCGACCGCTTCGTGCGTGCGTCGTTCTATATCAACGCCGTCGTCAAAAGCGCCGATCCGAAAGTCGCCGTGCCGGCCGTGATGTCCGTAATGCGCAACGTCTCGGTGCCCTACGGCATCTCGACCCCCGATAAGCCCCATATCGCGTCGACGCGCTGGCGCACGGTCTGCGACCAGAAGAACCGGGTCTACTATTTCGAGCCTACGCTGGCGATGGAAACCTTCTGGGTCGACCTTTCGAAGATCGACTTCGGCCAGGGAACGCCCGAACGTGTCCTGAAACTCGTCGGCGGCCGAACCTTCACGGGCGATGCCACGGCCGAATTCCGCAGGAGCGACAAGCCGTTCGTCTTCCTGTTCGGGGTGTAATTACCGGATTGGTGGAATTATGTACGGCAAGCGCCGGTTCTTCATCCGAGTCCGGCGCTTGCCCGTATTTCTCCTTTTCGCCGAGGCCGGGATCCGCGTCATGACATTAGGACGGGCGGCGTGATATCCGTATGGAATTTTTCCTATCTTTGCGGCGATATAAATCTCCGCAATGGAAAATTACTCTCATTTTATCATTACCCGGTTCAACCTGAACCTTTATGCGCAGGATAAACACGACCTGCCCACCCGTACGGATCGGTGGCTCGAACACCGGTTCGAGGTCTTCGAGCGTTACTGCCTGCCGTCCGTGGCAGCGCAGACGAGCGGGAATTTCACCTGGCTCTGTCTTTTCGATGCCGCGACGCCCGAGTCCTGCCGCCGCCGTATCGAAGGCTATAAGGCCCGGTGCCCGCAGTTCGAAGCCGTCTATTATACGGCCGCACAGGCGGCCAACCTGACGGAAAATCTCCGCACGACGATTGCTGCGTACGTGTCGTGCGACCGGAAGGGAAGAAAATCCCCCCCCCCGAAGCTGCTGATCACCACTAACTTGGATAACGACGACGCCTTTTCGTCCGATGTCGTCGAACTGCTGCAACGCGAGCTGCGTCCCGCTCCCGGCAAACGGATTTACAGCCTGCTATACGGTTACCAGTATTTCACCGACCGCCGCTTCGCACTCAAGATGCGCTATACGAACAATCACTTCCTGACCCTCGCCGAGCCGTTCGATGCGCGTGCCGAAACTATCATTTCCTACCGCCATACCAAGGCCATCCGGCAATTGCCGACCATCTATCTCTCCTCCGCCCGCGGAAAATGGCTCGAAATCGTCCACGAGGACAACGTCAGCAATGATTTTCGCATCAACATCAAAGTCTGGTATATTCCCCTGCTATATGGCCGGTCGTTCTCCGATTTCGGTTTGGGCGGATTCCGCCTGTCCTGCGCCCGGCAGTGGGCGGCCACGCTGCTCGTGGTTCCGGCACGCTTTTTTGCCACGGCGGTACGGCGTTTGCGCCGCAAGTGGTCGAAATAACCCTTTCCCGGCCTGAAAAAGCGGCGATGCTTCCGCAAACCACCGGAGGCATCGCCCTGTATTCGACGCGCTATGGCACCGCAGCCTTACCGCAGCCTCGGGTATTTGTTGTTGAAACGGAACCCGACGCCCAGCATCAGGTAGTTCGGGGTCTGGAAATCCTTGAGGCAGTACCCCACATGCACGAACGTATTGTGTGTGACACCTACCTTGAGCGTCAGCATCTGGTAAAACGACTTGAGGTCTCCTCCCTTGTGCAGCACGTTGAAACCCAGTCCGAAGCCGACCGTGAAATAGGGCATCACGAACTCCGCGCGTCCCGAAATTCCCAGTGCGATCTGTTTGTCGAACGAGGGGGTGTGGAACTGGTATCCGGGATCGCCCCCGTCGTAGCCTACGATGTAGTCTTCGGTGTAGACGTTGGCGCTGCCGTCGTACACGCCGTCCACCGACAGACCCGTGCGGAACTTGTACCCGAAATTATACATCGCCGCGAAGTTGAACCCCGCCACGCCGTAGGCATCGGGTGCGGCATATTGCTTGTCGCCGACCGCCACGCCCTTGCGGCGCCACGAGCCGAACAGCACGAGGTCGTAGCTCAGATGGCGGGGAAAGGGTGTTGCGAGCAGCCGTGCCCGTGGCCGCGAGAGCGGGTTGTCGACCCTTCCGAAACTGTATACGAGCCCGAGTTTCATGCCGATCGAGTTGAGTCCCGCGTTGGGGAATTTGGTGTTGCCGTTCGAAAAGTGGGTCATCGAAAGGCCCGTGGTGAGTTCCAACCGCTGCGTGAGCAGCCAGTTGAGGTAGAAATCGACGTTGAGGTAGGCGTTGACCCTCGACCCCATCATGATGTTGGCGCGGTTGTAGTTCGTGTCGTAGGGTTTCCATCCGAACGACAGGCCGAAATTCCACTCGTAGTTGAACGATACCAGCGGGCTGATGCGTGCGATGCGCGCGCCCTGGAAGAGGTAGACGGCAACCGGGTTGCCCAGCTCCCCGCGGTTGCCGAAGCTATAATAGGAGACCCCGATCCCCTGATATACGCCGCCGTAGATACAGTCGGGGCGCGACCCGGGGCGGAAGTGGAACGAATAACGCAGGTGGGCGGCCAGCGAGCGCTGGATCGGTTCGCCCGCCATGTTGGCCCCTGCCAGAAAGATGTTCGTCGGGGGAATGTACTCCGGGCGGAATTCCGCGCCGATGCTGTGGACGAGCCTCCGCCTGCGGCCGGTCGTGTCCGCGGAGAAGGAGGACAATAGCGGGGTAGTGGCTGAGGCTTGTTTCTTCGTCTGATCCAGGGCGGCCCGGTATCCGGCGGCATAGCCGTTACGGTAGCCCGTATCGTAGCCCGTCCGGTAGGCGGATGCGCGGCGGCGTGCCGCTCCCCGGGACACGGTGTCGGCCGCAGCCCTGCGCGCCATGCCCGTCGTATCCGGCGCCGCACTGCGGGACGTGCCGTCCCCGGCGCTCGCGGCGTCCTTTGTGCGTTTTGCGCGTTCGGCGTTTCCGACATCCCCGGCGCTCGCGGCATCCCGGTGCGCCGGTGCGTTTTGCCGCGGTGCGCCGTCCGCCCGGGCGGGTACGGGCTCCGCGGCGGTTGCCTCCGCCGACAAGAAGAGCAGGCACCCTGCAAAGAGCCCTGCCGTCCTCCGTATGATATGTCGCATTCTCTCCAATCGCGGTATTTTGACCGCACAAGTTACGAATTTTTACGCGAGTGCAAAGCGTTGATCCGAAAAAATACCCCGCAGGTATTCTGTTTCGTCGTTTCCGCTTTCCGGTTTCGTCGGTTTTGGTTTCTCCGTCCGGTTGTCCCCGCCCTGCTGAATTTGCTGTTCCGGGCTTTTCGTCCCGTTGTCCCGCCCTGCAAATCGCTGTTTTTTTTGGATATTCCCGGAATTGTACCTACCTTTGCCCGAAACCAATATCCGCTCCGATGAGAATGAACGATTAATGAGGTCGGTTCCATTAAACCGACACCGTGTGAAAAACATCAGGTCTCAGGTTTAACAGGCCTTTCCCGAAGGCCGCCATTAATCGTTTTAATCCATATGGGTATTATCCTTAGCGGTGTTTCCTACCGCTATCGCAATCAGCAATTTCTGTTCGAAGGGCTCGACCTGTCGGTCGCTGCGGGCGCGAAGGTGTCGCTCGTCGGCGACAACGGTACGGGCAAGTCGACGCTCCTGAAACTTATCGCCGGCGAGCTTGCGCCCTCGTCGGGCAGCATCGTATGTCCTTCGCGGCCCTATTACGTGCCCCAGCAGGCCGGCATCGCGGGGATTTCCGTCGCCCGGGCCCTCGGGGTGGACGGAAAGGTCGAGGCGCTGCGTGCCATCTGTGCGGGCAGTACCGATGCGGCCTGCTACGACATCCTCGCCGACGACTGGGAGGTCGAAGCCCGCTGCCGTGCGGCGCTTGACGGGTGGGGGCTGCCGCACGTGGGGCTGGATTCCCCGGTCGATACGCTGAGCGGCGGCGAGAAAACCCGCTTGCTGCTTGCCGGGGTCACCGTCCACGCGCCCGCGGTCATCCTGCTCGACGAGCCGACCAACCACCTCGACGCTTCGGGACGGCGGAAGCTCTGCGATTTTGTATGCGGCAGCCGTGCGACCATACTCGTGGTCAGCCACGACGCCGAGCTGCTCGACCTGGTCGGCACCACCTGCGAGCTTACCCCGCAGGGGCTGAAGGTCTATGGCGGCAATTTCGCTTTCTGCCGGGAGCAGCGCCAGGCCGAGGAAGCCGCGCTGGAACGGCAGGTCGCCTCCGCGGAGGCCGCCCTGCAGCTGGCGCGCAGGAAGGCGCGGGAAATCCGCGAGCGGCAGGAGAAACGTATGCGGGCGGGCGAACGGCACAAGGACGGGCTCCCGCGCATCCTTCGCAAGACTTTCAAGGACAGCGGCGAGCGGACGGACAGCCGCCTCGGGAACAAACATGCGGGGCTGGTCGACGACGCCCGGCAGCGGCTCGGCGAACTGCGCCGGCGCCGGCGCGAGGCCTGCGAACTGAAGATCGATTTCGACGATGCGCGGCTGCACGACGGCAAACTGCTGGTCTCGGCCCGCGGCGTGAACGTCGAACATACCCCCGGGCATCCGCTGTGGCGGGTACCCATCGACCTGGAGGTGCGCAGCGGCGAGCGCATCCTGCTCGCGGGGGACAACGGCTCGGGCAAGACGACCCTTGTCCGGTTATTGGCGGGGGAGTTGCAACCCTCCTCGGGGCAGGTCGTGCGCACGGCGTTTTCCCATGTGTGGCTCGACCAGGAATACGGCATGGCTGCCACCCCGCGGAGCGTGCTGGAACTGGCGCAGTGCCATAACTCCGGCGGCCTGCCCGAACACGGGCTGAAGATGCGGCTCCACAGGGCCCTGTTCCCCGAGGCCATGTGGGACAAGCGTTGCGACACGCTGAGCGGCGGCGAGCGGATGCGGCTCTGCCTGTGCTGCCTGATGATTTCAAACTCGGTTCCCGACCTGCTTGTCCTCGACGAACCGACCAACAACCTCGACCTCGGGAGCCTCGGCATCCTTGCCCGCGCCATTGCAGGGTATCGGGGAACGCTGCTCGTCGTCACCCACGACCGGCATTTCGCCCGCGAGGTCGGCATCACGCGGACGGTAGCTCTGCCTCCGCCGGAATAGGTGCTTTTCCGGTCGGCCGGTTTTCCCCCGGATTATGGCCTGCGCCGTGGAAAAAACGGGCGAAAAATTGCAAAATCCGGCCGGATTTCGTATACTTGTGCATGTAAATTCCCGGGAAGGCGGGCTGCCTGCCTGAACACCAACCTCGGGCGGCCTTCCTCCGGACTTCCGGACGAGAAATTTTTGACGAATGAAACGATTCTCCCTCATACTCCTTTCCCTGTTGGTTTGTTCGGCTGCTGCCCGGGGCGGTGACACTATGCCGGGCGACTTGCTGCGGACGCTCAATGCGGCGATCGACAGCAGCGAAGTCTATACCGGCTATAAAAAGGCGCGCATCGAGGAGCTGCGGCTGCGCAAGACCGGTGCCCGGAGCACGGAGGACATCTACCGGATCAACTGTGAGATCATCGACAACTACGAATCCTTCCTGTGCGACTCGGCCGAATATTACGTCCTGCAGAATATCCGGATCGCCCGCAGCCTCGGCAACCCGGATCATCTCTCCGAGAGCAGGCTGCGGCTGGCGTTCCTCTACTCCCTTTCGGGGCTTTTCCTGCAGGCCAACGACATTTTCCGGTCTATCGACTACGGACGGCTGCCTGCCGACCAAAAATGCCGCTATTACTGGAACTCGATCCGCTATTACGAGAACCTGATAAAATACACCAACGACAGCCAGCTGTCGGACGAATATAAGGGGGAGATCGGCCGCTGCCGTGATTCGCTGTTGTCGCTGCTGCCCGTCGGTTCCACGGACTGGCAGACCGAGCGGGCTTTCCAGCTCATGGAGCAGGGACAGCCGGACGGGGCGCTCGAAATCTTCGAAGGCATATTCCGTTCGCGCGATCCCCAGACCCATCCCTATGCCATGGGGGCGATGTGCCTGGCCAAAGCCTACGGGCAGGCGGGTGACAGCGCGATGGAGGAACGCTACCTGATCCTGGCCGCCACGATGGACATACGCCTTGCGGTGAAGGAGAACGAGGCGCTGCTCGCACTGGCCACGCGCCTGTTCGAAAAGGGCGACATCGACCGGGCATACTCCTATATCTCCTATGCGCTGAACGATGCCAATTTCTACAATTCCCGTTTCAAGAACACCGTGATCGCGCGCCTCTATCCGATCATCGAGAGCAGCTACCTCTATAAACTCGACAAGCAGCGGCACAACCTGCGCTTCTATTCCACCATGTCGAGCCTGCTGGTGCTGGCCCTGGCCATCGCGCTGTTTTTCTATTTCCGCCAGACGAAGGTCATATCGCGTGCCCGGCGGGAGCTGGCGGCGCTTACGCAGGAGCTCATCAGCCTGAACCGCAACCTCGACGAAGCGAACCTGGTCAAGGAGCGTTACCTGGGTTATTTCATGAACCAGTGCGCCATCTATATCAACAAATTGGACAAATACCGCCGCGATATAAACCTGAAGATCAGGAATAAACAATTTGACCGCCTGCACGACCTTTCGTTGCAGGCCCCCGGCAGGGAGGAAGAGGAGCTGTGCCGCAATTTCGACAGGGCCTTCCTGAACCTCTATCCCAATTTCGTGGAGAAATTCAACGCCCTGCTCAACCCCCGGAGCCGCTATACGCCCGAAGAAGGGCGCCTCAACACCGAGCTGCGCATCTTTGCGCTGATCCGGCTCGGGGTTTCCGACGTGAACCAGATCGCCGATTTCCTGCGCTGTTCGCCGCAGACGATCTATAATTACAAGAGCAAAATCAAGAAAGCCGCGCTCAACGGCGGCGACAATTTCGAGGAAACGGTTCGCAAACTCGGTTCCCTTTCGCTCGATGCGTTTCCATCCTGTTTGCCGACCGACAATGCATAGCCATATGCAAGTCGTCGTTTGTTAGTTGCTTGTCCGGAAAAATGTTCCTTCCCTGTTTATTCCCAATCCGGTGCGTGTCCCGCTTTCAGCCTCGCCGTGATTCGGGTGAAATTCTGGTGTGATCCCCGTGTGCCCCGGCTTGGCAGCCCCGGCCGGTGCGGCCTGCAGTTTCCCCCTTTCTTCCGATGCCCCGGCGTCCGCCTGCCCCTTTCCGATACGCTGCACCCTCCGGGGAGCTCCCCGGAGCCCTGACAGACCGGGTAAAAAGAGACCCCTGCCTCAATCGCATGAAGCAGGGGTGATATATTCCTCGTGGAAAATCAGTATCTCCTGTTGCCGCCGTAGCCGCCGCCACGGTTGCCGCCGCCGTAACCGCCGGCAGGCCTGTCGGCCTTCGGTTTTGCGACATTGACCCCGATGGTCTTGCCTTCGAAGTCGGTGCCGTCGAGCGCGTCGATCGCAGCCTGGCCTTCGGCATCGTTGGGCATCTCTACGAAGCCGAAGCCACGCGAGCGGCCCGTTTCGCGGTCGGTGATTACGTTAGCCGAGGATACCTCGCCGTACTGTGAGAAAAGGTTCTGCAAGCTGTCGCCTTTCGTACCCCAGCTCAGGTGTGAAACATAAATGTTCATCGTTCTTGTTTTTTAATTATTGTTTGTTTATGATTGATATACGTACTGCGGCCAATCCGCGCGTCCCGCGTTCAATTTCAAATGTGACTTTGTCTCCTTCGGCAATGGTGTCAGGTGCGGAAGAGATGTGGAAAAAGTATTTTTCGCCGCTGTCGGCATCCTTTATGAAGCCGTAGCCTTTCGAGGCGGTGAAATACTCGACGCGCCCTGTGGAGGGCAGTATTTCCATTTCCTCCTGTTTGGGTGTCGAAATCTCGATCTGCGAGACGTCTATCTCCGTCTTGGGTTTGACATCCTGGGGCGTAGTGTGCAGTATGCCGTTCTCGTCCACATAGGCTATCATATCCTCGAAAGAACTCGTACCGCCGCTTTTGCGTTCGTCCTTGCGTTTTTGCTTTTCCTGTCGTTTTTGCTCCTTGAGCTTTTCCCGGTCTCTTTTACCTGTCGTTATTCGTTTTGCCATTCTATGTTGTTATGCGGCTATCGCCCCTGTCGCGGGACTGTATCCGTCGGTTTTGTTGTATTTCCGCTGCCCGATACCCGTGTTCAAAGCAGAAAAGGTGCCAGATTCGGCGGCCTTTCCCCGGTATACGGAATTATGGGACATGGATTTCGTGCTTGTCTGTAAAAATATTCACCATCATTTTCTTTGGCATCACCTCCGATGCCTGTCGCCTGCAAGAGGCCGTTTATGAACAAAGAAGCTGATAATGAGATCTATTCTGAGATGGGACAGTCCGCCAAAGTACCGCGGAAACAAATACGCACGAAAGAAGAATTCAATATAAACCCTTGTTTATGCCGACAAAGGTAATCAAATTATTCGATTATTCCTATTTTTTTGCGGATTAATGCATTGACATGCCTCGGGAATCTATTTCAACCCCCTCCGGGGCCTCCTGCCGGCGGCCGATCCCCACGTCCCGGCATAAAAAAGGCAACCCCTTCACTCCTAAGTGTCTGGTTTGCCGTTATGTCTGTGCCGTTATGCTGTATTCGCCGCAATTCCGCTTCTGTGCCGCTCCTTCCCGGCTGCCGCTTTTTTCGCAGCAATCCTTGCCCTGTCGCAGTGCTGCCGCGCGGCGATTTCTCCCGCCGCCGCTTTTGTGCGGATGCACATCGGCACCCCGCGGCGGGCATCGCTTCCCTGCTGCCGTCTCGTTCCCGGCGATGGGCGGGAACGCACTTGGCCGGAGTGCCGGCAACAAGAAGTGCCGACACTCCGACCCGGGCTCCCGGGGCCTTAGTAGCCGAGTATCCTCAGCATCGAGCGGTAGGATTGCTCCTTGGCGAAGAGCCTCGTATAGTATTCGTTGTCGCTCTTGTCGCGGTCGATGATGATGTGTTTCGGTGCCGGGATCAGGCAGTGCTGGATGCCGCCGAAACCGCCCAGCGACTCCTGATAGGCGCCCGTGTGGAAGAACCCGATGTATTGCGTGTTGCCGGGTTCGAGCTTGGGCAGGAAGATAGCGTTGGTGTGCGATTCGGCGTTGTAGAAATCCTCGCTGTCGCAGGTCAGCCCCCCGAGCAGCACGCGCTGGTATTCGCGGTCCCAGTTGTTCACCGCCAGCATGATGTAACGCTGGTTGATGCCCCACGTGTCGGGCAGGGTAGTGATGAACGACGAGTCGATCATGTACCAGTTCTCGCGGTCGTTCTGCTGTTTCTGGTTGACGATCGAGTAGAGCGCCGCGCCGCTTTCGCCTACGGTGAACGACCCGAACTCGGTGAAGATGTTGGGTTCCTCCGTGTCGTTGCGGTGGCAGATGTTCTTGATCTGGGCGATGATCTCCTCGGTCAGGTATTCGTAGTCGTACTCGAAGTTGAGCGAGTTCTTGATGGGGAACCCGCCGCCGATGTTGAGGCTGTCCAGCTCGGGGCAGATGGCTTTGAGTTCGCAGTAGACGTTCATGCACTTCGACAACTCGTTCCAGTAGTAGGCCGTGTCCTTGATGCCCGTGTTGATGAAGAAATGCAGCATCTTGAGCTGGAACTTCTTGCTGTTCTTGAGCTTGGCCTTGTAGAAGTCGATGATGTCGTTGTAGCGGATACCCAGCCGCGAGGTGTAGAACTCGAACTTGGGTTCCTCCTCGCAGGCGATGCGGATGCCGACCTTGCATTTCTTGGTGAAGGCGTCCTCGAACAGGTCGAGCTCCTCCTTGTTGTCCAGCACGGGGATCGTGTTGACGAAGCCGTCGTTCACCAGCTGGGCGATGTTCTCCACGTACTGCGGGCGCTTGAACCCGTTGCAGATGATGTAACGGTCTTTGTCGATGATGCCGCCGTCGTAGAGCGCATTGATTATATGTATGTCGTATGCCGACGACGTTTCCAGGTGGACGTCGTTCTTCATGGCCTCCTCCAGTACGAACGAGAAATGGCTCGACTTGGTGCAGTAACAATAGTTGTACGAGCCTTTGTAGTCGACCTTCGCCATCGCCACGTTGAACATGCGCTTGGCGCGGTTGATCTGTTGCGAGATCTTCGGCAGGTACGTTATCTTGAGCGGCGTACCGTACTGTTTGATCAGTTCCATGAGCGGGATGTCATGGAAATTCAACTCGTTGTCTTCGACCGAGAACTCATCCTGCGGGAAGTCGAACGTCTGTTCGATGAGGTCGATGTACTTGTCTTTCATGGCTGGTTCGTGTAAGTTTCGGCAATCCGTCTTCGCTACATCCGCAATTTCCGGCCAAAGTAGCTCGCTCGGATTTTTTGAAATTTCGGGATGCAAATCAAACGAATATTTTTCGTATAACCAATAGTTTGCCCGATTATTTTGAAAATCCGTGCCGAATTTTGCTTTTTTCATCGGAAAAGGGTATTTTTGAACCGGATTTCAAAAGTGGATTTCAATCGTGTTGGTTCAGACCATATCGCAATATCTCGGGTCGCACAAGCGGCTCGTCGTGCCCCAGCTCGGGACGTTCATCGTCAAGGAGCCGGGCGTAAGCATTGTTTTTTCGGAGTTGCTCAAACGCGACGACGGTGTGCTGCGCGGCCTGCTGCGTGCGCAGGGCGTCGGCGAACTGGAGGCTGCGGGCGAGATCGACCGCTTCGTCTTCGAGGTGCGCCATGCCGCCCAGCACGGGCAGGAGTTCCGGCTCGACGGCTTCGGGGTGTTGCACCCCGGCCCCAACGGGACGATCGCCTTCGCCTACGAGCCGCGGCCTGCGCAACCCGCAGCGTCCGATACTGCCGCGGTTCCGGCCGGGACGCAGACTGCCCCTGTGGGGCAGAAGCCCCCGAAGCTGCCCTATTCCGAGCCGCGCGTGTCGCCCTCGGCCAAAATGAACCCCGACCCTTCGGTGCGGGGCCTGCGCTACGGCAAGCCGCCGAAGACTACCGCCGCCTATTCCTATGTCGACCGGCCGCCGCGCCGGCGCCGCGCCGACCGCTTCATCTGGGTCGCCGTCATTGCCGCCGCCATCGCCGTCGCCGCCATCGCCTTCGGCTATCTGCGTGAAGCGAACGACAAGGAGGCCGAGATGCAGTACCTCGAACAACCCGCCGACCCGCAGCCCGCAACGGACACGGGCGCGGCAACGCCCGAACAACCCATTACGGAATAAATGACGGACATCACCACAGTCAAGCAGCGCTTCGGCATCATCGGCACTTCGGAACTTTTAGACCGGGCGCTGGAGGTCGCCGTGCGTGTGGCCCCCACCGACCTGACCGTCCTTGTCACGGGCGAGAGCGGCGTGGGCAAGGAGTTCTTTCCGCAGGTCATCCACGCCTATTCGGCGCGCAAACACAATAAATATATAGCCGTCAACTGCGCGGCGATTCCCGAAGGTACCATCGACTCGGAACTCTTCGGGCATGAGAAAGGCTCCTTCACCGGGGCGCTCGAAGCCCGCAAGGGCTATTTCGAGGAGGCCGACGGGGGGACGATCTTCCTCGACGAGGTCGCCGAGTTGCCGCACCCGACCCAGGCGCGCCTGCTGCGCGTGTTGCAGACGGGCGAGTTCATCCGCGTCGGGTCGTCCAAGGTGCAGAAAACCGATGTCCGCGTCGTTGCCGCCACGAATATGAACCTCCAGCAGGCCATCGCCTCGGGGCGTTTCCGCGAGGACTTGTACTACCGCCTCAGCACGGTGCCGATCACGGTGCCTTCGCTGCGCGAGCGGCCGCAGGACATCCCGCTGCTGTTCCGCAAATTCGCCGCCGACGTGGCCGCACAGTACCGTATGCCTGCCGTGACGCTCGATGCCGCGGCGCGCGAGATGCTGATGCATTATTACTGGCGGGGCAATATCCGCCAGCTCAAAAACGTGGCCGAGCAGATCTCGGCCATCGAACAGACCCGCCTTATCACGGCCGACGTGCTGTCCCGCTATCTTCCGCCGCAGGACGGCGGGACGCCCGCACCGATGGGCGGGATGCGCGCGGACGACACGATGTCCACCGAACGCGAACTGCTCTACAAGGTGCTGTTCGACATGCGGGCCGACATCAACGACCTCAAGCGGATGATGTCCGAGTTGATGCACAACACCCAGGCACCCTGCGGGCCTGTGCACGACGTCAAGGCGCTGCTGCCGACCACGGCCCAGAGCTCCGCTTCGGCCTATGCCCCTGCGGCGGTCTATGCCGAGAGCGAGGATGTCACTGACGAGCCGCCGCGCGAGATGACCAAGGCCGACATGCAGCGCGAGCAGATCATCCGCGCCCTGCGCCGCAATAACGGGCGCCGCCGCGAGGCCGCCGCCGAATTGTTCATGTCCGAACGTACGCTCTACCGCAAGATCAAGGAGTTGGGCATCGAAGATAATTAGGCCGCCCGGGCACGGCGTATCCGTGCCGGAGCCGCCCGGAGAAGAGAATTTTTGTGCTATGAAGATAAAATTTGCTATCACGGCCCTCTGTGCCGCCCTGCTGACCGGGTGCGGCGTGGCCATCAAATATTCGCTCTCGGGCGCCTCGATCCCGCCCGATGCCAGGACTTTCAGCGTGGCCTATTTCCCCAACAACGCCACGATGGTTGCGCCCATCCTCAGCTCGACGCTCACCGATGCGCTCGTCGACATGTTCACCCGCCGTACCCGCCTGATGCAGGTCGAAGAGGGCGGCGACTTCGCTTTCGAGGGCGAGATCATCAACTACACTTCCACCACAGCGTCGGTGTCGAGCGACGATTACGCCCTGCTGAACCGCCTGACGATCACCATCAAGGTGCGTTTCACGAATGCCCTCGACGAGAAACAGTCCTGGAACAGGACTTTCACGGCCTACGAGGACTACGAATCCACGCGCCTGCTGACCGAAGTCGAAGGGGAGTTGATCCCGCAGATCGTCGACAAGCTGGTGACGGACATCTTCCAGGCTTCGGCTTCGAACTGGTAAACCCGTGCGGTTATGGCAGATTTGAAACAATATATCGCATCGTCCGGCGCGGGTGAGCTTCCCGCGGCGGCGGAACTCGACGCGTTGCTCGCACGCTGCGAGTGGTTCGACCTGGCGCGTATCGTGCGCGAAATCGCCACGGGCAGGCCCGATCCCCGGCTGGACGTGACCGCCCCGTGGCGTGCGCAGAGTTCGCTGCGCATGGCTGCGGTCGATGCCGATGCCCTGTGCCGGCTGTCGTCCGACGACATCATCGACCGTTTCCTGCGCGAGGAGGATTTGCGCATCGTGGCCGCCGACGGCGAACCCGAGGAGGAGGTGTGCACCGAGGCCGTGCTGGACGACGACGACCAGGTCGTGAGCGAGGAACTGGCGGAAATCTATCTTGCCCAGGGGCTTCGGGACAAAGCCATAGCGATTTATCGCAAATTAAGTTTGCGAAATCCCGAAAAAAGTGTTTACTTTGCCGAGCTAATTGGCAAATTGGAAAACAATAATTAAATTTCAACGATATGTTATACACGATTTGCATTGCCTTGATACTCATTGCCAGCGTTTTGGTGATCCTTGCAGTATTGGTGCAGAACCCCAAGAGCGGCATGGCCGCCAATTTCGGCGCGTCCAACCAGGTCATGGGTGTGCGTGAAACTTCGGATTTCCTCGAGAAATTCACTTGGACGATGGCTATCGCTATCGTTGTGCTGAGCCTCGTGGCTACGCTCGCCATGGACAAGGGGCGCGTCGCAGAGAGCAACAGCGAAATTTCGAAGGACGCCAAGGCACTTCAGGAGCGTGTCCTTGAGACCGAGGCGCCCGCCACGATGCCCCAGGCCGAGATTCCGGCACAGGCTCCGGCCGAAACCCCTGCGGAGCAGCCCGCCGAATAGGGTAGTATCCCTGAGGCCGCCCCTGACGGACAGGAAGCAGACGACAAAAGACTGCGGAAGCGATTCCGCGGTCTTTTTTTTTGTATCGTGCATTTCTTGTTTTTTCTGCTTCCACCGCTCGCCGCCCACCGCTCGCCGTCCCTGCCGCCGTCCCCGTTCCTGCCGCCGTCTCCGTCCCCGCCGCCGTTTCCGTCGTTTCCGTCGTTTCCGTCGTCTCCTTCACTCGCCTTCGCTCTCTGCCCCGTCCAGCCCCTCTTCTCTGCCTCTGCCTTTAATTTTTCCGTCCTCCGTCCCCTGTTTATCCCTGTGTTACCCCTATTTATTCCTGTCTGTTCCTGTCCTTAGTCCCTCCGTCCTTTTATTCCCCTGCTTTTCTGGCTTTGTCCTTCCGGCCTGTACTTCTTGTTTTCGGCACGGCTTGTTCACGTGCGTTCCTTCATTTCGTTCTTTTTTGCTATCCTCTCCGACCCTCCTTTTCTGCTGTTCTTTTCCTGCGGCTCTTCCTGCATCCTCTCCGAGCCTCCTTCCTGAACCTCTTTTTCGGGCATCCCTTTCCGTGTCCTCCTCTCCGCGTTCCACCCCTCCGAATCCTCTTCCTGCTGTGTCCGTCTCGGATCCTAATTAATGCCTTTAATGGTTCTGTCTGTAAAGAAATAACTTTGTTTTTGTTGGGTCTTAAAATAATTTTTATCTTTGTTGTTTCAAGTGATTGATTAAAAAATTATATGTATATGCATATTTATTTTAAATATATTTTCGAATGAAAGCCAAAACTTATGTAAAGGGCGTTGCCGCATTGTGCGCCCTCGCGGCGGTCGCCTGCACGGGCGTCCAGCAATCCCGGGGCGATGTGGCCGTCTATCTGGACGAGTCGCAGCCGCTTGAAAAGCGTGTCGAGGACGCTCTTTCGCGGATGACGCTCGAAGAGAAGGTCGGGTTGCTGCATGCGCAGTCTAAATTCTCGTCGGCGGGCGTCCCGCGGCTGGGCATCCCCGAAGTGTGGTGCACCGACGGCCCGCACGGCATCCGCCCCGAGGTCTTGTGGGACGAGTGGGATCAGGCCGGCTGGACAACGACTCGTGTACGGCATTCCCCGCGCTGACGTGCCTCGCCGCGACGTGGAACCCCGAAATGTCGGCCCTCTACGGCAAATCCATCGGCGAGGAGGCGCGTTACCGGGATAAGGACGTGCTGCTGGGCCCCGGGGTCAATATCTACCGTACGCCCCTGAACGGGCGCAACTTCGAGTATATGGGCGAAGACCCCTTCCTGTCGGCCCGCATGGTCGTGCCTTACGTGCAGGGGGTACAGCAGAACGGGGTTGCCGCCTGCGTGAAGCACTTTGCCGTGAACAACCAGGAACTGCGGCGCCATGAGGTCGACGTGGTGGTCGACGACCGTGCCCTGCACGAGATCTACCTCCCGGCCTTCAAGGCTGCGGTGCAAGAGGGCGGTGCCTGGGCCATCATGGGCGCCTACAATAAATACAAGGGCGAGCATTGCTGCCACAACCAATACCTGCTGAACGACATCCTCAAGCGCGACTGGGCGTTCGACGGCGTGGTCATCTCCGACTGGGGCGGCGTGCACGATACGCGCGAGGCCATCTTCAAGGGGCTCGACATGGAGTTCGGCACATGGACGGACGGCCTGAACTGGGGCGCGACCGATGCCTACGGCAATTACTACCTGGCGAATCCTTACCTCGAACTGCTCCGCAGGGGCGAGGTGGGTACCGGGGAGCTCGACGACAAGGCCCGCCGCGTGCTGCGCCTGATCTTCCGCACGGCGATGAACAGCCGCAAACCCTTCGGGTCGCTCTGCTCGCCGGAGCATAATGCCGCCGCACGCCGCATCGCGGGCGAGGGTATGGTGCTGCTCAAGAACGACGGCGGGGTGCTGCCGGTCGACTTTTCGAAAACGAAGAAACTGCTTGTCGTGGGCGAGAACGCCGTGAAGATGATGACCGTCGGCGGCGGTTCCTCGTCGCTTAAGGTGAAACACGAGTGTACCCCCCTGGAGGGCATCCGTGCGGCCGTCGGCGACAAGGCCGAGGTGCTCTACGAGCGCGGTTACGTCGGCGACGTGACGGGCGACTACAACGGGGTTGTGACCGGACAGGATCTCTCGGAAGGTCGCTCCGGGGCTCAGCTCCTCGCCGATGCCATCGCCGCAGCCCGCAAGGTGGATGCCGTGGTGTTTATCGGCGGCCTGAACAAGGGCGACCATCAGGATTCCGAAGGCGCCGACCGTTTGCAACTCGGGCTGCCTTACGGACAGGATGCCGTGATCGGGGCTTTGGCCGAAGCCAACCCCAACCTGGCCGTGGCGATCGTCTCAGGCAATGCCGTGGCGATGCCGTGGATCGACCGCGTGCCCGCCGTACTGGAGGCCTGGTATTCGGGCTCCGAGGCCGGCAATGCGCTGGCCGACGTACTGTTCGGTGCCGTCAACCCTTCGGGTAAACTGCCCTTCACCTTCCCGGTACGTCTGGAGGATTGCAGTGCCCACTCCGCCGGGGAGTATCCCGGCGACGGGCAGGTCGTCTACCGCGACGGGATCTTCGTCGGTTACCGCTGGATCGAGAAGGAGCGGATCGAACCCCTGTTCGCCTTCGGCCACGGCCTGAGTTATACGACGTTCGACATTGCCAACGTGCAGGCGGATCGCACGTCGCTTGCAACGACGGGCAGGCTCCGGGTCTCTGCCGACGTGACCAATACGGGCGGCCGTGCCGGCGCCGAGGTCGTGCAGCTTTATATCGGCGATAAACTCTCGTCGCTGCCGCGCCCCGTGAAGGAGCTCAAGGGCTTCGAAAAGGTACACCTCGCGCCCGGCCAGAGCCGAACCGTCACGTTCGAAATCGACCCCGGGATGCTCGCCTGTTACGACGATGCGAAAGGGGCCTGGGTCGCTGAACCCGGTGAATTCACCGCTTATGTCGGCGCCGCGTCGGACGACATCCGCGGAACCGTCGATTTCGTGCTGAAATAATCCCCGCTGCGTGGGCATCGCGGAACCGGCGCTGCGGAATGAATGCGTGCAGCGGAAAGGCGGCGGCCGCTTTCCCGCGGGCAAGACCTCCCTGGGGCGCGTTCCCCTCTGCCCGGAATGGCAACAACCCCCGCAAACTCGATGGTTTGCGGGGGTTATCGTTGCCGGCATCAGCAGCCCCGGGGTATTCCGCCGCAATGCGACTGCGGGCCTGCCCGTTAACGGAATCTATCCCTTAATTCCGATCCAGTAGAGCACATGCCGCCGCAGGGGATGTCCTTCCGGCAGGGTAGGGTGGTTGAACTGGCCCACGCATTCCATGCCGATTTTTTGCATGACCCGCTGCGAGCGCCGGTTGGTGACGGCGGTGAAGGCTATCGCCTCCTCGATGCCGAGTTTCGTGGCGTGTGCGAGGCACGCCTGTGCGGCTTCCGGGGCGTAGCCGTTGCCCCAGGCGTCGGCACGCAGCCGCCATCCGATCTCGATCTGGCCGCACAGCCCGTCGAATGTCACGCGGTGCAGCCCCGTGTAGCCGAGCAGCAACCCGTCCGAAATCCTTTCCACGGCGTAAAGCCCGAACCCTTCCGTTTGGAACTCTTCGCGGATATGCCCGAAGAATGCTGCCGACTCTTCCCGGGTCAGCGGGGCGGGGAAATACTCCATTACGCGCGGGTCTGCGTTCATGGCCGCAAATGCGTCGAAATCATTCTCCCTCCATGCGCGCAGTACGAGGCGGGAAGTCTGTGCGGGAAAAATCATGGTTTTAATTTTTTATCGTGCGAATGTTGCGTTTCGAATGGATGCGGGGTCTGCCGCAAGCCGTGAACCTGAGCTTTGGTTCCGCCCGGGATTTTGCCGTGTTGTCCGGTCGCCGTCATCTGCTGGCCGCCATCCGTCGCTGTCCTTAAGCGATTGGTTTTCGGTTGCCGTTATCTGCTTGCCGTTATTCGGCCGCCGTTACCCGGTCGTCTTAACCCGGTCGACGTCATCAGCCGGCTGTTACAGATCGCCGTCCTCCGTTGGCCGTCATGCCGCCGTGGTTTCCGGTCTCTGCCGTCCGGCTGGCCGTCATCGGGCTGCTGTCACCCGGCTTCCGTTACCCGACCGTCGTCTGCCCGATGCCGTTCCTTGAAACTGTCGCCCCCCCCCGGCTTTTCCTGGCTCCGGCCTTACTCGGCCACCTCTTTTTTCGAGCGCTTGCGGGTGTTGATCGTCAGATAGCGTTGCAGGGTCTGCTGCAGACGCACGGGGTCGATGTTGCGGCGGAGCTCCCCGCCCTGCGCGATCGAGATGCCGCCCGTCTCCTCCGAGACGACGATGATGATTGCGTCCGAGATTTCGCTCATGCCGATCGCGGCGCGGTGGCGTGTGCCGTAGGATTTCGGGACGTCGCTCTGCGTCACCGGCAGGATGCACTTTGCAGCCACGATGCGGTCGCCTTCGATCAGTACGGCGCCGTCGTGCAGGGGGGCGTTCTTGAAAAATATGTTTTTTAACAACGACGTCGAAACCTTGGCGTCGAGGGCGATGCCGCCCTCGGCGATCAGCCGCAGGTCGCTCTGCTGGCCGATGACGATCAGTGCACCGGTTTTCGTTTCCGACATTTCGCGGCAGGCCGTGACGATCGGCACGACGTTGGTCTGCACCGTGTCGTCACCCGTCGAGAAGATGCGGGTGATGAAATTGAAGTGCTTCTGGCGCATCCCGATCACCTGCAGGAACCGCCGCAGTTCGGGTTGGAATACGATGATCAGCGCAATGGCCCCGACCGAGATCAACTGTCCGAGTATCGTCGACAGCAGTTCCATGTTGAGCGTCCGCACCACCACCCACAGCAGGTAGATGGCGATGATCCCCGAGAGGATATAGGGCGCGTTGGTGCCTTTGGTCATGCGGTAGATCCAGTACATGATCACGGCGACCAGGATGATGTCTATGAAATCGACGAATGTGAACGGAACGAAACCCATTGCTTGTGTGTTGCAGTTAGTTTTCCTGCAAATGTATAAAAAATTACGGACATTCCGCTTCTGCGCCGCGATTATGTCTCCCGGTTGCCCGCCGCCAGCAGTACCCGCTGTCTGTTGCCCGCAGTATCCTCCGCTGCCTGCTGTCCTCTGTCCTTCGCGGCCTGCCGCCCTTTATCCTCCGCTGCCTGCCGCCCTCCGCTTGGGGTACCCGTCGTCCGCCCGTTGTCAGCTGTGCCTGCTTCTGCCCGCTGCCCGGCGCGGTACGCTGTCTTCCGGGGCCTCGTGGACGCGCCGCCGTCCGAAAAAAAGCCGCCCCGGATCGGGACGGCTCGGCCAGGGTGCAATATGCACGCTCCCTTATTTCTTGGCGGCTTTCTTGTCCGCTGCGTAGAGCTCGTTGACCTTCGCAAGCACGGCGGGCGTGATGTTGAGCGTCGAATCGGCGTCGATCAGTGCCGTGGCGTTGATGATGAGCTTGTATTTCTTGTCGCCGTTGATCTCCTGCACGGCGCGGTGCAACAGATCCTGCGCACGGTTGGTGAACACGTAGTTCTCTTCGTCGAGCGCCTGGGCTTCTTTCTGTGCGGAACTCTGGTACGAAGCCACGCGCTTTTCGATGCTCTGCTGCTGGGCCTGTGCATCGTTGGTGGTAATCAGCCCTTTCTGGTATTTTTCCTGCAGCTGGGCGGCTTCGGCCTGCAGGTTCTGCTCTTTCTGGGCCCAGCTTTTCTGTGCTTTCTGGGTCTTTTCCTGCAGGGCTGCGCCCTCGTTCAGGAAAAGGTCGCATTGTGCCAGTACGGCTTCGACCTGCACATAAGCGATATCGCTTGATCCGACTTCGCGGGCAACCTCCTCGGCGGTGGCCGTCTCGGTGGTCTTCGTACCGCAGGCTGTCATGGCGCAAGCCGCAACGAGCGCCGTAAAAAGCATTTTTTTCATGTCGTTTTTTATCTGTTTTAGTTAAATATTCGGCTTTTGAACCACAAAGGTAAAAAAAAAATCTTTATTTTTGCCCCACGCCTTGTAAATTTTGAATTTCATGTACGAATACATCAGCGGAACGGTCGCCGAGGCGACCCCGGCCTATGCGGTCATCGACGCCGGAGGTGTCGGTTACTACCTCCATATCTCGCTCGAAACATTTTCGGCCGTCGAGCATGCGCAAAACGCCCGTTTATACGTGCACTACATCGTGCGTGAAGACGCCCAGATCCTGTACGGTTTCGCAACGAAAGTCGAACGTGAGTTTTTCCGCCATCTGATCAGCGTTTCGGGCGTGGGAGGCAATACGGCGCGCATGATCCTTTCGACCTATTCGCCGCGCGAACTGCAGGGGATCATCACTTCGGGCAATGCCGTGCTGCTCAAAAACGTCAAGGGCCTGGGGCTGAAAACCGCCCAGAAAATCATCGTCGAGCTGAGCGGCAAACTCACCGGACTGGCCGAGGGCGATACTCGGGCGATCCCGTCTGCGGGCGGGGAATCGCTCGACGAGGCGCTTTCGGCGCTGGTCATGCTGGGATTCGCCAAGGCCCCCGCCGAGAAGGCATTGCGCGGCATCTTGCGCGATAATCCGGCTGTTTCGGTCGAGGATCTGGTGCGGATGGCCTTAAAAATCCTGTGAAAAAGCTTTTTTAATCAATAAAAGTGTAAAAATTCCCCCCCCCCACAATTTGGCCGGGCAGATTATTTGCTATACATTTGCGGCATCGTATTTTTATACGCCGTAATATTTTGTTAAACTTGCATGCTCTGTAAATGGAAGAGGCGCTCCCACTCGGATTTATTATCCTCTTGCTCTGCATCGTCTGTGGTGCCGTCGCCGTAGCGATAGGTATCTACGTGCTGAAGCAGCGGCGGCTCCAGCGGCTCAAAGACCCGCGGAAAGACTATTACCGCTGATGGCAGGAAGGGATTTAGACGGCTTCGGTCGTCTTTTTTTTGTCCCCGGCACGCTAACCGGGGCTTTTTTTACGTTTCATGCTTTGAAATCGGATTGTTTTTGTAAATTTGCACGATAATACGACGATGAAAAGACTATTTGTCATATGCATATCCGCTGCGCTCGTGTTGCTGGCCGGCTGTTCCGACGACGAGGACGTCCAGCCCGCGCAGAAGGAGAAGATAGTCTCTTTCCTGACCGGGACGCACGCACCCCGGCTCGTCGCCGAGGAGAACCTGGAGGAGGGCAGCAACCAGCCCTACTACACGGTTTCGGGCGATGCCGTATACCGCTACATCACCGACATCTACAATCCCGACCGGGTCAACTGGCCGGAGGTAACCCCGGCCTCGACCGTGAAGATCACGTTCCGCGCCTACGTTTTCACCTATGCGAATATCGTGACGACGGGCTCAGAAAACAACTGGACAGTACCTTATTATACGAACGATGCCGCCCTGAAAAGTTTTCTGGAAGGGCGGGGGCTCAATACCGAGTGGTGGAAGTTCGAGCCGCTGACGGTGGATATGCGGCACCCTGACATAATAAAAGGGCTGGCCGATGCGTTACTTGGTTGCCGCGAGGGCGATGCCGTCGAGGTGTATATGACATACAATATGGCCTATGGCGACGATTATTTCGGCCTTATCCCGAATGAGAGTCCCATAGCCTGGTTTTTTACGGTGGACGCAGTGGCTCCGGTCGACGCGGACGCCCCTGTGGAACCGACGAATTAAAAGTTGAGTAAAATACAAACCGAATATATGAAATTTATCGCTCGTTTTCTGTACGTGCCGCTCGCCGGCCTTCTGGTGCTGACGTCCTGCGCGAAAGACGAAACGGAATCTTACGACAAATTCGAGAACCAGGCGCTCGAGGCATGGATGACCCAGCACCGCAGCGACCTGGTGGAGAACCTCCAGTCCGAAGGGCTGTACTATGTCGACCTGCTCGATGCGGGCGACCTTGCGTCCGATCCGATCAACACCGAGGACATCTGGGTGTCTTTCGATTTTTCGGGGCGCGACCTGAGCGGCAACATCATCCTCACGCGCAATGCCGACGATGCCGTGCTGGCCGGGTCTTTCTCCAAGTATACCCACTATGTGCCTTTCTACCGCTACTGTGGCTCGGAAAACTCAGGACTGATGGAAGGGACGTGGCTGGCCATGCGCCGTACGCTGACGCTCGGCGATACCTATTTCCGGAATAACAAAGACCGGCTGGGCATCACCTCCCCCGAGGTGACGCTGCGCTACGGCTCGAAAATCCGGCTCTACATGCCTTCGTCGGTAGTCGGCAACGGCGTCGAGGGTACGGGCGGATATGAGGGGCAGGAAGGTTATTCGCTCAGTTCCAAACGTCCGTTCATCGTGACCATGGAGATCCGCGACACGGTCAGCAACCCGCTCGAACGCGAGGGTACCGATGTGGATGATTTCTGCGAACTGAACGGCGGCCTGCAGATTTACAGCAAGGGCGACGACGACACGCCCGCCACGGAGGTGCCGGAAGACCCCGAGGATCCCGAACACCCCTACAACGAGACGTCCAAGCGCTGGGTCAGCGCCTGCGACTCGATCCCCCAGGTCTACGTCAACGTGCGCTACAACCCGGCCGAGCCCCGGGATCAGCTCTCCTTCCCTGCGCCCTACCACGTAGGCTACGAGCCCTATGTCAGCGAGGCTTCGGTCAGGGACATCGACATGCAGATCGCCGAGGCGCTCAAAAAGCGTTTCCACGGCGAGGGCGACGATTACCAGAAGTACGAGGGTGTCAAGGCGCTCGAAGCCGACTCGGTGACGCTCGACGGTACGGCCAAAATCTGGTATATCGGCCGTTTCCTCGACGGGTTCATCTTCGACACGAACATCGACGAGGTGAAGAAGATCATCTACGGCGAGGTCGCGCAAAAGGGCACGGCGCTCGACTACACCCCGTCGAGCGGCGGGATGATCCAGGCGTTCTACTATACCATTCCCAACCTCAAGTTCGGTCAGTGGGCGGAGCTCATCACCACGTCGACCAACGCCTACGGTTCGTCGGGCAAGAGCGGCTCGTCGAGTTCGTCCACTTCGGGGTCGAGCGGTTATTCGTCGAGTTACCTCGATTATCTCAACTACCTCAATTACGCCAATAGCTACTACGGCAGCGGCGGCTACTACGGGGGGTACTACGGCGGCTATTACGGCAACTACTACGGCGGTTACTACGACAGCATGTACGGCTACGGCTACGACAGTTCCAGCACGGGTACCACCGTGACGACCATCACCACCGAGATCCCGTCGTTCACGCCCCTTATTTTCCAGCTTTACATCGAACCGGAAGATTGATCCGGCTTCGCTGTCCGGTGTGGAAAAACCGTCCTTTCGCAATAGAAGGGGCGGTTTTATTTTTGTTCCGTTCATGTTACGTTTTTATTTCACTTTTTAAGGCAGAAATTTTGCAGTTCCGCAAAATTGTATTAACTTAGTGATGCAGAACTTCAACTTAAAATTCAACGGATATGATTATCACATTTAACGAGTTGCGCCGCATCAAGGACAGGCTGCCCAGCGGCAGCTCGCAACGCATTGCAGATGAACTGGGACTCGACGTAGAAACCGTCCGCAATTATTTCGGGGGCAAGCACGAGGCTAAGGAGTGCGTGGGGGTTCATTTCGAACCGGGCCCGGACGGTGGAGTCGTTACACTGGACGACACGACGATCCTCGATGTTGCAATGCGTATCCTTGGCGACCAGAACAAATAGTTGTTAAGATTCAGACCGGCTTTCGGGCCGGGTCGTAGGGCCTGCGTTTTCGCAGGCCTGTTTTTTTCGCTCTATTTTCCGGCGACCCTTTCTTTCCCCGGTTGCCCTTTTTCTCCGATTGTTCCTTTCCCCATCCCTGCCGGACGCCCCTGCAGGTTGCCCGTGTAGTTGCCGGGTGCCCTTGTCCGCCCTCCTGTTTTTTTGCCGTCCTCCCGCTTGGCATATTCCGTTTCGCCCCGGCCTTTCTGCCAAAATAACACCTGGGCCGGAGTTGCCGGGACGGTCGTGCGGGGGAATTCTGCCATTATGCTGACAATTTGGCAGGGATTGCCGTTTGGTACAACCTTTGTTCGATCTACGGGCGTGACCGGCAGCCGGAACCGCAGGGCGAAGGGGCGGGGCACAAGGCAACGTAAAAAATAACATTAAACTTATATACGATTATGGCAAAGATTATTGGTATTGACTTAGGTACTACGAACTCCTGCGTAGCAGTGATGGAGGGCAATGAGCCCGTGGTTATTCCCAACTCCGAGGGACACCGCACGACCCCGTCTGTGGTGGCTTTCACGGCGGACGGCGAGCGCAAGGTGGGTGACCCGGCTAAGCGTCAGGCCATCACCAACCCCAAACGTACGGTCTTTTCGATCAAGCGTTTCATGGGCGAGCGCTACGATCAGGTTACGGCCGATATAGAGCGTGCCCCCTATTCGATCGTCAAGGGTGACAACAACACCCCGCGCGTCGATATCGACGGCCGCCAGTATACGCCGCAGGAGATTTCGGCCATCATCCTGCAGAAGATGAAGAAGACGGCCGAAGACTACCTCGGACAGGAGGTTACGGAGGCTGTCATCACGGTTCCCGCCTATTTCTCCGACTCGCAGCGCCAGGCTACGAAGGAGGCTGGCGAAATCGCCGGGCTGAAGGTGCGCCGTATCATCAACGAGCCTACCGCAGCCGCACTGGCCTACGGTATGGACAAGAAGAGCAGCGATATGAAGATCGCCGTGTATGACCTCGGCGGCGGTACGTTCGATATTTCGATCCTCGAGCTGGGCGACGGCGTCTTCGAAGTGAAGTCGACCAACGGCGATACCCATCTGGGCGGCGACGACTTCGACCACGTGCTGATCGACTACATGGCCGAGGCGTTCAAGGCCGAGCACCAGATCGACCTGCGCCAGGATCCGATGGCCTTGCAGCGTCTGAAGGAAGCTGCCGAGAAGGCGAAGATCGAACTTTCGTCCTCGACCTCCACGGAGATCAACCTGCCGTACATCATGCCCGTCAACGGCATTCCGCAGCACCTCGTTATGTCGCTCACGCGTGCCAAGTTCGAGCAGCTGTGCGACCACCTGATCCGCAAGACCATCGAGCCTTGCAAACTCGCTTTGCGCGACGCGGGCCTCGACGCTTCGCAGATCAACGAGGTGATCCTCGTCGGCGGTTCGACCCGTATCCCCGCGATCCAGAAGATCGTTGAAGAGTTCTTCGGCCGCACGCCCAACAAGAGCGTGAACCCCGACGAAGTGGTGGCCGTAGGCGCCGCTATCCAGGGCGGTGTGCTCACGGGCGAGGTGAAGGACGTGCTGCTGCTCGACGTTACGCCGCTGTCGCTGGGTATCGAGACCCTGGGCGGTGTGATGACCAAGCTCATCGACGCCAACACCACGATTCCGACCCGCAAGTCGGAGACTTTCTCCACGGCTGCCGATAACCAGCCTTCGGTCGAGATCAACGTCTGCCAGGGCGAACGTCCGCTGGCCCGCGACAACAAGTCGATCGGCCGCTTCCACCTGGACGGCATTCCCGCCGCTCCGCGCGGTGTGCCGCAGATCGAGGTGACGTTCGATATCGACGCCAACGGTATTCTGAACGTCTCGGCCAAGGACAAGGGTACGGGCAAGGAACAGAAGATCCGTATCGAGGCTTCTTCGGGCCTTACCGAGCAGGAAATCCAGCGTATGCGCGACGAGGCCAAGGCCAACGAGGCCAAGGACAAGGAGGAGAAGGAGCGTATCGACAAGATCAACGCCGCCGACTCGAACATCTTCGCCACGGAGAAGCAGCTCAAAGAGTATGGCGACAAACTCCCCGCCGACAAGAAGTCCGCGATCGAGGGTGCGCTGGCCAAGCTGAAGGAGGCGCACAAGAACGCCGACGTGGCGGCTATCGACACGGCTATCGCCGAGCTGAACGCCGCATGGCAGGCTGCATCGCAGGACATCTACGCACAGCAGCAGGCGCAGGGCGCACAGCCCGGGGCCGATGCCGGCCAGTCGCAGTCGCAGGCCAATGCCGGCGGCGCGTCGAATGGCGGCGACAGCTCTCAGCCTGAGGACGTCGAGTTCGAGGAGGTGAAGTAATACTCGAAGTGTTCGGGACACTTCAGCCGCAAGGCTTTCATATAAATTCCCAGGGGTGCAATCCGGATTTTCGGGTCGCACCTTTTTTTGTCCGGCGGCATTCTGATTTCCGGTTTTTATCGCTATCTTTGGGATACCTGCCACCTCCCTGCGTATATGGCCGTCCAGCCACATTTGCTGTTTGCACCGCACTGCTCTTCCTTGCTGGTGTGGCTGTCTTTCGGATTCCTGATTCCGTTTACGCGGTTAGTTGCCGGAAATAGCCCTTTGAGGCGATCCCGCGCCTATCCCCGTTCTGTCCGCCACATGCCGTAGAGGATCAGTGCCGCGCCTGCCAGTGCCGCGGGGGTGATGCGCTCGCCGATGCAGGCCGCTGCCGTGGTGATCGTCACCAACGGGTTGAAATAGATGTAGTTGGTCGTGCGCACGGCTCCCAGCCTGTGCATCGCGGCGTTCCACAGGACATAGCAGAGCATCGAGGCTACGATCCCCAGGAACAGCAGGTTGCCCCACACGGCGGGGCGCGCCAGCACCTCTGAAGTGATCGAAAAAGGCTGGAAAACGAATACCGGCAGGATGGTCAGCAGCCCGTAGAAGAACACCTTGCGGGTGATGAATACGGCAGGGTAGCGGCCGCCGATGCGTTTGATGACCAGCGAATAGACCATCCACAGCAGTGCCGCCGACAATGCCAGCATGTCGCCCCTGGGCGAGAGCCGGAGCACGAAACGGCCGTTGAGGACAACGAGTACCATGCCTGCGAACGCCAACGCCGAACCCACGGCCTGCCGCCGCGTCATCCGTTCGCCGCGGTAGAGCAGGCTCAGCAGTACGGCCGTCCATACGGGCGCCGTGCACACGATCAGCGAGACGTTCGAAGCCGGGGCGTATTCCAGCGCCATGTTTTCGGTCAGGAAATAGAGCGAGCCGCCCGTGATCCCCGCTACTGCCAGCGTCATTTCGTCGCGCCATCCCGATGCCCACAACCGCCTGCCGGACAGGGGTAGGATGCAGAGGTAGGCCATGGCGAACCGCAGCAGGAATATCTCCGCCGGGGTCAGCGAATTGGCGATGAGCACCTTCGTCGAAACGAACGTCGCTCCCCATACCGCCACGCTGAAGAGCGCCGCAAGGTGGTACTTGTACTCCGTATATTTTATCATACGGCTTCAAAATTACAGTTTTTTTATCTTCCCGACGCAAATCTTAATTCGTTATTTCCAATTTTCAATTCTTTTTTCCTATCTTTGCATGCTATTATGCGTAATGACAATAATTACAACAAATAATAACAAAATTTTTCAACTCAAATGCAAAGTAAAGGTGCTATTAAATTACTCGCAGTCCTTTTGGCGCTTGCGTGTGTTTACCAGCTCTCCTTCACGTTCAAGACGCGGAGCGTAGAGAAGAAGGCGTCGGAGTACGCCGCGCAGTTCCCCCTCGACCAGCAGGGCGAGGCCGAACAGCATTACCTCGATTCGGTTCAGAATCTGGGTGTTTATAACCTCGGGTTCAAGAAATTCACCTACAAGGAGTGCAAGGAGAAGGAACTGAACCTGGGTCTCGACCTCAAGGGCGGTATGAACGTCATGCTGGAGGTGCAGGTCGAGGATGTCGTCAAGGCGCTCGCCGGCGACAGCCAGAACGATCCCGCCTTCGTCGGCGCCATCGCCGAGGCCAACGCGGCCCTGAAGGACGGCACCTCGAAAGACTATATTTCCGACTTCGTGAAGGCCTACCAGCGCCTTTCGAACGGCGGTTCGCTGGCTGCGATCTTCGTCAGCCCCGACCGTAAGGACATCACGCTCGAAAGCTCCGATGCCGACGTCGAGAAAATCCTCAAGAAGGAAACCGATGCCGCCATCGCCGCTTCGTTCAACGTCCTGCGCAGCCGTATCGACCATTTCGGCGTTACGCAGCCCAACATCATGCGCCTGCCCAACTCGCACCGCATCCTGGTCGAGCTGCCGGGCGTGAAGGAGCCGCAGCGTGTGCGCGACCTGTTGCAGGGTACCGCGTCGCTCGAATTCTGGCTGACCTACGATGCCCGCGAGGTGCTTCCCGCACTGGCAGCAGCCGATAAGCTCGTCAAGGCCGAGCTGGCCGAGCTCCCCGCCGCCACACAGCCCGAGACCGCTTCGGCCGAAGCCGAGGCCGTCGGTGAGCAGACCGCTTCCGGCGACGCCGCAGGCCTGATCGCCGAGATCGGCGCCGATTCCGTTGCCGCTACCGAACACGTCGATGCCGGCCGCTACGACCGTACGCAGAACCCGCTGCTCGCCGTGCTCGACCCGAACTATGCGGGCGGTGCTGCCATCGGTGCCGCTTATAAGGCCGACATGGCTGCCGTCAACGAATACCTGGCGAACCCTGCGGTGCGCGAGCTCTTCCCGGCCGACATCGACTTCAAGTGGGGTGTCAAGGGCGACGATAAGATCGACGGCCGCTACTACCTCTATGCCATCAAGATTTCCACGCCCGACGGCAAGGCTCCGCTGGACGGGTCGGTCGTGACGAGCGCCACCGAGCAGTACGCCCAGCGCGGCGCTACGGCCGAGGTGTCGATGACCATGAACGGCGAGGGTACGCAGGAGTGGGCGCGCCTGACGGGCGAGAACATCGGCAAATGCATCGCCATCGTCCTCGACGGGTACGTATATTCCGCACCCCGCGTGAACACCAAGATCGACAAGGGTTCCTCGCAGATCACGGGCGACTTCACGATTCAGGAGGCGAAAGACCTTGCCAACGTACTCAACTCGGGTAAGGTTCCCGCTCCGGCCAAGATCATCCAGGATACCGTCGTGGGCCCCTCGCTGGGTCAGGAGTCGATCAACGCGGGCATGCTCTCGTTCGTGATCGCCTTCATCCTCGTGCTGCTCTACATGGGCCTGTTCTACAAGACGGCGGGGTGGATGGCCGACATCGCCCTGCTCTGCAACGTCTTCCTGCTGATGGGCGTCCTGGTGTCGTTCGGTGCCGTGCTGACCCTGCCGGGTATCGCGGGTATCGTGCTGACGATGGGTATGGCCGTCGACGCCAACGTCATCATCTACGAACGTATCAAGGAGGAGTTGCGCGGCGGCAAGGGGCTCTCGCTGGCCATCAAGGACGGTTTCTCGAAAGCCTATTCGGCTATTATCGACGGCCAGTTGACGACCATCATTACCGGTATCGTGCTTTTCATCTTCGGTAACGGCCCCGTACAGGGCTTCGCTACGACCCTCATCATCGGTATCATCACTTCGGTCTTCTGCGCGATCTTCATCACCCGCTTGCTGATCGAGTGGATCGTCGGCAAATGGGGCAACATCACCTTCTCGTACAAGTGGTCTGAGAATTTCCTGAGTAACACCCATTTCGATTTCATCCGCGTGCGTAAGGTCGGTTATACGATCGCCGTGGTGCTGATCGCCCTTTCGTGCATCTCGTTCGTGGCCCGCGGCCTGAACCTCGGTGCCGAGTTCACGGGCGGTCGTGCCTATGTGATCCGTTTCGACCGGGCCGTTTCCGCCGAGGAAGTCCGCCGGAACCTGGGCGAGGCATTCTCGCAGCGTGCCGATGCCGATGCTTCGGCAATCAGTTTCGAGGTGAAGCAGTACGGCAACGAGAACCAGATGCGCATCGTGACACAGTACCGCTACGACGACACGTCGGACGAGGCTACGGCCGAAGTGGAGCAGATTCTCTTCGATGCCCTGAAGCCGCTCTATTCGTACGACATCACCTTCGAGCAGTTCCGCAATACCCAGACCGACGTCAACGGTATCCTCACAGCCGACAAGATCGGCCCTTCGATCGCCAAGGACATGACCTGGAACGCCATCTACTCGGTGTTGTTCTCGCTCATCGCCATCGGCCTCTACATCACGTTCCGCTTCAAGCGCTGGCAGTGGGCATCGGGCGCCACGCTCGCACTGGCCGTCAACGCGCTGTTCATCATCGGCCTCTTCTCGATGCTCTACGGCTTCGTGCCCTTCAACCTCGAGGTGAACCAGGCGTTCATCGCCGCGATCCTTACGATCATCGGCTATGCTATCAACGATACGGTGGTCGTCTTCGACCGTATCCGCGAGTACCTGGGGCTCTATCCCAAGCGCAACCTCAAGGAGAACGTGAACAACGCCATCAACTCGACGCTGTCGCGTACGATCAACACCTCGGGTACGACGCTCGTGACGCTGCTCGCCATCTTCTTCTTCGGCGGCGAGACCATCCGCGGCTTCATCTTCGCCCTGACGGTCGGCGTCATCGTGGGTACGGTAGCTACGATTTTCATCGCTACGCCGGTCGCTTACGACCTGATGGCCAAGCGTGCCAAGATCGACAAGGAGTAACACACCTATTTTAATATGCAAATAAAGTGGATTGCACGGTTGGTGCAGTCCATTTTATTTTTAACTTTGCGTCATGGAACTCCAACGTGCAATAGATAGTTTGCTGAAGTGGATGCACCGCTATGTCTCGCCGGTCTTTCTGGCGTTGCTCATGGCGTCGTTCATCCTGTGGTATATCGCCAAACTGAGTTATATCTATACCACCGAACAGAAGGTGCGTGTGGATGTCGACGGGCAGGTTTTCGATGTGACGTGTACCGTCGAAGGGGTCGGTACCAACCTGTTCGGTTACCAGGTCTACATGAACAAGACGCTGCGCATCCCGCTCTCGGCGCTCAAGTACAAGCGCTCGCGCGAGGAGGGGCACGAGGGGCGGATCATCATCGACCCGCAGTCGTTGCAGAATGCGATTTCCGTGAAATTCAGCGATATTAAGATAACCTCTATCGACGCGGTTCCCGAGATAGATTTTCCCGACGGACAGGAATGATGAAAGTAGGAATTACGGGCGGCATCGGCAGCGGCAAGAGCACTGTCTGCCGCCTTTTTGCACAGAAGGGCATTGCGGTTTACGATTCGGACGCTGCGGCCAAACGGCTGATGCAGGAGGATGGGGCGCTGCGGCGGCAGTTGGCCGGTCGTTTCGGCGAGGGGACTTTCCGCGACGGGGTGCTCGACCGGGCTTACCTCGCGGGCATCGTCTTTGCCGACCCGCAGGCGCTGGCAGACCTCAATGCATTGGTGCATCCGGTCGTTATGCGTGATTTCGATGCCTGGGCGGCGCGGCAGGAGGGTAGCTACGTGATCCTCGAAAGCGCCATCCTGTTCGAAGCAGGGCTCGAAGGTTGTGTCGACAAGACGGTCGCCGTCCTCGCGCCGCGCGAACTGCGCATCGAGCGCACCTGCCGCCGCGACGGGTGCGGGGCCGATCAGGTCGTGCGCCGCATCGCCGCGCAGCTCGACGACGATGCGCTGAGCGCCCGTGCGGACTATGTGGTCGTCAATATCTTCGAGGAAGACCTCGAACCCGCAGTAGTCAAACTCGACCGGATTTTCAGCCATGGCAGCAAATAACCCCTTGTTCGATTTCTCACAGCCTCGGGTGATGGCGATCCTGAACGTCACCCCCGACTCGTTTTTCGCCGGCAGCCGTATGCCCGATGCGCCGCATGTCGAGCGCCGCGTGCGCGAGGCCGTAGCCGAAGGGGCGTCGATCATCGACGTCGGCGGCTACTCGTCGCGTCCCGGGGCGGACGAAGTATCCCCCGGGGAGGAGTGGCGGCGCGTGGAGCTGGGCGTGGGTGCCGTGCGGCGGCTGGCCCCCGGCATGGCCGTTTCGGTCGATACGTTCCGCAGCGAGGTCGCTGCCCGGGCGATCGAAAGGTTCGGCCCCCTGATCATCAACGACATTTCTGCCGGGGAACTCGATCCCGCCATGCCTGCCGTCGCTGCGAAATACGGGGTGCCCTACATCGCCATGCACATGAAGGGCGACCCTAAGACCATGCAGTCGCTCACGGACTACAAACGCGACATCACGGCCGAGGTCGTCGCCTATTTCGAGGCCAGGGTTGCCGCGCTGCTCGCCGCCGGGATCGCACGCGAGCATCTCGTCCTCGACCCCGGTTTCGGCTTCGCCAAGACCACGGAACAGAATTACGAACTGCTCGCCGGGCTTCACCGCCTCTGTGCGCTGGGCTATCCCGTACTGGCGGGGCTCTCGCGCAAGTCGATGATCTACCGTGTGCTCGGCGCCACCCCTGCCCAATCCCTCGCGGGTACCGTAGCCCTGGGGTGGGAGTGCCTGCGGCAGGGTGCCGTGATCCTGCGCGTGCACGACGTGCGGGAAGCCGTCGATACGGTGAGGATCTTCAACGCATACGTACAAAACAGCGGAGAGATATGCCAAATGAAAAAATAACGGGGAATCCGGCGGAGAAACCTGCGGAAAAGGTGTCGGAAAACGGGGCGGGGAAACCTGCCGGGCGTCGTGACGGACGACGGGGAAGGCCGCAGGACGGACAGCAAAACAGACCGCAGGGCGAACGCGAAGGCGGACAGTCGGCCCGCTCGCCGAGGGGACGCCGCAACGTCCAGCCGGACAACCCGCAGGGCGGGTCGCAGTCAGGCCGCCCTGCCGGGAGTTCCGGCCGCTCCGGCAGCTCCCGCCCGGTGGCCGGGACGGCGGTCGGGAAGCCCGCTTTCAACTGGACATGGCGCGACTATGCGTTGCAGTTATCGGTGGTCATCATCGGCGTGATGGTGACCTTTATCGGCTCGGGGCTGGTCGAACGCTGGCGCGTGGCGCGCGAAGTGCGTGCGACAATGCTGCTGGTACATGCCGAACTGGAATCCGATCGTGCGGATTTCATGCAGGTCTGGGACTACCAGCAATGGGAAATGCGTGCCTGCATGCACTTGACTGAAAACCGCCGCGACCTGAAACGGATACCGCCCGATACGCTGGCCTCTTTCGATCCGGTTTACGGGCGGATCCATTTCTTCCATCCGCGCAGGGATGCTTTCGAGGTGCTGAAGAATTCCGGCCTGATGTCTTCGGTGCCCGACAAGGACTTCCTGCTGGCCGTTACGCAGGGATACGCCGTGCTGGCCGATTTGGAGGAGAATATCTCGATGTACTACCAGTTAAAACTCACTGCCCAGAACGACATGTCCAAGGACTTCAGCGAGAAACAGCGGGAGCGTTTCTATACCGGGGACATGTACGAGCGGTGGGAGTGTATTTTCTCGGTGCCGTGTTTTGCCGAATTCATGCTGACAGCGCCCTATTATTTTCCGGAGGGATATATCGAAGGATTGTTGGCGGATGTCGATCGGTCGATACGGGCGATCGAAGCGAAATACAAACTGGATAAAAAACCGACCGATGATTAAAGTTACCGATATACACAAGCGCTTCGGCGACCTCGAAGTGCTGAAAGGCGTTTCGCTCGACGTCGCCCGGGGCGAGGTCGTTTCGATCGTCGGTGCCAGCGGCGCCGGCAAGACCACGTTGTTGCAGATCGTGGGTACGCTTTCGCGGCCCGACGGCGGACGGGTCGAAATCGACGGGCAGGATGTTTTTTCGCTGGGCGATAAGACGTTGTCCCGATTCCGCAACGGACGCATCGGTTTCGTGTTCCAGTTCCACCACCTGCTGCCCGAGTTCACGGCCTTCGAGAACGTCTGCATCCCGGGGCTGATCGGCAAACACCCCCGTGCGGAGGTCGAACGCCGCGCCGCGGAGCTGCTGGAAATGATGGGTCTCGCCGGGCGCCGCGACCATAAGCCCGGCCAGCTTTCCGGCGGCGAGCAGCAGCGCGTGGCCATCGCCCGGGCCCTGATCAATTCCCCCGCCGTGCTGCTGGCCGACGAACCCTCGGGCAACCTCGATTCGCACAACCGCGACGAGATACACCGTCTTTTTTTCGAGCTGCGCGACCGGCTGGGGCAGACCATCGTGATCGTGACCCACGACGAACACCTCGCCGCCATGGCCGACCGCCGCATCACGATGTCCGACGGCCGGATTCTGTAAGGCTGCGCCCGGTGGGCGGTTCGCGGCGCCGTACGGGTTCCCCGGATGCCCTGCCGTCTGACATCGCTTCCGGTATCCGGCGGTTTTCCCGGTGTGGCGGGGCTGCTTCGGGCTGTTCCCGAAGCCGTCCGGGGTTGCGGATCATTGCATAAATACAGTTGTATTATGGATACAGAACTCAGGGAGCTGCTCGAACGGCTCCACGACAAATACAACCGTCCCGAGTTTATCGAGTGCGACCCTATTTCGGTGCCGCACCGCTATGCGGGGCGTGCCGACCGGGAGATCGCGGGATTTTTCGCCGCCACGATCGCCTGGGGCAACCGCAAGGCGATCGTGGCGAACGGCCACCGGATGATGCGCTGCATGGACGACGCTCCGGCGGATTTCGTGCGTAACGCCTCGGAGAAGGAGCTGGCATCGCTTTCGTCCTATGCCCACCGCACGTTCAACGGCGGCGACCTGCGTGACTTCGTGCTGGCACTGCGCCGTATGGAGGAGATTCACGGCGGCATCGGGAATTTCTTCGAGACCCGTTACAAGGCGACGCGGAGCATCCCGGCGGTCTTTGCCGAATTCCGGCGCGAGTTTTTCAGCTGCGGCCATGCCCCGCGTTGCGAAAAACATCTTTCGTCCATCGAGAAGGGCGCCGCCTGCAAACGGCTCTGCATGTACCTGCGCTGGATGGTGCGCAGCGACGGGCGGGGCGTGGATTTCGGCGAGTGGACGCGCATCCCGATGTCGGCGCTCTATGTCCCGCTCGACGTCCATACAGGCAATATGTCCCGCGCGCTGGGGCTGCTCGCACGCCGCCAGAACGATTGGCGTGCCGTCGAAGAGACCACAGCCGCGCTCCGCATGTTCGATCCCGCCGACCCTGTGCGTTACGATTTCTCGCTCTTCGGGGCGGGTATCGACGGTTACCTCAAAGCATAGAGACGATGTTCCGCTTCAAACAATTCGCCATACGCCAGGATCGCTGCCCGATGAAGGTCGGGACGGACGGCGTGCTGCTGGGTGCCTGGGTCTCGGTGCGTCCGTCGGACAGGCGCATCCTCGATATCGGTACTGGTACGGGGCTTATCGCACTGATGATGGCACAACGTGTCCCCGGGGCCCGGATCACGGGTGTCGACGTGGAAGACATTTCGCAGGCGCGCGAGAATGCCGATGCCTCGCCGTGGGGCGGCAGGGTAGCGTTCGTGCAGTGCCCCGTACAAGAGTTCGCCCCGCAGGGAAAGTTCGACCTGGTCGTCTCCAACCCGCCGTTCTTTGTCGATTCGCTCACCTGTCCCGATGCGGGGCGTACCACGGCCCGCCATGCCGTACGGCTGCCCTTCGGCGATCTGCGCGACGCCGTCGTGCGTCTGCTCTCCGACGAGGGGCACTTCGCCGTGGTCTTGCCTGCGGACGAGGCCGCCCGTTTCATCGGCATCTGCCGGGACGTGTTGCCTCCGGTGCGTCGTACCGACGTGCGCACGACGCCCCGCCACGCGGCCAAACGGGTGCTGCTCGAATTCGTCCGTACGCCTTCCGGCGACGTTTTTCCGCCCGCCGCCGCTTCGCCTCCCTCCGGTTTTTCCGCCGCGGGTTCCGGCCTTCGTTCCGATGACCCGGCGGCCCTGTTGGATGCCGTCCCCCTCTTTTCTGTGCCTTCCGTCCCGGCCCCCGATCGCACCGAGCTGGTTATCGGCACGGGTGTGCACGAGCAGTATACCCCCGAATACCGCGCCCTGACGCGCGATTTTTACCTGAAATTTTGATAGCACGGCAAAATAAGTTACATTTGCGTTAGCGATTAAAAAATTCGAACCCATGAAACTCAGACTTCTGGCGCTCGCCCTCGTCGTATGCGGCGGCGCCGCGGCGCAAAACCCATACATAGCCCTGCAAGGGGCCGACGAAACATCCGGCGGCATCGTCGTGTCGCAGCCCCGCACGGTACTGGCTGTCGACGTCACGGCCGAGCGCGACGTGACCCTCAGCGGCCCCTATGCGCGCTATGCGCAGAAATTCCTCGGCGTCCGTGCCCCGCTGACCGACAAGATGTCATGGGCCGTTACGGGGGCTTCGGTCGCCCTGCTCGACCCCAAGGCGTGCCTCGACGCGCCCGCCCCGGCCCAGCCTTCGCGCACGGTGATGTCCCATGCCACGTCCGAGGACGAATTTTCGCGCCTCCAGGCCGACAAGAACGACATGGTGGTGCTGGCGTTGGAGGACGCCGCCCGCGAAGCCGCCAACACGATCTTTTCGCTTCGCAGGCACCGTATCGAGCTCATCACGGGCGAAGCCGGCGAAAATGTCTTCGGCGAAGGGCTGAAAGCCGCCCTGGCCGAGATCGAACGCCTCGAACAGAGCTATCTGGAGCTCTTCCTGGGCAAGCGTGTCGTCACCACCGAGACCCGCCGCTATGTGGTCTATCCGCAATCCGACAAGAAGCAGTATATCGTCTGCCGTTTCAGTGCCGCCGCCGGGCTGCTCCCCGAGAGCGACCTTTCGGGCGACATGGTGCTGCTGCAGATCGAACCCTCGGGCAATACGGCTACCGCCGTCGAGGCTTCGGCCAAGGAGTCCAATACCGTGGCCTGCCGTGTGGCCGACCCTTCGGTCTGCACGGTCATCGCAGGCGGCCGCGAGTATGCCCGCGCGGTGCTTCCCCTGTTCGAGTTCGGCCGCACGATCAACGTCGCGCTTCCCCGCCGCAAATAGCTTTTACCGATGGATTATACGTCGCGTATGGTGGCGCTGCTCAGGGAGTTGCGCCGCGAGCGTAACGGTGCCGTAGCCGATTCGATGCGCTATTACGGCACGCCTTACGGACTGAATTACGGGGTGAGCCTGCCCACATTGCGCCGGATAGCGCGTGCGGAGGCGCCCGACCACGGTTTCGCCCGTTACCTCTACCGGCAGGATGTCCGCGAACTGCGCCTTGCGGCGCTGCATATTGCATGTCCGGCGTGCCTTACGCCGGAGGAGTTCCCCGCATGGGCCGCAGGCATTGTCAATTCCGAAATCGCCGAGGAGGCCGCTTTTGCCCTGCTGAGCCGAGCCGAGGCGTTCCCCGCGCTGTTCTCGGCGTGGATCGCCTCGCCCGATGCGTTGTTGCAGTATGCCGCCCTGCTCGCCGCCGCGCGCAGTCCCCGCCTTACGGCCTCATGGGTTGCTCCGGCCGTCGAAGCCGTGCACCGCAATGCAACGGCCGAGGCGACGGTCGAAATGCCGGCCGAAGCGATGACCGAGGCGACCGCCGCTGCGGATACCTCTGTTGCACCGGGTGCCTTTGTCGCTGATACGTCTGTTACGGAGGCCTCTTCTCCGGAAGTTACCACGCCTGCTCCCGGCGATTCTTCCGTTGGCGACACCCCTTCCGCTGCAATTGTCTCAGCCGCCCCAGGCGCTTCTCCGGCCGCAGACCCGCATGTCGCCTCCCCGTGTGCTGCCGGGCAGCAGGTTTCCTCCCGGCCTCTGGCGCAGCATCCCGTCCCCGCCGCCCGCCTTACGGCTCAGGGTGCGGTGGCGCTGCTCGCGGCCGTCGCGGCGCAAAACGAGGAGAACCGGCAGGCGGTACTCCGCGCAGCCGGTTCTCTGGGTAAGCTCCCTGCCGAAGACTACGTCCACGAGGAGCTCGCCTGGCGTCTGGAGGCATAGGCCTCCCTTTCATGCATTGTTTGTTCCGCGCGGGAGTTCATCGCTGTGCCACCTGTTCGCGCTTTTCCAGCTCCCGCAGCACGTTTACCAGATGGTCGTAACCCACGCGGCCGCTCTCGCGCCACAGCACTTCGCCGCGGCGGAAGAACATGAGCGTCGGCACCGACATGATGTTGTAGCGGTGCACTGCGTCCAGCATTCCGCGGTCGTCGATATCTACCTTGTATACATCCACGCGGCCGTTCATCTCCCGTTGGAACTTGTCGATGGCGGGGTGCATCATCTGGCATGGCCCGCACCATGTGGCGAAAAAGTCCACGAACGTCAGCGCGTCCCGCCAGATGATCTTATCAAAATCCGTAGTTGTCATTCTATCTTCTTTTTCAGTTCATCTCTGCCCATGTGACCCCGGCGTAGGCTTTGTCTGCCAACTCCTTTTCCGCATAGCTGATCGTGCGGCGCAGCCCTTCCGCGAGCGGTGTACGGGGCACCCAGCCCAGCTCCCTGCGTGCTGCCGAGATGTCGGGCGTGCGCCGCCTTGCGTCGTCGGCCCGTGCCGCCGTGTGCACGATCCGCGAGCGGCTTCCCGTCAGGGCCACGATCTTCTCCGCCAGCGCCCGGATGGCGATTTCATGGTTGCTGCCCAGGTTCACCGTGCGCACCGCCCCGGCCGACGGCGGTGCTTCCATCAGCCTGACGAGCCCGTCGACGAGGTCTTCGACCCAGCAGAACGTGCGTAGCTGCTCCCCGCTGCCGTTGACGACGATGTCGCGGTTCTGCAAGGCCGCCACGACCATCTTTATCACCACGCGCTGATCCATCGGGTCGGCGCCGCTGCCGTAGGTGTTGAATATGCGGGCAATGCGCGTGTCGACGTCGTATTCGCTGTGGTATGCCCTGTGCAGTGCCTCGGCGGCGCGCTTGCCTTCGCAGAGGATGTAGTGCGTCGAGCAGCAGTTGCCCGGTTCGCTCGCCGGGTCGCGCTGCCCGATGCCGTAGATGTTTCCCGCCGAGGCGAAGACCACCCGCGCATGTTCGGTGCGTGCTGTGTCGAGCGCGTTTATGGCGCCCAGCACGCTCACGCGGAGCGTCTCCACCGGGAGCGCCTTGTTGTAGCGCACGCGCGACGGCGACGCGAGGTTGTATATCTCGTCGCAGCGGATACTGAACCCGTTGATGATATTGTGGTGTACATACCGGAACAGGGGGTGCTGTAATACGCCCCGCAGCAGGGGTGAGTTGACCGCATCGCGGATATCGACGCAGAAAACCTCGTGCCCTTCCTCCAGAAGGCGCAGGCAGAGGTGCGTGCCGATAAAACCCACCCCGCCGAGAACGACTATTCGTTTTTGCATCTCTTACTCCTTTTTACGGGTGTAAGAGCAAAATCTATTCCACAAAAAGCGCCCGTGGCAGTTGGTCTACGCTGTTTATCGTCACGACCTCGATCCCCTTGGGGCGTTTGGCGCCCTTGCCCAGATACCCCGATACGACGATGCGTTTGAATCCCAGGCGCGCGGCCTCGCTGATGCGCTGCTCGGTGCGGGGCGCCGGGCGCACTTCGCCCGAAAGCCCGATCTCGCCCGCGCAGCAGACCCCCTCGGCGACGGGGCGGTCGTAGTACGACGAGATCACCGCCGCGACCACTGCCAGGTCTAATCCCGGGTCGGCGACCTTGAACCCGCCGGCGAAATTCAGGAAGACGTCCTTCTGGAACATCTTCATTCCCACGCGTTTTTCCAGCACGGCCAGCAGCATGTTCATGCGCTTGGTGTCGTAGCCCGTCGTCGAACGCTGGGGCGTACCGTATGCCGCGCCGCTCACAAGTGCCTGCACCTCGATCAGGTAGGGGCGCACGCCGTCGGCCGAAGCGCCCACGGCGATGCCGCTCAGCGGCTCCTCGTAGTGCGTCAGCAGGATCTCGGACGGGTTGTCCACGCTCCGCAGGCCGCTATCCAGCATCTCGAACACCCCGATTTCGAACGTCGCGCCGAAACGGTTCTTTATGCCGCGCAGGATGCGGTAGATATTGTTGCTGTCGCCTTCGAATTGCAGGACGACGTCGACGATGTGTTCCAGGATCTTGGGCCCGGCGATGCTTCCGTCCTTGGTGATGTGGCCGATGATGAAGATCGACGTCCCGGTCGACTTGGCATACTTGAGCAGCGTCGCGGCGCATTCGCGTATCTGCGACACGCTTCCCGCCGACGAGTCCAGCAGGTCGGTATAGATGGTCTGTATCGAGTCGATCACCACCAAGTCGGGCCTGTGTTCGCCGATCTGCCTGACGATATTTTCGAGCAGCGTCTCGGGATAGATCAGGCATTCGTCGTTGCCGATTCCGATCCTCCCCGCGCGCATCTTGATCTGCTCGGCCGACTCCTCGCCCGAGACATAGAGCGTTTTCAGCCCGTTCGCCGCCAGTGCGATCTGCAGCGAGAGGGTCGACTTGCCGATGCCCGGCTCCCCGCCCACGAGGATCAGCGACCCCGGCACCATCCCGCCGCCCAGCACACGGTTCACCTCGCCGTTGCCCACGTCTATGCGGCGGTGTTCGCTTTCGCGGATGTCGCCTACGCGCTGGGGTTTCGCCGCGGGCAGCGGCCCTGCGGCATTGGCCGCCACGGAACCGCTTTCACGGGCTATGATCTCCTCCGTAAAGGTGTTCCACTCGCCGCACGAGGGGCAGCGCCCCAGCCATTTGGGGGCTTCGAACCCGCAATTCTTGCAGAAAAAGGCTTTTTTGACTTTTGCCATCGGTGTATTGTCGGTTTGTAAAGGGTCTTCGCAGCCCTTAGAAGGGGTGCGTCGTGTATTCCAGCCTCTCGACCTTCGTGATGCCGGCCGTGGGGTAGAGGGCCTGGTATTTGGCTGTGAGGTCTACGGTCAGCAGCGTGAGGCTCTTGCCCTCCTCCGAATAGGAGGAAACCGCATAGGTGTAGTCGGCGTCCTCGTAGAAGAACCGCAACTGGTCGGGTTTGTCGGGTTCCTTGTTGAACGACCCGGTGACCGGCGCGGCGTCCGGCGTGGGCGTGACGTAGAGCCATCCGCTGTTGTGGTAGAGGAATTCGAGCACGTAACCGCCTCCGGCCTGTACCGGGGCTTCGGCCAGCACGTCCGCGCGTATGGCCTCGATTACCGGGTCGGGCTCAGGGTCGGGCTCAGGGTCGGGCTCGGGTTCAGGCTCCGGCTCCGGTTCGGGCTCTTCTTCGGCCGTTGCCGTTGCTGCTGCGCCGAGCGTGACGGTGGCTTCGACCCGGCTCACCGGATAGCTTGTCGTGTAGTACGGTTCCGATTTCTCCCCGCAGGCCGCGAGTGCCGCCGCGAGGATCAGTATGGCTATGTATCTTATGGCTTTCATCCTTCCGGTATTTGTCAAAGTCCCAGTTCCTGGTCTATCAGCACGACCAGCACGCGCCCTGCTGGCCAGCACCGCAGCATCTCCATACGCGTGTTGCACACGCGGTCGGGCGAGTTGCAGTCCGAGCATACGCCCGTCCGGGCGCACGGCGTGCTGAATCCCGGGTGCCGTGCGACGTTTTGCGGTGCGGCGATCGTGCGGATGCGCTCCTCGGCCTCGGCACGGTCGGCGACGATCTTGTTGCGTCCGGCCACGATGACCACCTTGCGGGGCCCGAACGCGACCGGGGCGATGCGGTTGCCCACCTTGTCGAGCCAGTGGAGCGAGCCTTCCATGCTGATGGCGTTGACCCCCGTGATGAAGAGGTCGGACATCAGCGCCTGCCGGCGTATCTCCAACCGTTCGGGATAGCTCATCGCGGGGTCGAACCCGTCGAGCAGCTTCCAGCGTCCGTCGCCGCGCAGCCACCCGACGATGCCCGTGGCGTGCATTGTTTCCGAGTCGCCGAACGATACTATTTCCGGCCGTTCCCGCTCCACGATGGCTTTCAGCACCGCGAACGCCTCGGTGGTGTCCTTCACCGTTTCAACCTCAAAATGGTGTCGCCGTAATGCTTCGGCGCAGTCCGTCAGTTTCATTATTTTATAAAGAACCTGTATATGTCGTTTCCGTTGGCGTACAGCAGCAGGAACAGAATAATCACCAGCCCGACGTACTGCGCGCCTTCCAGCACCCGGTCGCTCACCTTGCGTCCCGTGACCATCTCCCAGAACGTGAAGATCGCATGCCCGCCGTCCAGACCCGGTATGGGCAGGATGTTCATCACCGCGAGGATGATCGACAGGAACGCCGTCTTCAACCAGAAATCCTCCCAGTTCCAGTCCCCGGGGAATATGCTGCCGATGGAGATGAACCCGCCCAATTCCTCGTACATCTTGGTCTTGGGCTGCACGATCATCTTCAGTTGCTCCCAGTAGGACGAAATGACTTTCCCGGCCTTTTCGATGCCTGCCGGGATCGACTGCCAGAAGGTGTACTCCTGTGTGCGCAGCGTATAGGGGTTGCGTGCTATCACGCCCAGCTTGCCCTGGTCGGACACCGGGACGGCGATCTGCAGCAGCCTGTCGCCTTCGCGTTTCACCGTCAGGGTCACTTCCCCGCCCGCCCGGGTCTTGAGGTATTGCTGGTAGCCGGAGTATTCCAGCCCCCGTGCATCGTCGATGGCCACGATCTCGTCGCCGCGCCTGAGCGCCGCCGCCGATTCGTACACCGCGCTGTCGATCAGGAACGGCACACGCAGCGTAAAGAGGTCTTCGTAACCTTTGGCCTGGCGCATCTCGATCAGCTCGTCCAGCGGCAACGTCAGCTCCACGTGCTTTCCGCCGCGCTCGACGACGACCTTTCGCTCGCCTTCGGTGATGAGCAGCGAATTGAGTATCTTGTTGATGTCGTCGACCGGCCGGCCGTCGATGGTCACGAACTTGTCGCCGTCCTCGAAGCCGAGCTTGTGCCCCGCCTCGTTGAAGTTATAGCCCCATTTGGCATCCTCGTTCGAGAAGTAGTTGTCGCCCCACACGTAGCAGACGCCGCAGTAGATGACGATCGCCAGCAGGACGTTCATCACCACGCCCGCGATCATCACCAGAAAACGCTGCCATGCGGGTTTGGTGCGGAATTCGTCGGGCTTGGGGGGCTGTTTCATCTGCTCCTTGTCCATCGACTCGTCGATCATGCCGGCGATCTTGCAGTATCCGCCCAGCGGCAGCCAGCCCAGCCCGTACTCGGTGTCGCCGCGCTTGAACTTGAAGATCGAAAACCACGGGTCGAAGAAGATATAGAACTTGTCGACGCGGATCCTGAAAACCCGCGCCATAAGGAAGTGCCCCAATTCGTGGATGCCCACCAGGATGGTGAAGCAGAGGAAAAACTGAATGATCTTGATGATTATATCCATGTCTGTCTTTTGGTTACAACGCTAAGTATTCCGCAGCCAGCCGCCGGGCCTCGTCGTTCGCCTCGGCGTAGTCCCCGAGGGTGGGGGCAGCGGCGAACGAGGCGCGCCCCAGGGCGTACTCGATGGCACGCACGATATCCAGCCATGCGCACTTGCGGCCGAGGAACGCCGCGACGGCCACCTCGTTGGCGCCGTTCATCGTGCAGGCCGCCGTGCCGCGGCGGCGCAGGCACTCGCAGGCGATCTCCAGCGCCGGGTATTTCGCCCGGTCGACCCCGGCGAATGTCAGCTGCGGGTGCGCCATGAAGTCGAACCGCTCGCCGGGGCGGGTCGCCCGCCGGGGGTACATCAGCGCGAAGCTGATCGGCATACGCATGTCGGGCGTGCCCAGCTGTGCCTTGATCGCCCCGTCCTCGAACTCCACCATCGAGTGTACGATCGACTGCGGGTGCAGCAGCACCGTTATTTTCTCCACCGGGGTGCCGAACAGCCAGTGTGCCTCGATCACCTCGAAGCCTTTGTTCACCAGCGTCGACGAGTCTATCGTGATCTTTGCGCCCATCTCCCACTGGGGGTGGCGCAGCGCCTGTTCCACGGTCACATCGGCCAGTTTTTCGCACGGCAGGTCGCGGAATGCGCCGCCGCTGCACGTGATGATGAGCCTCCGTATGGGCGACTGCTCGCCCGCCAGGCACTGGAAGATGGCCGAATGCTCCGAGTCGATCGGCAGGATCGGGGCACGCTTTTCGGCCGCCAGCCGCATCACGTATTCGCCGCCCACCACGAGCGACTCCTTGTTGGCCAGCGCCAGTTTCTTCCCGGCGCCGAGCGCGGCCACCGTCGGCGCCAGCCCGGCGTAGCCTACCAGCGCGTTGACCACCACGTCCGTATCGCCGCCCGCCGCGACCTGAGCCACGGCATCCTCTCCGGCGTAAACCTTCACATCGGTGCCGGCCAGCGCATCGCGCAGCTGCCCGTAATAGCGTTCGTCGGCGATGACCGCCGTGTCCGCGTCGAATTCCCGTGCCTGTGCCGCGAGCCGCTGCCAGTTGCAGTTGGCCGTCAGCACGCGCACTTCGAATAAGGCGGGGTTCTCACGCACGATGTCGAGCGTCTGCACGCCGATCGAGCCCGTCGAACCCAGTATTGCAAGTCGTTGTTTCATGCCTGTGCGTCAGAATACGATGTACCCTTCTGGGTCTACGGGCTTGCCGTTGTTCCAGAGTTCGAATTCGAAAAGCCGCACCTCGCCCTCTTCCGCCTCGGCGTTGTAGCCGACCATCTCGCCCGCGCGGATGGTCTGCCCCGTGGTGACGAGCGACTGCGAAAGCCCCTTGTAGACCGAGAGGAGGTTGTTCGCATGCTGCAGCTCGACCATGTAACCCGTCTCGGGCGTCCAGAGGCTCAGCACCACCGTGCCGTTGTCGATGGCCGTGATGCGGTCGCTGGCCGCCGCCGCGATGCGTACCCCGAAATTGCCGTTGCGGATGTCGAAGCGGTCGGTGATGATCCCCTCCACGGGTTTGGCCAGCTCGATCGCCTCGCGTACCGAACGCCGCGACCCGCCGCTGCGGCCCGCGATGGCGTACGGGCCGTCGCCCTCCATCTGCGCCCGCAGGATCGAGTCCTCGGGCGAGGGCATCACCAGCACTTTGCTGGTGCGGGTACTGTCCGACGTGGCGAGCGTGCGCGCCACGGGGGTTTTGCCTTCCATGATCAGCGCGATATGCTGGTTGTAGGTGAGCATGTCGTTCATCATGCGCTCCATCGAGTCGAGCCGGATGATGTTCTGCACGAGGCTTTCGCGCGAACGGTCTGCCTCGGTGCGGTATCCCGGCAGCAGTTCCAGGATCGGGGAGTAGGCCACCAGCGACAGGATGAGGATGAACAGCAGCAGCACGAACGACAGGAAGGCCGCGAAGATGCTGGCCGGCGAGAGGTGCATGTGCCACTCCTCGCTGTTGTCCGTGGCATTGAGCATGTTGAAACGGCGTTTGCGGAAAAGCCCGCGCCACCATGCCCGTATGGATTTGAAAAATCTCATCGGTTTATGACATTATGAATGCAAAGATAACCAATTTCATAGAAAACCTTTGCGGAACGCGCCGAATTTTTTAACTTTGTGATCGTTTAGAATCAACGCAAAAAACAGCTGAAAAGTATGGTAAAACCTACATTACTCGTCCTCGCCGCAGGTATGGGCTCCCGTTACGGTTCGCTCAAGCAGATGGACGGAGTCGGCCCCAACAACGAGGCCATCATAGATTATTCGGTCTACGACGCCATCCGCGCCGGTTTCGGCAAGGTCGTTTTCGTCATCCGCCACTCTTTCGAAAAGGAGTTCCGCGAAGTCTTCTCCGCGGAGCGTTTCGGCGGCCGCATCGCCGTGGAGTTCGTGTTCCAGGAGTTGGACTACCTGCCCCAGGGGGCTGCTGTTCCCGAAGGGCGCGTCAAGCCGTGGGGCACCAACCACGCCGTGATGATGGCGGCCGACGCCATCCGCGAACCCTTCGCCGTGATCAATGCCGACGACTTCTACGGTGCCGAAGCCTACAAGACCATCGGGGACTACCTTTCGCAGTTGGGCGAGAGCCGGAACCGCTACTGCATGGTCGCCTACGACCTCGACAAGACCCTTTCGGACAACGGTACCGTTTCGCGCGGCGTCTGCGGTGTGGATGCTGCGGGCAACCTCACCTCGATGGTCGAGCGCACGCAGATCGAGCGTATGCCCGACGGCAGGATCGTCTTCCACGACGGCGGCGCCGACGAAGAACTGGCCGGGGACACGCCGGTGTCGATGAACCTCTTTGGCTTCACCCCCGATTTCTTTACCTATTCCAGGGAGTATTTCAAGACGTGGCTCGCCGGGAACAAGGAGAACCTCAAGGCCGAGTTCTACATCCCGACGATGGTCAACAAACTCATCGGCGAAGGCACGGCCTCGTTGCGTGTGCTCCGCTCTGCGGCGCAGTGGCACGGCGTCACCTACAAGGAGGACAAACCCGCGCTGGTGGCCTCGATCGAGAAGATGATCGCCGAGGGCAAATATCCCCGCAACCTCTGGGCATAATCGCCGGCTGCGGCATCGCATATACAAAAGGGCGGATATTTTCATCCGCCCTTTTGCTTAATGTTTCATCCGCCTTTTGCTTATTGCTTGTGCAGTGCCGCTTGTCGCGAATGGCTTCGGAAAGCCTGATTTGCCTTCGGCTGGCCGGCTCCCGGCCGCATCCGTTTTTCAGGTTTCTGTCTTGTCCGCGTTTCCGGCTCCCGGCGTTGGCTGCATCTCCGGTTTCCGGCCTTGCTTGTTTCTCCGGTTTCCAACCTTATCTGCTCCTCCGGTTTCCGGTGTTGGCTGCTTCTCCGGTTTTCATCTTGTCCGTCTCTGCGGTTTTCAGCCTACCTGCTCCTCCGGTTCCCGGTGTTGTCCGCTTCTCCGGTTTTCATCTTTCCGCCTCTGCGGTTTTCAGCCTTACTTGCTCCTGCGGTTCCCGGATTTGTCCGGCTCTTCGCCTTGACGCGCTCCTCCGTCAGCTCTCCGTCAGCTCTTCGTCAGCTCTTCGTCAGCTCTCCGTCAGCTTTCCGTCAGCTTTCCGTCACACAACCGGCGGCGCGGCGGCTCAGTCCAGAAAACCTTCCTTCACCAACTGCTCCCGGATGCGCGTCCAGTCCGCTACGGGACGTTTCACGCCGTCCACGAACCGGATCGGGCAGCCGAGGCTGCTGTCGTCGATGTAGAGGTCGGCATGGACTTTCGGCGAGGATGTCCAGCGCTGCTGCGAGGGGTTCTCGTTCACGGCGTAGAGCGGGATTCCCCGCTCGCGGAACCACCGGATCGCGTCGTCGAGCAGCTTGCCGTGGCGCATCGTGAAGAGAATCAGGCGGCAGCCGTTGTCCGTAAGTTCCTTCAGTACGGGTACGGCCCCGGCGTCGTCGCCTATTTCGGGATATGCGTGTGTCACGACCGTCCCGTCGAAATCGACGGCGATCAATGCATTGCGTATAGCCATTTATTTCTTGTTCCTTATTTTACGTCCGATTTTGCTGAAGAAGATTTTCAGGCGCTTGCGGTAGCTGGTCTCCTTGTAATCGTCGTATCCATACCCGTATCCGTACCCGTATCCGTACCCGTAGCCATATCCGTACCCATAGCCGTAACCGTATCCGTGGCGGCGGGTGCGCGTGCCGTTGAGTACGACGCACATGTTGCGGAATTTCTTCTCGCGGTAAAGCCGTTCGATGTCGGGCAGCTGCCGGCGGTCGAGCACGCCTTCGCGTACGATATAGATACAGAGGTCTGCCAGCCGGTCGGTGATGACCGCGTCGGCTACCGACATGGCCGGGGTGCTGTCGATGAATACATAGTCGTAGCTCTCCCGCAGCTCGGCGACCAGCTTGTCCAGGCGATCCGAAAGCAGCATCTCCGTGGGGTTGGGCGGCTGGATGCCGGCGCAGATCACGTCGAGGTTTTTGTGTATCTCCATCGGCGTGATCAGTTCGCCGATGTCGGTGATCGTCCCGGCCAGGTAGCTCGTGATGCCTTTTTTGCTGTTGCTGCGGCCCAGCGTCGTGGAGAGCGCGTGGCGGCGCAGGTCGAGGTCGATCAGTACGATCCGCTTCCCGGCCATGGCGAGCGTCATCGCCAGGTTCATCGCCACGAACGTCTTACCCGCATGGGGGTCGGACGACGTGAAGAGCACGCACTTGATTTCCTTGCCCGACGATACGTTCATGAAGGTCATGTTCGAACGCAGGATGCGGAAAGCCTCGGACAACGCGTCGCGTCCGGTTTCCCGGACGACGATGCCGCCCTTGTTCTCTCCTTCGAGGAAGGGGATGTCCCCCAGGAACGGGGCGCTGATGTTCTCTTCGATGTCCTTGCGGCCGCGGATGGTCGTGTCGAGCATGCCGATCAGGTAGATGATGCCGAAGGGGATCGCCAGGCCGGCCAGCAGGCTGATGCCCAGGATGATCATCGAACGGGGCGACACGGGCCTGGGGCTGCCGTATGCCTGGTCGATCGTACGCGAATTGCTTTCGGCGACGGCATAGTTGAGCTGCGTCTCCTCCTGCTTGTTGAGCAGGTAGAGGAACAGCTCCTCCTTGATCTTCTGCTGGCGCATGATGTCGAGCAGGACTTTCTCCTGCGACGGCATGGTGGATATGCGGTGGTTGGCCAGCGCCTCCTCCTTGCGCATGTTCGTAAGCTGTATTTCGAGCGTCGAGACGTGCGAGTTGAGCGAAGCGATGATCGAGCGGCGCACGGCAGCCAGCACGTTGTCCATGTCCTGGATCACGGGGCTGCGCTCCGAACTGTTTTCGAGCAGTTTCTGGCGGCGCAGGATGGCGTCGTTATATTCGGTGATCTGGGCGACGATCCCGTTGTTGGTCAGCGAGGCGACCATCGGGATCAGTTCCCCCGCATGCGTCGGGTTGTTGAGGTAATCGCGGATGTAGTTGGCGACGCTGATCTGGTTTTCGATCGAAAGCCCTTCGACCTTGAATTTGCTGCTCTCGGTGATGGATCGGGTAGCCTCCGAGGTGATGTCGATCATCTGGTTGCTCTTCTTGATCCCCTCGATTTCGCTGTCCACGACGCCCAGTTCCCGTCCGATGGCCAGCATACGCTCCTTGATGAAGGCGTTGGTCACGACCGATACCTGCCGCTTGTCGGCGATGGCGTCCTCTTCGTACACGGCGATCAGCGTGTTGATCACGTCCTCGGCACGCTTGGGTACGGAACTGTTCATCGAGATGGTGACGATCGACGCCTGCTTGTTGGCCACGTCGCTCTTCACGGTGGCGCGGTAGGCGTTCGTCGTGACCATCGGCGAACTCTTGGTGACGGTGATGGGCCTGTCCACATAGGTCGAGTCCATGAACGGCGTCTTGTGTACGACCATCTGCCCCAGCGGTGTGGGGATCGTATCGCCGTACTGGCCGCGGATGACCCTGCGCTTCTCCTGCTTGGTGAGGTACTTGTCGTCGAAGTCCGCCAGTTTGATCCGGCCGTCCTCGAGCTCGGTCACCTCGAGCGAAAGGCGCTGGTTGTCGTCGTCGATGAAATCGACTTCGATGGGCGAGCGGCCGTAGAGGTCGAGCGTCCGCAGCCCGTCCCGTACGGAGTAGTTGACCGTCAGGTGGAGGCGCTTTACCACCTCGGACATCAGCCTGTGCGACTGGAGGATGTAAACCTCGTTGTCGACGTTGCGGCGGTTCTGGAAACCTACCAGGTCGCTGAATGCGCCCAGTTCCATGTCGCCGCCCTTGCGGCTGTCCTTTACGAGGATGGTGGCCGTGCGGCTGTATATCTTCGGGGTGCTGGCCAGGTAGTAGTAGGCCATGCCGAGGCAGATGAGCACCGACAAGGCGAACCAGTACCAGTTGGCCAGAACCATCTGTAACAGGTCGTGCAGCGTGAGGCCGCTGCCGTTTTCGTTCTCGTCGTTCTGCAGGTGTTGCTGCTGGTTGTTGTATTCGGTCATGGCCCGGCTTATTTGGTTAAGGTTATGATAAGCGTCGCCACGGAGATGGCCGTACCTACGAGCGAGAGGTAGAAGTTGCGGTTCTGGCTGATTTCACCGGCCTGTGCCTTATATTTATTGGGCTTGACGTAGATCACGTCGTTCTGCTGGATGTAGAACGCCGGCGAGTTGAAGAGGTCTTTCGACGTGAGGTCGAGGTATTCGATCGTGCGCACGCCGTTCACTTCGCGGGCCACGGCCACGTCCGTACGGATACCGTAGATCGTCAGGTCGCCGGCCATGGCCAGGGCGTCGAAGATCGAGATCTTGTCGCGCGTGACGTCGTACTGCCCAGGGCGGGCGACTTCGCCGACGACCGAAATCTTCATGTCGGCGAACTGCACGTTGACCGACGGGTCGTTGATATACCCGCCCTCGACGATCTTGTCGGCGATGGCCTGTGCCAGTTCGCTGCGGGTCTTTCCCTTGCAGTCGATCTTCCCGATCACGGGCATGTCGAGCATGCCGTTCTCGTCCACCGTGCGGATTTGCAGCGACTGGTTGGTCGCCGAACTGTACGAGGCGACTCCCGTCACGGAACTCAGCGAGGTCGATGAGTTGAACGGCACTGCCAGTTCGGGGTCTTTGCTGTTGACCACGACCGTCAGCCGGTCGAGAGGTTTGATCCGGATCTGGCCGCTTTCGGCGATTTGTTCGGGCGTAAAGGGGTTCGCGTCCTGCAGGTACCAGGCACGTTTCTGCGAGGCACATGACGAGACCAGCAGGGCCAGGATGACCGGGACTAAGAGGCGGTAATGCTTCATTTTTACTAAGGCGTTTTATATCGTGCGCAAAGGTAGTAATTTTTGTGAAATAAACCTACATGTGCCCCTTGCTATTTTGTCCCTATTGCACCGGATTCGGTCGCCGCCCGGATTTTTTCCGGAAAAAAGCGTACATTTGACATCCCGGAATCCGGATTCCGCATTAAAATATGGAAATTATGTTGCATCCCGAGTGGAGTTACCAGGCTGTAATCTATGAAATGAACGTGCGCCAGCTGACGCGCGAAGGCACCCTCAGGGCCGCCGCCGCGAAGCTCGGCTTCCTGCGCGACATGGGCATCGACGCCGTGTGGCTGATGCCCGTCTATCCGATCGGCGCCGAGGGGCGCAAGGGCTCGCTGGGCTCTTACTATTCGATCCGCGACTATTGCGCCGTCGACCCCGGGCTGGGGACGATGGGGGATTTCGATGCGTTTGTCGCCGAGGCGCACCGCCTGGGCATGAAGGTGCTGCTGGACTGGGTCGCCAACCATACGGCGCGCGACGCCCGCTGGGTCGGCGAGAAGCCTGCCGACTGGTATGAGCGCGATGCCGCGGGGGCACCCGCCGTGCCCTGGGACTGGACGGACACCGCCAAACTCAACTATGCGAACCGCGACGTGTGGCGGGCCGAGGCCGACGCCATGGAGTTCTGGGTGCGCCGGCACGCCGTCGACGGTTTCCGCTGCGACATGGCGATGCTCGTGCCCGTGGAGTTCTGGAATGAAACTGCCCGCCGCCTGCGGAAGGTGAACCCCGACCTGTTCCTGCTGGCCGAGGCCGAGGAGCCTTACCTCTTCGAAGCGGGTGCCTTCGACGCCTGCTATGCCTGGGAGATGCACCACCTGATGAACGACGTGGCGCAGCAGAAGGTGCGCGTGACCGCCCTGCGCGACTACATTTATGCCGACCGTAGCCGTTACCCGCAGTCCGCCATGCGCCTGGTGTTCACCTCCAACCACGACGAGAATTCGTGGAACGGCTCGGAGTTCACGCGCATGGGCGACGCCCGCGAGATCATGGCCGCCTTCACGTTCGTCGTGCCGCGCGGCCTGCCGCTGGTCTATACCGGGCAGGAGATCGGCTACGATCATTCGTTCGCCTTCTTCGACCGCGACCCGATCCCCTCCTATGCGGCCAATTCGTTCACGGATTTCTACCGCCGCCTGGCCGGGCTCCGGCATGCCAACCCTGCGCTCGCCGCCGGGGAGGCGGGCGGCGAGATGGTCGAGATCCGCAACAACGCCGAGGATTGCCTGATGACCTTCGTGCGCGAAGTGAAGGGCAACCGCGTCGTCGCCGTGATGAACCTCTCTCCCTACGCCATCCATGCCGATTATTACACGGGCATCTATGCCGGCATATACACCGATGCCATGACGGGCGTTGCCTGCGAACTGCGCGGGCATGTCGAGGAGGATATGGCGCCGTGGAGCTACCGCATCCTGACGCGCTGACCCCTGCGGCCGCGGAGTGCAGCGGCCGCATCCCCGCCCGATGCCCGCCCGATGCCCGGCCGTGTCCCCGCCCGATGCCCGGCCGTGTCCCCGCCCGATGCCTGGCTGCTTCCCCGCCCGATGCCCGGCTGCGGCCTGCAAACCCGGCCCGGGGCGCCCGCTCGGGGCCGGCGTACCGTTTTTATCCGCCGCGGAACACGAATCCCCGCGCGGTCGCGTTCCTTTTATGGAATTTTTCCTATTTTTGCCCATGATTATGAAACGCTTCCTTCTCCTCTGTCTGCTGTTCGTCCCGTGCCTCGCGGCACAGGCCGAAACCTACCGCGTCGAAGACATCCCCAATGTCCAGCGCGCCGACCGCACGCGTTACGTCTCGAACCCCGACGGGATACTCTCGGACGAGGCCGTGGCGCATATCGACCGTTTGTGCGCTGCGCTGCGCGAGCGGGCCGTTGCCCAGGTCGCCGTGGTCGCCGTGGACGACATCGCGGGCGGCGACGTCTTCGAATTCGCCATCGACCTCTTCTCCGCGTGGGGCGTAGGGCAGGCCCGCAACGACAACGGGCTGGGCATCCTGCTGGTCAAAGACCGCCGCGAGATCCGTTTCGTCACGGGCGGCGGGCTGGAGGGTGTGCTGCCCGATGCGATCTGCAAGCGCATCCAGCTCAAATACATGCTCCCGGCATTCCGCCAGGGCGATTACAGCCTCGGCATGGTGCAGGGGGTCGAAGCCGTGTCGCAGCTGCTCGAGGGGAGCGAACTGGATCTGGGCGGTGCCGATACGGGCGGCGACGAGCTGCCCGCATGGGCGGTTTTCCTGATCGTCACCGGGTTCGTCGTAGTGCCGATGGGCGTGATCCTGCTGGGTTACTACGCCCGCAAGCGTTGCCCGAAATGCCATAAACTGACACTCCGGCAGCAGTCGAGCGACATCCTGAAGGTGACGCCCAACTACCGGCTGGTCGAATATACCTACGTCTGCTCGAATTGCGGCGCCGTGGTCAAACGGCAGGCCAAAAACCTGCGCGACGACAATTTCGGCGGCGGCGCGGGCGGCGGCACGATCATCGGGGGGCGTGGTTTCGGCGGCTTCGGCGGAGGGTCGCGAGGCGGTGGTTTCGGCGGCGGTTCGTTCGGTGGCGGCGGTGCCGGCTCGCGCTGGTAAAGGCCGCAGGGCGTGCCGGGCGGCTTTGCCGGTTGCGGGCGGCTGTTTGTCGGACAAAGGCTGGCTTTGCGGGCGGCCGGAATGGTTTTCCCGGCCCCGACGGGATAAGATTGGAATGAATTTAAAACACTTTATATTATGAAGAAATGGATTTGGATTGGAGTCGTCGCCGTCGTGGTGATCTTCTTCTACGCAACGTACAACGGATTTGTCAATAAGGAGGAGGGGCTGAAGACCGCATGGTCGAATGTCGAAACGCAGTACCAGCGCCGTGCCGACCTGATTCCCAACCTGGTGAACACGGTCAAGGGCTATGCCGCACACGAGTCGCAGACTTTCGAGGCCGTAACCGAGGCCCGTGCGAAAGCCACCTCGATCAACCTTTCGGCCGACGACCTCACGCCCGAGAAACTCGCCGAGTTCCAGCAGGCGCAGGCGCAGGTGCGCTCGGCGCTGGGGCGCCTGATCGCCGTGTCGGAGAGTTATCCCGACCTGAAGGCCAACCAGAATTTCCTCGAACTGCAAGCGCAGCTCGAAGGCACCGAGAACCGTATTTCAGTGGCTCGCAAGGAGTTCAACGAAGTGGCCAAGACCTACAACGTCGCCGTGCGCCGCTTCCCGGCCAACCTGGTGGCCAAGTTGTTCGGGTTCGGGCAGAAGCCCTACTTCGAGGCTGCCGAAGGCACCGAAACCGCACCCCGGGTGCAGTTTTAGCCCGGCTCCGGGTAGAAAGCAAAGGGACGGGACGCGCCAGCGTATCCCGTCCCTTTTGTGTTGTCGGTGCCTGCCTACTTGCGGCTTCCGAGAATCCGGAGCAGGTAGAGGAACAGGTTGATGAAGTCCAGGTAGAGGGTCAGCGATCCCAGCAGTGCGATTTTCTGCGTCGATTCGTCCACGACCTCGGCGTTCATCACCATCTTCTTGATCTTCTGCGTGTCATAGGCCGTGAGGGCGACGAACACCAGCACGCCGATGTAGGTTATCACCCACATCATCGTTTCGCTGCGCAGGAAAAGGTTCACCACCGTTGCGATGATGATGCCGATAAGCGCCATGTAACCCATGTTCCCGATGCCCGAGAGGTCGCGCTTGGTGAAATACCCGAACAGCGCCATGGCGCCGAACGTGCCGGCCGTCACGAAGAAGGTCGATGCGATGGACGATGCGGTGTAGAGCAGAAAGATCGAAGCCAGCGTCGCGCCGTTGAGGATCGAGTAGGCGATGAACATCAGCGTTGCCGTGAGGAACGACATGCGGAAGATGAACGACGAGAGGATGATGACCAGCGCCAGTTCGGCGATGATCAGGCCGAAGAATGCGACTTTGCTGCCGAAGATGGCATTGAGCAGCGTCGGCGAGTCGGAGACCGTCAGGGCCGTTGCGCCCGTGATGAAGAGGGCCATCGTCATCCATAGGTAGACGTTGCGGAACAGGGTGGTGTTCTCGGACTTGTCAGCCCTGCGCACGCCGGCTGTCTTGCTGTAATTGGTGCTTGTTTCCATAAAGTTTTCCTGTGTATACCTGAAATTACGTTTCGTCGCGGTTTTTCCGCTGTCGGCGCAAAGGTAACGATTAAATCGGAGTTTTCGGGCAAAGCCGCGTAAATTTCACGGCCGGCCGCCGGGGATGCGGTGCGGCTACATTCCTTTTTTTATGCCGGCCCGGATCAGGAGGATATTTACGGGCAGCGCCACGAGGAACCCGCATGCCATAGCGACCTGCATCGAGAACCAGAATACGAACGAGGTGCGGGGCATTGCCTCACCGTCGTTGAGCGCGAAGATCGCCACGGCCATCCAGCCGTACATGCCGGCCTGCCATGCCGTGAGCGAGAGTATGTCGGCTTTGGCGGCACGGCGTATCGCTTCGCCGCGCGGGAGCGTGCGTTCCATGCCCCGGATCGCGGCGTACTGGAACCCGATGCCGAATGCCAGGGCCAGGAGGTAATCCACGACCCATGTCCCTGCCAGTATGCTTCCGCCTATGGCTACCGGGACGAAGAAGAGGAACCATTCGCCGACAATGTCGGCCAGCGTGCACCCCGCCCCGCAGTGGAGCGTCGACAAGACGACCGACTGCCACCGCGGCCGCCCCTTCATCCCGGGCATATCACTCATCCCGTCCATCCCGTCCATCCCGTCCATCCCGTCCATGCCTTCCATACCCCGGGGCCCGGCCGTCCCGGACATCTTCGTCCCGTTTGTCATCCCGGGCATGTCCGTCCCGTCTGCCATTCCCGGCATGCTCGCTCCGCTTGCCATGTCCGGTATGCCCGCCTCATCTGCCATGCCCGCTTTGAGCGCCGTCCCTTTCATTCCGGGCATATCTTCCGCCCCGTCCGCTCCTGTCGTGGTTCCGTTCTCCATCTGCATCCCGTGCATCCCCGGTTCCGGCATGTTCATGGCCCGTTCCGGCTCTGAAACCTTCTATAAATCCGTTCCCGCTACGGACATGTCTTTGCGTCCGTCCGTTCCGGGCTTCCCGTTCGCCGCTTCCGGCTCCAAGCCTCCGCCCCGTCCGTCCGTTCCGGGCTTTTCGTTTCCTACCTTCTGCCCGGCGCTGTCGACCTGCCGCTCGTTCCCGGTTTCCCCGATGCCGCCGCCTTTTGCCGGCTCGCTGATTTTGGCTGAGCCTTTCTGCTTTCCGGTGCCGTTGTTTTGCACGGGCATGTGCCGCGCGGCGCGTCCGAGGGCGTAATAGGCCCATAGCCCGAAAAAACTGGCCCAGAGGGCGGTGAGTACCCATACGCTTTCCATAATGCGCATCGGTTGCCGGCGCGTACGCAGGTCGGCCGCGACGATGAGCGCCGAGCCGATGCCGCCCGCTACGAACAGGACTGCCAGATAATAGAATTGCTGCATGACGAGGTGTTTTTCCCGTCATGCAGCAATTTATATACCGCACCGCGCTCTGTCCTGCCATCGAAAGCCGGGCGGGGAATTCAGCTGGGTCGGCTTGGGCTGGAACCGAAATATTGGTTTCGTAGACCCCGAACTGGGTGCGCTCGAATAACTCAGGGCATCAAATCCAACGTGACGATCACCGGATTGGCATAGCCGGTTTCCTCCCGTTGGCCGAACAATGCTGCTTGCATGCCGGGGGATAACCTGGTTTGGTCGAGCACACCTGTAATCCGGTTCTCGGCCACGTCTACCGGGCCGTTCATTACCGTGGCGAACAGTCCGTTCCTGTCTGGCTCGTTTCCCCCGAACGTGATACCGACCAGTCCCGATACGGTACGGTGCGTATCCTTGTCGTAAACCACCAGGTAGGGCATGCGTTTGGCCGTGATGCCGATTCCTGCATAACGGTCTGTCTCCCAGAATTGACCGTTGAAATAGGTGTATTCGTCCCTGTATTGTTTTATAAACCTTTCGAAATTCCCCCTGCACAGTTTTTCATAGTCGCCGGGGAGTGCATGGGAAGGAATGTCGAATATATATTTTGCATATAAATTTTTATCCCGGAGCATGTATACTGCCGGCCGGAATGCCTTTTTGTAGATAACATCTTCGTCGAAGCCCTGCAAATCGTATTTGTTGCTGAAATCCATCGAGTACTTGTTTTTATAGACTTTTGCCCGAATATCCCCCTCGGGGCCTATCTCGAGCAATTCGTAGTTTTTCAGCGAATCGCATTTGGAATTATCCCCGCCGACGGCATAAATGACAGAACCGTCGCGGCCCGACTCTATCTCATAAATTGAGTAGGGCAGGCGTACCGATCTTATGAATGTTCCGTCGGGATTGTAATAGAGAAGTTTATGGCCGAACATGCCGAACACCGTCACGGAAGAATCCGATACGATGAAATCCGTCGGTTCGATAAACTCTCCGGGGCCGCGGCCTCTGCGTCCTATACGATTGCGGAATTTACCCTCCTCGTCGAATACGAACAGGGCTTTTTGCAGGTGCCGATCCAGTATGTAGTACTTTTCATTCCGGCATGATAATTTATAAACTTCGCCGACAAGGCATTCTTCCGATGTCTCGAGGCGGGTGAATTTATGGTTGCGGACAATGCTGTCCAAATCGGGTGTGCCGTTGTTTGTGGCTATTTTAATTGTAGTCGCCCGGCTCTCGTCGATACGATCCGCAGATTGTGTCGAATCACAACTAATAAGACAGATAATTATAATGCTGGCCGAAATAATAACCGATATCCGATTCATAATCTTTTTTATTTTTAAATCTCCTCAATTAAATAAAAAAATCGAAATGAGGAGATTTGAATAAGAGATAAATTGATTCGTGAGAGTTTTGAACCCACGTTTGCGGCCCTTCGGTTATTGCCCGGCGTCATTCCATCGTCACGCACATGTTTTCGAAATCGATCCGTATCCGACGTACATCGACGATGTTGTTCATCTGCCCGTCATAACCGGTCACCTCCGCCGTATGCATGTCCTCCGTGTCGAAAACGACCCGCATCTCCGGCAGGATCACCTCCCGCGATCCTATCTTCGCGCAAATGCCGCCGAGTGTATGGTAACTGTATTCCGCTGCCCCGGCCGCGGTTATTTCCGACCCCTTGCGGACAGAACCCAGTTCCGGGAGCGACGATGCGTGTTCCGCATAGAACCTGCCCGATAAGCGGGGTTTGGCGTTCATCCCCGTGTCCCAGTGCATCATCGCCGGGATACCGTTCAGTTCCAGCCACAAGTAGGGGATGTTGTCTTTCAGCATGAAGTTGGCAATCCCGGTTTGCGGTTGCTTCCCGGTGTCGAACGTGATGGTTCCGTGCTCTACATCCACGGTCAGGGCCGATAGCTTCCTGAGCGTCGAAATCCCCAGCATCGCCCGGATCCGTGTGATGCCCGAATCGGCGGCCGCTTCCCGATCCCGTGCCGCCAGGCCGTCGGGGAAGACACAGCAAATCTCGTTTTTGAGGGTGATGGATCCGATTTGCAGGGAGTCGAGAATTCCCAGTTTCATGTAAGATGCCGGGGACATCCGCAGTGAATCCTGAAATATCCGGACACCCAGTTCGTCGGCCAGGCTCTGGTCGATCGAAGTATATTCGGCCCCGATATCCAACAGGGTTTTCACGCTTTTGCCGCAATAGTCTGCGTTCAGGTAAAATAGGCCGTCCTCCAACTCCATGCCGACCGTGCCGGGGGAACCCTCCCGCGAGCGGTCGATCACCTCCATCCGGGGCAGCCTGGCAATTTTCCGGCATTGCTCCAGCCCCGAGGCGATCCCCTTCCGGGTCTGGTCGTCGAGGTAGGGGGCGTCGTAGGCCAGCATATAGGTGAATACGGAGTCCATTTTCGCATAGGCGCGCAAGGAGGCGAGGTTTTTGGCCATCAGCATCCTGTACATGACGGCTTGTCCCCCGAGCTGTCCGCCGTATTTGGCCAGCAGCTCTTCGATAGCGGCCACCCCCTCGGCCGGCCTGTTGAAATATGCTCCCAGGAATGCGCCGGAAATCAGGCGGATAACCTCGGACAGGTCGTCGTCGTGGGTGTCGTAAAGGGATTTGGCATCGAACCATTTTTCCTGGTTGATGTATTGGAAAATTTGCTGGTCATACTCCTCCTGGGCATAAGTATGGACGGAAGCGCCCAGAATAGGGAAAATGAGCAGCCCGAAAATTTTTCGTATCATGGTCGACCTTGTTTTTTGATTTTCAGACCCGGGAAAAGCGGGGACGCAATGTGTTTTGGGTTTGCAGTTGTAAAATAATTTAAATCGAATATACGGATAATAATTTATTTTACAATTATTCGGTCGATTAAATACTATTTTAGGTTTTCATCCATTTGGCTTAACCGATAGATCGTTAGCTTTTAGCGGAGTTTTTGAGAATCCTCGGTACGAGTTGGGTGTAGTTTCTCAACTTGTATGCTCGCTCCAAAATTCAATATATTTCGGACTTTGTGGAATTTCAAAATTGTCAGGCAGTCTCAAATGAAATTCGTTTCGAAAATAGGTTGCTAAGCCAAATCCATAATAAATAATGTCCATTTGATGTACGGATAGGATGGGATTTCCTGTCTCATGCGGCTTACTCGGAATGTAACGATTAGAATAAATCGGTATCAATTTCGGATATTTCTTGAAATTTTCTGTCGCAATTTCTTTTTGCCGTTCGAATATTTCAGGTTTTTCACCCCAATTCTCGTCCCAAAACGCATTATTCTCAATGTCGAATAACATTCCTTCAAGCGGCCGATTCAATTTGTCGAATACTTCATCTTCGTATTCTTTTGATGAAAGTGCTTTTCTCCAATTGACAAATCCTTTCGATACAGGCAGTTCCAAACATAATAATGTTTGGAAATCCGGTGGAAATGTTATGTCGAAATTTGCTTCGACTGTTATCAATTCCTCGTTTGTCAATCCTTTCTCAAATTGGATTCCTCTACTTTTCAGAAGTTGTATCAACAATTTTATTCGATCTTCGAGTTTCATCTTTCATTAGTTTATTTTGCACATTTGTGAATTGCGCCCAACCACCTTTACTACCTCTATTATTTTTCAAAGTCGGTTTCTGTGTCGGGTAAAATAATTTTGTCTAATATTAAAGAATTTAAATGGGGATTCCCATTTGTCTTTGCTGCAAAGAACATAGCATACACAAAGATAGAAATATTAATATACGATTCACTGGAATTGAGCAATAAATCTGTTTTTTCGACGGAGGTATTGAGATTGAAAAAGAAAATACATACGCTTGAATATCGTTCGGAATGAGTTTAGCCATTGCCGTCTGCCTTTCCCTGTCGGCCTTTGGCAAACGGCCAAACGCATCCCTCCCGACCGACTGGCCGGGAGGGATGCGTTTCAGGATGCTGCGTTTCGGGTTGTGTTCCGCGGTGTGCGCGCAATCCGGGCTGTGTGTCCCGCGGTGCTGTGCGCTGCTGTGCACGTTGGGATGCTATGTGCCGCCGAGCTGTGTACGTTCCGGGATGTAGTGATTCGGGTTGCTGCATTCCGGATTGTTGCATTCCCGGTCACGCGATCCGGGCTGTGACCCTCGGTGCTGCCCCGGGAACTTTACAGGCGGTTCTTCTCGTCGGCCGAACCCGCTTCGACCGCCTTGCGTTTGAAGGCTTTGCCCGACTTGAAGTTGTAGGTCACCCCGATCGTGAAGCTGCGGTCGTTCCACTGCTGTTTGACGTCGACCATGCGCACGAACCCGTCGCCGCGGGCACCGATGTGCTGCGGGCGCTCGATCAGGTTGCGCACCGAGAACGAGGCGGTGAACTTGTCGCCGAAACGCTTCTTGATCCCTGCGTTCAGGAAATGGAGCGGTTTTACCCAGCAGTTGCCGAAGTCCATGCGGCTCTGGAACCGGTACGACAGGTCGATGTAGAATTTCGCGGGCAGCGAGAAGGTCGTCGAGCTGTTTACGAAATAGAAGTTGTAATGTTTTTCGGCGCTGTGCTCGTCGATGCGCTGCCCCTGCCGGATGTAGGTGAGGTTGAGGTTCAGCGTCCACCATTTGGTGAACTGGAACGGTGCGTTGGCCGTGAGGTAATAGTTTTTCGTCGTGTCGAAGTTTGTCCACGCCAGGCACAGGCGCGCCGGGTCGTCCGCGTCGGGGCGTATCGTCTGCTGTATCTCGTCGCGCTGGATCGTCATGCCGCCCGTGAGGGTGTACTTGTGCTTGAGCACCAGCGTCAGGCTGATGTCCTGCTTGTAAGCCGGGTCGAGTTCGGGGTTTCCCGTCTGGTAGGTGTAGTCCGAGATCTGGAACCGCTGCGGGTTGAGGCTCCAGAAGCGCGGGCGCTCGATCGTGCGGGCATACTGGGCGATGAGCGAGTAGGCCCCGTCTTTGGTCAGGGCATAGGAGACGTTCGCGTTGGGGAAGAGGCTGAAGTAGTTCTGCGAGATGTCGCCGCCCTTGCCCCGGGTGTGGGTGTATTCGCCCCTCAGCCCTGCCACGAGGCTCCAGCGCCCGAGGTTGGCCGAGGCGATGCCGTAGGCCGCCGCGATGTTCTCCGTATAGTTGATCGTGAAGCTCTGGTTGTCGTTGCGCACCCACGCGCCGTCCTTCACGTATTCGTAGAGCGCGTCGTTGTGCATGTCGTTGTAGGTGAACTTGGCGCCCGCGCGCAGCGACCAGCGGGGCGAAAATTTCTTGTCGAGGGCCAGCGTGGCGGTCGTGATGTCGTAGAGGCTCGACGAGTTGTCGCGGTAGGTCGAGTCGACGACTGACGCGGGGGAGGTTATGCGGCTGAAATTGTCGTTGTCGGCGTTTGTTGCGCGGCGCGTATAATCGGCCAGCAGTTTGAGTGTCGAGCCGAGCGTGTCGAGTTTGTAGATGTAATTGAACGTCGCCGAGTAGTTGTCGCGGATGTTGTGTATGCCGTAGCGGCTTTCCGTGCGGGTTACGGCACCCGCGTCCGTGAAGTCGGTATAGGAGTCGTTAGGGCCCTTTTCGTTGTTGCGCCAGTATTCGAACTCGGCGCCGATGCTGTGCTTGGGGTTGATTTCGAATACCGAGCCGATGCTGCCGCCGAAGTTGCGGTCGCGTTCGGCGATTTCCGAATGGGACGTGAGGTTCGTATTGCCCGTGGTGTAATCGGTGTGTTCGTCCGAGATGGCCGTGTCCCTGCCCAGGTCGGCCCATGCCGAGGCGTAGAGGTCGAGGCGGCCCGTGTGGATGTTGATGTTGCCGCTCGGCGTATAGAAATGGTGGCGCGCGTTCTGTGTGGTGCGCATCGACAGCGACCCGTCCAACCCGTTCTCGCGGCGTTTGCGGAGCGTGATCCTGATGATGCCGCCCGATGAATCGGCGTCGTAGTCGGCGCCCGTCGTCGGTACGACCTCGATCTTCTGGATCTCCTCGGCGCGCAGCGAGCGCAGGTAGGTGAGCAGCTGCTCGGGCTCCATGCGCAGTTCGCGGTCGTTGACATAGACCTTCGAGCCCGACTTGCCGTTTATCGAGATCTTCTCGTCGTCGATCCAAACGCCCGGTGCGCGTTCCAGCAGCTCGATGCCGTCCTTGCCGATCGCCGCCGGTGCGTTGGCCACGTCGACCACGAAGCGGTCTGCCTCGCGGCGGATGAGCTGCGCCTTGACCACCACGCCTTCGATCCGGGTCGTCGAGCTTTTCATCACGATCTCGCCCAGGTCGTTGTTCTCCTCGACCCGCACCTGCCGCACGACGGGGTCGAACCCGAGGTATTGTACCGACAGGGTATACTCGCCCGAAGGCACTTTCAGCACGAAGCGGCCCGTGTCGTCGGTGGCCATGCCCGCCACCTGGTCGCTGCCTTTCAGCAGCACGACCGTAGCGTACTCCACGGCCTGTCCCTGTTCGTCCACCACGCGGCCCTCGGCCGGATAGATGCGGGCTGCGAATGCGTTTGCGGCGGCCAGCGCCAGTATTACGATGAGGAAGATGAGTTTTTTCATACTATTCTGTCGTTGTTTGTAATCTGCACTGCATTTTAGTTGATGGGGCAAAGATATGTAAAAATATTTATACTTTGTAATGCATAGTACTAAATTTTACGAAAAAATTATCCTTTACCGGGGGAGGGGCGGCCGTTCATGCATGAAAAAACGCGGACTCCCCTCTGTCGGTAGATGGGTACGACCAAGCACCCGAAGCCAAACAGGTAGAGCCCGCGCGTGACGCGGGAGTACTACTGTTTTCTTGGCTTCGTTAAAATTGGTCGTTTTATCTACCCAAAAACAATAGCTTTCGCTAATATGTATGGCGCAAAGTTATAAAAAAGGCAGGAAATTCAAAACGGAATCTCCCGCTTTGCTGTCTATCACCCACGGCGGCCGGCCGGCTGCCGCGCCCCGCCCCCTCCCGTCAGCATTCCGCCTTTGTGCCCCCGCCACTATTCCCGCCTCTGTGCCGCCGTCGGCATCCGCTCTCCGCGCCTCCGCCCCCATCCCCGCTTCTGTGCCGCCGTCTGCCTTCCTCCTCTGGATAGTCGTCGGCGTACGCTTTCCGCGCCGCGGAAAGCTGGGGAGGGCTGTCCCCGATAAAAATAGGTGCCGTCGAAATTTTGTTGAAAAATCGTGCGCCGCGAGGCTGGAATCCCGCGAATAATTCCTAAATTTGCAGATTGAATTATTATGGCTCATTGTCCCCCGATGTGATTCCGAACGCTCCGCCATGCCGTTTCCGACGCGATCCGGCAGCAGGGCAGGCACGGCGGGGCGGGAATGCCCGGCAAAAAATGCTGAAACTATGATAAGCGCGGTTTATTATATCTTCCTGGTGCTGCTGTGCACTTTCTTCATGATCCTGTCGGCCCTGGCGCTGGTCGTGTGCTATCCCTTCGACAAGGGCCGCCGCGTGGTGCACGAGCTGTCGCGCATCCTGGTGCGCACCTTCTTCGCCATTCCGCCCCGCTGGCGGCAGCGTGTGGAGGGGCTCGAACATGTCGACCGGAAGAAAAGCTACGTCATCGTGCTGAACCACAATACGGTGATCGACATCCCGACGCTCTATTACATCCCGCTCAATTTCCGCTGGGTCTCCAAGCGCGAGGTCTTCAAGACGCCTTTCTTCGGGCAGTATCTCATCCTCCACGGCGACATCTGCATCAACCGCGGCCGCGCCTCCGAGGCGCTGGAGCAGATGGTGCGCGACGGCAAGCTGTGGATCTCGCGCGGCGCTTCGGTCGCCGTCTTCCCCGAGGGTACGCGTTCGAAAGACGGCGAGATACACCGCTTCAAGGCGGGCGCCTTCACGCTGGCCCGGGAGGCGGGCGTGGAGATACTCCCCGTGGTGCTGGACGGCACCAAGACGCTTATCCGCAAGAACGCGATGTTCAACTGGGGCAACCGCATCACCATCCGCGTGCTGCCCCCCGTACCGGCCGGAAAGGTCGTCTCGACCGAGACGCACGTGCTGATGGAGCAGGTGCACGACGCCATGAGCGCAGCCCTTGCCCAGATCCGAAACCGAAAATAGACTATGGCAGATTTACTCAATACCAATCCTAACGACAGCTACGGCGACGACGCCATCGTTACGCTTTCGCCGCGGGAGCATATCCGTCTGCGCCCCGGCATGTATATCGGCAAGCTGGGCGACGGCACCCAGGCCGACGACGGCATTTACGTCCTCATCAAGGAGGTCGTCGACAATTCGGTCGACGAATTCATCATGGGGGCCGGCCGCCAGATCGACATTTCGATCGAGGACAAGGTGGTGTCGGTGCGCGACTACGGCCGCGGCATCCCCCTCAAATCGCTCGCGGCGGCCGTCAGCGAGATGAACACCGGCGGTAAGTACGGCGGCTCGGCCTTCAAGAAGACCGTCGGCCTGAACGGCGTCGGCGTCAAGGCCGTCAACATGCTTTCCGGCGAGTTCACGGCCCGTTCGGTACGCGACGGCGAGGCCCGCACGGTGACCTTCGCCAAGGGGCTCGAGGTGAGCGACAGGTGGGAGAGCGGCGTGCGCGAGAAAAACGGCACCTTCATCTCGTTCCGCGTCGACGAGGAGGTCTTCGGCGAGTATGCCTACAACCTCGAATACGTCGAGCAGATGGTGCGCAACTATACGTACCTGAACCTGGGGCTGACGTTCAATTTCAACGGCAACAGCTACGTTTCGAAAAACGGCCTGCTGGATCTGCTCAACGAAAACATGACCGAAGAGCCGCTCTATGCGCCGATCCACCTTTCGGGCGATGACATCGAGGTGGCCATCGCCCACGGCACGGGCTACGGCGAGAGCTATTTCTCGTTCGTCAACGGCCAGTACACCTCGCAGGGCGGTACGCACCAGGCGGCTTTCCGCGAGGCCATCGCCAAGACCGTCAAGGAGTTCTATCACAAGGACTACGATCCTTCGGACATCCGCACGTCGATCATCGCCGCCATTTCGGTCAAGGTCACCGACCCGGTCTTCGAATCGCAGACCAAGATCAAACTCGGCTCCAAGGAGATCGAGCCGGGCGTGTCGATGCGCAATTTCGTCGTCGATTTCCTGGGCAAGCACCTCGACGACTACTTGCACAAGCATTCCGAGACGGCGCAGGTGCTCCAGCGGAAGATCGTCGAGAACGAGAAGGAGCGCAAGGCCATCTCGGGCATCCAGAAGAAGGCGCGCGAGACAGCCAAGAAGGTTTCGCTCAACAACAAGAAACTGCGCGACTGCAAGATACACCGCACCGACAAGCACGAGCTGGCCGAACAGTCGATGATCTTCATCACCGAGGGCAACTCGGCCTCGGGTTCGATCACCAAGAGCCGCGACGTGCGCACGCAGGCTGTCTTTTCGCTGCGCGGCAAGCCGCTCAACTGCTACGGGCTGACCAAAAAGGTGGTCTACGAGAACGAGGAGTTCAACCTCTTGCAGGCTGCGCTCAACATCGAGGAGGAGATGGACAACCTGCGCTATAACAAGGTGATCATCGCCACCGATGCCGATGTCGACGGCATGCACATCCGCCTTTTGATGATGACCTTCTTCCTGCAGTTCTTCCCCGACGTGATCCGCCAGGGGCACCTGTTCGTGCTGCAAACCCCCCTGTTCCGCGTCCGCAACAAGAAGGAGACGTTTTACTGCTACTCCGAGGAGGAGCGGCAAAAAGCCGTCGGACGCTGCGGCGCCAATGCCGAGATCACGCGCTTCAAGGGCCTCGGCGAGATTTCGCCCGACGAGTTCCGCGAATTCATCGGCGAGAACATCCGCCTGGACAAGGTTCGTATCACCAAGGACGACCCGATCCACGACCTGCTGGAGTTCTACATGGGCAAGAACACCTACGAACGGCAGGGCTTCATCATCGACAACCTGCGCATCGAGGAGGACATCGTCGAGCAGGATCTCGCAATCAACTAAGCAATATGGCAGAAGAAAAAGATACCATCGGGCGGGACGAGCCGCTCAACGAAGAGGCCCCGACCCCTCAGACCGCCGGCGATGCGGCCGACGCCCCGGCCAGGGCGGGCAAGTTCGACCGCCTGACGCAGGACGAAGGGGGCGTGCGCAAACTGACGGGCATGTATAAGAACTGGTTCCTGGACTACGCTTCGTACGTGATCCTCGAACGCGCCGTACCCCATGTCGAGGACGGCCTCAAACCCGTGCAACGGCGCATCCTGCACGCCATGAAGGTCGTCGACGACGGACGCTACAACAAGGTGGCCAACATCGTGGGACAGACCATGCAGTACCACCCGCACGGCGATGCGTCGATCAAGGACGCACTGGTGCAGCTGGGGCAGAAAGACCTGCTGATCGACTGCCAGGGTAACTGGGGCAATATCCTCACGGGCGACGAGGCCGCCGCGGGGCGTTACATCGAGGCGCGCCTGTCGAAGTTCGCCTCCGAAGTGGTCTTCAACAAGAAAACCACCGAGTGGATGCTGTCCTACGACGGCCGCAAGGAGGAACCCGTCACGCTGCCGATCAAGTTCCCGCTGCTGCTGGCGCAGGGCTCCGACGGCATCGCCGTGGGTCTGGCGTCGAAGATCCTGCCCCACAACTTCGTGGAGCTCATCAATGCCTGCATCGCACACCTCGAAGGGCGCGAATTCCAGCTTTACCCCGACTTCCCGACGGGCGGCATGGCCGACGTGAGCCGCTATAACGACGGCCTGCGGGGCGGGGCGGTGAAGGTGCGTGCCAAGATTTCGAAGATCGACAAACGCACGCTCGCCATCACCGAAATCCCCTATACCACGACCACCGAGTCGATCAAGGATTCGATCATCAAGGCCAACGACAAGGGCAAGATCAAAATCAGGAAGGTCGATGACAATACGGCCGACAAGGTCGAAATCATCATCCAGGTTTCGCCCGACGAGTCGAGCGACAAAACCATTGACGCCCTCTACGCCTTCACCGACTGCGAGGTTTCGATCGCCCCCAACGCCTGCGTCATCTGGGAGGAGAAACCCCATTTCCTGGGCGTGAGCGAGATCCTGCGCCGCTCGGCCGAGCATACCAAGTGGCTGCTGGGGCGCGAGCTGGAGATCCGGCTCGGCGAACTGAACGAAGCCTGGCATGCCGCGTCGCTCGAACGCATTTTCATCGAGAACAAGCTCTACCAGCTCATCGAGGGCTGCAAGAGCCGCGAAGAGGCCTACGCCGCCGTGGACAAGGGGCTGGAGCCGTTCAAGAAACGGCTGCGCCGCGAGGTCACGCTCTCCGACGTGCAGCGCCTGACGGAACTGAAGTTCATCCGCATCTCGCGTTACGACAGCGACAAGGCCGACAACGAGATCCGTCAGATCGAGGAGGACATCAAGGCCACGCAGTACGACCTCGACCATCTCACCGAGTACGCCGTGGCCTACTACGAGCGTATCCGCGACAAGTACGGCAAGGGCAAGGAGCGCCGCACCGAGCTGCGTGAGTTCGACAACATCGAGGCCACGAAGGTCGCCGTGACCAATGCCAAGCTCTACGTCGACCGCGCCGAGGGCTTCTTCGGCATCGGCAAGTCGATGAAGGACGCCGAATTCGTATGCGACTGCTCGGACATCGACGACGTGATCGTCTTCACGAAGGACGGCCGCTACGTCATCACCAAGGTGAGCGACAAGGCCTTCTTCGAGAAGGGCATCTACTACATCGGGGTCTTCAAGCGCAACGACGAGCGCACGATCTACAACGTGCTGTACCGCGACGGCAAGAACGGCCCGATCATGATGAAGCGCTGCGCCATCAAGGCCATCACGCGCGACAAGGAGTACGACATCACCAAGGGCACGCCCAAGAGCGAGATACTCTATATGTCTGTCAATCCGAACGGTGAGGCCGAGGTGCTGAAGGTTTACTTCAAGCCCCGTCCGCGCCTGAAAAAGGTGATCGTCGACCTCGATTTCTCGACCCTCGCCATCAAGGGGCGCCAGAGCCAGGGCAACCTCTTCTCGCGCTACGGCATCCACAAGATCGTCCTCAAGGAGCGCGGCACCTCGACGCTCGGTGGCCAGAACGTCTGGTTCGACGAGGATGTCCGCCGCCTGAACGCCGACGGCCGCGGCAAGCTGCTGGGCGAGTTCAAGGGCGACGACCGGATCATCGTCTGGACGTCGAAGAACCAGTACTATATCACGGGTTACGACCTCGGGCAGCATTTCCCCGACGAGACCGTGCGCGTGAGCCGCTATGAGCCCGACCGCGTTTACAGCGTCTGCTACTACGACCGCTCGCAGCAGTTCTATTACATGAAGCGCTTCACGGCCGAGATGAGCGACAAGATGCAGTTCTTCCTCGACGAGGACGGACAGGCCGATCTGGTCGCCGTGACGGAACGCACGGGCGCCAAACTCGAAATCACCTACAAGGGGGCGCATGCGTCGCGTCCCGCGGACGAGGTCGACGTCGACGAATTCGTCGGCGTCAAGAGCCACCGCGCCAAGGGCAAGCGCCTGACGACCTACGAGGTTGCTACGCTGCGCTTCATCGAACCCGAACTGCCGCCCGAGCCCGAACCTTCGGACGACGGCGGCGACGACGATGGTTCCGACGATACGCCCTCCGGCGGCAGCGGTGCGTCGGGCGGTGCGAAAGCCGGTTCCGGTAACGGTGCGTCGGGCGGTGCGGATAACCGTGCGTTCGACGGTTCGAACGGCGATGCGGCTGATCGCGGCACTATCGACGCCGCGGCCCTTTCCGGCGGGGATTCGGCTTCTTCCGCCGCTTCTGCTATCCCGGATCGCTCTGCTTCTGCTCCGGCTTCTGCCGCCGCGGAAAATCCCGCAACTCCGGGCGTTGCTGTTGATACTGCCGCCTCTGCGCAAGACAGACCGGCCGGGGCGGACAAGCCGGCTGCGAAGGACGCTGCGGCTGCGAAGGCTTCCGGGGCGAAGAAAACCCCGGCCCGGCCCGACGGGCTGCCCCGTACGGGAACTACGGCGGGCGGGGTGGAGTTCGAGATCGAACGCGCCAGGGGCGACGTCGACGAAGTGATCGACCCCGAACAACTGAACCTGTTTTGACCTGCCGGCGATGAAACCCCTCTTCCTGATCGGTTACATGGGATGCGGCAAGAGCACCCTCGGACGCAAGCTGGCGCGCAGGCTGGGCATCGGTTTCGTGGATACCGACACGCTGGTCGAGGAGCAGGCGGGAGCCTCCGTCGCCGATGTCTTCCGTTACGAAGGCGAGGCGCGGTTCCGCGAAGCGGAGCGCGAGGCACTCGAACGGGCGATCGCAGCAGGCGGCGAAGCCGTGGTTTCGACGGGCGGGGGGCTCCCCACGTGGGGCGATAACATGCAGCGCATGAACGGCGTGGGGCATACCGTCTTCCTGCGGCGCAGCGCGGCGCAGATCGCCAGCCGCCTGAGCCCTTACGGGCGCCGGAAACGTCCCCGGCTGCGGGGGCTGGACGATGCCGGGCTGGTGGCGTTCATGGAGGGGGACATGGCCGTGCGCGAACCCTTCTATGCGCAGGCGCAGCTGGTCGTCGACTGCGATGCGATGTCCGACGATCAGGTCGTGGAGCATATCCTGCGGCAGCTCGGCCTGAATTAGAGAATCCCCTGCGGCTTCCGCCCCGGGAGTACCCGGGGTAGCGGAAACCGCAGCGAACGATACGACGCGGCCGTGCCGCGGACGATGATATTCTGCAACTCCTGAAAGACGTGGATAAACTTTCAAATAACGCACCCGTCGGTGTTTTCGATTCGGGGCTGGGCGGGCTGACCGTCTGGCGCGAGGTGCGCCGTGCGCTCCCCACGGAGTCGCTCGTCTACCTGGGCGACGGTAAGAACTGCCCCTATGGATCGCGTCCCCGCCCGCAGGTCGAACGCCTTGCCGACGAGGCCGTCGCCAGCCTCGTGGCAGAGGGCTGCAAGCTGGTTGTCGTGGCCTGCAATACCGCTACGGCCGCCGCCATCGACTTTTTGCGGGAGAAATACGCCCCCATGCCGATCGTGGGCATGGAGCCGGCCGTGAAACCCGCCTGCCTGGCGACCCGCAGCGGGGTAGTGGGGGTGCTGGCCACCGAACGGAGCCTCGACGGCGAACTCTTTCGCCGCACGGCGGCCAGGTACGGCGACGGCGTAGACCTCGTCACGGCACCCGGCCGGGGCTTCGTCGAACTGGTCGAAAACGATCTGGAGGCGACGCCCCAGGCCGAGGCCACCGTCCGTGCCGCCGTCGCGGAGATGCTGGAGCACGGGGCCGACCAGATCGTGCTCGGCTGCACGCACTATCCTTTCCTGCTGCCCGTCCTCGAACGTGTCCTCGCGGGCCGCGGCGTCACGGTCGTCGACCCGTCGCCCGCCGTCGCCCGCCGCGTCGTGCAGCTGCTCGACCGTTACGGCCTGCGCGCCGACCCCGCCCACCGCGCGGAATATACGTTCCGCACCTTTGCCGACGAGGCCTACCGCCTCCGTCTGGAACGCAAGGCGCAGGCGTCGGTCTGACCTGCCTTCCAACGAGCCGGCGGGCTGCACTCCGAAAAGGATGCAGCCCGCCAGCTCGTTGGAATATCTCCCGCGGCCGGGCTATCCCATGATGTAAGCGGCCTTTTTGCCCAATAATTTATATACCAGTGCCGTAAATGCCCATGCGACGGCGAAGATACATACTGCCATTACGGGGACTTGCAGCGGGATGGGCAGCGACGACGGGCCGATGAGCAGGAAGAACGGCCCTACCAGAAAATAGTGCACGATGTAGATCCCGAACCCGCATTTGGTCATGTTGGCGAGCAGCCTGACGATGGTCTGGCGCCGGATGCGGATTTTTTGCATCAGCAGGAATACCGCCGCGGTCATCATCGCCACGTTCGGGCTGCAGAAGGTGAAGAACAGTTCCATGTCCGCCTCCGTCGACATGCTGTCGGCCGCTGCCGCGGCAAATCCGGTGTAGGTGATGCAATATCCGGCTCCGAATAGTATGACGCTGGTCGCAAGTGTCCTTGCCATGCTCCAATCGTTGCCTTTCTTCATGTAGTGCCCCAGCAGCAGGTACCCGTTGAACCCCGCGAAATAGTAGAACAGCCCGTATGCGTTCCAGGTGCTTTCGCCGAACAGGTACCCGACCCCGAAATAGGGGGCTATGTATGCGGACATGTAGGGCAGGAAGAGCGAGACGAACCAGATCGCCAGGAAGGCCCGCATCTCTTTCCGGGTCGCCTTTTCGACCCATGCCGAGAAGAACGGCATATAGAGGTAGAGCCCTATCAGCAAATACATGTACCACATGTGGTTCTCCTTGAAGCTGAACTGGAACGGGATCATCGCCACGTCTTTGAGCGAGTCGCCCAGCGCCTGCGATTCGTGCCCCTGCGTGTAGCAGAAGAAATCCCCGATGATGTTTTCCGGCAGCCCGAGCACCCCCGTGAACCAGGGGAACATGTTGTAGAGTACCGACCAGATGAGCACGGGGAAAAGGATCCTGAAAATACGTTTTTTGTAGAATGTCCCCAGCGGTTGCCGCACGGGCAGTAGCAGTAAGCCCGTCATCATCGTGAACAGCGGCACCGAAGGGCGGAACAGCGAACCGTAGACGGTCGCCCAGTGCGTATATTCGGGGATGCCCCGCATGGCTGGCGAAATGTAGAAGGGGTCGATGCAATGAACCCCGATCACCATCAGTATGGCAGCCAGCCTGATGACGTCCAGCCATACGATGTGTTCCTTCTGTCCTGTGTTCCGGATCATTTTCTTCATTCGGTTTTTAGTGGGTGCGCAATATATCCTTAAATGTCGCGCAGGCGTGGCGTGTTTGCGGGCGCCGTGCGGAGTGCCGGCCTTCCCATGCGGGCCGCAGCCTGCTGAAACGTGTGCGAAGATAACGATTTATTTGCAATTATGCCCGCCGGATACGGTTCCGGTTTCAATAAAGTCGGCGCCGGCTCCGAAATGTCAAAAAAAATGCGTAACTTCGCTTGATAAAAATCAAGCGCAACACAGATGGCATCTAAAAATACATCCTCATCCCCCAACGGACGGCAGAAAGTCCAGCGTTCCAACAGCGACAGTGCACGCTGGGTCGCGGGCCTGCTGCTGCTTTTCATCGGGCTGTTCGCCGCCTCGGCCGTACTGTTCTCGTTCTTCACCTGGGCGGCCGACCAGAGCGGACTGCTGCTCTCGCCCGAGGAACGTGCCACGCTGGGCGTCGAGCCCGGAAACCTCTGCGGCTGGGCGGGTGCCAGGCTGGGACGCATGCTGGTCGATAACTCGTTCGGCGTATCCGGCATCCTGATCCCGGTGATGGTGCTGCTCGTCGGTGTGCGCGTCATCCGCCAGCGCCCGCTGCTGTTCAACCATTCGATCCTCTCGCTTTTCCTCGTCCTGATCCTCAGTTCGCTGACGCTGGGCTTCGCCTTCTCGGACAAGTGGAGCCTTTGCAGTTCGACGGGGTGGGGCGGTGCCTTCGGCATCGAGACCGCGGCGCTGCTGCGCACGCATATCGGGGTACTGGGGACGTTGATCCTGCTGCTGGGCTGCTGGATCCTTACGGGGGTATTCATCAACCGCAATTTCATTAACAAGGTCAACCGTGCGGGCAACGTCATGGTCGACAAGAGCGGCAGGATCGTAGAGATCGTCAAACATAAGGTCGTGCACGCGCACGGGCAACCGTCCGACGCCGCCGGGGATGCGGCTGCCGTAGCCGCGGAATCCGTCGGGAATCCCGGAGAGAGGCCTGCCAAGCGGTCGGCCGACACTCCGGCCGTGGAGTCTGCCGTGAAGGCGGAGCCCGAGGTGGTCGTGCGCCGTCCCGAACCCGAACTGGCCGTGCAGCGTCCGGTGCCGGAAATGCCCCGCGCCGCACGTACTCCCGGGCCTGCTGCCGCCGGGACTACCGCCGCCCCGCAGGCCGCCCGCCGCGATGCGGACGACGATCCGTTCGTGGAACTGGGCCCCGACGGCATGCCCATTGTGCCCGAAGCCCCGCAGGCGGCAGAGGCCGCCGCATCCGATGACGACGGCGAGTTTACCGAGGTCGACCTGTCGCGCCCCGAAGGCCGGCTGGTGATCGGCCCCAGCGGGCTTGTCGAGCTGGAACGCCCCGCGGTGCGTCCTGCCGCCGGCACTGCTGTCCGGCCTGCTGCGCCCGTGTCCGACGAACCTTTCACCGAATTATCCCTGGGCGGGGAAGACCCCGTCGGGACACCGGCCCCGGCTGCCGGGATGCCCTCTGTTGCCGGGATGCCCTCCGCTGCCGCTCCTGTATCCGGGGAGCCGCTCCCCGACGGGCCGTTTACCGAGATACCCGTTCCTGCCGGGGGCGTCGTCGTGACCGTCGAGGCCAACGAAGCCCGCCTGGTCGATGAAAAGGCGATCCCGACCGAGAGCTACGACCCGCTGAAAGACCTCGTGAACTACCACAAGCCGCCCGTGACGCTGCTCGAAGACTATGTTTCCGACTCGGAAGTGAGCGACGAGGAGATTTTCGAGAACAAGACCAAGATCGAGGATACGCTCCGCAATTTCGGCATCCCCATCCAGCGTATCAAGGCCACGGTCGGCCCCACCGTGACGCTCTATGAGATCGTGCAGGCGCAGGGCGTCAAGATCTCGAAGATCCAGGGGCTCGAAAACGACATCGCCCAGAGCCTCAAGGCGCTGGGTATCCGCATCATCGCCCCTATCCCCGGCAAGGGAACCATCGGCATCGAGGTGCCCAACCGCGACAAGCAGGTGGTGTCGATGTACTCCGCCGTGCGTTCGCTGCGTTTCCAGGAGTCGAAGGCCGAGCTCCCGGTGGTGATCGGCCGTACGATCCAGAACGAGAATTACGTGTTCGACCTGGCCAAGATGCCGCACCTGCTGGTGGCGGGCGCCACGGGACAGGGTAAGTCCGTGGGGCTGAACGCCATCATCACCTCGCTGCTCTACCGCAAGCACCCCGCGCAGCTCAAGTTCGTGATGATCGACCCCAAGATGGTCGAGTTCTCGCTCTATGCCAAGATCGAGCGCCACTTCCTCGCCAAGATGGAGTCCGAGGACGATGCCATCATCACCGACCCCAAGAAGGCGGTCTACACGCTCAATTCGCTCTGCACGGAGATGGACAGCCGCCTGGAACTCTGCAAGAAAGCCGGGGCGCGCAATATCGCCGAGTACAACGAGAAATTCACCGCCCGGCGGCTCAGCCCGCTCAACGGGCACCGCTACCTGCCCTATATCGTCGTGGTGGTCGACGAGTTCGCCGACCTGATCATGACCGCCCGCGAGGTCGAGGGGCCCGTCATGCGCCTCGCGCAGAAGGCGCGTGCCGTCGGCATCCACCTGATCATCGCCACGCAGCGCCCCGACGTGAAGGTCATCACGGGCGGTATCAAGGCCAATTTCCCCGCGCGTATCGCCTTCCGCGTGATGCAGATGATCGACTCGCGTACGATCATCGACCAGCCGGGGGCCAACCAGCTCATCGGCCGCGGCGACATGCTCTTCTCGAAGGACGGGGAACTGACCCGTATCCAGTGCGCGCTGGTCGAAACCAAGGAGGTCGAACGCATCGTCGAGTATATATCGAAGCAGCAGGGCTATACCTCGGCCTATTCGCTGCCCGACTATACGCCCGATACGGGCGATTCTTCGGGGAGTATGGGCAGCGAGGACTCCGCCCCCGTGAAATATGATTCGCTCTTCGCCGAGATCGCCCGCGACGCCGTTTCGGGCGGCAATATCTCGACCTCGATGATCCAGCGCAACTACGAGGTGGGCTTCAACCGTGCCGGGCGCATCATGATGCAGCTCGAACGTGCCGGCATCGTCGGCCGCCAGCAGGGAGCCAAGCCGCGCGACATCCTTTTCCATGACATGCCCTCGCTCGAAGCCAAGTTGCAGGAGCTGGGCCTATTCTGATGCTGCCATGAAACGACTCCTGTCCCTCCTGTTGCTGCTTTCCGCGATGCAATGCGTCGCCGCACTCCCCGTCGCCGCACTCCCCGTCGCCGCGGATGTGTCGGCTGCTTGCGGATTTGCGGCCGCCTCTGATTTCCCGGCGGTTCCCGCCTCTGCCTCGGCTTTTGCCTGCCGCGACGCCTCGGCCTCCGGTTTTCAGGCTGATCCCGCCCCGGGCTTCCATGCGCTCTTTGGCTTCCATGGGTCGCCCGTTATTTACGCCGCTTTCACCTCCGGTTCCGCGGCGGGTTTCTCTTCCGGTTCCGCTACGGATTCCGTTTTCGGTTCCTCCTCCGGTTCCGCGGCTTCGGCCGCTGCCACCGGTGCGACGCAGGGGGCCGGCCCGTTGCCTCCGGCCGCCGACCGTGCCGCCGGGATACTTGCCGGGGTTCGTGACGGCTTCCGGGCACTGGGTGCCTACGGGGTGTCGTTCGAGGTGCGCTCGGACGAATACGTCACGCGCGGGCGCTATGCCGTCGAGGGGGAAGGTTATTACCTCGTGCTGGGCGATGCCGAGGTTTACTGCGACGGAGCCGTGCGCTACGAGGTGGACAACCGCCGCCGCGAGGTGACGATCGACGTGGTCGACACCGACAGCCGCAATATCCTCAATAACCCCGTCCATGCTTTCGATTTCCTCGGCAGCGAATATGCGGCCTCGCTCGTCGGCGAGCAGGAGGGGCGTGCCGTGGTGCGTCTGACCCCTGCGCCGGGGAATACCTCCTCGGCGGGCAATATCGTCCTTACGGTCGATACCGCCGCGATGCGTCCCGTGTCGCTCCGCTACGATTACGACGGCGAGCAGGTGCAGGTTTCGGTGCTGGGCATCAAGCCCCTCGAAACGCCGCTCAAGGCCTTTGCGAAGGATAACTACGCCGGGTACGAATTCATCGACTTCCGCTGACCATGTTCCGCCGGCCGATCATGCTGCTGTTGTCCGTCGCCATCCCCGCGGCGACGCTGGCTGCGGCGCCGGAAGACCCGTCGCCGACAGGCGGGCAGCTGCCTTCCGGCACGGCATGGGAGCTTACCTCCGAGCGCGATCTGCTCTATGCGGCGTCTTTCGTAGGGGATTCCATACCGGTGCGGGTGTTTCTCGAATCGGGCGTCTATTTTCCGCTGGTCGACAGCGCGCTGGTCTGGTCGCACCCCGGGCTTTTCGAACCCGTCGAACTCGAACGTCCCGTGCGTTTCCGCATGGCCGGCGGCACGGACTATTCGGCCCGCTATAAACTGGCACCGGGGGTCAGGGTGGGGGATACGCGCAGTTTGTGCGAGAGCTATGTCGTCGATCTGCGGCGACGCAAGCCCTGCGACCTGCTCTACCCGCTCCATACCTTCACGACCGACAGCGTGGCTGCGCCCGGTATTTTCGAGCTCGATGTCCGCCGCGGCATTTTCCGTCCGCTCTCATCCGGGAGCCTGCCGCAACCCGGCGACGGGTGGGAGGCCTACGAACTGGTGGCCGACGGGCAATCGGGGATGTTTTGGGTTGCGGATACGGTGCGCTTGTCCGATGTCCGGGGACGCAGCCGTGCGATGCCGATACGGCTGGTCGTCGATCTGGGCAATGCCAACCTGCTGGCACTCTTCGCATTCAAGCCTGCGGTCGGGAAATTCGTGTCGCGTGCCCCTGTCGATCTGGTGGAAGGCCGGACGCCGGGCGGGATGACCCTGCGGGTGCTGATGCCCGCCGTAGCCACTTTCATGGGGCGCTACCCCTTCTGCGGGCTGCCTGTCGTGGTGCTCGACAAACCGATGAAACTCCCCGGCGACGGTTTCCTCGGCGTAAAATTCTTCTCCGCATTCCGGGTGGTCTTCGATTTCCGCCACGGGCGGTTGTGGCTCCGGCTGGCGGATTGACCCCTATTTCCGGTTGAGGTACCAGTAGAGCCCGTCGACGAAGATGCCGCCGCCCGCGATGTTCCCGAGCGTGGCGGGAACCAGGTTTGCGGCGACCATGTCCGCCGCCGTCACCGGGGCGCCCAGCATCATCCCCAGCGGGATGAAGAACATGTTGGCGATGCAGTGCTCGTAGCCGATCACCACGAAGCACATGACCGGGAAAAACAACCCCATCATACGGCCTGCCGCGTCGTCGGTACTCAGCCCGAGCCATACCGCGAGGCATACCAGCCAGTTGGCGCCCACGCCGCGCAGGAATACCGTCAGCCACGGCATCGAGACCTTGGCCTGCGCCACGTTGCAGGCCGCTTCGCGCCACAGCTCCGACGAGAGTACGCCGGGCAGCACCACCAGGAAATAGGCGAAGAAGGCCGCCCCGATGAAATTCCCCGCGTATACCAGCCCCCAGTTGCGCAATACCTTGCCCCATCCGTACCTGCGGCCCAGCGCCCCGGGTACGAGCACGGCGTTGTTGCCCGTGAAGAGCTCCGCCCCGGCGAATACCACCAGGATAAGCCCCAGCGGGAATACCAGCCCCGAGAGCAGGCGCTGCAACCCGGGCGCTTCGGCCGCCCCGGGGAACCCGAACCCCGCCATCAGCGAGAAGAGTCCGCCCATGGCGATGTATGCGCCGGCCAGGAATGCCAGCAGGAGGGTCTTGCCCGCCGGGAGTTGCATTTTGCCCGTTGCCGACTTCTGAGCTAGCGCGAGTACTTCCTTGGGTGTGTTTATCTGTGCCATGTTCGGGAAATAGAGGCCGCAAAGGTAGTGAAACGATCCGGAACGCGCAAGCGGATGCCGTCAGTCTGCCGGGAATTTTTTTTGAGGCCGTCAGATCGCCGGAAAAGGGGCAAAAACGGGGCGTTGTCCCGGAAATCTTCCGCCCGGATGCGATATTTATGGGCTTAAAGTTGCTCAGATCGGAAATAAATCGTATTTTTGTTCGTTAAAAGACTGTAATTTTAAAGAGATAAGATGCTAACTGAAGAAGAAAAGAATGCAGGTTTGACAGGACGTATCATTCCTATCAATATCGAAGAGCAGATGAAATCGGCGTACATCGACTATTCGATGTCGGTCATCGTGTCGCGTGCGCTTCCCGACGTGCGCGACGGCATGAAGCCCGTGCACCGCCGTATCCTCTACGATATGAGCGCGGAGCTCAACCTCTACTCCGACAAACCGACCCGTAAGTCGGCGCGTATCGTCGGCGACGTGCTCGGTAAGTTCCACCCCCACGGCGACTTGTCGGTCTACGACGCGATGGTGCGTCTGGCACAGGAGTGGTCGATGCGCTACCCGCTGGTCGACGGCCAGGGTAACTTCGGTTCGATGGACGGCGACTCGCCGGCCGCCATGCGTTACACCGAGGCCCGCATGAAGAAGATCACCGACGAGGTGATGGCCGACATCGACAAGGAGACCGTCGACTGGACGCTCAACTTCGACGATACGATCCCCGAACCCACGGTGCTGCCCACGAAGATCCCGCTGCTGATCGTCAACGGCGCCAGCGGTATCGCCGTAGGTATGGCCACCAACATGGCCCCGCATAACCTCTGCGAAGTGGTCGACGCCTGCTGCGCTTATATCGACAACCCCGAAATCACGGGCGAGGAGATGCTCCAGTATATCAAGGGCCCCGATTTCCCCACGGGCGGTATCATCTACGGCTACGAGGGTGTTCGGGAGGCCATGCTTACGGGCCGCGGCCGCGTCATGATGCGTGCCAAGACCGACATCGAGCATACCCCCAGCGGCCGCGAGTGCATCGTCATCACCGAAATTCCCTACATGATCAACAAGGCCGAGATGATCAAGAAGATCGCCGACATGATCAACGAAAAGAAGATCGACGGCATCTCCTACATCAACGACGAGTCCGACCGCAACGGCCTGCGCATCATCATCATCCTCAAACACGACGCCGTGGCGAGCGTCGTGCTCAATACGCTTTTCAAGAACTCTCCGCTCCAGACTTCGTTCGCGGTGAACAACATCGCGCTGGTGAACGGCCGTCCGCAGCTGCTGCCGATGCGCGACCTGGTCAAGCACTTCGTCAACCACCGCCACGACGTGGTGGTGCGCCGTGCGCGCTTCGACCTGCGCAAGGCCGAGGAGCGGCTGCACATCGTGCTGGGCCTCCTGATCGCGCAGGACAACATCGACGAGATCGTGCACATCATCCGTTCGTCGCAGACCCCCGACCTGGCCAAGCAGGCCATGATCGAGCGTTTCGAGCTGAGCGACCTCCAGGCTTCGGCCATCATCGAGATGCGCCTGCGCGCCCTGACGGGGCTCGAATACGGCAAGCTCACCGCCGAGCGCGACGAGCTGACCAAAACCATCGCCCACCTCAAGGAGGTGCTCGCCGACGTCGGCCTGCAAATGCAGATCATCAAGGATGAGTTGCTCGAAATCAAGGAAAAATACGGCGACGAGCGCCGTTCGGAGATCGTCTATGCCTCCGAGGAGTTCAACCCCGAGGATTTCTATGCCGACGACGACATGGTCATCACCATCTCGCACATGGGCTACATCAAGCGCACCCCGCTGGCCGAATACCGCACGCAGAACCGCGGCGGCGTCGGCGCCAAGGGCAGTGCTACGCGCGACGAGGACTTCATCGAGCACATCTACGTGGCTTCGATGCACAATACGATGCTCTTCTTCACCGAGAAGGGGCGCTGCTACTGGCTCAAGGTCTACGAGATCCCCGAAGGCGCACGCTCCTCGAAGGGACGCGCCATCCAGAACGTCATCCAGATCGAACCCGACGACAAGGTTCGCGCCTATATCAACGTCAAGCGCCTGAACGACGCCGAGTATGTGAACAACAACTTCATCATCATGTGTACCAAGGACGGTACGATCAAGAAGACGAAGCTCGAAGCCTACTCGCGCCCGCGCCAGAACGGTGTGAACGCCATCGTCATCCGCGAGGGCGACCAGCTGATCGAGGCCAAGCTCACCAGCGGCAACGCCGAAGTGATGATTGCGGCCCGCGAAGGCAAGGCCATCCGCTTCAACGAGTCGACGGTGCGCCCGATCGGGCGTGTCGGCGCCGGTGTGCGCGGCATCTCGATCGAGGAGTCCGACGAGGTGATCGGCATGATCTGTGTGGAACCCGATTCGACGCAGGACGTACTGGTGCTGAGCGAAAACGGTTACGGCAAGCGTACCGACCTCGACGAGTACCGCATCACCAACCGCGGCGGTAAGGGTGTGAAGACGATCAACGTGACGGAGAAAACCGGCAAACTTATCTCCATACAGGCCGTTACGGACGACAACGACCTGATGATTATCAACCGTTCGGGACTTACCATACGTACGGCCGTGTCGCAGATCCGCCTGGCGGGTCGTGCTACGCAGGGCGTGCGTATCATCAACCTGCGTGACGGCGATGCCATTGCCTCGGTGATGGCCGTGCCTGCTGCCGGCGATGAAGAAGAAGTACAGTCCGCAGAGGCTACCGGTGCCGGGGACGCAACACCCGATGCAGGACAGCCGGCGGAGGAATAGATGAAATTAATTTGAAAAACTTTAAATTAAATTTGTTATGAAGAAAACATTTTTGACGGCTTTCGCTGCCCTGCTCATGGCAATCCCCGCTGTTCAGGCGCAGAAAGTCAACAAGAGCGGGCTCCTCTCCAAGATCGAGAAGAGCGACGCCGACATCGCCGACGCGAAGAAGAACGCGAAGGCCTCCACGTGGATCAACCGTGGCAAAGCATTGTACGAGGCTGCCGTGGAACCGACCAAGAGCCTCTTCGTCAACATGGACGCCGCGATGCTGAAGCTGGCCGTGGGCGAACCTTCGGCCACCAAGCAGGTGACGCTTCTCAACGTTCCCTACGAAGCGTGGGAATACCCCTATTTCATCGCCTATATCAAGGACGGCAAGGTAGTTACCTGGACGCAGACCGACTGGGTGCTGAAAGAGGCCCCTGCTATGGCCATCGAGGCTTACAACAAGGCTTACGAGATCGACCCCAAGAGCGCTGCGAAGGCGAAGGACGGGTTGCAGCAGATCAGCGATTTCTGTTCGCAGGTCGGTAATACGGGCATCGACACGGGCGAGTACGTAGCCGCCGCCGACGCCTATGCCACGGCTTTCCAGGCGCAGTCGAGCCCCGCTTACGGCGCAGCCGCTGACCCCGCGCTGCTTTACTATGCCGGTTACCTGCGCACGGTGGACGGTTCGGCGCACCCCTCGTCGTTCGGACAGGGTGCCGAGTACCTCAAGAAAGCGATCGACCTGGGGTATACCGACGAGGAGGGTAACATCTACTACTACCTCTTCCACTGCTACTACGGCCTGAAGAACGTCAGCCAGGACAATGTCATGCTGGCCAAGGATGCCCTGATCACGGGTATCGGGAAATTCCCGAAGAACGAGCGTATCCTCGACGGCCTGATGCAGCTCTACACCTCCGAAGAGGGCGTGGGCGACCCTGCCGACTTGGTAACGCTGATCGACTCGGCCATTGCCGACAACCCCGAGAACGTAGACCTCTGGTTCGGCCGCGGCCGTATCTTCTATGCGCTGAAAAACTACGACGAGAGCATCGCATCGTTCAAGAAGGTCGTTGAGCTGAAGCCCGACCTGTTCGAAGGCAACTATTACCTGGGCGTGTTCTACACGATCAAGGCCGACGAGATGAACAAGGTGATGAACGAGAAGCAGTATAGCAGCCAGACTGCCTACGATACCGACCTGAAGGAGGTGAATGCCGTCTATATGGATGCCGTGCCCTGGTTCGAAAAGGCATACGAGCTGAAAAAGGACGACGTCAATACGCTCGACTTCCTCAAGTCGATCTGCTTCCGCCTGCGCGACGAGGAGGGCATGATGGACAAGTACAACAAGTACAACACCCTGCTCAAAGAAGCCAAAGGCGAAGAATAATCTCCTGCGGGGGCGGCGCTGCCGCCCTGCGCTTACAGGAATCCCGGCTCCGCATTTCGGAGCCGGGATTTTTCATGCGCCGATGCGCCTGTCGTGATGTCCGTGCCGTCGTGTTTGTAGGGTAATATCCGTGCAAGACGTCCGTGCAAATCCTGTGCGGCATCCGTGCGAAATGCCTGTGCTGTTGTGCCGATCTCCGGGCATTCTGCCTGTGGCGCGACCCGCGCTTCAAGGTTTCCGGATGTCGAAGCCCAACTGCCGGAGCATCCCTTCGTGGTCGAGGCAAAAGCGTTTCATCAGCAGGTAATGCGGCGTCTGCTCCAGTTCGGTGAGTTGCAGTCCGTTGTCCGCGATCTCGTATATGTCGGCGCTGGGGTAGGCCATGACGATAGGCGAGTGGGTGCTGACGATGAACTGCGATCCGCTTTCCACGAGTTGTTTTATCCGGCACAGCATATACATCTGCCGCGACGGCGAGAGGGCGGCCTCGGGCTCGTCGAAGATATAGAGCCCGTTTCCGCGGAGCCTGTGTTCGAGCAGGCTCAGGAAGCTTTCGCCGTGCGATTGCCTGTGGAGCGACTTGTCGCCGTAATAGCGGTGTATGCCGTCGGCTATCTGGTCGATCTCGGTGGCGACGTTGTAGAAACTTTCGGCACGCAGGAAATAGCCGTCGCGCGGCTGCAACCCGCGTCCGAGCACGAGGTTCCCGTATAGCGGGGAATGAGTCTCGCGCGTTGCGAACCGAAAGTTCTTCGACCCGCCCTCGGCATTGAATCCCGCTTTTACGGCGATGGCTTCCAGCAGCGTCGATTTGCCCATGCCGTTCTCGCCCACGATGAACGTCACCGGGCGGCGGAACCGCAACCCGCTGAACCCCGCCAGCGCGGGCACCGTATAGGGGTATTCGTGCGGCAAATCTCCGGCCTCTTTCAGTCGGATATATTTGATATAGAGTGCGTTTTCGGATAAGATCATGGCGGGTTTTTGGGGGGTTCCGTTCCGCTAATTTAGTGATTTTCCCCGGATATGCGGCCTGTTATCGCAGGAAACCTTCCAGGTTCCGGACGTTGCCTCTCCCGGGCCGTTCCGGCCTCTCCCTGCCCGGGGATTCACCGCCCCTTCCTTATGCGCCGGCTTTGCGGTAGATCGTCCGCAGGCTGTGCGTCATGAAGTATTGCAGCACGCCGCGCAGGAACATGTACAGCGTGAAGGCGAGCCACAGGGCGTTGTTGCCTATGAGCGTATGCCCGATATAGAAGATGCCGAAATAGGCTGCCGTAGCCCAGAACATCGAGTTGCGCATGACGCGCGTCTGCGTGGCGCCCACCATGATGCCGTCCATGATGAAGGGCATGGCGCTGGCTACGGGGATCAGGATGATCCATACGATATACCGTCCGGCGACCTCCACGATCGTCGCGGCGTTTGCGGCCGAATCGTCGATGAACAGCCCCACCAGGTCGCGCCACCAGACGATGTAGATTCCCACGAACAGTACCGACACGGCCGTGCCCCATGCGATGCAGCGCCGCAGGCAGTCGCGCAGCGCCCTTACGTCTCGGGCGCCGATGAACCGTCCGGTCAGCGCTTCGGCGGCATATGCGAAGCCGTCGTTCATGTACGAGAAGAGCGTGAAGAGCTGCAACAGCAGGGTGTTCACGGCCAGCAGCACCGGGTCTTCCATGCGGGCCGAAGCCCCCGTGAAGAAGGTGTAGACCGCCACGATGCAGAGCGTACGCAGCATGATGTCGCGGTTGACGATGAAGAAGGTTTTGAGCGGTTTCATGTCGAATACCTCGGCCCAGTCGATTCCCGTCAGCACCTTGCGGTAGCGCAGCATGAGCAGCAGCAGCGAAAGCCCCACGCCCGTCCACTGTGCGATCACCGAGGCGTAGGCGATGCCGACGATCCCCATGTCCATGCCGAAGGCGAACCAAAGGCTGCACAAGACATGCACCGCGTTGACCGAAATAGCCGTGAACATCGGTATCATGGCATTCTGCATACCCGTGAACCAGCCGTTGAACCCGAACAGGAGGATGCCAGCCGGTACGGCCCAGATGCGGGCGTAGAAATATTCGCGCGTCATTTCGTTGCCGTTCAGTCCCCACAGGGCCAGCTCGCCCAGCGGGTATTGCAGGGCGAGCATCAGCAATCCCATGCCTGCCGCCACGACCATCGCCCTTACGAGCATGTTGGTGCATTCGTGGAAATTCCCTGCGCCGAACGCCTGTGCCGTGAGTCCGCTGGTTCCCATGCGCACGAACGAGCAGTTCCAGTAGATGAAGTTGAAGATCGACACCCCGATGGCCAGTGCGCCGATCGTCGCCGCCGAATCCGCGCCCCAGTGCCCGGCGATGGCTGTCGACACGATTCCCATCAGCGGCACGGTGATGTTCGAAACGATATTCGGGAGCGCGATGCGCAGTATTTCGCGGTTCATGTTCATAGGTGCGGGGCGGGGATGTCCGGCAACCCCTGCCGGACGTCGTTTACGGGTGCAAAGATAAGGCAAAAGCGGCGAATTTGTAACGGCCCCTGTCTTTTATCGCTAAATCGGGTCTGCAATATGCCGTAATCCGGAAAAATGGATTACCTTTGCCCCACAAACTCATTCAAATACGTATGAAAGACAACAAAAACGACTCGACCACGGTACTTTCGCGTTTCGGACGCGACAAGCGCCAGCGTACCGTGACTGCTACGGCGGAGCGTGTCGAGCGTCGCCCGCGTTTACAGCGTGATGCTGCCGATTCGGAGCAACCGTCCGGCGATGGGCCCCGTGAGCGGGCCTCCTACAATCCCCATTTCACGGCGGACAACCGCCCTGCATTCGACAAACCGCGCCGCCAGTTCGGCGACAAACCGGCTTACGGCGAGCGTAAGTCCGGCGATAAACCCCGTTACGAGCACCGTGACGGCGACAAACCGCGCCGCCAGTACGGTGACAAGCCCGCCTATGGCGAGCACAAGTACGGCGATAAACCCCGCTATGAGCACCGCGACGGCGATAAACCGCGCCGCCAGTACGGTGACAAGCCTGCCTATGGCGAGCGCAAATTCGGCGACAAGCCCCGCTACGAAAACCGCGACGGCGACAAACCGCGCCGCCAGTACGGCGACAAGCCCGCCTACGGTGAACGCAAATTCGGCGACAAGCCCCGCTACGAACACCGCGACGGCGACAAACCGCGCCGCCAGTATGGCGACAAGCCCGTCTACGGTGAACGTAAGTTCGGGGATAAGAAATACGGCGACAAACCCTATAAGCCGGGGCCGAGGAAGCACGACGACAAACCGGCTTCCTACCCGAAATTCACGCCCGAAAAGCAGGTCGGCGAAATGCGCCTGAACCGTTTTCTCGCGCAGTCGGGCCTCTGCTCGCGCCGCGAGGCCGACGATTTCATCACCGCGGGCCTGGTCACGGTCAACGGCCAGATCGTCACCCAGCTGGGCACCAAGGTGCTTCCTACTGACGAGGTGAAATTCAACGACAGCCGCGTGCAGGGCGAGAAGAAGGTCTACCTCGTGCTCAACAAGCCCAAGGGTTATGTCACGTCGCTCGACGACCCCCATGCCGGCAAGACCGTCATGGATCTGGTCGAAGGTGCCTGCACGGAGCGCATCTACCCCGTAGGCCGTCTGGACAAGAACAGCCTCGGGTTGCTGCTTTTCACCAACGACGGCGACCTTACGAAGCAGCTCACGCACCCCTCGTACCTGAAAAAGAAAATCTACCAGGTGACGCTCGACAAGCCCCTGGCGCGTGCCGATATGGATCGCATCGCCGAGGGCATCACGCTCGAAGACGGCGAAATCTTCGCCGACGAAATTTCCTATGTCAAGGAGAACAAACAGGAGATCGGCATCGAGATACACTCCGGCCGCAACCGTATCGTGCGCCGTATTTTCGAATTCCTGGGTTACACGGTCACCAAGCTCGACCGTGTCTACTACGCCGGCCTGACCAAGAAGAACCTCAAGCGCGGAGCTTGGCGTTTCCTCTCCCGCGAGGAGGTCGAACGGCTCAAGTCCGGCCAGTACGAATAAGTCCCTGCATCCGGTCTTTGCCCGGAGGGATAAGGGTACAATCAGAAGGGGAGGCTCCTGTCGAGGGAGCCTCCTTCTGTTTTAACAGCGATAATCCCGGCATATCCGGGTGGTTGCGGGATGTCCCCGCATTCCTGTGGTATGGCGGCGATTCCGGTGCGCCCGGAAAACCACGGCACCCGCGCGGCGGGAGCGTATGGTGACGGGCCGTACCTGTTGCCGCCGTGCCTGTTGCCGCTATGCCAGCTGCACCCGTCGGCCGCTGTCTCCAGGCCGCTGTCTCCCGGCTGCTATCTCCCGGCTGCTATCTCCCGGCTGCTATCTTCAGGCCGCCATGCTGCCGGGCAAATGCTGCCTGCCCGCCTTGTCAGTGGGTCGCCTTGTACCAGCCCGTGTTTTGGATGTTGTTCACCACGATCCCGCTCGTGCTCGGCGCGCTGGTCGAAATGCCCGAATAGGTTGTGATCGGCCTCTTGCCGCCCGAATAGAAATACTCCGTATGCAGCCGGTAGCGTTCGGGGACGGTGCGTGCGAGCTGTTCGTCGAATTCCTTTAGCAGGGCGGTGTCGTCGCACAGTTGGTAGACGTAATCCGCCAGGTCGTAGAACCGCGTCGGGGCATAGAGGTACTCGTATTGCTGCAACGGTTTCTCCGGGTCGGGGATGTACGCGGGCGATGCATTGTTGATGAGGCGCATGACTTTTGCCATCTGTTCCACATGGTCGCATACCGTCACGGCGATCGCCCCGCAGTTATAGTTCGGGGCCTCGTATTGCTCGTAGAATTCGTAGAAACTCCGGCATACGCCGTCCAGGTCGTATCCCGTGCCGCCGTCGGTGAACAGGTAGGGCATCACCAGGTCGTAGGGATAACCGTAGGCCATCACCTCGCAGGGCGAGGCGATCAGGTGTCTGGTGATTTTGCGCAGGTCGTACGCCACCTCGATCGACGACATGAAACAGTCGTCGAAGAGGATGTATTCGAACCGGATTCCTGCGGCCGTTATCGCCTCGGCGAAGGTCGTCGTGTTGGTACACCGCGAACCGCCGTCGCCAAACCAGCGGGTGAACTGCCCGTCGGGCGAAACGTATTCCCAGTGCCATTTCTCGGGGACGGTTGTCGCCGTCGGTTCCGTGCCGGCCTTCGCGTCGGCAGCGCTCCGGCCCGAGCCCGATGCGGGGATCCACGCCATGCCGTGCGACCCGATCGTGATGCCATAGCGTTCGGCGGGTGCGGTCTGCTTGATGTAGTCGAAAATCCCGGTGATGGTCTCGGCCTGCGTCACGTTGAGGTCTTCGTACGTGCGCAGCTCCGTTTCGCGACACTCTCCGTTGTCGTAGTACAGCTCACTGAGCGTACCTTTCGTCGTGCTCGTTTGTAGGAACAGCAGCAGGCGGCTGTCATGCAGGATGTTTCCTGCCACGGCTTTCTTCACGTCCTCGATGTTCTGGAGGAAATGCGTGTACAGGTTCCCCGACCACGGCAGGTACATGACGACCGTCTGGGGTGCGACGGTCGGGCTCTGCACTACGGTGACCGTGGCCTCGGCCCTTCCCGACGACAGGCGCAGCGCCATGCTGCCCAGCGCCTTGCGCCGGGGCGTCGTATTGTCGTCCTGCGCCCTCACCGTTACCGTCGTCTCCCCGCGGCCGCCTTGGGTAGGGGAGACGTCGAAGCCGCTTCCCGTGGTGGTGAGCGACCACGCTTCGGTCGACGACACCGTGAATGCCGCCTCCGAACCCGCCGTGCTGCGCAATACCACTTCGTCCTGCGTCGTGGTCAGCCCTGCGCGTTCCTCTGTTTTTTCGCACCCGGCGAGCAGCATCACTGCCAGCAGCAGGCTCAGCGTGCGCCGGATTATTTGTAGGTACGGGGTTTTAGGTTGTTGAATTGCCATGTGCGGTCACGTTTATAGGTATATCCTTCGGGCTTGTTCCAGTATACGCGGCCGAAATCGTAATAGAGCCCTTTGCGTTTCTTGTCGCCGACCATCCGGGGCGCCGTGAAGGGGATGAATTCCACCGTACGGCTGATGATGCGGCTCTTGCCGTAGGTGTAACCCTCCGATGCCATCACGTCGAGCGCATGGTCGAACATCAGGATATGGCGCGGGGTCTTCTGCGTGAGGGCATCCCCCGAATCCTCGATCGCGCGGAGCACCCCCTTCACCTTGTTGTAATACATCTTCTCCTGCAGCTTGTTGCCCAGCGCCCCGTGGGCATAGGCCATCAGGTTCAGGATCTTGGGGCTGAACGGGTCGCGGGCGAGCGCATCTTCGCCCACGTAGAGCATCGCGTCGAGCGTTTCGGCCAGCGGGTTGTCGGGGTCGAGCCCCGATGCCAACATCAACAGCTTGTCCAGGTCGGGGTTCGCCTCCATCGGTTTGTAGCTCTCCTGGTGGGCGTAGCCGTAGTAGAGGTAGTGGTAATCCTCGTCGGTGAGCGTCTCGTCGCCCGCGTTGTAGCGCATCATCAGCGATGTGTAGTAGAACGGCGAATCGGGGTCGGACGTCTTGGCGACGATGTCCTCCTCGACGGGGACTTTCGCCGCGGCCAGCGCCGGGAGCAGGAGCAATGTCAGCAGTAAATTTTTCATATCCGTGTTTTGTCCGTATTTTAGGCACTAACGCTCAAATCAGCGCAAATCGTATTCCGCGATCAGTTTGCGGAACTTTTCGCGCAGCGCCTCCGAACCTTCGACGAGCGGCAGCCGCATCGTCGGGCCGATTATGCCCATTTCGGCCAGTGCGCACTTCACCCCCACGGGGTTGCCCTCTTCGAACAGGGCGTGCACCGCTTCGTCGAGGCATTCGTATGCCTTTTCCGCACGGTCGAACTCCCCGGCCTTGGCGTAGTTCACACACTCCATGAACCGCTTGGGAAAAGCGTTCGCGGCCACCGAGATCACGCCGTCGCCGCCGCGGCGCATCAGTTCGAGCGTCATGCCGTCGTCGCCCGACAGCACGATGAACCCTTCGGGGCGCCGGTCGAGGATGTGCTGCATCTGTTCGATGTCGCCCGATGCCTCCTTGATGCCGATCACGTTCTTCATCCCGCGAGCCAGCCGCAGCGTCGTCTCGGCCGTCATGTTGACGCCCGAGCGTCCCGGGATGTTGTAGAGGATCACCGGCAGCGGCGAGTGCTCCGATACGGTGCGGAAATGCTGGTAGAGCCCCTCCTGCGAGGGCTTGTTGTAGTAGGGCGTAACGCTCAGGATGGCGTCGGCGCCCCGCAGGTCGAATTCGCGCAGCTGATCCAGTACCTCCGACGTCGAATTGCCGCCGCAGCCCATCACCAGCGGTACGCGCCCCGCGATGTGGTTGGTGATGAACATGGCTATCACGGCGCGCTCGGGCATGTAGAGCGTCGGCGTCTCGGCCGTGGTGCCCAGCGCCACGATGTAGTCCACGCCGCCTTCGATCACATAGTCGATCATGCGTGCCAGCGCCTGATAGTCAACTTTTCCTTCGGGTGTAAAGGGGGTTATCATGGCGGCCCCCACGCCGCAGAGCTTGTGTCGTATCATATGATTCTGTTTGGCATTATGTAGTTTTTTATGCGTATTCCTTTTCCGCGGGGCTCAGAACAACTCGCCTTGTTGGACGGGTTCGCCGTCCCCGCCTTCCGTCGCGGCCGCTTCCGCCCCCTTCTTCCCGGAGGGTTTCACCTGTTTTCCCCGGCCCGGTATCTCCGGCTTTCCCGCGGTGTCCTTTCCAGGCTTGTTCGCCGTGTCTTTCCCCGGCTTTCCCGCGGCGTCTTTTTCAGGCTTGTCGGCCGTGTCTTCCCCCGGCTTTCCCGCGGTGTCTTTTTCAGGCTTGTCCACCGTGCCTTTTTCCGGCGCACCCGCATCATCGGCTGTCGCTGCCGGCTCCGGGGTTTTACGTCCGGCGCTATGGGGCATTGCTCCGTCGCCTTCCGGCCCGGCCTTTCTCGCCGCGGCCGGGGCGCCATTGTTCCTGCCGCCGTTATTTGCCGTTGTTGCGCCGTCGGCTTCCGTCCCGTTTGCCGCCGGGGCTTCCTGTCCGCCGACCATGGCGATGAACTCCTCTTCGGAAATGATCTTCACGCCCAGCTTCTCGGCTTTCCTGAGCTTCGCCGGGCCCATGTTGTCGCCCGCCACGATGTAATCGACGTTGGCCGATACGGCCGCGAGGTTCCTGCCCCCGTGCATTTCGATCAGCTCCTTCATTTCGTCGCGGCTGCGCGAGAACTTGCCCGACACCACGAAACTGCGGCCTGCGAGCGACTCCGACGCCAGCTCCCGCGCCTCCTCCTCGAACTTCAGCCCCGCGGCACGCAGGCGGCGGATGATGGCGTGGTTCTGCTCGTCGGCGAAATACTCGATGATCGCGTCGGCGATGCGCCCGCCCACCTCGTCGGCCTGGGTCAGCTCCTCGCGCGTGGCCCGCATCACGGCGTCGAGCGAGCGGAAATGCTCAGCCAGGTATTTGGCCGTCGTTTCGCCCACGAAGCGGATGCCGAGTCCGAACAGCACGCGGCGGAACGGCACCTCGACCGATCCGCGGATGCTGCGTATGATGTTGTCGGCCGACTTTTCGCCCAGCCGCGGCAATTCCGCCAGCTGTCCGGCCTTCAGGTCGTACAGGTCGGCCACGTCGTGCACCAGCCCGTTCTCATAGAGCAGTTCCACGGTCTCCTCGCCCAGCCCCTCGATGTCCATCGCCTTGCGGCGGATGAAATGGATGATGCGCCCGACGATCTGCGGCGGGCATCCCCCCTGGTTGGGGCAGTAGTGCTTCGCCTCGCCCTCGTAGCGCACCAGCGGCGTGCCGCATTCGGGGCATACGGTGATGTATTCGAAAGGTTTGCTGTCCGCAGGCCGCTGCGAGAGGTCTACCCCCGTGATCTTGGGGATGATCTCGCCGCCCTTCTCGACGTATACCATGTCGCCCGGGCGGATGTCCAGCAGGGCCATCTGCTCGGCGTTGTGCAGCGTCGCACGCCGCACGGTCGTCCCGGCCAGCAGCACCGGTTCGAGGTTCGCCACAGGCGTTATGGCTCCCGTGCGTCCCACCTGGAACGACACGCTGTCCAGCCGCGTGAGCGCCTGCTCGGCCTTGAACTTGTAGGCCACGGCCCATTTCGGGGCCTTGGCCGTGAATCCCAGCTGCCGCCTTACGGCGAAGTCGTTGACCTTGATCACCACGCCGTCGGTCGGGAAGGGCAGGGCATGGCGCCCCTCGTCCCAATGCGCGATGTAGGCGTCGATCTGTTCCGCAGTGCGGCATATGCGCGCCGCGTCCGAGACTTTGAATCCCCACTCGCGGGCTTTCTGCAGGCTTTCCCAGTGGTTCGTGAAGGGCAGGTCGTCGCCCGCCAACTGGTAGAGCGTGCAGTCCAGGCCGCGGCGTGCGACCACCGACGACGCCTGCTGCTTGAGCGTCCCCGCCGCGGCGTTGCGCGGGTTTGCGAAGAGCGTCTCCCCGGCCGCCTCGCGCTCGGCGTTGATTTTGTCGAACGAGGCGTAGGGCATCAGGATCTCGCCCCGTATTTCGAAGTAGGGCGGCCAGTCGTCGCCCCTCAGGCGCAGGGGAACCGTGCGCACCGTACGTACGTTGGCCGTCACGTCGTCGCCCTGCGTGCCGTCGCCGCGCGTCACGGCACGCAGCAGCCGCCCGTCCTCGTAGGTGAGCGATATGGCCGTGCCGTCGAATTTCAGTTCGCAGACGAACTCCGTCGGCCCGGCCTCCTTTTCGATGCGGGCGATGAATTCATGCAGTTCGTCGAGCGAATAGGTGTTGCCGAGCGAAAGCATCGGGAACCGGTGCTTTACGCTCCGGAACTCCGACGTGATGTCGCTTCCGACACGCACCGAGGGCGAATTGGGGTCGGACAGTTCGGGGTGCGCCCGTTCCAGATCCTGCAATTCGCGCATCATCGTGTCGAATTCGAAGTCGGAGATCTCGGGGGCGTTTTCGACGTAATATCTGAAGTTATGGTACTCGAGCTGCCGCCGCAGCTCTTCGATTTTCTCGCGTATCATAATATAAGTATAACCTGCGTAAAGGTACGTATTTTGTTTATAACATCCTGCAAATTCAAAAAAAATGCAAAAAAAAATTACGGATGTGGTGCGATATGTAAATTTTGCTTATAATTGCAGAAAATTTCCAAGCATTACTATGGCTAAACAGAATACGACGAAGAAACATATCGTAACGAGCTTTCACAACCTGACTCCCGAACTGCAGGATGCCGTAAAGGAAAAATACCCGCTGGGGTTCACCGAAGCGATGATGCGCGTGGACAAACCCAACGGCGATTTTTTCTATGCCGTGCCGTTCGATACCGACGAGATCGCCTATATGGTGAAGATCGACGTGAAGATCGACGACAATGCGCAGGAGGAGGACGACAAGGATTACTACGACGACGAAATCAAGGGCGCCGACGAAATCCAGGACGACGCCAATTCCGATGACGGCGGCGGCGACTCCGACGACGACGTGAATATCTGATCCGGCCATGCTGCGCTTTATCCCTGCCCTCGCTCTGCTGCTGTTCACGGCCTGCGGCCTTGCTGAGAACGAGCAGGATGATAAGAACAAGCGTATTTATATTACATTCACAGACCCCGCCTTCGAACGATTCTGTCTCGGAATGTTCGATTTGGATCACGACGGACGCATTTCGCGCTACGAGGCGCAGCGCGTCCTGGTGATGGATTGCTCCGGCCGCAACATCTCCGCGATGTGGGAGATCGGCGAGTTTTCCCGCCTGCGCGAGCTCGATTGCAGCGGCAATAACCTCACGCGGCTCGACCTGCGCAAATGCCCCGACCTGCAAAAGCTCGATTGCGGCGACAACGAAATCACGTCGCTCGACATCGACGGCCTGCGCGGGCTGGCGGTGCTCGATTGTGCCGGGAACCTGCTCGCACGCCTCGACCTGAAATCCAACTCTTCCCTGCGCCAGCTCGATTGCCGCGGCAACCTGCTGGTGACGCTCGACCTGACCCCCTGCTCGGGGCAGTTGCAGGCCGACACGCGCGACAACCCTTTCCTTACGACCGTCTATCGCCTCGGCTCGCAGGGCGTCGATTATAACGGGCCGACCGAGGTGGTCGTCCGCTGACCGGAGCCTCCGTTTCCTGCCCCCCCCGCATCGTTTTCCGCTGGCTGCCCGCGTCCGTTTCCTGCTGGCTGCCCGCGTCCGTTCCCCGCTGCCTGCCCGCATTGTTCCCCGCTGGCAGCCCGCATTGTTCCCCGTTGGCTGCCCGCGTCGCTTCCCGTCACCTGTCCGTGTCCGTTCCCCGCCGCCTGCCCGCATTGTTCCCCGCAGGCTCCCCGCGTCGTTCCCCGCTGGCAGCCCGCATTGTTCCCCGTTGGCTGCCCGCGTCGCTTCCCGTCGGTTACCGCGTCCGTTTCCTGCCGTTCCCGGCGTTGTCTTTTGCCTTCCGCAGCGGGTTTGCGGCACGCTTATTTCTGATACATTGTTGAAAAGTCGCCGCCGCGGGTTGGGTATTTCGGATAATAATTCTTACCTTTGAGTGCAAAAAATGTCTTTTGCGCCATAAATATTACCGGATACAATGAAAAAAGTTGACGTTATCCTCGGCCTGCAATGGGGTGACGAGGGCAAGGGAAAAGTTGTGGATGTGCTGACGCCTGGCTACCAGGTCGTAGCCCGCTTCCAGGGCGGCCCCAATGCCGGTCATACATTGGAATTCAACGGCGAGAAATACGTGCTCCGCTCGATCCCTTCGGGCATATTCCAGGGCGGTAAGACCAATATCATCGGTAACGGTGTGGTGATCGACGCCGTCCTTTTCCGTGAAGAGGCCGAAGCGCTCGCGGCCAGCGGCCACGACCTCACCCGGCAGCTCTGCATTTCGAAGAAGGCCCACCTGATCCTGCCCACGCACCGCATCCTCGACGCTGCGTACGAGGCGGCCAAGGGCAGCGCCAGGATCGGCACCACCGGCAAGGGCATCGGCCCGACCTATACCGACAAGGTCAGCCGCAACGGCATGCGCGTGGGCGATGTGCTGAGCGCCGATTTCGAAAGGATATACGCCCGCGCCAAGGCTCGCCACGAGAAGATCCTGCGCAGCCTGGCCTGCGAGTACGACATCGCCGGGTTGGAACAGAAGTGGTTTGCGGCGGTCGAGTACCTGCGTCGTTTCGACATCATCGACAGCGAGTATTTCGTCAACGAATGCCTCGCCGCGGACAAGAGCATCCTGGCCGAAGGCGCGCAGGGGACGCTGCTCGACGTGGATTTCGGTTCCTATCCGTTCGTCACCTCGTCGAACACGGTCTGCGCCGGCGCCTGCATCGGGCTGGGTATCGCCCCGAACCGCATCGGCGAGGTCTACGGTATCTTCAAGGCCTACTGCACGCGCGTCGGCAGCGGCCCGTTCCCCACGGAGCTGTTCGACCAGACGGGCGCCCGCCTGCGCGATATCGGCCACGAATACGGTGCCGTCACGGGGCGCGAACGCCGCTGCGGATGGCTCGACATGGTGGCGCTCAGGTATTCGATCATGATTAACGGCGTGACGCAGCTCATCATGATGAAGTCCGACGTCATGAACGATTTCGAGACCATCCGCGTCGCCACCGAATACGAGATCGGTGGCAAACGTACGTCGTATTTCCCCTATGAGGTCGGCGACGACCTGAAACCCGTCTACCGCGAGTTCCCGGGGTGGAAGTGCGACCTGCGCGCCTTCACCCGCTACGAGGACTTCCCCGCGGAATTCAAGGCCTATGTCGAGTTCATCGAACGCGAGACGGGTGTTCCGGTGAAGATCATCTCCGTCGGCCCCGACCGCGGCGAAACCATCGTAAGATAGCTATTAACCATAAATACCTACTATGAAAAAACAGCTGAAAATTGTTGTATTGGCAAAGCAGGTGCCCGATACCCGCAACGTGGGTAAGGATGCGATGACCCCTGAAGGGACGGTCAACCGCGCGGCGCTGCCGGCCATCTTCAATCCCGAAGATCTCAATGCGCTCGAAATGGCGCTCGCGCTTAAAGACCGCACCGACGCTTCGACGGTTCATATCCTGACGATGGGGCCCCAGCGTGCCGCCGACATCATCCGCGACGCGATGTTCCGCGGCGCCGACGGCGGTTACCTGCTTTCGGGCCGCGAATTCGCCGGTTCGGACACGCTCGCCACGTCGTACGCCTTGTCGTGCGCCCTGAAAAAGATCCGGCCCGACATCATTTTCGCCGGCCGCCAGGCCATCGACGGCGATACGGCGCAGGTCGGCCCCCAGGTGGCTGAGAAACTCGGCCTGCCGCAGGTTACCTATGCCGAAGAGATCCTCGACATCAAGGACAGCACGCTGGTTATCCGGCGCCGCCTGAACTGCGGCACCGAGACCGTCGAGTGCCCCGTCCCGGCTGTCATTACGGTCAACGCCTCGGCTCCCGAGTGCCGTCCGCGCAACGCCAAGCGCGTGATGACCTACAAATTTGCCCTCTCGGGGTCTGAAATCGCCGCGGCGCCCGAATCGGAAGCCGCACGGCGCGCCGCCGCCAAGCCCTACCTGCAGATCGTCGAGTGGGCTGCCGCCGACGTCGATCCCGACCCGCAGCAGCTCGGCCTTCAGGGTTCGCCCACGAAGGTCAAGAAGATCGAGAACGTGGTTTTCCAGGCCAAGGAGGCCAAGAAGCTCACCGCTGCCGACGAGGATATCAATTCACTGATGGTCGAACTTATCGCGAGCCACACGCTCGGTTAATACGTGCATAGGAGATGAACAACATATTCGTATATATCGAGAACGAGGGCGGCAAGGCCGCCGAGGTGTGCCTCGAACTGATGACCAAGGGCCGCGAACTGGCCACGACGCTGGGCGTGAAACTCGAAGCCGTGGTGCTGGGCGAGAACCTCGCCGGCATCGAGCACGAGCTCGCCAAATACGGCGCCGATACCGTATGGATCGCCGACGACAAGGTGTTCGCACCGTTCCGTACGCTGCCCCATACGGCCGTCATGTGCGGCCTGATCGAGCAGGAGAAACCCCAGATCGTGCTGTTCGGCGCGACGTGCAACGGCCGCGATTTCGCGCCGCGCGTGTCGTCGGCGCTTTACAGCGGCCTTACGGCCGACTGTACGCAGCTGGTGATCGGTGACCACAAAGACGCCAAGAGCGGCAGGGAGTACAAAGACCTGCTCTACCAGATCCGCCCCGCCTTCGGCGGCAACATCATCGCCACGATCGTCAACCCCGACAACCGTCCGCAGATGGCCACCGTCCGCGAAGGCGTCATGCGCCGCGAATATGCCGCCAAGCCGGGTGCCGGCGAGGTGAAGAAGATCCAGTGGCAGAAATTCGTGAAGGACGCAGACCTCGCGGTGAAGATCATCGACCGTGAGATTGCCGAGAGCAAGATCGACATCAAGGGTGCCGGCGTCATCGTCGCGGGCGGCTACGGCATGGGTTCGAAGGAGAACTTCGACCTGGTGTTCGAGCTGGCCGACGTGCTGGGTGCCGAGGTGGGCGCGAGCCGCGCAGCCGTCGACGCCGGGTTCGCAGACCATGCGCGCCAGGTGGGTCAGACCGGTGTGACGGTACGCCCCAAACTCTACATCGCCTGCGGTATCTCGGGGCAGATCCAGCATACGGCCGGCATGGACGGCTCGGCCATGGTCATTTCGATCAACACCGACCCCGAAGCCCCGATCAACAAGATTGCCGACTACGCCATCACGGGCGACGTCAACGAGGTGATCCCCAAGATGATTAAGTACTACAAACAAAATTCGAAGTAATGGCTAATTTCTTTTCAGACAATAAGGATTTGCAGTTCCACCTCCAGCATCCGATGATGCGCAAGATCGTGGAGCTGAAAGAGCGCGGCTTCGCCGAAAAAGACCTCTACGATTTCGCGCCGCAGGATTTCGAAGACGCCATGGACTCCTACCGCCGCGTGCTGGAGATCGCCGGTGAAGTTTGCGGCGAGGTCATCGCTCCGAATGCCGAGGGCGTCGATCACGAAGGCCCCCGCGTCGTGAACGACCACGTGGAGTACGCTGCGGGCACGGTTCAGAACATGAAGGCTATCGTCGACGCGGGCCTGAGCGGCCTTACGCTGCCCCGCAAGTACGACGGCCTGAACTTCCCGCTGGTCTGCTTCGTGATGGCCAACGAGATGGTCGCCCGCGCCGATGCCGGCTTCGAGAACATCTGGGGTTTGCAGGACTGTGCCGAGACGCTCAACGAGTTCGCCTCGGAGGAGCTCAAGGCCAAATACCTGCCGTGGGTTTCCGCGGGCGCTACCTGCGCCATGGATCTCACCGAACCGGATGCGGGTTCCGACCTGGGCGCCGTGATGCTCAAGGCTACGTGGTCCGAGGAGAAGCAGACCTGGCTGCTGAACGGCGTCAAGCGCTTCATCACCAACGGCGACGGCGACGTTTCGCTCGTGCTGGCGCGTACCGAAGAGGGTACCACCGACGCCCGCGGGCTGTCGATGCTCGTCTATGACAAGCGCGACGGCGGCGTGAAGGTGCGCCGTATCGAGAACAAGATGGGTATCAAGGGCTCTCCGACGTGCGAGCTGGTCTTCACCAACGCCCCCGCGCAGCTGGTCGGCGATCGCAAGATGGGCCTTATCAAATACGTGATGTCGCTGATGAACGCCGCCCGCCTGGGTATCGGTGCGCAGTCGGTGGGCTTGTGCGAAGCCGCCTACCGCGAGGCGCTGAAATACGCCCAGGAGCGCGAGCAGTTCGGCAAGCCGATCATCCGCTTCGCGGCCGTTGCGGAGATGCTCTCCAACATGAAGGCCAAGTTGCAGGGTGTCCGTGCGCTGTTGTACGAGACGACGCGCTTCGTCGAGGTCTACAAGCAGTACGGCCATATTGCGCACGAGCGTCCGCTCGAAGGCGACGAACGCCAGGAGATGAAGTTCTACAACCGCCTGGCCGACGGCTTCACGCCGCTCGTCAAGCTCTTCTCGTCGGAGTACGCCAACCAGCAGGCTTACGACGCCATCCAGATCCACGGCGGTTCGGGCTTCATGAAGGACTATCCCTGCGAGCGCCTCTACCGCGACGCACGTATCATGAATATCTACGAGGGTACCTCGCAGCTGCAGGTTGTGGCGGCGATCAACGCCGTGACCAAGGGCACCTTCATGGAGCAGATCGAGCGTTACGCCGCCGCCGAATACAGCCAGCCCATGCAGCCCGTCGTTGCGAAGCTGAAGGAGCTGACCGCGAAGTTCTCGGAAATGACCGCCCATGTCGAAGCCGGGGACAAGGAACTTTGCGGCTTCAAGGATTTCCACGCACGCCGTCTGGTCGAAACCGCCGGCCATATCATCATCACCTACCTGCTGGCCCGTCAGGCCGGCGAGTCGGAGGAGTATGTCGATTCGGCGAAAATCTTCTGCAAACTTGCCGAGGGTAAGATCTCGGAGGCCTATACCTACGTCATGAACTCCACGCTCGAAGACGTCGCGCTGTTCCGGGCGGGCGAATAGGGGAGGTGAACCGCATTCCTGTTGGAAAAAATCCGGGTGACGAATCGAATCGCCCGGATTTTTTTAATTTGCACCGTGTAATAATTACATTGCGTCCTATGAAAACTCTTTTTTCCCTGCTTGTTTCGCTGTTGCTTTCCGCCGGTTTGTACGCACAGTCCTTCGACGATTACCGTGCCGCCGCCGAATCGGGCGATCCGGTAGCTGTTTCCAATGCCGGTGTTTGTTTTCTCCATGGCTGGGGTGTGGAGCAAAACCATGCCGAGGCGCTGAAATGCTTCCGGCAGGCTGCCGGCCACGATGTTCCTGCCGCCTATTACAATTTAGGGCTCTGTTACGAGAAGGGGTGGGGTTTGCCGCAGGATTTCACGCAGGCCGTTGCCTGTTACCGCCGGGCTGCGGAGCAGGGCGATCCCGACGCCCAGCGAGCTTTGGGCAATTGTTATTTTTCGGGCCAGGGTGTAGGCCGGGATTATGCGCAGGCGGTCGTATGGCTCCGAAAGGCTGCTGCACAGAACGATGGCTGCGCCCAATACAACCTCGGGGTCTGTTATGCGAACGGGTTCGGTGTTGTCCGGGATTACGCCGCGGCGGTGAAGTGGTACCGCATGGCCGCTTTGCAGGGCGATGCCGACGGACAATACAATCTCGGGGTCTGCTATATTGAGGGACGGGGTGTCGGAGTGGATTGTGCCGAAGCGGCATCCTGGTTCCGGCGGGCTGCCGAACAGGATCATGCGGGCGCCCAGTATAACCTCGGCGTATGTTATTATATGGGGCATGGCGTGGATGCCGACAAAACGGAAGCCCGCCGCTGGATCGCCGCCGCGGCCGAAAAGGGCAATGCCGATGCTGTCAGGGCATTGCGGCTCTTCGATTGATCCCGTGCCCCGCCCCGGCTTGTCGTGCATCCCGGCGGTGTCTGCTTGCGGTTTCTGTCTGCGGTGTCTGCCTGCGAGGGGCGTGGCGCGTACAATACCAGAGCAGGTTCGACCCACGGGTCGAACCTGCTCTCGTTTTTTATGGTATTCGGTCATCCGGCCTAAACCCGGGACGTATCCGGTACGATCCGAAGGTTTTCGGATTCTTATTTATCTTTCGGCGGGTAATTGAGCGGTGCGAAAAATTCGTCGAGTGTAATGTTGTAAAACTTGCAAATAATTGTTATAGTCGTCAGATTCGGGAAATTCTTGCCGGATTCGAGTTGTGCAATTCCCAACCCGGTCGCTTCGGCCAACTCCTCCTGCGATTGGTGGTCGTGCAAGCGCCTTAGTTCCTTCACCCGCAGAATGATTTTTTGAAGCAATTCTTCGTCGCGGCGTTGTTTTTTTTGTTCCATTGCCCCCCCCCTGTGAGTCTTATAAAATAAATTCGCATGTCCGGATTATTCGACAGGGTAGTCGCTTTCACCGAAGAATTCACGGAGACTGATGCCGTAGAAACGGCAGAGTATTGTCAGTGAGACAAGTGTGGGGAATTTTGATCCGCTTTCAAAATGGAAAATATCCAGACCGGTATTTTCTATAACGTATTCCTGCGAATAATTATGATCGCGGCGCAACTGTTTCATTCGTGAAATGACATATTGAGCCAATTTTTCGTCCGTTCGTTTTGGTTTCGTCTGCTTCATTTGTACAAATGAAAGGATCAATCTAATTTTCTGCTCTGTCTGTTTGGACAGAATAGTTTTTTTACTATCTTTGTGAAAGCAAACAGAAATTCCAATTACAGAAATTATGCTAACTTTGCAGAATAATACGGCATCGCCGTAACGACATACCATAAGGTTAAGACAACCTTTATGCCCCACGAACTCGCGACTGTCATGTTATATGACAGGTTCTTCTGGCGTAAATTTGTCTGAAACCCTTGCTATGTCCCGGCCTCGTGCCGGGACGGCTTGGGCGTAAGGGCAACTTCCAGAAACGGTTCGCGAGACCAGTGGGGGAGTTTGCACCTGCGCCCTTGCTTTTTTTTCGCAGGCCGCAGGTCGTATGCCGCCTCCGGGTACGGTTCGGGCGATGAATTCTTCTCCCCTGAACAGCGTCACTATTGTTCGTCCGGCCGTACCCGTTTTTTTTCGCCCCCTCCCTGTTTTTGCCTCCCGGTGCATCCCGCAATGGAAAAGGCCTGCGCATGACGTGCGCAGGCCTTTTGCCCAGTTGCCGTCGCAGGTCTACGCCTGCGCCGCTTCCTTCTCGGCCATCACGCAGCGCGTGGTGCCGAAAATATTGAGGTTGAGGTGCCCGGCGATGTAGGCCAGCGCCTTCTGTGCCTTGACCGAGTTGCCGGCCTCGTCGAGCGGCGGGGCGAAGGCCGCTACGCCCATCACGCCCGGGACGACGCCCATGATGCCGCCGCCCACGCCCGTCTTGGCCGGGAGCCCCGTCGTGAAGAGCCAGTCGCCCGTGTGCTCGTAGAAACCCACGGTCGCCATCATTGAGGCGATTTTGGGCGACAGCTCGGGCTTGAAGACCTGTTGTTTGGTCACGGGGTTCTTGCCTCCGTTGGCGATCGTCGCCGCCATCGTGGCGAGCTGCTTGGCCGTCACGCCGATCGAACACTGGCGCGTGTAGATGTCCAGCGCCATGTCCGGGTCGTCGTAGATGCGGTTGTAATTCTTCAGCAGCCATGCGATCGACTTGTTGTTGAAGTTGGTCGCCGTCTCCGACTTGTACAACTCGTCGATCACCTCGACCTGCGAGCCTGCGAGCCCTTCGATGAATCCGGTGATCGCCTTCCATTTGCCGTCGCTGTCGCCTACGGGCTGCACCATCGAGCAGGCGCTGATCGCCCCGGCATTCACCAGCGGCGTCGAGGGATGGTCGTTTTCGAGCAGGATCGCCATGATCGAATTGAAAGGCAGCCCCGTCGCATCGGCGCCGATCTTCGTCAGCACCTCCTGTGCGCTGTACTGGTTCATCGTCAGGATGGCCGTCGGGACTTTCGATACCGATTCGATGCCGAATTTGTAATCGGTGTCGCCCACGGCGATCACCTCCCCGTCGGGCAGGCAGGCCGCGATGCCGAAGAGGGTCGACGGTACGTTGGCCAGGTAGGGGATATAGTCGGCGTTCTTGCCGCCCGTTTCGTTCTTGCAGCGCTCGTAGGCCTGCTGTACGGCCTCGCGAACCGTTGCGTTGTCGATTTTCTGGATCATTGTCTGATGTATTTACCGATTTATTTGTTGTGAAGTTCCGTATCCGAAGGTTTCGCCATCGGTCCGGGATCGTTGGTATGTACCGGAGCCGCTACGACGGGCTGCTGCTCCCAGTGGAACGGGGCGAAGTCGGCCGCGGCCTCGGGGTCTTTCCACGACGGTTTGCGCATGGCGTAGATCACGAACGGGGCGCCCACGACTACCACGCAACCGATGATGAGCACCGAGAACCAAACGGTGTTGCTGCCGGTCGAGATCTGGCTGGGCGGTACGAAGCTCAGGACGAAGGCCAGCAGGGCTCCGCAGAAACCCAGACAGCCCAGGAACCACATCAGGCCGTTGCCCTTGCCCAGGCGGAACGGGCGGTCGGTGTTCTTCATCTTGTAGCGCAGCACGATCGCCGCCGAGAACATCAGCATGTACATGATCAGGTACAGCAGTACGGTCAGCTGCGAAAGTATCTGGTAGAACGACTGCACCGAGGGCATCACGACGAACAGCAGCGCCAGCAGCGTCACGACGCAGCCCTGAATGAGCAGGATATTCTTCTGTACGCCGTTCTTGTTGGTCTTCTGGAAGAACGGGGGCAGGTAACCCGCCTTACCCACGGCGAAGATACCCTTCGAAGGGCCGGCCACCCAGGTCAGCACGCCGGCCAGCACGCCGAACATCAGGGCGATGGCGATGATCGGGCCCGCCCACGACATGTGCAGGTAGTGGAAATAGTTGTCGAAGCCCACCAGCAGCGACTGCGTGAGGCTGATGTCCTTGGCCGGGATGATGAAGCCCAGCGAGAAAGTACCCAGCACGAAGATGCAGACCGTTACGAGCGAACCGATGATGATGGCCTTGGGGTAGTTCCGCGACGGGTTCTTCACGTCCATGACGTGTATACCCATCATCTCCATACCCGCATAGAACAGGAAGATACTGCTGGCCAGCACCAGGTTGTCGAATTTCGACAGGTCGGGGAAGAAACCCTGCGACATGTCCATGTGGTTGTGTCCGCCGGTCGAAATGTAGATGATGCCCAGCAGGATCAGCAGGCCTGCGGGAATGATCGTACCGATCATACCGCCCCATTTGCTGATCTTGCCGACCCATCCCAGGCCCTTGAGCGCGATGAAGGTGGCGATCCAGTAGATTGCCAGCACCATGCAGAGCGTGAAGACCTTGTTCGAGGCCAGCGTCGCGTCGTGCGCATCGTTCATGCCGATGAAGGCGATCGACACGGCGCCGAACGTCAGTACGGTGGGGTACCAGATCGTCGATTCGATCCATTGCAGCCAGATGGCCAGGAACCCCGTGCGGGCGCCGTACGCCTCGCCGACCCAGCGGAATACACCGCCCTGTTTGGTGGAGAACATCGCGGCCAGCTCCGCGGCGACCATGGCCGTCGGGATGAGGAAGACGATGGCGGCAAACAGATAGTAGAATGCCGATGAAAGTCCGTAGACGGCCTCGGCGGGGAGGCCGCGCAGACTTACTACGGCAGTCACGTTCATAATCGCGAGTGTCATGACACTCAATTTGAACCCTGTGCTTGTGGTAGTTTTCTTTACATCCATAATTCGGTTTGATTGAAATTGGTTTTAACGCTCATTGAGGTTGCAACTACCGTGCAAATCTGCCCGGCAGGCTCATTTTGTCCGGGCGATAGCGGCAGTGTTGCCGAAAAAAACTATATTTGCACATAAACTTTACGCCTATGTACCGCACCGCGTTAATCTTGGCCCTGGCCCTCTTCGCCGCCTCCTGCGGCGGACGCCGTTCACGGCCGCAGCAGACGGCCTGCGTGCCGCAGCCTCGCGTATTCCTCCCGGCGATCGCGCCGGCGCGCCTCTCGCCCGAAGAGCAGCGCGACTACCTGCGCTGGCACTATTGGGATCGCTTCGATTTCGCCGATACCCTGTTCGTCCGCGAGGCCGATACCGCACAGATGGTCGAGGCCTATGCCCGGTGGGTGGCCCTAATCTCCGACCGCCCGGCCGACGCCGCGCCGATGGATTCGCTCATGCGCCGTGCCTCCGCCTCGCGCCCGATGCTCGACTACTTCACGATGCTCGCCCAACAGGTGATCCACGACCCCAATTCCCCGCTGCGCAACGACGAATTCTATATCCCTGTAATGCAGGCCGTGCTGGCGAGCCCCTACTACGACGAATACGAACGCATCGGGCCGGCCTACGACCTCGCTATGGCGTCGCAGAACCGCCTCGGGCAGCGTGCCAACGATTTCCGCTATACGCTCGCCTCGGGCGCCACGGGTACGCTCTACGGCGTGAAGGCCGAATATACGCTGCTGTTCATCAACAACCCCGGCTGTGGGATGTGCAAGCAGCTGCGCGAGCAGATCTCCGGCTCGCCCATGCTTTCGGAGATGATTGAGCGCGGCCGCCTCAAAATACTGGCGCTTTATCCCGACGAAGACCTCACCGAGTGGCGGAATTACCGCGACCATATCCCCGCGACCTGGATCAACGCCTACGATGCCGGCTGCCTCGTCCGCGAAAACGGCACCTACGACCTGACGGCCATTCCGTCGCTCTACCTGCTGGACAGCGACAAGCGCGTGCTGGTGAAGGATTCCACCGACGTGCCCTATATCGAAGAGGTTATCGACCGGAGAGGGTAGGGCGCCCCGTTCCCGGCGCTCGTCCCGTCATATACGTCCTCTCCGTCGTCCCTTTCTGTCGTCCTCTCCACCGTCCCTCTCCGTCGGCTCTTTTTGCCGTCCCTCTCCGCCGTCCCTCTCCGCCGTCCTTCTTTGCCGTCCCTCTCTGCCGTCCCTCTCTGCCGTCCCTCTCTGCCGTCCCTCTCTGCCGTCCCTCTCCGCCGTACTTTTCCGCGATCCCTCTCTGCCGTCCCTCTCCGTCACTTCCTCTCTGTCGTTTCCGTTCCGCCCTATCCTCTCTTCCCCGTTCTTCTCTTTGCTGTTTCTTTTTCTGCTGTCCTTCCTCTGCCGTTTCCGCCTCTTTCCGCGCGCGTGCACATTGCATCCGCTATAAGCGTTGCTTATCGCCCTATAAAAAAAGACAATCGTGATTTTATCCGGATTTTGTGCCTAATCGTTACCTTTGCACTGCACAAACAGAAAAACTAACACTCAAACATTATTACGATTATGGCAAAGAAATGGCGTTGTACCGTATGCGGTTACATTCACGAAGGCCCCGAGGCACCCGACCAGTGCCCGATGTGTAAAGTTGGCAAGGAGAAATTCGTCGAGGTCGTGGAACAGGACGGCAACCTCGAATTTGTGACCGAGCATGTCATCGGTGACGGCAAGGGCGCCAGCAAGGAGCTTTGGGAAGGTCTCCAGAACCATTTTATGGGCGAGTGCACCGAGGTGGGCATGTACCTTGCAATGAGCCGTCAGGCCGACCGCGAGGGCTATCCCGAGATCGCCGAGGCATACAAGCGTTATGCATGGGAAGAGGCCGAGCACGCCTCGAAGTTCGCCGAACTGATCGGCGAAGTGGTCTGGGACACCAAGACCAACCTTTACAAGCGCATGAACGCCGAGAGCGGTGCCTGCGAGGACAAGATGCGCCTGGCACGCATGGCCAAGGAGCAGAACCTCGACGCCGTGCACGACACCGTACACGAAATGGCTAAGGACGAAGCCCGCCACGGCAAAGGTTTCGAAGGCCTTTACAAGCGTTATTTCGGCAAATAGTATTTAGGTATTGCAATATAAGCGAAAAGGGCGGCACCAATGTGCCGCCCTTTTCATTTGCGCATTTCGCGCAGCTTCATAAACAGTAAAAACTTGTCCGCCAGCCACTCGTAACCCTCCTTCGCAGCACGGGCCACGTCGTAGACCGTTTCGACCTGGTCGCGGATACGCTCCACGCCCTCGCGGATCGCAAGCAGGTAGATCACCACCGCGAGTACGGCGAAAAATCCCCCGACAATGAGCGACGAGACGATGAACGAGCCCGTCACCTCCGACAACCATACGACCAGCGCCGTGAGCAGCAGAAAGATGGCGATCGAGGCCGTCATCACGAAAAAGACCAGCGCCGCGACAAAGGAGCCGCCCGAAGTTTTTCTGTTATCCATCCCCATGAGGCGTCGACCGGGCGATGTTTACTTTTCGTCGCATTTGCAGCGAGCCTCCTCGACCTTGCCGCGCACCTCGTCCACTTTTTCGCGTACTTTGTCGACTTCGTCGCCGATGAGGTCTTTGATTTGTTTGCGGAGGTCGGCGCCCGACTGGGGCGTGAAGAGCATCGTGAGGGCCGATCCGATAATCAAGCCGCCCACGAGCGATACGATGGCAATTCCTGTGTTTTTCATAGCTGTTGGTGTTTATTTGATCCAGCCCTTCGAGTTGCAAAGTCCGCGCCAAAACATTATCTTTGGGTCTATGATCTCCGATTCCTCCACAACGGTGGCTTTTACCGGCCACCGTACCTATTGCGGTGAGGCCTCAGCCGCACTTGCCGCCACGGTCTGCGAACTCCATACCCAAGGCTTCCGGACGTTCCTCTGCGGCATGGCTGTGGGCTTCGACCTCTCCGCTGCCGAGGCGGTGCTGGCGCTCCGCGGCTCTCTTGCAGGCTTGCGCTTCGTCGCCGTGGTGCCCTTCAGCGGCCAGGAGACACGGTTTTCGCACGCCGACCGTACCCGCTACCATACTGCAATGGCCTCGGCCGACGATGTCGTCGTCCTGTCGCCGGTCTACCATGCGGGGTGCTATGCCGTGCGCAACAACTACCTCGTCGAGCATGCTTCGCTGCTCGTTGCCTGGTACGACGGCTCGCCCGGCGGCACACGCCATACGGTCCTGCGCGCCCTGCGCCGCGGCCTGAAATTGGTCAACCTCCACCCGCAGCGTGCAGGTGTTCTGCCGACCGTACCGACGCTTTTCTGACGCTGTTATTACCGCTGTGTCCGAAGTTTAAAACATTATTATACAAATAATTCATGGAGCAACTCATCAACAAGAATCCGCGTATCGAGGTCGTAGATGCCTTACGGGGCTTTGCCGTAATGGCTATTCTTCTGGTTCACAACCTGGAACATTTTATCTTCCCGGTCTATCCCGCAAATTCCCCGGGGTGGCTGAATGCATTGGATCAAGGGGTATTCAACGTCGTTTTTACCCTGTTTGCCGGAAAGGCCTATGCGATTTTCGCCCTCCTGTTCGGATTTACGTTCTATATTCAAAGCCACAACCTGAAGCGGCGGGGCGGGGACTTCGGCTGTCGTTTCCTGTGGCGGCTGGTACTGCTGGCAGGTTTCGCAACCCTGAACGCGGCTTTTTTCCCGGCCGGGGATGTCCTGCTGCTGTTCGTCATCGCGGGGCTCGTCCTGTTTTTTACGCGCAACTGGGGCGACGGGGCTATCCTCGCCGCCGCCGTCGTTTTCCTGTTGCAGCCTGTCGAATGGTACCACTGCGTAGCCGCCCTGCTGGATCCGGCCCACCGGCTGCCCGACCTGGGGGTCGGTGAAATGTATGCCCGAGTGGCCGAATACACGAAAGCCGGGAATTTCGGGGATTTCATCCTGGGCAATGTCACATTGGGGCAGAAGGCCAGCCTGTTGTGGGCGGTAAACGCCGGGCGTTTCGTCCAGACTGCCGGGTTGTTCCTCCTGGGTTTCTATATCGGCAGGAAACAGTTGTTCGCCGCCACCGAAAAGAACCTCCGCTTCTGGGTGAAAACGCTGATCGTCTCCGCCATTGCCTTCGCCCCTTTGTATACGCTCAGGGAGCTTGTCATGGACAACGGTGCAGTCGTCGGGCAGACAGCCGGAACGGCGCTCGACATGTGGCAGAAGCTGGCTTTTACGCTGGTCTTGGTCGCTTCGTTCATCCTGCTTTACCAACGCAGGAAGTTCAGTGCCGCCGTTGCCGGCCTGCGCTTCTACGGCAGGATGAGCCTTACGAACTACCTCTCCCAATCCGTCATCGGGGCCTTCGTCTATTTCCCGTTCGGCCTCTACCTTGCCCCTCGGTGCGGATATACGGCCAGCCTGTTGGTCGGGATTCTGGTGTTCCTGCTGCAGGTGCGGTTCTGCAAATGGTGGCTGGGGAGGCACAAACAGGGGCCGCTGGAATATATCTGGCATAAATGGACTTGGATCGGAACCGATAAATAGCCTGCCGGTTTCCGCTGCCGCTTCTCCTCCCGCTTCCCGCAGCCGCTCCCCGCTGCCTGCTGCAAAGCAAAATCCCCGGAGGCGATAGCCTCCGGGGATTTTCAAAATGTCCCTGCGCGGGATTATTTCCAGTTCAGAATCTTGTGGAAATCGTACTCCTCGGGGTTTGTGACATACTGCTTCGCAGCTTCGTAGTCCGCAGGCGTGATGGCGTTGATGATGTTGTCCACCACCGACGAGAACTTGTCCGACTTGATGTCCACCAGACGGGGCGGTATTTTGCCCGTCGTCGGATCCTGCAGGTCTTTCAGGTAGAGCGGGTTGACGTTGCCTTCCGAATCCACGTAGACCATGCATCCGGTCTTGCCCTCGGCAAAGAGCTTGTGTACGCCGATACCCAGTTCCGAGCAGTACGTCAGGTCGTATGCGATCGGGGTCTGGCAGCGGATCTCGTAACCCAGCTCCACGGGGCGGCTCTTGACCTTGAGACCGATCTCCTTGAGCTTTTTCTCAATCATCTCGTTGAAGATGTGCGCCTTCGAGACCTTGCCCAGCTCGGGGTGCCCGTGCTCGTCATAGGTGAAATGGATGCCGCTCTTGCGGATCTCCTCGTCGCTCAGCGCGTGGAATACGCCTTCCGAGATGACGGCGGCGCCGTAGTCCATGCCCATGATCTTACGCTTGATGATCGACGAGATGACGAGGTTCACGATCTTTTCGACCGTGATTTCCGTCTTGTCGAACATCTCGGGGATGACGATCATCGGGTAGTGGCAGGCCTCGCCGATGCCGAATGCCAGGTGGCCGGCGCTGCGGCCCATGGCAGCCAGTACGAACCAGTTGCCGCTCGTGCGGGCGTCCACGTAGACGGCGCGTGCGATGACGGCACCCTTGTCCTTGGCCGACTCGTAACCGAACGTCGGTGTGCCTTTGGGCAGCGGCAGGTCGTTGTCGATGGTCTTGGGCACGTGGATGTTTGCGATGGGGTATTTCTTGGCCTCCAGGAACTTGGCGATGCGGTTCGCGGTCGATGCCGTGTCGTCGCCGCCGACCGTCACGAGCAGCTTGACGTTGTTGTCGGTGAAGAACTTGAGGTTGAAGTTGTTTTCGAAATCCGAATCCTTGGGCTTGAAACGGCTCATCTGCAGGAACGAACCTCCCTGGTTGAAGATGCCGTCGGCCATGGGGTAGTCGATGTCCACCATGCGGGGCGACGGGTTGAAGAGCCCCGTGTAGCCCTCGTGCAGGCCGATTACGCGGTAACCTTTGCGGAGGAAAGTCTTTGCGACGCTGCCTACCACGGTGTTCATACCGGGTGCGGGGCCGCCGCCAGTCAGAATTGCGATTGCTTCTTTCATGATTGTGATTGGGTTTTTATGTTTGAACCTGAATTAACCTAAATTGCCGCCCAAAATTACGATTTATTTTTCAAACGGGCAAAAAAATGCCCGCCCTCTTGCAGGATGCAATTTTATTTATTATATTGTGAATAAAATAAAGCGCAGGCTTTATAATAAACATGCCTTGCTAAAAAATGTTGCCATGAAAAAGTTCCTGTTTTGAAATCTTAATTCCAACAGAAATCCCCTGGCGACTGTCCTTTTCCCGAAATACCACAATGTAAACACCGTGATTGTATAGCCATGAGAACCTTATCGAAATTTTCGTATTCCGCCACCCTGGTGCTGGCGCTGGTGTTGACCGGCTGCGCGGCAACCAAATCGGCCTCTGCCCCCGAACCCCGATCCGTTGACGGGGACGCCGCCTCGGCCGCCCTGCACGAGCAGGCGCTCCGGGCGCTCGATGCCCGCATGTTCGTGATCAAAGGGGATGAATTTTACCTGCCGGGCGATAAAATCCCGGTGAAACAATCTCCGGACAGTTACATTTCCATGCAGGGGACGCATGCCGTCATCCGGCTGTCGCCCAACCTCTTTCCCCGCAGTACGTGGCGCACCCTGAACATCGAGGACGATGCAGCCGAAATGACGTTGCTCAAACGCAAGCGCAGCGGAGACCTGCAGTACCGGCTTTTGATCGTCGGCCCCCAAAACGCGCAGGATCGGGAGGTGATCGTGACGCTGTATAAGGGTTCGAACAAGTGCTTTGTCCGGATCAATAAAGACCTCAACAGACGCAGCCATTTCCTCAATTTCACCGGGCATATCCTTCCGGCAGGGGAGTAATGGGCCTGCGGTCGCCCGTCGCACAGGCTGCGCCCCGCAAAGAAAAACGGTGTCCGGAATTCCGGACACCGTAAATTACATAAAATTCAGTGCTTGGATATATTGAGTAAATACAGCTCTTATTCCCTGAATTTGGAGGACGCCGGGTTATTCAACCACGGTTACGTTCACAGCCTGCTCGCCTTTGGCACCGCTGCCGACTTCGAATTCGACTGCCTGCCCTTCGTTGAGCGACTTGAAACCGTCCGTCACGATACCCGAGAAATGAACGAAGATTTCCTTGCCGTTCTCTCCCGTAATGAATCCGTAGCCTTTTTTGCTATCGAACCATTTAACCTTGCCTGTCATAAAAATGTAAATTAAAAAGTTTGTACTTGGCAAAGTAAAATAAAAAACATTGGCTTTCAAAACTTTTTGGCATGTTTTTTCATCTTTGGCAGAAAATTTTTATCTTTGTCCTGAAGATTGTTTTTAACGTCGACGCAATATGAACAAAAAACTGAAACTCGCACTTGCGACCCTGCTGGGATTCTCGGCAGCCTGTTCCACGGTCAAGAATGCGCCCGCCAAGGGCGAGGGCGAACAGCAACAGGAAGCCGGTGCGCCCGAAGTCAGGGATTCGGTTGCACCCCCGCGCGTGATGGTGATGTACGGGGTTCGCCCTCCCGGACAGAAAACGATCGGCGTGCCTCTCAAGGAGTCGGCGGTCGGCCCTGCCGAAGACGAGCAGCTCGACCCCGTAGCCGAGAGACCCGCCGACGACACGCCCTATATGGACACGAAGGGCAAGAAGGCTCCCGAAGGGGGGAAGTAACCCATGTCCTGTCGCCGCCTGGGGCTGCGCAAGCGTCTGGCCCTCAATATTTTTTCCGACCTTTACTCCTCGACCGTCGCCGAGCACAGGCTCGATACGCTCTTCTGGGAATGTACGTTGCGCTGCAACCTCTCGTGCCGCCACTGCGGCAGCGATTGCCGCGTGGATCCCGGTGTCGCGGACATGCCGCTCGAAGATTTCCTGAAGGTGCTCGACGAGGAGGTTACGCCCCATGTCGACCCTGCGCAGGTGCTCGTCATCTTTTCGGGCGGCGAGGTGCTGGTACGCCCCGACCTCGAACGCGCCGGGGCGGAGGTCACCCGCCGCGGCTATGCGTGGGGCATGGTGACCAACGGGCTGGGGCTGACCGAATCCCGTTTCCGCAGCCTGCTCGATGCGGGGCTGCGTACGGTCTCGGTGAGCCTCGACGGCTTCGAACGCGAGCACAACTATATCCGTTGCAACCCCCTCAGTTACGAACGGGCGCTCGGCGCCCTGCGCATGATCGTCCGCGAGCCGTCGCTCGCCTGCGACGTGGTGACCTGCGTCACGGGGGCGATGGTGCCCAGGCTCGGCGATTTTTGCGGGATGCTCGTCGCCGAGGGCCTGAAACACTGGCGGCTCTTCTCGATCTTCCCCATGGGCCGTGCCAAGGACGACCCGTCGCTGCGCACGACCGACGAACAGTTCCGTGCGATGCTGGAGTTTATCCGGCAGACCCGCCGTGAGGGGCGCATCGACGTCAGCTATGCCTGCGAAGGCTTCCTCGGCGGGTATGAAACCGAGGTGCGCGACCATTTCTACCAGTGCGCCGCGGGCGTTTCCGTCGCCTCGATCCGCGTCGACGGCGCCATTTCGGGCTGCACGTCGATCCGTGCCAATTTCAACCAGGGCAATATCTACCGCGATCGGTTCTGGGACGTGTGGCAAAACCGCTTCGAACCCTTCCGCAACCGCGAGTGGGCGCGGCGCGGCGAATGCGCCTCCTGCAAGATGTTCCGCTATTGCCTCGGCGGCGGTATGCACCTGCACGGTGACGACGGCGGGTTGCTCTATTGCCACTATCACCGGCTTTGACGCATATCCCTTCCTGAAAAAGGGGCCGCCGTCCGTCGGCGGCTGTTTTTTTCTCGGTTGTCCCTTTCCTTGTCGGCTCTTACCTCGGCGGTTCCGATCTCGACTGCTCTTCCTCGGATGCCCTTCCCTTGTCGGCTCTTCCTCGGGGCTCGGCAGTTCTTTCCTTGTCGGCTCCGATCTTAGCTATTCCGATCTCGACGGCTCATCCTCGGATGTTCTTTCCTCGGCGGCTTTTACCCGCGGCATTACCGGGGCACCTGTGCCCGTGCCCGTTTATTCGGGCAGAAGCCCGTCCAATGCGAGCCCCTCGTCAAACAGCCTCGTCTTGTAATCGACCCCCAGCTTGTCGAGCAGCCGGACGATATTGAACCCTGTGGCATACATATACTGGGATATGTCCGTCCGGTAGAGCCAGTCGTTCGCGTCAAGGTCGTAGCCGCCCGGACAGGCATGGAACTCGATGTAACGCGCCGTGCCCTCCATCGTTTCGTAAACCCGTTCCGCTCCGACTGCTTCCGGGGCCAGTTCGCGCCGCATTCTTGCATGGCGCTCCGCGCGCAGTTTCCGGAACCCGTCGATGTCCCTGCGGATAATCTCTGCATCGGTTTGCCTGAGTGCATCCAGCAGGAATGCGTTTTCCCGGTCTACGGATTCTTTGTACCAGCCGTATCTTTGATAGTGTCCTACCAGCTCCGACGAAGGGATGAGGCCCGCTCCCGAAGCTTCGAATTGCGCGAGATACGCCGGATGCCGGAATTGGAACCCGTGGAAATATTCATGCAGCACCATCGTCCGCCATATGGCTACCTCTTCCGTGCCGGGTATGCAGCGGGCCGTAATCTCGGGCGAACTGCACAGCAGGTATGCCGAACGGTAGTCGTATGCCGAACCGGCATCGGCCGGGTCTAAGGAAATCGTTCCCTGCATGTGGAATTCGAGCGAGTCGATCGTGGGCGTCGTATAGATTTTCAACTCACCGTCCCTGTAACGCAGCGTTGCCGGATATTGCGCCAGAAACCGCGCTTCGGGATTTACGGCATAGCAAAGCGAGTCGGTGAAGTAGACCAGCGGCACTTCGAATTGCGGATCGTCGAATCCCGGCCAGACGGCTGCGGCAACCTGGGCTTTCAGCTCCAGCACCTCGCAAATTCGTGTCACGGCGATCCGGTCTTGGGCGGTCATCGGTATTTCACAACCGGATAGCGCGGTGCCGATCAGCACGCAAAAACAGATGTGGAGTAGTTTCATCGTGGGATAGGTTAGGGTCAATACGAAAAAAGAGGATATCGAATATCCTCTTTTCTCTTGTCGGGGAGACTGGATTCGAACCAGCGACCTCCAACTCCCGAAGCTGGCGCGCTAACCGGACTGCGCTACACCCCGAACATTTGGGGCTCTTATCGTTTTAAGAGCGCACAAAGATAAGTCGAAAATCCGAAAAGTCAAAATAATTTCTGCAAAAAACGCCTTCCCGGTTATATTTCGGCTGCCGCCCCTTCCGTCGCCCCTTCCGTCGCCCCTTCCGTCGCCCCTTCTGTTGCCCCTTCCGTCGTTCTTTCTATTGCCCTTTCCCGTCGTCCCTTCCGCCGCCGGCAAGCCCCGACCTTTCGAATTGCTGCGGACGGTGGGGTATAGGGGTGCAGGGTAAGTGTTCGGTAAAGTGCGTGTTGCTAATGGTTTTGGCTTAGCTTTGCATTTCGAGATGGTTGTACTCGGCTGTTTTGGCCGCTATCAGCCGTTCCGATTTGCTCCTTGTCCGGGTAGTTGCGTTTGGGCTTGCCTTTCTCGAAATCCCAAAACTTTTCGTGCAGGGAAAGGTCGAGCGAAACGTATTTGCGTTTGCGGTCTTTCGTAACTCGGAGCATTAAAGGGAAATAGCCGTCTTTAAGAGGTTTGGATTTGCAGCAAATGACTTCAACATTAGCTTTCATCGTGTAAATCTCGGTTTACACATTGGTTTACACAAACGGGCAAAAAACGTGTTAACCGAGCCAAAATCGGCAAAATCGCGTAGTCTGCGACAAAACGCAAAAAAGCCTTCCAGAGCTGTCTGAAAGGCTTTTGTTACTTGTCGGGGTAGCGGGATTCGAACCCACGACCCCCTGCTCCCAAAGCAGGTGCGCTAACCGGACTGCGCTACACCCCG
>ERZ1673752.55-NODE-55-length-200357-cov-12.106359_pt1 | contig 200357 bp, 168 predicted proteins | sample MGYA00580195_ERZ1673752 | MGnify/ENA primary metagenome ERZ1673752 (study PRJEB41218, sample SAMN15661744) | gut metagenome | host: Homo sapiens | place: Canada: London | collected 2015-08-20/2019-03-30 | study: EMG produced TPA metagenomics assembly of...
CCTTATCGCATGGATTACGATTAGGCTCTGGACACACTTTCTTGCCTATAACCCCCAAATTCCGGCCAGGAGGACGAATCGCTTCAGAAAAGAAAAAGGTCAGGACTGAAATAGCCCTGACCGAGAAGATAACTGGTAGCCCCGACCGGATTCGAACCGGCGATCTCCGCCTTGAGAGGGCGGCGTCCTAAACCGCTAGACGACGGGGCCATATTGGCTGGGGTGGAAGGAGTCGAACCCTCACATACGGTACCAGAAACCGCTGTCCTACCATTAGACGACACCCCACCGCGTGTCCGCATCAGAAGAACTGACGCGAATCGGTATATTATCGGTATTCGTGGCTTGCGTCAAGGAATAACCCTGAATTTTTCGCAGGGTGGCGATGGGGGGAGTGAGCGGGCGCACAGGTGCCGATGCTTGTCTGCCACGTGGGGTTATGTTACGATTGTCACCCCTTATGAGCTGGTGAACAGTTCAAGGAGGTGCTTCTTATGTTGAGATGCATCTCGAAAGATCATCCGATCGACCTTCCTTTTCATTCGAATATCTCTTCGTTCCTCGAACGGACGAGGCTTCTTTCCGCGTTGCTCTCTTCTCGTCGTGCCCTTCGTGTTATCTGCGCTCCTGCAAGCTATGGCAAGACCGTGCTCGCATATCAATATGCTTCACGAGTCTTCGCGCCAGACGAGGTGATGTGGATCGACGCCTCCCTGCCAGCTTTCATGCTCGCGCTCGATGAACGCCCGGGAAACGAGTTCACGCTTCGTTTTCTCGACCGGGATACCGCTCATCATAAGAGCTTGCTGTTCGTCGTTGACGATTGTCCGACGCTCGACTGCGTGCGCTTCGAGTCGCTTCGCCGACTGCTGGCAGACTTGCTCGAGGCCGACCATGAAGTGCTCTTGACCACGCGCGATGCTCGTTGGCTCGAGATCGATCAGCCTCTTTGCAAGTGCATCGATGCACGCATGCTGCTCATCGACGCGCGCGAACGCTCGAACGTTGCTGCGCAGGGATCTGCGCTCGCTCGCGTGTTGGATAAGAACACCCCAGAAGATGGACCGCTCTGCTCGATAGTGGGTTTCGCGGTGCAAGGCGAACGAGCTCATGGATGCTTCGTTCGCGCGATGATGGAGGCCGAGGTTCTTCACGAAGAGGATGCGCTCGCCATCATCATGCTCGTGCTGGAGCAGGGAGCGGTGCATGAGTTGCATGCGTTCACGTCAGGTTCGCTCTCGCTGCTGACCGCACGTCTCGAGCGACGCTATCCGCATGTCGGCATCGGCGCACTGGACCCGATGTTTCACGCGGTCGTGCTCTCGGAGAACGAGAAGTTCCTCCTTATCAGAACGCATCTCTCATCGATCGCAACAGCGCTGCCGCTCTTCGAAGACGATGAAGCTCTCATCTTGACGCTCATCGACGCGTTGATCGGGCATGATCACCTCTCGCTCGCCACACAGCTCGCATGCGGCCTGCATGACGATGAAGCGCGAGCGCGCTATTTCGACCGCCATGCTCGGACGTTCTTGTTCTCGGGTCGACCTCTTCTGCTGTTGCAACTCGCGCGCACGCTTCCGAATCCCTTCTTCGGTCGCGAACAGCGCTGGCTAGCCGTTGCGATCGCGAATGGGATCCTCGGTGAGAAGGAGACGGCGCTGCGTGCGTTGCGCGCGTTCACCCCGACGGTTTCCGATGCGCTGAACGAAGCGACCCGCGAATGCCTCATCGCACTCTTCGTGAAGCTCGCGTTCAACATGGCTGAAGCTTCTGATATCGAGGAGCTCTCGAGCCTCGTCATGCATCATCCCTCGATCGAATCACCAACGCGAACAGCACCTTCCGGGCGTCCTGATCTTTCCCGCGAGGTGCTCGTTCTCGTTCGTGATGCGCTCGCGGACCCCTGCGCGGCTATCGCGCAGCTTCATCGCATCGCTGCTGCAGGCTTCTCGCTCAAACAAACGCTCGCAGCGACGTGTTTGTTCGTCTCGATCCTCACCTTCCTATGGCGAGACCGATTGTTGGGAGGGCCTGCGCACGTTGCGAGCGAACGGATCATGCTGAAAGATGCGAGCGCGACCGAAGTGGCGATGCTCACCGACCTCGAGCGTCATATCGCGATCGTGCTCGCTCGACAGGTAGACGTGCTCGCGCCCAATGTCTATGCGCTCTTTCTCTTCGATCGCGCACGCGAGCTGTTCGGTGAACGTATCTATATGCTCACCGAGGATCGCACCCTCGCGCATATCGAAAGGATCCGCCGCGAGCTCATCGTGCAACAGCGGCACCTGCGCGATGATCCTCACGCGTCGTTCATCATCGAAGAGGCGCCTGCTCAAGATGAAGAGCTCATGCCCTCGCCAGGGAAGAAAGCGCTGCGCATCAACACGCTCGGTCGCTTCGAACTCGAACCGCACGACCCGAAGATCACCATCAAGAACAAGGTACGCAAGCAGATGCGTCTGCTCATCTCGTTGCTCGCGATCAACGAAGGCAGGGAGGTCGCCCGTCAGCGTATCCAGAGGATCATGTGGCCCGATGTTTCCGAGCGTAATGCGCGTCAGAGCTTGTACACGACCTGGAGCCTCCTGAACAAGAGCGTCATCGACGGCCGCGGGGAGTGCCCGTTCTTCGAGAGCAACCCTCAATCGATCGCGCTCAACGCTCATTTGGTCGAGACCGACACGCAGCTGCTGAGCGGCCTGTGCAAGCGCTTGCGGGAAGGCTCGCTCGATCTTCCTGGATACGAGCGCGCTATCGATCAGGTCGAAGACCTTTACCGTGGGCCGCTCCTGCCGGGTGATGAGACCGCTGAGGTGGTCGCCCAGCGAAAGCGGTATCAGGACCGACTGCTCGACGCGCTCTTGACGAGTGGGATGAGCCTGCGCAAAAGAGGTGAGACAGCACTCGCACTGCGTTACTTTCGCTTCGCCTTCGACAATGAACCGACACGCGAGGACATCTGCTATCAGTTGATGCTGTCGCTTTGGAAGCTCGACCGCCACGGTGAAGCGCTGAACGAATACTTCGTCTGCAGACGCTCGCTCATCGATCAGTTCGGTATCGAAGGGACCTCGAAGCTGCGCGAGCTCTACGAAGCGATCCTCGCCGACGCATCCGAGCACGCGTGATGCTCTTGTGGAATCACGTCATCACTTCGTGTGCGTTCAGTGCACGTCAAGGGCAAATCTCGGAAAAAGCGTACAATGGTAACGTTCGCAACGAGCGCTGAACGCGCGCTCGAAAATAGTAGGCTGACGTGGCACAGAGCCCGTCGATAGGACATAAGAGAAGGTAGGCCCACTACATGGGATTCTTTTCAAAGCTATTGAGCATGGGCGAAGATCGTCCATTGAAGAATTATCAGAAGATGGTCGAGGTCATCAACGCGCTCGAGCCATCCATGGAAGAGCGTAGCGATGAAGAGCTCGCTCATATCACGGTCGAACTGCGCGAGCGTCTCGATCAGGGTGAGACGCTCGACGATGTGCTGCCCGAAGCGTTCGCGGCGGTGCGCGAAGCATCCAAGCGCACGCTGGGGATGCGTCATTTCGACGTGCAGCTGATCGGCGGCATGGCATTGCACGACGGCAAGATCGCCGAGATGAAGACCGGTGAAGGTAAGACGCTCGTCTCCACGCTGGCGGGTTATCTGAATGCGCTGCCGGGCAACAACGTGCACATCGTCACGGTGAACGACTACCTGGCCGCGCGAGACAGCGCCTGGATGGGTCAGGTCTACGAATTCCTCGGAATGAAGGTCGGCCTTCTGCAGAACGGCATGGACCCGGAGGATAAGATCCCGCAGTATCAGGCCGATGTCACCTATGGCACGAATTCCGAATTCGGCTTCGATTATCTGCGCGACAACATGGTCCCGCGCGCCGACCGTCGTGTGCAGCGCGGTCATTCATTCGCCATCGTCGACGAGGTCGACTCGATCCTCATCGACGAAGCGCGTACTCCGCTCATCATCTCGGGTGCTGGTTCGCAGGCAGCCGAGCTCTATAAGAAGTTCGCTGCCATCGTACCTTCGCTCAAGCGCAACGTCGATTTCGAGATGGACGAAGCGAAGAAGACCATCTACACCACGGAAGCGGGCCTCGAGAAGGTCGAGTTCCAGCTGGGCATCGAGGACCTTTACGGCGACCCGTCAGGTCAGATGCCCAATCATCTGCAGCAAGCGCTGAAGGCGCAGTTCCTCTTCCATCGCGATGTGGATTACGTCGTGCAGGATGGGGAAGTGAAGATCGTCGACGAATTCACGGGCCGCATCATGGAAGGGCGCCGCTACTCCGAAGGCCTCCATCAGGCGCTCGAGGCGAAAGAGCACGTGCTCGTCCGTCAAGAGAATCAGACGCTGGCTACCATCACGTTGCAGAATTTCTTCCGTCTCTACGACAAGCTCTCGGGCATGACGGGCACCGCTATGACCGAAGACTCCGAATTCAGGCAGATCTACAACCTGCCCGTTCAGGCCATTCCGCCTAACCGTCCGGTCGCGCGCGACGACAAGAACGACCTCATCTATCGCACCATCGATGCGAAGTTCAATGCGGTCGCCGACGATATCGCCGAGCGTCATGCGCAAGGTCAGCCCTGTCTGGTCGGTACGGTCTCCATCGAAAGCTCGGAGCGCTTGAGCCGCTTGCTCTCCAAGCGTGGTATCAAGCACGAGATCTTGAACGCGAAGAATCACGAGCGCGAAGCATCCATCGTCGCGCAGGCGGGCCGCAAGGGTGCGGTCACCATCGCGACGAACATGGCTGGTCGTGGTACGGACATCTTGCTGGGTGGCAATCCCGACGTGCTCGCTCAGGAATTCTTGGTGGAAGAGCTCGAAGAGGATGAAGAACCCACCACGCAGCAATACGAGGCAGCGCGTGACCGCGCCGTTGCCATCACCGACCAAGAGAAGCTCGAGGTGAAGGCTGCAGGCGGTCTGTGCGTCATCGGCACCGAACGCCATGAAAGCCGCCGAATCGATAACCAGCTCCGTGGTCGTTCCGGACGTCAGGGCGACCCGGGCGTCACGCAGTTCTACCTCTCGCTCGAAGACGACCTCATGCGCCTGTTCGGCGGGTCGAAGATGGACTCCATCTCGAACATGATGGAGAAGACGCATCTTCCCGAAGATCAGCCCATCCAGGCCTCCATGGTCTCCAAAGCGATCGAGACCGCGCAGCGCCAGGTCGAATCCGTGAACTTCTCCGCCCGTAAGAACGTTCTCGAATACGACGATGTCATGAACTTGCAGCGCAAGGCCATCTACAACGAACGCAATGCGATCCTCGAAGGCAAGGATCTTTCCGAACGTATCCCCGAGATCATCGAGGATACCGTCACGGCCAACGTACTCGAATACGCCTCGCCCAAGCTCGCCAGCGACGACTGGGATATCGAGGGCTTGGATCAGTGGATCGAGCAGATGATCGGATCGACCGACCTGCGCGTCGAAACGCTCGAGCATGAAGATAACGCTTACACGCTCATAGATCTCATCGGTGAATACTTCCAGAATCGCTACGATACGCGCTCCGAACAGATCGGTCCGATCTTCCAAGACATCCAGTCGCAGGTCATGCTGCGTTTCATCGACACGAAATGGATGTCGCATCTACAGGATATGGATTACTTGAAAGCCTCCATCGGCCTGCGTGCCTACGGCCAGCGCGATCCGCTCGTCGAATATCGTGAAGAAGCGCACCAGATGTTCTCGGCGCTCACCGACTCGATCTACGAAGACTTCCTGCGCTTCCTACTGCGAGCGCCCATCATCGTCCAAGAGGTCGAACCGGCCGAAGAGACGCCACTCGATGGCGCGGTCAGTTATTCGAATCCTGAAGAAGCGCTCAATTCGGGCACGAGCCAGGCCCAGCGTGTTCGCCAGGCGGCCGTGCAAGCGCAAGGCATGCCAGCTGAAGCGCCGAAGGAATCGGCGCCGGCGCGCACCACGCCCATCGAGAAGGACAAGAACGACCCATATGCCAACGTGGGCCGCAACGATCCGTGCCCCTGCGGCAGCGGCAAGAAGTTCAAGAAGTGCCACGGTGCTCATGCTTGATCGTGCTTCGTAGGGTATTCAGCAGGTTTCGTTTCGTGAAGGTCTCACTATGATCACATATGATGTCGCCCAGCAGCGCCTCGACGATGCGCAGGGCTTTCTCCATATCGATGATCGCGCCCGCGAGCTCGAATCGCTCGAAGCGCAGATCGCTGCTCCTGGCTTCTGGGATGATGCCGAAGCTGCCCAGAAGGTCTCCAAGCGCGCTTCTGACGTGCGCGATCTGCTCGCGCGTTATGCCGATGCACGGCATCTGCTCGACGACGCGCGTACGGCGGCGGAATTCGCAGCGGAGGACGAGAGCTTTCAGGAAGAGGAGCAGCAGTGCCTCGCAAAGCTCGAAGAGATGCTCGACGCCTTCGAAGTCGAATCATGGTTCACCGGTGCCTACGACGGAGCCGATGCTATCATCACCATCCATCCGGGAAGCGGAGGCCTCGAGGCGCAGGACTGGACCGAGATGCTCTACAAGATGTACTCGCGCTATGCCGACCAGAAAGGTTGGAAGCAAAAGCTGCTCGATTTGGTTCCCGGTGAAGGCATCGGACTCGATCGCGTCAGCTTGCAGGTGGAAGGGCGCCATGCCTACGGCATGCTCCGCAGCGAAACGGGCGTTCATCGCCTCGTGCGTATCTCTCCGACCGACGAGAAGAAGCGTCGCCACACCACGTTCGCGGCCGTCGAAGTGGTCCCGGTGCTCGACGACGACGATATCGAGATCGACATCGACCCAGGTGACGTGCGCGTCGACGTGTATCGCTCGAGCGGCCCCGGCGGTCAGAGCGTCAACACTACCGATTCCGCGGTGCGTCTGACCCATATCCCTACGGGCATCGTGGTCACCTGTCAGAACGAGAAATCTCAGCTGCAGAACAAAGAGGCGGCGTTCCGCGTGCTGCGCGGCAAGCTCTACGAACGAGAAGAGCAGAAGCGCCAAGCCGAGCTCGCCGAGCTGAAGGGCGAGAAGATGGACAATTCCTTTGGCAGTCAGATAAGGAACTATGTGCTCTATCCTTATCGACTGATCAAGGACACTCGTAGTAATATCGAAAGCGGCAACGTCGACGCGGCGCTCGATGGCGATATCGATCAGTTCGTCATCGGTTACCACCGTTGGAGGGCGTCGCAATAACGCAAGATCTGGCGTGAAAGGACATCATGGCATCTGTTGAAGCACATCAAAAAGCCAACGCCATGCGTCGTGACATCATCACGATGATCCACGAAGCAGGCAGTGGCCATCCCGGAGGATCGCTCTCTTGTACGGACATCCTCGCAGCACTCTATTTCGGCGACGTCATGAACTACGATGCGTCCGATCCCGCCCTCGAATCGCGCGACCGTTTTATCCTCGCGAAGGGTCATGCCGCTCCCGCGCTCTATGCGGTGCTCGCTGAAGCAGGCTTCTTCCCGAAAGAGGAGCTCATGACGCTGCGCAAGCTCGGTACGCGCTTGCAAGGTCATCCCGATTCCAATCTGCTGCCTGGCGTGGAAGTCTCCACCGGCTCGCTCGGTCAGGGTCTCTCCATCGCGGCAGGCATGGCGGCCGGTCTTCGTTTGAACGAGAATCCAGCGAAGGTCTACACGGTCCTCGGCGATGGCGAATGCCAGGAAGGCCAAGTCTGGGAGGCGGCGAACTTCGCAGCGGCTCAGCGTTTGGGCAACTTGGTCGCGATCGTGGATGGCAATGGCCTCCAGATCGACGGCGCGCTCGAAGACGTGTGCTCCGCGGGCTCGCTGAAAGATAAGTTCGCAGCGTTCGGTTGGGACGTGCACGAGGTCGATGGCCACGATATCGATGCGCTCATCGCGCTCTTCAAGGCTCTCGCTAACGAACCGGTCGGCACGCCGAAAGCTATCATCGCGAAGACCGTGAAGGGCAAGGGCGTTTCCTTCATGGAGGACCAAGCAGGCTGGCATGGCAAGGCGCCCAACGACGAAGAGACCGAGCGTGCGCTCGCAGAACTCGAAAACGAGGTGGATCGTGATTAAGTTCGCAGATGCTACTCAAGCACAGGAGAAGAAAGCTACGCGCGCGGCTTACGGTAAGACGCTCGCAGAACTGTTCGCTGAAGGGCTGCCCATCGTCGCGGTGGACGCCGACCTTACCGGCTCGACCACCACGAAGGCATTCGGTCAGGCGGGCATCGAACAGAAGGATCGTCTGTTCAACGTCGGTATCGCTGAACAGAACATGGTCGACATAGCCGCAGGTCTCGCGCTCGCGGGCAATATCGCCTTCACGGGTTCGTTCGCGGTGTTCGGCACGGGTCGTTGCTACGACCAGATCCGCAACACCGTCGCTTACGCCAACCTCGACGTGAAGATCGCGCCCACGCATGCGGGTATCTCGGTTGGTCCCGACGGCGGCTCGCACCAGATGCTCGAGGATATCTCGCTCATGCGCGGCTTGCCGCCCATGAAGGTGCTCGTTCCCGCCGATTACGATTCCGCCTGCGCAGCGCTCAAGCTCGCAGCGAAGACGCCAGGCCCGGTCTACGTGCGCATGGGTCGTGCAGCTGTGCCGGCGGTGTATGCTCCCGGGGTAGAGCTCGAGATCGGCAAAGCATATCGCCTGAGGGAGGGAAGCGACGTCACCATCATCGCCTGCGGCATCGAGATCGCAGAAGCGAACAAGGCGGCCGACCTGCTCGCTGAAGAGGGCATCTCTGCCGAGGTCGTCGATGCGTTCTGCGTCAAGCCGCTCGATCGCGATACCATCCTGGCTTCGCTCAAGAAGACCGGTTGCGCGGTCGTCGCTGAAGAGCATTCCGTATACGGCGGTCTGTGCTCCGCGGTCAGCGAACTATGCTCCGAAGAAGCGCCCACGCCGCTCGAATTCGTCGCTGTGCGCGATCGCTTCGGCAAATCGGGCGAGTTTGAAGAACTTATGGCGTATTTCGACCTCGATGCGGCCGCTATCGTCCGAGCAGCGAAAAAAGTACTCACGCGCAAATAACATTGCTATAATTTTCATGTCTCAGAATCGATACTATGAATGGAGCATACTGTGACGAACGATAACGGCGGAAGCGTCGGTAAGCATGCCGCAGCGCATTCCGCGCCGAATCTGACCGCGCAGCTTTCGCAAGCATTGCCAACGGTCAACGTCGATGCAGTGAATCAGAGCACCGGCAATCCGGTCATCACATTCGACCATGTTACGAAGGTCTATCCTGCTCAGCCGACCAAACCAGCGCTCGACGATGTCACGCTGCACATCTATCCCGGCGAATTCGTCTTCCTCGTCGGTCATTCCGGCTCGGGTAAATCAACGTTCATTCGCCTGCTCACGCGCGAACTGAAGCCCACTTCTGGTCATATTTACGTCGCTGACGAAGATCTCTCGTCGATGCGCAACTGGCGCGTCCCGTATCTTCGCCGCAACATCGGTTGCGTTTTCCAGGACTTCAAGCTCCTGCCGAACAAGACGGTCTTCGAGAACGTTTCCTTCGCGCTCGAGGTCATCGGCAAGTCGCGCCACATCATCCGCACGCAAGTGCCCGAGGTGCTGCGTCTGGTCGGTCTGGCCGACAAGCTCGATAAGCGCCCCGATCAGCTCTCCGGTGGCGAACAGCAGCGCGTCAGCATCGCGCGCGCCATCGTCAACCGTCCTCCGTTGCTCGTCTGCGACGAGCCCACGGGTAACTTGGACCCGCAGAACTCGCGCGGCATCATGGATCTGCTCGAACGCATCAACCGCACGGGCACCACGGTGCTGGTCGCCACGCACGACCGCGAGATGGTGGACAACATGAGACGTCGTGTCATCGCTCTTGATAAGGGTCATCTCACGCGCGACCAGGATAGAGGAGTGTACGGTTTCGATGTCTAGTTTGCTTTACTTTTTCCGTGAGTCGCTCACCGGTTTCACTCGAAACTTCTCGACGACGCTCGGTTCGATCATCACCATCTTCTTGTCGCTGCTCATCATCGGCATCTTCTGTATTTGCGGCGTCATCATCAACAATGTCGTCACGTCGGTCGAGAATCAAGTCTCCATCACGGCATATGTCGCTGACGATGCATCAGAACAGGATATCGATTCGGTCGAGCAGTTCATCGAGGGATTGCCTGGCGTCGAGAGCGTCGGCTTCACGACGAAGGATCAGGCGCTCGAGAACTTCACGAACTCCATGACCTCCAACCCCGATATCGTCGCTCAGCTCGATGGGGAGAATCCGCTTCCGGCCTCGATCGACGTCGATCTTTCCGAGGCGCAGTCGGTCAGCGATATCGCAAGTCGCATCTTGGAGAACGAGACCTTCGTGAAGATCTGCGACAACCCCGACGATCCGTCCGACTCGTTGCAGTACGGTCAGAAGACGGTCGATAAGCTCTTCTCGCTCACCAACGCGATCCGTTATATTGGCATCGGCCTCATCATCGTGCTCGTTGTCATCGCGTTCATCTTCATCAACAACACCATTCGCTTGGCCATCCTCGCGCGTCGCAAGGAGATCGCCATCATGCGTCTGGTCGGTGCATCGAACGGCTTCATCCGCGGCCCCTTCCTCGCTGAAGGCGCGCTGCATGCCATCATCGGTGCTGTGTTGGCCATCGGTGTCATCGAGCTCATCCGCCTCTTCGCGCTCCCGCGCATCACCACGGCGCTGCCTTGGTTGCCGCTCAACGTCGACCCCACCATGTTCCTCATGATCTATGGTGCGCTCTTGGTAGCGGGCCTGGTCATCGGTCTTTTGGGCTCGGTCTTCGCGATGCGTCGCTACCTCAAGGTGTAACTTCGCTCAAAAGGTCAGGCGTTCGGTGAATCCTTCCGATAAGAAAAAGAACCAATCCATTCAAAAGCGCAATGCGAACATCATCAAGGTCGTTGGTGTTTGCATTGTCGTCGTTTTGGTCTTCGTCTCAGGCTTCCTCGTTCGCGGGAACACCGATCTGCTCACTTCGCTGGGCTTCTCGAATCTCACGGTGAAGCAAGAAGCTAATCCGGGAGAGACCGTCTCGGGCAATACGTACGACTCGCTCTCTGCGCGCGTTGCAGAGGTGCAGGGCATCATCAAGAATGACAGCGTCGATACGTACGACCTGAATACGGCCACCACTGCCACGCTCGATGCCTTCATCAAGACCATGAACGATCCGTATGCGCGCTACTTCGATGCTTCCAGTTATCAGACGTACTTGAACAGCGTCACGAACCCAAGCACGGGCATCGGCGTTCTGTTCGGGGAGAAGGACGGCTCGTGTTATGTCGTCGATGTGTTCGAGGGCTCGGAAGCTGCCAACATGGGTATCTTGCCGGGCGACTACGTGGTCAGCATCGACGGCGAGAAGAAGGATCAGTGGTCCTTGCCCGAGGTCACCAATACGCTCAGTCGCGATGAGAACGATCTGGTCAACATCACATGGCGTCGTCCAGGAGACGACCAGACTGGTGGCGGCAGCACGTTCAATACCTCACTGCATTATGCCGATTCGCCTGAGACCAACATCACTTATACCGTCTCGAACGAGATCGCCTATATCGAAGTGAAGCAGCTCAGTTCCGATTGCGCTGAGGTGCTGAAGAAGACCATCACCGAAGCAGAGGGCCAGGGCGCTAAGGCGATCGTGCTCGACCTACGCAACATCCCTGGTGGCTATCTTACCCAGGCGACGGAGATCGCATCGCTCTTCGTACAGAGCGGTACGCTCGTGCAGATCAAGTCGGGTGAGAACACCACCACCAAATCAGCCGATGGTGTCGATGTCACGAACTTGCCGCTCGTCGTCATGGTGAACGACAAGACCGCGGGTTCAGCAGAAGTGCTCGCTGCAGCTCTTCAGGATTCGCGTCGTGCCACCATCGTGGGCGTGCAGACGCAAGGCAAAGGGTCGGTCCAGGTCATGCAACCGCTGTCGTTTGGCGGTGCGCTGCGCTACACGGCAGCGACCTATCTGTCTCCTTCGGGTCGTGCGATCGACGGCAACGGCATCACACCCGATGTTGCGATCAGCGATGCGGGCCGTCAGCTCTCCATCGCGCTCGAGATCGCTGCTTCGAACAGGTAGCAGGCGAGAAGCGACATGGCACGAAGGTCCTCTAAAGCGCGCAAGAACCCGCGCTCTCATCCACGAGGCATTCTCGAGATAACTGCGCGCGGTTTCGGATTCGTCAAGACCGCCGAAGGCGAGTATTTCATTCCTGCATCGAAGATGTACGGTGCGTTCCCAGGTGACCTGGTCGAAGTAGCGCGCATCAGTTCGAATCGCGAGCGACCAGCAGCGGGTGCATCTGGTGGTACGCGCAAGCCCACTGGTCGCGTTTCCAAGATCATCTCTCGCTCGAACGATCGCATCGTCGGGCGCTACGAGATCGCAGAACCTTTTGGCGTGGTCGTTCCGGTCGACATCCGTATTCCGTACGACATCTTCACGCTTCGCGCAGATGACCCGACCATCGAAGAGGGAAGTCTTGTCGAGGTCGAGATGATAGAGTATCCCTCGCGTAACTCCGCAGCTACGGGCAAGGTGGTGCGCGTGATCGGCCGTGGTGAGGATAGCGATCTGGAGATCGAGCTCATCATCGCGCAGCATAAGCTCGAGACCGAATTCAACGAACAAGCGCTCGAAGAGGCAGCAGCCTGCACGCTCGATGTCGAAGCGGCACTGGCGCAGGGCTATCGCGACCTGCGCGATCGATTCGTATTCACGATCGACCCGGTCGACGCGCGCGACTACGACGATGCGCTCTCGGTCGAACTTCATGGCGACCGCATTCATCTGGGCGTGCATATTGCCGACGTTTCGGGCTATGTTCCGTTCGACTCGGCGCTCGATTACGATGCGCGCCGTCGCGGATGCTCGGTCTATCTGGTCGATCGCGTCATCCCGATGTTGCCCGAACAGCTCTCGAATCAGCTCTGTTCGCTCGTGCCGGGCAAGGAGCGCCTCGCGGTCTCGGTCGATGTGGTCCTGCGAGCATCCGATGGAGTGGTGGAGAGCTTCGATATCTTCCCGAGCGTTATCGACTCGAACGCCCGTCTTTCCTACGATCAGGCTCAAGCGCTCATCGACGCGCCCGAAGAGGGTATCATCGAAGCGTTCGAGCAGCAGCCGGCGCCCTTCGGTGCGATCGACCTCGACGAAGAGACCATCCAGGCGCTCGCCGCGCGAATCAAAGCAGCGAAGGCGCTCTCCGATAAGCTCTACCAACGACGCAACGCTGCAGGTTGCATGGAGTTCAACCGGGTCGAAGCGCGCGCGATCTTGAATGAAGCGGGCGCACCCATCGGCATTCGCTATCGCCGTCGCACCGATGCGACCAAGCTCATCGAGGAATCGATGATCCTCGCGAACCATCTGGTCGCGCAGTGGCTCGACGATCGATCGATGCCGTGCATCTATCGTACGCATGCAGCGCCCGGTCGCGATGCGCTCTTCTCGCTCTACGAGATCCTGCAAGAGTTCGAAGCATACCGCACGCTCGACAAGACGCTCTTCTGCGCGGGTAACCCTCACGTTCTGCAGGAGGTGCTGGCGGCGCCGGTCGATGAGCAGACGCGCGAACTGGTGAGCATGTTGCTCCTGCGCAGCATGAAGCAGGCGCTCTATTCCACCACGGAATCCGGCCACTACGGGCTCGCACTCGAGCAATACTGCCATTTCACAAGTCCTATCAGGCGCTATCCCGATCTCATGGTGCATCGCATGGTGAAAGAGGCGCTCTTCTCGAAATCGGAGACCTTCGAAGCCGAGAAGAACTCGAGCGCGTGGATCGCGGAGCATTCCTCCGAGATGGAGCGCGTCGCGGCCAAAGCTGAACTTCAATCGCAGTTGGTCAAGCTCATCGAGTATCTGCAGGGCTTCGTCGGTCAGCGCTTCGAGACGCTCATCTACAGCGTTTCGACGTTCGGGGCGACCTTGCGCATGGAGAACACCGTGCAGGGTTTCCTGCCCATCGAAGAGCTCGGTGACGAATACTTCTCGTACGACCCTGAACGTGGCATTCTTACGGGGGCGGACACAGGGCGCACCTATCGCATTGGGCAGAAGCTCGAGGTCATCCTCGTCGAGGCTGACTGGCGTACGCGTCAGGTTATCTTCAAGTTGGCTTCAGATTTCGACTGAGTCCTGCGCGCAGCGCGGCGCATGCTTGACGGCGCGGTATAATTCAACGAAGACAGGAACGGGCGAGTGGCGTGTCTGCTCGCTCTCAAGCGATACGACACGACGAAAAACATTACGAAAGATAGGGAAGATCCTATGGCGAAAGTAGATAAGAAGTTCCTCAAGAAGATCCTTGAGACCCCCTCGGTCACGGGTACGGAAACGCGGGTTGCTCATCGCATCCGCACGCGCCTCGCTGGCGTCGCGGATCAGGTCGAGACCAACGTGATGGGCTCGGTCCATGCGACCTTGAAGGGCACCGGCAAAGCTCCTTCGGTCATGATCGCTGCGCACATGGACGAGGTGGGCCTCATGGTCACCTATATCAGCGACGGTGGGTTCTTGAGCGTCGCGGCAGTGGGCGGCGTCGATGCGGCGATCCTGCCCGGTATGCGCGTCGATGTGCATACCGATTCGGGCACGTATCGCGGCGTGGTCGGCCGTAAGCCCATCCATCTCATCACGCCTGATGAGCGCAAGAACGTCACGCCGCTCGACGATCTCGTCATCGACCTGGGCATGCCGGCGAAGCAGGTCAAGAAGCTCGTCCGTATCGGTGATGTCATCACCTACGGCGTCGGTTTCGAGGAATTCGGCAAGGGTATGGCGGTCTCGCGCGGTTTCGACGACAAGATGGGCGTTTACATTGCCGTGCGCGTGCTCGAAGAGCTCGCGAAAGCCGGTGGCGCTCCAGGCGACTACATCTGCGCAGCCACCGCGCAGGAAGAGATCGGCCTTCGTGGTGGCACCACCTCGGCCTATGGCGTTCATCCCGATATCGCCATCGCGCTCGACGTGACGCATGCGACCGACTATCCAGGCATCGATCCATCGAAATACGGCAAGCTCGCTTGCGGCGCTGGACCGGTCATCGCGCGTGGCCCCAACATCAACCCGGTCGTTCACGAGCGTCTGCTCGCAGCGGCGAAGAAAGCGCATGTCAATGTTCAGATCGAGGCGGAACCTCGTGTGACGGGTACCGATGCTGCTGCCATGCAGATCCAACGTGGCGGTAAGGCGACCGGTCTCGTCTCGGTGGCGCTGCGCTACATGCACACGCCCACCGAAGTGCTCGCGCTCAAGGATCTCGAGGCATGTGTTAAGCTGCTCACCCAGTTCATCCTCGATCTCGATGAAGACGTGTCCTTCGTCCCTGGAATGTAGTCATGGCGAAAGCGGATAAGATCATCGCGAAGAACCGTCGTGCCCTGCACGATTACGAGATACTCGAGACCTACGAGGCGGGGGTGGTGCTGACGGGCACGGAAGTGTGTTCGTTGCGCGAGAACAACTGCCAGCTCACCGACTGTTTCGCGCTCATCCGTAATGGTGAGGTGTGGATGCATAATCTGCACATCGCACCATATAGCCATGGCAATATCGCCAATCCTGATCCCGATCGTACGCGCAAGCTGCTCTTGCATCGCAACCAGATCCGCGACCTGGCGCGCAAGACGCAGGAGCGCGGCATGGCGCTCGTTCCGCTGAAGATCTACTTCGATCAGAATTCGCGTGTGAAGGTCGAGCTCGCGGTCGGTCGCGGCAAGAAGCTCTATGATAAACGCGCTTCCATGGCGGAGCGTGATTCGAAGCGCGAGATCGATCGTGCGATGAAGCAGCGGTATCACTAGAGAAGCGAATACCGTTAGTTCGAAGCGAGAGAAGAGAAGTCCATGAATGAATCCGTTATCGCAATGATCGCTAAGCTCCATGCACGCCTGGACGACCTTGCTGAAGTGGTAGATGCTATTCCGTTCGAATTGAATGGCTACGATAAGAAGCTCGACCGCATCGACGATCAGGTCTATCTGATCGAAGTCGAGCTGGAGAAGAAAGCGCAGGGTGCAGTACCGCTCAACCCCATCTCAGCTGAGCAATCCGACGCGTTCGATGCTGCTACGGGCACGCCTTCAGCGAGTAAAGAAGCGACGAGTACGGTGCATATCGTCGATGAGGCAGCAGGCGATGAGCCTTCGCATGTGAACATCGCGCCAGCCGCCGAAGGGGGGAGCGAAGAGGGCCAGCCCGAAGAGAAGAAGTCCGAAGGATTCCTCACTGATTCAGCGAAGGAGACCATCGCGGGCGCGACCAAGACGCTCAATTCGCTTTACAAGGATGGCAAGGAAGTGGTCGGCGAATTCTCTGAAGCATTCGGTGATATAAAAGAGGTGCTCGGTAAGAATCCCTTCAAGAAGCGTCGCTAGCGAACACACCTCCCGGTCATCCCTATCCAGATGCATGAAAAAGCGACTACTCGGTGTACGAGTAGTCGCTTTCTAACGTCGTATCGACGTAACTAAGACCGCGAACGAGGTGTTACTTGATCGCATTCATCGCTTCGTCGAACTCTGCAGCGGTCTCTGCAGCTGCAGCAGCTGCACCTTCGTTGCCCATCGCATCGAAGTCTTCGACTGCAGCTTCAGCTTCGCCGCGAATGTCGTATTCGAGCTTTTCCAGGTCGTCTTTTGCGATACGATTCAGTTCGTCATTTGAGATATCCATGATGAACACCTTCCTTTGTGAAGTAGATCCCTTTTGATACTTTCATTGTAGTTAACCAGGTCTAAAATGCGATTACCGCAGGGAAACCGTTTTCTTTCGTCTTGGCTACAGCGACCTTGAATGTCAATATCCGTCGGTCGAGCAAAAACGACCCCCGCGAGATTTAGCACAATAATCCTTGGACAGCGTTCGCTCATGTGGTATATTGCTAGGGCTTGTTTGTAACTAACAGCTTCAAAAGGCTGTCTAAGAATGAACGATAAATGGAGTTGATCAAGAATGTCCAAAGTATGTGAGATCTGCGGTAAAGCACCGAGCGCTGGTCGTAACGTCAGCCACTCTCATCGCGTCACGAATCGTACCTTCCGTCCTAACATCCAGAAGGTCACCATCAAGCTCAATGGCAAGGTCAAGCGTGCTAACGTATGCGCTAAGTGCCTCAAGGCTGGTAACGTCGAGCGCGCATAACGGATATCTTGCGCTATCCTCGAAGACCATCCATTTGGGTGGTCTTTTTTGTGTAATATAATCATCGAGATCATGTCCTCTTGTTGGCTCGCTCGAGCCAACGCTGTGAAAGGAAAGCCATGAATACCGAAATTCCTGGAGATCTGATCGTTTCGGAAGATGTCTTGGCGGATATCGCTGGTCATGCTGCTCTGCAGTGTTATGGCGTCGTCGGCATGGCTGTGCCCAGCACGAACACCGGCTTGAAGAGGCTGCGTTCCCGTTCGCCCCTGCGCAAGGGCGTCGTCGTCTCAGCCGATGAAGAGGGCGTCCTCATCAGTCTTTATGTCATTCTCGAGCATGGTGTCAACATCAACGCCGTTTCGACGAACCTGGTCGATCAGGTAACGTTCGCGCTCGAAGAGTTCATCCAAAGCCCGCTCAAGGGCATCGACGTGCACGTTCAAGGGATCAAGGTCAGGTAAGCGCGCGTTCACCAAGAATCAGCTCGCATGAGGAGTCTTTTGCATGAGTAACTATACTTCCAACGATGTGGTAAACGCCATCGCTGCTGCAGCGAAGGCGCTGGACGCTCGCAAAGATGAGATCAATCGTCTGAACGTCTTCCCGGTCCCAGATGGTGATACGGGAACGAACATGTCGCTCACGCTCGCGATGGTGGTCGAGAATCTCGCGGCGCTTCCGATCGGTGCCTCTGTCGCAGAGAAACGCCGTGCTATCACGTCCGGTGCGCTCATGGGCGCCCGCGGTAATTCTGGTGTCATCACTTCGCAGATCCTGCGCGGTCTGTGCGAAGGCTTCGAAGGCTATGAATCCTTCGACATGGATGCCATCGGCGATGCGTTCGCCAAAGCGGTCGAAGTCGCCTTCAATGCTGTACGTAAGCCGGTCGAAGGTACCATCCTCACGGTGTTGCGTGATACGGCTGCTGCAGCCAAGCCTGTGAAGAAGCATCGCCCTGAACTGGAAGAATACCTCCAGAACATCGTGAACGAAGCCTACGCTTCCGTTCAGCGCACGCCCGACTTGCTGCCTGTGCTCAAAGAGAACGGTGTGGTCGACGCGGGCGGTTATGGCCTGGCGATCTTCTTCGATTCGTTCGTCGCTGCGCTCACTGGTCGCACCGAGACCATGGCCGACGAACTCGCTTTCGCCCGTACGGCAGCCCCGAAGGCCGAGATCGAGCAGATCAATGACTGGGAAGGCTCCGAATATACGTACTGCAACGAATTCCTCGTTCATACGGACGATCTCGATACGGCCGCTGCGCTCGATTTCTTGCAGACCATGGGCGATTGCGAACTGTGCGTCGGTTCGGCTCCGGTCTATAAGGTGCACGTTCATTCCAATACACCTAACGAGGTGCTGGCGTACTTCCTGGATAAGGGCGCTATCTCAGAAGTCCATATCCACAACATGAAGCTGCAGAGCGAAGCACGCAGCGCATCGCTCGAGAAAGAGGCCGAGACCGAGAAGAAGCCCATCGGCTTCGTCGCGGTCGCTGCGGGTTCTGGTAATGCCGCTATCCTCGAGAGTCTTGGCGTTGACGTGGTGGTCTCGGGTGGTCAGACCATGAATCCCTCCACTAAGGAATTGCTCGATGCGGTCGAGCAGGTGAACGCGGATGCGGTCATCATCCTCCCGAACAACAAGAACATCATCATGGCTTCGCAAAGCTGCGTGGATGTTTCCGATAAGCCCTGCGCTGTCGTCCCCACTACCAGCGTGCCCGAAGCATTCTCCGCGCTCTTCGTCTTCGACGAATCCGCTTCGCTCGAAGACAACGTCGAAGAGATGACCGAAGCCGCCCAAGAAGTGAAGACGGGCGAGGTCACGCACGCCATCAAAGACGCGAAGGACGCGCATGGTGGCCCCATCAAGGAAGGTGACACCATCGGCATCGCCGAGGGTTCGATCGAAGTGGTCGGCGACAATGTTGCCGACGTGACACTCGGTATCCTCAAGGCCATGGAGGCTGACGACGCGGACACGCTCACGCTGCTCGCGGGCGAAGATCTTGCACAGGAAGATTTCGATGCTCTCATCGAGCGCATCGAGGAAGCCTACGAAGATCTCGAGATCGATTCTCATCGTGGCGAACAGCCGCTCTATCCCGTCATCCTGTCGCTGGAATAGGGAAGCACGTCGGTGGCGGACACCTCATCACAGCATCCTCGAAAGGCGGATCGGAAGCAGCATTCCGACCGCCTTTCTGCTACCTTGCGCTTCGATGCTCCGGTCAGCACCGTCGCGCAGGTGAGCGAACAGCGTGCCACAGCGCTCGAAGCGCGCGGCATCACACGCGTGCGCGACCTGCTCGATCGCTTTCCGCGTCGCTATCTCGACATGTCTCAGATGCTCACGATCGCACAAGCGCGCATCGGCCTCTCGTGCACCATCATGGGCACGGTGCATGAATTCAAGACCAAACAGCCTCGTCGCAACCTCTCGCTCGTCGAGATCACGATCGTGGATGGTACGGGAACTTTGCTGGTCACCTGCTTCAACCAACCGTGGCTCGCGCGCAAGCTCGCAAGCGGCGATCTGCTCACGGTTTCGGGTGTGATCGAATTCAATTACGGATTCAAGCGCATGACCAATCCGCTCATCGTATTCATCGAGGACGCGGATGAGGCGCACGGCATCGTCCAGGCGGTGCAGGGTACGGTGAACCAGCTCTCACCAGCGCTCATGAAGCGTATGATCGCCAATGCGCTCGAGGTGGTGCGCGGTTTGTACGATCCGCTTCCGCTCAGTCTGCGCAAACGCTACCGTCTTTGTTCGCGCTATCAAGCCTACCGCGCGATCCATCTGCCGCGCAGCATGGAAGAGGTCGCGATGGCACGCCGGCGCCTGCTCTACGAAGAGCTGCTCTTCCTCGAGATTCAGCTCGTGCGCGAAGAGAAAGAGCGCGCTGAAAAGGACACGCCTTATATCCAACCGAGCGATGAAGCGCTGCTCGACCGCGTGCGCGCGGTGCTTCCGTTCCAGCTCACAGATGAACAGAATGCTGCCGTCGCCGACATCCTTCACGACATGAACGCCCCGCGCATCATGGACCGCATGTTGCTCGGCGATGTAGGCACCGGCAAGACCATCGTGTCGCTCTTCGCACTTGTCGTCGCTGCGCACAATGGACATCAGGCGGTCATGGTCGGCCCGACCGAGATCCTGGTGCGACAATATGTGCGCGTGCTGGGTGCGTTGCTCGATGCGCTCGGCATCTCCTGGGCGGTCTTGAGTGGAACGACCCCGCCTGAAGAGCAAGCAGCGATCCACGAAGGCCTGCGCGCTGGTCGGATCGCGGTATGCTTCGGTACGCACGCGCTCTTCGAGGATGCGGTCGCCTTCCAGGATTGTTCCTTCGTGTGCTTCGACGAACAGCAGCGTTTCGGCGTCGACCAGCGTGAACGTTTGCTCGCTAAAGCGCCGGGCGCTGATGTGCTCTCCATGACCGCAACGCCCATCCCGCGTTCGCTCGCCCTCGCGCTCTATGGCACGACCGCGCTCAGCTACCTGCGTAAGCCTCCGCAGGTGAAGAGCGCACGCACCACCACGGCGCTCCCGTTCACTGAAGAGGGGGTGGCCTACGACGCGATACGCGCAGCGCTCGCACGAGGCGAGCAGGCTTACGTGGTCTGTCCGCTCATCGGTATCCCGACCAAGCAGCTCGAAGGTGATGATGCTGAAGAGGAGGAACAGGTCGAATACGCGCTCGTTGAGTTCAGCCTCGAATCGGATGCGATCGGGCGTGACGAGCAGGGAAGTGCTGCTGAAAGCCCGCGCGTCGCCGCAGCCGAGCAGCATGCCGAGATCCTGCAGAACCAGGTCTTTCCCGACGCGCGCGTCGCGCTGCTCCATGGCCGGCTTCCTTCTGACGAGAAGGCATCCATCATGGAGGCGTTCGTGCGCGGCGATATCGACATCCTCGTATCGACCACCATCGTCGAGGTCGGCGTCGACGTGCCTAACGCTACGGTCATGATCGTCGAGGACGCCGACCGGTTCGGTCTCGCGCAGCTCCATCAGCTTCGCGGTCGCGTAGGGCGTGGTGAGAAGCCTGGTCAGGTGTTCCTCGTCACGCGCTCGAAAGCTCCCTCGGCGCTCGAGCGCCTGCGCGCCATGGAAGTGACCGAAGATGGTTTCGAGCTTTCGGAGATCGACCTGTCGCAGCGAAAGGAAGGCGACGTGTTCGGTGCGCGACAGCATGGCGCTTCGCCGCTGCGCCTGGTCAACGTCATTCGCGACAGCGCGGTCATCGAAGCCGCTCACCGCGATGCCTACGATATCATCTTCAACGATGCGCTCGACGCTACCGAGCGTGCTATCCTCGACCAGGAGCTTCGCGCGGTGGCGCGCGGCTAGACCAGAAACGAAGGGAGCATCGATGCGCGTAGTTGCGGGAGCATACAAAGGGAGGAACCTGAAGACGCTCAAGGGCGATGCGACCCGTCCCACCACGATGCGCGTGAAGGAATCGCTCTTCAGCAGCCTTACGAGCTTGCTCGGGAGCTTTGACGGGCTTGTGGTGCTCGACGCGTTCGCGGGATCGGGCGCGCTCGGCATCGAAGCGCTCTCACGCGGCGCGGCGCGCGCGGTCTTCTTCGAGCGATCGAAACAGGCAGCGCAGGTCGTGAAGGATAATCTCTCGCTCATCGGCGATGCGCGAGAGAAGGCATCGCTCGAGATCGGTGATGCTGCTCGTCTTTGCACACGTAAACGATCCTATACCTTCGACCTCGTGTTCTTCGATCCGCCGTATGCGTTCTCGCCCGCGCAAGTATGCGATCTCATCGATGCGCTCGATGCAGCAGAAGTCTTGAGCCCTGGCGCGCTCATTTGCTACGAACTTGCGAAAATGAACAAAGACGCGTGTATCAAAGAAGTCCATAGGGTAAAATGTGAACTCGTCTCGACGAAGGATTTCGGCGAGACCACCTATTGCATTCTCAGAAAGGGTAACTGAATGAAACGTGCAGTCGTTCCGGGTACGTTCGACCCGATCACTAAAGGTCACATCGACGTGATCGCACGTGCCGCTCAGGTCTTCGACGAGGTCATCGTCGCAGTGGCGGCATCTCACAAGAAAGGGCCGATCTTCGATCAGGAAACGCGCGTCAAGCTCGCGCAAGAAGCGCTCGCAGATTACCCGAACGTACGCGTGGCAGGATTCAACTGCTTGCTCGTCGATTTCGTTCGCGAACAGGATGCGCACATCGTCGTGAAGGGCCTGCGCGCTATCACCGACTTCGAATACGAATTCCAGCTCACAGCGCTCAACTACGAACTCTCGAAGGACCTCGAGACGTTCTTCATCATGTCGCCGCCGAAGTACATGTACCTCTCCAGCTCTATCGTGCGCGAGATGGCCTCGATGGGTGGGGACGTGAAGCGCTTCGTGCCCGAATGCGTCGAGCGCGCGCTCATGGAGTATTTCAACGAAGCGTACTAACGGGGCGTCGCGCGCATCGTTCTTTCACCGGCGAAAGAGGCTTCCTATCGATATCGCCGTCGCACGCGACGAGGGCAAATAGGTTTTTTTGTTGTGCAAGCGTCGCTTATGCTCTAAGATAGTAAAGATTTTATTCGTGTTCTGAACACGATTGGAAGGATGTTTATGGACGAAATTGGAGTAATGAACCTTATCGAAGAGCTCTCCGTGCTCATCGAAGATTCGAAACCGGTTTTCGGCAAGAATACCATGCGACAGGTCGACGCTCAGGCAGCGTTCGAGATTCTTGACGAGATCCGCGACACCTTCCCGAGCGAATTCGCTCAGGCTCGTCAGATCATCCGTGAACGCCAGGCGCTGCTCGACGAAGCAGAGGCACAGGCTTCCCGCCTCATCGAAGATGCACGCAGCCAGGCAATCACCATCGCTTCCGAACAAGAGATCGTGCGCATCTCGCAGCAGCAGGCTGATACCATCATGGCCGAAGCGCGCGAGCTCGAGCGCGAAACGCGCGCTGGCGCTGAAGACTTCGCGGACGAGGTCTTCTCTCATGTCGAGCAGAGCCTCGACACTGCGCTCAACAGTGTTCGTCGTTGTCGCGACCGCTTGAACGCGAACTCTCTCAGCGCTGGTCGCTAATGAATACTGAACAGCATTTCCTTACGCTGCCGGAATCTCTCTTCGAGACTTCGGCAGTTGCTGATTTTACGGGCGATATCGCAGTGCCCGACATTACCATGGGTGCCGATCGCTATACGTTCGCAGCTCCTGTTCACTATCAGCTCTTCATCACCAACACTGGTGGTGCCTTCCTCGTCACGGGAACCGTATCGGGCACGGCGCGCACCGCATGCGCTCGCTGCCTGGATGATATGGATCTCGATCTCGATGCTGAGGTCGAGGCGTATTATGTCATCCCAGGTGAAGATGCACCGCTCTCCGAAGATGAAGAGGTCGAATACGAAACGCTCGAGGGTAAGGATAAGATCGACCTCGATGCGCTCGTTCGTGCAGCGCTCGCGCTCGCGTTCCCCTACATTCCGCTGTGCGCGGAAGATTGCGCGGGGCTGTGCCCTCAGTGCGGGGCGAACCTCAATCATGAGACATGCGACTGCGTCGTCGAAGAAGCGGACGATTCGAACAACCCCTTCGCGGTGCTTAAGAACCTCAAGTTCGGCGAAGAGGACGATTCGTAGTTCGAACCGCGCATTTAGCTGATTCGCGTTCGGCTCTTTCACGTGTATCATCCATTTTGCTCGTGTTCGGTGTCGCTTTCTCCGCCGTTCAGACAACTTACCGAATGAAGCCATTGAATTTGGATGCGAGGTTTGTTAACATGTTTCCTTGCGTCAAACGTAAGTTTCAGGCCGTGCCTGTGTTATAGAAGGAGAAATCGATGGCAGTACCTAAGCGCAAGACTGGTCGTGCACGCACCCACGCACGTCGTAGTGAAAATGATAAGATCGCAGCACCTTCTCGTTCTCTGTGCCCTGAATGTGGCGAAGTGAAGCTTCCGCATCGCGTTTGCCCGAACTGCGGCCACTATCGCGATCGCGAAGTCATCCAAACCGCATAGGTAACGCTGATCGACCAGCGTTCGATGGTTTCTTGAATCCCTCGGTCATCGATCGAGGGATTTTTCTGTATCGTGCCGCTGTGCTGAAGCGCGCGCGGCTTTTCTTTTAGAATTATCTTGAACATCGATCTGTGAGGTGAAGACTCGTGAATGAAATGATCACTGTCGCCGTCGACGCGGTAGGGGGCGACCATGGTGCGCCCGTCGTGCTCGATGGTGTTGCGCAAGCGCTCGTTGAAGATAAGAACCTGCAGGTGATCCTCTGTGGTCCTTCTGATGTGGTCGTGCCGTTCGCTGAAACGCACGATCGTTGCATCGCTCAGGAATGCACGGAAGAGATCGCGATGGATGAACATCCTGCTCAAGCGGTGCGCAAGAAGAAGGATTCTTCCATCGTGGTGGGCTGCCGTCTCGTGAAGGAAGGGGTGGCGCAAGGCTTCTTCTCGGCTGGTTCGACCGGCGCCTGCCTTACGGCGGCAACGCTGGTGATAGGTCGCATCAAAGGCGTCATGCGACCTGCCATCGCCACCATCATCCCGTCTCCTGCGAAACCCGTGGTCATGTGCGACGTGGGTGCGAACGCGGATTGCAAGCCCGCTTACCTCGTGCAGTTCGGCCAGATGGCGGCGGTCTATGCCGAACAGGTCATCGGCATCTCGAACCCCAGCGTCGCGCTGCTCAACATCGGCAGCGAAGATACGAAGGGCTCGCAGTTCAGCCAGGAAGCCTTCGCGCTCATGAAAGAGGCGCTACCCAACTTCATCGGCAACAAGGAAGGCTGCGACATCTTGCCCGCGGGTGCCGATGTCTTCGTCACCGATGGTTTCACCGGCAACGTGTGCTTGAAGACCATCGAGGGCACGTCGAAGGTGCTCTTCAGCGCGCTCAAAGAGGTGATGATGTCGAGTCTGAAGACGAAGCTCGCCGCGCTCTGCTTGAAGAGCGGTCTGCAGGAACTCAAAGATTCCATCGATCCCGATCTGTATGGCGGCGCACCCTTGCTCGGCGTGAACGGCGCTTGTCTGATCGGTCATGGATCGTCGAACGCCACCGCCATCAAGAACGGTGTCGTCATGACCGCCAAGACCGTTCGTTTGGATGTTTCGGGAATAATCGCCCGTACCGTGAAAAAAGACGAGGACCTCGGGTAAAATTGATACGTTTTGTTCGTTGACGAGGGACCATGATTGAGCAAGGTAGAAGAACATAGCGCTCTGTTGAGTGAAGCCGAGCGAATGCTCGACTATCACTTCAAGGACCCTTCGCTTCTGCTCGCAGCGCTCACGCATCCTTCAGCGGTGGAAGGGCGCTCGCTCTCGGACTCGTACGAACGATTGGAATTCTTGGGCGACAGCATCTTGGGTGCCATCGTCGCCGACCGTGCGTTCCATGCCTATCGCAACGTCGACGAAGGCGGCCTCACGCGCATCAAGGTCTCGCTCGTCTCGGGTGCGTCGCTCTCGAAAACAGCTGAAGGCCTTGGGTTCGCCGATCTCATCATCTTCGGCTCTTCTGAAACGGGCACGGGAAAGCGCGGACTTCATTCGGCGCTCGAGAACGTCTACGAAGCCATCGTCGCCGCACTCTATCTTGATGGGGGATGGGAAGCGGCGTGCGCGTTCGTCGACCGCACGCTCGTGGTGAACATGAACTTGGATATGGCGCGCGAACCGGAGAATCCCAAGAGCGTGCTGCAAGAGAAGCTTCAGGAAGACGGCATCACGCCGACCTATCGTTTGGTGGAGACGCAAGGTCCACCGCATAACAGAACCTTCATCACACAGGTCTTCGTGGGTGTGAACTCGCTCGCGAAAGGCGTGGGTCGCACGAAGAAGGAATCGGAGAGCAACGCTGCCGATTCGGCGCTCAAGGCGTTGAGCTCGTTCTTCGATGCGAAGGATTCGAAAGATAAGAAGCGCCAGGCCGACGCGCGCGCAGCAGTGAAGGCGGCGAAGGCTGAAGAGAAGGCGCGCAGGAAAGCGGAGAATGCGCGAAAGAAGAAGCAGTAAGGGGCTCGCGTGTATCTAAAGTCGTTGAATCTGAAAGGGTTCAAGTCCTTTGCCGACCGAACGGTCATGCGCTTCGAACCAGGACTTGCCGCCATCGTCGGCCCCAATGGATCAGGAAAATCGAACATCTCGGACGCGGTGCTGTGGGTACTGGGCGAACGCAATGCGAAGAGCTTGCGCGGTCAGTCCATGGAAGACGTCATCTTCTCGGGTTCATCGGCCCGAAAGCCGGTCGGCGTGGCCGAGGTCGAGCTCGTGCTCGACAATTCCGATGGCACGTTGCCCGTCGATTTCACGGAAGTTTCCATCGGGCGTCGCATGTATCGCAACGGAGAGAGCGAATACCTCATCAACGGCGCGCTCGTGCGCCGCATGGACGTGCTGGATATCCTGCACGATAGCGGTCTGGGCTCGGGCACGAACTCCATCATCTCTCAGGGTAACCTCGATTCGATCCTCTCATCGCGCCCCGAAGACCGTCGCGAGCTCATCGAGGAAGCGGCGGGTATCCTCAAGCACAAGGAACGCCGCAAGAAGAGCGAACGCAAGCTCGCCCAGATGGATGCGCATCTTGCGCGCGTGAACGACATTACGGCCGAGGTCGAACGTCAGCTCAAGCCGCTCGAGCGCAAGGCGAAGAAAGCGCTCATGTTCAAAGAGCTCGACGCGGAATACCGGAAGTATCGACTCGATCTGGCGGTCGACGATCTGCGCGTGCTGCAAGATCAGTGGAACCGCATCCTCGAGCGCGAAGAGGAGAGCCAGAAGAGCGCCAATGTCGCGCTCGCCACGCTCACGCAGGCGGAAAAAGCGCACGACGAACTGCAAGGGCAGCTGCAGACCACGGGCGAGAACGAATCGTCGCTCGGTGAAGACTACCGCCGCGCCCGCTCCGTCGCGGAATCCATCAATTCCCAATGCCTCGTTCTGCGCGAACGTCGCCATTCCTACGAACAGGAGCTCGCGCACGGCGTCCGCTCGTTCGAGAACGAGAAGATCCAGGTCAAGCGCGTGAAGGCTGATCTCGAGGAACTCAGGACGCAGTTCGAAGAGGTCGAGAAGTCCTTCAAGATGGCCACGGCAACGCTCGAGCGCATCGAACAGAATTACAACAAACAAGTTGATGAACGCAACGGTTTGCGCAAGCAGATCGACACGGTCATGGCCGAACAGCGTTCGCTCACCTATCGCAGCGAGACCATCCAGACCACGCTCGACTCCATGAAGGAAGAGCTGCATGAAACTCAGGTGCGCTCGCAAGTGGCAGATGCGCAGGTCGCGGATTCGCAAACGCGTCTTTCCAGTCTCGAACAGAAGTGCGCCACCTTGCAGCAGCAGGTCGACAAGCTTGAGAGCGATCTCATCGAAGCGGAGCGCGCCGAACAGGAAGCGCGCGAGAAGCTTAACAGCGCGCTGCGCAAGCGTGAAGAGACCCGCACGGAGATGGACGAGATGCGCGAGGAGCTCACGCAGGTGGGTGCTCAGCGAAAGGCGCTCGAAGAGCTCGAACGCGCCAACGAAGCATCGAACCCGGTGCTCTCATGGCTCATGGCTGACGAACACGACCTAGGCTCTTGGCGCGCGCTCACGCACGAACTCTCGGTGCCTGGCGATCTGGACATGATCGTCGAGGCGCTGCTCGGCTCGAACATGCACGGACTCTTCGTTGAAGATATGGACAGCGTCAAACGCTTCATCGCAGGGCTCGAGGCCAGCGGCGAGACGGGCGATGTGGTCCTGCTGCCCGAAAAGAACATGTTCCAGCTCGCCGATAGCGATTCGTTCGCCCAGACGCAGCGCGATCATCGTTTGCTCGACAAGATCGAGATCTCGGAGCGCTTCGCGCGCGGATTCGAGATGTTGCTCGGTCAGGTCTATCTCTACGATACGAAAGAACAGCTCTTCGCCACCTGGCAACAGGCGCCCCATGGCGTCACGCTCGTCAGTCGCGATGGCTGCATCGTCGACACGAACGGGCGCGCGCGCTTCTTCCGTAAATCCGAAGAGGACAAGGCGAACAGTGCGCTCTTGCGTCGCCGTAACCTGAACGAACTGCGCGGTCGCGAAGCCACGCTCTCCGATCGCTTCACCGAGATCCGCGATGCTTACGATGCGCTCGAGAATTCCTTGAAGGAACTTCAGATCGAGTCGCTGCAAGCCTCCGAGAAGAGCGCGAACGTGCGCGGTCAGCGTGATTCGACGGCGCTCGATCTGCAAGGCGAATCGCAGACCCTCGAAGCGCTGCGCATCAGTCACGACAGCCTGCTCAAGGAACAGCAGCGCTATCGCACTTATCTGGAAGAAGCGCAGCCCGACTCCGATAAGCTCAAGGAAGAGCTCGCACAGGTACAGGCCGATCTGCAAGAGAATAAGAAGCAGGTCGAAGATATGCATAAGCTGCTCGATCCGGTCCAGGCGCAGGTGCTCTCGCTCTCTGAAGAGCTCTCCGATGCCCGTTTGGAGAAGGCGCGCCTGCAGGAAGCCTATGCTTATAACGAGCGCATGGTCGCTTCGCGCAAGCAAGAGATCCACAACCTCGAGACGCGTTCGCTCGCGCAGGAACGCCGCTTCAAGATGCTCGAGGCCGCTTCGGCGCGTGTCGAACCGCTCTTGAATACGCTCGAATTGCTCTACGAAGCGGTCCAGCGTCACGTTTCTGACCTTGAGATCAAGACGCGCGAGAGCCAGGAATCGCAGCAAGAACTGCACAAGCGCATCGCTGAATCGACGCAGAAGGTGCGCGAATTGCGCCTCGCGCTCGATCAGCAGAGCTCCGCCGCATCCGAGATCCGCGTCGAGAAGGGGCGTCTCGAGATCAAGGTTGACGGTGCGATCCAGGTCATCATCACGGAATGCGACACCCCGCTCGAGACCGCTCTCGCGCTTCCCAAGATCGAAGACCGCGCGACCTGCGAACAGGAAGCGGAGCGTCTGAAGCGCCGCATCAAGAATCTCGGCACGGTCAACCCCGATGCCGCGCGCGAATACGAGCAGGTCAACGAACGCTACAACTACCTGCTATCACAGCTCCAAGATATGAACAACGCCCGCAGTGCGCTCGCCCGCATCGTCGCGCTCATCGACGAACGCATGATTGACGACTTCGTGAAGACCTTCGAGCAGGTGAATGCCAACTTCTCCGAGATCTTCTCGACGCTGTTCCCGGGCGGTCACGCGCATCTTTCGCTCGTCGATCCCGACGATCTGGAGAACACCGGCGTGGACGTGAATGCGCAGCCGGTCGGCAAGACGGTCAAGAAGATGTCGCTGCTCTCGGGCGGCGAGAAATCCATGACAGCCATGGCCTTGCTCTTCGCGGTCTATCGTATCCGTCAGACGCCGTTCTATATCCTCGACGAGATCGAAGCCGCGCTCGACGACTCGAATCTGCGTCGTCTTATGAACTACCTGAACACCGTGCGCGATTCTGCCCAGTTCATCATGATCACGCATCAGCGCCGCACGATGGAGTCCGCCGATATCCTCTACGGTGTCTCCATGCAAGCTGATGGTGTCACGAAGGTATTGAGCCAGCGCATCGACCAAGCTCGTTCCAAGGAGGATTGATCATGGGATTCTTCTCGCGTATCTCCGAAGGCCTCAATCGCTCGCGCGATAAGTTCAAGGAGCAGATGAACGTTCTGCTCGATCGTGGTCCCGATGTCGACGAGGAATTCTGGGAGACTCTGGAAGAAACGCTCATCTTGAGCGATTTCGGTGCAGCTGCGGCCGACGATATCGTCGAAGAGTTGCGCGACGAAGCGACGCGCAAGGCGCTTCCGGATGCTTATGCGGTGCTCGACCTGCTGGCCGAGAAGATCGCCGACCAGTTCATCGAGATGGATGGCTCGATCTTCGACGATGAAGCAGTCGTGCTCTTCGTGGGCGTGAACGGTTCGGGCAAGACCACCACGGTGGGCAAGCTCGCGGCTGAAGCGCACGGGAAGGGACGCAAGGTGTTGCTCGGCAGTGCGGACACGTTCCGCGCTGCAGCTATCGAGCAGCTCGAAGTGTGGTCGAAGCGTGCCGACGTCGAGATCGTTTCGCGCGATCGTGGCAGCGACCCTGCCAGCGTCTGCTTCGAGACGCTCGAGCGCGCTGAACAGGCCGGCTCCGATCTCGTGCTCATCGACACGGCAGGCCGCCTTCACACCTCGGATGATCTGATGCGCGAGCTGAAGAAGGTCGTCGATGTGGTGCGCAGACGCTCGGAGCTGCCAGTCTATACGTTGCTCGTCATCGATGCGACCACGGGTCAGAATGGCCTGCAGCAAGCGCGCGAATTCAACAAGGCGCTCGAGCTGGATGGCATCATCCTGACCAAGCTCGATGGCACTGCCAAAGGTGGCATTTCGGTGGCTATCGCTCATGAATTGGAATTGCCGCTCTACAAGATCGGCGTGGGAGAGGGTATCGAGGATCTGCAGGATTTCGATGCGCTCGATTTCGCGAATGCGTTGATTGGAGATATGCGCGATGCTGGATAATCTCTCGGAGAAACTACAATCCATCTTCTCGGGCCTGCGCTCGAAGGGCAAGCTCACCGAAGAGGACATCAATGCCGCCATGAAGGAGATCCGCATGGCGCTGCTCGAAGCGGATGTCAACTTCAAGGTGGTCAAGTCGTTCATCAAGAACACAAAGGAACGCTGCCTCGAGGCTGAGATCCTCGATTCGCTCACGCCCGGGCAGAACGTCGTCAAGGTCGTGCTCGACGAATTGACCGAGCTGCTCGGACGTACCGATTCGCGCCTCGTGCTCTCCTCGCGCATCCCGAACGTCATCATGCTCGTCGGCTTGCAGGGCTCCGGTAAGACCACGGCGGCTGCGAAGCTCGCCTACCTGCTGAAGCAGCAGAATCACAATCCGCTGTTGGTAGCCTGCGACGTCTATCGTCCTGCTGCAGCCGACCAGCTGCAGACCCTGGGCGACGAGATCGGCGTGCGCGTCTATCGCGGCGATGGCAAGGACCCCGTGAAGATCGCGCAGGAAGGCGTGCGCGATGCGGTCGATTCGCTGCGCGATATCGTCATCGTCGACACGGCGGGTCGTTTGCACGTTGATGAAGAGATGATGACCGAGGCTAAGAACATTCGCGACGCGGTCCAGCCTGATCAGATCCTCATGGTGGTCGACGCTATGACCGGTCAGGACGTGGTCAACGTCGCATCCGCTTTCGCTGAACAGGTCGATTTCGACGGTGTCATCATGTCGAAGATGGATGGCGATGCGCGCGGTGGTGGCGCGCTGTCCATCAAGCAGGTCACGGGCAAGCCCATCAAGTTCATCTCGATGGGAGAGAAGCCCGACTCGCTCGAGGAATTCCACCCTGATCGCATGGCTAAGCGCATCCTTGGTATGGGTGACGTGGTCAGCCTCATCGAAACGGCAGCTCAGATCCGTGCTGACGAACTCGAGCAAGAAGAGGCCGAGCGCATGATGCGCGCCGACCTCAGCTTGAACGACTTCCTCACCATCAACAAGCAGGTTCGCAAGATCGGCGGCATCCAGAAGCTGGTCTCCGCGCTTCCTGGTGGCGATAAAGCGCTCAAAGATGGTTCGGTGAACGAGAACGCACTCGATGAGATGGAGGTCATGATCAATTCCATGACCCGTGAAGAGCGCGAACAGCCCTCCATCATTAACGGCTCGCGCCGTGCGCGTATCGCGGCAGGCGCCGGTGTTTCGGTCACGCAACTCAATCAGATGCTGAAGAAGTACAACGAAACGCGCAAGATGATGAAGCAGGTCATGGCTCAACAGGATCTCGATATGGGATCGCGCAAGGGCAAGAAGGGGAAGAAGAAGCGCAAGCGTCGTTCGCTTCCTGGCATGGGCGGTATGGGCATGGGGGACCTGAAGCGTCTCCAGGAGATGATCCAAGACCAGTGATTCCGCGCACTGCATCCGCTCAGTAACTCATCCCTTGCAAAAGCTCGACGCTCACCTTATTATTGGTAATTGCTGTTTTCTCAGGTTTACTGAATTAGAGTACGTAATATAAAAAGGAGTTAACCTTCATGGCAGTAAAGATTCGTCTCGCCCGTCACGGCGCACATAAGGCACCTTACTATCGCATCGTCGTCGCAGATTCCCGCGCACGTCGCGATGGTCGCTATATCGAGCAGATCGGCACCTACAATCCGCTCACCGAGCCCAAGCAGGTCAATCTCGATCTCGAAAAGGTCGACAGCTGGATCGCTCAGGGTGCCAAGCCGACCGAAACGGTCGAGCGTCTCATCAACGATCTTCGTCAGAACGGTTAAACATGTCCGATCCTAATACTGACATTTCTGGGCTCGTCGCTGAACTCGTCGCCCCGCTCGTTGAATTCCCGGACGAGGTCGAGGTCAGCTCTACGGAGACCGAAGACGGCTCCACCCTCATCGAGGTTCATGTGAATCCCGACGATGTTGGGCGCGTTATTGGCCGTCAGGGTCGCGTCATCAAGGCTATTCGTACGCTCAGTCGCGCTGCTGGCTCGCGCCACGATATGCGCATCGAAGTCGAACTCATCGATTAATGAGCGCGTGGGCTAACGTAGCCACCATCGGCAAAGCCAAGAATCTTAAAGGAGGACTCCTCGTGTACGCACGCGAGGGTCTTCCTTTTTTGTTGGAAGAGGGGATGGAGGTCACGTTCGTGCCGCCCGTGCTCCGCGTGCCGCGCACGGGACGAGTGATCAGCATCGCACCTCAAGGTCAAGGCGCGCACCTCGTCTTCTTCGATACCATCGATTCGATCGACCTCGCAGAAAAACTCCAAGACCACAGCTGCCTCGTGCTCAAACGCGATCTTCCCGAAGACTACGATCGTGGTCTGCTCGATCTGGTCGACTTCGCACTGCTCGATGCGGATGAGCGCACCATCGGTCGCATCGTCGCGCTCGAAGAGAACCCTGCACACCCCCTGCTCGTGGTCGAGCTCGAAGATGCGGCGGGTACATCAGATATGTCGATCGACACAGAAGAGGATCTCGCGAAGCTCGTCCGCATCCCCCTCGTCGAAGAATTCATCATCGATATTGATGAAGGTGAAGCAACGATCGAAATGAATCTGCCTGAAGGTCTTTTAGATATTTAACACATGCGTCCGTCGCTTCACCCCAACCCGAAGGCGGAGCGCGACTTGGCCAAAGCGAATGTGAGAGACCCACTTCGCGCAAGCGAAGTTGGCTCGAACGAGCGACGCCGTCGCGTGAGCCTCCGGACTGGGGCGAAGCATCGAGCGAAGAAAGGAATCTCATGCTCATCGAAACGCTCTCTGTTTTCCCGCAGTGCTACGACTCGATCATGAACGAGTCGATCATGAAACGCGCGCAGGACAAGGGCATCCTCGAATTCCGCGCGCATGACCTGCGCGACTGGACGCATGACAAGCATCGCACCACCGACGATGAGCCCTATGGCGGCGGCCAGGGCCTCGTCATGAAGTGCGAGCCGATCTTCGAAGCGGCCGACGAACTGTTCGCCGCCGCACCGAAGAAGCCTTATACCATCTTCCTTTCGCCCACGGGTCAGACGCTCGATGAGGCGCTCACGCTCGAATTGGCCGAGCAGGATCATCTCTTCTTCATCTGCGGCCATTATGAAGGCATCGACGAGCGCGCCTATGCGCTCGCGGATAAGGTCATTTCGATCGGCGATTACGTGCTCACCAGCGGCGAGCTCGCCTCGATGGTGGTCATCGACGCGGTCGTGCGCCGTCTCGATGGCGTGCTCGGCGACGAAGGGAGCTCGGTCGACGAGAGCTTCTACGACGGATTGCTCGAATATCCGCAGTACACGCGCCCTGCCACCTATCGCGGTATGGACGTTCCCGAAGTGCTGCTCTCGGGCCACCATGGCAACATCGAACAGTGGCGCCACGAACAGAGCCTGCTGCGCACCAAGCGGTTGCGCCCCGATCTGCTCGAGAGCGCGAACCTCTCGGACGCCGATCGCGCGTTCCTTGACCAGCATTCCTAGCCTTCGGCCACTACTTCGTTTTTATCGGTTCCACCATCGCAAAAGATTGTTTAATATAAGAAAATGCGTTCACAGCGGGGCTGCCTATAGGGTGCAGGCCGTATCATGGACGTACCCTCACAGGCTTTGAAGATGAAAGGAGCGACGTGGATTCCGGTCAGCACGCGAGCGAGCACAAACCGAGCATTTTCAGAAGGTTCATGAGCTTTCTCGTGATGGTCGCCATCATCGTCGCTGGCGCATGGTTGTTGCGCACCTTCGTCATCGAGCCCTTCCAGATCCCTTCCGCCTCCATGGAACAGACCATCAAGACTGGCGACATGGTCTTCGCCGAAAAGGTCTCGTATCAATTCTCGGATCCGCAGCCAGGCGATATCGTCGTGTTCTCCGATCCGCAAGTTCCTTCGCGCACGCTCATCAAGCGCGTCATCGCCACCGAAGGCCAGACGGTCGATCTGCGCGATGGTGTGGTCTATGTGGATGGCGTCGCGCTCGACGAACCTTATACCGATGGGCTTCCCAGCTACCCGCTGCACACGGTGGGCAATGTCGATATCAGCTATCCCTATACGGTGCCAGCAGGCGATGTATGGGTGATGGGGGATAATCGCACGAATTCGTCCGACTCGCGCTATTTCGGTCCGATCGATGAAGATACCGTGTTCGGAAAAGCAGTGGTCATCTACTGGCCATTCGAGAACATCGCGATCCTGTAGGGTAACGGTGCTCGGGCGGGATCCGGTCGAAAAGTGATAACGGACGTCGTTTCATCGAAGCGGCGTCCTTCATGAATGAAGAGCATAAGGAGACGTATGACCACCAACGCCAATACGGGCGCCTCGAACGAGCCGCTCAGCTTCCAGGACATCATCTTAAGGCTCCAACGATACTGGGCCGATCAGGGATGCGTTGTTCTGCAGCCCTACGATAACGAAGTCGGTGCGGGCACGTTCCATACCGCCACTACGCTTCGAAGCCTCGGTCCGGGCACCTGGCGCGCGGCCTACGTTCAGCCCTGTCGCCGTCCCACCGACGGTCGCTATGGTGAGAACCCGAATCGTATGCAGCACTACTACCAGTTCCAGGTGCTGCTGAAGCCATCTCCTGATAACGTGCAGGATCTCTATCTCGATTCCCTGCGCACCATCGGCATCGACGTCGAGAAGCATGACGTTCGTTTCGTCGAAGACGACTGGGAAAGTCCGACGCTCGGTGCATGGGGCCTTGGTTGGGAAGTGTGGCTCAATGGCATGGAGGTCACGCAGTTCACCTATTTCCAGCAGGTGGGCGGTTTCGAATGCAGCCCCGTTCCCGCAGAGATCACCTACGGTCTCGAGCGCTTGGCCATGTATATCCAGGGCGTCGATTCGGTCTACGACCTGGTCTGGGCGCGCAGTGCGGATGGCACGGTGTTCACCTATGGCGATGTGTTCCTTGAGAACGAACGAGAATTCTCGGCATATAACTTCGAGGTGGCCGACACCGATCTGCTGTTCGGCGAGTTCGACCGCTACGAGGCGGAATGCCTGCGCACGCTCGAAGCGGGCTTGCCGCTTCCAGCTTACGATTACGTGTTGAAATGCTCGCATGCGTTCAACTTGCTCGATGCGCGCGGTGTCATCAGCGCCACCGAACGCATGGGATACATCCTGCGCGTGCGCACCATCGCGAAGGCCTGCTGCAAGGAATACCTCGAGAAGGTCGTTGGCATCGAAGTCGAGTCCGAGGAAGGTGAATAGCCCAATGACAGATACACGCATGCTCGCTTTCGAGATCGGCGTTGAAGAGATCCCGGCGTTCGACCTGCTCGATGCGGTCGGCCAGCTGGAGAAGAAGGTCCCTACCATCCTCGACGATGCGCGCATCCCTCATGGCGCGGTCAAGATCTATAATTCGCCGCGTCGTCTCATCGTGCTCGTTTCCGACGTCGCGGTGGCGACCGAGGCCGAGACCGAGGTGTTCAAAGGCCCCGCGGTCAAGATCGCTTTCGATGAAGTTGGTCAGCCCACCAAGGCCGCTATCGGCTTCGCGCGTGGCAAAGGCCTGGGCGTGGAGGATCTGTACCGCGAAGAGCAGTGCGGCACCGAATATGTCTTCGTGAAGCGTGAGGTTCCTTCCATCAAGGTCGCTACCTTGTTGCCCGAGGTGCTCGAATCCATCATTCACTGCATCGCATGGCCCAAGTCTCAGCGCTGGGGCTCTGAGCGTGAATACTTCTCGCGTCCGGTTCGCTGGATCGTCGCGCTGTTCGGTGATGAGGTGATCGAATTCGAATACGCGGGACTCACGGCATCGAACAAGACGTTTGGCCATCGTTTCCTGGCGCCTGGTCCGTTCGAGGTCACATCCGCGGATGGTCTGCTGGATGCCGTGCGTGCTGCCAAGGTCGTTCCGTCTCATATGGAACGTGAGGCGCTCATCCGTCAGCAGATCGAAGCGGTGGAGAAGGAAACGGGCCTCAAGGCCGATCTGCCGAAGAAGACGCTCGTCGAGGTGGTCAATCTCGCTGAATATCCCACGGTCATGGTGGGCGCGTTCGACGAGGAATTCCTCGCGGTACCTGAAGAGATCATCGTCGATGCGATGCTCATGCATCAGCGCTATTTCCCGCTCTACGGCACCGACGGCAAGCTGTCCAACAAGTTCATCGTGGTCTCGAATGGAGACCCTGCCCATGCCGATACCATCGTCGATGGCAACGAGCGCGTCGTGCGCGCACGTCTCTACGATGCGAAGTTCTTCTACGATGAAGACCTGAAACAGCCGCTCGAGGCATACGTGCCGGCGCTTGCGGATGTGGTCTTCCAGGAGAAGCTGGGCACCGTGCTCGACAAGACCGATCGCATCGAGAAGATCGTCGATCATCTGGCTAGCGTCGCTAGTCTCGGCGCGCAGGATGCTGCCGATGCGAAGCGTGCGGCTCATCTCGCGAAGGCCGACCTGGTAACGGGCGCGGTCGTGGAGTTCACCTCCGTTCAGGGCATCATGGGTTCTTACTATGCTGCTGCAGCAGGCGAAACACCGCAGGTCGCTCAAGCCATCGCGCAGCACTATCAACCGAAGTTCGCAGGCGATGCGTTGCCCGATACCATCGTCGGCCAGCTGGTCGCTTTCGCCGACAAGCTCGACACCATCTGCGGTCTGTTCGCGATCGATCAGGGGCCGACCGGCTCTTCCGACCCGTTCGCCATTCGCAGAAGTGCGATCGGCATCGTCAACATGCTCAATGCGGGTCTTCCGGTGTCGCTCGAGGATGCCATCTCCTTCGCGCTCGATAACTTCACGGATCTCGATCTCGATAAGGGTGAAGCTCAGAAGCAGATCGAGGACTTCTTCATCACGCGTGCTCGCGTGATGGCGCAAGACGCTGGTCATTCGCTCGACGCGATCGAAGCGGTGCTAGCTGGTGGCGTCAAAGAACCAGCCGAATTCGCCAAGCGCGTTTCCGTGCTCGAGCAGTTCCGCGCCAAGAACGCGGACGACATGCAAGACCTCTCGACCGCGTTCGCGCGTGCGAACAACTTGCGCGATGCGCAAGCGGGTACCGATCTGAACGAGGATGCGCTCGGTAGCGTCGAGATCGCATTGCGTGATGCGGTGGATAAGGCCGAAATGCAGGTCGCTCAGGCGCTCGCAGAAGAGGACTACGAACAGGCGCTCTCCGCACTTGCCGCGTTGCGTGTCCCGATCGATACGTTCTTCGAAGAGGTCATGATCATGGACGACGATCCAGTGAAGCGCGCGAATAGGCTCGCGCTCTTGAACCGCTTCACGGGCGTGTTCGCTCATGTCGCGGACTTCTCGCATCTGGCGAAGAAATAACGAAACAGCATCGAACGCCCTGCGATCCTCGTGGGGCGTTCTTCGTAGAGACGGGCAGGAAGGAAGCTCGATGCAGAAATGGATCGTACAAGGGAGCAGGCCGAATAACCTTCCTACCATCCATGTCGTCTCGGACTCGACCGGTACTACGGCCAAAGCGCTCGCACGTGCGGCTTCGGCGAGCTTCGGTGAGACTAACCCCTACATCGAAACGCTTCCGGGCATCAAGTCGCCGCGCGAGCTCACTGAAGAACTGACCAAGCATCTCACCTATCATCGCGATCGTGATATTCCTGGTCCCTTCATCATCTTCTATACGCTCGTCGACGAGGAGTTGCGAACCGCACTCGATGAGTTCATCGAAGATGCGCGACACGATCCAGCAGCTGAAGAGCATCCGGTCATCGTGGTCGATGTGCTCGATGAGGCTCATGATGCGCTCGCTCGAGCAACGGGTCGTAAGCCCGTGCCGAATCCAGGCGCCATCTACTCGATCAATGAACAGTACTTCAAACGTCTTGCAGCGGTCGATTTCACCATCAATCACGACGACGGTCGCAACCCGCAGGATCTGCGCAAGGCGGATATCGTGTTGATCGGGGTGTCACGCACTTCCAAGACCCCACTATCCATCTATCTTTCGCAGCTGGGCTTCAAGGTGGCCAACGTTCCGCTGGATACGCAGACCGAGCCACCGAAGGAGCTCTACGAGGTCGATCCGAATCGTCTGTTCGGTCTCATGACCGATCCTGAACTGCTCTCACGCGTGCGTAAGCGTCGCATGTCGAAGGCTCAACACGTTGCGCCGTCCTATTCGGAGCTCGAATCGGTGTATGCCGAGCTCGAGAGCGCGCACGATCTCATGAGGAAGCTCGGATGCATCGTCGTTCGTACCGATAATCGTGCAATTGAAGAAACCGCGCAGGAGATTTTGCGGTATTATGAAAGTGCTCATCCGCAATTCTGATGCGGTTGGAGAGGGATTAGTACTCGTTTAAGGAGAAAATGGTGACTGACCAAGTGAAACGCGTCTATGCCTTTGGTAAAGATGCACAGGGTAACAATGTTACTGAGGGTAACACCAACATGAAGGCTATCCTCGGTGGCAAAGGTGCGAACCTTGCAGAAATGGCGAATATCGGCCTACCGGTACCTCCCGGCTTTACTATTTCTTGTCAGACCTGTATGGAATATGCGAATGCGGATAACACATGGCCTGAAGGCGTGCTCGACACCATTCAGGAATACCGCGAGGATCTCGAAGCGCGTATCGGCAAGAAGATCGGCGACGCGGAAGATCCGCTGCTCGTTTCCGTTCGTTCCGGCGCTCCTATGTCTATGCCGGGTATGATGGACACGGTCCTGAACCTCGGCCTTAACGACGAATCCATCAACGGTCTCATCAAGCAGACCGAGAACCCTCGCTTCGCGTGGGACTCCTATCGCCGCTTCATCCAGATGTTCTCCAACGTCGTCATGGACTTGGATGGCGATCTGTTCGAGAACGCCATCACCAACATGAAGCGCGCTCGCGGCGTCGAATCCGACACCGATCTCACCGCGGAAGATCTGCAGGAGCTCGTCGCAGAGTTCAAGCGCATCTTCACTGAGAACGTCGATGCGAGCGAATATCCTTCTCTCGTGGTCGACGGCGAAGTTCAGTTCCCGCAGGATCCCGATGTTCAGCTGCAGCTGGCCATCGAAGCGGTCTTCGGCAGCTGGAACAACCCTCGTGCTACCCTCTACCGCAAGCAGAACAAGATCTCCGACGATCTGGGCACCGCGGTCAACGTTCAGTCCATGATCTTCGGCAACAAGGGCGACACGTCCGCAACGGGCGTCGCCTTCACCCGTAACCCCGCTAATGGCGACAAAGAATTCTATGGTGACTACCTGGTCAATGCTCAGGGCGAAGACGTCGTTGCTGGCATCCGCAATACTTCTCCGATCGCAGACCTGAAGAATACCCCGGGCCTCGAAGAGGCGGGCAAGGAACTCGAAGGCGTCTTCACGCTGCTCGAGAACCACTTCCGTGATATGTGCGATATCGAGTTCACCATCGAACAGGGCAAGCTCTGGATGCTCCAGACCCGCGTTGGCAAGCGTACCGCTGCTGCTGCGCTCCACATCGCTATCGAGATGGTGGAAGAAGGCCTCATCACCAAGGAAGAGGCTGTCATGCGCGTCGATCCCGAACAGCTCGATCAGCTGCTCCATCCGCAGTTCGACGCTGATGCTGAATATGATGTTGTCGCTACTGGTCTCAACGCATCTCCAGGTGCTGCAGTGGGCGAGGCGGTCTTCTCCGCTGAAGCTGCGGTCGAGGCAGAGGCTGAAGGTCGCAAGACCGTTCTGGTCCGTTGGGAGACCACGCCGGACGACCTTGCAGGCATGATCGCTGCTGAAGGCATCCTCACCTCTCACGGTGGTAAGACCTCTCACGCTGCGGTCATCGCGCGTGGTATGGGCGCACCGTGCGTCTGCGGTGTCGATGCACTGAAGATCGACGCTGAAGCAAAGCAGGCTACCATCTCCGGTACCGATATCGTCATCAAGGAAGGCGATATGATCTCGCTCGACGGCACCACCGGTATCGTCGTGTTAGGTGCGGTCGACCTCGTCCAGCCTGAACTGGCGGGCGACCTCGACACCATCCTCGAGTGGGCTGACGAAGTTCGCACCATGGGCGTTCGCGCGAATGCGGATAACCCTGAAGACGCCGAGCTCGCTCGTTCCTTCGGCGCGCAGGGCATCGGCCTGTGCCGTACCGAGCACATGTTCCTGGGCGATCGCAAGCAGATCATCCAGACGTTCATCCTGAACGAGGACGAGACCATCCGTGAAAAGGCCGTTGCCGACCTCTTCGCTGCTCAGACGGGCGACTTCCTGGGTATGTTCAAGGCGATGGACGGCCTGCCCGTCATCGTTCGCTTGCTCGATCCGCCGCTGCATGAATTCCTCGAGAGCCCGCGTGCGCTCGATGTCGAGATCGCTCGACTCGAGGCGACCGGTGCTGATGCGAACGTCATCGCTCAGAAGCGTCAGCTCATGGAGCAGATCGACAGCTTCGCAGAGCAGAACCCGATGCTCGGTCTTCGCGGTTGCCGTCTGGCTATCAAGTACCCGGTCCTTCCGCGCATGCAGGTTCGCGCTATCGCAACCGCTATGGCTCAGCTCAAGAAGGAAGGCCTCGATCCTAAGCCCGAGATCATGATCCCGCTCGTTTCCGTCAAGCCCGAACTCGAGAAGCTCCGTGCGCTCGCGCAGGAGGTCATCGCAGAGGTCGAGGCTGCTGAAGGCGTTCAACTCGAGATCCCGATCGGCACCATGATCGAGCTTCCCCGTGCTGCTGTCACGGCTGACGAGATCGCTCAGGCTGCTGACTTCTTCTCCTTCGGTACGAACGACCTTACGCAGACCACCTTCGGTTTCTCGCGCGACGATGTCGAATCCGAATTCGTCCCTCAGTACCTCGCAGAGCGTCTCCTGCCGTACAATCCGTTCGCTACGGTCGATCCGGGCGTTGCGAAGCTCGTCAAGATGGGCGTCGAGCTCGGTCACGAGGGCAATCCCGACATCGTGTGCGGTGTCTGCGGCGAACACGGTGGCGATCCCGATTCCGTCAAGATCTTCTACGGCATCGGTCTCGACTATGTCAGCTGCTCGCCGTATCGCGTGCCGCTGGCTCGCCTGGCTGCTGCTCAGGCTGCGCTGGCAGACAAGTAGTCGCGCGGGGCAGTCTCGCTGCATTACGGTCGCTCAATGCGATCGTTCGTACATACCGGGTTATCACGACGAATCAGAATGGCCACCTTCGGGTGGCCATTCGTTCATTAGGGGAAGTTCATGGGCTGCCATTTGACAGAACCAGCGATGCGCGTAGAATAAAGAACCCGCGCCACGTGCGCAGCACCTTGAAAAGAATGGTCCCTACCTGCTCCTTCCGAACGAGCGGGTATTCCTATCTTTTCCCCTTACGGGGGCGTCTGGTTTCGACATGGTAGGTTGGACATGAAGAGCAGGTCGTGGTCTCCTCGCCACGTTAAACAGGGGTAACGTCAAATTTAATTGGCAAAACTAACACTCAGAGCGCTCCTGCGCTCGCCATGGCTGCTTAATTCAGCCAGGCTGTCAAACCAGGGTTCGTTCCTGACCCTGGGGCGGTATTATCTTTAGGGAATTGCTCCTTGGTACGTCGTTGGTATGACCAAGGCTAAGACCGAACCAGCTAGGGTATGCTTCGTGTGTCAATGTGCAGGGCATATCCGAACCTCACCCATTGACTAAGCTTGTAGTGCTTCATTGATGATCTAGTATGGACCGGGGTTCGAGTCCCCGCGCCTCCACCAACGTTCCGAGCTGGTCTTCATGGCCAGCTTTTTCTTTTGCGTTCATACTACGATGCTTATGTTACGAGAAGGCATCCGATTCTGTAACGCTTTCGATACAGTTAGCGCTGCGATACCCGTTTTCATCTTGCGAATCGTTACTGTTCGAAGAGTGAAAGCGGAGGAAAATCATGGCTACTAACGAACCGAATACCGCACCCAGTACGCACGTTGCCTCTTCGCAGCCTGCTGCATCGAACGGACAGCAACCAGCGCAGAATGACGGCTTCAAACGAACGCTGTCGGTCTTCGACATGGTCATCTACGGCCTCATCTTCATGGTACCCATCGCTCCGTTCAGCATCTTCGGTGGGGTGGCGAACGCTTCGAACGGCATGCCGTCGGTCGCGTACTTGATCGGCTTCGTGGCGATGTTCTTCACGGTGCTCTCGTTCGGCATCATGATCAAGACATTCCCATCCTCGGGGTCGATCTATACCTACGCATCGAAGAGCCTCGGCAAAGCGGTCGGCTTCATCGCTGGTTGGCTCATGCTCCTGCAATACCTCGTTTCGCCCGACATGGTCTTCATCATCGCAGCTGAGCCGCTCAGTCACTATGTCCCAGCCATTCCAGTATGGGGTTGGTGCCTCATCTTCCTCGCTTTCGTACTCGTGGTGTCCACGCGCGGCATCAAGACCACCATGATCGTGAACAAGGTCGCGCTCGTGTGCGAATGCATCGTGCTCGCGATGTTCCTCATCTTCGGTGTCCACTACATCCTCTCACATCCTGAAACCTCGGGCTTCACACTCGATGCATTCTTCGATCCATCCAAGTTCACCATGCCTTCCATGATGAGCGCGGTCTCGCTCGCGGTCTTCTCGTTCGTCGGCTTCGGCTGTGTGGCGACGCTCACGGAAGAAGCGAAGAACGAACGCAAGGGTCCGCCTCGCGCGATGATGATCATGGTCATCATCCTTGCGGTCCTCTTCGCGGTCACCTGCTATATCGCGACCTGCGTCGACCCGAGCGGCGAGCTCTGCCGCTCTGACGAGACGAATGGCTTCTACCTCATCGCTGAACTGGTGGGTGGCACCTGGTTCGGTCAGCTCTGCGCGCTGGCGGTCGCGCTCGCACAGGGCGTGTTCACGGGCTTGGTCGCGCAAGTGTCCATCTCGCGCGTGCTCTACGTGATGGGTAAGAGCGGCTCGCTTCCGAAGCCGCTCGCGAGGATGAACGAGAAGCGTGGCGTTCCCATGGTGGCGACGCTGTTCGTCTCAGCGCTCTCGCTCGTGCTTCTGCCGTTCTTCTTGAACATCGGTATGGATGGCCTGGCGAAGGTGGTCAACTTCGGAGCGCTCGGTTCCTACATCCTGTTGAACATCTGCGTGTTCTGGTACTTCTGGGTGAAGCGCAAGGATCATTCGAATCCGATGCGCTTGCTCATCTGCCCGATCATCGGCACCATCATCGTCGCGTGCATCTTTGCGTCGCTCGATCCCACCGCGCATATCATCGGTGTGGTCTGGGTCATAGTGGGCATCGTGTACTATCTTGTCGCTACGCGCATCTTCAAGCGCACCATCTCGATGGAATAGGCGTTCGCGCTCCATCTTCTCGATCTTTCGAACGACCTTGCAGGCCTTCGGGCGCGTGCGGGGTTGTTCTTTTTCCTTCGCGAACTCGCTGTTTCTTTCCTGTTTCCTAAAGGCAACATCTGTTTGACGAATCTTACAGCAGCCCTACAAAGCCACCCATTCCAATTTATGTTGTGCAATCCTAGAGCCAAGTTGAAAGGGCTGCTTCGTGCAGCATGATTTTGAAAGGGGTGGATGAAATGAGCGAACAAAATACATCAGTAGCGCCTGCAAAATCATCTGGTACTGCACCGTCGGCTAGTTCAAACAAGCAAGCTCTGAAAACGCTTGGCTTTTTCGGATTCTTCGCGATGACAGCTTCAATGGTCATGACAGTCTACGCGTATCCGAATTTTGCTTCTTCTGGTCTCCACTTGATCTTCTTCTTGATCCTCGGTGGTGTCTTCTGGTTCCTGCCGGTCGCGCTCGTCGCGGCTGAGATGGCGACCGTGAAGGGCTGGGAGAACGGTGGCATCTTCGCTTGGGTCGGTAATACCCTCGGCAAGCGTTGGGGCTTTTCGGCATTGTTCTATCAATGGTTCCAGATCACGGTAGGATTCGTCACCATGGCGTTCTTCGTCTTGGCGGCGATCTCGTATATCGTCGGCTGGGATGCGCTCTATAACAATCCATTGGTCATGTTCATCGGAGTTGCGATCATCGTCTGGGGATTGACGCTAACGCAGCTCGGGGGAACAAAGTTGACCGCGCGTATCGCAAAGGTCGGCTTCTTCGGCGGCGTTCTGGTCCCGGCGGTCATCCTGCTCATCGGCCTGATCGCATTCTTGGCGACCGGCGGCGTTTCTCAGCTGAAGTTCGACATGAACGGTTTCGTTCCCGACTTCACGCAGGTAGGAACACTCGTCATCTTCGCTTCGTTCATCTTGGCATTCGCTGGTGTCGAGGCGAGTGCATCGCATGTTAACGAGCTTAAGAACCCAGGCAAGATCTATCCACTGGTCATGATCGTGCTCTGTATTCTCACGATCGTGCTCGATACGCTCGGCGGCCTCGCGGTCGCGATGACCATGACCGAGACGCAGCTCGATGCGAACTTGAGCACAGGCGTCGTTCAGGCATTCGCGAACATCTTCGATGCTCACTTCGGATGCGGCTGGATCGTCTACATCATCGCATTCCTGCTCGCTGCAGGCGTTCTCGCAGAGATCTCGTCGTGGATCGTCGGTCCTTCTCGTGCATTGCTCGATACCGCACAAGAAGGCATCATCCCGCGTAGTCTCGCGAAGACCAACAAGCACGGTGTTTCTGTCAAGATCGTCGTGATCCAGGGCATCATCGTCACCATCTGGGACGCGGTCCTCTGCGGCTCTATGGCGATGTCCGGCGGTTCCGGTTCCTCGATCTCGTATCTGACCGCGGTCGGCTTGACCGTCGTCATCTATCTGGTCGGTTACGTACTCTTCTTCCTCGGCTACTTCAAGCTGGTGTTCAAGGGCAAGGATCACCAACGTGCGTTCAATGTGTTCGGCGGTACGGTCGGCAAGTGCATCGTGGCGGGCTGCGGCTTATTGCTCACCGTCTTCGCACTGGTCGTATCCTTCTTCCCGCCAAGCCAGCTCGATGCTCAATCGGGAATGGTGTACGTAGCGACGTTGCTCGTCTGCTGGGTCGTTTCGGTAGCGATACCGTTCGTGGTCTACGGATTACGTCACCACTGGAATAACGGCATCGATCACGAGCCGCCTACCATTCCGAGCAAGAAGATGCTCGCGGCGGCGAATACGGGTGGAACTTCGCAAGCGACTGCTGCGCCAGCGCAAGCACCTACGCCCGCTCATGCGGATCCTGGTGCACCGAAGGCGCCACCCTCAGGTTCTGATTCGTAGGACCTGATCGATTCGATCTACTACAGGGGGATGACATCGCGAGGAGAAAGGCGGTTCATCGACAACGATCACGCGCAAGAGCGCACCACGTAAGGAAAAAGGATTGGTTATCACTCTTCAGCGAAGGGCTGGAGGGAAAACAGGAGGAGATTATCATGACAATCAAAGACGCAAAGCTCGTTACGACCGAAGAACTTGCAGAAATGGATGCCCATACAGGCTATACCACCCCGATCTTCGGCAGCTACGCTTCAGACGTAGAGATGCCTGAAACGAAGCTCAACGATGAGCCTATCGAGCCCCGTATCGCGAGCGAGATGATCCGCGAATACATCGGCACTGAAGGTAACGCTCATCAGAACCTTTGCACGTTCGTTCAGACCTATATGGAGCCTGAAGCGACCGAGCTGATGAAGGAAACGCTCGACAAGAACGCGATCGACAAGGATGAATATCCTATGACCGCAGACCTCGAGAACCGCTGCGTTAAGATCATCCAGAACCTCTGGCATGCTAACCAAAACGAAGAGCCCATGGGTACTTCGACCGTTGGTTCGTCTGAGGCTTGTATGCTCGGCGGCTTGGCAGCACTGTTCCGCTGGAAGGCGCTCGCGAAGAAGGCCGGCATCGATATCTATAGCGAACATCGCCCGAACCTGGTCATCACGTCTGGTTATCAGGTCTGCTGGGAGAAGTTCTGCCGCTACTGGGATATCGAGATGCGACTCGTCCCGATGGATGCCGACCATCTGTATATGACGCCGGAATCTTGCATGCCGTTCGTTGACGATCATACGATCTGTGTGGTCTGCCTGCTCGGTATCACCTATACCGGCTGCTATGACGACATCAAGGGCATCGACGCAGCGCTGACCGAGTACAACAAGACCGCATCCGTTCCTGTTCGTATCCATGTTGATGGCGCTTCCGGCGGCTTCGTCGCTCCTTTCCTCGAGCCCGAGCTCGAGTGGGACTTCCGCCTTCCGAACGTTTGGTCCATCTCGGCATCCGGCCACAAGTACGGCCTGGTATATCCTGGCATCGGCTGGGTCGAGTGGCGTTCCAAGGAAGCGCTGCCTGAGGATCTGATCTTCTGGGTCAGCTACCTGGGTGGCGAAGAGGCGACCATGGCTATCAACTTCAGCCGTTCCGCTTCTCAGATCATCGGCCAGTACTACGTATTCATGCGTAACGGCTTCGAAGGCTTCAAGGAGATCCAGAAGCGTACCCTCGATGTGGCACGTCATCTGGTCGAAGGAATCAAGAAGCTCGGTATCTTCATCATGTACGAAGAGGCGACCGAGATCCCGATCCTTTGCTGGAGCCTCGATCCGAAGGCTGGCAAGAAGTGGACGCTCTACGATCTGGACGATCGTCTGCGTATGCACGGTTGGCAGATCCCTGCTTACCCGCTGCCTGCGAACATGGAAGATGTCACCTGCCAGCGTATCGTCACGCGTGCTGACCTCTCGATGACCATGGCTGACAAGTTCCTGAAGGACATGAAGGCAGAGATCGCGAACCTCGACAACGCGACCGTGATCGGTTCTGCTGATACGAACATCTCCAACAAGAAGTTCGATCACTCTGGCCGCTAGTTCAAAAGCGTTCAGTGCACATAAGAACTGATCTTGAAACTGGCTCTCCAAAAGGGGAGCCAGTTTTCTTTGTGATGACATGCATGGGTGAATGCGCAGGGGAGCGGTATAATCCTTCGAAGGAGAAAAGGAGTTTCATGAGCGAATCGTTGCAAGACCAGATCGAGCGGACCGCCACGCGCCTCAAGGCATTCGTAAGTGATGCGAAGCCGGTGTGCGGGCTTGTGTTGGGCAGTGGACTCAATTCGTATGCCGACACGCTCGAAGATGCGACAGTCCTCTCCTATAAGGACCTTCCTGATATGAAGGTCTCCACTGCGGTCGGTCATAAGGGTCAGTTCGTCCTTGGCCGAGTTCCGGGAAGCGAGGTACACGTGCTCTGCATGCAAGGGCGCTTGCATGGGTATGAAGGTGTGAGCGCACAGGATGTGGCGCTTCCGATCTGGGCCATGCATGCTGCCGGCATCGATACGCTCGTCACCACTAATGCGGTCGGCGCACTGAATCCGACGTTCAAGATCGGGTCGTTCTGTGTGATGACCGACCATATCAATTTCACGGGGCGCAACCCCGTTGCGCACGTGGAGGGTGATGCGATCGCGCCACGTTTCGTTCCGATGCTGGATGCCCATGACCCCGCGCTCCGCGCACTCTTGCTCGACGTCGCGCATCGTGAAGGTGTCGATGTGAACCAGGGTGTGTACCTTGGTTTGCTCGGTCCTAATTTCGAGACGCCTGCTGAAGTGCGCTTGTTCGCTTCGTGGGGTGCCGACACGGTCGCGATGAGCGTGGTCGAAGAGGTGATCGCTGCTCGTCATGTGGGCATGCGTGTGATGGGGCTCTCGCTCGTCTCGAATATGGCGTGCGGTATCGAAGGTGCTGATCCGAATTCGGATGAGGTCATGGATGTGGCCGAGCAGGTGAAGGATGCGTTCGTGGCGCTCATGAATGGTTTCCTCGTCGATCTGGCTCATGCGGAATAGGGCGTGTTTTGTTCGATAAAGAGCTGCTGCAACTGCCGAAGATCCGATCGACGCTGCTCTGCCTTGCGGTGCTCTCACTGCTCGAGGCATTCTGCATCGTCGGGCAAGCGGTCGGCTTGTCGCGCGCGCTCGTTCATCTATGGCTCGGTGAATCGTTCGCGAGCGTTCTTCTTTCGCTTTCGGTCTTCTCGTGTTCCTTCGTGGCTGTTCGCATCGTCTTGAACACACGCGAGGCGTTCATCAGCACGTATGCGACCAACCGCACGAATGCGATGCGAGGGCGATTGCTCGCTTCTATCTTTCGCACTGGGGCGCCTGTTACCCAGCGCTTTGGAACTGGCTCGACCAGCGCGCTCGTGCTCGATGGTATCGATAAGGTACGCACCTATCTTGAACTCGTGCTACCCAAGCTCGTCAACATGATCGTGCTGCCTGTTGCCTTCGCGATCATGATCGCGCTCGCTGATTGGGTCTCGGGCATCGTCGTCGTTATTCTCTTGCCATCGATGGTGCTGCTCATGGTGTTGATCGGCAAGACCACGGCCGATCGAGGGCGTGAACAGCACGCCAGTTTCAAGGTGATGTCGAATCACTTCATCGATTCCGTTCGCGGTGTTTCGACGCTCGCGACCTTCGCGGTCTCGAAGACCTATGCGCAGCGCGTTTTCACGGTGAGCGAGCGTTTTCGCGAAGCGACCATGCGAACGTTGCGCACGGCAACGCTTTCAGGTTCGGTGCTCGATCTGTTCGCGACGCTCGCTATCGCTGCAGTGTCGATCATGCTCGGTCTGCGCCTCATCGACGGATCGCTCACGCTGTTGCCGGCGCTCTTCGTGCTGATCTTGACCCCCGAGTATTTCAGACCGATCCGCGAATTCGCCTCCGACTACCATGCGTCGCTCGATGGGGTCAATTCGCTTCGATCCGTGAACGAGATCCTTGATGCTACCAGCGCGATGCCGCCGCGATGCTCCATTCCGGTTTGGAATGAGCAGAGCACGCTGCGCATCAGCGATCTTTCGAAGGATCATGCAGGCGTGCCAGCGCTCGAGGATGTTTCTTTCGAGTGCGAAGGTTCGCAGGTCATCGGTGTTATCGGTATGAGCGGCTCAGGCAAGAGCACGCTTCTACGGTTGCTCGCTGGCCTCGATGATCCCTCGTGCGGAACGTTCCGAATCGATGGTGAATGCACGCTCGATACGCTTCGCCATCGCGCGTGGCAGGAGCAGATCGCCTATATCCCGCAAGATCCTTATACCTTCGCGCTTTCGTTGCGTGAGAATCTTACGTTCTACGAGCCGGCTGCGACCGATGAACAGATCAGCCGCGCGCTCAAGATGGTCGGCTTGGAAGGTCTGGTCGACAGCTTGCCGCAGGGTCTCGATACCGTCATCGGCGAAGGCGGCCGAGGGCTTTCAGGAGGCCAAGCGCAGCGCATCGCGCTCGCGCGCGTGGTGTTGGATGCGAAGCGCAAGATCGTGCTCTTCGATGAACCGACCGCGCATTTGGACATCGAGACCGAATATGAATTGAAGTCAGCGATGCTCGAGGTCATGAAGGATAAGCTCGTCATCTTCGCTACCCATCGTCTTCACTGGCTCGATTCGTTCGACCGCGTGCTCGTTCTTGACAGGGGCCACATCGTCGAGACGGGGACGCTCGATGAGCTGCGGGGTTCGGGTGAGCGTTTCGCGCAGCTGATCGGTGCGCTGCGCGGAGGTGATGCGGCATGATCGCGTGGATCAAGGAGAATCTCACCACATCGAAGAAGCTTCTCGCAGCGATCCTTGCGCTCGGTCTTGTCGGCGTGGTGTTCGCGGTCGGGCTCATGTTCGTCGCGGGCTATCTTATCAGCGCTTCGGCGGACAACGCGTTCTCGCTCTTGATGCTCAATATTCCGCTCGCATTCGTGCAGATCTTCGGGCTCGGTAAGCCGATCGCACGCTATTTCGAGCGCCTGAAGAGCCATGATTGGGTGCTTCGTCTCACGTCGAAGCTGCGTTATCGGCTCTTTACAGTGGTTCAGATGCACGAGCGTGACGATCGGAGGTGGAGGACAGGCGAGGTGCTTGGCACGCTGGCGAGCGATATCGAGCACATGCAGAACCTCTACCTGCGCACGGTCTTTCCCGTTCTCATCGCATGGCTTTCGGGGTTGTTGCTCGTCATCATCGCTGGTTGCTTTTCGATCGGCTTGCTCGCTTTCGCGCTCGGTATGCTCGTTCTGCTCTGCGTGGTCATCCCGCTTCTCTCTGCAGCGCTCGCACGCAAACGCATCGAGCGCACGAACGACGATCGCGCGGCTCTTTATGCGACCGTCACCGATCGTGTGCTCGGAGCGCAAGATGTTGCGATCGCGGGTCGTGGCGAGGAGGCGACGCGGCGTTTCGTGCACGAATTTCACGCTCTCAGGACTGAAGAGCGTACGATCGAGCGCGCTGATCGCTGGAGACTGCTGCTCATCCAAGTGCTCTTGTTGGTCGCGCTCCTCTTCATCGTATGGTGGACCACGCAGCGCTTCGGCGGCGTGGCAGGTGGAACAGCGGATTGGATCATCGCTGCAGCGCTCGGGTTCTTCCCACTCATCGAGGTGTTCGCGCCGCTCTCACGCGAATTCGAAGAGGGGATCTCGCACCAAGAATCCATCGAGCGCAGCGCCTCGCGCGGGCTCTTGGATGTCTTACCTCAAGAGGCGATGTCGAATACTGCGCCGATAGCTCCGTTCGATCTGCGCCTGAGCGAGCTTTCGTTCTCTTATGATGATGGTCGACCGGTATTGAGCGATCTTTCTTTCACGATTCCTTATGGACAAAAGGTCGCGATACTGGGCAAGAGCGGCTCGGGCAAGACCACGCTCGCGCGCTTGATGCATGCCGACCTCGATCCCTCGCAAGGTTCGATCGAGTTGGGTGGGGCGCCGCTTCGCGCGCTGCGCAGCAGCATGTGGGATCATATCGGTCTTATCTCACAAGATAGTTACGTTTTCGCGATGAGCATCATGGATAACCTGCGTATTGGGAAAATCGATGTGACCACTGAAGAAGCGTGGCATGCGCTCGAAGCGGTCGGTTTGAGGTCGCATGTCGAGTCGCTTCCTGAAGGGCTCGAGACCATCGCCAGCGAAGCAGGGCTGAATTTCTCGGGTGGTCAGCGTCAGCGCTTGGTGCTCGCGCGTGTGCTCTTGCAAGATCCGCCCATCGTCATCCTTGACGAACCTACGGTCGGACTCGATCCGATCACCGAACAGCGTATCCTCGATGTCGTTCTTGCGTCGTTCGCGCACAAGACGCTCATTATGATCACGCACCATCTGCAAGGCATCGATGCATTCGACCGCGTTCTGTTTCTCGAGGGTGGAACGCTCGTCATGGATGGAGCACCTGCGGTGCTCGGCAATGAAAACGAGCGATATCGAATGCTTCTCGCATTCGATCGCGGTTTGTTCTCGTAGTTCGGCAAAAGAACGCCAGAATTAACCAGGGCGAATCGTTGTGCACGCATCCATGGTGAAGCGTGCTCATGCTGTTCGGGCATCGACTCAAAACATTCGAGGCGACTTGCCGTTCGTACTGAGGTAATTCGTTGTCGCAGTGCGGCAACATGAAGAAGGGAAGGGGTGATTTGTATGGATTTCCTATCTGATCCGGTCATACTGGCGCGCATCCAATTCGCGTTCACCGCTATGTACCATTTCTTGCTCGTACCCGTTTCCATCGGCCTGGGCTTGATCGTGGCCATATATGAAACCCGCTATTACAAATCCGGGAAGGAAGAGGATGCTGCGGCGTCAAGATTTTGGATCAAGATCTTCACCGCAACATTCGCGTTAGGTGTTGCGACTGGTATCACCATGGAGTTCTCGTTCGGCACGAACTGGGCGGATTACTCCCGTTTCGTCGGCGATATCTTCGGTGCGCCGCTGGCCGCAGAAGCGCTGCTAGCTTTCTTCCTCGAGTCGACGTTCTTGGGCGTGCTCATCTTCGGGCGCAAGCACGTGGGCAAGAAGTTCTATCTGGTTTCGGCATGGCTCGTGTTCATCGGCTCAGCGTTCTCCGCGCTGTGGATCATCATCGCGAACTCCTGGATGCAGACGCCTGCAGGTGCAGAGCTCTCCGATACGGGTACGCAGGCCGTGCTCACGAACTTCTTCGCTGCGGCGTTCAATCCTTCTACGCTCATTCGCTATTCGCACGTCATCTGCGCGGTGCTCATCATGGGTGCTTTCATCGCGATGGCGGTCGCAGCGTGGTACATGCATAAGAAGCAGCATGGCGCGTTCGCGCTACGCGCGATGAAGATCGGCGCTGTCGTGGCTACGGTCAGCTGCGTCGCGATGCTCGTCACAGCGCATTCTTCTGCGGTCGTCGTTTCCGAAGAGCAGCCGACCAAGTTCGCCATGATGGAAGGCATGTACGAAGACGAGGTTCCGCCGCTCTACGGCCTCGGTTGGGTCGATGAAGAGAACCAGGAAGTGCTCGCTCCCTTCGATATTCCGGGTGGCACGAGCTTCCTCGCGAATGGCACGTGGGATACTGAATATCAGGGTCTGAACAGCCTCGCTGAGACTGAGGAATACGGCGCGATCGATCCGGAAACCATGCCGGTGAACCTCGTGTTCCAGAGTTATCACCTCATGGTAGCGATGTTCGGCCTCATGGCGCTCACGCTCTTGCTCGCGCTCATCTTCACGTTCAAGAAGGGCTCTAGCATCACGAAGAAGAAGTGGCTCCAGTGGCTCATCATCATCTCGCCCATCTTCGCGGTCCTCGCGATCCAAGCTGGTTGGGCAACTGCTGAATTCGGTCGTCAGCCCTGGGTGGTCTATCCCTCGGTCACCGGCCCTGAAGGCGTCGAGTTGCTCACGGCCGATGGTATCTCGCTCGCGGTCTCTGGTCCCGAGCTCATCGCCACGATCGTGTTGTTCGTTCTCATCTATCTGGTGCTCATCATCGCGTGGGCGCGCATCGTCGCGCGCTTCATCAAGCAGGGTCCCGTCGTCGATGCTGCGAAGGCGAGCGCTGATGCTTCGGCTTCGTTCATGACCTCGGACGCGGTTTCGCTGCCAAGCGACTCGGATAGCAAGCAGGCAGATTCGTCTGCGCAGACCAAGGAAGGAGAGTAGTCATGGATATCACCATTCTCCAAGGACTTTGGTTCTTCCTTATCGCGGTGCTCATCGCGGTGTATTTCATGCTCGATGGTTTCGACCTGGGTATCGGCGTGCTCTATCCCATCCTCGGCAAGAACGAGGAAGAGAAGGCGGTCCTGCGTCGCAGCATCGGACCGGTGTGGGATGGTAATGAAGTTTGGTTGCTCACTGCAGGTGGTGCGCTCTTCGCAGCGTTCCCGCTCGCGTATGCCACCACGTTCTCGGGATTCTATCTCGCGGTCATGCTCGTGCTATTCGGTCTCATCGTTCGTGCGGTCTCGCTCGAGTATCGCGCGCACGATGGTTCGTGGAAGAAGCTATGGGACTGGTGCTTCACCATCGGCTCGCTGCTTCCGGCACTGCTCTTCGGTGTGGCGATCGGTTGCATCTACCAAGGCATCCCGATGACAGCGAACGGAGACTATTCCGGTATTCCGCTGCTCGGTCTCATCACCCCGTTCACGCTGCTCTGTGGCGTGATGGGCTTGGTGCTCTGCATCTCTCAGGGTATTTCTTGGGAATGTGCGAAAGCACCGCTCGGCAGCGACCTGTATGACCGTTGCGTGAAGCTGCGTCCTATCTGGCAGATCGTGTCACTCGTGGTGTTCATCGTGCTCACCATCGTCGCGCTCGCGGTTATCCAGCCGCAGATGCACGACGCGCTCGGTTGGGTTCGCATCCTGCTCGCGATCTTGGTGGCTGCGCTCATCATCGTGGCGTGGTTCGTTGGCAAGCAGAAGAAGGATACGCTTTCCTTCATCATTCAGTGTGCGGCCATTTTCATGTTCATCATGCTGTTCGCGTGCTCTATGTTCCCGAACTTGGTCGTCGCATCGCCCGATAGCGTCGGCGCGACCATCACCGCTATGAACGCAGCATCCTCCGAGCTCACGCTTGCTTGGATGACGGGTATCACCTGCGTAGGCTTGCCGCTCGTGCTGCTCTACCATGTGCTCGTCTATCGCTCGTTCCGTGGGCGTGTCAGTACGGATGACCTGGACTACTAGGTCCACGTCTCGTTCGAGCTGGTTGTCTTGAGTCCGACCATGTAAGCATGTTTGCTGGTCGTGATCGGACCAACTGCGATTCCGGTGACCGCGACCGGGCTAGGTGCAGCTTTGTTTATCGTTACCGAGCTAGTTGCAGTTTTGTTTACTGCGATCGAATTTGCTGTAGGTTTGTTCACCGCGCGTGAGTTGCAGTTGGGCTTACTGTGAGCAAAGCTCGCTCAGTATCAAAGAAGAGGCCGCATTGCGGCCTCTTCTTTCTGTCTTTCTTCTGCTTCTGTCTTGTTTTTACGTGCATGCTCATGTTCTGCGCATGAGCATGACATACTGCACGCGTGGGTGTTAGTATGCGCGGTACGTTCGTGCGAATGATGTAGATGATCCCGATCGGGCTGCGAACGTTGTTTTGCAGCAAAATCGCCAAAAACTGCAAGAGAGTTGCGTTTGTATGCACATTTAGTCATTGAAAAGTCGTCAAATGTGTATACAAACGTAAATTTGCAGCAAAGACGATGCAATTGTCATCTAAAACGTCTCGATTTCGCCTAAAACGTGCATACAAACGCAAATCTGCTGCACAAAATCGAGTTTTCACTGCAAAGAGAGTGCCAACGTACGTCCATTACGCAAGCTGCAGGAGAACCGGCAAACATGCACGCTGCAGAGAACCAGCAAACGCACAAGCCGCAGGAGAGCCTGCAAACATGCAAGCTGCGGGAGAACTGGCAAACATGCGAGCTGCAGGGCGCAAGGCCCATAACGAAGTTGAGCTCGGGGCGTGGCTAGTAAAACTTGCGGTTGAAAGTTCATCCATGAGCGTTATAATCGAATAACTTGAAAAGCGTTGATGAGGAAAAGTAGGGACGAATCCTTCTTCAGAGAGCTAACGGTCGCTGGAAGTTAGCGGAGGACGGTCTGAAAGGCACCTCGGAGCTGTTCATCTGAAATCTTCTCATGTGTTTGGGACGATCTCCTAAACAGTGAAAAGTCAGTAAGTTGAATCGGAGCCAATCCGCATTTGGTATGCATGAGGGAACACCTCCTGCACAACTCTTCTTCTTTGGTCCTGATGCAACTTGCTGCACAGGATTTTTTATTTTAGAAAGAAGGAGTGATGCCCATGCGGAGCGATTCGATCAAAGAAGGTCTGGCCCGCGCGCCTCACCGCAGCTTGCTCAAAGCTGACGGCTTTACCGACGAGGAACTCGAACGTCCTCTCGTCGCCGTCGTTTCCTCTCAGAACGAGATCATCCCTGGTCATATCCACTTGCAGACCATCGCCGACGCAGTGAAGGCTGGTGTTCGCATGGCGGGCGGCACGCCTGTCCAGATGACCACCATCGGCGTATGCGACGGCATCGCGATGAATCATGAGGGCATGCGCTATTCGCTCACCAGCCGCGAGGTCATCGCGGACTCGGTCGAGTGTGCGGTGCAAGGCCACCAGTTCGACGCGATGGTGCTCATTCCGAGTTGCGACAAGGTCGTGCCGGGCATGCTCATCGCGGCATGTCGCCTGAACATCCCGACCATCCTCATCTCTGGCGGCCCGATGTTGGCTGGCGAAGACAAGCAAGGCTGTCAGACCGACCTCAACACGCTCTTCGACGCGGTCGGCCAGGTGACGGCGGGCACGATGGATGAATCAGAACTGAAGTTCTTCGAGGACACGGCTTGCCCGACCTGCGGTAGCTGCTCGGGCATGTTCACCGCTAACTCCATCGCATGCCTCTCCGAAGGCCTTGGCATCGCGCTTCCTGGAAACGGCACCATTCCTGCGGTCTATTCCGAGCGCGTGCGCCTCGCGAAGCATGCGGGCATGAAGATCATGGAGCTGCTTGAGAAGGATATCAAGGCGCTCGACATCATCAACGCCGCAGCCATCCACAACGGCATGGCGCTCGACATGGCATTTGGCGGCTCCACCAACACGATGCTGCACCTCACCGCCATCTCGCACGCGGCTGGTTGCCCGGTCACCTTGGAAGATTGGGACAAGATCTGCTCGCAGATCCCGAACATCACGCGCATCGCACCCGCGAGCTCGCTGCATATCCAAGACCTGAACAAGGTCGGCGGCGTTTCGGCTATCGTGGGCGAGCTCGGTCGCGCTGGCTTGCTCGACGAATCGGCGCTCACCTGCCATGGCACGATGAAGGGATGGATCGCATCTTGTCCAGTGGTCGACGGGGAAGTGGTTCGCACGATCGAGAACGCGTATGCGCCCGTCGGCGGTCTGCGCGTCATGCAAGGCAATCTCGCGCCGAACTACGGTGTGGTCAAGCAGTCTGCCGTGGCTGATGACATGCGACAGCATCGCGGTCCTGCGCGCGTGTTCGAATCCGAAGAGGAAGCATGTGAAGCTATCTTCGGCGGCAAGATCAACGCAGGCGACGTGGTGGTCATTCGCTACGAAGGTCCTGCTGGCGGCCCAGGCATGCGCGAGATGCTCACGCCTACCTCTGCAATCTGCGGCATGGGGCTCGATCGCGACGTCGCGCTCATCACCGATGGACGCTTCTCGGGTGCCACGAAGGGCCCGGCTATCGGACATGTGAGCCCCGAAGCATACGCCGGCGGCCCGATCGCGCTCGTGCATGAAGGTGACATCATCGACATCGATATCGACAAAGGTACGATGACGCTTGAAGTTTCCGATGAAGAACTCGAACAGCGCCGCAAGGATTGGGTCAAACCTGATCCCAAGTACACCACGGGCGTGCTCTCACGTTACGCGAAACTGGTTTCCAGTGCCGATAAGGGGGCATATTTCGGATGATCATCGACAACGAATACGAAAAGCAACACGACCTCGGCCCTTATACCGACAAGCAGGGCACCACGATGACCGGCGCGCAAGCCATCATCGCGTCGCTCGAGGCTGAAGGGGTCGACACGGTCTTCGGCTATCCCGGAGGCCAGGCTATCAAGATCTACGACGCGCTCTACGATTCCACGAAGATTCGTCACGTCCTGGCTCGCCACGAGCAGGGCGCTGCGCACGAAGCTGACGGCTATGCGCGCGCGACGGGCAAGACGGGTGTGTGTATCGTCACCAGTGGCCCGGGCGCCACGAACACGGTCACGGGCATCGCGACCGCCTATATGGATAGCGTGCCCATGGTCGTCATCACCGGCCAGGTCCCGCGCAGCGTCATCGGCACCGACGCATTCCAGGAATCCGACATCGTCGGCATCACCATGCCGGTGGTCAAGCATAGCTACTTGCTGCAGGACATCAACGAGCTCACGAACACCTTCCGCGAGGCGTTCTACATCGCCAATTCCGGCCGTCCCGGTCCGGTCCTGATCGACATCCCTTCCGACCTGTGCGGCATGGAGATGGTGTTCGATTACCCCGCTGACGTGCAGCTTCCTTCCTACAGGCCGACGGTGAAGGGCAACGCGCGCCAGATTCGCCAGGCGGTCGACATGATCAAGAGCGCGAAGCGGCCGGTCCTCTACGTGGGCGGCGGCATCATCGCATCGCATTCCGAAGATGAACTGCTCGCGGTGGCTGAAGCGCTGCAGGTACCGGTCGTCACGACGCTCATGGCGAAGGGCGCCTTCCCAGCATCCCATCCGCTCAACATGGGCCACGTGGGCATGCATGGTTCCTACTATGCGAACAACGCCATCACGAATGCCGACCTGCTCATCGCCATCGGCGCACGTTTCTCAGATCGTGTGACGGGCAAGCTCGTCGAGTTCGCGCCCGAAGCTAAGGTCATTCATGTGGATATCGACCCAGCGGAGATCGGCAAGAACCGCCTTCCGCAGATCCCGGTCGTAGGTGATGCGAAGGTCGTTCTAGCGGGCATGCAGGAACTGATCGAGCAGGATGGCGGCCTCGAGCCTATCACGGGCGAGTGGGTGGCAACGCTCACGGAATGGAAGGAGAATCATCCCTTCTACAGCCCGGGCGTCGCGACCGAGAACGGTACCATCTCACCCGAAGGTGCGCTCGATCTGCTCTCGGAGATGCTCGACCCCAAGGAAAGCGTGGTCACCACGGAAGTCGGCCAGCATCAGATGTGGGCGGTCCAGCATATCGATCGCGACATCCCGCGTTCGTTCCTTTCGAGCGGCGGTCTTGGCACGATGGGTTTCGGTTTCCCTGCAGCTATCGGTGCGAAGGTCGGCTGCCCCGACAAAGAGGTCGTCTGCATCGCGGGCGATGGTTCATTCCAGATGAACATCCAGGAGATGGCCACCGCTGCGTTCAACGATATCAATGTGAAGGTGTTGCTCATGAATAACTCCGTGTTGGGCATGGTGCATCAGTGGCAGAACCTCTTCTACGACAATCGCTTCAGTGAGACGATCCTGCCTGACCTGCCCGATTTCGTGAAGGTCGCCGAAGCTTACAACTGGCAGGCTGAACGCGTCGAGAAGCCCGAAGAGCTGGAAGGCGCGCTCAAGCGCCTCATCGAGGCCGATCGTCCAGCTCTGCTCGACATGCGCATCGACAGTTCTGAAAACGTATTCCCGATGGTCCCCGCAGGCGCACCGCTCTCGGAGATGATCGGCGTCATCAAGGTCGGCCCCAATGGCGAGCTGATCGACGAGCGCAAGGAGGCGAACTAATCATGAGACATGTCCTTTCGGTGCTCGTAGAGAACAAGTCCGGTGTGCTGAGCCGTGTGGCGGGCCTCATCTCTCGTCGTGGCTTCAATATCGAGAGTCTCTCGGTAGGTCCGACGGAAGACCCCACCATGTCCCGCATCACCATCACGATGGAAGCGGACGACATCGCTTACGAGCAGATCACCAAGCAGCTGCATAAGCTCATCTCGGTCCACAAGATCACCGACCTCACGCAAAGCGAGGCCATCGAACGCGAGCTCGTGCTCTTCAAGGTGCACGCTGCGCCCGAGAAGCGCAACGAGGTCATCGAGATCGCGAACATCTTCCGCGGTAAGGTCGTCGACGTGGGCAAGTCTTCGCTCACCATCGAAGTGACCGGAACCGACGACAAGCTCAAAGGTCTCGAAGACCTGCTTCGCGCTTACGGCATCAAAGAGATCATCCGTACGGGTCTCATCGCGATGTCGCGCGGTTCGAAGGTGAGTTGATACTATAATGGTTCGTACGCTGTCGCTCGCGACCGCGTGCTCCATATACAGGAAACATCAGTCATTAGAAGAAGGGAAAGAACATGGCTGTAACTATCTATCATGAGCAGGATGCCAATCCCGATCTGATCCAGGGCAAGAAGATCGCCGTCATCGGCTACGGCTCTCAGGGTCATGCGCATGCGCTGAATCTCAAGGATTCGGGCTGCGACGTTCGCGTTGGTCTTCGCGAAGGTTCGAAATCGTGGACAGACGCTGAAGAAGCAGGTCTGAAGGTCATGACCGTTGCTGACGCAGCAAAAGAGGCAGACCTCATCATGATCCTCGCTCCCGACGAGAAGCAGGCAGAGATCTACGAAGAGAACATCGCTCCTAACCTCAACCCGGGCGACACCCTCGCGTTCGCTCATGGCTTCAACATCCACTACGACTTCATCGAGCCTCCTGCGGATGTCGACGTCATCATGATCGCCCCTAAGAGCCCTGGTCACATGGTTCGTCGCGTCTACACCGAGGGTGCGGGCGTTCCTTGTCTCATCTGCGTCGAGCAGGACGCTTCCGGTCAGGCGAAGGACGTTGCTCTTTCCTACGCATGGGGCATCGGCGGTGCGCGCGCAGGCGTCATCGAGACCACGTTCAAGAACGAGACCGAGACCGACCTCTTCGGCGAGCAGGCAGTTCTTTGCGGCGGCCTCACTTCGCTCATCCAGGCTGGCTTCGATACGCTGGTCGAGGCAGGCTATCCGCCCGAGATGGCATACTTCGAGTGCTTCCATGAGGTCAAGCTCATCGTCGACCTCATGTACGAAGGCGGCATGAAGAAGATGCGCGAGTCCATCTCCAACACCGCCGAATATGGCGATTACTATGCAGGCCACCAGGTCATCACCGAAGCTTCTAAGGAAGCCATGAAGAAGATCCTCGGCCGCATCCAGGATGGTTCGTTCGCTAACGAATTCATGGATGATGCGCGTAACGGCCAGAAGTGGCTCCTCGAGCAGCGCGAGGCGGAGAACGCTTCCCAGATCGAGCAGGTCGGCGAAGGTATCCGCAGCATGTTCAGCTGGATCCAGAAGTAACTCATTTCTGCATACCACGAACTCAAGAGGCTCGGCGCATCGCGTCGGGCCTCTTTCGTTTCGACTCGCTGCTCAAGGCTCGAGCTCCGGCGTCGCTTCAGTCGAACTAACTTCGCTTTGGCCAAGTCGCTCTCGTCCTTGAACACCGAGTCGAAACACACCTCGACGAGCCGATCGCGGATAGGGGGCTTGGCGATGTGCTCGGAAAGCAATATTCGAAGATAGAGTTCGATCTTATGATCGAACTCGTGTAAAAGAAACTGAAGCAGCGACCGCATGAGGGCCGAAGGCACGAACAGGGAAGCGGGCAACATCGCCAAGCCCCCTGTCTGTGATCGGACGAGCGACGCTGTCTCGCGAGCATCCCCAGTTTCCGCTGGATGTTTTGCTATGATTGAAAAAGCTGAACACAGGCACGACGAATGAGGAGTCTGCATGGCGGAGAAGATCTTGATCACCGATGAGATCGTTCCTGAGGGGATCGATCTTTTGAAAGAGAAGGGCTATCAGGTCGATTGCGAGTACGACCTTTCTCATGATGAGCTGCTCGACATCATCAAGGATTATGATGCGCTCATCGTTCGGTCTGCGACCAAGGTCGATCGCAGCGTGTTCGAGGTCGCGAAGAAGCTGCGCGTGATCGGACGAGCAGGCGTCGGCGTCGACAACATCGATATCGAAGCCGCGAACGCCTACGGTGTGATCGTATGCAACGCTCCCGTATCCAATACCGTTTCTGCAGCGGAACACGCGTTCGCGCTCATGCTCTCTGCAGCGCGCAACGTTGCAGCGGCTGATGCCTGCATGAAGCAGGGTGGGTGGAACCGTCGTGAATTCTATGGCACTGAACTCTACCAAAAGACGCTCGCCGTCTTCGGGCTCGGTCGCATTGGTGGCCTGGTCGCCGAGCGCGCCCGTGCCTTCGGCATGCATCTGATCGGCTACGACCCATACTGTTCGCGCGAGCGTGCTGTCCAGCTTGGCGTGACGCTCTACGATTCCGTGGAAGACGTTCTTCCGCGCGCAGATTTCATCACGGTGCATCTCCCCGCGACCGACGAGACGCTCGGCATGTTCGGTCCCGAAGAATTCGCGCTCATGAAAGATGGCGTCATCCTCGTGAACGGCGCGCGCGGCGGCATCTATGACATCAAAGCGCTCTCCGATTTCATCGCTGCAGGCAAAGTGGCAGCATGCGGCATCGACGTGTGGGAAGAGCAGCCGTGCTACGAAAGCCCGCTGCACGAATTCAGCCAGGCCACGCTCACGCCTCATGTCGGCTCGCTCACGTACGAGGCGCAATACCGTGCGGGCACGCAGATCGCCGAATACGTGGCTGACGGCCTTGAAGGTTCCGTGGTCGCTACTGCGGTGAACATCGCTTCGGTCTCGAGCGATGAAATGGAATTGCTGGCGCCTTATGTTCCGGTTTGCAAGATGTTGGGCAGCATGCTCTCGCAGATGAATAAAGGGGAGCTTCCCGCGGTCCTTTCACTCACTACCACAGGGGTCTTGGCGGGGCTCGATTCGCGTCTTTTAGTTGCAAGCGCCCTTGATGGATTCCTTTCGAAAAAGAAGAGCGTGCGCGTCACGCCTACTAATGTCGACACCATCGCGCAGCGTCACGGCATTCGCATCGAAACCCACTCTCAAGTCGAAGAGAACTCGTATACGGGTACGGCTCGGCTCTCAGTCGATGGCAAGACCTTGATCGGCACGCTGCGTGGTCTCACGCAAACACCGCGCATCGTTTCTTTCTTGGATTATCAATGCGATATCACTCCGGGCGAGCATTTCCTCGTCATGAAATATGCGGATCGACCCGGCCGTGTCGGCAGTATCGGTACGATCTTGGGCGATGCGAACATCAACATCACCACCATGCAGGTCTCCGACAGCGAAGACTCCGATCTGGCGTGTGTGTTCATGAATATCGAATCCGATCTTTCCGACGATGTGATCGAGCGACTCAAAGCAGCAACTGACCTGCAAGAATTGTGGGTGTTGAACCTGTAGAACGGCCAGATACTGCTGCGGTCTGTTCGCGCGAATCGCGTACGCGGCAAGAATGCAATTTGCCCCTTATGTGACGAAGGTGTCCGTATCCGTATTTTCGCGATTTCTCTCACGCAGCGCTCGCGGTGCTGTGCTATACTTCAACAGTCTGCCTAGACGGGCAGATCGTTTGTATTGGACCTGCGAGACATGTTTGTTGTAAGCGTCCGCTTCGGGCGCGACATACATGGTAAATGTAACTGCAATCATGAGCAAAGGTCCCCGTATTCGAAAGGGGTCCGTTTTGACCGAAATTAAGAACACGTCCGTTATTGAATTCGAAGACATTTCAGAAGATGAAATGAACAAGATGATCGATGGAACGCTGACCGAGTTCGACGAAGGCGATCTCATCGATGGTACCGTAGTCAAGATCGAGCATGATGAAGTGCTCGTCGACATCGGATTCAAGAGCGAAGGTGTCATTCCTGCTCGTGAACTTTCCATCCGTAAAGATGCCGATCCTTCCGAGGTCGTTGAACTGGGCGATCGCCTCGAGGCGCTCGTACTCCAGAAGGAAGACAAGGACGGCCGTCTCATCCTCTCCAAGAAGCGCGCAGAATACGAACGCGCTTGGATCCAGGTCGAAGACAAATTCAAGGCTGGCGAAGTCGTTACGGGCGAGGTCATCGAAGTCGTCAAGGGCGGCCTCATCCTCGACATCGGCTTGCGTGGCTTCCTGCCTGCATCTTTGGTCGATCTTCGTCGTGTCAAGGATCTCACCGCATATCTGGGTACCGAGATCGAAGCCCGCGTTATCGAGATGGACCGCAATCGCAATAACGTCGTGCTCTCTCGTCGCGTTCTTCTCGAAGAAGGCCGCAAGAACGAGCGCGCAGAGATCCTCGAGAAGCTCTCGAAGGGCATGCGCCTCAAGGGCACCGTTTCCTCCATCGTCGATTTCGGCGCATTCGTCGATCTTGGTGGTATCGACGGTCTCATCCATATCTCCGAGCTCTCTTGGAGCCACGTCAACCATCCTTCCGAGGTCGTCAAGGTCAACGAAGAGGTCGAGGTCGAGGTTCTCGATGTCGATCTGCAGCGTGAGCGTATCTCCCTCGGTCTCAAGCAGACCACGGAAGATCCGTGGATCAAGCTCGTTGAGGTCTATCCGGTCGACACCATCGTCGATGGTCGCGTAACGAAGATCGTTCCGTTCGGCGCGTTCATCGAACTGGGCGACAACGTCGAAGGCCTCGTTCACATCTCCGAGATGGCTATGAAGCACATCGACTCCCCGAACCAGGTCGTCAGCGTGGGCGACGAGGTCAAGGTCAAGGTCATGGACGTGAACACCGACCGTCGTCGTATCTCCCTCTCCATGAAGGCTGCAGCTGAAGATCTTGGCATCGAGATCGATGTTGACGAGCCAGAGCCGAAGGAAGAAGCGCAAGACGCTGAATAGTGCTCGCGCACATATCGCTTTAGGTTTGAGCGGCGGGGTCGATAGTGCGACCTCAGCCGCTCTTCTTTTATCGCAAGGTTATCGAGTGACAGGGGTCACGTGCCTCTTTCAGGATGGACCGGCTACTGACGCGACGATCGAAGCTGCCGGAGCGGTCTGTCAACACCTTGGCATCGATCATGTGATCTATGAAGTGCAAGAGGTGTTCGATCGTAACGTCATCCAGCCGTTCATCCAAGATTGCGTAGCAGGGCTCACGCCTGCACCATGCGTCACCTGTAATCGCTACTGCAAGATCCCCGTGCTCTGCTTGGCTGCTGATGAGCTTGGGTGCGATAAGATCGCGACGGGGCATTATGCTCGCGTGGTGGAGGATCTGGATACGGGACGCTTCGCGCTCAAACGTGCGCTCGATGAATCGAAGGACCAGACTTACATGCTCAGCTTGCTCACGCAAGAGCAGCTCTCACGGCTCGTCTTGCCGCTGGGTGGATACACGAAGCCCGAGGTTCGCCATTACGCTGAAGAGCAAGGCATACCGGTCGCTCATCGACCAGAGAGTCAGGATCTATGCTTCGTCGAGGGTGATTATCGCGATTTTCTCGCGCAGGAAGGCGTCGAGGATGTTCCTGGTGAGATCATCACGCCTGATGGTGAACGCGTGGGAACGCATGCGGGTCTTCATCGCTATACGTTCGGACAGCGCAAAGGCTTGGGTGTGGCGATGGGGGAGCCGTACTTCGTCGTCGGCAAGGATGCGCAGGCCAACACAGTCACTATCGCGCCGAAAGAACGGACGCTCATCAAGGCGGTCGAGGTGGCCGATCTCAATTGGATGCTCGAGTCTCCTGTGGAGCCTTGCATGGTGAAGATCCGGTATCGATCGAAACCTGCACTCGCACACGTCCATCCCTTGCCCGATCAGCGCGTTCGCGTTGAGTTCAAAGAGCCTCAGTCGCTCACGGCACCGGGTCAATGTTGTGCATTCTATAGTGGCAGCGTGCTTCTTGGCGGCGGCATCATTGACAAGGTCATCTTTTCGGAATAATCTGAATTCAAACGGGAACAAATGTTCGTTTTCTTGAAGGGGATACCAGAACATGGCGAAGAGGATATTCATAACAGGAGGCATCGGTTCGGGTAAGTCGACCCTGCTCGACTTCTTAGCATCACAGGGGGTCGCTGCGGTCGAGGCGGATAAAGTAGGTCACCAGGTTCTCACGTTTCCCGACACGAAAGCTGAACTGGCAGAGAAGTTCGGAGCCGATATCTTCGATGATCAAGGGGAAGTGGTGCGCTCGGCGCTCGCGGCGAAGGCATTCGTCTCTCCTGAGAAGACCGCACTGCTCGATTCAGTCACGCAGAAACGCGTCTACGCGGAATCGTTGCGTCAGCTCGACGAACTTGCGAAGACGCACGATGTCGTCGCGCTCGAGATGGCTATATTGGATGGTCGTGACGATTTCTATAAGAATGCCGATGTGGTGGTAGCGCTCGTTACGTCTCCTGAAGTTCGCATCCAGCGCCTCGTCCAGCGTGGCCTCACGGAAGAAGACGCGCGCAATCGTCTGAAGAACCAGGTCCCCGATGAAAAGCGCATCGCCATATCCGACGTGGTCCTCACGAACGACGGTACGCTCGACGAATTCATGCACGAGATAGAACAGTGGTGGGCGCAGTTCGAGAGCGAGCAGGCATCATGAGTCATCTCGCCAGCCTTGAAGGAGCCTCCATGGAGGGCAAGCTGCCCGTTACGCGTCTCGCTACTCAGCCATTCGAGGTCGTTTCCGATTTTGAACCTGCAGGCGATCAGCCGGAGGCTATCGCGCAGATCGCAGCGAACATCGAAGCGGGCATGCGCTATCAGACGCTGCTCGGTGTGACCGGCTCCGGCAAGACCTATACGGTCGCGAAGACCATCGAGGCCATTCAGCGACCTACGCTCATCCTCGCTCCTAACAAGACGCTCGCCGCTCAGCTCGCAGCGGAGCTTCGGGAGTTTTTCCCAAATAACGCAGTGGTCTATTTCGTTTCCTATTACGACTACTACCAGCCCGAAGCGTACGTTCCTACTACTGACACCTTCATCGAGAAGGATGCATCCATCAATGAAGAGGTTGAAAAGCTGCGTCATGCCGCAACAGCGGCACTGCTCTCTCGTCGCGATGTGATCGTAGTGGCGTCGGTCTCGTGCATCTATGGTATCGGTTCTCCAGCTGAATACGCAGGTATGGCGGTCTTTCTCGATAAGGAGATCGAGCAGGATCGAGACGAGCTCATCTTGAAGCTCATCGACATCCAGTACGATCGAAACGATTACGATCTGCAACGTGGCACGTTTCGCGTGCGTGGCGATTCGCTCGACATCTATCCGCCGTATTCGGACAATCCGCTCCGTGTTGAGTTCTGGGGCGACGAGATCGAGACCATCGCGGAAGTCGATAAGGTAACGGGTGAGGTCATCACTGAATTCGAAGCGCTTCCGATCTGGCCTGCTACGCATTACGTCGCATCGCGTCCTGCGCTCGAACGCGCGCTCGACACCATCCGCACCGAACTGCAGCAACGCTTGCAAGAATTCAAGAAGGAAGGCAAGCTGCTCGAAGCGCAGCGCCTCGAGATGCGCACGACCTACGATCTTGAGATGATCGAGACGATGGGTTTCTGCTCGGGCATCGAGAATTACTCGCGTCATCTGGACGGTCGCGCGCCCGGCGTGCCGCCCTATACGCTCATCGATTACTTCCCGGACGATTTCGTCTGCTTCATCGACGAAAGTCATGTTACGGTGCCGCAGGTGCGCGGTATGTATGAAGGCGACCGTTCTCGTAAGATCACGCTGGCAGAACATGGCTTCCGTTTGCCTTCGTGTCTCGATAACCGTCCGCTCCGTTTCGACGAATTCGAGGAACGCATCCCTCAATTCGTCTATACGTCCGCGACGCCGGGCGATTATGAGGAGCGCGTGAGCGAAGCGGTCACGGAGCAGATCATCCGTCCGACCGGCTTGCTCGATCCGAAGATCACGGTCAAGCCTACCAAATCCCAGATCGATGACATCATCGACGAAGCGAAGATCCGCGTGGCGAAGAAGGAGCGTGTGCTCATCACCACGCTCACGAAGCGCATGGCTGAAGACCTGACCGAGTACTTGCTCGACCAAGGGGTCAAGGCGCGTTACATGCACTCTGATATCGGCACTATCGAACGTGTCGAGATCCTGCGTGACCTGCGCCTGGGTGAATTCGACGTGCTCGTGGGTATCAACCTTCTGCGCGAGGGCCTCGATCTTCCCGAGGTGTCGCTCGTCGCTATTCTTGATGCGGATAAAGAAGGTTTCTTGAGGAACCATCGTTCCCTCATCCAGACGATCGGACGTGCAGCGCGTAATGCTGAAGGCGAGGTCATCATGTATGCTGACGTGATGACCGACTCGATGAGTCGTGCGATCAAGGAGACCGAACGTAGGCGCAAGCTCCAGATCGAATTCAACGAAGAGCACGGCATCACGCCGACCACGATTCGCAAGGGCATCAACGACATCACCGACCATATGGGCGGCGATGAAGATATGTCTGCGGACGAGGTTAATCGAGAGCTTGCGAATCTTTCGCGTGGTGAAGTGATGCGCGTCATCTCCGACATGGAGACCGAGATGATCGCGGCATCGCAGGCGATGGACTTCGAGAAGGCTGCTACCTTGCGTGATGAGATCGTGTCGCTGCGCATTCAGCTGGAAGGTAAGTCGGAATCTGATGTTATGGGCGAACTGAAGAAGACTGCGCGCAAAGGCTCAGCCTACGGACATCGCAAGCGCTGATCGTTCGGTTGATCATCCTAGAAATGACCAGTGAACAGGAACTTCAGGCGCTTCCAGAAGCTTGGCTTCTTCGGTAGCTCGATCAGTTGGATCTCGACCGTGGGGGGCTCGTCCTCGTGCGGAATGATCTCTACATCGTCTGGCTTGATGACGGTCGCATTGTCCTTTTCTTCGGCTTCCTGCTGGCTCGCTTCGGCCGCTTCGGTGGACTCCTTGACTTCTTCCGCATCGGAGATCGTTCGATCGGTGGTGCTTTCAGCACCTGCGAGCGTGGTCAAGCTCTCCTTCGCTTCCTTCGAATCCTTGTCGATCTTCTTGCTCGCGATACCCTTGCCGAGATTGAGGCTCACTTCTTCAGGAGCGATATCGGCTTTATCCTCAGCGAATGCTTCGGTGTCGGTCGCCACGCGCAGCTGCGCATCTGAGGCAAGACGCGAACTGATACGCGTTGCCTTCTCAGCGACCGCGGCAGTGCGATCAAGATCGATGGAGGCTCCCGTCTTATCGCCATGAGATAGCTTCTCGACCTCAGCTTTGCCATCTTCGAGCGGCGCGGAGATGGTTTCGATGTCGATCGATTCAGGAGCTTTGCTCGTGACGACCCCCGGATCGCCTTCCTGAAGCGGCACTGCGATGGGGTATGGCACTTCGAGCACGCGGTTATCCATCACGTTTCCCTCGACATCTTCACGAGCGGAGCGTGCGGGCTCTTCGATGATGTGATTGATGTGCGCACGAGCTGCTCGTGCGATCGAATCTTCTTCGTTCAAGATGATGGACTCTTCGTAGTCGACCTCGGCCTTGTGGATGAGGAAAGCCTGGGAATCGAACGACTCGATCCGTCCCGTCGAAGTCTCTTCAGCGAAATACTCGAGCGGCGTGTATTCGAGATTGCTCTCGAGCATGCGCAGCTTAGCGGTGTCTGAAAGGGAGACATCCAAGTAATCGAGCACGATGTTCTTAAGATCCTGGTCGAGGACCGGCCAGGCGATCTCGACGCGCTTGTCCATGTTGCGCGTCATGAGGTCTGCGCTGGAAAGGTAGATCTCCATGTCTTCAGCCACGCCGAAACCGTAGATGCGGCTGTGTTCGAGCAGACGCCCGACGATCGAGACCACCTCGACATTATCCGTATAACCCTTTATGCCGGGAACGATGCACGAGATACCGCGCACGAACAGTGTCGTATGAACGCCCGCCTGCGACGCCTCGACGATCTTATCGATGGTGTCCTTATCGGTGATGGAGTTCGTCTTGAAGACAAGACCATTCGGTAGACCATCCTTAGCACGCTGGATCTGCTCGTCGATCTTGTCGAGGATCATCGGCTTGATCTGGAGCGGCGCTACCGAAAGCGTGGTGTAGTTCGTGGAGATGTTCTCCAGGCTCATGTTCTTGAAGAACTCCGCTGCATCCTTGCCGATCTTCGGGTCGCTGGTCATGAACGAGAAGTCGGTGTAGAGCTTCGAGGTCTTTTCGTTGTAATTGCCCGTGCCGAGCTGAGTGATGCGCTGTAGGCCAGAATCGGTCGTGCGCGTGATGACGCAGATCTTCGAGTGGACCTTGTAATCGCGGAAACCGTAGATGACATGCGCACCAGCCTGTTCGAAGCGCTGCGACCATTCGATGTTGTTCGATTCATCGAAACGCGCGCGCAGTTCGAAGAGCGCAGTGACCTCCTTGCCGTTCTCCGCCGCAGCGAGCAGCGCTTCGGTCAGATGGGACTGGCTCGCCAGGCGATACAGCGTGATCTTGATGGACAGCACGTTCGGATCGACCGCTGCTTCGCGCAGGAGCGTGATGAACGGATCCATGCTCTGGTAGGGGTAGGAGAGCAGCTTGTCGTGCTCGATGACCTGCTGCATGATCGAACGATTGCGATCGAGGCAGGCAGGCCACGCAGGCGAGAACGGAGTGTTCGTCAGTTTCGTGGCGATATCGGGATCGACCAGGTCGGCAAGACCCCATGCATAGCTCATGTCGAGCGGAACATTGGTGACGAAGACCTGATCCTCGTTGATGTTGAGGCGTGGCAGCAAGAACTGCTTGGTGACGCTGGAGAGCGCCGTATCGGTCTCGAGGCGAACCGGCGTGAGGCGCGCACGCTTCTTCAAGATGCGCTTCATATGTTCACGATAATCGTAATCGATCTCGTCGATGTCGGCGTTCGCATCGATATCGGCATTGCGCGTGACGCAGATGACGCTGGCGCGCTTCGTGCTATACATGGAGAACACGTCATCCACGATCAGCTTCAGCGCGTTCTCGAGCAAGATGAATTGCGTCCCTTCGCCAGGCAGCAGGATGAGGCGCTTGGCCTGACGGGGGAGCGGGATCAAACCGAACGTGGCGTCTTCAGCGCCGACGTTCTTCGGTTTCTTCTTGGATTTCCCATCGCCATCGCTCGCTGCATCCTTCGGTAGCTCTTCGTTCAGGCGAAGAAGCACGTAGAGCTTGCCGTTCTCGAAGTGCGGGAACGGATGGCGCGCATTGATGATCTGGGGAGAAAGATAGGGAACGACGTGATCTTCCAGGTACGAACGCAAGAAATCGCGCTGTTCGTCCGACAGGTCCTTCACCTGCAGATTGCGGATGCCGTATTCCTCGAGCTGGTCTTGGATCGAGAGGAAGATGCGCTCCTGCTCGGGATAGAGCTCGTGACAACGCTGGTAGATGGCGTTCAGCTGTTCTTCCGGCGTCATGAGCGTCTTGTTGTCGCGGATCTCCTTCTTGATGAGCGAAAGGTCGGTCAAGCTTCCGACGCGTACCATGAAGAACTCTTGCAGGTTGCTCGAGAAGATGGAGACGAACGTGAGACGCTCGAGCAGCGGGACGTTAGCATCCTCGCCCTGATCGAGCACGCGTTTATTGAAATTGAGCCAAGAGAGCTCGCGATTCTGCATATAGGGGAGGCGCTTGAGCCCCTTCTTGGGAGATGATGAGCCTTCATCCTTCTTAGCTACCATGATTGATCCGAAACCCCTTCGTTGGCGATTATGGTCGGCCGCTGCAAGAGCGACGAAAACGTACGCATGCGCACTTTAGATAATTGTACCAATACTTGGAGGTTCTTCTTATTCGTTTTTAACTAATTATCAGGCGCTCTTTCATAGCATGCGTTCGATGAGGAATCCTTCGCGCACCCCATGTTTTGCGATGCGCATCCGCTGGCCTCCGGTCCGGTCGAAGACGAGCTTGATCAAGACGCAGCCAGGAATGAAGGTATGAATGCGATCGGGGATGGTCTGAAGCGCGCAGCGCATGAAGCCTGCAGGGTCCTCACGATAGGAGAGCAGCAGGTCATCGACTTGATCGGGCGTGAGTGTGTTGGAGCGCTTACCAGCGCGGAAGATGTCTCCGTACACCTTCGCGGCACTGCGGATCGCGCCTCCGATGCCGACGAGCTCCTTATTTCGGTAGGCTTTCTTCGGCAGCTCGGCGAAGAGCTCGTCGAACGCCGATTCGATGCGCTCGATCTCTTTCTTCGTGGGCAGGATACCCTCCACGTACATGCTGAACGAGGAGAGCGAACCTTGAGGCAGGCTCGTGCTCGCGCTCTCGAGCCCCGCTGCGAGCGCGGTGAGCTCGGTCGAACCACCACCGATGTCGACCATGGTCGCGTCGTTGATCGGTCCATCGAGCTTGGCACCTACCAAGCCGAGATGGGCTTCTTCTTCGTTCGAGAGGATGGTGATGGGAAGTTCACAGGCTTTCTCGATGGCTGCCTGTGCTTCAGCGCTGTTCAGGCAGTTGCGCAGAACAGCAGTAGCGAACACCTCGATCCTCTCGCAATCGAAATAGCTCGCGCGCTCGCGCTGCTCTCTGATCGTGCGTGCGGCCTTCTTAATGCCCTTATCGCTGATCTTGCCATCTTTCACATAGGAAGAGATGCCCGCCATCACCTTGTAATTCAACAAGGTGGAAAGGTGTTTCTTGGTGATCGATCCTTCGGTCACGTCTTCGACCTGATAGACGCACAATCTGATGGTGTTCGACCCGAAGTCGATCACAGCGAAGCGACTCATGAACAGCTCCTTGAGGTTCGGACGTACGCGACTATTATCCATGCCGAGCGCGCTTCTTCACTAAATTTTTACGATTCATTCCGTGTTTGGTCTCTTTGCAGGTCGAGGAACGAAAAAAGTATTATGCTGGTAGAGCAAGGAGCCTGCTCGCTTGCGAAAGCACACGGATCAAGGGGGAATTCCAGTGTCTATGCTCGCGTCGATCGATACCAAGCAACCGAAGCTCTCGAAAGAGGAGTACAAACCTTTCCACGATGCGCTCGTGGATCGGTTGGTGGTCTTGCAGCAGGAGGCGAAGAAGGCCGGCACAGGTCTGGTCGTGCTCTTCGAAGGATGGAAGGGCGCGGGCAAAGGCAGCCGTATCTCCGATCTTATCTATCACCTCGATGCGCGCGGCGTTTCGGTCCATGTCACGGAGGACTTCGATCCAGAAGAGGCGAAGCGAACGCGGGCGGAAGATTTCGGGGCGACCGGCTATTATCCGACCATGCAGCAGTTCTGGAAGGCGCTCGGGCCGCGCGATGCGATCACCATCTTCGATCGCGGGTGGTATTCTGCGCTCATCGATCATGTGTCGAACGAGATGCACACCGCTCCCGATAAGAAGCGCAAGCGCGTCAAGCGTCGTACGCGTGAAACGGTCGAGGTCGCTATCGAAGAGATAAATGCGTTCGAGCGACAACTGGTCGACGACGGATACATGGTGGTGAAGTTCTTCCTTCACATCACCGAGAAGACCCAGCGCAAGCGCCTCATCAAGCTTCACAACGACCCTGCCACCAGTTGGCGTGTTTCCGATCACGACCTGCGTCAGATGCTCGATTACCCCGAAACGTACAAGCTCTACGAGAAGCTGCTCGAAGCGACGAACCTCGAGAAGACGCCATGGACGCTGCTCGATGCCGAAGACAAGCGTCGCGTGAATCTTGCGGTAGCTGAAACGCTCGTCGATGTGCTCAAGACCGTCACCACGAAGGAGAAGGATATCGCGACCGTTGAAGCCGAGGCGAAGGCGAAGGAGAATTCCTCGCTGCAGGGCGAAGAGAAGCCTTATTTCGATGAACGCAAGCGCAGCCCTGAAGAGAACCATCAGTTGCTCTTGGAGGCTGAAGAGCGTGTGCGCGTTGCTCAGCTCGAGACTCCGCTCACCTCGCGTTTCGAGATCGTGAAGGACTACCCGCGGCTCGAGGACGTGAATCACACCCTGCGTCTCGATCGTGCCGACTACAAGCGCGAACTGAAAGAGCAACAAGAGCTGCTCAATAAGCTCGAGCTGCAGATGTACATCCACCGTATTCCGATGATGATCATGTACGAGGGCTGGGATGCAGCGGGCAAGGGTGGCAGCATCAAACGCGTCGCTCAGGCGCTCGATGCGCGTTCCTGCACCATCTTCACTTCTCCTGCGCCCACGAAGGTCGAGCTCGCGCACCCCTTCCTATGGCGCTACTGGACGCGTCTGCCGAAAGCGGGTCATGTGGGCATCTACGATCGTAGCTGGTATGGCCGCGTGCTGGTCGAGCGTATCGAAGGGTTCGCGAGTCCATTGCAATGGGCGCGCGCTTACGACGAGATCAACGAGTTCGAGCGATCGATGGTGGAGTGGGGCGCCATCCTGCTGAAATTCTGGGTCGATATCTCACCGGAAACGCAGCTCGAACGCTTCGAGGCACGCGAGAACAACCCCGACAAGCGCTGGAAGATCACCGCGGAAGATTGGCGCAACCGCGATCGTTACCCTGAATATTATGCTGCTGTTCAGGATATGTTCCGTTTGACGTCGACACCGCAAGCACCCTGGATTATTCTTGAGAGCGACGATAAGTATTACGCGCGCGTGAAGGCGCTCAAGACCATCAACCGCGCGCTTCAAGAGCGGCTCAGCGAATTCTAGACCGCTCGGTTCCGCGAAGGAGAAAGCAGGCCATGGCTCAAGTGAAATCCGATCCCAAGCCGAAGAAGAAGGGGCGCCGCGCACTCGTTATCGCGATCGTGCTGCTCATCATCGCGCTGTTGGCGGCAGGCGTGCTCGTGTATCGCTATTGGTCGCAGCAGAACGCCTATGAAGAGCTCGAAACGTATGTCGAGGTCGAAGACCCCAATGTCGTGAAGCTTGCGGACCTTACGGCTGATTGGGATGCGTTGCGCGAGATCAACCCTGATATCGTGGGTTGGATCTACGTGCCCGATAGCCAGATCAACTATCCTATCGTGCAAGGTCCCGATAACCAGAAGTACCTCAATACCGCCTTCGACGGTTCGAACGGGTGGTTCTCATCTGCTGGCACCATCTTCATCGATGTGAAGAACGATGCGAACTTCCTCGATCGCAATACTTTCCTCTATGGGCATCATATGCGCGATGGTTCGATGTTCGCGGCGCTCACCGATTGGGAGAACGACGCGGAATTCAATGCGCATCGCGATATCTACATCCTCACGCCGAACGGCAACTATTACGCCAAGACGTTCTCGCTTCTGAAGACGAATGGTTCTGAGCCCATCGTCGTCACGCAGTTCGAATCTGACGAGACCTACCAGGCCTACATCCAAAAGATGCTCAACCGCAGCATGGTCACGCAGGAAGGCGATGTGTTCACGGCTGACCAGATCAAGCAGTCCTTCGCACTGTGCACTTGCGAATACACACAGAACGACGGACGCGATCTGCTCTTCGCCACGGTGGTCGCTACCACGGTCGAGGATGATCCGTACGTGCAATGCGATCCCAATGCTGCGACCGGTCTCGGTAAGGATCAGTCCGTCAGCTTTGGAACCGATGAGTAATGAATTACAATTACTAGTCGTTCGATAATCGAAGAGAACTATTTCACAGACAAGGATGTTTATGACTGATCGAGTTCAGGTTCCCATCACCGACGGAGACACGAAATGGCCCAGCTGGACCAAGCAGGGTGGCGGTACTACGTACGCCGATGCGGGTGTCGATACAGCAGAGGGTGCTCGAGCGGTCGATGCGATTAAAGACGCTGTTCATCGCACGTATCGCAACGAAGTGCGCGGTGATATCGGAGGATTCGGCGGCCTGTTCTCCATCGGGTCGGCGAAGCAGATGGCAGATCCTATTCTCGTTTCAGGAACCGATGGCGTTGGCACGAAGATCCAGCTCGCCAAGCTCGCGAACAAGCACAACACGGTCGGCATCGACCTGGTCGCTATGTGCGTGAACGACATCCTCGCAACGGGGGCCGAGCCGCTGTTCTTCCTTGACTACATCGCGGTCGGCAAGCTCAAGAGCGATGCGGTGGCCGAGATCGTCAGCGGTATCGCGGATGGCTGCGAAATGGCGGGTTGCGCGCTCATCGGTGGCGAGATGGCTGAACATCCTGGTGTCATGGATCCTCATGAATACGACCTTTCGGGCTTCACGGTGGGTATCGTCGATCGCCCTGCCATGATCGGTCCTGATCGCGTGCAAGATGGCGACGTGCTGCTCGGTCTTGCGTCATCGGGTCTCCACTCGAATGGGTATTCGCTCGCGCGCAAGGTCTGCACTGAAGGTAAGACGCTCTATGAGCTCACCATCGCACGTGACGAGCTCGAAGGTGATAGCGTGCTCGATGCGTTGCTCGAACCGACGCGCATCTACGTGAAGTCGATCCGCTCGGTGCTCTTGCAGTGTCCTGGTGCGATCCATTCGCTCGCGCATATCACAGGTGGCGGCATCACCGAGAACCTCGATCGTGCCCTGCCTTCCACGCTCGACGCTGAAGTGCAGGTCGGCACCTGGAACATGCCTCCCATCCTTCCTTGGGTGTGCCGCGCTGCGCATCTGAACGAGACTGAAGCGCTCAAGACGTTCAACATGGGTCTTGGCATGATCTTGGCGGTCGCGCCGCAGAAGGTGGACGAGGTGGCTCAATTGCTCGCAGATGCGGGCGAAGAGGTTTACATCGTCGGCCAAGTCGTTCCTGGAACGGGTAAGGTCGTCTATATCGATAAGGAACAACTTTTCGTCGAGTACACCGACGATGCAGAAGAAGAGTAATCTTTCATCTACCGCACGAAGGAGATCACATGCCTGAAGATAAGCGTCACGAGAGTTCCGATCCCTTGAAGATCGGCGTGCTCATCAGCGGAAGCGGGACGAATCTCCAGGCGCTCATCGACGCGATCGAAGCGGGAACGCTCGATGCGCGCATCGTGCTCGTCATCTCCTCGAAACCCGATGCATATGGCTTGACGCGTGCCAGCGATGTGGGCATTCAAACGCTCTCGCTCAACCCGACGGTCTATCAGAATGCACGTGTCGCGAACTCCATCATCGCTGAAGAACTGCAGCGCGCTGGGGCTGAATACGTCGTGATGGCAGGGTACATGCGCAAGGTCACCGAAGAGATCCTGAACGCCTATCCCGATCGCGTCGTGAACCTTCATCCAGCGCTGCTTCCGTCGTTCGTCGGTGCGCATGCGATCGAAGATGCGTTTCGCGCAGGCGTGAAGGTGACGGGTGTCACGGTCCATTTCGCCAACAAGGAATACGACGAAGGCCCCATCATCGCGCAGCGTGCGGTGAACGTCGAGGAAGAAGATACGCTCGAGACGCTCGAAGCACGCATTCATGAAGTCGAGCACGTGCTGCTTCCGGAAGTCGTTCAGCTCATCGCGGAAGGTCGGGTCAAGGTCGAATCCGACCGTACGGTCTCGATCGAACGCAAATGAGCCTGCATGAAGACCGATTCGAACGCGAACGAACGACCTTGTTCATGTTCAGATGAAGATAACGTCCGCCCCCGAACCCTATAAGTGCTGCCAGAGAAGGAGTTTTACATGGCTGATCCCGTAATCAAACGAGCATTGCTCTCGGTCACCGACAAGACCGGCATCGTCAAGTTCGCGAAAGCGCTCACAGAAGAATTCGGCGTCGAGATCATCTCGACTGGCGGCACGGCTCGTGCGCTCGAAGAAGCAGGCATCGCGGTCACGCCCATCGATGCGGTAACGGAATTTCCCGAGATGATGGACGGTCGCGTCAAGACGCTGCACCCACGCGTGCACGGAGGCTTGCTCGCACGTCGCGATCTCGAGAGCCACATGCAGCAGGCGCGAGAGCATGGCATCCAGATGATCGACATGGTCGTCGTGAATCTCTACGAATTCCAGAAGACGGTCGCGAGCGGCGCCGATTTCGCACAGTGCATCGAGAATATCGACATCGGAGGCCCCTCCATGTTGCGCTCCGCTGCGAAGAACTTCGCTTCGGTCGCGGTGGTCACCGATCCGAATTCCTATGATGCCATCCTCGACGAGATGCGAGCGAACGGCGGCTCGACCACATACCCGACCCGTCTCAAGCTCGCTTATGAGGTCTTCAACACCACCGCGCAGTACGACGGTGCTATCGCGGCATGGCTGACGCAGGAGATCGATCCTGCAGTGGTCTTCCCGGAGATGAAAGCGCTCAACCTCGTGAAGGTCCAGGATCTGCGCTATGGCGAGAATCCCCATCAGAAAGCAGCGTTCTTCCGTGTCACGGATTATCCGAATGCTGCGACCACCTTGGCTTATGCAGAACAGAAGCAGGGCAAGGAACTTTCGTACAACAACTACCTCGACCTTGATGCCGCATGGACGGCTGTGCGAGAGTACGACGATCCTGCTTGCGTCATCGTCAAGCATCTCACCCCATGTGGCGTTGCGGTAGCAGGCGACGCGGTCGAGGCATACGTGCGCGCCTATGAAGCCGATCCTGTCTCAGCTTATGGTGGCGTCATCGCGTTCAATCGCCCTGTGAACGGGGATGTTATCGTCAAGATCTTTGACAATAAGCAATTCGTCGAAGCCATCATCGCTCCTGAATTCTCGCTCGATGCGCTCGAGATGTACACGTTGAAACCCAACACACGCCTGCTCGAGACCGGCGGCGTCAACCCGGCGGGCAAGACGCTCGAATATCGTGCGGTCGAAGGTGGCTTGCTCTGCCAGGAATCCGATGCGGTTCACGAGCAATCCGATGGCTTCACGGTCGCGACCAAGCGCGTTCCGACCCTTGAAGAGATGAAGGACCTCATCTTCGCGTGGAAGGCGGTCAAGTCGGTCAAGTCGAATGCGATCCTCATCGCTAAGGATGAAGTGAACCTGGGTGAAGGCGGCGGTCAGCCCAATCGTGTGAACTCGGCGCGCATCGCGGTCGAGCAAGCAGGGGAGAAGGCACGCGGCGCCGTTGCGGCTTCTGATGCGTTCTTCCCATTCCGCGACGGCCTCGATACGCTCGCTGAAGCAGGTATCACGGCTATCATCCAGCCAGGCGGTTCGATCCGCGACGACGAGGTCATCGAAGCAGCGAACGAGCATGGCATCGCGATGGTCTTCACCGGTCACCGCCACTTCCGCCACTAAACGATTTTGCAGAACAGCGATCGCGGTCTTGCAAATGAGCGATCCTGGCAAAGCGTTCGGCAAATGAGCTTTAACAAAAGAGCCGATGGAGCTATTCCAATCGGCTCTTTTTCTTATTTTGTAGAGTGTTTTGCAGTGAAAAGGCAAAAAAGTGCAGAAGATTTGCGTTCGTATGCACAGTGATATCGGTCCAAAAAATAACGACCTGGGGTTTTGTGTAATCGCGGTTCGTTCATGCGCTGCTTTCACTCGAATTTAGTTGAAATCGCACGGTATTGTGCATACGAACGTAACTTTCTTGCATAAAACAGGCAAAGCGCTGCAAAACGCAAGAAAGTTGGACGGCGAACAGCGGACAGCGAATAGCACACAGCAGACAGTGGATAGTAGACGGGTGAATGGCAGACAACAGATAGTGGAGACTGAACAATGGACAGCAGACGGTGAATAATGAACAGTGAACGCGGTATCTCGCGCTTTTATTCAGCTTCGTTGTGCGCGATCTTCTGCTTCAGTGTCGAGATGACGTGATAATGCTTGCGCAGATTGCTGATATCGAACCCGAGTGCGAAGGCGAACAGCGCGATCATGAAGAGCCCGACAGGGCTGTTCGCAACGGGCATGAACACGAACGCCAGCAAAAGAAGTGGCATCACCAAGAAGATGCTCAGGATGCTCAAGCGTTTGTAGATGCCTTGTCCGATCGAGATGATGGTATAGAGATAGAAGCCCATCGCAGGCAGCGAGAAGACACAGCATAGCGCGAGGATGATGGCCTTCACGACGATCAGCTCGATATCGGTACGTAACGACTTCTTCTCATGCGCGAGCAACTGTTCAGGGCTAAGCGCCGCGCCAAAGGATGAGAAGTCGAAGGGGACTGACCCCGTGAAAGGATTAGATGCGCTGAAGGGATTTTCGCGACCACGCCCACCGAAGGGATCTTGTCCGCTGAAAGGGTTTTGCCCGTTGAACGGATCTTGTCCGTCGCCTGGACGATACGTGTGCTGGTTTCCCTGTGCATCCCACGTGGTCCAAACGAAATCCACGCCTTCGAAAGGCCAGCCCGCGAACGGATTCTGGCCAGAACCACCCGGCGTTGATCCTTCGCTCGGTCTGGTATACGGCTGGTACGAGAAGGGCGCACCATAAGGTGTCCCAGCGGTCGCATATTCCGGATCCCACTTGCGTGAAAGGAGCGTATCGCGCGCTTCATTGATGAGCTTGGTCTTCTCTTCAGCCTTCGCGCGCGCCTGTTCGTCTTGTCCGAACTTATCGGGATGATTCTCGATGACGAGCTTGCGGTGAGCCTTCTTGACCTCGTCGTCAGACGCGCCATCCTGAAGACCGAGTATGTTGAGCGCTTCAGATTTCTTCATGAGACTCACTATACCGAAAAACACCGCATCAGCCGTGCCACCACGCTTTCTCCAATGGGTTTACACGAGCGCGTTACGCACGCGAAAGACAAGTTACATGAACGTTTCACTTTTCTCCGTCCACCAGTTCGCCCCGCTGCTGCTTTGATAAGCTGAAAGCGTCTTCGTGTAGAATAAGTGCATGTGCGGCTCTTGCTGAGCCAGCGCGTTATGCTTACGAATCGATTGGCGATCTCGATCTCAACTAGTGAAACGAAGCGGAGGTGCCATGAAAAAAGCGATCATCATACTCATCATCATCATCGCTGCTGGCTTCCTCGTCGCTAATCTCGATTACATCATGAGCATCATCGACGCGATGCAGGGCGGCGCGCTCATCCCGCTCGTCGTTGCTATCATCATCATGATCGCGCGTCACGTGGTGCAAGCTATGTCCTATAACGAAGCGTTCGGCGCGGTCGGTCACAAGACTGGCCTTTGGCACAACATCGTGCTCATCTTCTCGCTCGTGTTCATCAACACGTTCTGTCTGTTCTCGGGCGCTACTGGTGTTGCGTTCATCATTGACGACGCGCATCGTCGCGGGTGCGATATCGGCACTTCTACCAGCGGTGCGATCCTCTCGCAGATCGGGTATTTCGCGGCCGTCTTCCTCATCTCCATCATCGGTTTCACCACCATGCTCATCGCAGGCACCATGAATGTGGTATTCCTCATCGGCGGCCTCTTGCTCGCAGGCACGCTCGTCGTGTTGCTCAGCTTCTTCTTCATGGGTTATTACAAGCCGGGTTGGCTGGTGAAGGTCTTCCGCGTGGTCGAGAACGTCATCAATAAGGTCATCGGCATCGTGAAGAAGGCGCTCCCGAAGAACTGGGGCAAAGCAACCGCACAATCGTTCATCAATTCAGCGCTCGTGCTCGCACACAACCCGAAAGGCGCGCTCATCACGGTCTTCTACGCTGCGGCGTCAGCGCTGCTGAACATGGCCTGCCTCATCGCGATCGGTGTCGCATTCGGCTTCGATCAGCTCGCACCGCTCATCGCTGCCTTCTCGGTCGCAGCCATCGCGGTCATCCTTAGTCCGACCCCGCAGGGCGTCGGCGTGGTCGAAGCGGCCATCGCAGCTATCCTCACCAGTGCAGGCTGTTCGCTCTCGGTCGCTACGGCCATCGCGCTCGTCTATCGTGGCATCATGTTCTGGATTCCATTCTGCATCGGTGCGCTGCTGCTTTCGCAATCGGGCTTCTTCAAGGACAAGAAGGACAAGACTCTGAAGGGCAAGTACAAGGACACGGGTTGGATCGCGGGTACGCTCGTCATCATCTGCGCGGTCGTGAATCTGGTCATGGCGTTTCTCCCGAACGCGGTCGCCACCTACAGCATGCTCACTCAGTGGATCAACATCGGCAACGTAGTGGGCGGTCCGTTGCTCATCGTCACCAGCGTCATTCTGCTCATATTGGGCGTTGGCCTCATCTTCAGATTCCGCTTGGCCTGGGTGTTCGCCATCACGCTCGTCTTCATGTTGGCTGGCTTCGAGTTCGTCTTCCATGAAACGGTGAAGGTTGCCATCCCGATGGCGCTTCTGGGTCTCTGGCTCTTCTTCAAGCGCGATGCGTTCTGCGAACCGCTCTCGTTCGATCGCGCGAAGCGTCTCAAAGCTGCTGATGAAGCGATGGAGGCGGAAGAGAAGCAGCTTGAAGAGGAGAAGAAGGAACGCGCGCTGAAGCCACCCAACAAGATCGAGCAGGAAGCGCATAAGATCGAACTGTCGGCGAAGAAGCTCAAGAACGACGTCGATAACTTCATCAATAAATAAGGTGCGATTCACACCTTCAACCTGTTGAAAGGGGCCCGCGAGGCCTCTTTTGCTGTATACTAGTTTAGTTTTACAACCACCTCACGGAAAACCGCTAGACAAGGAGCGCATATGGCACGTCCGATGACCATGGCAGAAAAGATCCTCGCAGCTCACGCCGGCCTCGAAGAGGTCGTTCCGGGGCAGCTCATCGAATGCGATCTTGATCTGGTGCTCGCGAACGATATCACGGCACCCATCGCGATCCAGGAATTCAAGAAGGTTGGCGTCGACAAGGTGTTCGATCCCACCAAGATCGCCCTCGTCCCCGATCATTATGCGCCGAACAAGGACATCATGAGCGCCGAACAGGCGAAGGTGGTGCGCGATTTCGCTCGTGAACAGGGCATCACGCACTATTACGAAGTTGGCTGCATGGGCGTCGAACACGCGCTTCTCCCTGAACAAGGCGTCGTGGGCGCAGGCGACCTCATCATCGGTGCGGACAGCCACACCTGCACCTATGGTGCGCTCGGTGCGTTCTCCACGGGCGTCGGCTCCACCGATGCGGGCATCGGTCTTGCAACGGGCAGGGCTTGGTTCAAGGTCCCTGAATCCATCCTCTTCAACGTCGAAGGCACGCTGAACCCCGGCGTTACCGGTAAGGACATCATCCTGCACATCATCGGTCTCATCGGCGTCGATGGTGCGCTCTATCAGGCGATGGAATTCCGCGGCAGTGCCATCGAGAGTCTCAACATGGATGAACGCCTCTCCATCTCCAACATGGCCATCGAAGCGGGCGGCAAGGCGGGCCTCATCCCGGTCGACGATGTCACTCGTGAATACATGAAGGGTCGCACGGAGCGTCCGTTCACGGAATACCACTCCGACCCCGATGCACAGTATGCGCGTGTCATCGACATCAAGGCTGAAGACATCGTGCCCACGGTCGCATTCCCGCACCTTCCTTCCAACACGCGTCCTGCATCCGAAGCGCGCGACGTTACCATCGATCAGGCGGTCATCGGTTCGTGCACCAACGGTCGCATCGAAGACATGCGCCAGGCGGCGGACGTCCTGAAAGGTCGCAAGGTGCATCCGTACGTGCGCTGCATCATCATTCCCGCTACCCAGCAGGTCTATCGTCAGTGCATCGAGGAGGGTCTCATGGACATCTTCCTCGACGCGAACTGCGCGGTCTCGACGCCAACATGCGGCCCGTGCTTGGGCGGCTACATGGGTATCCTCGCTGCGGGCGAGCGTGCTATCGCTACCACCAACCGCAACTTCGTCGGCCGCATGGGCGATCCGACCAGCGAAGTCTATCTCTCTTCGCCCGCGGTCGCTGCAGCCAGCGCCGTTCTGGGACACATCGGTCTTCCGGAAGATCTAGATTAGGAGCATTTCATGAACTACAAGGGAACCGTTCATCGTTATGGCAGGGACGTCGACACCGACGTCATTATCCCTGCACGCTATCTTAACACTTCCGACCCTTCAGAGCTCGCGAAGCACTGCCTTGAAGACCTCGACACCACCTTCGTAGAGAAGGTGCAGCCGGGCGATATCATCGTCGCGGAAGAGAACTTCGGCTGCGGTTCTTCACGTGAACACGCGCCCATCGCCATCAAGGCGGCGGGCATCGACGCGGTCATCGCGAAGAGCTTCGCACGCATCTTCTATCGCAACTCCATTAACACCGGCCTTGCGATCCTCGAATGCCCTGAAGCGGTCGACGTCATCGCCGATGGTCATACCGTTTCGATCGAGACGGCCACGGGCACCATCACGGACGAGACCACGGGCGAATCCTTTACGGCTCAGCCATTCCCGCCCTTCATCGCCGACATCATCGAGCAGGGCGGTCTCATCAATCGCACTCGCAAGGTCCTGGGAAAGAATTAGAGGTTCGACATGGCTCAAACGTATAAGATCTGCCTGCTTCCAGGCGACGGCATCGGTCCCGAGATCATCGCCGAAGGCGTCAAGGTGCTCGACGCGATCGGTAAGAAGTACGGCGTTTCCTTCGAATACACCGAAGCGCTCATCGGTGGTCGTGCTATCGATGAGACGGGCGAACCGCTTCCTGAAGCGACGCTCGCACTGGCTTCCGCATCCGACGCGGTGCTGCTGGCTGCGGTCGGCGGCCCGAAGTGGGATACCACCGATCCATCGAAACCCCGCCCTGAGCAGGGTCTGCTCGCGATCCGTAAGGGCCTCGGTCTCTACGCGAACCTGCGTCCGGTCGTCATCTTCAATGCGCTCGCGGATGCATCGACCTTGAAGCCCGAGGTCATCGACGGGGTCGATTGCGTCATCGTGCGCGAACTGACTGGCGGCCTCTACTTCGGCGAACGTGCTCGCAATCGCGATGTTGAAGGTGCAGGTGTGAACGGCGCTGCAGGTCAGCAGGCTTACGACACGCTGCTCTATTCGGAATACGAGATCGAACGCATCGTTCGTCATGCGTTCGAGACCGCGCGCAAGCGTCGTGGTCGCGTCCACTCCATCGATAAGGCCAACGTCCTCGAGACTTCGCGCATGTGGCGCGAGATCACGCATCGTATCGCCGAAGAGTATCCCGATGTCGAACTCATCGACATGCTGGTGGATAACGCTGCCATGCAGCTCATCAACGATCCGAAGCAGTTCGACGTCATGGTCACGGAGAACATGTTCGGCGATATTCTCTCCGATGAGGCTTCCATGCTCACCGGTTCGCTCGGTATGCTCGCTTCTGCCTCTCTTGGTGATGGCACGGCGCTCTACGAACCGAGTCACGGCAGTGCGCCCGATATCGCAGGCAAGGGCATCGCTAATCCGCTCGCACAGATCCTCTCGGTCGAGATGATGCTGCGCTACAGCTTCAACATGGCAGATGCCGCGGATGATATCGTGGCCGCCGTGAACAAGGTTCTCGACGAAGGTTGGCGCACGGGTGACATCGCGAACGCACAGACCCCGGCAGACAAGATCATCGGTACGCAGGCCATGGGCGACCTGGTCGTCAGCTTGCTCGCGTAGGGCTAGGTGTTCAATGGCGATCCAAGCTCCTAAGGGTACGAACGACCTGCTTCCACGCGAAGCGCGCATCTGGGATCATTTCAAGCACGTCGCATTCGACGTCTTCTCGCTCTATGGCTACGAGCCCATCGAAACGCCCATCTTCGAGCAGACCGAACTGTTCGTGCGCGGCATCGGCGAGGCCACCGACGTGGTCTCGAAGGAGATGTTCGCCACCGTAACAGGGGAGAACCTCAAGACGTTGCTGGGTGGCGGCCACGTGAAGAGCAACAGTCGCTTCAGCTTGCGTCCTGAAGGCACTGCCTCAGTGGTGCGTGCGGTCGCGCAGCATAACCTGGTCTCGCCTGGCGGTCTGCCAGCGAAGCTCATGTATGCAGGCCCGATGTTTCGCGCAGAGAACGTGCAGAAGGGTCGTCAGCGCCAGTTCAACCAGGTCGGCATCGAATGCCTCGGCTCGGACGATCCTTCCATCGACGCCGAAGCCATCATCATGCTGATGCGTTTCTACGATGCGATCGGTCTGGATACGTCGAAGCTGCGTCTGCTCATCAATTCCATGGGATGCGAGAATTGCAGACCGGCTTATCGCGATGCGGTCGCGCAGTTCCTGCTCGATCATGAAGCGGAGCTTTGCGAGGAATGCTGCGGGCGTGCTCACACCAATCCGCTGCGTGCCTTCGATTGCAAGAATGAAGCCTGCATCGAGGTCATGAAGTCGGCTCCGCTCATCACCGATGCGTTCTGCGAAGATTGCCAACAGCATTATGCGCAGGTGAAAGCCTATTTGGATGACGCAGGCATCGCTTATATCGAGGATCCCACGCTCGTGCGCGGTCTCGACTATTACACCCGTACGGTATTCGAGGTGCAGGTGGTCGAGGGCATGGGCGCTCAGAATGCCATCGGTGGCGGCGGACGCTACGACAAGCTCATGGAAGAGATCGGCGGCCAGCCGCAACCAGGTTTCGGTTTCGCGCTCGGTTACGAACGCTGCATGATCGCGCTCGAAGCGCAGGGCGTCACGCTCGGCGACGAGGCGGATCTTGTCTGCTATGTGGCATGCGTCGACGACAGCGTCAGGCCCATCGCGTTCAAGGTGCTTCAGCATTTGCGCGATGCAGGCATCGCATCAGATATGGACCACCTAGGCAAGAGCCTCAAGGCGCAGTTCAAGTCCGCGGGCAAGCAGAACGTTTCCTATACCCTCGTGATCGGTCCCGATGAACTCGCGAACAACACCATCACGTGTCGCGACATGAACGCGCATGACGAAGTGGCGCTCGATTACGCTAAGTTCCTTTCGGCGCTCGAGGAGGCCGCTTCGGCCGAAGAGCCACGAACTTTCGACGATACCATCACAGGTTTATCATAAAGCCCTGCTTTAATAGGGGACTACCGAGTAATGAAGAGCTACGTGCTCTGGAAATAGGACGACAAGGAGAGATTCGAGAAATGAGCGAACTTAACAACAAGTTCAGCATGCACACCAAGACCTGCGGCGAACTTCGCAAGGAAGATATCGGCGAAGACGTCGTTCTGACCGGCTGGGTCTGGCATAACCGCGACCACGGCGGCCTGATCTTCGTCGACCTGCGTGATCGCGATGGCTACACTCAGGTCGTCATCGACCCCGATTGCGTCACGCCTGAAGAATTCCAGACGGCCGAACACCTGGGCCGCGAATGGGTCATCAGGATCGACGGCACGGTTCGTGCGCGTCAAGAAGGCGCCGAGAACCCCGATATGGCCACGGGTCAGATCGAAGTGCTGGCTAAAGGCCTCAAGGTGCTGAACACCTCGCTCACCCCTCCGTTCTCCATCGAAGATGGCATCGAGACTGACGAGACCACCCGTATGAAATGGCGCTATCTCGATCTTCGTCGCCCCGAGATGTATCAGGCGCTCGCGCTGCGCCATACCGTCGCGCAAGCGATGCGCAAGGCATTGAACGAACATGGCTTCCTCGAGGTCGAAACGCCCATCCTGGCGAACTCCACGCCTGAAGGCGCTCGCGATTACATCGTTCCATCTCGCCCGAATCCGGGCACGTTCTATGCACTGCCGCAGTCTCCGCAGCAGTTCAAGCAGATGCTCATGATCGGCGGTATCGAGCGCTATTACCAGATCGCTCGCTGCTTCCGCGACGAAGACCTGCGCGCCGACCGCCAGCCCGAGTTCACCCAGATCGACATCGAGATGAGCTTCGTCGAAGGCGAAGACGTCATGAACATGATGGAGGAAGTCCTGAAAGAGGTGCTCGATGCGGTCGACGTCGAACATGTATTCCCGCTTCAGCGCATGCAGTATTCTGAGGCTATGGATCGTTTCGGTTGCGACCGTCCCGACACGCGCTTCGGCATGGAGCTGGTCGATATTACCGATATCGTGAAGGACTCGGGCTTCAAGGTCTTCTCCAGCGTCGCTCAGTCGGGCGGCATCGTGAAGGCCATCAACGCGAAGGGCGCTGGCGATTGGAGCCGCGGCGACATCGAGAAGCTCGCATCCATCGCAGAAGCGAATGGCGCGAAGGGCATGGCCTGGATCGCGTTCACTTCCGACGGCAAAGAGAAGAGCCCCATCATCAAGTTCTTCTCTGACGAGGAATTCGAAGCGCTCAAGAAGGCGCTCGATGTCGAACCAGGCGACCTCGTGCTCTTCGCAGCAGATACCTATGAAGTGGCCAATGCCGTGCTCGCCGCGCTTCGTCTCCATATGGCTGACGCGCTCGATATCCCGCGTGAAGGACACCAGCTGCTCTGGGTCGTCAACTTCCCTATGTTCCGCTATGACGAGGACGAAGGTAAGTACGCGGCAGAGCATCATCCGTTCACGCACGTGCTCGAAGAGGATCTCGACAAGATCGAATCCGATCCGCTCGCCTGCGGCAGTTATTCGTATGACCTGGTCATGGATGGTTACGAAGTGGGTGGCGGCACGATCCGTATCCATGATGCGGAAGAACAGAAGCGCATCTTGAAGGTGTGCGGTCTTTCCGATGAAGAGATCGAAGAGAAGTTCGGTCACCTCATCCATGCGCTCGAACTCGGTGCGCCTCCTCATGGCGGCATCGCGCTCGGCCTCGACCGCCTCATCATGCTGCTCGGCGATAAGCAGTCCATCCGTGACGTCATCGCCTTCCCGAAGACCTCTTCAGCTTCCGACCCGATGACGGGCGCACCGAATCAGGTCACCGCACGTCAGCTTAAGGAAGTAGGTCTTCGCATCCTGTAAACTTCACGTCGATGAGGAAGCGACATCGCTCCTCATCGGCTCTGTATAAGAAAGATATTCGACCATGACAGAGTCGCAAGCGCCTGAAGACACGAGGATCCCGCTCGATCCTGCGGTCGCGATAGGCGATGATCAACCAGAGAAGAAGATGAGCACTTCCAAGAAGGTGCTGCTCATTCTTGGTGCTATCGTGCTCGCGTTGCTCATCGCGGTCTATGCAGGTGGTGCTGCGTTCTTCTCGTCTCATTTCTATCCGAACACCAGCTTCAACGAAGAGAACATCTCCTATCAAGCAGATGGTGATTTCGTCGCCAAGGTCGAAGCGCTCGTGCCGAATTATGAACTTGCGATAACAGGGGAGAACTACGACCAGACCATCAAGTCCGATCAGATCGACCTGAGCGTCGATGCCGACAAGCTCAAGGCGGACGCCTTCGCGTCGCAGAACATCTGGCTTTGGCCGATCGAGGTATTCGCGCAACACGATGTGAGCGACGTGATCGATGCCACCTTCGACCACGCGAAGGTCGAAGAGCTGCTCACGCCCAGCATCAAGACATACAACAAAGAAGCGACCCCGAGCGTCGATGCTACCATCGCCTATAACGAACTGCTCGATATGCTCGCCATTGAGGACGAGGTGTACGGAAACGAGATCGAACCCGAAGCTTTCTTCGCGAAGATCGATGAATGCCTCGCTGGCATGGAAGATTCGTACGAACTGAACAGTGATGTGTTCGTCCAGCCGCTCATCTTCGCGGATGACGAACGCTTCAAAGAGGCGCTTCCAGCAGCTAACGAACTGATCGGCGGCGAGATCGCGCTCACTATGGCAGAAGGCGCGGTATCGGCTGGTACGGTCAGTAAGGAGATGCTCGTCACCTGGCTCGCGCTCGACCCTGAAACACTCATGCCGACCCTCGACCAAGAGGCGGTGACGACCTGGGCCGACCAGAAGGGCGCGGAGCTGAACACGGTCGGAACTTCACGTACGTTCCAGCGCGGCGATGGTCAGACGGTCACCGTGTCTGGCGGTGTGTATGGATGGAAGGTCAATACAGCCGATCTTGCGAGCACTATCATCGGTAATGTCACCTCGGGTAATTTCGAGGCCATCGATATTCCCTGCGAACAGACGGCTGATGTTTACAACGGTCCGGGTCAGCGTGATTGGGGTGCATACGTCGATATCGACATCTCGGAACAGAAGGTTCGCTACTTCAACGAGAAGAACGAGCAGCTCTTCATCACGGACTGCGTGACAGGCGATGTGACGAAAGGTCGTGGCACGCCTACGGGCTTGTATTATCTGCGTATGAAGAAGAGTCCGGAAGTGCTGACTGGTTTCAATGCGGACGGAACGAAGGACTACGAAAGCCATGTCACCTACTGGCTGCCCTTCATCCGCAACAGCATCGGGCTTCATGATGCGAGCTGGCGTTCCACCTTCGGTGGTTCGATCTATAAGGGCAATGGCTCTCATGGTTGCGTGAACCTGCCGACCGATTCTGCTAAATGGTTCTACGACAATCTCGAGACCAACGTGGCTGTGCTCGTTCATGACTAACGAACCGACCGAACAGCCCTACCGTTTCTTCGGAACCCAGGAAGAAGGCATCCAGGGCTTTCGCTCTGCGCAGTTCGATGATGCGCCCATCGGCGTGTTCGATTCAGGCTTTGGTGGTCTTACCGTCGCGCGAGAGATCATGAAGGCGCTCCCGAACGAGAACATCATCTATTTCGGCGACACGCTGCACTGTCCGTATGGCCCGCGTTCCTTCGAAGAAGTGCGCGGTTTCGTCGATGTTATCGGTACGTGGCTCGTCGAGCGAGGCGTGAAGATGATCGTCATCGCGTGCAATACCGCCACTGCAGCAGGGCTTTCATATGCTCAAACGACCTTCCCAGTGCCTGTGCTCGGTGTCGTCGAGCCAGGCGCGCGTGCAGCCGCCCGTGCGACGCGCAACAGGCGGGTAGGGGTCATCGCCACGAAGGGCACCGTCGAATCGGGCGTCTATACCGATGCGATCCGCGCTGCCGATGCGGGCATCACGGTGTTCTCTACAGCCACGCCGCGCTTCGTCGAGATCGCAGAACTGGGCATTCGCATGGCGAAGGGCCCGATCGAGAATTACACCTCGCTTGCTTCACAGGTCTACATTCGTCCCGAATTCCAGGAGATCGCACAGGATTATCTCGACCCCCTGCGTCGCTGCGAGATCGATACGCTCGTTCTGGGCTGCACTCATTTTCCCTTGCTGAAATCGCTCATCGGAGGCGTGGTCGGAAGAGACGTCGTGCTCATCTCGTCAGCATCCGAGGTCGCGCGTGATTGTGCGGATATGCTCGCACGTCGAGGCATCGCTGCTGATCCGAACAATGTTCCCAGCTACCATTTTTACACGTCAGGCGACGATATCGAGGCGTTTCGTACGTTCGGAACGCGCGTGCTGCGTTTTCCGCTCGAAAACCTCCATCACGTCGTCCTTTAAGGAGCTTCCATGTCGAAACGCGTCATCATCGCCACGAACAATGCTCATAAGGTCACCGAGATTCGCGATACGTTCGCAGGCCTTGGATGGGAATGCCTGAGCCTGAGGGAAGCGGGCATCGATTCGGATCCTGAAGAGACAGGGGAGACGTTCGTCGAGAACGCCCGCATCAAGGCACGTGCAGCTCATGAGTTGTCTGGCTGTGCGGTACTGGCGGACGATTCTGGTCTCATCGTCGATGCGCTCGACGGGGCACCGGGTGTCTATTCATCGCGCTACGCTGGTGAAGATGGCAACGATGCGGCGAATAACGCGTTGCTCCTGAAGAATCTTGAGGGCGTTTCCGAGAAGGATCGTACGGCACATTTTTCCTGTGTGCTCGTCTTCATCGACGAAGATGGCACGGAGACCGTGGCAGAAGGCCGCGTGGATGGCCTCATCGGCTTCGAGGAACAGGGAAGCGAAGGTTTCGGTTACGATCCGCTCTTCTTGCCTGACGACTTCGACAACGAGAAGACCTTCGCCGAGCTCGGCCTCGCAGAAAAGCAGAAGGTCTCACACCGCGCCCGCGCGCTCGCATCACTGCTCGAACAACTTTCATGATCCTGTGGCCCGTCGATAGCGATCAGCTTTCGAGATACTGTGACCTGCTGATATCTAAACAGTTGTCATGATTCCGTGATCCGTTTACGTTTTGGTCTGTCGTATCGATCGGTCGTCGCGTCAGGCTAATTTCGTGTTTTGGGAAGAAAATCGCGTTCTTAGCCGGTTTTTCTTGCCAAAACCGTATTTTTGTTATTGTCGTTCCTTCATCGGGTGGAGCGTTGTCACATATGCCGTGGTAGAGAAGGAATGTGCAAAGCGCACTACGATGAATTTCGGTAAGAACGTGATTTTTTACCAGAATCCTGAAATCAGCCTGAAAAAGAAAAGCCCCCACAGGGAGCTTAGAATTCAGATGGAGCGGGTGACGAGAATCGAACTCGCGTGACCAGCTTGGAAGGCTGGAGTTCTACCATTGAACTACACCCGCAAATAAAAAATGGTCGGGATGACAGGATTCGAACCTGCGACATCCTGCTCCCAAAGCAGGCGCGCTACCAAACTGCGCCACATCCCGACGCGATGCCTAAACATTATAACAAATGGAAATGAGGCTATTGCTCTAATTTGGTGAATGGAAAATCAAAACGCGACATGGGGTTATAGTCATACTTAATAACAATTTTCAAAAGACCCGCTAATACTATTGGAACTTTAGAGGTAAAACAGAAACAATTGAGTCAAGGAAAGTGAACGTGTTATACGAAACCTAGAACGCGTTCGAGGGAAGGAGAATCATGCCACACATCACGGGACACACCCAGACGATCGCGCTCATCGGATCGCCCGTCGAGCACTCGCTCTCGCCGGAAATGCACACCTGCTCTTTCGAAGAGCTTGGTATCGACTGCGTTTATCTTGCATACGACGTTGCACCTGAAGATCTCGAGGCTGCAGCAGCGGGCATGAAAGCGCTCGGCTTCGCTGGCTACAATGTCACGATGCCGCACAAGACCTTCATCCCTCAGTATCTGGACGGTCTTTCGGACGCTGCAGAGCTGATGGGTGCGGTAAACACGGTCGATATCAAGAACGGCAAGGCGATCGGCCACAACACTGACGGTGCAGGTTTCATGCGCAACGTCAAGGAGAATGGTGTCGATGTCATCGGCAAGAAGATCACGCTCGTCGGTGCGGGCGGTGCAGGATCTGCTATCTACACCCAGGCTGCGCTCGACGGTGTCGCTGCTATCGACATCTACAACATGAAGGACAGCTTCTTCGACGCTACCGCAGAGCGCGTCGCGAAGGTCGCCGAGAAGACGGGCTGCACCATGCGTCTCATCGACCTTGACGACAAAGAATCGCTGAAGCAGTCCATCGCTGAATCTGCGCTGTTCGTGAACGCTACGCGCGTCGGCATGGGGGATCTTGCCGATCAGAGCGTCATCCCTGCGGATTACCTGGTCGATGGTATCGCTGTTGCCGACACGGTCTATGAGCCGCGCAAGACCAAGCTCCTGAAGGACGCAGAGGCGAAGGGTCTCAAGGCCATCTCTGGCCTGGGCATGCTGCTGTGGCAGGCTGCCATTGCAGAGGACATCTGGGTCGGTAAGGAGATGCCGACCAAGCTCATCGAAGAGAAGTTCTTCAACTAATCGATTGATTCAAGGGTCACCACGGAAGGGGTTCATATCATGGCAATCAGACTCGCAGTTTTCGGACTGAATCAAGGATCGAAGATCGCACGCGACGCTAAAGCGAGCGACGAGTTCGATCTGGTCGCAGTAGCAGGTTTCGGTCAACAGGCAGAAGATGTCGCAGCAGAGCTCGACGTGCCACTGTACGCAGATTTCAACGATCTGCTGAAAGAGGTGCCGCTCGATGCGGTCGCCATCGCACTGCCCAACGGCCTTCATGTCAGTTCCACGCGTGCTTGCTTGGATGCGGGCATCAAGAACATCTTGCTGGAGAAGCCGATCGCTAACACCGTTGAAGAGGCGGAGGAGATCATCGCAATGTGCAACGAGGCGGGGGCGAAGTTGCTCATCGGTCACCATCGTCGTTCTTCTTCGAAGTACCTGTTCCTGCGCGAGTTCATCGAGTCCGGTCGTTTGGGGGATCTGGTCGGCGTTCAGGCATCGTACGCGATCGCGAAACCGTATTCCTACTACGATGTCGAATGGCACACGAAGAAGGGTGGCGGTCCATTCCTCATCAATGCGATCCACGACATCGACGACCTCAACTACACCACGGGCATGAAGGCGACGCGCGTCTATGCGGCTGCGCGTAACACCATCCGCGGCAACGAGATCGAAGATTCCGCATCCATCGTGATCGAATTCGGCAATGGCGTCACGGCGACCTACTTCATCTCCGACGGCACGCCCGGCCCCTGGAACTACGACCTTGCTGCAGAAGAGAACCACTTCTTCAAGTGGTGCCCGGGCGAGAACTCGCTGCGCTTCTTCGGCACGAAGGGTTCGCTCGGCTTCCCGAACATGGACTTCTACCACTATGCGGATGACGACCATTATGGCTGGGGCGAAGAGTTGATCACGGAGCACTTCGACATCGAGAAGAATGATCCGATGACCGCAGAGCTCGAGCATTTCGCAGACCTCTGCACGGGCCGTGAGACCACGCCGCGCTGTACGGGAGAAGACGGCATCGCGACCCTCAAGGTCATCAATGCGATCCTCGAATCTGCAGAGACCGGCACTCTGGTGGATATCGATTAAGACACTTTCCTTTACTTCAATACAGCGGGAAAAGGCTCCTTCGGGAGTCTTTTCCCGTTTTGGGACTCATTTGCTTTTATGTGAGAAGCACCTTTCTTGAAAGCGTCGTGGAGCATTTGGAGTATGATGGTCAACAGAACAAGGGTCGAACAATGTGATCGCACCCTTCCCGTAGCCCTTCGAAGAGATTAAAGAGCACTCCGTCCGTGAATCTTTCGCACTTAATGTATTTCAAGAAGCTCGCTGAAGTGAAGCATTATACGAAAGCGGCATCTGAACTCTATATCGCACAGCCAACGCTCTCGGTCGCGATCTCGACGCTCGAGAAGGAGCTCGGTACGCGCTTGTTCTATCGTGCGAACAACAAGATCGAGCTCACACCGTGCGGAAAAGAGTTCTACGAATACGTCTCACAAGGACTTCGCTCCATCGAAAAGGGCATCCAGGCGGTTCAGGAATACGAAGGCAAGATCAACGGTACGCTCAACTTGGGCACGCTCTACGCCATGCAAGGCAAGGATTGGTCGCAGGCCATCCAGTCGTTCCATGATGAATGCGGTGCCGATCTTACCATTAACATCACGCAGGGTTTCACGCCCGTGCTCACCAAAGAGCTCGAAGCGGGCAAGCTCGATGTCATATTCGCAGGTAAACCAGAGCCTTCAAAGGATTTCAACAGCGTGTATTGCTGGGCTCAGGAGCTCGCGGTGGCAGTGAACAAGAAGCACCCGCTCGCGAAGAAGTCCTCGGTGAGTTTGAAGGATCTGGCCGATTATCATATCCTGACCTACCACGACAAGAGCCCGGTCTATGAAGAGATGACCAGCGTTCTGTCGCTTTCCGAAGAGCCTCTCGATGTCGAATTCGCCTACAACGACGAGATCACGCTCTCTTCTCTGGTCACTTCCGATTCTCAGGATGTCGCTTTGCTGTGCTATTCGTTCCTGGTCAAGGCATTCGATGAGGTCGCTTTCCTTTCGCTCGAAGAAGCGCCGAAGGAATTCCATAAGGTCTATCTGGTCTCGAAGAAGGAACGCTCACAGCCCAAGGTGGTCTCCGATTTCGTCACGTTCATGACCAATTATCATTTTCCGACCGCCACGGTTCGCCCTTTGGGCAAGTGAACGCCCGCTAGGGTATAATGGTCAAGCTGTGCGCCCATAGCTCAGCTGGATAGAGCAGTGGACTTCTAATCCAAAGGTCGTAGGTTCGAATCCTACTGGGCGCGCCATTTTTTTTGTTGACTGGATACCCCCTGGGGGTATAATGGATCTCAATATACCTAGTTGAATGATAGGATTTGAGGTTCGTATGACATCGTGCAACTGCGATATGCATCACAAGAACACCCCACGAAGCGAAGAGCTGAAGCGCGAGGTCGAGCGCAGGCTGAATCGTGCGATCGGCCAGCTTAATGGTGTGAAGGATATGATCGACGACGATCGCTACTGTGGCGATGTGCTCACGCAGCTCGCAGCAGTAGAGAGCGCGGTGAAGCGCGTCTCGGACCTGGTGCTGAAAGAGCACATGCGCACCTGCGTCATCGAGGAGATCCGCGCGGGCAATGATGAAGTGGTCGATGAGGTCATGCAGCTCATGCGCCGTTTTTCATGATCATTCACTGAAGAGGGAAGCGAATCAACCATGGAACAGACGATCCGACTTGCCATAGATGGCATGCACTGCGCGAACTGCGCAGCGAATATCGAGAAGCATTATCGAGCCGTACCGAGCGTCAAGGACGTCTCGGTCAATCTCGCGAACAACACGGGGCGCGTGACCTTCGACGCTGACGCCGCGACGGTCGACGACATGCTGCGCGTGTTTGATGATCTGTCGTTCACGGCAGAGATCATCCCGGAGGATGCCCCGCTCGTTGACGAAGGTCGTAGAGCGAAGGAGGCTGCGCGCGCGAAGCACGACCTGCGCGTTTTCGCCACTTCGGCTATTCTCACCATCATCATCGTTGCGATCGGCATGATCCCCGGATGGCACATGGCGCTCGGTCATGCGCTCGCCTCGGTATTCACCGGGGCAGACGCTTCGCATATCCAGTCCATGTTCGCAGGCAGCATCGTCTTGCTTGCTCTCACGATTCCTGTTCAATTCGGCTGCGGCATTCGCTTCTACAAGGGCGCGTTCGCCTCGCTCAAGAGCGGCAGCGCGAACATGGACGTGCTCGTGGCGCTCGGTACCTCCATCGCGTTCCTCTTCTCGCTCTGGATCACGTTCCTTCCGGTCATTACGGGGAATTGGAGCGATGCTGAGGTCGCGCTCGGCATCAACGACGGCATGCCCTACTTCGAGACGTGCGCGATGCTCATCACCTTCGTGCTGCTCGGCAAGATCCTGGAAACGCGCGCTAAGGGCGCGACGAACCAGGCGATCGAGTCGCTCATGAATCTCACGCCCCCTACCGCTCGCGTCGTGCGCACGGGAGCAGAGCTCGAGATCCCGCTCGCGCAGGTGATGGCGGGCGATCTGGTGTTGGTCGGTCCTGGCGAGAAGATACCGGTCGACGGCATCATCGTCGAAGGCAGCACCGAGATCGACGAATCGATGCTCACCGGTGAAGCGCTTCCGGTCATGAAGCGTGAAGGCGACGAGGTGACGGGCGGTACGCAGAATACCACGGGCGCGGTGACGCTGCGTGCGCTGCGCGTCGGTACCGATTCCACGCTCGCGCGCATCGTGCGTGCGGTCGAGGATGCACAAGGCTCGAAAGCCCCGGTGCAGCGTCTTGCGGATAAGATCGCATCGATCTTCGTACCGGTCATCCTCATCATCGCAGCTATCACGTTCTGCGTGTGGTTCTTCCTCGTTCCGCCTGCAGGCGCGAACACGCTGCTCACGCAATCGCTCATGCCTGCCATCGCGGTAATCGTGGTGGCGTGCCCTTGCGCGCTCGGACTCGCAACGCCCACGGCGCTCATGGTCGGTATGGGTAAAGGCGCTCAGCTGGGGATCCTCATCAAGGATGGTGAAGTGCTCGAGCGGCTGTGCAAGCTCGATGCGGCGGTATTCGATAAGACGGGCACCCTCACTAAGGGTGAGCCTGAGGTCGTTTCCTGTACCGTAGGCGCCGACGACCTGCGCCTTGCCGCCGCACTCGAAGCGAAGAGCGAGCATCCGCTCGCGCGCGCGGTCATACGCTATGCAGCCGCAGAAGGGATCGCGACCGATGCGCTTCCAGCACCGACGAACTTCAAAGCGCTCGTGGGCGAAGGTGTCGAAGGCGAAGTGGAAGGCCATCAGGTCTTCGTCGGTTCGCGTGTCACGATCGACGGGCATGATGCAGGAGGATTCGTCTTCGAGGACGAGCCGAAGCCCGATGTGCGCGAGGCGATCCGGGCGCTTGAGAATACCTACGAGGTGTCCACGTATCTGGTCACCGGCGATGGCCGCTCTCAGGCTGACGCGGTAGCCACCTCGGTCGGCATCGAACTCACGCATGTTCATGCAGGCGTCAAGCCGCTCGAGAAGGCAGAATGCGTGAACGACGTGAAGATCGAGCTGGCTGAGGCGATGCTCGATCATGCCGAACACGGCGAAGGTGGCGCATCGAAACATGCGCCCGTCGTCGCGTTCGTAGGGGACGGCATCAACGATGCGCCTGCGCTCGCGGCTGCGGATGTCGGCGTCACGATGGCTTCGGGCACCGATGTGGCCCTTGAAGCTGGATCGGTCGTTCTGATGCGCGACCGCTTGATGGACTTCGTCACGAGCCTGCGTCTTTCGAAGGCGACGATGCGCAAGATCAAGCAGAACCTTTTTTGGGCGCTCATCTATAACTGCATCATGATCCCACTGGCGGCTTTCGGTATCCTCGCGCCCGCGCTCGCCGGTGCAGCGATGGCACTCTCGAGCGTCTCGGTGGTCAGCAACTCGCTGCTGCTGAAGCGTTTCAAGTAGCCGATCGAGCGCGAAAGACCATGAACGAACGGCAGGGTAGCGCGATCATCCTGCCGTTTCGCTTGAAAACGACCATTTTCGCCAGAGGTTCATCCCAAACGATTCGAACAGATATACAATGATGTTTTCGTTTGAAACCGATCCAAGGAGCACGAATGTCATACGCGCTTTCGGGCAGGCATTTTCTGAAGCTGCTCGACTTCACGCCCGCAGAGATCGTCGGTCTGGTCGATCTCGCGCAAGACCTCAAAGAGAAGAAGCATGCGGGCATCCCGCATCGCTATCTCGAAGGCAAGAACATGGTCCTCATCTTCGAGAAGACCTCGACTCGCACTCGTTGTTCGTTCGAAGTTGCCGGTCACGACCTTGGCATGGGCGTCACCTATCTCGACCCCAGCGGCTCTCAGATCGGTAATAAGGAATCCATCAAAGACACGGCGCGCGTGCTCGGTCGCATGTTCGATGGCATCGAATATCGTGGCTATGGCCAAGAGATCGTCGAGACGCTCGCTGAATACTCGGGCGTTCCCGTATGGAACGGACTCACCGATGAATTCCATCCCACGCAGATGATCGCCGATCTGCTCACCATCCGCGAGAACTTCGGCGCGTTCAATGGCCTCAACCTCGTGTTCATGGGTGACGCGAAGAACAATGTCGCGAATTCCCTCATGGTGGCCTGTGCGAAGATGGGCATCAATTTCACCGCCTGCGGGCCTCAAGAGTGCATGCCTGATGCAGCTCTCGTTCAGACCTGTCGCGAGATCGCTGCTGAAAACGACTGTGAGATCCGCCTGACATCAGACGTTGAAGAAGGCTGCACGGGCGCCAATATCATTTACACCGATATCTGGGTGTCGATGGGCGAACCGGCGAGCCTCTGGGAAGAGCGGATCAAGCTCCTCTCGCCGTATCAGGTGAACGCGAAGGTCATGAAGATGGCCGCCGATAACGCCATCTTCATGCACTGTCTCCCCGCATTCCACGACACCGATACCGCGGTCGCGAAGGATATCGAACAGCGTTTCGGTCTCACCGAGATGGAAGTGACCGACGAGGTCTTCGAATCGAGCCGCTCACGCGTATTCGACGAAGCCGAGAATCGCATGCATTCGATCAAGGCGATCGTGCTCGCGACGCTCGGTTAGACCACGACCAATCGAAGCAAGGAAGGAACTACCGCATGACCGTACGTGAATCCCTCGAGATCATCGTCGCTGACGCGCTTTCGAGCGCGGTCGAAGATGGAAGCCTTGCGCTCGAGACGATCCCTGAGCCTGCGCTCGAACGCCCCCGTGAAGAAGCGCATGGCGATTGGGCATGCACCGTTGCGATGCGTCTCGCGAAAGAAGCGCGCATGAACCCGCGCCAGATCGCGCAGATCATCCTCGATCATCTTCCCGAGAACACCACTATCGCCACGGCTGAGATCGCAGGTCCTGGCTTCATCAATTTCACGCTGAACCCCGCTTCCTTCCAAGAAGTGGTGCGCGAAGTGCGCACGAAAGGGGGGGACTATGGCAAGTCTGAACTCGCTACTCCTTGCAAGGTGAATCTCGAGTACGTCTCTGCTAATCCTACTGGCCCGATGCACGTTGGCCACGGTCGTTGGGCGGCATTGGGCGATTCGATGGCGCGTGTCATGCGTCATGCAGGCTATAGCGTTGACGAAGAATTCTACGTCAACGACGAAGGTAACCAGATGAACGTCTTCGCCGATTCGCTCGTCGTGCGCTATCTTCAGCTGCTCGGCGAGGATATCGACCTTCCTGAACAGTCCTATGGCGGTGCGTACATGATCGAACTTGCGCAGCGCATCGTCGATGAGGATGGGGATGCATGGCGCGATGTCGATCCCGACGAGCGCAGGAAGGCGTTCCGTGAGCGTGGCTACGCGGCCATGATGGATTCCGTACGAGACACCCTCGCGCTCTTCGGAAACCAGTTCGACACCTACTTTTCCGAGCATTCTCTCTTCATTCCGGGCGAAGACGGCAAGAACAAGGTCGAGCGCGCCTTTGACGCGATGAAGGAACGCGGGTTCATCTACGAGAATGAAGGTGCGACCTACTTCAAGTCCACTGAATTCAGCGACGAGAAGGACCGCGTGCTCATCAAGCAGAATGGCGAGCTCACGTATTTTATGAGTGACGTCGCCTATCATTACGACAAGAAGCAGCGTGGCTACGATCTACTGCTCGACATCTGGGGAGCTGACCACCACGGTTACATCCCGCGTTGCAAGGCGATGATGGCAGCTTGGGGCTATCCGGACGATCTCGAGGTCGTGCTCGGACAGCTCGTGAACCTCTATCGCGATGGCAAGGCAGTGCGCATGTCGAAGCGTACGGGCGAGATGATCACGTTCCGCGAACTGATCGACGAGGTGGGCGTGGATGCAACGCGCTATCTCATGCTCTCGCGCTCATCCGATCAGCCGATCGATTTCGATATCGAGGTCGCGAAGAAGCAGGATGCGACGAATCCGGTCTACTACGTGCAGTATGCGCATGCCCGCATCTGCTCGATCCTGCGCAAGGCGGCCCGCGAACAGGGCATCGAAGATGCTGAGAACCTCACGCCTGCACTGCTTGCTGAAGCGCTCGCGCTCGACGACGCAGCGCTCGAGCTGCTCACCCATGAATCCGAGCTCGCGCTCATGAAGCAGATCGATGGCTTCACCGATCTGGTCGCAGGTGCCGCGCGCGATCGCGCTCCATTCCGCTTGACGCACTATGCACAGGATCTTGCGAGCTTGTTCCATTCGTTCTACACCAACTGCCGCGTCATCGACGAGGATGAAGCGCTGACGAAGGCACGTCTCGCGCTCGTGGATGCTACGCGCATCAATCTTGCGCAAGCGCTCGGCCTGCTCGGGGTTTCCGCGCCTGCCGCGATGTAGCGGAAGAGCCCAACAACAGAGCTCGATCAGGTATGAATACCGTTCAGTCAGCGAAGCAGCCCCACGGGCTGCTTCTTTGTTACAGCCTTGTTAAAGCGCGCGCGGTCGACTTTTCCCGCTCCCGATCTTCTGATTAAATACACTTACCATCAGAATACCGAGGAGGTCACATGAGTTACGTCGATTCTGTCATCGAACAGGTCAAGGAGAAGAACGCGAACGAGCCGGAGTTCATCCAGGCGGTCACCGAGGTTCTCACTTCGCTCAAGCCGGTCATCGATTCCAACCCTGAATATGAGAAAGCAGCACTGCTCGAGCGTTTGGTCGAGCCAGAGCGCGTTATCATGTTCCGCGTTCCCTGGGTAGACGACAAGGGTGAGGTCCACGTCAACCGCGGTTATCGCGTGCAGTACAACAGCTGCATCGGCCCTTACAAGGGTGGCATTCGTCTCCATCCTTCCGTTAATCTCTCCATCATCAAGTTCCTTGGCTTCGAGCAGATCTTCAAGAACTCGCTCACCACGCTTCCTATGGGCGGCGGCAAAGGCGGCTCCGACTTCGACCCGAAGGGCAAGTCCGACAACGAGGTCATGCGCTTCTGCCAGTCCTTCATGACCGAACTCTGCCGTCACATCGGTGCGGATACCGACGTTCCTGCAGGTGACATCGGAACGGGCGCACGCGAGATCGGCTACATGTTCGGTCAGTACAAGCGTATTCGCGACGTCTGGGAAGGCGTTCTGACCGGCAAGGGCCTTTCCTATGGCGGTTCGCTCGCACGTACCGAAGCGACCGGCTATGGTCTCGTGTACTTCGTTCAGGAATACCTCAACTGCCACGACGACAGCTTCGAGGGCAAGACCGTTGCGGTCTCCGGCTCCGGCAACGTCGCCATCTATGCGACCGAGAAGGCTCAGCAGCTGGGCGCTAAGGTCGTCACGCTCTCCGACTCCACGGGTTGGATCTACGATCCTAATGGCATCGACGTCGATCTGGTCAAGCAGATCAAGGAAGTCGAGCGCGGCCGCATCTCCGAGTATGCGAAGCGTCGCGAAGGCGTGGAATATCACGATGGCCGCGGCGTATGGAGCGTCAAGGTCGATATCGCGCTTCCATGCGCGACTCAGAACGAGCTCGATCTCGACGACGCGAAGCAGCTCGTTGCGAACGGCTGCAAGATCGTGGCTGAAGGCGCTAACATGCCCACTACGCTCGACGCGACCGAATACCTCATGGAAAACGGTGTCGTCTTCATGCCAGGTAAGGCTTCCAATGCGGGTGGCGTTGCGACCTCTGGTCTCGAGATGTCTCAGAATTCCGAGCGCCTCTCCTGGACCTTCGAAGAGGTCGATGCGAAGCTTCAGAGCATCATGAAGAGCATCTACCACGCTGCGGACGACGCTGCTAAGGAATACGGCGTTGAAGGCAACTACGTGATGGGCGCGAACATCGCTGGCTTCAAGAAGCTCGCTGATGCGATGATGGCTCAGGGCATCGTCTAGTCGATCAGTCCACGCTTCGAACTTCAAAAGGCCTCTGCATACGCAGGGGCCTTTTCTTTTGTGCTCATTATCGCAGTGCCGTTTATAATGACCATACGGATTGAAAGGTGGCACATGCACAACGTTCATCATCCTAAAATAATAACGGCAGATACGACAACGGTTTTCGGGGCAGATCGTCGTAAGCGATGCGCGTTTCTCGTTGCGCTCTTCGCTGCGTTCATGCTCGTTTGTGGATCGGTCGCTCTCGCTCATGAGCAGGCAACCGAATCTCTTTTCGATGAACCGATAGAAGATATTCCTGCCGAGATCGAAGATCAAGAACAGGATACGAGTGACCTGCTTATCGTTTCACAAGAGAGCATCGCCGATGAAGAACAGCCCGCCGACGAAGAGCAGCTTGAACGCGAAGTGGTCTTCAGCGCTCAAGAGACCGAGCTAGACGACGAGACGATCAGTGCTCAAGCTGACAAGAACGTAACGAGCTCTACTACTACCTGGAGCAACGGTACCTACACTGTTTCAGGCAATATCGAGATCGAAAAGCGCGTGACCGTATCAGGCAATGTCGTCTTGCAGCTCAACGCAGGATCGAGGCTTACCGTGCTCAGTGGCATCAACGTTCCTTCTGGTGCCGCTCTTACCATTCAAGGCGAGGGCGTGCTCTTCGCATATGCGCCTGAGAGCAACGTGAATCACGCGGTCATCGGCGGAAACAGCGCGAAGAAGACCGGTCGTATCATCATCGATTCGGGGCGCATCGAGGTGAATGTCTCTTCTCAGAATTTCGCAGGCGCAGGAATTGGCTCAGGCAACGAAGGTGAAGATGGAGAGGTTGTCATCAATGGCGGTATAGTGAACGTCTCATCGATGTTTCGCGACAGCATGAAAGGTGCCGCGATCGGTGGTGGGCAATACGCTGCCAACATCTCTGTTCAGATATTAGGCGGCACGGTCAATGCGCAAGGCAGTAATAATGCTCCTGCGATCGGTACGGGATTCGGATTCGGTCAAGCCAACATCGTCATCAGCAACGCTAACGTGACCGCGGTCGGATATGGAACGTCGCCAGCTATCGGTGGGCAACAGGCAAGTACGCCGAACGCTTCGTCGGTATCGATCGCGAACAGCACGGTGAAAGCGACCGCTCAAGGAAGCGCACCCGCTATTGGCTATCTCGGACCCGGAACCTTGAGCATCGGAGACTCCTCAGCGAGCAGCCCGAGCACCACGCTCGTTCACGCAAGTTCGATCGATCCAAGATGCATGACCGATACGGAGGCTTGGAAAGGGATCGTTTTCACAGGAGATGATGGTACGGTATACGGGGAATCAGCGCTCGCGAATGACCTGATGCTAGAAGCGAACCAGCAACTGACCATTCCTGGGGGCAGTACCCTCACTATCCCTGCGAACATCACCTTGCAAGACCAAGGATCGATCACTAATGAAGGCACGGTCATCAACGATGGGTCGATCGTCGGCAGTGGAACTTTCGTTAACAATGGAACGCTCATCGATAACGGCATCTTCTTCCCGCAAGAGGTCACCTTCGATACACAGGGAGGGTCGGATGTCCCTGCGCTCACCGTGAACAGAGACAGCCTCATAACGGATTCGATTCCTGATCCAACGCGTGAGGGACATGCTTTTGGCGGTTGGTATCAAGACTCTTCAACGACGATTCCTTGGGATTTCGATACCGATAGGGTAACAAGGCCACTCACGCTCTATGCGAAATGGGATGCGCTCGAAGACCCATCCGAGCCTTCTCAGCCAGAAACTCCTATCGACCCTAAACCTGATGTGCCGAGCGACCCGATCGTGCCCGAAGATCCCGAAAAGCCAGGTGATCCGATCGGTGAACCAGCCGAACCGGATGGCGATCATGCAGACGAACAACTTCCTGCAGATGAAGAGCAAGAAGGCATTGATGAAGACACTACGGATGAAGCGGATTCGGTCAAGCCTGACAGACCTCACGATTCGGTGCCCAAGCTCGGCGATCCTATCCTCGTGTTACCTCTCTTCTTCGGTGTGCTCGGTATCCTTATCGCGTTGAATCTCGACACCTTCATTCGCTCGCGAAAACGTCTGCGTTGGTCAAGGCACCCTAAAGACTGAGCACCGTGAGCGCTTGCGGCACGACCGAAATATCGTATTCGTAGGCAGGGATCGGCTCTCCGTCGATCTGTGCGGGTACGATATCGCTGAAGGTGAGCTTGATATGCTTGCCCTTCTTGAAGTTGATGTGCTTGTCGTTCGTGTGCTTGCCATCTTTAGCGCGCATGAACAGGCGTACCGCCTCGAATTTCGAGAGGGGTGGGGTAGCGTAGCAGACATCGAAGACCCCATCGCTCAGGTCGGCCTGAGGGCAGATGTCGAAGCCTCCGCCATATGTTCGGCCATTCTGAACGGCGAAGGTATAGAACTCGAGCCCCGGGAACTCGATGCCATCGATATGAACATCGGCTTCGATCACGTCAAGGTGGTTCTTGATCTGGTTGAAGCCGCTCTCAAGATAGAGGATCGTTCCGGTCTTGTGCGTGGTTCGACGGCGCTCCATCGTCTCGAGTGCGATGGCTGCATCGACGCCGAACGAGAGCGTTTGGGCGAAGTACGTGTCGTTCACCGCGCCGATGTCGATCGTCTTCTCCTGAAGCTTCGGTAGCTCATCTAGCACGCGCAGCGGATCGAGCGGCAGGTTCAAGCTCCGCGCGAAATCGTTTCCCTGACCAGCAGGCAGCACGCCAAGCTTCGGGCGTTTCTCTTGCGGTAGCTGCATGAGACCATTCACGACTTCATGCACGACGCCATCTCCGCCCAACACGAAGACCGTATCGAAGTGCTCGCCGAGCTCGTGCGCGATGATGACCGCATCGAGTGGATAGGTGGTCTCGATGATCTCGTAATAATGGCCGCGGTTCGTGTTCGTCACGCCTTTGAGCAGCTCGGAGACTTCTTGGAGCGTTTTGCGAGCTTTGCCGCTTTGTGCGGTCGGGTTGACGATCAAGAGTGAATTGCCGAACATAAGAGCCCCTTTCAACGCCTCTTCATGAGGTGCACAGCGACGAGCGTGAACAAGAAAAAGCAGTACGCTACAATTCATACTAGATGAACGAAGCCACGTTTCATCTCGATCTTCCATCGGTAACTGAATTGATACGGAGCATCGCATGACCAACCACAAGGACAACAGCACGAAGAGCGGTTTTGGCGCACTTGAGACGATCGGGCGGATCGATCCTGATCAGGCGACCTATTTCGACTACGAAGCGGCAGATGGAACGCCGGTCTCGCAGTTGATCCGCTATCCAGAGGTTGGTCATGAGACGAATTTCCTGCTGAGAGAGGACGACCCTCATATCTTCCATAGCAGCTATCAGGTCGATAACTTCTACTTCACCGACCGCATCGATGAATTCGCCGTGGTCGATCCAGGCAAGAAGGCGCTCTTCGTCGACGTCGGTCTTTACGATCTGTGCGGCATCGATTTTCTCGATGGTGCGCTCGCTGCTTCCGATGTTCCATGGAGCGACGCTGAAGTGTTCCTCACGCACGCCCACGACGATCACGACGGCAACACGCGCTACTGCCTTGAAAAGGGCGTTCGCCGGGTCTACGTGGGCGCTCTTCCTATGTTCGAGGATTCGATGGTGGACGACTATCTCACGATCAGCGGGCTCGCTCGAGGAGATTACGACGATGCGTACTTCTATGTCGAACGTCTTCTGAAGCGTAATAGCATGTTCGATGGCTTCGAGGACCGTGTGCGCATCGTACGTACAGGAGACACCATCGATGTGGGCGATCATCACTTCGAGGTGATCGAAACACCCGGTCATACGCCCGAACACATCTCGCTCGTCGATCGCGAGCGGGGCATCTTCTTCGCAGGCGATCACATTCTCGATACCGCACCTGGTCTCATGTCCTATTTCGCGGATCTGCATCTGCTGAAGCGTTTTCTGGAAAGCTTCGACCAGCTCAAAGCGCTCGGTCTGAAGAAGATCTATATGTGCCACCACGACCCGATCATCGGCGCCGACGAGGTGAATGCGTTCCTCGACAAGATCGTCGCGAGCTACGATAGGCCCGTCAATAAGATGTTCGATCTCGTCGAAGCAACGCCGCTGACGGCTGAAGCGCTCGCACGAAAGTACTATGCCTATCTGCCAAGTTGGAGCGAGCAACCGCTCATCTTGCTCACACGTCGCGTCTCGATCGCGCTCAGCTACCTCGATTACCTCTACGATATGGGCAGAGTGGAACGACGCGTAGCTGAAGATGGCGCATTCGAGTACTGGGTAGCTTAGATGAGCGAATAAAAAAGGCTGGGGGAGACCAGCCTGGAAGTTCATGGTGGATCGTCGGGGACTCGAACCCCGGACCTTGGGATTAAGAGTCCCCTGCTCTACCAACTAAGCTAACGATCCGTTACAAGTATGTTCTGCGTTTGAGCGCTTAGCTATTTTAGGCTATCGACTGACGTCGTGCAAGCAAAAATACCTTCGCTCGAAACAAAAAAACGCGCTGGGGTGGATGAAGGGACTTGAACCCTCGATCTCCAGAGCCACAATCTGGCGCCTTAGCCAACTAGGCCACACCCACCATATGCGCAGAAAGTATTATAGAGAAAAAAATCAAGCTTGCAAGTTCGACCGAGAAAACATGTGAATCTTGCGCAGCGAACGGGCTAAAGAGCCGCTGGCAGGTTCGATTCGGTAGTATAGAAGTGGAATAGAACGATCTGAAAGGGAAGTGACGTGGCGACATTCGAGCTGATACTGCTGCTTGCTGTCGCGGTGCTCCTTTCTTCCATCCTCGATCAGATCGTCCCTAAAGTCTCGCTGCCGCTCATCCAGATCGGCCTGGGCGTTGTCATCGCAGTGCTCGCGGTCGCACCTATCGAGATCAACGTCGAACCAGAGCTCTTCCTTATCCTCTTCATCGCACCTTTGCTCTTCAGCGACGCGAAGGAATCGAACAAGAAGAACCTTTGGGACAACAAGGTCACCATCCTCTCGTTCGCGATCGGCCTCGTGCTGGTCATCACGCTGTGCGTTGGCTTCACGGTCCATTGGCTCATCCCTTCCATCCCGCTCGCTGCCGCATTCGCGCTCGGTGCAGCGCTTGGACCCACCGATGCGGTCGCGGTGCAATCGCTTCGCAAAGAAGCACAACTGGGCAAGCGTGAAGGCGCGATCTTGCAAGGCGAGGCACTTCTGAACGATGCGTCCGGTGTCGTCTCTTTCCAATTCGCCATCGCTGCTGCCGTCACGGGCGCGTTCTCGCTCGCTGATGCCACTTCGACGTTCTTCATCAGTTTCTTAGGTGGTATCGCATTCGGTATCTTGCTGGCTGCGGTATTCCTCCTCATCTCCTCGAAAGTACGCGATCTGGGGCTCGATAGCACTACGTTCCATGTGCTCTTCGAGGTCTCGATGCCCTTCGTCACGTTCCTCATTTCCGAGATCATCCACGTCAGTGGTATCCTTGCGGTGGTCGCTTGCGGTATCGTCTGGTCGATGTACAACACGCGCAAGATCTCTCCATATCGCTCGAGCTTGAACATCGCGCTCTCGAGCGTGTGGAAGGTGATCGGGTTCACCTTGAACGGCATCGTATTCGTTCTTCTGGGCATGCAGTTGCCTATGGCCACGCAATCGACCTGGAACGATGTCTACATCAACAACTTCGCGCTCATCGGCTACGTGCTGCTCATCACCGTGCTCATCGTCGTGCTTCGCTGGATCTGGGCGCTGCTCATGCTGCTCATCACGCGCAACCCTGAGACCAACAAGCGCGACCGTATCAACAAGAAGACTATGCTCGATGCGCTCGTCACCACGGTCGGTGGTCCGAAGGGCGCCATCACGCTCTCGATCATCTTCTCGATGCCATTCTTGCTCTCCGATGGCTCGGTCTTCCCGCAGCGCTCGCTCATCATCTTCCTCGCGTCCGGCGTCATCCTTTGCACGCTCTTGCTCGCGAATTTCGCGCTTCCTATCCTCGCACCGAAGAACATAGAAGAAGATGAGAAGGAGAATGAGAAATACGTGCTCACGCGCATCGAGATCCTGAGAACGGTCATCGAGCGCCTGCTCGTCGATGCAACGCCGGAGAACGATAACGCTACGAAGATCGTCGTTTCCTCGTACAATAATCGCATCGCCTCGATCCGCGACTCGGTCGATCTTGAGCATCCTTCCTCTATCCAGTTGCGCATTCAGGTGATCAACCACCAAGCGAACACGCTCATCGAAGCGATCGAACAGCATAAGGTCGATGCGTATGAAGGGTTCGCTTACTTGCGCACCCTGCTTCATCAGAAGAATCTGCTCACTCATACCAAGCAGCGATTCATCTCGTTTCATATGCTGCTCATGACCATCGTGCGCTTCTTCCGTCAACTCCAATCGAGCGTGGTGGGCTTCTTGCGCCATGAAGATAAAGAGGAGAGTCTCGCGCAGAAGAACATTCGCATCATCTGCGAGAAGGAGGCGATCCACTACCTTCATTCCCTCGTTGACGATCCGCGCTATCCGAGCGAAATAGTGGCGAAGCTGCTCATCTCGCACGAACGCGTGCTCGCAGTGCTCGATTCGGAGGTGAGCCCAGCAGAGCGTGCGGTCAAGCAGGCGACCACCGACGTCGATTCCATCCAACGCCTTGGTCTGCAGATCGAATCCGAGGTCATCGCCGACTATTACGCATCGGGACACCTGACACGCCAGCAGACCAAAGAGATGCGCGATAATGTGTCGCTCATGATGATCGACCTGGACGACCACATCTAAGCATTCGCCGCAACGAAGACGAACCTCATGGACAACCCGAAGCTCGAAGAAATAAAACAACAGCTCGCCTCCGTGCCGACGCTTCCTGGAGTCTATCTCTGGAAGGACAAGAACGGCACGGTCATCTATGTCGGCAAGGCGAAGCAGCTGCGTGCGCGCATGCGTCAATACGTGAATTACCAGGACACGCGCGAGAAGATCCCGCTGCTCGTCTCTCAGATCGATTCGTTCGAATACATCGTCGTCGAGAACGAGCATGAGAGCCTGGTGCTCGAGAAGAATCTCATCAAGCAGTACTCTCCGTACTTCAACGCAGACTTCAAGGACGACAAGAGCTATCCGTTCATCGCGCTCACCACAGGCGACGTCTTTCCGGCCATCAAGTACACGCGCGAGACGCATAAGCCCCAAACGCGTTACTTCGGTCCCTATACCGACAGTCGTGCCGCGCGAGAGCTCGTTGACATCACACGGCGCATCGTGCCGATCTGCGCCTCTTCTTGTGCGGATTGGCGGCGTCTGAATCGTCGTCTCCAAACCTGCGCCTACGAAGAGCTCGATCTTTCCGAGCGGCCTTGCTTCGATGCTCATGTGGGTCTCGGTCCGGGCGCTTGTTGTGGTGCGATCGATCCGGAGGCCTATCAAGACTTGGTCAAACGCGTGAGTCGTTTCCTCTCAGGTCAGCACAAGGAATTCCTCGACGAACTCGAAGACGATCTTGAGCGCGCCGTGGCCGAACTCAACTTCGAACAGGCTGCCCGTATCAAGAGTCGTATCGACACCATCAATTCGCTCGAGAGCAAGCAGCATGCTGTTTCATCGCTCAATCTGAATTCGGATGTGATCGGCATCTACCGTGAAGAGACCATCGCTGGCATCTCGCTTCTGAACGTGCGCGGCGGCAAGGTCATCAACACCAACGAATTCATCTTCAACAAGGGCAAGGACGTCCCCTTCGAAGACCTCTCGCGCATGTTCTTGCTGCGCTACTATGATCAGACCGAATCGATCCCTCATGAGATCATCATGGAGGAGACCCCGGAAGACGCTGAGGTCATCGAGTCATGGCTCACCGAGAAACTGGCGAGTCCTTATGGCGCGAAAGTATCCTTCGTCGTGCCGAAGAGGGGAGAGCGTGCTGCGCTCCTACAGATGGCGAATACGAACGCGTGCCATGTGCTCATGCGCTACAAAGCGCGCAGCAACTACGATGACGAACGCATCAATGCAGCGTTGCTCCAGCTCGAGAGTGCGCTCGCCCTCGATAAACCGCCCATGCGCATCGAATGCTTCGATATCTCGACCATCCATGGCAAGCATTCGGTCGCCTCGATGGTGGTCTTCGTGAACGGCAAGCCCGACAAGAGTCAGTATCGTCGTTTCAAGATCCGTCTCGAGACCGAAGAGGCGAACGACTTCGCCATGATGAGCGAAGTCTTCGATCGTCGCTATAATGCCGAGAAGATGCAGGATGAACACTTCGCGCAGAAGCCCGACCTCATCATCGTCGATGGCGGCAAACCGCAACTCACGGCGGCACTCAAGCAGCTCGAAGAGCTCGGAGCGGACGATATTCCCGTCGCTGGCCTCGCTAAGCGCGACGAAGAGCTGTTCGTTCCCTGGCAAGAGACGGGCCCTGTGGTGCTTCCTAGTGGCTCTCCCAGTCTCTACCTCGTCAAGCAGGTTCGTGACGAGGCCCATCGGTTCGCGATCACGTTCCATCGTGAACTGCGTCGCAAAGCGATGACCACGTCGATCATCGATGAGGTGCCGGGCATCGGCCCGAAGCGCAAGAAGCAGATCTTGAAGCATTTCGGCTCGTTCTCAGCCTTGAAAGCAGCCAGCCTGGACGAGCTCAAAGCTGCTAGAATTGTTCCTGATGCGGTCGCAGAGGATCTCTATGAGGTCTTGCGACACTACTATCCGAACGAAGACGATCCACAACCAGCACCGGATAAGGATGATTCCCATGGCTGACCAGACCAGCACACCCGACACGAACACCGCACCTGCCATCGATAACGAACCTAATGTCGTCATCATCACGGGTATGAGCGGTGCCGGTCGCACCGAAGCGGTCCACACGTTCGAGGATCTTGGTTATTTCTGCATCGACAACCTTCCGCCCGAGCTCATCATGGGCATCGTCAGCCTAGCCAGCATTCCTGGGCAGAGCGATGGTCCGCGAAAGCTCGCTATCGCATGCCCCATTCGCAGCCAGCAATATTACGATCAGCTGGTCAAAGAACTCGCGAACCTCGACGCTGCGGGCATCAGTTATCGCATCGTCTTCCTGGATGCCACCGACGAGTCGCTCATCGCACGTTACAAAGCGACGCGCAGGCTCCATCCGCTTTGCATGGACAACAATCTTTCCATCGCTCAGGCGGTCGCTCGCGAGCGTGAACTGAATAGGGACCTCACCAAGCTCGCGCATTCCTACATCGACACCTCGAAGATCTCCGTGAAGACCTTGCGCGAGCGGTTACGCGAACTGTATTCGAGGGAAACGAAGCGCGAAGGCTTGAACGTGGTCGTGTATTCCTTCGGTTTCAAGCATGGTGCACCGGTCGATGCTGATATCGTCATCGACGTGCGCTTCTTGCCTAATCCTTTCTACATTCCTGAAATGCGCGCGCTCACGGGCCTCGATGAGCCTGTGCGCGATTTCGTGCTCTGCAACACCGAGACCGAAGCGTTCCTCGCAGCATGGAAGAACCTGCTCGATTGCGTCATGCCCGGATATGTGGCTGAAGGCAAGCATCATCTCGCTATCGCGGTCGGGTGCACGGGCGGTCAGCATCGAAGCGTCGTTCTCGCTGAACAGACCGCCAAGCTGCTGAAAGAGGAAGATTACAACGTCACGGTCTATCATCGCGATATCACGCTCGCCGATACCGAGAAGGCAGCCACCAAATGAGCGGGGAAGCATTCATCCAGGAACCTACGCTCACTACGACCTTTCAAGCGATCGAGAAGACGAGCCATTTCCCCGACGATTATCGCAGCCTGAAAGCGGTCGTCATCGGTGGCGGAACAGGTGCTCCCGTGTCGATTCGCACGCTGCTGAGCATGGGCATCCAAACCTCAGCTGTCGTCGCGATGGCTGATGACGGCGGCTCAACGGGCATTCTGCGCGCAGAGGCGAAGGTCACGCCACCAGGAGATATTCGCAAATGTCTTGCGGCGTTCGCACAAGACCCTGACGATCCCTTCACGAAAGCCTTCAAATATCGCTTCGAATTCGCACGTAATCACACGCTCGGCAACCTCATGCTCTCAGCACTCGAAGAGGCGACAGGGTCATTTCCTGAAGCAGTGAAGATCTGCGGTAAGATGCTCGGATGTCGCGGCCATGTCTATCCCTCTACGCTCAACAATGTCGAGTTGAACGCGCGTACGCTCGATGGTCGTGTGCTGCATGGACAAGCGACCGCATGCAAGTCCGACACTGCGCTCGATCAGGTATGGCTCGAATCTGCAGGTCAACCTGTTCCTTATGTTGAAGCGATCCGCGCTATCTATGATGCCGACTATGTCGTGCTCGGTCCCGGCTCGCTCTTCACCTCGATCATTCCTAACTTGCTCGTGCCTGGTATCCCTGAAGCGATAGAGAACACGAAGGCGAAGACCATCTTCGTGTGCAGCCTCGCCGACCAACAAGGCGAGACTTGGGGGCTCTCCGCGCTCGAGCATGTTGATGCGCTCAGAAGGCACGGTATCGGACGCAACCTCGACTACGTGCTCATCCATAGCGAGGACAAGCTCGCTCCTCGCCAGGCACTGCAGGACAGCTTCGAGGCGGTAGCAGGATCGGGCGCGCTCCAATCCGCGCATCAAGAGAACAAAGAAGGCCGCTCGCTCTCCATGAACATCAGATCGGTCGAGATCACGCACGAGGATATCCAGAAGATCCAGCAAGAAGGTACGGTCGTCCTCATTCGCAACATGGTCGACCCTCAGCGTCCTACCTGGCACGACCCTCGAGCGCTCGCGAGCGCTTTCTCGGACGTGTTCCGTATGAGCAGCGGAGCCTGATGCTATGTCCTTCACTACCGAAGTGAAAGAGGAGCTCTCACGCGTCGCACCTACTTGTTCGCACTGCGAGAATGCCACCCTCGCTGCGCTCATCCGCATCGAGGGCACCTTGCTCATGAAGGGGCAGGGCAAGTACGCCCTCGAGATCGCGACGGATTCCCCTGTGGTCGCGCGCTTCATCATCAAAGCGCTCCACGAAAGCTATCATCTCACTACCGATCTGACGATGCGCCGCAGCGTGCTCCATAAAACGCCGAACTGGCTCATCGAGGTACCCATGCAACCTGGGCTGAACGATGCGCTGCTCAGTCTCGGTATCTTGGGGCAAGAGGGTATCGAGCGCGGCATCGATCCGAGCCTCATCCGCAAGCAATGCTGCGTGGCGGCTTACTTGCGCGGAGTCTTTCTCGGAAGCGGATTCATCTCGAATCCCCGCGGCGATTTCCATTTCGAGCTCAAGGTCGAGACGCAAGCGACCGCAGATGCGATCGTCGAGTTGCTGGCAGAGCGCGGCATCAAAGCGAAAGCGATCCAGCGCAGGAATAGTTATCTCATCTATATCAAGAGCGGGGCGGCTATCTCGTCGTTCCTCGCACTGGTCGGTGCGCATCAGAGTGCGCTCAAGATGGAGAACGAGCGCGTGGTGAAGAGCGTACGTAACGATGTGAATCGTCGCGTGAACGCTGAGATAGCCAATCAAGCGAAAGCTTCAGCCGCCTCGGTCGACCAGATCGTCACGATCCGCTATGTGCTCGATCATCGCGACATCTCATCGCTGCCGCAGGCGCTTCAGGAATACATCAAGCTTCGTATCGCATATCCTGATGCTACGCTCAAAGAGCTCGGCGAAGCAGCCGATCCTCCGCTGTCGAAATCAGCCATCAACCATCGTGTTCGCAGGCTCGATCAGCTCGCTGAAGAGATCGCACGCGGCGAGCATCGTCACTAGCTTCTGCTACGTGTGGTCAATCTTGTGAATCTGGGTAGTTTTCCCTTCTCATTTCAGCCATAGAATGCGCGAAAATGCCTGCTTCTGATATAGTGGTTAGCGTTAGATCATTGGCTTTGCCGCCGCTGCGCGGGGGCATGTGAAGTATGGTAACAGGGCTCGTGAATCATCGTGAGTCCACGAAAGGGGAAACCTATGACAACCAAGGTTGGTATTAACGGATTCGGCCGTATCGGCCGCCTCGTGTTCCGTGCTATGGAAAACGATCCCGAGCTTGAAGTCGTCGCAATCAACGATCTGGGCGATATTCCTACGATGGCCCACCTTTTGAAATATGATTCCATCCACGGCCGTGTGTTCGAAGAGGTCGTCGCGAAAGCCGAAGGCTTCGAAGTGAATGGTCGTCTGGTCAAGGTGCTCTCGGAGCGCGATCCTAAGGATCTGCCGTGGGGCGAACTGGGTGTCGACGTCGTCGTCGAATCCACTGGTCTGTTCACGGATGCCGACAAGGCACGTGCCCATCTCGAAGCGGGCGCCAAGAAGGTCATCATCTCTGCTCCTGCGAAGAACGAGGACATCACCATCGTCATGGGTGTCAACGACGATAAGTACGATCCTGCGACCGACAACATCATCTCGAACGCTTCTTGCACCACGAACTGCCTCGCTCCATTCGCGAAGGTTCTGCTCGATAACTTCGGTATCAAGCGTGGCTTCATGAACACCATTCACTCCTATACCAACGATCAGAAGATCCTCGATCTTCCTCATAAGGACCTGCGTCGTGCTCGTGCTGCTGCGCTGTCCATGATCCCCACCACCACGGGTGCCGCTCGTGCGGTCTCGCTCGTTCTTCCTGAACTGAAGGGCAAGCTCGACGGTTTCGCGACGCGCGTTCCCACTCCCGACGGCTCTATGGTCGATCTTACGGTCGAGCTGGAGAAGAACGTCACCATCGAAGAGGTCAATGCCGCGATGAAGGCAGCCGCTGAAGGCCCGATGAAGGGCATCCTCGAATACATCGACGAACCCATCGTCTCGACCGACATCATCGGCGACTCTCACTCTTCGCTCTTCGACAGCCAGCTCACCATGGTGCTCGGCGGCGAAGGCAACTTCGTGAAGTGCGTTTCTTGGTACGACAACGAATGGGGTTACTCGAATCGCGTGAAGGACCTCGCGAAGATCCTGCTCCCGTAAGCATCTCGACCACCCAGTAACACGAAGGAGAGTATTCATGAAATGCTCTCCTTTTATTTTGAAAGGACGATCATGAGCGATCTCAAGCTTTATACCGATGCGGATGTCGCGGGCAAACGCGTGCTCGTTCGCGTCGATTTCAACGTGCCGCTCAAAGACGGTCACGTCGAAGACGATACGCGCATCCGTGCAGCGCTTCCTACCATCACCTATCTGCTCGATCATGGTGCGAAGGTCATTCTCGCAAGCCACCTCGGTCGCCCCGATGGTACGGGCTATCAGGAGGAATTCTCGCTCGCGCCGGTCGCGGCCTATCTGCAAGAAGTGCTCGGCAAGCCGGTCGCGTTCGCTACCGACACCATCGGCGATTCCGCGAAGGAGACCGTCGCTGCGCTCGAAGATGGACAGGTCGCTCTGCTCGAGAATCTGCGTTTCGATGCGCGCGAGAAGAAGAATGATCCTGAATTCGCTCGCGATCTGGCAGCTCTGGCCGATCTCTACGTGAACGACGCGTTCGGTGCCGCACATCGTGCGCATGCTTCTACCGCAGGCGTGGCAGCGTATCTTCCTGCCTATGCAGGTGCGCTCATGGCTAACGAGGTCGATACGCTCACCTCGATGCTCGACGATCCCAAGCGTCCGTTCGTGGCGATCCTGGGCGGTTCGAAGGTCTCCGACAAGGTCAAGGTCATCGACGCGCTCATCGATAAATGTGACAAGCTCATCATCGGCGGCGGCATGTGCTTCACGTTCCTGAAGGCGCAAGGTCATGCGACGGGTACCTCGCTCATGGAAGAAGATTGGGTCGAACGCGCTGGTCAGATGATCGAGAAGGCGAAGGCGAAGGGTGTTGAACTGCTGCTCCCGCTCGATGTTGTCTGTGCCGAAGAATTCGCGAACGATGCACGCAAGGAAGTCTGCACCGTCGAAGAGATCCCAAGCGATATGATGGGTCTCGACATCGGCCCTGCTACCGCCATCGTCTACTGCGAAGCCATCGAAGACGCGGCCAGCGTGTTCTGGAATGGCCCGATGGGCGTCTTCGAGATGCCGTCGTTCGAAGGGGGTACGCGTGCTGTCGCTGAAGCTGTCGCGAACAATGTCTCGGCCGATACCATCATCGGTGGTGGCGACAGCGTCGCGGCCGTCAATAAGTTCGACCTCGCCGACAAGATGACCTTCATCTCGACCGGGGGTGGCGCTTCGATGGAATTAGTACAAGGGGAGCTTCTACCAGGCGTAGAAGCATTGAAATAAGGGGGAACCATGCGTAAGTACCTTATGGCGGGCAACTGGAAGATGAACAAGACAATCCCAGAAGCCGTCGCGCTCTCGCAGCAACTCTGCAATTACTACAACCGCGATTGGGACAAGGTCGAAGTGGTGCTCTGCGTGCCTGCGATCGACATCAAAGCGGTCCACACCGTGCTCGATTTCGACAAGACCGATATCGAACTCGGTGCTCAGAACGTCCATCAGGAGCCCTCGGGCGCCTACACGGGCGAGATCTCGATTCCGATGATCAAAGAAGCCGGTTGCACTTACTGCATCGTCGGCCATTCCGAGCGTCGTGAATACTTCGCAGAGACCGATGACACGGTCAATCTCAAGGTGAAGGCGCTCGTGCTGAACGATGTCAACGCCATCGTGTGTGTCGGCGAATCGCTCAATGTGCGCGATAATGGTCGTCATCTCGAGTTCGTCACCGCGCAGGTGCGCGCTGCGCTCGCAGGGCTCGATGTGGACGACCTTTCCAAAATCGTCATCGCCTACGAACCCATTTGGGCTATTGGCACTGGCCGCACGGCAACGCCTGAGCAGGCTGAAGAAGTCTGTGCCGCCATCCGCGCAACGCTCGCAGAAGCGTTCACGCATGAAGCTGCCGATGGTGTGCGCATCCTGTACGGCGGCTCCATGAACGTCGGCAATGTCGACTCGCTGCTCTCGATGGAAGACATCGATGGCGGTCTGGTCGGTGGCGCTGCGCTCGACGCGAATTCCTTCAAGCAGCTCATCGAGGCTGCTGCGAACGCTTCTTAAGGAGCACGATACATGACCGAACAACAGAGTGATCTCACGCTTCCTGCGTGCCTCATCATCATGGACGGCTTCGGCCTCACCGATGCAGGCGCAGGTAATGCGATCAGCCTCGCGAACACACCGAATCTCGACCGCCTGTTCGCGACGTGCCCGCATATCGAACTCGACGCATCGGGAAAGCCCGTCGGACTGCCCGATGGTCAAATGGGTAACTCCGAAGTAGGGCATCTTAACATCGGTGCCGGTCGAACGGTTCATCAAGAGCTCTCGCGCATCGACAATGCGTGTGCGGATGGCTCGCTCTTCGAAAACCCCGTGCTCGTCGACACCATGGAAGCGGTCGCGCAACAGGGTAGCACGCTCCATATGATGGGACTGCTCTCCGATGGTGGTGTTCACTCCAACAACGAGCATCTCTATGCGCTGCTCAAGATGGCGAAGCGCTTGCAGGTTCGTAAGATCCGTGTGCACTGCTTCATGGACGGACGCGATGTGCCGCCACGAAGCGGCGTCGAATACCTCGAAGAGCTCGAAGACAAGATCGCGTCCATCTTCGCCGATGCGCCCGATACCGACGTTGCGATCGGCGTCGTTTCGGGTCGCTACTACGCGATGGATCGCGACAATCGCTGGGAACGCGTCGAACAGGCATGGCGTGCGATCTGGCTCGCCGAGAACACTACCGATCGCAACTCGAAGCAGGTCATGGAAGATTCGTACGCCCAAGATGTCACCGACGAATTCATCGTGCCAGTGAACCTGAGCGGCGATGCGGTGAAACCCGGAGATGCATTCATCTTCTTCAACTTCCGTCCCGACCGCGCACGCGAGATCACCCGTGCCATCTGCGACGAGGCTTTCGATCATTTCGAACGTCCCAACTGGGAAAAACCAGGCTTCGTCTGTCTGACCGAATACGATCCCACCATCCCTGCGCCCATCGCATTCCCGAAGGAATGCCCCGATCACGTGCTTGCGGATGTATTGGCAGAAGCGGGTCTTCGCCAGTACCACATCGCTGAGACCGAGAAGTACGCGCATGTCACGTTCTTCTTCAATGGGGGAGCGGAAGAACCTAAGGCGCTCGAAACGCGCACGCTCATCGCTTCACCCAAGGTCGCCACGTACGATCTGAAGCCTGAGATGAGCGAACCAGAGGTCACCGAAGCACTCGTCGCAGCCATCGATAACGATGAATCAGACGTGTATATCGTCAACTTCGCGAATTGCGATATGGTCGGCCATACTGGCGTGATCGACGCTGCTGTGAAGGCGGTCGAAGCGGTCGATCATGGCGTTGGCGAAGTTATCGCTGCCATCGAACGAAAAGGCGGCGTTGCGCTCATCACGGCCGATCACGGCAATGCCGATCGCATGATCGCTGAAGATGGTTCTCCCTTCACGGCGCATACCACCGCGCCCGTACCGTTCATTCTCGTCGATGCCGCAGGTAAGGGCTATGCGCTCAAAGATACACGCGGTATTCTCGCGAACATCTCTCCGACCTTGCTCGAGATGATCGGACTTCCGATACCGGAGGAGATGACCGCCGAATCGCTGCTTGAAAAGTAGCGTAGGGTTTGCCATAATAAGTGTTTTGTACGGCTCAAATCGCATGAGATAAGGGATAGTTTTGTCAGTACTTGCAATCATATTTTCGATCCTGCTCGTTCTTTCGGGCATCGGACTCATCATCTTCATCTTGCTCCATTCGGGCAAGGGAACCGGTGTTTCAGACATGATCGCTTCGAGCGTGTATGGCACCAATCAGGGAACCAGCATCGTCGAGAAGAACCTCGACCGCATCACCATCATCTTGGTTGCGGTCTTCATCATCTCGCTCGTCGTGCTCATGGTCATCTTCCCCCATGGCACCATCAACCCTGGTCAGTAAGCGTATTTCGTCCATCTTCTCTTGAAGTTGTGAGCGATGAAGCTCCCGCCTGCAAGAATTTGAAGATAATCGCTTGCAAGAACGGTAACTTTTGATAAGATAGACAACGCTGTAAAGCACGTCGGAGTGGTGGAACGGCAGACACGCTAGCTTGAGGTGCTAGTGCCCATTTGAACGGGTGTGCGGGTTCAAATCCCGCCTCCGACACCAGTTGAAATGAAAGCTTCCCGAAAGGGAAGCTTTTTTCATATTGAGGAAAGCGTCGAATGACCCAACTGAGCCTACAGAACCAGCAGAACCGCACGAATGCGGTCAAGCGCGTGCTGCTCGGTGTGCTCCTGCTCAATCTGGTGGTAGCCCTTGCGAAGTTCGTGTACGGTACCATCTCGCACTCCGCTGCGATGCAGGCCGATGGCATCCACTCTATTTTCGACTCTGCTGGCAACGTGGTCGGACTGATCGGCATCAGCCTCGCGATGCGACCTGCCGATCGAGGGCACCCGTACGGACACTTCAAGCTCGAAACGTTCGCTTCGCTCGTCATCGGGCTCATGCTCATCTTCGCAGCCTATCAGGTCGGATCGAGCGCGGTCGTATCGCTTGTGAATGGGAGCTTCCATACCGAAGTCACGCCCATTTCATTCATCGTCATGGCAGGAACGCTCGCTGTGAACCTCTTCGTCACCACCTACGAACGCCGCATGGGCAACAAGCTCAAGAGCGACATCCTGAAGGCGGATGCTGCTCACACGCTCTCGGATTGTCTCGTCTCCATCGGTGTCATCATCGGCCTGATCTTGGTAGCCTTCGGTATCGAGATGGCTGACGATATCATGGCACTCGTCGTCATGGTCGCGATCCTCATCACCGCTTTCGACATCTTCAAGAACTCATATGCCACGCTCGCTGATGAAGCCCGCATTCCTGAACAGGATATTCGCGTGTTGGTCGAAGAGGTCGACGGCGTGAAGGAGGCGCACCGCGTACGCACTCGCGGTCTCGAGAGCGAGATATACCTCGATCTTCATATCCTCGTCGACCCAGAGATGACCGTGAAGGCATCGCATCACCTGGTCGACGAGATCGAAGCGATCATATCGGCGCGCTATCCCGAAGTGCAGGACATCCTCATCTACGTCGAACCCGACGACGAAGAGCACCGCCTCAACAAGTAAGACACTCTCATTCCGCCAAGCTCGAATCGACCCGTTTCCCTGTTCGGAGATCTGCATGCAGATCTCCTCATGCGTCGCTGCGTTGCTTCACTTTAGAATATTAATTTAGATGCAACGAGTCGTTCTGCGCTTCGCAGAATAAGAGCATCTCATGCTTGATGGCGAAACCTTGCTACCAAGGGACGAGAACGACTTAGCCAAAGCGAGGGAGAGATCCGCTTCGCGAAGCGAAGTTAGCTCGACCGAAGCGACGCTGGAGTTCGAGCCCTTGGCAGTAAGGGTTCGCTATTCAGATTCGGGTGCCTGATATTCGATGTACGTGCTCACCGTAGGATTCGCCTCGATGTATGCGCGCAACTTCTTGATGTAGCGCTTTGCGAGCTCGCTAAAGTCGTGGGCAGCATGGTGGATGTAACCGACGGTCATCTTCTCGTCCACCTCGAGCGGTATAGCGACGATACCCGCGTTCATCTCGTCCGAGAGCACACCGGTCGAGATCGTATATCCATCGAAGTTGGTCAGCAGGTTGGAGAGCGTGCCGCGGTCGGAATACGTGATCTGCTTCTTGTGGGGAAGGTTGCTCAAAGGTTCTTCGGAGAAGAAGAACGAATTGTTCGAACCTTGCTCGAACGAATAGCGTGTATAGCATTCCAGCTGTTCGGGCTTGAGTGACGTCTCATGAGCGAGCGGATGGTGCTCACCCACGAACACATGAGGCTCAGCCTCGAAGAGCGGGACGAACTCGAGGCCAGCATCGCTGATCGCTTTGGATATGACGCGGTTGTTGAACGTGCTCAGGTACAAGATGCCAAGCTCGCTTCGGTAGCTCTTCACGTCCTCGATGATCTCCGCGGTGCGGGTTTCGCGCAACGTGAACTCGTACTCCTCGGCATCATATTCTTCGACCAAGTCGACGAACGCTTTCACGCCGAAGGCGTAGTGCTGTGACGAAATGGAAAGCTTACCGACCTCGCCAGCGGACTGGCTGCTATAGCGCGATTCGAGCAGATTCACTTGCTCAAGGATCTGGCGCGCATAGCCGACGAATTCCATGCCATCCTTCGTGAGCGTGATACCACGATTGCTGCGATTGAAGATCTCGATCCCAAGCTCCGCCTCAGCATCCTTGATGGCGGTCGAGAGCGCGGGCTGAGACACATAGAGATTCTGACTCGCTGCGTTGATCGAACCACATTCGACCACTTCGGTTATGTAGCGCAGCTGTTGTAAGGTCAGATTCGACTGCATGATATCTCGCATTCTTCGAAGAGCTCGTTAGAAACGTAATTCATTCTACTCCAATCCATCACGAACCAGGCATGTGCGGTTCATGAATGACTCGTTGCCGACCATATTCATCTTCATAAAGCACGAGCAACGCAGCGACGCATGAGCGCGAAGCGCGAACAGGGAATCGGGTCATTCAGGGATCGTGCGTGTCTGGTTCGTGATGGATCCGACCAAATGAAAAGGCCCGGACCTTTCGATCCGAGCCTTTCGTTCGCATGGTGGGCGAAACGGATCAGAATACCGCCAGCACTGCGCCCTGATAGGTGTCGTTGATGTAATCGCGGACCGCATCGCTGTTGAGAACTTCAGCGAGCACCTTGATCTTCTCATTGTCCTGATTGCCATCCTTGACGACGAGGAGATTAGCGTAGGTCTGAGCCGCCAGAGAATCGTTGGACTCCTTGCTAAGCTGCTTGTCCATCAGATCGCCCTCGAGCGCATAGTTCGCGTTGATGCCAGCGATCGCGACATCGTCGATGATGGTCGGAACGGTCGCAGCTTCGACCTCGACGAACTCGAGATTCTTCGGGTTGCTCACGATATCGCGCGGGGTAGCGGTGACGCCCGCGTTCTCATCGAGCTCGATCAGGCCTTCATCCTGAAGCAGCAGTAGTGCGCGAGCCTCGTTGGTCGCGTCGTTAGGAACGGCGACCTTAGCACCATCGGGAATCTCGTCGAGAGAGGAGTACTTGGTGGAGTACAGACCGAACGGCTCATAGTGAACAGCGGTTACGTCGACCAGGTGGGTGCCATTCTCCTCGTTGAAGTTATCGAGGTAGGGCTTGTGCTGGAAGTAGTTCGCATCCACTTCCTCTTCCTCGGTCACCGTGTTCGGCTGAACGTAGTCGGTGAATTCCTTCACTTCGAGTGTGTAACCCTTTTCCTCGAGCGCCGGTGCGACGACGTCGTTCAGGATCTCAGCATGAGGGGTAGGGACCGCTGCGATCGTGATGGTCTTGTCCTCGGAAGATGAGCCTCCGGAAGAGCAGCCGGTGAGTGCCAGCAAAGAGAGTGCGAGCGCTGCGACGATCGCAACGAGCACTGCAGGGAATCGTTTCGCCTTTTCCATTGAATGAATCCTTTCTTTTCGGCGATCTTTCATCCAGTTCGCCGAAACACGAACAACGAAAGATGATCCTTGTCGAATACAACGGTTGTTAGTCTAGTCATATCGCCGCTGGCGAACAATGGGTTTGGTTATCACCAGATTTTGTAACTGGTTATATCGTCGATCGAGCGAGCGAGAACGCACCCTTACCCCCTCTATGCTTTTGGCGTATCATAGTAACGATCCAAGCTAGTTCGATAGATCCCATCTTTTGAGAAAGGTAGACACATGATCGATGTAGAAGCATTGCGCAACGCCCCTATCGCGGTTCTTGGCGGCGGAGCGGTCGGTAAGACCTGTGGCGCGGATTGCGCTCTGGCAGGACAGGAAGTTCGCATCTGCGATCTCGACCCGTTCTTCGAGTCGACCCTTGGCACCGTCGATCGCACGGGCATCATCATCGGTCAGAAGCTTCCAGGCACGCAGACCAAATTCGGTTTCGAGCGCTATGGCAAGGCCTTCTTCTCCCTCGTCACCAATTCGATCGCCGAAGCGGTGAAGGGTGCGAAGCTCATCATCGTCGGCATCCCTTCGGTCGCCCACGAGGTCTTCTTCAGCGCGCTCATCCCATGCCTCGAAGATGGCCAGATCATCCACATCATCCCTGATAATTACGGCACGTTGAAGCTCCGCAAGATGATGCGCGAAGCGGGCTGCACGAAGAACGTCATCATAGGCGGCTGGTCGAGCGCTCCTTATGGCACGCGCGTCGACACCGAAGGCGGCATCATGAACGCCCACGTCAGCCTTGTGTATCGTGCGATCACGCTGCGTGGCGCTTCGCTTCCGATGACCGATCAAGCCGACTTCCTCGAAAGCTCGAAAGCGCTCGGCTGCTTCGATGCGATCACGCAGGGCGAAGGCGTCGTAGGAGGCAACACCGTGCTCGACATCGGCTTCTCCAACGTCAATCCGGTCATCCATGTTCCCGGTACCGTACTGGGCGTTTCGACCATGGAGAACTTCAGCACCGTGCTGCATATGAACAAGCACGACTACAGTATCTACAGCCACAGCTTCTGTCCTTCCATCTCGGAAGTTCAATACCAGTTCTACAACGAGGAGATCGCGCTCGCCGAAGCGATCGGCGTCGGCATCCAGCCCTTCGACAAAGAGGTCTTCTACCAGCGCACCAGCGTGCTCGGTCAGGAATACATGGGCGGAGGGTGCACCGTTCCTTTCGACGAAGAATGGGAAGTGGGTTATGGCACGGGCCCGTTCACGATCCAGAACCGCTATGTCACCGAAGACGTGCCGGTCGGCTGCCATGTCTATCATGAGCTCGGAAAGAAGTTCGGCGTTCCGACGCCCATCATCGACTCGATGATCGTGCTCGGTGGTGTCATGAACAAGACGAATTACTTCGAATCAGGTCTCACGCTCGAAGACCTCGGCATCGGCCATATGGACAAGGATGCGCTGCTCGCATATTTGAACGATGGCACCTATGCATAAGAATTGTCCGTACGATCCTAAGGATGAATCATGACGTGGCGACGCGTTATCACCAACCCACATCAGCTCACCGAGACCTTCGCTCCGCCTGAGCGCTATAGCGCTGGTCACTCGATCGGCATCATCGCGGTCGACCTGGGGTATCCCAAGATGCCCGGCAACGTGGCGAACGCAACTACATTCGATTTTCCAGTGCTTTATAAAAAGGTGACGTTCGAGATCGAACAGCTCTTCGAAGGAGCCGCTGAACTGGAAGATATCGTCGTAGCAGCCGCCAAGGAGCTCGAAGCTGAAGGAGTGCGTGCGATCGTGGGCGCCTGCGGATACTTCGCACACTTCCAAGAGCAGGTTGCTGCTGCGGTAGAGGTGCCGGTATTCCTCTCGAGCCTCTGCCAACTTCCGCTCATCAAGTTGGGATTGAAGCGCGATCAGAAGATCGCGGTGTTCGCAGCGAGCGCCGATAACATCGATGACGGCATCTTGAATGGGGTCGGCGCAGATCTGGCCGATATCATCGTTCAAGATGTGGGCTCCATGGAAAGCTTCGCGCCTATCCGATGGGGAAGAGGCGGCCTGGACAACGGGCAGCTCACGACCGACCTTGCCGAGCTCGCGCAGAAGCTCGTTGCCGCTCGGCCAGAGATCGGTGCGATCCTGCTCGAATGCAGTGATCTACCACCTTATGCGTACGCGATCCAATGCAGTACGGGGCTGCCGGTCTTCGACTTCATCACGCTCATCAACTGGGTCCATTCCAGCGTGGTGCAAACGCCATATTACGGATATTTTTAGACAAGGGCTTGACGGCGGTCTTGATTCTAGTATACTAATCAACCGCTGATGCGATATGCATTCAGCAGTTCTGTTTAAGTGGGCGATTAGCTCAGCGGGAGAGCATCACCTCGACACGGTGGGGGCCACTGGTTCGATCCCAGTATCGCCCACCATTTAAACAGGAACATACGCGGACGTGGCTCAGTTGGTAGAGCATCACCTTGCCAAGGTGAGGGTCGCGGGTTCGAACCCCGTCGTCCGCTCCAGATCTTCGATGACCGGGGCAACCCGGTCATTTATTTTATTCTTCTTGCGCAATCGCTTCTCTTCGGTATAATGATTTCTTGCGCGCGGACGTGGCTCAGTTGGTAGAGCATCACCTTGCCAAGGTGAGGGTCGCGGGTTCGAACCCCGTCGTCCGCTCCAGAGAAACAAGGGCCGTCTTCATGCTCATATGGCGGCTTTTTTGTGGCGACGTGGCCAAGTGGTAAGGCAGAGGCCTGCAAAGCCTTTATCCCCGGTTCGAATCCGGGCGTCGCCTCCAGATCGACCAAAGACCGCTTCGCGGTCTTTTTTTAAAGGATGGCGTTGGCTTGAACCATGATTGACCTTTCGATCTTCGCAACCCCTGAAGCCTGGATCAGCCTTGTCACACTTCTTTTCTTAGAGATCGTGCTCGGCGTGGACAATCTCGTCTTCATCGCTATCACCACCGACCGTCTTCCCCCTGAAAAGCAGCATATCGGCCGCAAGATTGGTTTGCTCGGCGCGCTTCTGATGCGCATCCTCTTCTTGTGCTTCGCATCGTTTCTCGTGCACATGACCCAACCGCTCTTCACGATCCCCTTCATCGAGATCCATGGCGAACCGATGGGCTTTTCCATTCGCGACTTGGTCTTGCTCGTCGGCGGTATTTATCTCATCTACAAGGGTATCGTGGAACTCAGAGGCGTGCTCGACTTGACCGAAGAGAAAGAGGAGCACGAGCCCGATCACAAGCGCACGCGCATCACGCTTCCACAGGCGGTCATCACCATCATGGTAATGGACTTGGTCTTCTCCATCGATTCGGTCATCACCGCGGTGGGCCTTGCGCAGCATCTCATCATCATGATCCTCGCGGTCATCATCGCGGTCGTCCTGATGATGATCTTCATCGATGCTATCTCGCGCTTCATCAACACCCACACCGAGATCAAGATCCTCGCGCTCGTCTTCATCGTCACGATCGGTATCCTGCTCACGCTCGATGGCTTGGGCATCCACTCAGGCGTGGAGCTGCTCGATATGCACGTCGAGAAGCTCATGGTGTACTTCGCGATGGTGTTTTCGGTCATCATCCAGCTCATCCAGATGAAGTACAAGAAGAACTACCAAGCCTGGGTAGCCGAGAAGAACCGCGAAATGGACTCCTCGCAAGATTAGTTCTCGAGATCCTTGAAGTACTTGATGCACTCTTCGGACACGATGTAGCGCGATGCTTTCGGCAAGCAACGAACGGTGAAGGGTGTATGCATGCGCGTCGGTTCACCATCGTACTCCATGTACATTTCAGGTACGGCTTCGATGGTCACTTCGCGCCCACGATACACTTCTAGATTACCCAACTTGTTAGCAAGATTGCCGCTGTGGTCGACCGCCTTCGCCAGAAGCGTTGGCAGCAGTTCGATCGCCGTGTTCGTCTTGATGATGACGATATCGAGCAAGCCGTCTTGCGGAAGGTTCATATCAGAGACCATCAGGTCGAACTGAATGCGCGAGAAGTTCGTGAACACCACGCCGATACCAGCACTTTCGATGCGCTTGCCATCGATGGTGAGCGTGAACTCAGAATGAGGCGGAATAGGGTTTGTGAACGCCGCGTGGAAGTAAGCGATCGGACCGAGCACCTGCTTGTGGTGCGAAGCGAGTCGCATGATGATCTCGTCATAACCGCACCCTGCCATGATCGTGAATCCGACCGACCCTTGTGCGGTCTCGATCTCTCCCAAGTCGAAGTACATCGTCTGGCCCTGATCGGCGACCTTGCAGAGCGCATGCGGCTCGTTAGGAGAGGAAAGATTCATCGCGAGCAAGTTCGCGGTACCAGAAGGGAAGGGCAGGATAGGGATATCGGAATAGCGAAGCGCATAGGCGACCGCAGCGATGGTGCCATCACCGCCGCTCGCGACCACGAAATCGTATTCACGCGCATCTTCGAGCAAGCGTTCGAACGGCGTGATGCCGTTGAACGTACGCAGCGTGATGGTGTCGCCGTCTTCAGCGTAAGAACGAATGAAATCGTAGATAGCACCGGCCCCATGGCCCGATCCGATGTTATGGATGACGAGAACTTTCACCGATGCCCCTTTATGCGCCTTCGTAAACGTCTGCAATGCATTATAGTAGTTCGGTGGTTTAACGAGAACTGGTAATGCGAACGATGTTAAAGAAACTACTCATAGATACCGATGAAGCGCTGCAAGAATTCGCCGAAGCCTGTATGAAGAGCTCTTACATGGCCATCGATACCGAATTCCTCCGCGAGAAGACCTACTATCCTAAGACCTGTCTCGTTCAGATCGGGATCGAGGGCACCATCGCCATCATCGATCCATTCCCCCTGAGTGACCTCAAAGCGCTGGCGCGTCCGCTCACCGATCCTGGCATCCTGAAGATCTTCCACGCCTGCACGCAAGACATGGAGATCGTGCTGCGCGAAACGGGCGTGCTGCCTGCTCCCGTCTTCGATACGCAGATCGCAGCGACCCTGCTCGGCAAGAACCAGCAGGCCTCTTATGCGTTGCTGGTATCGCAGTACTGCGATGTCGAGCTTGCGAAGAAGGATTCCTTCACGGATTGGTCGCGCAGGCCACTATCGCCTTCACAGGTGCAGTATGCTGCCGACGATGTACTCTACCTCCCACGCATTCACGAGAAGATGGTCGAAGCGCTCGAAGAGAAGGGGCGACTCGAATGGCTCACCGACGCCTTCGAAGAGCTGAGTCACCCCGATAAGTACCTCGTCGATCCCTATGAACGTTACAAGAAGCTCAAACGCGTCAATCAGCTCAAACCGCGCCAGATGGCAGCTGCCCGTGAATTCGCTGCCTGGCGTGAACTCAAGGCGCAATCACGCAATATCCCGCGCAAGTGGGTCGTTTCCGACGAACAGATAGTGGAAGCCTGTCGCCGTGAAGCGTGCACGCTCGATGAATTGTTCATGGTGCGTGGGTTACGCGACACGCTGCGCACGAGCGACGCGCGCGAGATCGTCGCCTGCATCAAGAAGGGCCTCAACTGTCCCAAGAATGAACTTCCCTCACTCAAGAACAAGGCGCGCAGCGAAGCGAACGTGGATGCCATCGTGGACGTGATGAGCGGCATCGCGCGCAAATGCGCAAAAGAGAACGACATCGCTCCTCAAACGCTCGCATCCCACGCCGAGCTCACGAAACTCGCGCGCGGACACTACGATGAATGCGAACTGCTGAAAGGGTGGCGCAAACACCTGCTCGGCAACGAACTCCTCGACCTGCTCGCTGGCAAGGTCTCGTTACGAATAGCTGACGGAAATTTGGAGATTGAGCGCTCTTAGACGCGCCCGCACCATTTCACGTTAAAGTAGGACATCATCTGATGTTCTCATCCTCGAGACGATCCGGTTCGGATCATCTCATCGACACAGGAGGAAAGACACCATGTCGTACTTATTGCTCATCTTGGTAACGCTCGCGATCGGCTTCGGCGCGCAAGCTTACGTCCATCGTCAGCTGAACAAGTATTCTCATGTGCCGAATTCGAGCAACCTCACCGGACGCGATGTCGCGGTCGGCATGCTCCAGTACTACGGCATCCAGGGCGTTGAGGTGCGCATGGGCCGCGAAGGCGAGGATTTCTTCAACCCGAAGGACAACTCCATCACACTCGGTCCCGATTCCTATAACGGCCGCTCCATCACCGCCACCGCCACGGCATGTCATGAAGTCGGTCACGCCTGCCAGTTCGCCCAGGACTACAAGCCCATGAAAGTGCGCTCCGCGCTCGTACCTGCGGTCAATCTCGCCTCGAACGCATGGATCTTCATCTTGCTCGCAGGCATTATCTTGAACGTGGTCGGTTTGGTCGACCTCGCCATCATCCTGTACGCGGTCGCTGTGCTCTTTCAGATCGTCACGCTTCCCGTCGAGTTCGATGCCAGCAAGCGTGCCATGGCCTACATGAACTCCACCGGCATCCCTGGCGGGGAACAGGCAGGTGCCTGGAGCGTTCTGCGCGCGTGCGCTTTCACCTACGTCGCAGCCGCGCTCGTTTCCGTTCTGCAGCTGCTCTATCTGCTCTCCGTACGCGATAACTAGGTCCTTCCATGGCGGACCTCGAACCCAGCGTCAAACCGAAAGAGCGTCGTGCGCTCAGCGTTTCCGCAGCGCTCAACATCGCTAAGTCCATCATTTCCGAGCACACGTTCCACATCGTCGGCGAAGTGAGCGAGCTTAACCAGAAACCGGGCTACAAGGCGGTCTATTTCACCATCAAGGACGAGAGCGCTACGCTTCCTTGCCTCATGTGGATGAATCGTTACAAGAGCGCGGGCGTGCCGCTTCGCCTTGGGGCTCGGGTCGAAGTGGTGGGGAAGTTCACCATCTTCGCACCGAAAGGCCGCATGAACTTCGACGTCTCTTCGCTCAAGCTCGCCGGTGAAGGCGATCTGCGCGCTCAGGTGGCTCAACGTGCGCTCATGCTGCGAAACGAAGGATTGATGGACCCCGAACGCAAGCGCCCGCTCGTTTCGCTTCCGACCAAGATCGGCCTGGTCACCTCGCCTCGTGGTGCAGCGGTTCACGATGTGCTGCGCACCCTCAGACGTCGCTATCCGCTCGCGACCGTGCTGCTCGCTGGCGTTCCCGTCGAAGGCAAGCAAGCTGCCCAAGATCTCATTCTCGGCTTGCGTACCGTCATCGAAGCGGGTGCCGAAGAAGTGCTGCTCGTTCGCGGAGGAGGCTCGTTCGAAGACCTGATGCCCTTCAACGATGAGGCGCTCGCACGGTTCATCGCGCAGAGTCCTGTTCCCATCATCACCGGCATCGGCCACGAGCCGGATACCTCCATCGCCGACATGGTGGCCGACTTGCGCGCTTCTACGCCAACGGCAGCTGCCGAGGCGGTCAGCCCCAGCAAGGAAGAGCTCTTCGATCAGCTCGATTCGCTCGCGAGCCGCATGACCTCGGTCTTCCTGCATCGCATCGAACGATCGATCAACTACGTAGCTGCCTACGAATCCCGTCCGGTCTTCCGCGATCCGAACTATCTCTACGCTAACGACCTGCAACTGGTCGATCTTTACCAGACGCGCATCGAGCAGAGCATGCAGCGTTTCGGTACAACGGACGATGCAGCGCTCGAACAGCTGCGCCTGCGTTTCGGAGTCGCGCTCCCACGCGCCCTTCAGGATCGCGCGCACGCATGCGATGATCTCACGCGAAAGCTCTCAGGCGCGCTCGATGCACTGCTCGCACGAGACCAGCACGACCTTTCGCTCAAGACGCTCGCGTTGGACAAGATCGGCAAGACGCTCATCGATCCCTATCGTTCCGCTGCTGCGCTCGTCACCGCGCGCCTGAACGATCTTTCACCGCTCACCGCGCTCGAACGCGGGTGGTCCATCACGAAGGACGAGACGGGTGCGCTCGTCAGATCGGTCGAACAGGTGAAGCCCAACGATCCACTGTCCATCCAGGTCGAAGATGGCACGATCGATTGCACGGTGACCGACACGCAAGAACGACCGCCCTTTCAACGCGCCGATCAGCCTTGATCGAACGCAAGTACCATCCCTAACGAACCGAACCCGAAGGAGTAGATATGGCGACCGAACAGATCAACCTGACCTTCCGCGAAGCGATGACCGAATTGAACGGCATCGTCGAAGCGCTCGAGAGCAACACGCTCGAACTCGAAGAGAGCCTGAAGAAATACGAACGCGGCGTTGCACTGTTGCGCTATCTCAAGACGAGCCTCGCTGATGCGCAACAGAAGGTCGAGGTGTTGATGGGCGAGCTCGACACGTCCGTCGACGACGACCAGACCGACAGCGAACTTTCGAAGGCGTGATCTCGCCTCTCCACACGCTCGAGCGATGAGTTCCATTTCTCTCATGCGCGAACCCGCCCGCCGAATAAGGCAATAGCCCGCGAAGAGCGCATCTGCGCAGGAACGTATAATCTTCTCTAACAACTTTGGAAGGAGTTTCGTTGAAAATCCTCGTCATCAATGCAGGCTCTTCATCGCTCAAGTATCAGCTGGTCGACATCGACACCAACAAAGTCCTCGCGCGCGGTCTGTGCGAACGCGTCGGTTCGCAGGATGCGGTGCGCAAGCACGTCGTCGACGATAACGAGGTCTTGATCGAAGAACCGCTCGCAGACCACACAGAGGCTCTTCAGCTCGTCATCGACTCTTTGCTCGCAGGCGAAGAACCGGTCCTCGAAAGCCTTGACGAGATCAGCGCTATCGGCCACCGCGTGGTCCATGGCGGCGAATACTTCAAACGCTCCGCGATGGTCGACGACGATGTCATCGCCAAGATCGATGAACTGGCAGAACTCGCTCCGCTCCACAACAAAGCAGCGCTCGCGGGCATCCACGCATGCCAAAGGCTCATGCCCGAAACTCCCATGGTCGCCGTGTTCGACACCGCATTCTTCCAGACCATGCCCCCCAAAGCCTACATGTATCCCATTCCTTTCGAATATTACGAGAAGTACGGCATCCGCAAGTACGGCTTCCATGGCACCAGCCATCGTTATCTTTCGGAACGCGCAGCCGATATTCTCGGTGAAGACCTGCGCGATCTACGCATCATCACCTGCCACCTGGGCAACGGTTGCTCCATCGCCGCCATCGACCATGGTGTCCCTATCGACACTTCGATGGGTTTCACGCCACTCGATGGTCTCATGATGGGTACGCGCTCGGGTGCGATCGACCCCGCCATCGTCACATTCCTCATGGATCACGAGGACCTCAGCGCCGAAGAGATGAACGATATCTTGAACAAGGAATCGGGTCTCAAAGGAGTATCGGGCATCAGCAACGACCTGCGCATGGTCCGCGATGCTTCGAACGCGGGCGATGAACGTGCGATCCTCGCATACGAGATGTACTCTTCCATCTGCAAGAAGTACATCGGTCAATATCTCGCGCTCATGTCAGGCGCGGATGCCATCGTTCTTTCTGCGGGCGTAGGCGAGAATTGTCAGAAGATGCGCCGTATGATCTTCTCTGGTTGGCAGCCACTGGGTATCGTGCTCGATCAGGAGAAGAACAAGCAGCGTGGTTTCGAGCGCATCATCTCGACCGATAACTCTGGCGTTGCGATCATCGTCATTCCTACCGACGAAGAATACATGATCGCACGTGATACGTACGAGATCGTGCATGAAGCGTCGCAGATCATCCCCGTATCCGCTGTTCGTAACGAATTCGAGCAGTAGGCCTCACGTATCATTCATCACCAGCCGCTCGATTCGCTGGTGCGGTCATACCGAGCTCCGATCGGTTCCATGTGCCGACAACGGGGCAGAAAAGGAGATCATTCCATGTCAAAAGGCGCCTATGCGATCACCACGCCCATCTATTACGTGAATGCGGCCCCTCATCTGGGAACCGCTTATACCACTATCGCAGCCGATGCGGTCGCTCGCTATCAACGCATGAACGGCCACGATGTCTCGTTCGTGACCGGTATGGACGAGCATGGACAGAAGGTCGCCGATACGGCAGCAGCCCACGATATGGAGCCGCAAGAATGGTGCGATTCCATGGAGCCAGCATTCCGCGACGCGTGGGATATGCTCGATATCACCTATACCGATTTCGTTCGTACCACCGAACCGCGTCACGCGGAATCCGTGAAGAAGTTCTGGAACGACCTCTACGAAAAGGGCTATCTCTACAAAGGCGCCTATGAAGGCTGGTATTGCGTCCATGAAGAGACCTACTATGCTGAATCCGACCTCGAGAAGAATGAAGAAGGCGTATTCGTCTGCCCTGATTGTAAGCGTCCGGTTCAGAAGACCAGCGGGGAAGAGAACTGGTTCTTCAAACTCTCCGACTTCGAAGACAAGCTGCTCGATTTCTACGAGCAGAACCCTGATTTCATCCGCCCCGTCACGCGCAAGAACGAGGTCGTCTCGTTCGTGAAGAGCGGCCTGAAAGATCTCTCCATCTCGCGCTCTACGTTCGACTGGGGTGTTCCGCTGCCCTTCGATGAAGGCCATGTCGCCTACGTTTGGGCTGATGCGCTTTTGGCCTATCTGACCGGTATCGGCTACAGCGATCCAGAACGTCAGGGCGAATTCGAGGCCGCCTGGCCTATGCAGTATCATTTCGTCGGCAAGGACATCATCCGCTTCCACTGCGTCATCTGGCCCGCTATGCTCATGGCAGCGGGCATGCCCATCACGCACACGGTCTTCGGCCATGGTTTCTTGCTCACCAAGGGTGAGAAGATGTCCAAGTCGCGCGGCAATGCGCTCAAGCCTGCCGATCTGGTCAAGGTCTTCGGGGTCGACCCATACCGGTATTACTTCCTCTCGGATGTTCAGTTCGGTCACGATGGCTCGATCTCCATCGAACGCATGGTGCAGGTCTACAATGCTGACCTGGCGAACACTTGGGGAAATCTCGTCTCACGTGTCTTCAACATGACCGACAAGTATTTCGAGGGCAAGGTGCCCACACCTCCTGCAGGTGCCGAGGACAATCCGCTCGCGGAGATCGCTCAAGATCTCTATAAGGAATACGATGAAGCGTTCACGAACGTCGACTTCTCTGCGGCTGCTCAAGCAGTTCAGAAGCTCGCGAGTCGCGTGAACCTCTACGTTGAAGATTCCAAGCCCTGGGATCTTGCGAAGAGCGAAAAGACGGCTGACGAACTGGCAGCGGTCATCTACAACGCGCTCGAAGCGATCCGCATCATCGCACTGTTCATGGCTCCTTTCATGCCGAACACTTCTGACGAGGTCTTCTCGCGCATGAACCTTGGTAGCGTCACCAATGTTACCGATATCGAAGCTGCAAGCGCGTGGGGGCAGCTCGAACCTGGTCTCGAGATCAACACCGGAACGCCGCTCTATCCACGATTGGACGTAGATGCGATCGACTTCTCCCTCGAATAATCCTGCTGATAACCTGCAGTTCTCTTTTGGCGAGAGCGTCCCGATCGCGTCGCTTAGCGATCACGAGCGCGATACGCACTTCTATCAGAAACGCAAGAAAGAGAAATGCCGTTTCGTCGAACCACCGCATCTCTGCGGCCCCGTCGCCGATACGCACGCCCATCTCGATATGCTCTCGGATCCTGCGCTCGCGCTCGCACGAAGCGCTCTCTATGGCGTGCGATTCATCTGCACCATCATGGACGTGCAGGAAGATCGCCGCACCACCTTCGAGAAGCTGCCTGCATGGCTCGAGGGCGCTCGCGAACTCTATAGCCGATACGATCTGGGCGATTTCGATCTGGATGCTCCGAAGGTCCGCATCGGCATCGGTTGCCACCCTCATAACGCCAAACATTATGACGACGCGCTCGAACAGCGTTTGATCGAGGCGCTGCACGACCCGCGCGTCGCGGCGATCGGAGAGGTCGGACTCGACTATCACTACGATCATTCCCCCCGTCCGCAACAGCGCGAAGCCTTCAGGCGCCAGATTCGCCTCGCTCACCAAACCGGTCTTCCGCTCATCCTTCATCTTCGTGAAGCGCACGACGATGGGCTCGCGCTCATGAATGAAGAAGGATTTCCCGAAGCGGGCGTCCTGCTCCATTGCTTCAACCTCGATGAGGAAGTCCTTGCGCCCTGGGTCGAGAAGGGCTGCTACGTGGCCTATGGCGGTCCGCTCACGTTTAAGAACACGCCCGAAGTGCGACAGAGCGCGCTCACGGTCCCGCTCGATCGGCTGCTGACCGAAACGGATTCTCCCTTCATGACCCCTGAACCGCTCCGCGGCATCGAATGCGGGCCAGAATACACCATCTTCACTGCAGCGAAATTGCTCAAGATCCTCGACTGCGCGACCGAAGAAACGCAGCATGAAATGCTCGAGCGTCTCTTCGACAATGCCCGAGCGCTGCTCGATAGGGAAGCGGCACCATGGCAACGTGGCTGATCATATCGGGCTCTCCGTATGCCAAGGGAACGTGTGCAACCATCGCGATGCGCATCGAGACCCTGCTTCGCTATCTCGATCCAGACACGACCGTCAAGCGCATCTCGGTCGCATCGCTCGATGTGCGCGGGTGCATCGGATGCGACGAATGCAAGCAAAGCTATACCTGCATCTACCAAGACGATCAGATCAGCGTCACGGATGCGCTCGATGGAGCGGACGCCGTACTCGTCATCTCTCCCATCTATTTCGCCGGGGTTCCATCGCAGTTCAAGGCCGTGCTCGATCGTCTTCAGCCCTATTATTGGAAGCGCCAGCATCACCTCCGTACGCACGATTCGCTTCCCAAGAAGCGACCATTCTATCTCGCTTTGGTCGGCGAAGGGGGAGATCCGTATGGAGCGGAGCCCGCTGTTCCTTCGGTCGCATCACCCTTTGCGCTCGCTAACTTCGAACTAGCACGAATGCACGCCTTCATCGGTGAGAACGAAGATCGCATCTACGCGAAGCTCGCGCATCAGATCACCCAAGCACATAAGGAGCTCGTATCATGAGCCGCCTCTCGTCTCTCGCTTCCGTCAGCGACACCAAAGCGACGCTCGAACGATTCGGGCTGATGACGAAGAAGGCGCTCGGTCAGCACTTCCTCATCAATGATGGGGTCGTGGCGCGCATCTGCTCGCTCGCGGATCTGACCACAGAAGACAAGGTGGTCGAGATCGGCCCAGGCATCGGCACGCTCACCGAAGCGTTGCTCAAGAGCGCTGGTGAAGTGGTTTCGATCGAACGTGACACCGATCTACCTGCTGTTCTTGCTGAAACATGCGCACCCTGGGAAGATACCTTCACGCTCATCAGCGCTGATGCGCTCGATATCACCGCAGACGACCTGCCGTTCGCTCCGAACAAGCTCGTCGCGAATCTGCCCTATGCGGTCGCAGCGACGCTCGTACTCGATTATTTCGAACGTCTTCCAACGCTCGAGAGCGCAACGGTCATGGTGCAAGCCGAGGTCGCCGATCGCATGAGCGCGACCATCGGCACGAAGAACTATGGTGCTTATACCGTGAAGCTCGCCCTGTTCGCTCACGTTGCAGGACGGTTTTCGGTCGCTGAGAGCAACTTCTTCCCGCCACCACGTGTCAAGAGCGCGGTCATCCGTCTCGATCGCAACGCTGAATCGCTCGATCCCGAGCTTCTGAAAGCGACCATGATCATGGCTGACGCTGCTTTCGAGAATCGCCGGAAGACCATCTCGAATTCTATGAAACGCTATTTCGAACGCACCGATCCTGCACTCGATCCAGCATCCGTACTCCCAGAGCTCTTCGCTCGAGCTGATGTCGACTCGAAGACGAGGGGAGAGGCGCTCGACATCGATGCGTATCTTCGTCTTGGACGTGCGTTTCTCGGTCTTCTCCGATCTTGATCTTTGGCGGCGTTTTGACGCCGCTGGCATGAATTAGCTTTTTGTCCATATTCACACATCTGAGCGCATGCTAAGATAGGTGAGTTGTACTATGCCATTTTGAGGAAGTGTATATGGATTTAGCAAAGCAAGCTCAGATCGTTGACAGCATTCATGATACGTTGACCGATTTCGTTGGCCAGAAGCTTCGCGTTCGCGCCAACATGGGCCGTTCCAAGATCGTCGAAAGCGAGGGCGTGCTCATGCAAGTACACCCCAAGCTCTTCATCATGGAGGTGAAGCGCAAGCGTGGCGCTGCAGCCCGTCAATCCTATCAGTATGTCGACATCCTTACCGGCATGGTGGAGCTCAGCCAGAATGGCGAAGCATTGTTCGGTCCCTTCATCGACGAGATCGAACCAGAAGACGTGCTTGTCCCTGTAGTTGCCGACGCTCAGACTGAAACCGCTCAGACACTGGAGGCACAGCCGCTTCCCGTGCTCTAGTTCATCGGTCGCTGTCATCGCAAGAAGTCAGCGCCGTGTCGCGAAGACACATGTTGCAACGAAAAGATCGCCCTGTATGTTCATCGCATACAGGGCGATCTTCATATCCCATCAGTATATCTTCGAGCGCTCACCACTCTTCAGGTGCACTCATCACAACATGAAGCACTACTCATTCTTCATGCGCGCATACAAGCGATTGTTCGTATCGAGCCAGCTTTCGATCGTGCCGGTATCGAAGCCATCCTCTTCATCGATCACGAGTGCGTACATCTCTTCTTCCTTCAGCGCCTCAGCCATTGCATCGGTGAGCTGGATCTCGCCACCTGCACCAGGAGCGACTTCAGCAAGAAGTTCCATAACACGAGGGGAGAGTAGATAGCGCCCGAATACCGCAAGATTCGACGGAGCGTCTTCACACGCAGGCTTCTCGACGAGCGAAGAGACCTTCCATACGTCTTCAGAGAGCTGTTCGCCGTCGATGACTCCGAAACGATCGACCTGATCTTCCGGCACGGGAAGGACTGCGATCACATTCGCTCCGCCATGCTCGTCAGAGATCTCCTTCATGCGAACGAGCATCTTATTATCTGGCACGAGCACATCGCCGAGCAGTACGAAGAACGGTTCGCCATCGATCTTATCCGCAGCGCAATGGACTGCATGGCCAAGACCGAGCGGCTGTTCCTGATAAACATAGCTGACATTGAGACTACCAGCATGGGCGACCTTATCAGCATAAGAATCTTTGCCACGAGCGCGCAGCTCCGCTTCAAGCTCGGGATCAGGTGTGAAGTGATCTTCGATCGACTTCTTGTCGTGGCTGTTGATGATGATGACCTCGTCAGCACCTGAAGCGAGACCTTCTTCGACCACGTACTGAATAGCGGGCTTATCCACGACCAAGAGCATCTCTTTTGGCTGAGCTTTCGTAGCAGGAAGGAACCGACTTCCAAGACCAGCAGCGGGGATAAGAGCTTTCATGTACTACCTCGTTAAAACATCGATGTATTGCACTGTTGTTATCTTATCAAAACAAGCACTGGGCTGTTGTGGTTACGGACAAGAGGGTAGAGATACCTCGGTCGAAATACGTGAAGAGCATGCTTGCAGTGATAATGCGATTTTTTGCAAGAAATATGCGTTCGTACGCACACTACGAAAAACTTGATGATGCGTGAACAGGACTTTTGTATATCGATATCGTAAACGATAAGCCAGATTTCTCTAAGACAGCTTTGAATCGCATGATTTTGTGCGTACAATCGGCAATTTCAAGCAAAAAATCGCTGCGAGGCTGCAAAAACGAACTTGTAAGTTATCGATTCATGAGTTGATAATTTGAAAATGCCAAGTTGATCGAACTGAATAAAAACGGGGGTACGACCAAAGTAACGCTGTTTTGCGAGCAGCTCGTCTTACCTTAGGACAAAAAGAAACCCGGCACGAAGCCGGGCACTTTTTCGATATGCGGACGAATCCGATTGAAACTGAAATGATTATTCAGCAGTTTCCTCAACAGCTTCTTCGACTGCAGCCTCTTCGGTAGCTTCTTCAGCTGCCGCTTCAGCCTCAGCAGCAGCTGCGGCTTCTTCTTCTGCAGCGGCAGCAGCTTCAGCTTCTGCTTTTTTCTTCGCAGCAGCAGCCTGCTCTTTCTGAGTCTTCTTGCGACGCTTATCCTTTTCCTTGGAAGCAGCAGCCATCTCCTCTTTACGAGCAGCCTTCGCAGCAGCCTTCTTGGAGCCGGTCTTAGCGGGAGCTTTCTTCTCCTTGGGCTTATAAGCGGCGATATCTTCGGGCGTGACGACCGTGTTAGCGAGCTTCATGATGCCAGACTTACGGTTGGCAGCCTGGTTCTTGTGGATGACACCCTTGGTGACAGCACGATCGAGCAGACGGCATGCGTTGAGCGCAGCAGCATAAGCCTCTGCACCGTTCTTAGCCTCTACTGCCTCGTGGACTGCGCGGGTAGCGGTCTTGAGTTCAGAACGAACTGCGCGATTGCGCAGACGTGCTTTTTCATTCGTAATGATTCGCTTCTTTTGACTTTTGATGTTCGCCACGTTTTATCCTCCATTGAATTACAAGTTGTAGACGAAAGCCTTAGAATCGTAACATAACTTCTTTCGCAGGTGTAGTGCTGGTCGATAAATTATTTGCCAAGGCAGCATACCGATGGTCGGATGGGTTAGAATCGTATCTTGCCCTTTTCCGACATAAGAAACGCACGTTCGTTTGATACTATCGTGCGCATCATCATATCGAAGAACGAGAGAGCACATGTCGATCGACCCTAAACATATCCGTAACTTCTCGATCATTGCGCATATCGACCACGGCAAGTCGACGCTTTCGGATCGCATCCTCGAGCTCACTGACACCGTATCGTCACGCGACATGAAAGAACAATTGCTGGATTCGATGGAGATCGAACGCGAGCGCGGCATCACCATCAAGAGCCAAGCGGTGCGCGTCGATTATCGCGCCGAAGATGACGAACTCTATCATTTCAATCTCATCGACACCCCGGGACATGTCGACTTTACCTATGAGGTCTCCCGCTCGCTGGCAGCCTGCGAAGGCGCGGTGCTCGTAGTGGACGCGACCCAAGGCGTGGAGGCGCAGACCGTCGCGAACGCCATGATGGCCATGAACGCGAACTTGGAGATCATCCCGCTCATCAACAAGATTGACCTTCCCGCAGCAGATCCCGAACGCGTGCGCGCCGAGATCGAAGACGTGCTCGCGATCCCTGCAGACGACGCCATCCTGGCCAGCGGCAAGACGGGCGAGGGTATCGCCGACCTGCTCGAATCGATCGTCTACAACATCCCTGCGCCCGTAGGAAAGAGCGAAGCGCCTCTGCGCGCGCTCATCTTCGACTCGTATTTCGATGCCTATCGCGGCGTGGTCGCGCTCGTGCGCATCGTGGATGGCTCGCTCGAGAAGGGTCAAGAGATCCGCATGATGGCGACGAACGCTACCACGCTCGTCGAAGAAGCGGGCGTGCGCAAGCCGGTGGAAGTTCCCGTCGAATCGTTGGGCGTGGGTGAGGTCGGTTACTTGGTCACCGGTCTCAAGGACCCTGCTCAAGTGAAGGTCGGCGACACCATCACCGACGCTGTAGGAGGCTGCGAAGAGCCGCTTCCTGGCTATCGCGATGTGAAGCCGATGGTGTTCACGGGCTTGTTCCCGATCGACGGCGATCAGTACGAACCGTTGAAAGATGCGCTCGAGAAGCTCTCCCTGAACGACCCGGCGCTCATCTACGAGGCAGAGACCTCGCACGCGCTCGGCTTCGGCTTTCGCGTGGGCTTTCTCGGTCTTTTGCATATGGAGGTCATCAAGGAACGACTCGAACGCGAATTCGGGCTCGACCTGCTGGCCACCGCGCCCTCCGTGGAATACCATGTCTATAAGAGCAACGGCGAGATGATCTCGCTCCACTCGCCGCAAGACATGCCCGACGCATCCGAGATCGACCACATCGAAGAGCCGTACTTGAAGGCGAAGATCCTCATCCCGCCCGATTACGTGGGCGCGGTCATGGATCTCACCGTCGCACGTCGCGGTAACTTCATCACGATGAACTATCTGTCCACCACCACGGTCGAGATGCTCTGGGAGATCCCGCTCTCCGAATTGATCATGGACTACTTCGACCAGCTGAAGAGCAGGACGAAGGGATACGCCTCGCTCGACTACGACTTCGACGATTATAAGACCTCGAAGCTCGTGAAGCTCGATATCCTGCTGGCAGGCAAGCCCATCGACGCGCTCTCCTTCATCGTTCACAACGACAAAGCCTACGATCGTGGTCGCGTGCTGGTCGAGAAACTCAAGGGCATCATCCCGCGTCAACAGTTCGAGATCCCCATCCAGGCAGCCGTCGGCTCGCGCGTGCTCTCGCGTCAGACCGTACGTGCGATGCGCAAGGACGTGCTCGCGAAATGCTACGGTGGCGACATCACGCGTAAGCGCAAGCTGCTCGAGAAGCAGAAGCAGGGCAAGAAGCGCATGAAGAGCATCGGTAGCGTGGAAGTGCCGCAGGAAGCCTTCATGGCCATCCTCAAGGTCGACGAATAGGCGCGCATGACCACCTCGAATCTCTACCAAGACCGACGCATCATCCTCGCACCGATGGCAGGCGTCAGCGACGAAGTGTTCCGCGAGATCTGCCTCTCGTATGGCGCGCAGCTCACCTATACCGAGATGGTCTCTGCCAAAGCGCTCAGCTTCGGCAACGTGAAGACGCGCGATCTGCTCGCGCTCGCACCCTCGGAAGACAAGGTGGTCGTGCAGATCTTCGGACATGAACCCCGCACCATGGCTGCAGAAGCGGCCGAACTCGAACAAGAGATGGGCGATCGCATCTTCTCCTTCGATATCAATATGGGATGTCCCGCGCGCAAGATCGCGGGGAAGGGAGACGGCTCTGCGCTCATGCGCGATCCGCGCTTAGCAGGCAAGATCGTCGAAGAGATGGTGCGAACGGTGAAGCTGCCCGTCACCGTGAAGATGCGCCGCGGATTCGAGATGGGGCACGAGACCGCCCCAGAACTGGCACATATCGTACAAGAATCAGGCGCTTCGGCGGTCGCTGTGCACGGGCGATTCGCACAGCAGTTCTACCAAGGAGAAGCCTGCTGGGATACCATCGCGCGCGTGAAGGAGCGCATTTCGATCCCAGTAGTGGGAAACGGCGATATCACTTCGGGCGAGCGGGCTCATGCGATGCTCGAGCAGACCGGATGCGACGCGCTCATGGTAGGACGCGGCGCTGAAGGCAACCCTTGGATATTCGAAGATATCGCGACCTATCTCGAAACGGGCGATGCGATGCCAGTGCCATCCGCAGAACAACGTATCGCGGTCGCGCTCGATCACGCACGCATGCTCGCCGATCGCTATCACGACAACATCGTGAAGATGCGCAAGCACGCGATGTGGTATCTGCGTGGCTTGTACGGCGCATCTACTGCCCGTCGTGCGATCAACGATGCGGTGACCTTCGACGATTTCAAGGCCATCTTCGAAGCGGTGTTGGCCAAGCAGCCCGCAGAAGACGGGACCAACGAGGACGAGGTGCGATCATGAGCCTTCCCGGTGGCGACGTGCTCGAAGGGCAAGAGCCGTATCGGGCGCTCTATCTGCATATCCCATTCTGCAAGAGCAAGTGCGCCTACTGCGATTTCGAAAGCGAAGCGTGCCTACAGGACGATGAGCGCATCGAAAGCTACATCGATGATCTCATCCTTCAGATCCGCCAGGCCTCCCGCGCCGATCTGCTCGGCTCGCTCGAGACGGTCTACATCGGCGGTGGAACGCCGACCCACATCGGCAACAAGCAACTGAGCCGTCTGCTCTACGCGCTCTCGTTATCCACGCATCTCACGCCCGAGATCGAATGCACGCTCGAGGTGAACCCTGAAAGCCTGACCGAAGCGATGGTGAAGGACCTGTTCGCGCTCGGCGTGACACGCCTTTCCATCGGCGTGCAATCTTTCGATGACGATCTTCTGCGGACGCTCGGACGTGCGCACGATGCGCACATGGCAAAAGAAGCGATCGAACGGGCGAAGATCCGCTTCGACGATATCAGCATCGATCTGATGTGTGGGCTCCCTGGTCAAACGATGGAGAGCTTCCTCGATTCGCTCAAGACCGCGCTCGATCTTGACGTTGCTCATATCAGCATCTATCCGCTCATGATCGAAGAAGGAACGCCGCTGAGACGCCTCATGGATGATTCAGCATTCCAGGAGAGCGAGGAGGAGCTTTCAGACTCAGCTGCTGAGATGATGGTGGCGGCCGAGCGCCTGCTCGAAGAACACGGCTATCACCGCTACGAAGTGGCGAGCTACGCGCGTGATGGCCATGAATGCCGCCATAACGAAGCGTACTGGACGGGCAAGCCTTATCTTGGCATCGGCTCCGCTGCAGTGACGATGAAGCAGAACGACCAGGTGCGCATGCGCGTGCGCGAACAAGAAGTGCAAGAGACGCTCGATGCCACCGAAGCGCTGGTCGAGGATCTGATGCTCGGGATGCGCATGAGCAGGGGAGTCGCTCGCGAGCAGGTCGAAGCGGCAAATGCGTTGGTCCCTGGCGCGCTCGCCACGTTCCAGAAACTCGAAGCAGATGGCTACGTGTTCGAAGAGCAGGGGCGATTCAAGCCGACGCAGAAAGGATGGCTCTGGGGAAACGTGCTCTACGGCACGATCCTCGATCTGGCCGATCGTGACGAGCAGTGATCGCGCCCACATCCGCCAGCATTCGATCACGACCATATAAGTAGATAAGCTACCGATAACGTTTTTGTTCTGTGGAGAATTAGCACTCACGTTTCCCGACTGCTAAAATGCCTTGAGTGACGAAGGAGGCCCGTGCTATCAGATAGAAGACAGATCGTGCTCAAGATGCTCATCAACGAGTACATCGCGCATGCGCTTCCCATCGGATCGCGCACGCTGATCGACCGCTATCATCTCGACATCAGCTCAGCCACCGTGCGAAACGAGCTCTCGCATCTCGAGGACGCGGGCTATCTCACCTCGCCGCACACCTCAGCTGGTCGTGTGCCGACCGATTTCGGATACCGCACGTTCGTGAACGATCTGCTCGAGCACCTTCCCGAAGCGCCGAGCCCCTCCCTGCTCGAAGATCTTTATGCAGATGCCGCCGAACTGGACGATCTCCTCGATAAGACCTCGCAGGTGCTGGCGCGCTTCACCAACTGTCTCGCAATGGTGGTGCCGAACACGCTCACCAGCGCCGCTATCATGCGCATCACGCTCGTACCGCTTTCCACGACGCGCCTGCTCGCCATGGTCGTGAGCGAAGATGGCACCGTCTTCAAGCGCACGATCGAAACGAGCGACGAGATCGACACCGAACGCATCGCGACCATCGAGCGCACGCTCAACGAACTCTATGCGGGCTCACCGCTCTCGACCGTGCCCGCGCGCATGGCGAAGAATGAAGATGCGCCCACGCTCGGGTCCTTGAACGAGACCATGCAAGATCCGCTCTTCCTGCTCGTCGAAGAGGAGATATTCGATTGTTGTGCGCACAGTCGCGCGCATCGCCCTCACACGCTCGGCATCTCGCGGCTGCTCGGCCAGCCCGAATTCAGCGATGCCACGCGCGTCTCTCCGCTCATCGAAAAGCTCGAGGACGAGACCATCTTGTTCAACCTTTTCAACGAAGCTACTGAAGGTGACCTGCCGCTCATCCGTATCGGTCACGAGAACGGCAGCGATGAACTCTCAGAGATCTCGGTCGTCGCAACACCTTATTCCAAAGAAGGCGCTCAGGGCATGATCGCCGTCATCGGCCCGACGCGCATGAACTACGAACAAGTCATCAAAGCAGTTCGCGCTGCTCGAACGTTATTGCAAGACTCATAAGGACCAAGAAAGAGATCGATCCGAATGGCTCAAGACCTATACGAAATTCTCGGCGTCGACAAGACCGCGACCGACGATGAGGTAAAGAAGGCGTTTCGCAAGAAAGCGCGCACGCTCCATCCCGACGTGAACAAGGAGCCTGATGCCGAAGAGCGCTTCAAGGAACTCAACGAAGCCTACGATGTTCTGAGCGATCCAGCCAAGCGCAATCATTACGATCGCTTCGGCACGGCACCGGGTTCGAGCGCGGGCGCAGGCTATGTCGACCTCGAAGACCTGTTCGGCGGCGGGTTCGGCATGGGAGATCTGTTCAGTTCCTTCTTCGGCGGAGGAGCGGGTCGCTCTGCCAGCATCAAGCGCGAAGGTCGTGATATGGGCGTTGGCCTGCGCGTCACGCTCGAAGAGGTGGCCGCAGGCGTCAAGAAGGAGATCATCTACGATCGCCTCTCTCCGTGCCCTGAATGCGACGGCACGGGTCTTGGTGAAGATGGGGAAGAGATCACCTGTCCTGAATGTCACGGTCGCGGACGCGTGGTCACGGTCCAGCATACGTTCTTAGGTGATATGCAAGCGGCATCGACCTGTACGAACTGTCAGGGTGCCGGCGTGGTCATCGAGAACCCTTGTCCCGAATGCGACGGTCAGGGCAGGATCCCCGATCGTCAGCGTCTTTCGGTCGACATCCCGGTCGGCATTCACGATGGCCAGCAGCTGCGTCTGAGCGGATATGGCGAAGCGGGCATTCGTGGCGCCGATTCAGGCGATCTTATCGTCACCTGTCGAATCGATCCGCACGAATTCTTCGAGCGTGACGGCGACGATCTGCACGTCACCACCGTCATCTCGATGGTGCAAGCAGCACTGGGCGCCGACATCGAGATCGAAGGCATCTTCGAAGACGAACTGGTGAAGGTCCCCATTCCGAGCGGATGTCAGAATGGCCAGGTGGTGCGCGTGCGTGGATACGGCATGCCGCGCTTCAAGGACGACGTTCGAGGCGACATGCATGTGCACATCGAAGTGTCGATCCCAACGCGCCTTTCGAAGCGCGAACGCGAGCTGCTCGAAGAGCTGGCTGACGAGATGGACGAGAACTTCGCAGAGTCGCGCACGCCGCTCGAGAAGCTGCGCAACGCCTTCAATTCGTAAGAACCCGCCATGTCGCTCCATCACTTATTCTGCGTCAATCCACGCATAGCCGACGAACCCAACGAGCTTTTCAAGCTCGAGTTCGATCCAGCCGATCGCAACCACATCAAGGCGCTGCGCCTGCAGGTGGGGGAGCACCTTGCGGTCGTGGACGGCAACCAGGATTACTTCGAGGTCGAGATCGCCTCGATCGAGGGCGACGACATCTGGGTTCGCATCGCACAACATCTCGAGGCGGCACCCGAAACGACTCCGGTCATGCTCGTCCAAGGCCTTGCGAAGGGCGAGAAGATGGACATCGTTCTCCGTAGCGCTACCGAATTGGGCATCACAGGATTCTATCCCGCCGCCATGAAGCGCAGCGTCGTTCAGCTCGACCAGAAGAAGACGGAGAAGCGTCATGCTCGCTCCTGTCAGATCGCGCGCAGTGCCGCGCTCCAATCGGGAAGGACGACGATCCCTGTCGTCGACAAGACGCGACCCCTCTCGAGCATCATCGATACCTGGAACGAGAAGGACGTCGTAGTGCTCTTCTGGGAAGAAGCGCCGCTCGACGCGAGCATCTCCGCGCTCTTCGATGCTTCGTCTTCCCTGATAGAGAGTGCAGAACGTCTCTGGATCGTCATCGGTCCTGAAGGCGGTATCGCTCCTGAAGAGGTCGAGGCCATGAACGCCAGCGCCGCCACGCTCTTTTCGCTCTCGCTCGGACCGACCATCTTGCGCACCGAGACCGCGGGCATCGTATCGACCGCGCTCGTCCTGAACGAACTGCGCGCTCACAGCAAGGCGCATCGTCGATGAGATTCCACGTCGTCAACCTCGGCTGCAAGATCAACAAAGCAGAATCCGATACTATCGCCGCCAACCTCATCGCCCAAGGTCACGTGCTCGCAAACCTCGCCGACGCAGAGACCATCATCGTGAACACCTGCACGGTCACCGGAGATGCTGAGAAGAAGACGCGCAAGGCGGTGCGCCGCGCGCTGCGCGAGAACGACACCGCGCGCCTGCTCGTGACCGGCTGCGCCGCTGCGATCGATCCTGAGTTCTACCAGCAGCTCGATCCGCGCATCCGCGTGATCGAGAAGGCTGCGTTCGCCTCTTCGGAGAGCGCGCTGCGCGTCGGCGAGGGATTCCCCTTGCGCGTTTCGCTCAAGGTGCAAGACGGCTGTGACCATGCGTGCACCTACTGCATCGTCCACGTCGCACGGGGAAGAGCGTGGTCACGACCCGCCGAAGAGATCATCGCTGAAGCACGCGGTCTTGAAGAAGCGGGCATCCGTGAGATCATGCTCTCGGGCATCGATCTGGGGTCCTATCGTCATGACGGGCAACGCCTCGATAGCCTGCTCGCGCGCTTGCTCGCTGAAACTTCGCAGGTCAGGTTCCGCATCTCGTCGGTCGAACCGTGTTCGCTCACCGACGCCGCCATCGACACGATCGCTCGCGCCCAAGGACGCATCTGCCGCCATCTTCATATCCCGCTCCAATCAGGGTCAAGCAAGGTGCTCGCGGAGATGGGTCGCCCTTACAGCGCTGAACGCTATGCACGTCTCGTCGACGAGCTCTACGCGAAGATCCCCGAACTGTCGCTCTCGACCGACATCATCGCGGGGTTCCCAGGAGAGAGCGATGCAGAATTCGAGGAGACGCTCGCGCTCGCACGCACCGCGCGCTTCTCGAAGATCCACGGATTTCGCTACTCCATGCGCGCAGGCACCCCTGCCGCCGCCCGAAGCGACCAGATCGACCCCGTGCTCAAAGAACAGCGTCTGAAAGCACTGCTCGAAACCGCAGATGAGTTGCGCATGAACGATGCTCGCAGCCGTCTGGGCACGACCGAGGATATCCTCGTCGAACGCCCCGGCATCGGCATGAGCGAATCCTATTACAAAGTGGAGGTTCCCACCGACATCGCACCAGGCAGCCTCGTGCCCCTCACCTTAACAGCCCTCGATCCATCCTGTATGATGAGAGCATGCAAGAAGAACTGACACAAACCATCAACTTGAACGACCCAGCCACGCTCGCATCGCTGCTCGGTCCTCAAGACGAGAATCTCCGTTTCATCCAAGACGCCTTCCAAGCGCGCATCACCGTGCGCGGTACGCAGATCGAAGTGGTCGGATCGCCCATCGAGGTGAAGAATCTCACCACGCTCATCTCCGACATGCTCGCCGATATCAACCAGGGCGTCGAACCCACCACTGAATCGATCAAACGATCGCTCGCACTGCTGCAGGAAGGGCAGTACGCGCCCAAGGAACTCCACGACGATGTGGTGCTCTCATATAAAGGTCGCGTCATCCGCCCCAAGACGCCGATGCAGAAGGAATATCTCGACTACATCCGCAACAAGACCATCACGTTCGGCATCGGGCCTGCGGGCACGGGCAAGACCTATCTCGCCATGGCCATGGCCATCGCAGCGCTCAACCACAAGGAGGTCGGCCGCATCCTGCTCACGCGTCCGGTCGTGGAAGCAGGGGAGAACCTGGGCTTTCTTCCTGGAACGCTCACCGAGAAGATCGATCCTTACATCCGTCCGCTCTACGATGCGCTCTTTGACATGATGGACCCTGTGCGTGCCAACAAGCTCATCGCTGAAGGCGTCATCGAGATCGCGCCGCTCGCGTTCATGCGCGGCCGCACCTTGAACGACAGCTTCATCATCCTCGACGAAGCGCAGAACACCACCCCTCAGCAGATGAAGATGTTCATCACGCGCCTCGGCATGGGATCGAAGATGGTCATCACCGGCGACATAACGCAGACCGACCTGCCCAAGGGCATCTCGGGCCTGCAGACCGTTCGTCAAGTGCTCGACGGCATTCCCGAGATCGGCTTCATCGAATTCCACACGCGCGACGTGGTGCGCAATTCGCTCGTATCGAAGATCATCGCTGCGTACGCGCGCGCTGAAGCGAACAACCTCCGACTGTAAAGGACGCTCGACCGATGGATATCGCTCTTCGCTTCGACCATGCGACCCCCGAACTGGAAGCGCTCCCGCTCGAGGGCCTGATCTCTTTCGTGCTCGAGAAGCTCGAATGTCCCGCTTCCACCAGCGTCTCGGTCACCTTCGTGGACGATGAACGCATCCACCAGCTCAATCGCGATTTTCGCGGCATCGACAAACCTACCGACGTGCTCTCCTTCGAATGCGACAACATCCCCTTCGAAGGCGAATCGCTCGAAGAGGGGCAAGAATACGAGCTCGGCGATGTCATCATTGCGACCGACGTCGCCTATGCCCAGACCGAAGAATTCGGTACGACGCTCGAAGAAGAGGTGAGCCTGCTCATCACGCACGGTCTCTTGCATCTGCGCGGCTACGATCACATCGAAGACGATGAGGCCGAAGTGATGGAGGCGCTCGAGGACGAGCTGCTCGCGGCGTGGAACCTGGCCAAGCCGAGCGCTTCGGGCGTGCGATAGGACGGAAGGTGCGCGTGGCAACGAAGGATCAAGATACCGAATTCAGCTTCATCGCCGCAGTGCGCTGCGCAGTGAAGGGCATTCGTTTCGCCAGCAAAGAGCGCAATTTCCGCATCGACATCGTCTTCGCGCTCTTCACCGTCGTGCTCGGTTTCATCTGCAGCATCTCCGCTACCGAATGGATGATCGTCATAGTATGTTTCGGACTCGTGCTCGGTGGGGAAGCACTGAACTCCGCGCTCGAGACCATCGTCGACCTGGCGAGCCCCGACTATCACGCACTTGCGGGCAAAGCGAAGGATTGCGCTGCCGGAGCGGTGCTGCTCTTCGCCCTCGCTTCGTTCGTGGTCGGGTGCATCATCTTCATACCGAAACTACTCAGCCTCATCTTGGGAGCATAGCCAATGAACGAACGCAGCGATCAGTTCCGATCAGGATTCGTCACATTCCTCGGACGTCCGAACGCAGGCAAATCGACCCTGCTCAACGCCATCATGGACCAGAAGTTCGCGATCACTTCACCCACCGCGCAAACGACGCGTCATCGCTTTCGGGCCATCAAGACCACCGATGCGTATCAGCTCATCATCGTCGATACGCCAGGCGTTCATAAGCCGCACGACACGCTGGGCGAAGAGCTCAACACCACTGCGCTCAAGTCCCTCGAAGGGATCGACGTGGTCGCGTTCCTGCTCGATGCGCACGAGCCCCTAGGCACCGGCGACGAATGGGTCATCGCGCAGCTCAAGGCCGTGAAGAATACCCCGAAGATCCTCGTCATCTCGAAATGCGACCTGGCCACCGATGAAAAGATCGATGCGCAGATCGAACGCGCGAAGCAGCTGCTCGATTGGGATCGCATCATCGTGCTCAGCGCCGTTACGGGAAAGAACGTCGACGAATTCGTCGATGCGGTGGTCTCGTATCTGCCCGAAGGTCCACTGTGGTTCCCAGCCGACATGCAGACCGATCAGCCGCAAGAGGTCATCATCGCGGAATTCATCCGTGAGAAGATTCTTTTCACCGTCTACGATGAGGTACCGCACGCGATCGGCGTGGTGGTCGACGAGATGGATTACAACCGCCGCAAGCATCTCACGCGCATCTACGCCACCATCTACGTGGAGCGCGATTCCCAGAAGGGCATCCTCATCGGCAAGGGCGGCGCCACCATCAAGCACATCGGCACCGAAGCGCGCAGCGATCTCGAGACACTGCTCGGCACGAAGGTCTTCCTCGATCTCCAGGTGAAGGTGAAGAAGAACTGGCGACGCGATCTCAACCAGATCCGCCGCTTCGGCTACGGCGAAGGCGCCTAAAGGCGCATGGCTGCACCGACCCGCACCATCACCGGTCTCGTCCTCAGGCGCACGAAGCTAGGGGAGACCGACGTCATCGCCACCATTCTCGCCGAGGACGGCTCGCAGTATAAAGCCGTCGCGAAAGGTGCGCGCAAACCCACCTCGAGCTTCGCATCGCGTCTCGAGATCTTCGCGGTCGCGACGATCCTGCTCGCACAAGGCAAGAGTCTCGATATAGTCAAAGAAGTGCGCCTCGTCGACGGAAACGATGGCCTGCGCTGCGATCTCCTCCGCTCGAGCGCCGCATCGCCCCTCGTCGAACTGCTGGCGAAAGCGACCTTCCAAGATCAACCCACGCCCCGTCTCTTCGCTCTGGCCACCTCCACGCTCACCGCGATCGGCAGAACGGAAGAAGACCCGCTCGTTCTCACGACAGCAGGACTGCTCAAGACGCTCGCGTTCCTCGGCTTCAAGCCGATCTTCCGGGAATGCGTCGAATGCGGCACGCCTCTCGACCTTGCTGCGACCGACCGCCAGCCTTTCTCGTACTTCGATGGAGGATCGATCTGCCCGCACTGCGCCGCGCGTCACGAAACGACCCTGCTCGATGCCGCCATGCTGCGATGGTGCGATGCGCTGCTCTATTCGACGCTCGACGAGGCCTCCACGTTCCAGGTCCCCGAACGCACGATCCACGATGCGCTGCGATTCATCGATGAGTGGATTCGCATCCATCTCGGCTTCACCCTTCGTTCGCTCACGTTCATCTTCAAGAACATCCTCGTGAACATGCCCCGTTCTTAACCTCCACTCAGCACGACCTCCCGCACGAAACCTTCATAAACGAGAGAAGAAACAGGCGAAACGACCTGCTTTCGTGCGTTCGCGATGCCTTATCACCGCTCGCGCGAATCTTCGCTTGTTCGCCTGGCTCATTACCTCTACAATAGAGCGGCTGCGAAAACAGCGATTGGGTACTTGGTCGATATGCACCACCGCTTGTCAACTCGGTTCCCAATGCCATACGAATGAAAGGTGGAAACATGGCTAACAAGGACAGTATCTCGAAAGAACGCACCGCAGAGCTCATCGCCGAATACGGCAAGAATGCTCAGGATTCTGGCAGCGCAGAGGTTCAGGTCGCGATCCTCACCGAACGCATCCGCAACCTCACCGAGCACCTCAAGTCGCACCCGAAGGATCACCACACCCGCCGTGGCCTGCTCATGCTCGTCGGTAAGCGTCGTCGCCTCTTGGTCTACATCAAGGATCGCGACATCCTCGAGTATCGTGAACTCATCAAGAAACTTGGTATTCGCGACAATATCTAGTCACCATCAGCCCGCTCTTGCGGGCTTTTGTGTATAAGCGGTCGACATCGTAGAGACGGTGTTGCTCGTGCGTTCGACCATTCGGACGCGAAGAAGCTTCATCGCAATCCGGCATGAAGAAAGAGAAAGATTGATTTATGAGAAAGATCACAAGAACATTCGAACTCTACGGAAAAGAGTACTCGATCTCGACGGGCGAGCTCGCTAAGCAAGCATCCGGCGCCGTCGTGGTCACGCAAGGGGACACCACCGTGCTCGTAACGGCGGTCATCTCCGAATCCGAGAAGGACTACGATTTCTTCCCGCTCACCGTAGATTTCATCGAGAAGATGTATGCGGTCGGCCGCATCCCCGGTGGTTACCTGAAGCGCGAAGCGAAGCCTTCCGATCATGGCATCCTCACCGCGCGCATGATCGACCGTCCGATCCGTCCTGGCTTCGCCGATGGCTTCAAGCAGGAAGTCCACATCGTCGCGACTCCGCTCGTGCTCGATGGCGAAGATCTGCCCGACTGCATCTCGGTCATGGGCGCTTCCGCTGCGCTCATGTGCGCTAGCGCTCCCTTCGACGGCCCTGCCGCTTGCGTGCGTATCGGCCGTAACGTCGAGACGGGCGAATTCATCGTCAACCCCACGCTCGAAGAGGACGAGAACTCCGATCTCGAGCTCACCATCGCTGGTACCGCCGACTACATCTCCATGGTCGAAGCGGGCGCGAAGGAGATCACCGAAGAGGACATGCTCGCCGCTATGACCTTTGGCCAGGAAGCCATCAAGGCCTTCTGCCAGGAGCAGAGCGCATTCCTCGCAGAGGTCGCTCCTGAACCACGCGAATGGCCCATCCACGTGGCCGATCCTTCCATCGCAGAGCGCGTCGATGGCTTTTTCGACCAGATGAGCGCTGCGCTCAAGGACGCGGACAAGCAGTCTCGCATGGCCAAGGTCGACGAACTCAAAGCCTCCATCAAGGAGAACGAGTTCACCGAAGAAGAGCGTGCTGCATGGGGCTCCGATATCGCCGCTGCACTGAAGTCGCTCGAGAAGCACGCGATGCGCGCGATGGTCATCGAAACGGGTGAGCGCGCCGACGGTCGTACCTCGACCGAGATCCGTCCGCTCCACATCGTGGCGGGCTATCTGCCGCGCGTTCATGGCTCCGGCCTTTTCCAGCGCGGTCAGACCCAGGCACTCTCCGTCTGTACGCTCGGCATGCTCAACGAATGGCAGCGTCTCGACACCATCTGGCCTGAAGAGGGCAAGCGCTACATGCATCAGTACAACTTCCCGCCGTACTGCACCGGCGAGGTCGGTCGCATGGGCGCCCCGAAGCGCCGCGAGGTCGGTCACGGTGCGCTCGCGGAACGCGCGATCCTGCCCGTGCTTCCCGATGAAGACGAATTCCCCTACGCAATCCGCGTCGTTTCCGAGGTGCTCGAATCCAATGGTTCTTCTTCTATGGCTTCCACCTGCGGTTCCACGCTCGCGCTCATGGATGCTGGCGTGCCCATCAAGGCTCCGGTCGCTGGTATCGCGATGGGCCTCATCAAGGAAGGCGACGATATCGTCATCCTCTCCGACATCCAGGGTCTCGAAGACTTCCTGGGCGACATGGACTTCAAGGTCTGCGGTACTGCGAAGGGCATCACCGCGCTCCAGATGGACAATAAGGCTCGCGGCCTTTCGGTCGACATCCTCGCTCGTGCGCTGAATCAGGCGAAAGAAGGCCGTGCCTTCATCATGAGTGCGATGCTCGAAGCCATCGACGCACCGCGCGCCGAACTTTCGCCTTACGCTCCTCATATCGAGACCATCCACATCCCGGTCGATAAGATCCGCGACGTCATCGGTACGGGCGGCAAGGTCATCCGTGGCCTGCAGGAGGAAACGGGCGCGACCATCGAAGTTCAGGAAGATGGCACCGTTCACATCGCTTCCACCAACGCAGAGAGCGGCGACGCTGCTCGCGAGGCCATCCTCGGCATCGTCAAGGTGCCCGAGGTGGGAGAGATCTACGAAGGCGAGGTCGTCGGCATCAAGGACTTCGGCGCATTCATCCGCCTCACGCCCGGCAAGGACGGCTTGCTCCATATCTCGCGCATGGCCAATGGTCGCGTAGCGAAGGTCGAAGATGTCATGAACATCGGCGACATCGTGAAGGTCGAGGTCATCGAGGTGGGCGACAACGGCAAGATCTCGCTCGACCGCTTGGACAAGCCCGACGTCAAGAGCGAAGGCCCCCGTCCTGGTCAGGGTCACAAGAACAACGGCAATGGCAACGGTAACAACAATCGCAAGCCTCGCCGTCGTCACGACTAAGCTTCATCACCGCTGAAGCATCCTGCGCATAGCGCCATCGAAGCTCCCCGCACGTCGGGGAGCTTTTTCGTCATGCTCGCCCGTAAGAGCCGCACGGAAAGCGCGCATTAGTCTACACTAAGATGCGACAGTAGCCCCCTGACGAGGAAGGTTCTCATGTACACCTACAAGACCACTGGCGTCTGTGCGCGCACCATCGATTTCGACATCGACGACGAAGGTCTCATCGCTGAGGTCGCCTTCAACGGCGGTTGCAGTGGAAATCAGCAGGGCATCTCGAGCCTGGTGAAGGGAAAGCCCGCCGCAGAGATCATCGAAGCGCTCAAGGGCATCGAATGCGGAAAACGCCCGACCAGCTGCCCCGACCAGCTCGCACGCGCGCTCGAAGAGGCGCTCGCACAGGACTAGTGCGCATCGCTCGATATTCATAACGAACCACTGAAAGGCATCATCATGATCAACGTAGCCGTAGCAGGATATTCTGGACGCATGGGATCCGCGGTCGTCGACGCGGTCGCCGCTGCAGACGATATGCAGGTCATATGCGGCATCGATCCGTATATGACCGACCAGCCCTTCGCCGTCTATCGCACCATCGATGAAGCGCTCGCCGAATCGAACTTCGACGTGCTCGTCGATTTCACCCAGCCCGATGTCGTTGCGAAAACGCTCGCGGTCGCGCTTCCCGCCGGCATCGACTGCGTGGTCGGCACGACCGGCATGACCAACGAAACGCTCGGCGAACTGGCCGCTTCCGCGGCCGATGGCACCTGTTTGTTCTACGCCCCCAATTTCACCACCGGCGCTGTGCTCATGATGGAATTCGCGCGCGTCGCGGCACCTTATTTCCCTGAAGCCGAGATCATCGAGTTCCATCACGCGAACAAGAAGGATGCGCCAAGCGGCACTGCGGTGCGCACGGCCGAAATCATCCAAGAATCTCGCGGGCGCGATACGCAGGCCCCAGGCAAGGAGACCGAGAACCCTGGCTGCGAAGGCGCCCGCGGGGCAGAAGTAGCGGGCGTGCCCGTTCACTCCGTGCGCTCGATGGGCTATGTCGCTTCGCAAGAGGTCATCTTCGGTTCGATGGGGCAGACCCTCACACTGCGTCACGATTCCTGGGATCGCACGTCCTACATGCCCGGTGTGCTGCTCGGCATTCGCAACGTCGGCACGCAAAGCGGTCTTATTGTAGGTTTAGAGAACTTTATGTAAGAGTTACCGTGCGCTCGTGAGATAATGAAGCGATGTCGCATCGTCCCAAGAAGCGATACGACATCCCTTTGCTGAAGTTCATCACGATGCAGATTCCCTGTGGTTAGGAGAAACAGATGTCAGCAGCAACAGAGCCTCGTTTTGGCCGCATGATCCCCGCTATGGTCACTCCGTTCGACCAGGATCTTGAACTTGACCTAAAACAAGCTCGTGCGCTCGCTCGGCGTTTGGTCAACGGGGGAGCCGATGCGCTCATCATCAACGGCACCACCGGTGAAAGCCCCACGGTCTTCTACCCGCAGAAGATGCAGCTCTTCGAGGCGGTCGTCTCGGAGATCGCTGGTCAGGTTCCCGTTATCGCCAATGTCGGCGATAATTGCACGGCTGACACGGTCGATTTCGCACGAGATGTGCAGAAGCTCGGTGTAGACGGCTTCATGCTCGTGGTCCCGTACTACAACAAGCCTCCACAAGAAGGTCTCTACCAGCACTTCAAGACCATCGCGCAAAGCGTCGATCTTCCGTGCATCCTCTACAATATCCCTGGCCGCTGCGTCATCAACATGACCGCAGAGACCACGCTTCGCCTCGCCAACGATGTCGATAACATCGTCGCCATCAAGGAAGCATCCGGTAACCTCGAACAGGTGGCCGAGATCATCGACAATGCTCCTGAAGGTTTCGATGTCTATTCTGGCGACGACGCGCTCACCTACGATCTCATGAAGCTCGGCGGTGCTGGCGTCATCTCCACCATCGGCAATGTTGCTCCTGCGCGCATGAAGGAGATCGTCGATCTCTGCGCGAAGGGCGATTTCGAGGCAGCAGCGAAGGCGAACGCGGCCTTGCTGCCGCTCATGGACGAGCTCTTCATCACCTCGAACCCCATCATGGTGAAGGAAGCATTGAACCTGCTCGGCTTCCCGGTCGGTGGTGTTCGTTTGCCGCTCGTCAACGCGACCGCCGAACAGTCGGCAGAACTTGCAGAAGTGATGCGCCAAGTAGGCGTTCTAGAATAATCGTACAACACAATGAACAGGCTCTTCACTGAAACGAAAAGAGGGGAGCGCTGTTAGGAAAAGAGAGGTAATGGCGCAACAGAAGACAGAATCGAAGAATCAGAAGAAACGCAACAATGAAACTGTCAAGCACGTTCAGCTTGAACGAAAGCGCCCCAAGCTTTCAAAGGTAAACGGCTCGAACAAGAGCAACAACCAGAACAATAAGAAGAACAATAACCGTCGCCCCAAGCAGGGACAGCAGAAGCGCGACCCGAAGGCCACGCTGCGCATCATCCCCTTGGGTGGCCTCGATGCTATCGGCAAGAACATGACCGTGTTCGAATGCAAGAACGACATGGTGCTCGACGACGCGGGTCTCATGTTCCCCGACGACGACCACCCCGGCATCGATCTCATCTTGCCGGACTACACCTACGTGCTCGAAAACGCCGACAAGCTGCGTGGCATCATCATCACGCACGGGCACGAAGATCACACCGGTGCGCTTCCTTACTTGCTGAAGGACCTGGGACGACAGGTGCCCATCTATGCGACGAAGCTCACGCTCGGTCTCATCGAAGGAAAGCTCAAGGAACACAAGATCAAGAATGCGAAGCTGTGCGAGATCAAGCCTGGCCAGACCATCGATCTGGGCTGCATCAAAGCCGAATTCTTCTCAGTGAACCACTCCATCCCCGATGCAGTGGGCGTCTTCTATCGCTCGCCTGCAGGCAATGTCCTGCATACGGGCGACTTCAAGCTCGATCAATCACCTATCGATGGCGTTCAGACCGACTTCGCGGCGCTCGCGCGCTTCTCGAAAGAGGGCGTCGATCTGATGCTCTCCGACTCGACCAACGCCATGAATCCTAACTTCACGCCTTCCGAAGCTGAAGTGGGCAAGGCGCTCGATCAGATCATCTCCGGTGCGAAAGGCCGTGTCATCGTCGCTTCCTTCGCTTCTCACATTCATCGCATGCAGCAGATCTGCGATGCTGCGGTGAAGAACGGGCGCAAGGTTGCCGTAACGGGTCGCTCCATGGTGCAGAACACCGATATCGCTCGTCGCCTTGGCTATCTGAACATCTCGGACAAAGACATCATCGATGCCTACGACCTGAAGGGCATGCCGCCCGATAGTTACGTGGTCATGTGCACAGGTTCTCAGGGCGAGCCGCTCTCTGCGCTCGCGCGCATCGCGAGCGGCAACCATAAGACCATCTCCATCGAAGAAGGCGATACGGTCATCATCTCTGCCACACCCGTACCCGGCAATGAGAAGGCGGTCACGCGCGTCGTGAATGCGCTCGCCAAGATCGGAGCGGATGTCTACGATAAATCTCGTGCTTGCGTGCACGTTTCAGGCCATGCGGGCGCTGAAGAGCTCAAGCTCGTGCTCTCCATCGTACGCCCTGAAGCATTCCTGCCCGTTCATGGCGAAGCAACGCACCTGCGCGCGCATGCCAATCTCGCACAGGCCACTGGCGTTGCACGAGAGAACATCTATATCCTCGAGAACGGCGAATCGGTCGAACTCTCACCCAGCGGCATCAAGATCGGCGAACCGGTCGCGAGCGGCATCGTGCTGGTGGATGGCCTGAGCGTGGGCGACACTTCAGAGATGGTCCTACATGAACGCTCGAGCCTCGGCGCGCAAGGCGTCGCCAGTATCGCCTGCGCCGTCAACAAGCAGAAGCGCACGCTCGTATCTCCGGTCGTGGTCGAGATGCACGGTATTCCCGGCGGAGATGATCCCGAACTGGTGAAAGCGGTCTCGAATGCGGTCGCCAGTGCCATCAAGCGATCGCTCTCGAAACAAGAGTCATGGAATGAGACGAGGAAGGTCGCACGCAGTGCACTGCTCTCGGTCCTGTGGGAGCGCACGAACCAACGCCCGCTCGTCATCGTGAATATCCTCGAGCTTTAGTTTATAATGCGGTGAAAACCTTACACACACTTCAAACGCACTAAGGAAAGGTTTTATGGCGCGACAGCAAAACGATCGGTCACGCTCCGCTTCTCAGAAGAGGAGCAAAGGCCAAACGCAGAAGCGTTCCACGTCGAAAGGCGCAGTGAAGGGTAAGCCTGGTAACTACCAGAAGGCTGCCCCTGCGCATCAGACGCAACTTCTCGATCCTAGAACGAAGCACGACATCATCGGTGTCGTGCTCGCTATTCTGGCCATCGCACTGTTCATCACAGCACTGCTGCCCGCAGACGGCATGGTCACGTCGCTTCTCGGTGCGGGCCTACATAGTGCGTTCGGCATCGGCGCTTACATCCTTCCATTCTTCCTGCTCGCAGTTGCCATCACATACCTGGTCAGATTCGATGCCGGTCTCGTGCCTGCTCGTACCGCATTAGGATCGCTCATCATCTTCCTTACCTTGCTCACGCTGCTCTCGACGCTCATCCCACAAGCGGAAAGCGATCCCAACATCGTCTTCAATGCCGCCTATCTCCAACACTACGGCGGCTATTGCGGCGGTGCCTTCGCCTGGATCTTCCTGCGCCTGTTCGGATTCACCGTCTCGCTCATCTTCATCGTAGGACTCTTCATCGTCGGCACCCTCATCATCGGATTCTCCATCTCGGCCGCCCTCGAACGCATCCGCGAAGAACGTCTCGCACGTGAAGAAGAGGAGGAGAGCGGCGAAGCGCTGTTCGCTCGCATGAATCTTGCTCATACGCAGGACCAACGCCCGCTCGCGCGCAGAAGAATCTCGAAGCATGCGGTCGATCCTCGACAGATGCAGTTGCCCGAAAACGCACCTGCTGTCGCGCCCGCTGCACGCAAGATCGATGCCGAACAGACGCTCTTGCTCGATCAAGAGCCCAAAGAACCCCAGGCGCTCACACGCAAGCTCGGCCCGCGCAAGCGCAAGCTCGACAATGTCCCTAAAGTCGAGATCAGCGAGCAGCAGACCACGACCATCGATGCTGAGAAAGTGGTCGAACAGGTCAACGCCGAGGTGAAGTCCGAGCAGAAGCAGCAAGCTTCTCCGCAACCGAAGAAGAAGCGCCCCAAGACCCCCAGCGCAATCCCGCAGCCCATGGATGGCTTCCAGCTACCCGATTTCAACCTGCTCAACACGAGCTCTGCGGAGAGCATGAAGTCCGAGACCGATGCCTCGCTCAAGATGGTCGCGCAGAACCTCGAGGATACGCTTCACGATTTCGGGGTGGACGCCGATGTGGTCGGCTGGGTCGCTGGGCCCACCGTCACGCTCTTCAAGGTCGACCTGCCCTCCGGCGTGCGCGTCAACCGCGTCTCGAACCTCACCGACGATATCGCGCTGGCGCTCGCGTCTCCCGGCGTGCGTATCTTCGCGCCCATCCCCGGCACGAACTACGTTGGCATCGAGGTACCTAACCAAGTGCGTCAGACCGTGTTCTTGGGCGACGTGCTCAAAGGCACCACAGGCGGTCCGCTCGAGATCGCGATCGGCAAGGATGTCGAAGGTGAATGCATCGTCTCCGACCTTGCCACCATGCCGCACCTGCTCATCGGCGGTACCACCGGCTCTGGTAAGTCGGTCTCCATCAACGCTATGATCATGTCGATCCTCATGCGTGCCACGCCCGCTGAAGTGCGATTCATCATGATCGACCCCAAACGCGTCGAATTCACGCCCTATAACGGCATCCCTCATCTCTATGTGCCAGTCGTCACCGAATCACGCGAAGCTGCGAGCGCGCTTTCGTGGGCGGTCGCCGAGATGGAACGTCGCCTTAAGATCTTCTCCAGTATCGGAGCGCGCAACATCGGCCAATACAACGCGAAAGCTCAAGAGAGCGCGAAAGCCTACGAGAAGGATCCCGAGAACACCGACCTGCTCGATGAATTACCCTACATCGTCATCATCATCGACGAGCTTGCTGACCTCATGATGAACGTCGGCAAGGAAGTGGAATTCTCCATCTCACGTTTGGCACAGCTCGCTCGTGCAGCGGGTATCCATCTTATCGTGGCAACGCAGCGCCCCTCAACCAACGTCGTGACTGGCCTCATCAAGGCCAATATCACCAACCGCATCGCGTTCAACGTGGCATCGGGCATCGATTCGCGCGTCGTCCTCGATACGCCGGGCGCAGAGAATCTCATCGGTCTGGGCGACCTCTTGCTCTCTAAGCCCGAACTCGCGAAACCCCAGCGCATCCAAGGGTGTTTCGTTTCCGAGGACGAGATCGCAGCAGTGGTCGAACACTTGAAGCAACAAGGAGAGCCGGAATACCACCACGACATCTTGAAGACCAACCTCATCACGCTCGGCGATTCCGCACCCGACGGAAGCGGCGGCGGGGGAGCGGTCTCTGAAGACCCGCTGCTTTGGGAAGCCGCCGAGATCGTCTGCTCGAGCGGTATGGGTTCCACTTCCAATCTTCAAAGACGATTGAGCGTTGGTTATTCCCGCGCAGGTCGTATAATGGATTTACTCGAAGCAAAAGGAATTGTTGGTCCGCCCAATGGCTCCAAGCCTCGTGAGGTGCTCGTCGATGCGGTCGAACTTGAGACCATCCGCGCCTTCGAGGAGAATGATTAAGGAACACCGGGAGGGTTACCGTGAACCACATCAGCTTTGGTAGCGTGCTCAAAGAAGCGCGCATCTCAAAAGGCTACGAGCTCACCACCGTGTCTCGTCGCCTACGCATTCGCCCCGACATCCTCGAAGCGATCGAGAACAGTGACTTCGAACGCATACCTCCTCGTGGATATTCTCGCAACATGATCAACGCCTATGCGCGCTTCCTCGGCCTCAATGCCAACGATGTCACGCGCATGTACCTTGACGAAAGCTACGCCAACCAGATCGGTCGCGCACATCAGAATGCGATCGAGAATCGCTATCTGCATCGCAACACGTCACAAGCGACCTCACGACCTGGCAAACGACAACCCACTAACCAGTTCAAAGCGGTCTCATCGACCCGCCAACGTGTCGATGACGGTACGACAGGAGCGAACGGTAGACGCATTTATTCCGATACTCCTGACGACTTCGATCGCACGCAGTCCGCTCGCGCACGAGCGCAAGCCCGGCAAAACCGCAGCGAAGACCCCCAGCTTCATCCCGCACGCAGAGAAGCGATCCCTGATGGGAAGTACGTGAACCTCTACGCGAATCCTTCACGCGGTATGGGGCAAGCACCTCGCAGCCGCTTGCCGCTCATCATCGGCGGCGTCATCGTCGTCATCATCCTCATCGCCATCATCGCTTCCATCGTCTCTTGTTCGAGCAAGCAAGAAGATGTTCAAAATATCCCTGTAACAGGCATCGAGAACACCGAAGAAGGGGAAGGTAACGACACCGCACAACCCGCTGCCGTCGCACCGACCGATTTCACGCTTTCTTATGAGGTGCCTGCTGGCAAGAGCGCCTACATCGAGGTCATCGTCGATGGTTCGACGAAAGAAGCGGGCGATGTGACCGGCCAAGCATCCCAGACCTACACCAGTTCGGGCAACATCAAATTCGTCACTTCGAATCCCGAGAACGTGGTCTTGAAGGTTGACGGCGAAGAGAAGACGCTCGAAGCGAATAGTCGCGGCGTTGCGAGCGAGACCTTCAATTTCAACGAGATACTGAACAAGTGGTATGCCGACCATCCTGAAGTTCAAAGACCCGGAAGTTCGACCAACCCCACTACACCGACTTCGACCAGCAATGACTCGAACGGTTCATCGACTTCTTCGAACGATGCGACCACATCCAATACCTCGAACTCATCGTCGAGCAGCTCTTCGGGATCTTCTCGTACGAGCGATTGATATTCCATTGACGACTCTCTCGAACCGAAAGGAAACCCATGGCAAAAGATTCAAGCTTCGATGTAGTCTCTCAAGTCGACATTCAAGAGGTCGATAACGCATTCGGCCAAGCGAAGAAAGAGATCGTCCAACGCTACGATCTGAAGGATTCAGGCGCCCAGATATCACTCGATAAAGCGAACAAGACGCTCACCATCAACGCTCCCAGCGATTTCGTCGCTAAGCAGGTCATCGACATCATCTCCTCGAAACTGGTGAAGCGCGGCATCGACCTCGGTGCAGTGAACTGGGGAAAGGTCGAGGCTGCTTCTGGTGGCACGGTCAAACAGACCGCAACGATCGTTGACGGAATCGACAAAGAGACCGCTGGCAAGATCAACAAGGACATCAAAGCTACCAAGCTCAAGGTGAAGGTCACGATCGAAGGCGATAAGCTTCGCGTGTCTGGCCCTAAGCTCGATACGCTCCAAGAGGTCATCGCGTTCTTAAAAGAGCAAGACTACGGTCAACCGCTCCAATTCACCAACTACCGCTAGTGGAAGCATCGATGATGAAACAGGTCGCGTTCATCACGCTCGGTTGCGCGAAGAACGAAGTCGACACCGCCCACATGACCGCTCGTCTCACAGAGGCTGGTTACCAAGTGATCGATTGGGATGATCATCTAGAAACTCTCGAACATGATCCTGCTGCTGCGCTCGATGCCATCATCATCAACACATGCTCATTCCTGCAGGCTTCGATCGAAGAGAGCCTTGACGTGATCTTCGATATCGCTGATCTTCCCGCTGTGTCGCAGGGAAGGACCAAGCTCATCGTCGCAGGCTGCATGCCTAGTCGCTTCGGAATGGACCTGCAAGAAGAACTCCAAGAAGCGCAGCTCTTCATTCCTTGCAAAGATGAATGCAGCATCGTTGACAAGCTCGATGAACTGCTCGGCATCGTGCGCTCCGCATCACCATGCGAAGCTCCTACCGCAAACGATCACAGCTCGCTTCAACGCATCGACCCTGGCCCGAGCGCCTATGTGAAGATATCCGACGGCTGTGACCGATTCTGTTCGTTCTGCGCCATTCCTTACATTCGTGGTCGCTATCACAGCTTCTCCTTCGAGACCATTCGAAATGAAGTCGAAGGGCTCGTCGATCAGGGCGTGAAGGAGATCGTGCTCATCGCGCAAGATACGGCGATCTGGGGAAACGACCTAGAACCGAAACGATCGCTCGCATGGCTGCTCGATCGCATAGCGAGCACATTCCCCGATACCTGGTTCCGCGTTCTCTATATTCAACCCGAATACGTCGATGAAGCGCTACTACGAACCTTCGCGGCGCATGATAATATCTGCAACTATCTTGACATTCCCTTCCAACATGTCGATGAAAGTCTGCTCAAGTCGATGAATCGTAAAGGATCGTACGAAGCATTCATGCAGCTCATCGACCTTATTCACCGTATCCTTCCGAGCGTAGCGCTGCGCACCACGCTCATCGTTGGTTATCCGGGAGAGACCGATCAGCAATTCGATGATCTGTGCGATTTCGTCTCCGAGATCGATTTCGACTATGTCGGCGTTTTCGCGTTCTCACCCGAAGAAGGGACGCGCGCAGCCAAGCTTCCTGACCAGATCGATGAGGAGACGAAGCAAGACCGCCTCAGGATCATTCGCGATCTAGCCGACACCGTCTCTCAGAGTCGCTTGACCCGTTTTGTCGACCAGGAAGTCGAGGTTCTTGCACTAGGCTATGAAGAGGACGGTCAACTTATCGGACGAAGCCAATACCAAGCACCCGATGTCGATGGCGTCACCTATTTGGATAGCGGTGAACCGGGGCAGTTCGTGCCGGTCATCATCGAAGATACGCTCTATTACGAAATGGAGGGAACACGTGCAAGATAGTGCTCCTTCGCAGAACAAGCCAGCGACCACATTGTGGACACCCGCGAACATCGTCACCCTCGTTCGCATCTTGCTCGTCCCTGTCTTCTTCGTCGCGTTCGTAAGTCCGTGGCCCGACTGGTTCCCCGACTGGAGCGAAGCCGAGTTGCTCAAGCCTTGGCTCGCAGCCCTGCTCTTCGTCGTGCTCGCTTGCACCGACGCGCTCGATGGCTATCTTGCGCGCAGCAGGGGAGAGGTGACGAATTTCGGCAAGTTCATGGATCCACTCGCCGACAAGATCTTGGTGGCAGCAGCCCTGCTCGCACTGTGTGAACTGCAAGTCCTTCCTGCCTGGGTCGCACTCGTCATCCTCGTACGTGAGTTCATCGTCTCAGGCCTGCGCATGCTCGCTGCTTCAGAAGGCGTGGTCATCGCTGCGAGCTGGTACGGCAAGGCGAAGACGGTCTTCCAGATCATCGCCATCGTCATGTTCATCATCAAGGATTCTCATCCCTTCATCAGCGACCCTACCGTCGAGACCACGTTCTACATCATCTCATGGATCTTCATGATCATCGCGCTCATCCTCACGGTCGTATCCATGCTCGACTATCTTGCGAAATGCCGCAGCATCTTGCGTTTCTCGCATGCGGATGGAGCAAGCGATACACAGGAGGAACAAAGCGATCGAGCGGGAACGAACGATGAAACGATCGAATCGCGCGCACAGCGCGTCATCTCCCTCGCGATCGATAAGAACGCACTTCTTGCCACTGCTGAAAGCTGTACGGGGGGCCTCATCGCTGGAGCGCTTACTTCCGTTGCGGGCAGCTCTGCGGTCGTGCAAGGCGGGATCGTCAGCTATTCCAACGATGTCAAACGAAGCGAGCTCGGCGTCTCCGAGAGCGATCTTGAGTCTCATGGGGCAGTGAGCGAACCAGTCGCGCTCCAGATGGCTAAAGGTGCACGAGAAGCGCTCTCGACCACCATCGCCGTATCAGTGACGGGGGTCGCTGGACCAGGAGGGGGAAGCGCAGAGAAGCCAGTCGGTACGGTATGGTTCGGCATCGATTCGCCTCATGGCGCGCAAGCAGAGGTGCGTCATTTCTCAGGAGACAGGGCCGCAGTGCGCGCGCAAACCGTATCGCATGCACTCGCACTTCTCGACGATGCGCTTCATACACTTTGATACTCATTCATATGTAGATTTCAAATTTTCATAAGATCGCGTTCTGGAAAACGTGAGATGAAGTTCAAAGAAACATAAGGTTCTCTTTCTATTATTTCAAATAGAGATATTGAAATCGAACAGGTGTTCGGTTATCTTGTAAGTATCAGCTCATGTTCTGATAAGGAGAACCAATGATCAAGGACAAAGAATCCAGCCTTAAAATCACCACAGACGAGATCGAGCGTAAGTTCGGCAAAGGTTCGATCATGCGCCTCGGCGAAAGCACTGCGCTCCAGATCGAAGCCATTCCCACAGGCGCATTGCCGCTCGATATCGCCCTTGGCATTGGTGGAGTACCTCGCGGAAGGATCGTCGAGATCTACGGTCCCGAATCCAGCGGTAAGACCACCGTCGCATTGCATATCATCGCCGAAGCTCAAGCAGCGGGCGGCATCGTCGCCTTCATCGATGCTGAACATGCGCTCGATCCCGTATATGCTGCACGTCTCGGCGTGGACGTGGATGAATTGCTCATCGCGCAACCTGACACAGGCGAACAAGCGCTCGAGATCTGCGATCTGCTCGTTCGCAGCGGTTCGATCGACTGCGTTGTCATCGACTCGGTCGCAGCCCTCGTCCCACGTGCTGAGATCGAAGGCGAGATGGGCGACACCACGGTGGGCCTACAAGCGCGCCTCATGAGCCAAGCACTGCGCAAGCTCACTGGTTCGCTCTCGAAGTCTAATACCACCTGTATCTTCATCAATCAGCTGCGCGAGAAGATCGGCGTGATGTTCGGCAGTCCTGAAACCACGACGGGTGGACGTGCCTTGAAATTCTACTCCTCGGTCCGTATCGATATCCGCCGCATCGAATCCATGAAGAAGGATGGCGAATTCATCGGCAATCGCGTACGCGCGAAGATCGTGAAGAACAAGGTCGCACCTCCTTTCAGGCAAGCAGAATTCGACCTCATGTACGGAGAAGGTATCTCGCGCGAAGGTTGTGTGCTCGATATGGGTGTTGAAGCCGGTGTCGTCAGCAAGAGCGGTTCTTGGTTCAACTACGGCGAAGAACGTCTTGGCCAAGGACGCGATGCGGCGAAACGTGCATTGAAAGAGAATCCGGACCTGCGCGACGAGATCGAGAACAAGGTTCGCGAATACTTCGAACTTCCTACTATCGATCGCAATGGCGCAGAGAACAGCGTTGACGCTTCTCAGGCAACGACCGATACGGAAGCCCCGGCGAACGCCTCCTAAAGGTTCGAACGATGTACATCGATGCAGAATCTCTCAAACGACGATTCACCATTCCTACCGAGGAGCCCACACACGACTCCTCGGTAGGCGTTCGCAGGTCTTCGAGCGCAGTTACTGCTACTGAAAGCGACTACGATAACGATCCCGAATCCGCATTCAGGAAGATAGAGCGATTGCTCTCCGTGCGCGACCGCTCTATCACCGAGATCAGAAACCGGCTTCAGCGCGATCGATTCACCGAACGCGCTATCTCAGAAGCGCTCGAACGTGCGATCCGCTGCGGTTATCTTGATGACGCTCGATTCGCCGATGGGTTCATACGTTCGCGCTTGCGCGCTTCGAAGGGAATCAACGGTATCGTACGCGATCTCAAGAATCACCATATCGACGCCTATGCTATACCTGGCTTTCCTGACAGCTTTCTCGAAGAACAGGGGAGTCAGCTTGATAACGCGGTCAGGCTTCTTCAGCGAAAGCCCCCGCGCGCGAAGAATAAGCAGCAAGCGGCATATGCGAAGCTCATTCGCAGTGGATTCTCCTCTTCGGTCGCTAGTGCTGCAGTGAAACAGTGGATCGCAGAGCAAGCCTAAAGCGTGCATTTTGCGTGAGTTCTCCGAGATTGCAGGCGCTCGACCTAGGCAAAACGAGCGTATTCCTCTATCATTTTCAGTGCTTGAGTTTTCGCGCCGCAAGGCGCTTGCTATAGAACATATATCCTCATTGTTATGTACGCATGCCTTTGCGCGCACTCTTGCCTGGTCGTTTCTGGGCATTTTTTATGCCGAAATACCAGCGTAAAGCCACTTACTAGGAAGGAAGAATTGTGATCGAGGTTATCGTCGTAGCCGCAATAGCAATCATCGTTGGCTTCCTCATCGGTTATTTCTTGATGCTCAAGGTTCAGAAAGGCCGCTCCAAAGCTGCCGCTAGGGAAGCACAAGAGATCGTTTCTGATGCGCAAAAGGAAGCAGAGAGCCTTCGCCGCGAAGCAATGGTCGAAGCGAAGGACGAAGCGCTCAAGATCAAGCAGGATGTTGAAGCAGAGAGCAAAGAACGTCTCAAAGAGATCCGCTCGACCGAAAATCGCCTGAATCAACGCGAGCAGAATCTTGATAAGCGCAGTGAATTCATGGACAAGCGCGAACATCAGATCTCTTCGCTGCAGGGTCAGCTCGACCGCAAGCAGCACGATCTCGACGTTTCCCAAAAGAAGATCAACGCCCGTCTCGAGCAGATCGCTGGTCTGTCGAGCGATGAAGCGAAGGTAGAGCTGTTGGAAGGCTTGAAGGACGAAGTCGTTCACGAGTCAGCCACCATCATCCGCGATGCCGAGATGCGCACGCGTGCTGAAGCGGACAAGAAAGCGCGTGAGATCTTGAGTCTTGCCATCCAGCGCATCGCAGCGGATTACACCACCCAGATCACCGTCTCGACCATCCATATCCCCTCGGACGACCTGAAGGGCCGCATCATCGGTCGAGAAGGCCGCAACATCCGCTCATTCGAACAGATCACGGGCACCAACCTCATCATCGACGATACGCCTGAGTGCGTAACGGTCTCATCGCACGATCCCGTGCGCCGCGAGATCGCCAGCGTCACCATGCAGAATCTCATCGCCGATGGCCGTATTCACCCTGCACGCATCGAAGAGATGTACAACAAGGCGAAGAAGTACGTCTATCAGCAGATCAAGGAAGCGGCTGCGCAGGCAACGTTCGACACCGGCATCCACGACCTGCATCCCGAACTCGAGAAGACGCTCGGTCGTTTGCGTTATCGCACCTCTTACGGACAGAACGTCCTCACGCATTCGCTCGAGGTCGCATATCTGTGCGGCATCATGGCTTCCGAACTCGGTCTCGATCCGGTCCCCGCACGCCGTGCGGGCCTTCTGCACGACCTCGGAAAAGCCATCGACCATGAGGTCGAAGGCTCTCACGCGGTCATCGGTGCCGATCTTGCGCGTCGTTACGGTGAAGACGCTGCTATCGTCCATGCGATCGAAGCGCATCACAACGACATCGAACCTACCAGCGTCATCGACGTGCTCGTCCAGGCTGCTGACGCGGTCTCTGCTGCGCGTCCCGGTGCTCGCAAGGAAAACCTCGAGTCCTACATCAAGCGTCTCGAGAAGCTCGAAGAGATCGCGAACTCCTACGAAGGCGTGGAACAGACCCACGCTATCCAGGCAGGTCGCGAAGTACGCGTCATCGTCACACCGGACAAGGTCGACGAATCGCGTGCCACCGTCCTTGCTCACGATATCGCTCAGCAGATTCAAAGCGAGACCAAGTATCCCGGTCAAGTGAAGGTCGTCGTCATTCGCGAAACACGCGCGGTCGACTTCGCGAAATAGCACGATCGATCGCATCGGCGCGCTCATGGCCACGAACGACCTCTCGTCATTCATCGAAGACATCACAGGCGAAAGCTATCTCCGAGTTCAAGAGAATCTCGGGGATGGCTTCGTTCGTTTACGCGCTAAAGAGGCACAACGTCGTCAAGCCAAACAAGACATCACTTGCTTCGAAGACGTCGTGCTGGAATTGCTCAGGAACGCCCGCGATGCTGGAGCGCGCGCGATCTTCGTCGCGAGCTGGAAAGAGCAGGGGAGACGCTATCTTACCGCGCTCGATGACGGAGATGGCATTCCCGAACATCTTCACGAGACCATCTTCGAACCATTCGTCACATCGAAGCTCGACACCTTCCATGAAGATAGATGGGGCGTGCACGGACGCGGTATGGCGCTCTATTCCATCAAAGAGAACGTCGACGAGGCTTGCGTGCAATACTCCAAGCGCGATGCAGGAACATCGCTCGCAGTTCACGCGCTCACGACCGATCTTCCAGAACGCATCGATCAGTCGACCTTGCCCTATATCCATATCAATGACCTGAACGAGCAGATCATGCGAGGTCCGCGCAATATCGCACGCGTCGTCATGGAGTTCGCGCTCGATTCGCAAGGTTCGGTCGATATCTTCTTGGGAAGTCCTGTCGAGATCGCAGCCACGCTGCTCCACTACCATCGCGATGATGTGGATTCATCCTCGACCAGCGATCCTGATACCATCCTGAATTACCTCAAGTACATCTACGATCCAGAGCTCTTCAGCGAACGCGCAGCCGAACTGGGGCTCCCGCTTTCCTCGCGTAGCGCACGGCGCATCCTCGATGGTCAGATCGAACCGCTCTCTCCTTTCATCGAACGTCTCAGCTTTGAGCAACAAGGCAAGACCTCGACTCCCTATGCCCAGAACGATCCTGCTGGCGAAGAGGGAAATGATGCGACCGCGAAGCTCTACAGCGAACAGCGCAAGCTCAAGATCGCACCGGACGACCTAGTGACTTTCCAGCAAGCGATCGAGCAGGCGTTCGCCGAACTGGCCGAACATTACTACCTAGAGCGCTTCGACGAGCTGAAGGTTCGTGCAGGGTCGGACAAGATCACCATCTCCATTCCGTTCAAGATGCAACATTGATCGGATTGCGTTCTGCGCCTCTCGCCAGTTTGCAGAAACACAGGCGAATCGGTAAAATACCGTAAGAATAGCACCACGAAATGAACATTAACCGCACCATACACTTGAAAGAAAAACGATGCCTGAAACGAAACAACCAGACGCTTCATCTCAGCCCGCAGACAATCATTGCCTCAAGGTGTCTTCGAAGTCTTCACCTGCATCGGTCGCAGGTGCGGTCGCAGGCATGATCAAAGACGGCGTTCCGGTCGAGATCCAATCGGTCGGCGCAGGAGCGGTCAATCAAGCAGTGAAGGCGATCGCTATCTCACGCGGTTTCCTTTCTCCGGTCGGCATCGACATCGTTTGCATTCCTTCGTTCGCCGATATCGTCATCGATGGGGAGTACCGCACGGCGATCAGGTTCAGCGTCGAACCCCGTTAACTCCACGAAGAAGGCTTTCATGGCTCCTCGTTCGGCCTCTACTCTCGAAAATCGAACATTTCACGTCATCACCTTCGGTTGTCAGATGAACAAACACGATTCTGAGCGGATCGTCGGTATGCTCGAATCAGCAGGGGGCATTCACGTAGATACTGTCGAGGACTCCGAGATCGTCATCTTCATGACCTGTTGCGTGCGAGCAGCAGCTGAAACACGGCTGAAGGGGCACGTCTCATCTCTCAAGAACATCCCGCTCCCAAACGCGTCCGATCTCGAGCAGCGCATCATCGCGATCGGCGGCTGCATCGGCCAGAACGAAGCGAGCGGCCTCATCGATGAACTACCCCATGTCAGCGTGGTTTTCGGCACGTTCAATCTCTCAAGCGTGCCATCGCTCATCACCGACGCTATCGAATCCCACACCTCAGCAGTCGAGGTGCTCGACGCAGCTGATGAATTTCCTACCTGTCTTCCGCAATCGCGCGAGGTGCCTTGGTCAGCATGGCTTCCGATCTCGATCGGATGCGATAATTTCTGCACGTACTGTATCGTTCCTTACGTTCGTGGCAGAGAGAGGTCGCGCACGATCGAAGACGTGCAAGATGAAGCTTGTTCGCTTGTCGCGCAAGGCGTTAAGGAGATCACGCTGCTTGGCCAGAACGTCAACTCCTATGGACGCGACCTGTATGGTTCGCCGCGCTTCGCTGACCTGCTCAAAGTGGTATCGGATACTGGCATCGAACGTCTGCGTTTCGCGACCTCTCATCCTAAGGACATCACGGACGAGGTCATCGCTTCTTTCGGCGATCTTCCTAATGTCATGCCGGCGCTTCATCTTCCTGTCCAATCAGGCTCCGACCGTATCTTGAAGGAGATGAATCGTCGCTACACACGCCAACATTACCTCGAGACCATCGAAAAGCTTCGAGCAGCCTGTCCTGACATCGCGCTTTCGACCGATATCATCATCGGATTTCCCGGCGAGACCGAAGAGGACTTTCAAGCGACCTACGATCTGGTCGAGCAAGTAGGCTATCACCAGGTCTTCACGTTCCTCTATTCTCCGCGTGAAGGCACGCCAGCAGCGAAGCTTCCGCGCACGACACCCCAGGAAGAGATCCAGCATCGATTCGATCGCCTCGTCGATCTAGTTCAGCGAAAAGCCTTCGAGGCGAATCAACGCGACCGCGGATGCCGCACGAACATCATCATCGAAGGGCTCTCGAAACGCGATAGCTCCATCCTCGCTGGTAAAAGCCCGAAGAATCAGACGGTCCATGCTCCCATCCCCGATGGGGCCTCGATCGAGGGATTGATCGGTTCCACGCGCGAGGTCGAGATCGACGAGGCGAAGACCTGGTATCTCAAAGGCCATCTCGTGTAGCGCTATCATGACCGACCAGGCACCACAACATTCATCATCAAGAACCACGCTCGACGCGTTCGAGCGACCCATCATCGCCATCGTCGGCCCGACCGCTTCCGGAAAGTCAAGCCTTGCGCAATCCGTTGCGCTCGAACTTGATGGGGAAGTGGTGTCAGCCGACTCGATGCAAGTCTATCGAGGCATGGATATCGGAACGGCGAAGGTAGCAGCTACAGAGCAGAAGGTCCCGCATCATCTGATCGACATCGTCGATCCGGGACAAGCTTATTCGGCTCAATTGTTCCAGGATCAAGCACGAGCTGCGTTCATCGACATCTATGATCGCGGTAAGGTGCCGATCCTGTGCGGCGGTACGGGCTTCTACGTACAAGCAGCCCTTGAAGACATGCGTTTTCCTGAAGGAGAGCAAGAAGACAATCCTGTGCGCGATTCGCTCGAAGCCTTCCGGCTCGCGCATGGCAATGAAGCGCTCTGGAATCTTCTCAGCGAGCGCGATCCCGCGTCAGCTGCGCTCATCCATCACAACAACTTCGTGCGCGTCATCCGTGCGCTCGAAATGCATGAAGAGGGAATATCGTATGCAGACCAGGTCGAGAACATCAGAACGCTTCCCGAAGCGGTCTGGTCGCTTCGCTTCTTCTTGCAAGTCGACCCCCTCGTGCTCGCGCAGCGCATAAACGAGCGCGTCGACGTCATGCGCGCTGCTGGTCTCGTCGCCGAAGTTGAGACGCTTGTCGAGCAAGGATTCGAAGAAGCGCTCACTGCACCCAAGGCGATCGGATACAAGGAGATCATCGCCGCGAAAAAGGGAGAGGTCTCGCTCGAACGCGCCTTCGATCAGATCAAGACCGCCACGCGTCGTTACGCCAAGCGTCAACGCAGCTGGTTTCGCCGCGACGATCGATTGAACATCCTCGATGCGGATCATCTTTCTGAAGAAGAGATGACCGCGCTCATCTGCGATCGATATCGCGAAGCGCTCGCAGCCCGCATGCGCTAGAATACCACCAGGAAACCTACAGAAAAGAGACCGATCATTTGGCAAAGCTCCACGCAAAGAAGCTCCCGCAAGATTTTGCAGAACGCGCGGTCCTCGTCGGCGTGAAGCGCCCGCAACAACAATGGACGACCGAGTCTTCGCTCGAAGAGCTCGCCCGGCTCGCCGATACCGCTGGAGCAGAAGTGGTAGCGAGCACCATCCAGAAGCTCGACACCCTCAACCCCCGCACCTTCATCGGCTCAGGCAAGGTCGAAGAGGTCGCGCAGCTGTGTCGATCGTACGCTGCTGATGTGGTGATCTTCGACGACGAGCTCACCCCCTCGCAGCAATCGAATCTCGAAAAGCTCATCGGAAAAGACATCAAGATCATCGATCGCACCGCGCTGATCCTCGACATCTTCGCGCTTCATGCGACCAGCAGAGAAGGACGTTTGCAGGTGCGACTCGCGCAGAACGAATACTTGCTCCCACGCCTGCGCGGCATGTGGGCTCACCTTGCTTCCAACCGCATGGGTGGCGGCGTTGGTTCGCGCTTCGGCGAAGGCGAAAGCCAGCTCGAGGTCGACCGCCGTATGATCCGTAAGCGCATCACATCGATCAAGCGGGAACTCGCCGATATCGCGAAGACCCGATCGCTCCAACGCAAGCAGCGCTATCGCTCGGGCATATACAAGGTCGCGCTCGCAGGGTACACCAATGCGGGCAAATCGAGCTTGCTGAACACCATCACCGGTGCTGAAGTGCTCAGCTACGACAAGCTCTTCGCAACGCTCGATTCCACCACGCGCAAGCTTACCATTCCCGATGGACGCGAATTGACGCTGACCGATACGGTCGGTTTCATCCAGAAACTACCGACTACCCTGGTCGAAGCGTTCAAATCCACGCTCGACGAGATCAGTGGCGCCGACCTGATCCTACATGTGGTCGACGTATCGGATGAGAATTTCAGAGAACAGATCGATACGGTGAATGAAGTACTGGAGCAGATCGATGCTGAGAAGATATCGCGCATCGAGGTGTTCAATAAGATCGATCTGCTCGACCCCGAACAGCTTGCCGCTTACCAGATGCGGTTTCCCCATGCGGTCTTCACATCGACCGTAACAGAAGAGGGGATAGACGAACTGATCAAACGCATCGGCATCGCAGCAGAAGCCCATCAGGTACTGATGGAAGTGCTGATCCCCTATACCAAAGGAGACTTGGTCTCATTCGCACACAAACGTTGTTCGATCCTGTCGGAAGAATACACCGAAGAGGGAACGCGTTTGGACCTGCGCGTATCCCCCGAATTCGCCGCGCAATTCGAGCCCTATCGGCTCACAGCTGAATAGGCTCTGCTCGAACCCTACCAACCCACGTTCGAATGGATATCGTTCGAACTGTTACGGACTGAGAGCAGGGTCGATCGATCTTGTGGCTTCTCAGCGTACGTCCTAATAGACCTTGCGCATGACCGCGACCACTTTGCCCACGATCGCACAATCTTTGACGATGATGGGTTCCATCGAGGAATTCTCGGGCTGAAGGCGAATATGGTCGCTCTCTTTATAGAAGCGTTTCACGGTCGCACCATCTTCGATGAGCGCGACGATGATCTCTCCATTACGGGCGACCTGCTGCTCTTTGACGACAACATAATCGCCATCGTTAATGCCTGCTTCGATCATGGAATCGCCGCGGACCGACAGGATGAATGACGCAGCATCTCCCACCAATTCAGTAGGGAGCGTGAGCGTGTTCTCGATGTTCTGTTCAGCGAGAATGGGTTCTCCTGCTGCAACACGACCGACCACGGGCAGTGAGACGATATTCTCGTACGCTGCAGAACCATGCACCTGATGTTCTTCCTTATGAGGTAGCGCGATTGAGCGCGACTTCAAAGAATCGCGAACGATGAACCCTTTCTCTTCGAGCGTGCGCAGATGCACGTGCACAGTGGAAGGAGAGGAGAGGTCGACCGCTTCGCAGATCTCGCGCACGGTAGGACCGAACCCCTTTTGATCGATATACGTCTCGATGAAATCGAAGATCTGCTGCTGACGTTTCGTGAGTGTGCTCATGTGAGTCTCCCCTATACAAACATTTGTTCGTTTTTTCATTGACAAGAACGTTTGTTCGATTTAAAGTATACACGAACAAAGGTTCTATGCAAGAGAAAGAAGCGAATCATGGCATACCAGCAGCAGAAATTTCATACCGAAGGATCGAGCGCGCTCAAGAGCGAAGGGGTTGAATTCGATGTCTTCGTCAAACCGCAGTTCATATCAGAGCGGTGCGATACGCACATCATCGATATCACGAACGCTTATGGCACACGTCGCGCATCGGCCGAAGATCATGCGCACGATGGTCATAAGGCTCTTCGCACGCGTTTCATGGATACCATCAAGCAGAATCGTTTGCTCGGAGACTTATTCACCAGCCGAAAGCACAATTCCTACCGCCGTGAAGACCTCATCATCTTCGCGAAGGGTTTCTCCGTAACGGGCGTTGCAGCATTCTTCATGATCCTCTTCGGGGCATAAGAGAACGACCCTTCACGCCTTTGCTGGTCAAGGTTCTTGACGACATATTCTCACCTACAAGATATTGTGGTACCGTATAAGAACGGACGAACAAAGGAGTGTCATGCGGTGCCCATCTTGTGGTTATGCCGAATCAAAGGTCGTCGATTCACGACCTGCTGACGATGGAGCTTCCATCAGGCGCAGGCGCGAATGCCTTGAATGCGGCAATCGTTTCACCACCTACGAACGCCTTGGCGATAATCCTTTAGTCATCACTAAGAGCGACGATTCCTCTGAAGCATTCAGTCGCGATAAGCTATTCCGCGGTATCCTCATCGCATGCGCCAAACGCCCGATCACGCCAGAGCAGATCTCCGATATCGTTGACAAGATCGAACGCGAGCTTCGTCTGAACGTGCGAAACGAGATCACCTCCAAAGAACTCGGCGATCTGACGCTTTCATATCTCGCGGACCTTGACGAAGTGGCCTATATCCGCTTCGCGAGCGTTTATAAAGATTTTCAGAACATCGAAGAGTTCAGCGACGCGCTTCATGCTATCCATAAATAGCGTTTTCCGCATGGTCAAAAAAATGACCCTCTCAGATCGATTCTAAGGGCTTGTAACGATAATGAACGATAATTTACCCGTAAAATTCACTAAAACGGCCTTAGAAGCCGTCACACCGTCTCGTGGGAGAAAAGGCGATGCTGGATACGATCTAACGAGCATCGAAGACGTTCTCTTGCAGCCATTCGAACGAAAATTGATCAGAACAGGCATCGCGATCGAGCTTCCGCCCGGACATGCTGGGCTCGTCGTGCCACGTAGTGGCAACGCGATCAACAAAGGGCTGTCGCTCGTCAATACGCCTGGACTCATCGATTCGAATTACCGTGGAGAACTGAAAGCGATCGCGATCAATCTTGATCCAGCCGAACCGATCGAGATCCATCAAGGAGACCGGATCGCACAGCTCGTTATCATCGAAGTCGACGATGTGGATTTCGTCGAAACAGAAACGCTGAGCGATACCGATCGAGGGAGTGGCGGATTCGGGTCAAGCGGATCGTAGTCCCCCGTATATCTCTATATAAATACGATAATATATCTTATGTAACCTTAAATCAATATTCTATACTCCCTGTTCACTAGAGGGACGAACGACCAGCATTCCTCACAATACGACCTACTGTGCTGAAGCTTGCTGCTTGCCGGTCGATCCAAAATAACGTTTGTAGAACAGCACGAAACAAATAACGCATACGATGATGGAGAGCACCTCGGCAACAGGGACTGCGAACCAAACTCCTTCGACACCCCACCACTGCGAGAACAAGAGCAAGCACACCAACACGAACAGGAAGCTTCGCAACGTAGATATGGTCGCGGAGACCGCACCATTCGAGAGCGCCGTGAACATATTAGATGTCATGAGACTGATTCCCGCGAACAGGAATCCCGTAGCGAAGATGGTCAGACCATGACTTGCCATCTCGAAGAGTTCCGTACCAGGAGCGGCGAAGATCCCGACGAGCAGATGATTGCCGAGCATGCTCACGGCATACACGAGGATGGAACCTACCGCAACGAAGAGATAGGCATCCTTCACGATACGGCGCAAACGTGTCCTCTTTTGAGCTCCGTAGTTATAGCTGATGATAGGCGCGATGCCGCTCGCGAAACCATAGAACCCAGCCGTGAACAGGAACTCGAGGTATAGGATGACCGTGATGGCAGCGACTCCCTGTTCACCTGCCAACCTGATCATGATCAGGTTATATGACAGCGTGATGACCATCGCTGCGAGATTGGAGATCATCTCTGAGATACCGTTAGTGCAGCTCTTCAAGATCATGCCGAAACGCATGACCGGGCGCGCGAAGTGGAGGCTATGCGCCCTGTTCAGAAAATAGATGACAGCCACTACGACCGGAATGCACGTCGCAAGGCCCGTAGCGATCGCAGCACCCTTGATACCGAGACCGAAGACCACGATGAGCAGGTAATCGCCCACCATGTTGAACACACCTGAACACAACGTCACGATAAGACCGAGCTTCGGCGTACCCGCGGTGATGAAATAGCTGCTGAACATGAGCTCGAGCACCCAAGGCGCCAAGAATGGCAAGATGAACCAGCAATATTCCTCGCAGAGCGGGAGCAGGATATCGGTCGCGCCAAGAAAGCGCAACAACGGCGCCATGAAGACGATGAGCGCCACCATGAGCACGAGCCCGAGCAAGAAGCCGAACAACACGAGCGCGCTGAGATTCTCGTGCGCCTCCTGCTCCTTCCCTTCTCCGATATTCTTCGCGATGACCGCCGAGCCACCAGCACCCAACATCACGCCGAAGCCCATCACGCACGAGAAGACCGGATTGACGATATTGAGCGCAGAGAGCGCATTCACTGAAACGAACTGCGCGACGAACACGCCATCCACCATCGTATAGATGGAGGTGAACAGCATCATGCAAACGGTCGGCAGCGCGTATTTCAGCAGGCCGAAAGCGCCGAAATTCTGTGAGATCTTGTTCTCAGCCATCGCCTGATCAAATTGGATCTAAGCTTCTGCCTGCTCGATCTCTTTATACGTGTCGTAGAGATGTGGCATGGCCCGCTTGATCGAACAAGGTTTGAACGTATCAGCATCCACGAGACAATGCGTGGTCGACCCTGTGATGCGCGGCTTCGTCGTTTCAGGGTCGTCGCCTTTGAGGAAGATGCGATAGCTGTACGTGGTTCGCACAGGGGTGGTCTTCGAGATGCGCGTATAGATGGTCGCGCTCTCTCCGAAACGAAACGGTGTTCCGTACGAGATCTCCGCGTTGATGACCGGACACAAGAAACCCTGCTCCTCGATCCAAGGATATGGAATGCCCACCTCATCGAGCAAACGGCAACGCGCCACATCGAACCAACTGAAGTAGTTCGAATGATAGACGACGCCCATCTGGTCGGTCTCAGAATAGCGAACTTCCATATCCGTCGTGAACTCCATCGGTGCACTCCCCTTCTTTCAACTCACCTAGTAATACTAACTTATATAATAGAGAGCTGAATGAACGATCGTTTAAGCGAGGGTATTCTTTGAACCAACGAACCACGACGCGCAGGCCTACCAACACCTACAGCCCGCTCACCCCTAAGTTCGCCTTCCAGCTCATGGCGCCGCATACGCTCGCGCCTTCGATCCTCGCCATCCTCTTCTCGATCATCTACACCGCTGTCAGCTTCTCGGGCACGATCAATCTACTGCTCGCGCTCGTGCTCTTCCTCATCTGCACGCTCATGCAAGCGGCCGCGAACACCTTGAACGACTATCTCGACTTCAAGAAGGGCACTGATTCGCTGGAGAACTCTTCGGAGGACGCGTTCGATGCGGTGCTCGTATACAACAACATCAACCCTACCCACGTGCTCGTCTTCGCGATCGCTCAAATGGTGGTTGCAGCGCTGCTCGGCTGCTATATCGTCTCTATTTCTGGCATCATACCGCTCATCATCGGCATCATCGGTGCGATCGTGGTGGTCATCTATTCCGCTGGGCGAACTCCCCTCTCCTACCTGCCCATCGGAGAGATCGCGATCGGCGTGACCATGGGCGGTCTTATTCCTCTGGCCTGCGTTTATGTACTTTCCGGCGTGCTCGACTGGTGGCTGACGCTCATCACGCTTCCGCTCATGATCGGCATCGGCATGATCCTCGCGACGAACAACACGTGCGATATCGAGAAGGACATCGAAGCACATCGCCACACGCTCGCGGTCACGCTCGGACGCAGCAATGCGGTGAGCCTCTATAAGCTCGTCATCCTCATCTGGCCAGCGCTCATGCTCGTCCTCGAACTGATCTTCTTCACGCCTGGCATCGTCTTCGGTGTGCTCATGGTCTGTGCTGCATTCCCTATCTTGCGCGCCATCATGCTCAATCCGCTCGTTCAAGCTTCACGTGATGCAGCGATGGCGCAGATCATCAGTCTCAACATCGTCTTCGCGGCGTTCTATTGCTTATCGATCGCGATGGCGCCATCGATCGCATTCATCATCTAACAGCAAGAATACCCTTCGCGAAAAGAGCATTCTTGCTGCATCATCGTTGACTAATGACCACGCAGCGCACGCTCAGGAGCGCGCCAGATGACGGAGCGCTTCCCCTTAAGCTGAGTAAGATCAGCGAAACGGCGCAATTCATCGAGACTCATCGGTTGGAATTCGGGGGTCAAACCGGTCAAGGATGCAAGATATCCGAGTATGTCTTGCGGTTCCAAATGAAGCTCTTCGATCAGATATGCCAGAGATGCATCCGCGTTGCGCTTCGAAAGCTTGCGCCCGCTCTCATCGATGAAGATCGGAACATGTCCATACTCAGGCCGCTCATATCCGAGCGATTCCTGCAAGAAGAGCTGCTTGGGCGTCGAGGCGAGAAGGTCGACCCCGCGCACGACCGAATTCACGCCTGCCGCTGCATCATCGACCACGACCGCGAGCTGGTAAGCGAACACGCCATCGCTGCGCCGCACGATGAAATCCCCCGAACTTTCTGCGAGATCGTATGAGCACGACCCTTGGAACGCATCGTCGAACACCTGAACCGGTGCGTCTGCCACATCGAGACGCAGCGCAGGATCGCGCACGAGCGCCCGCGCCGCACGCTCATCGTCGCTCAGCTGCTTACAGGTGTTCTGGTAGATGTACTCCTCCCCCACATGCGGAGCACGCGCGCTGTGAAGGTCGGCACGAGAACAGAAGCACGGATAGATGAGACCCGCTTCCTCAAGCTTAGCCAGTGCCGCACGATACGCCTCTTGACGATCAGCCGCGCTTTGATGAACGGGCTCCCCTACCCATTCGAACCCGAACCACGCAAGATCGTGCATCACCCCATCGATGAACCGTTGCTTCGAGCGATCGGGGTCGAGGTCTTCGATACGCAGGATCATCTTATCCGCAACAAGGGCGGCGACGAGGCTCGCGAAGATATTGCCCACATGAAAACGCCCCGAGGGGCTGGGCGCGAAGCGACCGAGCGCATCAGGGCGTTCTTGTTGTTCAGGGACGAGCGTGGTCATGAGCGCACCGCCTCTTGCACCGAGTAGAATTACCAGGATCTATTTGCGCAGGTCGGTCACATGCTTGGTCTTACCGAAACTGCGCTCGATCCCGCCTGGCTCGATCAGCTTCACATCAGAAGAGACGAGCATCGAATCCTTGAGCGTTGCTTGGATATGCTTGCGGAACTTGTCCATCTCTTCGAACGAATCGCTGAAAGCCTCAGGTAGCAGCTCGACCATGATGGTCATGTGATCGAGGCCGGTCTCGTTGTCCACTTCGATGCGATAATGCGGGCTCACGCCTTCGATGCCCGCTAAGATGTCTTCGACCTGGGAAGGGAAGACGTTCGTACCACGGATGATGAGCATGTCATCGGTACGCGTGCGCACCTTCTTCATGCGCGCATGCGTACGTCCGCACGCGCACGGCTCGGTGATGACGTAGCTCAAGTCGTGCGTACGGTAACGCAGTACCGGGAACGCTTGCTTGTCGAGCGGTGTGAGCACGAGCTCGCCTGGAACGCCCTCGGGTAGCGGTTCGCCCGTCTTCGGATCGACCACCTCCCAGAGGAAATGATCCTCTGCGATATGCTGCATATCGCGCGACGCCAAGCATTCGCCCGAAACACCTGGGCCCATCACCTCGGTAAGGCCATAGTTATCGGTGCACGTGATGTGCATGCGCTTCTCGATCTCTTCCTTGAGCGCGGGCGGACACGGCTCGCCTCCGAAAAGACCGATGCGCAAGCTCGAATTCGCCCAATCGAAGCCATGCTTCTCACCGTATTCGCACATATGCATCGCGTAAGACGGCGTCGAGATGAGCACCGTGGTCTTATAGTCGTTGATCATCATGAGATGACGCTCGGTATTGCCCGAACCTGCGGGCACCACCATGCAGCCCAGATGCTCGCACCCATAATGCAGACCGAAACCACCGGTGAACATGCCATAGCCGAATGCCATCTGCACGCGGTCGGAAGGAACGACACCCGCCATCTGCGCAAGACGCGCGATGCAGTCGCGCCAGATATCGAGGTCGTGCTCGTTGTATCCGACCACGATCGGCTTGCCGGTCGTTCCCGAGGACGCATGAAGACGCACCACGTCATCGAGCGGGATCGCGAAGAGCCCGTAAGGATAGGTATCGCGCAATACGGTCTTATCCGTGAAGGGTAACTTGCGCACATCCTCGAGCGTCTGGATATCCCCTGGTACGACACCAAGTTCGTTCATCTTCTCGCGATACCACGGCACGCGCTCGTAGGTCCAGGCGACCTGGTCTTTGAGCTTCTCGAGCTGAAGCGCGCGAATCTCTTCGCGCGACATGGTCTCGATCGCGGGCTGGAACATCGGTGTCTTCACTGCATCACTCATGGATTCTCGATTCTTTCTGCGAATGGTCTACGAAGAGAAATCAACCTGCGAGACCAGCTCGACCGGTTGATTGACTAACGCTCGTTCTGCTTTTTCGACATCCTGAACGCCGATCGCGATATAGGTGGAAATGAGCGAATAGCTGTACTTCACATTCATATCCTGTTTCGCGATGACATCGAAGACGCGTGCGAGCTCTCCAGGAACATCGTTGAGCTTCAAGCAGAGCACGTCGGTCTGCTTGACCGCAACGCCCGCACTTTCCAGAACATCGAGCGCACGCGCCGGCTTGTCGACGACGAAGCGCGCGATGCCGTAATCACCCGTATCAGAGAGCGCATACCCTTTCACACTGATGTCGTTCTCCACGAGCGTATCCAATATACGCTTCAAGTGTCCGACCTTGCTCTCGATGAAGACGCTTAACTGCGATACCGCCATGTCACTCTCCTTGCGTATAGGCTGCACCCAGATGGAATGCTTCGATGTTGATGTCGATGGTCTTGGGAGGAACATTCTGACGAATGACCTCTTCCCAGATACTGAAGTCGAAGGGCAAGCTCGGGGCGAGCGCGCCGAGCAGCACGACGTTCGCGCATTTCGCGGTTCCCGCCTCGCGTGCAAGCTGGCCTGCCGGGATGAGCGTCGCACCCAATTCGACCAGGCGCTCGCGCGCATGAGCGGGCATGCTCGCGCGACCCGTCAGGACCGGCAAGGGCTTGATCTCTTCATCGTTCACGACCATCACGCCATCTTCTTTTAAGAACGCGAGATTGCGCAGCGCCTCCGTGGTCTCGAACGAGACGATGTTGTCGGCGCATCCTTCGTCGCAGACCATGGTCGCCACGTCATCACCGAAACGCACGACGGTCGTGACCGCGCCGCCGCGCTGCGCCATGCCGTGGATCTCGGAGACCTTACAGCACTTCCCTGCTGCGCTCGCGACGCGCGCGAGCAGATCGGCTGCAGTGATGGTGCCCTGGCCGCCGACGCCGCACAGTAAGATGGTATACGTTTGAGGCTGAGTCATGTTCACGCTCCTCTTATGCTCGCTCGATCGCGCCGAACGCGCAGTATTGCTCGCACTGGCCGCATCCGTTACACATATCGGTATCGATCGAAGTTAAGCCACTTTCTTCATGAGAGAAGATGGCCGGGCAACCAAGCGAGACACACACGCCACACCCCGAACATTTCTCATTGACGAAATAGGGCGTCTTCTTGCTCTTGTCGAGCAGCACACACGGCCCTTTGAAGACGATGACGTCGAGTTCGTCACGCGAGACGGCCTCCTTGATCGTCGAACGGACCGCTTTCATGTCGAAGGGATCGACCTCGCTCACATGCGGCACGCCGATGGCCTTCAGGATGGCCGGAAGATCGAGCTCGGTGCTCTCTCTGTTCTGCAACGTGACCCCGTTGAACGGATTGCCCTGCTGGCCGGTCATCGCGGTCGTGCGATTATCGAGGATGCAGATCGTGCCAGCACCCTTGTTGTAGACGGTATTGATGAGGCTCGAAAGACCTGAATGTGCGAACGTCGAATCACCGATGATACCGACGACGGGACGATGTTCCGTACCCGCCAGCGCAAGCTCGAAACCGTGAGCCATGGAGACCGAAGCACCCATGTCGAGCGTGGTGTCCATCGCCGAGAGCGGAGGAAGCGCACCGAGCGTGTAACAACCGATATCGCCAGTCACGATAGCCTTCTGACGTGAAAGCTCCTTGAAGACGAGACGATGCGGACATCCCGCACAGAGCGCAGGCGGACGGTTCGGAACATCATCAGGCGTCTCGCGATGCGCAGGAAGCGGACGCCCGAGCGCGCGCAAGATGTCTTCAGGATGAATCTCTCCATCAGGCGGAAGCGGAACCGCGAATTCATCGAGAGAGATACCGCAGGCGCGTACAGCATCCGAAAGATAGGTCGAAGCCTCTTCGACCACGTAGAGCTTATCGACGCTCGATTCGAAATCGGCGAGCGCACGAGCTGGCAACGGCCAGGTGACGCCGAGCTTGAAGACCGATACGTCTGGACAAGCTTCCTTGATATGATCGTAGACTGCGCCAGCGCAGATGATGCCCACCGAAGGATCGCCCTGTTCGACGACGTTGAACGGACAGGTCTCGACCCATTCCTTGAGCGTCTCGACGCGCTTCGCGACCACCTTGCGACGAGGCTTTGCGAATGCGGGCATCATGACCCATTTGGAAGGATCGGTCTCATAAGGCTTGATCGGCACGGAGATGCGATCGCCCACTTCGACAGGGGTCTTCGTGTGAGAGATGCGAACGGTCGAGCGCATCATGAAAGGAACATCGAACTGCTCTGAGAGCGGATAAGCAGCCTTCGCGAAATCGAACGCTTCCTGAGAATCGCTCGGTTCGAGGATCGGCACGAGCGATGCCATGGCGTAATAACGACTGTCCTGTTCGTTCTGCGACGAGAACATGCCCGGGTCATCGGCTGCGAGCAGCAGCAGACCGCCATTCACTCCCGTATATGAGGCGGTGAAGAGCGGATCAGCGCAAACGTTCACGCCGACATGCTTCATCGTGACGAGCACGCGCGCACCCGCCGCGGATGCACCCATGGCCACCTCGAGCGCCACCTTCTCGTTCGGGCACCACTCAGCGTACACATCGGGAAGGGTCGCGAACGTCTCCATGGTCTCCGTCGAAGGAGTTCCCGGATAAGCGGTGCCGATATGACATCCCGCCTCCCATGCGCCGCGCGCGATCGCTTCATTACCTGATAAGAATTCCATGCACTATCCTTTATCGCTTATTCGAAACGCCCCTGATCAGGGAGAACTTCAGATTCGACCGATCACTCGGAGAAACGGATGACGAAGCATCCGACCTGCAACAAGTCACCGTTGTGGAGCACCGCGTTCTTGACGGCCTTGTTGTTGACCCAGACGCCATTGAAAGAATCGCGATCGGTGATGGTCCACTCTCCACCGATGCGCTCCATCTCGGCATGAACGCGAGAGACGGTCATATCGTTGAGCATGATGCCGCATTTGGGTGAGCGACCGATCTCGACGAAATCGGAATCGAGCTTGAAGACCAAGCCTTCCTGCTTGCCATAGCAAACGCGCAGCGTCGCGTAAGCCTCATCGTCGGTAGATGCGTTCGCACCTTCTGGCTCGACCGAGATCGCACCGAACTCTTCAGTGGCATCTTGAAAATGGTAACCGCAGACCGAACAGCGATCGCCATCGTTGTTGGCTTCATTCATGCATACAGGACAGGTGGTCATGATATCTCTCTATCTTCTACTCGCGCCTCAGCGTGTCGCATCCGCGCCATAGATGATCGGCATCGTGCCGATCACTTCGCTCTCAGCTTCGTTACGGCCGTTCGGCGTTGCGCCGGTGAGTCGCTCCCACCAAATGCCGATGCCCTCGAAGAAATTCGGGCCCGCGCAGTCTTCAGCAGCGACCAGATCGACCGTCTGGATGATCTCGTTATTCTGGTAATAGTTTACCGTACCGACCTTGTCTCCTGCGCGTACGCTCGAGGTAATATCATCGAAAATGACCTCTTGACTCACATTTCCCTCAAAACGGAACACTTCTACAGTCTGCTCGGGATCGGCGATGGTCGCCTTGAAGGTCTTGTCGGACCACCCTTTATGGCTCACGTTCGCCACGACAGGCGCGTTCACCGTACCTGATGCGGTCGTGAAGCTGACGGTTTCCTCCGAGGTCGCGAGCGGAACGTTCACGGTGTTGTCATACACCCAATTCCACAATTCCTCGCAATCGGCGAAGCGCTGCGCCTCGGAGGTAGAATCGAGCACGATCGCATAGAGCATCTCGCCATCACGCTCGCATGCGCCCGCGAAGCACTCCCCTGCCATCTCGGTATAACCGGTCTTGATGCCGCACGCACCTTCATACGAACCGAGCAACAAGTCGGTCGACTCGAGCTGGAGATCGACCCATTCTTCACCGCGCTTGACCGGGATGGTGGTCTTCGACGTGGAGACGACGGAGCGGAAGAGTTCGTTCTGCATCGCGGCGCGCGACATCGTCGATACGTTCTGAGCGCTGCAATGCATATCACCGCTGAACTGGTCGTAATCCAATCCGTGCGGGTTGCTGAACCGCGCATCGTTCATGCCCAGCGCGAGCGCCTTCTTGTTCATCGCATAGACGAACGCATCGTAGCCGTTCTGCGGCATCTCCTCTTGAGAAATGCTCGAATCCTTCTTGAGCTCTTCGAGGATGGTAGGACCGAGCGACTCGGCAATAGCCTGAGCTGCGTCATTACCTGAACAGATCATGAGCGCCTTGAGCGCGGACTCCAAACTGAGCGTATCGCCCGCGCGCAGCATCGCAGAGGATTCGCCGATGCTGGCAGCCTCCTGACTGACGTTGATCTCGGTCTGGGAAGGATCGCCACCATAATCGAGTGCGACGAGCGCGGTCATGATCTTCGTGATGGAAGCGATATGAACCTGCTCGTAGGCATTGCGCGCGTAGTAGATGGTCCCCTCGCTCGAGACGAGATAGGCGTGCTCGCATGCGATGTTGGGTGCTTGCGAAGCGGTGAATCCTTGCTGCTCGACCGTCTGGCCGAGCACGACATCGGAATTGCGGACCTCGGCCTGCGCGAGACCAGGCTGTAAGCTCAAGCTGAGGAGAAACGCAAATACGCAAGCGATGATGCCTGCGTATTTGGAGCATGTCTTGGTTTGTTCGGTGCGTTTAGTCGACCACATATACATCTTCTGGTTTGCAGACCTCGAAACCTTCTGCAGCGAGCTTCACGTCGAGCGCAGGCTCCGCGACCTTCAGGATGTCGATGGCATGGTCGCCCACGATGAAGCAGTGCGCGTACTCTACATCGATGTCCTTATCGTCGAGGTAGTTGAACAGACGTGCGAGCGAACCGGGAACGTTGGGCACCTTCACCGCGACGACGTCGACGAGCTTCGCCTGGTAGCCTTGCTCTTGCAGGAGCTTGCAAGCCTTCTCGGGCGTGTCGCAAAAGATGCGCAGGATGCCGAAATCCTTCGTGTCAGCCAAGAACATGGCCTGCATATTGATGCCTGCGTCTGCGATGCTGCGCACAGCAGATGCGAGCCTACCCTCTTTGTTCTCGAGGAATACCGTTAATTGCGAGATCATTATTTGAGTCCTTCCCTCAGGTCGATGATGCGCTTCGCCTTGCCTTCGGAACGTTCGATGGTCTTCGGTTCGACGATCTTCACCTCGACTGCGATCTGGAGATTATCCTTCAATGCCTTTTCGAGATCCTTTTTGAGCTTCTGCAAACGTGCGACCTCATCGAAGGGGAAATCGGGCACGGTCTCGACCTGTAGTTCGACATGATCGAGCGCACCGCGCGTCGTGAGGATGAGCTGATACTGCGAGACGATCTCGGGGAACGAGACGATCTCTTCCTCGATCTGGGATGGGAATACGTTCACACCGCGCAGGATCATCATGTCGTCGGTACGACCCGTGATGCGATCCATACGACGGAACGTGCGGCCGCATTTGCACTGACCTGTGACGATGCGCGAGATATCGCGCGTGCGGTAGCGGATGAGCGGCGAGCACTGCTTGGACAGCGTAGTGAACACGACCTCGCCCCATTCACCATCAGGAACAGGCTCGAGCGTTTGCGGGTCGACGATCTCGATGATGAAATGGTCTTCGCAGACATGCAGGCCGTTCTGCTGGTCGCATTCGCACGCAACGCCCGGCCCCATGACCTCAGAGAGCCCATAGATGTCGAAGACCTGGATGCCGAGCTTGTCCTGGATCTCTGCGCGCATCGATTCGGAGCATGGCTCCGCGCCGAGGATGCCTGCATGGATCTTGAATTCACGCGGATCGTAGCCTTCGTCGTACGCGACTTCAGCGATGTTGAGCGCATAGGATGGCGTGCATGCCAGTACATCGACGCCGAAATCATGCATCAGGCGCACCTGGCGCTTGGTGTTACCGCTCGACATAGGCAGAACGGTAAGACCGCCACGCTCGCCGCCCTGATGAGCACCGAGACCGCCCGTGAACAGACCATAGCCATACGCGACCTGGAGCACGGAATCCGGACCGCAATCCGCTGCGTACAAGAAACGTGCGAAGCAATCGCCCCACACCTCGAGATCCTTCTCGGTGTAGCCGACCACGGTCGCCGTTCCCGTCGTGCCAGAAGAACAATGGATGCGCGTGACCTCGCTCTGGGGCACCGCGAACATCTTGAACGGGTAAGCATCGCGCAGATCCTGCTTCGTGGTGAACGGCAGCTTCTGCAAGTCGTCGAGGCTCTTGATGTCCGCAGGGCTGACCCCTGCCTCATCGAACGCCTCTTTATAGAAAGGGATGCGGTCATAGACATAACCGGCGAGCTTTTGAAGACGCTCGAGCTGGAGCGCTTCGAGCTCCGCGCGCGGCATCGTCTCTAATTCGGGCTGATAATACACGTGCTGATCCTTTCGCTATTCGCTCGTAGAAGGCTGAGCGGACCCCTGAACCACGACCTTGTTCTTCGGGTTGTAGTTGGAGTTGAATTCCTTCTCTTGGATTATATTTCCATTCCGGTCCTTGACCGTGCGAACGATCGTGATCGAACGACCATCGGTGCCGGAAGACTCGACGAATTCTTTACCAACGGGATAGTCGGGATCTTGACGAACGATCGTGCGATATGGCTCGCCTTCTTGCCACTCGCCATACGTCGTCGTCACTTCATACCCCGGATCCACTCCGTACAGTGTAGCCGTTACCGAGGAGTTCGTGTAAGACATCACCAGTAAAACATCAGATTCCGTATCGTTTCGCCATATGAGGTCCATATCGGGATATGCGATGGCGGCATCGCGACCTTCTGGGTAACTAGCGATGTAGAGCGAATGATTGTAACGCCGCTCGATCGGATAACCCGCATCGTAGACCGCATTGAAGACCGTGGTAGCCACCTGGCAGATCCCGCCTCCGATCGCATCGGAATATTCACCGCCGATGATGGCGCCGGCATCCTGATAACCCTTATCGGGGGTCGTCTCGCCCGAGAGCGCGAGAAACGACCAGGTCTCCCCCGCTTTGCAGATCGAGTCGTCGAGCGCATCGGCAGCCACATGGATGTTGTTGTTGCGTGCCTCGGCACCCGAAGCGTATTGCGTGGTGAACGAGCTGATCTTCACGACGAGACCATAGTCGCACGCCTCGTCGAAGCTCATCGTATCAGGAACTTCCACTGCTGAGATCTCGATGAGCGGAGCTGCGGTCCTTTCGTTCGCGGTGAAGAACGTATCATTGAGATTCGCGATCGCACCGCTCACTTGTGGAACGGTTCCGGTCGCATTCGTCGTGACGACGATCTGGCCATCTTGATCGCTGAACTGCACGGTATGATCCGAACCGCCATAGCTGAAACCGAAGCCTTGGATGATGACCTGATCGGCACGCGAATCATCGAAGAGCGGCTTGAGCACGTAGCCTGTTCCCTCTTCGCGCACTTCAGTGGTGATCCATTGCGCCAATTGGGTACGGTCGGCGAACCACTGCTCGCCCTCGTACTGGAACGCGATGCCTGGTGCGATGGAATTGTCGATCTGGGTCGCGCAGAGCTGAGCGCCCTCACGATCGATCCGCACCACGACATCATGCATATCGATGACGAAGCGAGATTCTCCTTCAGCGTGCAACAGACCATCGTTGAGCTTCTCTACGAGCCATTCTTCAGAGACCTCATAACCATCATGACCGTCGGTGACGTGCGCGGACCCCTCGTTCATCTCGACGTTGAAATCGACCATCTTCGTCCCGAGCGCCGCGATGATCTCATCGCGCAGTTCGGCGAGCGTGGTCGCATTGAACGTACACGCAGGCTCGATATCCACACCAGAGAGCTGAGCATTCAAGCGCCCGAACAATCCCCCGTTGTCACGACCGACCTGGTATGCCTCCTGTGCATACGCAACAGGATCGAACGTAGCCCCTAGCACTTGCGCATCGATGGTCCAACGATCGCGATGAGAAAGCGATTCCTCGTAGCTGATCTGCTCCTCGAGCGTATCGCGCTTCTCGCGATCGCTCTGCGCTTGCTGAGCTACTTCTTCGCTCGCACAGAGCACGACGTCATTGCCGTTGATGCGCGGTTCGTACTCTTGTGCGATGAGCGCGGTCGCCTCATCGACCGTCTTGCCCGACAGGTCGATATTGCCCACGCTCACACCCTGATAGATGCGATTCATATTCGCGATCGCATCGATACCACCTGCAAGGCCGATCGCTATAACGACGACGATGGCCACTGCAGCGACCTTGCTCTTAGACCAGACCCATGCGCACGCGGCACCAAAATGCGAAGCTACCGTGCGCACGCGTGACGAAGCAGGCTTCGAGGATGCCTGCTTCCGAGTAGGGTCTTTGAGCACGTCGGTAGGGATACCGCTGGTCGCAAGAAGTTCATCGTTGGTCGTGCGACGACCCGATCGATCGGTGGTACCGCGACCCCGTGCTGTGCGCTCGCCTCCACCATAAGAAGAACGAGCATTGTTCGCAGCCGCCGAACGAGAGGATGATCGCGCTTGGACGCGCTCTCCTCCCCCCTGAGGCCTGCTCGATGTTCGAGCTGAGCGCACTGTGGACGGATCGGTTCGACCAGTGGTTCGACCAGTGCGAGAAGACGTGGTGGAGCGGTCCGGGCGCTGCGCGCGCCTTGAAGTGGTCTGATCGGCTCGCGAGGATGCATCACCGCCATATGCTGAAACGCGCGTTCGCCTGACCGTCTCACGATCGAGACGCGAAGCAGCGCGCTCGGACGATGCACGACCTGAAGGGCGCGGGCGATCGCGATCGCTCGATGACTCGCGACGACGATTCGATGAAGCATGGCTTCCTGAGCGGTTCGTGCGACCAGATCCAGCTCCCGATCGAGGAGCGAAACGATCATCGCGCGGATCGCGAGAGCCCCTAGACATGAGGGTCCTCCGTGCGGGCGAGCCGCCTCGCGCGCGAGACGCCCTTAAGAGCGGTGATGATGTAATACGACGTGGTGAAGATGCTCAAGATGAGGCCAGCGTAGACGAACCAGAAGCCCCATGAATACGACCCCGATGAGAAACCGGGCAGCCACGAGAAGTCGCATATCCCAAGACCCGTGAAGAGCGGGAAGTTCAACAAGATGCCTGCGAAACCGATATAGAGCAAGGTCGTAGCGACCTTGCCAGGATAGATGACCGCGACGCGCACCTGGTAATGCCGCAAGATGTAGCCGCCACCGACCAGCAGGATGAGATCGCGGATCAAGACGAACAGGATGATCCAGAGCGGCAAGCGTCCGACGAAGAAGAGACCAGCCACGCCAGCGATCATGAGCAGACGATCGACCGCCGGGTCGAGCAACTGCCCGAGACGCGTGACCTGATTGGTCTTGCGCGCGATCTGCCCATCGACCCAATCGGTCGATGCAGCTATGGCGAAGAGCAAGGTCGCAGCTAGATTGAGATCGTGGAAGAGCAGCACGAGGAAGATCGGGATCATGAGCAGACGAATGAACGAGATGAAGTTAGGAAGCGTGAAGATCTTGTTGGATACTTCATCGGTGTTCTGAGCTTCCATTTCCCTCCCCTTGTTCAAAAACCAGATCGGGCCCGTAGGCCCGATCGTTCTCGTGTTATCGATTCGCTCGCTAGCCTATGCTTCAGGCTTATCAGAAGCTTGTTCTTGCTTCGCTTTCTCACGAGCAGCTTTCGCCTCAAGCGCAGCCTTAATTCTAGCAGCTTTTTCGGCTTCCTTACGTGCCATCTCTGCTTTTTCCTCTTCGGTCGGCTCGGGTTTCGTCGTGACCGAAACGACCTTCTCCACCGCAGGTTTGCGATAGTCGGGCATCATGGTCAAGCAGTTCTGCGGGCACTCACGAACGCACGTGCGACACTGGATACAATCGAAGGGATTGATCGTCCAGGATTCTGCCTGCTTATCGACTTCGATGCAGCCGGTAGGACAGCGCTTGGCACACACCCCGCACAGCGTGCATTCCACGATATCGTTCTCGATATGACCTTTGAGGTCTTCCACGGGAGGCTTGCTCTCGTAAGGGTAGCGGATGGTCTCAGGCTTCTTGAAGAGCGACTTGAGCGTCATCCTTCCTAGTTTGAAATATCCCATTGTCCTACCTTTCCGTGCAGCTGATACAAGGATCGATAGTAAGCACGATCATATTGACGTCGGCAAGATCGCAGCCCTTCAGCGCCATGGTCATACCAGCGATGTTCTGCGTGGTTGGCGTTCTGATGCGCATGCGCTCGAGGTTCTTCGTTCCGTTGCCAGAGCAGTAGTAATACACTTCACCGCGCGGCTGTTCGAGGATATTGCAGGCTTCGCTGCCAGCAGCAGGAGCGCCCTTCACGGGAACGTAGAAATCGCCACCAGGGATCTTGTCGATGAACTCGTTGATGATGTCGATCGACTGGAGCACCTCTTCAGCGCGAACCTTCACGCGACCGTAGCAATCGCCCTCGGTCGAGAGGATCGAATGGAATTCCGCCAAGTCGCCATAAGCGCCGAAGCCCAAACGGCGAACGTCGTTATCGAGATTGCTCGCACGAGCGAACGGACCGACCATGCCGTAGCTGATCGCGTCCTCGGGCGAGATGTAGCCAACGCCAACCAGGCGATTCTTGACCGAAGTGTCCTTCAAGAACGCATTGCAGATCTGCTTGTATTCATCCTTGATGCTCTCGAGCTTATCCTTAATGGCTTGCAGCATCGGTGCATCGATATCCTTCGTCACACCGCCGATGAGCGTATAGGAAAGGATGACGCGACCGCCTGCCACCGCCTCGAAGATGTCGAGGATGCGCTCTCGCAAACGCCAGCAATGCATGAAGAGGCTCTCGAAGCCGAATGCATCAGCCGCAAGACCCATCCACAGCAGATGCGAATGCAAGCGTGAAAGTTCGTGCATGATCGCGCGCAAGTATTCAGCACGCGGTGGAACTTCGACGTCCATCAGGCGCTCAACGGTCTGTGCATACCCATAGCTATGACCGAACGCGCAGATGCCGCAGATGCGCTCTGCGACATAGATGAACTGATGGATATCGCGCGTCTCGACGAGCTTCTCGAGGCCGCGGTGGATGAAGCCGATCTGAGGGAGCACGTCGACGACGGTCTCGTCTTCGACGACGAGGTCGAGGTGCAATGGTTCGGGCAGAACGGGATGTTGAGGACCAAAAGGAATGACTTGTGCTTTACCCATGATCTACTCCCCTTCCTCTTTCGTTTCCGCATCAGCGCTCGCAGGAGCATCGGCTGCAGGTTCTGCAGGCTTCTCCGCTTTCGTAGCGGGAGCTTTCTCGGATGCGCCTTCGTCGCTCTTCGCAGCGGCTTCCTTCGCCTCTTTAGCCGCCTTAGCAGCCTTCGCTGCTTTCGCCTTCGCGATCTTAGCAGCCTTCTCGCGTGCCGCGAGCTGTTCAGGAGAGACGATGGTCATAGGCGCTTCGACCCCTTCAGGGAAACGGTAGAACGCACCTTCGAAGTCGATCAAGTTACCGACGATGTTGACGCCGTACAGGTCGTGCGCTTCGTTCTCGTTCACGAACACCGCGATGAACAGCGGCGTGAGCGACGGAATCTCTGTCTCGCCCTTGACCACGCCTGTGATGCGACGATTGATGACCTCGTTGTCCTTGACGAAGGTGTAATACAACCAGATGGAGTCGTCCTCTTTCGTGAGCGCCATCATCTGCGTGAGCTGATAACCCTGCTCCTTGTATTCGGTAGCAGCGTCCACCAATTCGTCTATCTCGATAGGGACGAAGCTTTCGATGAATTCCATCTTCAGGCCCCTTTCTTCTTCTCTGCTTTGAGCTTCTTGGATTTCTCCTCCAAGATGCCGATGCCTTCTACCACCGCATCGATGATGGCTTCAGGACGGATCGCACAGCCCGGTGCGTACACATCGACTGGGATCGCCTTATCGACACCGCCGATGATGTTGTAGCAATCCTTGAAGATACCTGCCGTGCATGCGCATACGCCGCATGCGATGACCACCTTCGGTTCCACCATCTGGTCGTAGATCTCTTGCACGACGCTGATATTGCGCTCGTTGATGCCGCCCGTGATGAGGAAGATATCCGCATGCTTGGGATTGCCCGTGTTCACGATGCCGAAGCGCTCGACATCGTAGAGCGGCGTGAGCGCTGCCAATACTTCGATATCGCATCCATTGCAACTCGAACCGTCGTAATGAATGACCCAAGGAGATTTAGAAACAGAAGACATGTTTCCTCCTTACAAGAACGCAAGTACGATGATGTTGATGCCACCCAGGATCAACGTGATGATCCACGTGGACTTCAGCACCATCTGCCATTTGACGCGAGCGAAATTGTTGTCGATCCAGATCTCGAGCAAGTAGATGAGGATGAAAGCCGCGATCGCGATCGCGATCGAGATCGGGTCGCCCCAAATGAAGAACATGACGATCCAACCCATGTACAAGATATTCTCGCACCAGTGCATGATCTCGATCTGAGCCAGCGTCTTGCCCGACATTTCGGTAGTTACACCTTTTACCAGTTCTTGATGTGCATGATGTGAATATGAGAGGTCGAACGGAGATTTCCTCAATTTAATCGTAAGTATGTAGAGCATGCCGAAGAAGATACCCCACAAACTGAAGATGATCGGCGAATCAAGGAAGGGCAGCACGGAAAGATCGAAGCTTCCCGTTGCCATGAAGAAACCGACCGCGAGCAAGAGCACCATCGGCTCATAGGCCATGATCTGCAGCGTTTCGCGATGCGCACCTGCCTCCGAGAACGGAGAGCGCGATGCATAAGCCGCCATGACGAACATGAGCTCTGCCAGCGTGATGACGAAGATGCACAGCAGCAGGTTGCCACCGGAGAAGAAGATGCCTCCGGCGAGGAACGTGAACACGAGCGCACAGACGACATAGGTACCGATCGTGCCGTTCACGGCCACATTGTCCTTGTCGATGAGCTTGCGCACATCGTAGAAAGGCTGCAGCAGAGGCGGCCCTACCCTGCCTTGCATGCGCGCGCTGACGATGCGGTCGATGCCAGCGAGCAAACAACCGAACACGGTCGCGACGATCGCGAAGATGACCGAGGCGCCAAGGGTGATGAGGATCGAGATGAACGTTTCCATGAGCTGCCTCCTTTCTTACAGCAACGCAGTAAGGTTGACCACCGTTGAGACGATCGCCCAAATGAACGCGATGAGGATGAGTATGTAGCAGATGATGGTGCCGATGGGCGTGAGCTTCGCCTCACCGAACCAATCGTCCAGATACCAATTGCGCACCGTAGCCTCTTGTGGCTGCGAGAGCGAATTGAGGAAGACGCGCGATTCGTTATCGACCGACACGCCTGACAGATAGACACTGGCTTTCTTAGCCTTGGTCTTCTTGCGCAATACGCCGAACATCATGATGACCATGAACAGCACGATGATGGTGGATAGATAGAGGTTCTCATCGCGGATCGGCTGGATGCTCATGCCAAGAATGGAGCTGATATAGGGTTCGACCAGGTAGTTCGAGATGAGCGGAATGAGCGCGCACGCGAGCACCGCGAGCACGACCATGACCGCATCGGCGAACCATTCGCTCTTATGGACCGTGATCTCGACGTTGTCCGGCTCGCCCGCGATGGCGGAGAGCTTGCCGAGCCATTTAGCCCAGAACATGAACGTAGCGGCGGAACCGAATGCCAACATGAGGATGAGCGCGATCTGACGCGTGCCGATGAGCGTGACGAGCGTAGCCCACTTCGCGATGAGCATGCCGAAGGGCGCGATGAACATGATCATGATGCCCAACATCATGAGGCGCGCAAGACGTGGCATACGCTCGAAGAGCGAGTCCATGTCTTCGAGGTTACGCGAACCGATATGGTGCTCTGCCGTACCGACGCACAGGAAGAGCAGGCTCTTCGCGATCGCATGGAAGATGACCAGGAAGATGGCTGCCCAGATCGCTTCTGCCGTGCCGACGCCCGCGCAAGCCGTGATGAGGCCGAGGTTCGCGATGGTCGAATACGCGAGCACGCGCTTCGCGTTCACCTGCGAGATAGCGAGGAACGAACAGAAGAGGAACGTAAGGCCGCCCACCAAGATGACGAAGATGGAAGGACCGAACGAAACCGCATAGATAGGCGCGCACTTGATGAGCATGAAGACGCCCGCCTTCACCATGGTTGATGAATGCAAGAGCGCACTGGTAGGTGTCGGAGCGACCATCGCACCTAGAAGCCACGTATGGAATGGCATCTGCGCTGCTTTGGTCATGCCTGCCAAGCTCAAGCACGTGAGCGGGAAGACGACCAGCGCAGGCGCGAGCGAGCCGATGACGATGAAGTCGAGGAAATCGACCGTGTTGAACTGGAGCACGAGATAGAACAGTGCCGCCAGGAATGCGATGCCGCCGACCATGTTCATGACGATCTGGCGAAAAGCGTTCGCGATCGCTTCTTCAGTGCGGGTATAACCGATCAGGAGGAACGAACAGACCGTTGTGATCTCCCAACCCGCGTAGAGCCAAACCATGTTGTTGCAGAAGATGATGGCATACATGGCCGCAAGGAAGATGAACATGAGCGCGAAGAAGCGCGGGCGACGATCCGCCTCATGCTTGTGCTCGCGCTGGAAATCTTCCATGTATCCGATGGAGTAGATGCAGATGCCCGCACCGACCAAGCCGATGATGAGCGTCATGATGAGGGAGAGCGAGTCGACGTATAGGCCACGCAAGCACGTGAGGTCATGCGCGAAGCCGAACTCGAACACGAGCGTGCCGATGAGCTGGATCGCAGCGAGCCCCAAGACCCAATACCTGCGGTACTTGACGCTATAGAAGATGACGATGGCGCCCACGATGACGCTGATCGCGATCGAGCACCAGTCGACGATCGGGATCGGCGCATCCGCTGAACCGACCGTGCCAGTGAGCATGAAGTACGTTCCCGTGGTTCCGATATTCATCGCTACGAACGCGATGGACGCACCCATGATGATGATGCTCGCGACCCAAACGATCACGTTTCTGACCTTGTTCTGCCTGAAGATCAGCAGCAAGGCGGCGACCACAAGTGGAAAGAGGATCAGAAATCCAATCATCTCCATGCTTGTTCCCCCTTTTGTAGGAGCTGATAGAAAAGCGACTAATTCAGTCTCATTTCTTCACTGTATTACTTTGCATTCAGGTAGGGCCTCACGCATCGTTATGGAGATGATATGCTCGGTAAGTGGGCTGGCGAACCGATCGCCCGAGCGAAGGTTTCACGAGGTGATGAAGACGGGACGGTGCTGGTAGGCACAGGTCACCGCAACGTGTGAGCCCGCACGATCGACCACTGCACGAAGCGTTTCGACCGGCAAACGATAGGTATTGTTGTTCTCCGAAATATGAAGCGCGACCACGGTCTCGAGCTCATCACAAAGCAGTGCTTCGAGCACTTCAGCCGCCTGATCGTTGCTCAAGTGCCCTCGATCGGAACCGACACGTTCCTTGAGCATGCGCGGATACGGACCGTTCTTCAGCATCATCACATCGTGATTGCTCTCAAGGCCCAAGATGCGCACACCGCGCAACCCCGCGAGCGCCTCAGATAAGACGATGCCCGTATCGGTGATGAAGCCGAGCGCATCGCTACCGCATTCGACGCGAAGACCGAACGATGCCTCCACATCATGGGAGGTAGGCAGCGCGATGGCATCGATCGCCCCGACCGAGATACGCTCCCCCGCCTCGATGAAGTGAATTGCGTTCACCTCGGCAGCCTTCCGCAGCTCTTTGCTCGCTCGTAGCGTGCGCTCATCCATGAAGAGCGGCACTTCGATGCCTTTTGCGTTCAGACCGCGCAAGATCACTCCCAGATTCTTCACATGATCGGAATGAGCGTGCGTTATGAAGATACCCTTGAGGCCCGCAAGGTCGAAACCGCCCTGTTCACTGAATCCGAACACATCGCGCTTGCAGATGCCCGCATCGATGAGAAGACCTTCACCCGAGATGCGATCCCAGACCACTGAAGCGTTGCCTTTGCTCCCGCTTCCGAGCACGAGCAGCGCAAGACGACGCTCACGGGTATCATCCCTGAGCGTAGATTCACCCATGCGCAACGCACTGGATTCACGATCGATCGATAGACGTTGTTGATGATGACGACGCGCCTCGATCTCGGCGCGCGTAAAGGAGCGATCCTCTTGATCGTGCGAGGTCATGATCTATTTGTGATAGTAACGATGAAGCTCGTACTTTGGTTCACAACACACGTTCATGCCGAGCTTCTTATAGAACCGTTCGTCCGCCTCAGAGATGATGACCGTGAAGAATGCATCGCAGCCGCGCAGACGATCCACGCAATCGAGCACCTTCTTCGCAGTCGGATTCGTAGCCGAGCTGATAGCCAACGCGATGATGGTCTCGTCGGAATGAAGGCGCGGATTGTTCGAATTCAGAACGCTCGTCTTCAACGTGCAGATCGGCTCGATAGCCTCATCAGAGATGACGTCCGCATCAGGCTCAACACCCGCCATAGCCTTGAGTGCATTGATGAGCGTACATGCAGCAGCCCCGAGATTCGTAGAGGTCTTACCCGTTACCACGCTTCCGTCAGGAAGCATGATCGCACCTACGGGCGCACCCGTGGTCTCTTCTTTGAGCAGAGCAGCGCTTCGGGCTTTCAGATCGTTCACGCTCACGCCCGCTTGATTCATGAGCAGCTCGCACTTGTCGATCTGATTCTGTCCCATACCAGTACGCTTCACGTCAGTTGCTGTCTGGAAATAGCGACGCACGATCTCCATGCGCGCTGCATCCATGCACGCGTCGTCGTCGCTGATCGCAAAGCCCGCCATGTTCACGCCCATATCGGTCGGCGACTGATAGGGACAGCTTCCCGAGATGCGATCCATCATGGCTTTCAACACAGGGAATATCTCGACGTCGCGATTGTAGTTCACCGTGACCTCGTCGTAAGCTTCCAAGTGGAACGGGTCAATGATGTTCGCATCGTTCAGATCGAGCGTCGCCGCTTCGTAGGCGATGTTCACTGGATGGCTGAGCGGAAGATTCCAAACCGGGAAGGTCTCATACTTCGCATATCCTGCTTTCACGCCACGTTTATTCTCGTGATAGAGCTGCGAAAGACAAGTAGCCATCTTACCCGAACCTGGACCGGGTGCAGTGACCACCACGAGCGGACGTGTGGTCTCGACATATTCGTTCTTACCGTATCCCTCATCGCTGACGATGCGTTCGATATCGTTCGGATAACCAGGAATAGGATAGTGAAGATACGACGTGATCCCGAGAGAATCGAGACGATGACGGAAAGCGTCTGCCGCTGTTTGACCAGCATATTGAGTGATAACGACCGAACCCACGTAGAAACCCATGCCACGCAGGATATCCATGAGACGGAGCAGGTCTTCGTCGTAGGTGATGCCCAGGTCGCCACGAACCTTGTTCTGCTCGATATCGTTCGCATTGATGGCGAAGATGATCTCGACATCATCCATGATGCTCTTGAGCATCGAGACCTTCGCGTCGGGCTTGAAGCCAGGGAGCACGCGCGAGGCATGAAGATCGTCGAAGAGCTTTCCGCCGAACTCGAGATAGAGCTTGCCACCGAACTGAGCGATACGATTCTGGATGTGCTCTGCTTGCATTGAGATGTATTTATCGTTATCGAAACCAATGCGCATGAGCATGACCCGCTTTCTCGAACAAGAGCGTTAGACCAAGAAACCATTATCGTAGGTGTTGAATGCTGTATTAATAGTAGTTGAACATCTCCAAAAGAAAAGGTCTTGAACTCTAAAAAAATCCATTCGATAATGCTTAGTGCACCAAAAAGACCTCTCAGTGCATCCTCCCTTTTTTCGAACCATTTGGGGGCTCGTGTCTCGACCGAGAACATATACGCGCATCAACAAGATCCACTATACCAAGCTCATCTTCAGATCATGCTTGCTCATCGCTGCTATCGCGCTCTTCGCCATCGATCAGCATTGGTTTCCTCTTACCGACGGGCACGTGGAATTGGCAGGTTTCATCTTCCTCGCCGTCGTGTGGATCGCATTCATCCCTGAGATGATCCGCCGCTTCTTCCCGAACGAGCATGAGAGCGCCGGCTGTCAGAAGCAATTCTCCAAGAACTACCAGCCACGTCCGCAAACAACGCTCTCTGAAACGATCGCACGCATGCTTGGTCGCACGCAAGAAGAGATACAGAAGAAGGATTTTCGAGATGTGGTCATCATCGCTGTGTTCTGGATCGCGCTCAACGCGATCATCGGCGTGCTCTACTTCATCCACCTCATCGACGCGGGCATCCTCATCATCGTCTCGATGTTCTATGCAGTAGCCGACATCATCTGCATTCTGTTCTGGTGTCCTTTCCAAACGATCGTCATGAAGAACACCTGCTGCGCACAGTGCCGCATCTACAACTGGGACTACGCCATGATGTTCACGCCACTCGTTTTCATCGGCGGCTTCTGGGCACTCTCGCTGTTCTTCTGCGGATTCGCGCTGCTCATCAAATGGGAAGTGGACTACTACCGCTACCCCACTCGTTTCGCTGAAGAGACGAACGCCTACCTTTCCTGCGAAGGCTGCAACGAACGTCTCTGCTCGCACAAAGCTTCCGTGCAACGCCTCCTCAAAGCGAAGACGAGCGCCTTCATCGAAGCACGCACGAAAGCGACCTCCGAACTCGAAGAACGCTCGAAATGAATGAACCTCGTGGATACGGAGTGGGGGTATGATCCGCTTGCGCAGCCGCGGTTGGTCGCTGCTCTTCGTCAACCGTAAGCGAGCAGCTGTAGGAGCATGCCCTCGCTCCGTATCCGCGCGCTTCTACCGTTCGATGTCTTTTCGTGCGTGCTCCTTGACGAAGATCTCAGGTTTGATATTATATCGAGGTTGCTTTTTTGAGCATTCGGGACGTGGCGCAGTTTGGTAGCGCACTTGACTGGGGGTCAAGGGGTCGCAGGTTCAAATCCTGTCGTCCCGACCAGGAACTTCAAAAGGTCCGGCGGTCGTAAGACTGCTGGACCTTTTTCTTTTTATGCAGCTGCGCGTTTTGCGTTCGCGACCCATGCGCCATTGTTGCCAACATAATACTTGTTGCCATCGACCCATGAATTGGTCGCCATCACGCCATCGGCCTTCACCCAGTACTTGCCCGAGATCCAAG